>Ga0307509_10000005_pt1 | contig 435959 bp, 376 predicted proteins | sample 10_EM_MG_FD_202245 | JGI IMG/M metagenome (GOLD analysis project Ga0307509, IMG submission 202245) | Populus trichocarpa ectomycorrhiza microbial communities from riparian zone in the Pacific Northwest, United States - 10_EM | ecosystem: Host-associated > Plants > Roots > Unclassified... | reverse complement strand
TCATCGAGCGAATGGCACGCGCAGTCCGTGCACCGAACAGACGGCGAGTGGTCCCGCATTCCTCTCCCACTCGCCGTCTGCAAGGGCAGACAGGTGTGACCGCGTGTGACCAATGTTGTGCATTTGTGTCAGCACTGCTCCGCGCGCGTGCACTTCGACGCGGACATAATTTTCGCGCGGCGTGAACGTGCATCCGATTCCGATGTCTTTGGTGGTGAACGTAGCGAAGCTGTGACGGTGTGCACGCCGTCCGGATCGACGGGTCCGTAGCTTGCTCGCTCGTAACTAGCTCCACTTGAGGACGACACGATGCACGCTGAGCCCGCACTCGCTGATACACAGAAGCTCGAGATCCCCCATGACCTGGTGAGCGCGCTCGGTACGCACAAGCCGAAGACTGATTACGGCATCGAGGCGCTGAAGCCTTCTTTCTTCGGACGCCTGATCGAGAAGCTGCTGGGCCCCAAGGACTGATTCTTCAGCGCAAGCCGGATCCTCCAGCACAAGCTGGAGTTTCCCCCCAGGAGCTAGGCTCCTGGGGGCGCGTCAGGCTACGATGCGGGCATGACGCCCACCGGCAAGCGCCTCTCCCGACCCCTCTATGAAGGGTTACCGTGGATATATGTGGCAGGCGGGCTCTTGGCGCTGTTTGGCAGCTATGTCATTCCACACAGGGCTCTGACCATCCCCATCGGCATATTGGGCCTCCTGGGCGTTCTGGGAGGCATCGTGGTTCTGCTGCGTCGGCGGGACTACCGCAAGATGCGGTCAGAATATGGTAACCCGGACGCCCTGAGCGACCTGGGCAAAGACTGAGCAGCCTCGCCCATCCACAGTCCGGCTATTCCAGCTGTTCCTCGTCCACCACGCCCGTATCCACAACGCCGGTTGCGATATGGACGCCGGGAACGGTGTCCGTCATCGCGGCGCGTGTCCGCGCCATTCGCTCATCGACGTAAATCAGCTCGTGCTTGCCGATTACAACGACGTCACCGTCGTTCAGATAATGGCGTCGCACCCGCTTTGATTTCACGTAGATGCCGTTAGTGCTGTTCAGATCTTCGATCACACTCGAGTGCAAGGTCGTCACGATCTGGCAGTGATGCCGACTGACGAAGCGACTGTCGATCTGCAGATCATTGTCAGGTGTACGCCCGACGATGATTCGTCCGACGCGCAGCATGCGCTCTTCAACGGTGCGTCCGTCTGTCGCAACCAACAACCGACCATGAATCGGCTGTCCGTTATCGGCCGGGATGGCGCCACCGCTGGGTGCCGGTGACTCGGAGTAGCGCGGCTCGACCGGTACTTTCATCTGCAGGGCATTACGCGCGGAGTACTCGACCCACTGCAGCTCTTCAACTGCCTGCAGGACGTCGGCGAGTATCACGGTGTCACGATCTGCCGTGAATGCAGCCATCAGCGCGGTGTCACACAACGTGTTGACGAGTCGCGGTACTCCGCCGGTGTAGCGGAAAATCTCGGAAAAACAATCCTCGGCAAAAATCTGCCGATCGCCGCCGCCCGCCACTTCGAGGCGGTGCTGAATGTACGCCCGCATCTCGGGCGCCGACAAAGTAGTCAGATGGAACCGCAGCCGTATACGCTGAGTGAGCTGTATCAGCTCCGGAGCATCGAGCTTCTCATTGAGCTCGGGCTGGCCGGCCAGAATGATCCGCAGCACTTTCTCTTTGGTGGTCTCGACACCCGAGAGCAGGCGAATCTCCTCCAGCACGCGCATCGACAGGTTCTGCGCTTCGTCCACAATGAGCAGCACCTTGCGGCCGGCCGCGTACTGCTCGATCAGAAAATTGTTCAGGGTCGCAATCAGCTCGGCCTTCTTCATCTTGAAGGGCGAGAAGCCGAACTGCACGAGCACGGCCTGGAGGAAGTCGATCGCGGAGACCTGCGTCTGGTTGATCTGCGCAATCACGACGTCGGACTGGATTTCCTTCAGGAACGATTCGATCAGGGTGGTCTTGCCCGAGCCGATTTCGCCGGTGATCACGACGAAACCGTCGGTGAACCAGATCGTCGACTCCATGTACGCCTTGGCGCGGGCGTGCTGTTTGGACAGGTAGAGGAACTGCGGGTCCGGGCTGAGCCGGAAAGGCAGCTCCTTCAGTTTGAACGGGTCAAGATACATGCGTGCTCGTACGGGAATGCCGGGTGGCCGGCGCGTTTGTTAGCTGTTGGCGTGCGGACCGCGCAAAAAAGCCGGCAATGGAGTCTTCCTGCTTTCCTTCCTGATCTTAAGGGATGGCCACCCCGGGCGCCAATCGTGCGAGCAACCGCCGTGCCCGCCTGTCCCGGGCTGCCGCACTGCCCTCGACCAGAGTGCAATGTCCGAGCTTGCGGCCGGGACGGGGCTGTTTACCATAGTCATGCAGATGAAGGTCTCCTTCCGCGAGCAACGCCTCCCGGTCCGGCAGGGTGCCGATCAGGTTGAGCATGGCACTGAAGCCGCGGGGACGCGTGGCGCCGAGCGGCAGGTCCAGGATGGCGCGCAGGTGGTTTTCGAACTGGCTGGTCACAGCGCCTTCGATCGTCCAATGACCCGAGTTGTGTACACGAGGCGCCATTTCGTTGGCCAGAAGTTTGCCGCTTCGGACGAAAAATTCAATTGCGAGAATGCCGGTATAGCGGAAATGTGCAAGGACTCGCTCCAGGTAGGTTGCGGCTAGCTTCTGCCAGCGAGGGGGGCCATATGGGGCGCGCGTCAGGCGCAGGATCCCCTCGGAATGCACGTTGCCGTTCAACGGGTACACCGCGATTTCACCGCGGCGGCTGCGCGCTCCGATGATGGAGACTTCGCAGTCGAAAGGAATCATCTCCTCATACAAAAGCGGCGCGGAGCCCAATTGTTCCCAGGCAAGCTGCGCATCTTCCACAGTACGCACCACCGCCTGCCCCTTGCCATCATAACCCAGCCGCCGTGTCTTGATGACGGCGGGCAGCCCGATGTCACGCAGCGCGCGCGTCAGTTGTGCGCGCGAGCTGACCGCCTGCCAGCGGGTTGTTGGGATTTTCAGGCGCTCGAACAGCCGCTTCTCACTGACCCGGTCCTGCGCGGCCGCGAGTGCGGCGATGGGCGGAGAAATTCGCGTCTCGTCCTCGATCTCGCGCAACGCATCGACGGAGATGTTTTCCCAATCGAAGGTGACCACGTCCGATCGCTTGGCCAACTCCGCGAGGAGTTGGGCATCGGTGAACGCACCGCGCAACATCGGTGCAACATGTCCCGCGGGTGCATCGGCGGTCGGATCCAGAAACAGGAAGTCCAACCCCAGCGGATAGCCCGCCAAAGCAAGCATCCGGCCGAGCTGGCCAGCGCCCACGACGCCTACAGTCATGCTTTGAGTGTCGTTCGCGGATCGGAATTTTCGAGGACACCGGCAGTCTGGCGCGCGCGAAAGGAGTCCAGCGCGGTGGCCACTGTCGGGTATTTGTTCGCCAGAATGGCGGCCGCGCACAGCGCTGCGTTGGTTGCGCCCGCAACACCTATCGCGAATGTTGCGACCGGGATGCCCGCGGGCATCTGTACGATCGACAGCAGCGAGTCCATGCCGCCCAGCGATTTGCTTTGCACCGGCACTCCCAGTACCGGGAGGCTGGTTTTGGACGCGGTCATTCCGGGCAGGTGCGCCGCGCCGCCCGCGCCCGCGATGATTGCTTCGAGGCCCCGCTCACGAGCGCTCGATGCGTATTCGAACAGCAAGTCCGGTGTGCGGTGCGCGGAAACGACGCGCACTTCATAAGGAATCGCGAGCTTGTCGAGCAGGTCGGCAGCACACTGCATCGTCTCCCAGTCGGAAGTGGAGCCCATGATGATGCCGACGAGTGGTTTCATCTTGGCATTGTACCGGGGGGCGACGGTCATGGCTCGCCTTCGAACAAGGTACGCAGGGCGCGGAATAATTCGCGGCCTGCTACCCCGGTCCCGGTACGCTCGCGCTCGGATTGCGCCGCACTGATCCGCCGCAACCATTCCGCGCGGTCCAACCCAGGACGCCAGCGCTCCAGCTCCTCGAGTGCGACGCCGCCTTCGGTTATGAGTCGCTCGCGCCAGGCTTCCAGGCGCTTGAAACGCTCTGCCTCGAGCGCCGATTGCTCGCTGCCTGCCGCCAGCGCCGCACGAATCGGCTCGGGATCGATGTCACGCATCAGCTTGCCGATGTATTGCCGTTGACGCGCACCGCCGCCGCGGCTCGTGATACGACGGGCCTCGCGAATGGCGTCGACGAGGCGTTCGGGCAGGTCGAGCGCCACCAGCTCGGAATCTCGCAGGGCGATGAGCATCTCTCCGAGGTCTTGTGCAGCATGAGCGACGCGTTTGCGCTCGCTTTTGCTGGGTCGCTCATCAAAGTCCTTGTTTTCCTCGTCACGCGCCGTCACATCTTCTCCCGCCGGTCGTTGCTGCTGACCGGCTGGTACAATTCTGCCCTACTAGAGGTCACGTAAGCGCAAGTGATGCAACAGGCCCCGGCCGGCGAAAAAAGGATGTCCCAATTACAGGATGTAGTCACATTCGTGCTCGAGGAGGCTTCCCGCCAGGGAGCCTCACAGGCTGCCGCCGATGCGAGCATCAATCAGGGCCTCGGGGTGACCGCGCGCCTGGGCGAGGTGGAGACGATCGAATACCAGCGTGACCGGGGACTAGGGGTCACGGTCTACTTCGGTCACCGGAAGGGCTCGGCCAGTACGGCCGACCTCGGCATGAGCGCGGTGCGCGATACTGTGGCGAAGGCCTGCACCATTGCGCGCTACACCGCCGAAGATCCCTTTTCCGGGCTCGTCGATGCTGACGCCCTGGCCCGTGACATACCCGACCTGCAGCTCGACCATCCCTGGTCGCTCGCGCCTGAGGAAGCCATCGAGCTTGCGCGCCGCTGTGAAGCGGCCGGTCTCGCGGTCGATTCCCGTATCACCAATTCCGAAGGCGCCACGGTCAACACCCAACGCCACATCGGCGTGTACGGCAATTCGCTCGGCTTTCTCGCCGGCTCGGCAGGCACGAGTCATTCCATAAGCTGCTCGCTGATCGCGCAACACGCATCAGAGATGCAACGCGACTATTGGTACAGCAGCTCGCGTGATGCGGGCGAGCTGGACAGCCCCGAGAAGATTGGCCGGATTGCGGGCGAGCGCGCCGTCGCTCGACTGGGCTCGCGCAAACTGACTACCCGCAAGGCCCCGATCGCTTATTCGCCCGACATGGCCCGTGGGCTGTTCAGACATTTCATCGGTGCCATCCGCGGCTCGAGTCAGTATCGCAAGGCCTCATTCCTGTTGGAGGCCGCCGGCAAGGAGGTGTTTCCAACATTCCTGCAGATGCAGGAGCGACCGCACATCCTGAAGGGACTGGCCAGTGCCCCATTCGATGGTGAGGGCGCCGCGACTCACGATCGCGAGCTGATACGTGACGGTGTCCTCGATGGCTACGTGCTGGGCAGCTATTCCGCGCGCAAGCTCGGCCTGAAAACCACAGGCAACGCCGGTGGTGTCCACAACTTGATTGTGACGGCTCCCGGCAAATCTTTGGACATGGAGAGTTTCCTGAAGCGGATGAACACCGGGCTGTTGGTTACCGAGATGATGGGCCAGGGCGTCAACGGTGTGACGGGCGACTATTCGCGTGGCGCCAGCGGCTTTTGGGTCGAAAACGGTGCTCTCGCATTTCCGGTCCACGAGGTCACCATCGCGGGCAACCTGAAGCAGATGTACCGCGACATTGTTGCGCTCGGCAATGATGTCGACGTGCGTGGTGGTATTCGCACGGGCTCCGTGCTTATCGGCGAAATGACGATCGCGGGAAACTAGGCTCGTCCACGCCGATAGGCCTTGGCGGCGTGTCCTCAATCAACTCGCGAAGGGTCATGTCACCGCAGCGCTCGCGGCGCTGACCATCGAGACTCGCCGTCAATCTGTCGACGGAAGGGATGGGCAGGTTGCGCGGTGCGATATGACCACTGCGTTGATTTCGTGCCATGTCGAGAATCTCGAACACGGCGATACGCCCGACGTCCTTGGCGCATAACAACTCGTCTCCTTCCGTGACCATCACCAGGCCGGCTCGCTCCAGCGCGGTGGCCATCTTGGCGACCGCGATTCCCGGCAGTCCCAGCTCGCGTGCGAGTCGATGCACTGTCCAACGCCGGCCGCCGGTGAGGTGCGCCTGGCCGACGAAGTACATCATCTTGAGGGCGAGTTGCTCGAGCTCGACGCACGAGAGGCGCAGCTCCTGCAGCCCCAGGCGCAGGTAGGTTGGATTCTGGACGTAGAAGGACAGTTGGGCGCCGGCGAGCAGAATCAGCCAGCCCAGGTAGGTCCACAGCAACGCCGCCACAATGAATGCGAATCCCGCATAGACGATGGTCAGGCGAGTGGAGTAAACCACGAATGCCGTGAACATCTTGCCGACCGCGGCCCACAGGACACCGCCGGCGACTGCGCCGATGAGCGCCGGCCGCCACTGCACGCGGGTGTTTGGAACAAACATGTACATGCCGGTGAAGAACGCGGTGACCATCACGTACGGAGCAAGTCCCAACAACGTCCCCGGCAGCCTTTGCAGAAAAGGCATCTTCGCAACCGTCTGCACCGGAGCACTGCCGATGGTGGCGTGCGCCAACCCGATGAATACGACCAGCAGCACCGGCCCGACTATGAGCAGTGTCAGGTACTCGACAATCCGGCGAGTGAAGCTGCGGGGCTGCTCGACCCGCCACAGGAAGTTGAAGCTGTCTTCGACCTTCTTGATGGTGCCCAACAAGGTCCAGGCCAACAGCGCGAATCCAACTGAGCCCAGGACTCCACTGCTGACCCGATCGGCGAACTGCATGACCCGGTCGGTGAGCTCGGTGGCCGCCTGGCCGCCGACCGGGCGGAAGAACTCGTACACAATGGGCTGCAGGCCGCGGTGCACGCCAAACACTTTCAGGATGGCGAAGCTGAAGGCCACCAGCGGTATCAGCGATAACAGCGTGGTGTAGACGAGGCCCATGGCACGCAGGTTGATCTCGCCACGCCACAGATCGCGGACCACGGCGTAGGGATAACTCAGCACCCGGATCAGCAGCGCGAGCAGACCCGGTCGGGTCGAGGCCGGCCCGAAAAAGCACCAGTCGAGGAACGCCCAGATCCGAACCATTCGGCAACGCTTACCTTTCGCGTAATCTACGCTTCAGTGTACACAGTAAGCCCGCGCCGAATGAGCCAGCCCACCGGATTCCCGCAACGTATTGTCTGTCTGACGGAAGAGACGACCGAGACCTTGTATCTGCTGGAGGAGGACTGGCGGATCGTGGGGATTTCGGGCTTCACCGTGCGCCCCGCGCGAGCGCGCAAGGAAAAGCCGCGGGTGTCGGCGTTCACCAGCGCCAAGATCGAACGGATCGTGGCGCTGCAGCCGGACCTGGTGCTGGGTTTCTCGGATCTGCAGGCCGACATTGCCGCCGCGCTGGTGCGCGCCGGGATTGAAGTCCATGTATTCAACCACCGCAGTGTGGCTGAGATTTTCCGGATGATCGGTACGTTGGGGGGGATGGTTGGGTGTGAGGGGAAGACTCGGCAATTGGTTGAGCAGTTGAGCGCTGGTCTTGCGGGAGTACGGGCTCGTGCGGACAAGTTGGTCCGCCGGCCTCGGGTTTATTTCGAGGAGTGGGATGAGCCGCAGATCAGCTGTATCCGTTGGGTTTCGGAGCTGATTGGCATCGCCGGTGGCGAGGATTGTTTTCCGGAGCTGGCGTGTGAGTCGCTCGGGCGCAACCGGATCATTGCCGATCGGTTCGAAGTGCCGCGGCGTGCGCCCGACATCATCCTGGGGTCCTGGTGCGGCAAGAAGTTTCAACCTTCGCAGGTCGCGGCGCGCGCCGGTTGGGAGCAGGTCCCGGCGATTCGTGACGGCTTTGTGCGTGAGGTGAAGTCCGCCATCATCCTGCAGCCGGGCCCGGCGGCGTTGACCGAAGGGGTGCAGGCGATCCAACAAGTGATCGAGGAGTGGGCGGCGGCCCAGGGGCGTTAGGTGCGACGGCGGTGGCGCTCGGAGGGCGCTGTAGGCCCGCTGTGCGCGCGGCGCGAGCTGGCAGTCCGTTAGATTCCGCGGCGCTCGCGAATGAGCTCGTAGGCCTCGATGATCTGTTGAGTGCGTTGCTTGGCGTGCTCAATCATGGACTCGGGCAGGCCGTTGGCTTTGAGCTTGTCGGGGTGATTGCGGCTGAGCTGGCGGCGATACGACTTCACGACTTCGTTGTCACTGCTGGACGGCGAGCACTCCAGGACACTGTAGGCCTGCTGCAACTGCTCGCTACCGGTGTTGCGTGTTGATTGCTGGCGAAAGGTACCGCTGCGGATGCGCAGCACGGCTTCGATCTGGCCCAACTCCACCATGGAAACGCCGAGCCGGCTCGCCATCAGGCCCAGCAGTTGGCGTGCAGGCCCTTCGAGATTGTTGCCGGCCAGGGCCGCACGAACCTGGATTTCCAGGAAAGTACGCAGCAGTCCCGGCCGTCCGCGGCATGCAGCCGCCAACCCGGCAAGCTCGCTCCCCAAGTTGAACTCGGGTTGTTTGCCGGCGTTGAAGTAATCGATGGCGGTTCGTACCTGGGGCGGGGTCAGCCGAAGGTCGGACATGACGGCGCGCGCGGCTGCGATCTCACTTTCGGAGACCCGTCCGTCGGACTTCGCCACGTGTCCCATTGTGCGGAACGCTGACCGGAAGAACTGGTCGCCGATCGCGGCGGCATCCGAATCGTTGCGCAGACGCGGCTCATCCGAGTTACTGGTGTATTCGTCGAACTGGTGGCCCAGCAATACGCCCACGGCGGCGCCGATCGGTCCGCCCGCCAGCAGCCCTATGGCTCCGCCTACCACTTTTCCGGTGAATTTCATGCGCTGCCGAATTTCATGCGCTGCTATAGTACCAAGCCCTCGGGACGCGCTCCGTCATGCATAACGCCAACATGTCGCCAACCGTTTTCCGTACCGACCTGCGCAGCCTCGAGAGGATTCACGAGGGCAAAGTCCGCGATATCTACGCGGTCGATGCACAAACGATGCTGATCGTGACGACGGACCGCCTTTCGGCGTTCGATGTCGTGCTGCCCAATCCCATCCCGGAGAAGGGACGGGTATTGAACGAAATATCGAATTTCTGGTTCGGCCGGACGCGTCACATTATCCCGAATCATCTGACGGATCGCTCTGTCGAAAGCATAGTCAAAGATCCGGACGAGCGGGCTGTTTTGCAAGGTCGCACCGTGATTGTGCGCCGGTTATCAGCGCTCCCGATCGAAGCTGTGGTACGCGGATATCTCATCGGCTCCGGCTGGAAGGACTACCAGAAGACGGGGCGCGTATGTGGGATCGAGCTCCCGGCCGGATTGAAGCAAGCTGAGCGTTTGCCGACGCCGCTGTTTACTCCCGCGACCAAGGCCGCGATGGGCCAGCACGACGAGAACATTCCTTTTTCGCAGATGGAGAGCGTGGTCGGTGCTGCACTCGCCGCGCGCGTCCGTGACACCGCGCTTGCCCTTTATAACTTCGCCTCGGAACACGCGCGCAGCCGCGGGATCATCATTGCCGATACCAAGTTTGAGTTTGGCGTGGATCCGGCGGGGCAGCTGACGCTGATTGATGAGGTGTTGACTCCGGACTCCTCGCGTTTCTGGCCGGCCGATACCTATCGTGCGGGGACCAGCCCGCCGAGCTTCGATAAACAGTTCGTGCGCGATTACCTGGAGACGCTGGACTGGGACAAGAAGGCGCCCGCGCCGCCATTGCCGGCCGAGATTATCCAGCGTACGAGCGAGAAGTATCGGGAGGCGCTGGCGCGGTTGACGGCTTCGGCTTAACCGCACGGCGTCCCGGGGAAGGGCCATACCAATCGAGGCGCCGCACCGGGTGCCCTTTGCTCTGCATCGGCACATGTCTGTGCCGAAATCGCGTGTTTGTGCTCTTGCAGCAGCCGGCTAGGCTCGCTCGTGCGGGGCTTCGCCGCGTAGACTGGCGTCATGCAAACACCCTGGATAGCCCCCTCGATTCTGTCGGCTGACTTTGCTCGGCTCGGTGAACAGGTTGATGCCGTGCTGAAAGCGGGCGCGGATATCGTCCATTTCGATGTGATGGACAATCACTACGTCCCCAATCTCACGATCGGACCGCCGATTTGCGAGGCGCTTAGAAAGTACGGCGTTACGGCGCCCATCGACGTGCACTTGATGGTCAGCCCCGTGGATCGGATCGTTCCGGATTTCGCGGCCGCCGGCGCTACCTTCATTTCCTTCCATCCGGAAGCTACGGAGCATGTTGATCGCACCATCGAGCTCATTCGCGAGCATGGCTGCAAGCCCGGGCTGGTATTCAATCCGGCCACGCCGCTGAGCTACCTGGACTACACGCTGGAGAAGCTCGACATGGTGCTGCTGATGTCGGTGAACCCCGGCTTCGGTGGCCAGAAATTCATTCCAACGGCGCTGCGTAAGCTGGCCGAGGCGCGCAAGCGTATCGATGCCATCGACCGCCCGGTCCGGCTGGAGATTGATGGCGGGGTGAAGGTCGACAACATCCAGGCCATTGCGCGAGCCGGGGCGGACACGTTTGTGGCCGGGTCGGCCATCTTCGGGAGCAAGGACTACGCGAAGACGATTCGCGAGATGCACGCGCAGATTGAGGCGGGGAAGAAGCCGGCCTGAAGAGCCGGCTTGCAATCAGTTTCCGCTGTAGCCGCCGGAGCAGATGGTCCGCCCGGCGCTAACGGCTAATCCTCGTCATCCTCATCATCTTCGTCGTCATCATCGTCATCGTCCATGTCCATATGGGCTGACGACTTGCCCGCGGCGGCAGTTGCCGGCTTGGCGGGTACGATGACCGGACGGGTCTTCATCTTCGGGCGGGCATTGAACACCACGATGGTTTTGCCCGTGGCTCGCAGCAGGCCTTGCTCCTCGAGCACCTTCAGCACGCGGCCGGCCATTTCGCGCGAACAACCGACGAGGCGCGACAGCTCCTGGCGGCTCACCTTGATCTGCATGCCTTCCGGATGCGTCATGGCATCGGGCTCGCCGCACAAATCCATGATGGCGTGTGCAACGCGGCCGGTGACGTCAACGAAGGCGAGGTCGCCCAGCTTGCGGTTGGTGCGATCCAGGCGCGTCGCGAGTTGGGTCGCCAGCTCGAAAATCAGGCCCGGGCTCTCCGCGGCAATCTGCCGGAAGCGCGGGTAGGTCATTTCCGCCAGCTCGCACTGGTTGCGGGTTCGCACCCAGGCACTGCGAGTCGGCTGTTCGTAGAACAGGCCCATTTCACCGAAGAATTGTCCCCGGTTGAGGTAGGCCAGCACCATCTCGTTGCCTTCCTCGTCTTCGATCATCACTTCGACCGAGCCGCTGATGATGTAGTAGAGGACGTCCGGCAGATCACCGGCATGGATCACCACCGTCTTGGACGGGACGGTGCGAATCCGGCAATAACTCAAGAATCGGTTGATAGCCGGGATATCGCTCAACGGCTTGATGTTTTCTTCCATCACGGCTCCCCGAATGTCGCCTGTAGGCGGCGGCCCGCTTTTTTATACATATGTCCGCAGAACTGCAAGCGCTGCGCCCGCCGCCGTGTTGATTGAGACCTCAAATCCAATACGCCGCGGTCGTCATGACCCGCGCCGCCTGACGCATGAGCACACGAACTGGTGCAGGAAGCTCCGAGGCTCCGGCGGCCTTGGCAGTTGCACCGTGTTCGATCTCGTCCGTCCGCATTACGTTTAGTATGGCACGGCTGCGTGTATCACCCGAAGGCAAACGCGCCAAATGTTCATGCAGGTGGCCTTCAACTTGTTTCTCGGTCTCCACCACGAAGCCGAGACTTGTCCGATCACCGAGCACCGCGGCCAGCGCGCCGATGGCAAAAGAGCCGCAATACCACACGGGATTCAGCAAGCTGGGCCGTGAGTCCAATTCCTTCAGGCGCGTCTCGCACCAGGCGAGGTGGTCGGTTTCTTCGTGCGCCGCTTTCAGCAGCATGTCCCGCGTCGCGGCGGATCGGGCGATGAGGGCCTGGCCATGATAAAGAGCCTGGGCGGCGATCTCACCGGAGTGATTGACGCGCATCAGGGCGGCTGATTCGCGGCGGTCGGCTTCAGAGAGGGGTGCTGCGGCGCCGGTCGCCGTAGCGGCGGGCGGTGTAGCGGAAGCGTGGGCGGCGGAATGGTCCGCCGGGGCGGACGGGTGCGCCGCCGCAGCGGGAACCGCGTCCGGGACCGGCCGCGAAGCTCGAGCGGGAGCGAAGACCGCGCGTAACGCCCGATCGGCCGCCCCAATGAGGGCGTCTAAAGGATGGCTGGACTCCATGTTCCTTACATTATAAGCAGTGCCGCCAATCCTTTGCGCCGCCGCTTTGCATTGAGGGACTCGCTTGAGTACACTTCCCCGCCTTTTTTCGGCCCCATCTTTACCAGTGATCCCTATGAACCAGCCTGCAACCCGAGTGGCGACGCCGCTGTCCGCCCAGACGATCTTCGCCAAAGCCGGCAGTGTCCGCGGCGATTGGTATCTGATTGATGCCAATGGCAAAACCCTCGGACGTCTGGCCACCCAGATTGCCCACCGGCTCAAGGGTAAGCACAAGGCGGATTACAGCCCGCACGTGGACATGGGCGACCATCTCGTCGTGATCAACGCCGAGAAGATCCGCGTCACGGGCCGCAAGCTCACCGACAAGATCTATTACCACCACTCCGGCTACATCGGCGGCATCAAGTCGATTGCCCTCGAGAAGCTGTTGAACGAGCACCCCGAGCGGGCCATTGAGATTGCCGTCAAGGGCATGCTCCCGAAGAACCCGCTGGGCCGCGCCATGTTCCGCAAGCTTCACGTGTTCGCTGGCGGTGAACATCCCCACCAGGCGCAGCAACCCAAGCCGCTCGAGATTTAAGGACCCTTTACTAATGGCGACTCAGCAAACGAATTACGGCACCGGCCGCCGCAAGACGGCAACGGCCCGGGTGTACATGAAGCCGGGCACCGGCAAGATCACGGTCAACGACCGCTCCCTCGATGAGTTCTTCGGCCGCGAAACCGGCCGCATGATCGTCCGCCAGCCTCTGGAGGCGGTGCAGCTCACGTCGAAGTTCGACTTCACGGTGAAGGTCGACGGCGGCGGAATCACCGGCCAGGCCGGCGCGATTCGCCACGGGATCACCCGTGCGCTGATGGAATACGATGAGTCTCTGCGCAAGACGCTGCGCGACGCCGGGTTCGTCACACGTGACGCCCGCGAAGTGGAGCGTAAGAAGGTCGGCCGTCGCAAGGCTCGCCGCGGACCGCAGTACTCGAAGCGCTAAACCCGTCTGCGGAATCGCCCAGGGCTGAAAAGTCCTGGGCGGCGCGCCCCGAAAGCTGTGCGCCGCAGCGGTTTCGCCAATGGATGATGGGGGATCGTCTAGTGGTAGGACAACGGACTCTGACTCCGTTTACCTAGGTTCGAATCCTAGTCCCCCAGCCAAATGAAACAGCCACTTAGCGAACCTCTGCTAAGTGGCTTTTTTGTTTGTGCCAGGTTGTCGCCACGTCGGCTGCTGCGCGACTGCCGGGCAACTATCGCGCTGCGCGGGGTAACTCCCCAGCCACGCCCAACGCGCGATTCACAAAGAACCGCTTGATCTCCTGGCTGCGGTTCACCCAACCCAGGCCGCGTTGCGCGAGTTTGGACACCGGCCCGGACCCGTGGGCCAGAAACCGGTCGAATGCAGTGATGGCCGTACTCATGAAAGCAACTTCGCTCTTGCGCCAGCGCTCGTAGCGCCGCAACACACCGAGCGCCCCCGGATCTTCCCGTACACGTCGGGCGTCCAGGACCTGTTCCGCCAACACGGCTGCATCGAGCAGTCCAAGATTGACACCCTGGCCGGCCAGGGGATGAACGACATGGGCCGCATCACCAATGAGCGCGCATCGGTGCGCGACATATCTGTGTGCCGCGAGCCGCTTGAGAGGAAACGACATCCGTTCACTCACCAGCCGCGTGCAGCCCAACGCGAGATCCGCGGCGCGATTCAACTCGACCTCGAATTCTGCAACCGACTTGTTGAGCAGGTCAGTGGCGACTGGATTGTCGGCGGACCAGACAATGGAGCTCGTACCGTCCGCGAGCGGCAGGAAGGCGAGTGTTCCGTCGCGCATGAAGCGCTGCCAGGCCGTGCTTTCGTGCGATCGCTCCGTCGCAACGGTTGCGACAATGGCGGTCTCATTGAAATCGGCGACGTCGGCTGTCAAACCTACAGCCGCGCGCACTGCAGACTTCGCGCCATCGGCACCAATGACCAACTTCGCTGTCAGCACACCGCCGCTGGTTTCTACACTGACACTGTCGGCACCAACCTGAAGGTCTTGTAACTCGGCAGCGTGAATCTGACCGCCCGACTCCGCGAACGCATCCAACAGCGCAGCCTGCAGGAGCCGGTTTTCGACGATGAACCCCAGGTTGGGCTCACCGGAATCCGCTGCGTCAAACAGCAGCACGCCGCTGGAGGACGGCGAGTTACTTTCATGCCAGATCCGCATCCGCTCATAGGGTGCAACACGCGGCCCGAGAACTCGCTCCCAGGCTCCGGCTGATCTCACGATGCGCTCACTCGCCCGTGAAACCGCAACGACGCGAGGCTCCAGCGGGCTGCCATCCGTTGGTGGTTTGGGTCGGTGTGGCTCCAGCACACACACACGTAGTGGGACGTTGATTCCGGAAGAGCCTTCCACAAGCAGCGCCGCAGCGCACGCCCCGACAGGCCCTCCGCCAACCACAACGACATCGAAGGCTTCAGTCATGGCCTGATGCCGAGTCCGCGCGCGAGCCGAGGCGTGGGACCTGCAAATCCGGCGCTCACCCGGGCCAGTGCGCTCTTGGCCGGTGGCGACAGATCGAACAGCAACAATCCGAGATTGCGCAACACACCGACTCCGGGCCGGGTGTCAGCGAACATTTTCACCAGCCCGTCGGTAAATCGAATCACTCCACTACGGTCGCCCGCACGCCACGCGGAGAATTTCTGCAGCAGCTCGGCTGACCCGACGTCGCCGTCGCGCGCTCCCACGACAACTTCCGCAAGCATGGCCGCATCCCGTAACCCCAGGTTGAACCCCTGGCCCGCAACAGGATGCAAGGACTGAGCCGCGTTGCCAATGAGCACTGTACGCATCGCCACGGTCGTTGCGGCACGGGTCAGCTTCAGAGGATACGAGGCACGGACACCCGCCTTTACAAATCGCCCTGCGCGCCAACCAAACCGTTCCTGGAGCTCCCGCAGATAGGTGACTTCATCAAATGCCAACACTTGCGCGGCCCGCGTGGGGTCGCAGGTCCAGATCACGCCGTAACTGCCATCGTGGAGCGGCAATACCGCCAACGGACCTGATTGCGTGAAGCGCTCGTAAGCGGTGCCGTCGTGAGGCCGGTCGGCGCGGACATTCGCGACAATCGCTATTTGGTCGTAGTCCTCAACTTCGGCTTCTATGCCGGCCGCGGCTCGCACCACCGAGTGGGCTCCATCGGCCGCTACTACGAGGCGCGCTGACACGGTCTCACCGGCCAGATTGAAGGTCACGGCATTCGAGCCGATCGCAACCGAGTCGGGGCGCGCCGGTACCCGGAGCAACACCGGGTCGGCGCTGCGCAGCCGCTCCCACAGCGCAGCTCCAATGACCCTGTTGGTTATGACGTAACCGAATGCCTCGATACCCTGTTCGGCGGCGATCAAGCGGGCGAAGCCGAAACGGCCGGCCTCCGATACATGGATGGTGCGGATGGCGGCGGCAGCGGCTGCGAGCCGCTCCCAAACACCCAGGGCCTGGAATATGCGACGGCTGGCGTTACCCAGTGCGGTGGTCCGATCGTCGAAGCTGGGTTGTCCCTGCGATCCTGGGGGCGTGCTTTCCACGAGCATCGTTGTGACACCCGTTCCAGACAACGCAAGTGCCAGGCTCGCGCCGACCATGCCGCCACCGATGATGGCTACGTCGACTTGTGTGACTGGCATGAGGCGATCAGCCCCCTGACATCACGGCTTCAATGGCCTCTACAGTTTTCGGCGCCTGTGCCGTCAGCACTTCGACACCGGTCCGGGTGACCACCACATCGTCCTCGATACGCACGCCGATGTTATGCATTCGCTTGGGCACGCCGCGTGAGCCGGACGGAATATAGATCCCCGGCTCGATCGTCATGACCATGCCGGGCTCGAGTACCCGCCATTCATCGCCGACCTTGTAGTCACCGACGTCGTGGACGTCGATTCCCAGCCAGTGGCCTGTCCTGTGCATGAAGAAACGCCGATAGGCGCCTTCCTTCTCCAGTTTCGGCACGCGTCCTTTGAGCAATCCGAGTTTGACCAAGCCCTGTGTGATGACATGAACCGCCGCCGTGTGCGGGTCGTTCCAATGGTTGCCGGGTTTTACTTTGGCAATGGCCGCCTCGTTCGCTTCGAGAACGATCTCGTAGACCGCGCGCTGCTCGGGCGAGAAACGTCCATCGACCGGGAATGTCCGGGTGATGTCGGAGGCGTAGTACTCGTATTCGCAACCCGCATCCACCAGCAGCAGGTCGCCCTCTTTCAGGGTCTGGTTGTTGTCACGATAGTGCAGCACGCAACTATTGGCACCGCCGCCCACGATCGGGTGATAGGAGGTGTCAGCGTTATAGCGGCGGAACTCGTGCACCAGCTCGGCCATCACCTCGAATTCCTGTCGGCCCGGCCGGCAAAAGCGCATCGCACGGATGTGAGCCGCGGATGCGATCCGAGCTGACTCGCGCATGAGATCGATTTCGGAGCGGGATTTGTAGAGCCGCATATCGTGCAGCACGTGGTCGAGCGCCACGAACTCCTGGGGAGGGTGGCGGCCGTTGCGGGCTTGAGTGCGCAGTCCGTTTACCCAACCTACGACCCGCTGATCGAAGTCAGCATAGAGGCCCATGGAGTAGAACACCTTGGCGCGGTTTTCCAACAGTCCGGGGAGAATCTCGTCGATGTCGCCGATCGGAAAGGCATCATCTGCGCCATAGTCGCGCGCCGCACCCGCGGTCCCCGCGCGCGGCCCGTCCCAGGCTTCGCGCGCCGGATCCCGGTCCCGCACGAACATCACATACTCGGCCTGCTCGCGACCCGGTATCAGGACGGCAACGGCTTCCGGCTCACCAAACCCCGTTATGTAGTGGAAGTCACTGTCCTGTCGGTAGGCGTACTCGACATCGTTATTGCGGTGCCGGACGGGCGCGGCCGGCAGAATCGCAATCGAGTCGCGGCCCATCAGGCGCTTCAGTTGCCGACGGCGGCGAGCAAACTCGTCGCGGCCCAGGGTCAGGGGGGTCTTCAATGCAGGGCCACGTCCGGTGGGCCCGGTTGGTCCCGCAGAGGGCCGAGCTCATCGAACACCAGCTGGACGCCCACGCGGACGAATTCCACCAATTCGGCGTAAGCGCTTTCGTTCGATTCCTCGCTCTGCTCGGAATCGACCGCCACGTGTGTGATCTCAGTCAGGTCGCGGACGATTTCACCGATATCACCCGGCAGACCTGACTCATCCTGGACCACACTCGTTCCCAGGCCGTAGAGAAAGCCCTGACACCACTGCGCGAGCGCGGCCGTGCGGGCATCAATGGGTTGCCCGTCCTCCGGCAACAGCAGCTCAAACTCCATTTCCGGTCCTTCGAGGGCGCCCGCGGTGTCGACATACAGCTCGCGTAAGGTCTCCTTAGCGAGTGGATGAGCCTGTCCCTCCGGCAGGATCTCCAGCAACCAGTCCTCGAAGCGATAACCGATAGCGGCGCACAGACATCCGGCGAGTGTTCCATGAGCCTCGGCGGCATCGGTGAGCGAGCGCTCCTCGGCCAGGACGCGCTGAATTTCCGTGTAGTTCTCAGGGGTCATGCAGAGGCTCATTATGCCTGAGCCGAGTGGCGCAGATTGACCGGTTCGGGAGTACGGCTCTATAGTCCCTCCGCATGAGCGATACAACAAAATCTCAGCTCGATCTGGAGCTGGCGCGACTCGCGAAGCGCATCGAAGAACTGGTCGCCACCGTCGAACACCTGAAGGAAGAAAACCGCGCGTTGCGGCAGCGACACGAATCGCTGTCCACCGAGCGTGCCTCTCTGCTTCACAAGAATGAACAGGTGCGCACGCGTGTGGAGGCAATGATCGGGCGCCTGAAGACAATGGAGCACGGCGCGTGAGCACTGCGCAGGATCGGGCACAGATCAGTGTGCGCATCATGGAAAAGGAATATGTCGTCGCGTGCGCCTACGAGGAACGTTCGGCACTGCTCGATGCAGCGGAATTCCTGAATGGTCGCATGCGTGAAATTCGCGACAGCGGCAAGCTCGTTGGTCACGATCGTATTGCTGTCATGGTGGCGCTCAACCTCGCGAACGAATTGCTGCGCTTGAAAAATCGTGACTCGAAGCTCGAAGGCGAGGTGGGTACCCGCCTGCGCGTGCTGCGCGAGCGGGTCGAGGGCGCACTCGAGAAAGGTCAGCAGCTGGAACTGTAGACCGGCCGCCTGCGCATGACGCTCGACTAGTGTAGAGTGAATCCTGCGTCGCCTGCGGTGTTCGACAGCGTATCGGGTTACCTCGGACCCTAATTTGAAACACCCCGGGACATCAGGCCTTGCGGGCAGAATTGTGCAAGTCCGCCTCGAGCGGAAAGCCTTACCTGCTGCAGGCCGTCCCACTTGTTGCTCTGGTTCGAGAGCAACGATCCGCACCGGCACAGGCGGGTGACGCACTTCTCATGCGCTACGCGCAACTTTCCAGGGGGATCGCTTCGCGACCCCCTCCATGTAGCCGGCGCGAAGCGCCGGAAAGAAAAAGAATCCTTCGATTGGGCGTCGTGCGGGAGCACGCGATCGGGCGCTGTGGATGAATAACCCCATAGTTGCCGCTGATCGTAAAAATCTTCGCAGGGCACTGCGCGCCAAACGTCGCGCGGTCTCGCCCGCTGAACGTAAAGACAGCGCGCAACTCATCGCCCATCACGCCGATGCATGGCTGCACCTGAGACCGAGTTGGCGTATTGCCGTGTACGCAGCGCTGCCCGAAGAGCTCGATGCCGAACCCCTGATGGAGCTCGCGCGTGCACGGGGTTGCGGCATCTATCTGCCACGCATCGATCGCCATACGCTCGGGCGCAAAATGCAATTCGTGCGGATCAATGATCGACATCGATCCAACCGTCTGGGGATCACCGAGCCTGAAGGCTCGCAATTCATCGGCGCACGCTGGCTCGATGTCGTGTTCCTGCCGCTCGTGGGTTTCGATTCGCGCGGTGTGCGGCTGGGGACCGGTGGTGGCTATTACGATCGCGCGTTTGCGTTCCGACGCTGGCGCAAGAGCTGGCATACGCCGCAACTCGTGGGTCTCGCATATTCTTTTCAGCAGGTGGATGTGATCACTGCGGCCGCGCACGACGTGCTGCTCGATGCGGTCATCACTGAAAAAGGGGTCATACGATGCGCTACTGGCTGATGAAGACGGAACCCGACACGTTTGGTGTCGATGATCTGGCCGCGGCACCGCGGGCCACCACCTCATGGGATGGGGTCCGCAATTACCAAGCTCGCAACATGCTGCGCGATGAGATGAAGCGCCAGGATGAGGTCTTTCTCTATTACTCGAGCACCAAGGTGCCGGGTATCGTCGCCGTGATGGAGGTCGTGAAGGAAGGCTATCCAGACAAGACTGCGTTCGACCGCAAGGATCATCACTACGATCCCGACAGCGACCCCGCGAAGCCGCGCTGGTTCGTGGTCGATGTGCGCCTCAAGCGGCGGCTCGCGCGCGTCATTACGCTGGAGGAGCTGCGCAAACATGCCGCGAAGGAATTGAAGGGCATGGTGCTTCTGCGTCCGGGTAATCGCTTGTCAGTGACGCCCGTGGAGCCCGCTCACTGGAAGTTCATCCTCTCACTCGTGTGAATCGAGTTCACACTTGAGGCCCTATCACACTCTCGCTCGCTTGTAATTTAATTTCGCATCTATATACTCCGACCTCGGACTAACCCTGTTAACTGGAGATGCCAACATGGCGAAAGCAAAGAAGAAGGCCAAGAAGAAAGCAGCAAAGAAGAAGTAGGCCTAACTCGGAAGGCCGCTTATGCGGCCTTCCGGGTGACTCTTCTCAAACTGTGCCCGCATTTGCGGGCACAGTCGTTTCTGGAGATCGAGAATGTCTGCTGAAGGTGACGCGAATAAGCGGTTGGCGGCCCGGGCGGCGCTGGATTACGTGGTCGATGGCGCCGTCATTGGCGTCGGCACCGGTTCCACGGTGAATTTCTTCATCGAGGCGCTCATTCCGTACCGCAACCGCGTTCGTGCCGCAGTTTCCAGTTCCAACGCCTCCACTCAGAGGCTGATCGCAGGCGGAATCACCGTCCTCGACCTGAACGACGTCGATGACCTGGGTGTGTATGTCGATGGTGCGGATGAAGCCACCCGCGCCCGTCATCTGATCAAGGGGGGCGGAGCTGCCCTGACGCGCGAGAAGATTGTTGCCGCCGCTGCGGCACGGTTCGTCTGTATCGCGGATGAGAGCAAGCTGGTCGAGCGGTTGGGTACGTTCCCATTGCCCGTCGAGGTGATTCCGATGGCGCGGTCACTCGTGACTCGCCAGTTGGCGGCTCTCGGGGGACGTGCGGTGTGGCGTCAGGGAGTCGTGACCGACAATGGCAATCACATCCTGGACGTACACGGACTCGCCATCGCGGATCCGCCGGCCATGGAACGCGAGCTGAACCAGCTCGCGGGTGTCGTGACGGTAGGTTTGTTCGCGTTGCGTCCCGCCGATGTGCTGATCCTCGGCACTCGCAGCGGCATCGAAGTCCTTGCCTGACAGGCGATTCCTTGCCGCGGTGCGGCTTCAGACGCGCGGAATCAGATCCACTTTGGCGGCGCAGATGAAGTCGTTCTGCGACAGTCCCTTGATGGAGTGGGTGGTGAAGGCCAGCCGGCAATAGTTGTAACCGACCTCGAGGTCCGGATGGTGGTCCTCGATGTTGGCTACATGTGCGACCGCGTTCACAAAGCTCATGGTGCGATAGAAGTCCTTGAAGGCGAATTCGCGCCGCAGGGACAGCGCATCGGCGCTCAGGCGCCAGCCCGCATCGAGTTGGGGCAGCAGCGACTCGGCCGCCGCCCGTGTCAGCGGCGCCACGCCACCCTCACAGGGCTTGCACTTTTTTTGGGCCAGCGCCTCGCTCATGCGCTCGCGGCCGCCGCTGTCTGCTGGGCTTCCGAGGTCTTGCGGGTGAAGCTGCGGGCGACGTACTTCTCCACGAGGTCCTGAAATTCCTCCGCAATGTGATCGCCTTTGAGCGTCACAGTCTTCTCACCGTCTTCGTATACGGGGGCAATCGGCCGTTCACCGGTGCCGGGCAGACTGATCCCGATGTTGGCGTGCTTGCTCTCACCCGGTCCGTTGACCACACAGCCCATCACCGCGACTGTCATGTCCTCGACGCCTTCGTATTCACGTCGCCATTGCGGCATGCGGTGGCGGATATGGGACTGGATGCGCTGGGCGAGCTCCTGGAAGAACGTACTCGTGGTGCGCCCGCATCCGGGACAGGCCACGACCATCGGAGTGAACGAGCGCAGTCCCATCGTCTGGAGGATTTCCTGCGCCACGATCACTTCGTTGGTGCGATCACCGTTAGGTTCGGGGGTCAATGACACACGAATCGTGTCCCCGATACCCTGCTGCAGCAGCACTGACATGCCCGCGGTCGACGCCACGATTCCCTTGGAGCCCATGCCCGCTTCGGTGAGACCGAGGTGCAGCGGGTATTCGCAGCGCGATGCGAGCGCGCTGTAGATGGCAATCAGATCCTGAACACCACTGACCTTCGCTGACAGGATGATCCGGTCGTGATGCATGCCGATCTCTTCCGCCCGCAAAGCGCTCTCCACCGCGGACGACACGACTGCATTGCGCATCACCTCCTGCGCTGTCAGAGGCTCCGTACGCGCCGAGTTCTCGTCCATCATCCGCGTCAGCAGATCCTGATCGAGGCTTCCCCAGTTCACACCGATGCGCACTGGTTTGTCATAACGACAGGCGGTCTCGATCATTTCCACGAACTGCGGATCGCGCTTGCTGCCGCGTCCGACATTACCGGGGTTGATGCGGTACTTGGCCAGCGCCTCCGCACACGAGGGGTGCTCGCGCAACAACTTGTGACCGTTGAAGTGGAAGTCACCGATCAACGGGACATTCACTCCCAGCTGTGCAAGTCGGTCACGGATTGGTGCCACCGCGGCAGCGGCTTCGCTCGTGTTGACGGTGAGTCGAACCAGCTCGGAGCCGGCGCGGGCCAGTGCCTTGACCTGTTGCGCGGTGCCTTCGATGTCGGCTGTATCGGTATTCGTCATCGATTGCACGACGATGGGCGCGTTACCGCCCACACGGACGGCTGCGATTGAAACCTGAACGGACTTTCTGCGTGGGGCTGCCATAGGGGTATCGGGAGTAATGGGGTTCGGGGGCCGGAATAGAAGTGCGCCTATTCTACAGGTATGATCGCGGCGCTCGCTGCATGGGTCTGTTCGGAGAGAGTCCGGCAGTACTTAGCTGGAACGCCGAAGGCGCAAGTTTCCGCCCGGAAACGCTCAGGCAACAGGACGGCAGGCCCTTCGCGCGGTGTTCTACGACACCGGGGCGAAGAAGCGAGCTCTGGAGAGCGGTGCCCCGTTGAACACGGGACCACCCACCGAAGGGGAGCGGCGCCGCGGATGGCGTCTGATCTCTCAGGTCACAGGACAGATGGGCGGCACGTGCACCAGCAGTGCTGCCTTTTGTTTTGGAGGACCTTACGTGGGACGACATACACCGCTTTTCGAGCTTCATCAGGAACTAGGCGCCCGCATCGTCGATTTCGGCGGTTGGGACATGCCCGTTCAATACTCCTCCCAGATTGCCGAGCATCACGCGGTACGCCGCGCAGCCGGCGTCTTCGATGTTTCACACATGTGCGCGGTCGACCTCAAGGGCGCGCGCGTGCGTCCCTTCCTGCAGCACCTGCTCGCCAACGATGTTGCCAAACTGAAACTCCCGGGCAAGGCGCTCTACTCGTGCATGCTGAATGAGGCCGGCGGCGTGCTGGATGACCTGATCGTCTACTTCCTGAAAGAAGATGGATTCAGGATGGTTGTAAATGCCGGTACGCGCGACAAGGACCTCGCCTGGATCCGTTCGGTCGGGCAGTCATTCGACATCGAGGTGATCGAACGCAGCGATCTGGCCATGCTGGCGATCCAGGGGCCGCAGGCGCGCGAGAAGACCGCGGCGCTTCTGTCAGCGTCGGGTGCCACTGCCGCGTTGGCATTGGGACCGTTCTTCGGTCAGCACATCGACGACTGGTTTGTTGCGCGCACCGGTTATACCGGGGAGGACGGATTCGAGGTGATGCTGCCCGCCTCGGATGCTGTACGTGTGTGGCGTGAGTTGAACTCGGCGGGTGTTGCCTCGTGTGGCCTGGGCGCGCGCGATACGTTGCGCCTCGAGGCCGGGATGAATCTCTACGGCAATGACATGGATGAGAGCACTCATCCCTTCGAGTCGGGCCTGGCCTGGACGGTTGCAATGCAACCAGATGATCGCCGCTTCATTGGGCGTGCGGCACTGGAGTCAGTCACTCCTTCCCGCCAGCTCATCGGCCTGGTTCTCGAAGATCGCGGCGTATTGCGCAGCCATCAGAAAGTCATCGTGCCCAGCGGGTCTGGAGAAATAACCAGTGGCACGTTCTCGCCCACGCTCGAACGCTCGATTGCGTTGGCGCGCGTGCCGGCCGGGGCCGTGCGGCACGTGCAGGTTGATATCCGCGGCAAGCTTCTCAACGCACGGGTGGTCAAGCCGCCGTTCGTGCGGTTTGGCCAATCAAAGATCTGAATGGAGTAGACCCGATGAGCAATGTTCCTCCCGACCTCCGATACACCAAGACCCACGAGTGGGTGCGGACCCTGCAGGACGGCACGGTCGAGATCGGGATTACCGATCATGCCCAACACGCACTCGGGGACCTGGTTTTTGTGGAGGTGCCTGAGAGTGGCCGCACCGTAGCGCTGGGCGAGCCCTGTGCCGTGGTCGAGTCGGTCAAAGCGGCATCCGATGTTTATTCCCCGGTCGCCGGGGTCGTCGCCGCCGGCAATCCCGCACTGGCTGCAGAGCCGGAGGCCCTCAACAACGATCCCTACGGCAAAGGTTGGCTCATGCGCCTGCAGCCGACGAAGGGCGCCGCGACAGCGGAACTGATGTCAGCGGCCGACTATCAAAAGCTATTGCAGACGGAGGGTGCCTGATGGCGTTCATCCCGCATACGAGCGCTGATGTCGAGAGCATGCTCGCGACAATCGGTGTATCGAGCATCGAGCAGCTGTTCGATGAGATTCCCGCGTCACTGCGCGTCAAATCGTTGGACGGTGTGCCCGTTGCACTCAACGAGATGCAGATCGGCCGACTGATGAGCGAGCGAGCGCGTGCCGATGGGCACCCGCTGTGTTTCATCGGTGCGGGTGCTTACGAGCATCACATCCCGGCGGCGGTGTGGGCAGTTACTACGCGGGGTGAGTTCTATAGCGCCTATACGCCTTATCAAGCTGAAGCGAGCCAGGGCACGCTCCAGTTGATCTACGAATACCAGACGATGATGGCGAGCCTCACCGGCATGGAGGTCTCGAACGCATCGTTGTATGACGGCGCTTCTGCGGTCGCGGAAGCAAGCCTGATGGCGGTTCGTGCCAATCGAAAGTCGAAGTCGCTGCGGATTCTCGTGCCCCGCACGGTGAATCCTCAATACCGACGCGTGGCGGTCGCCACTGCAGGTAATCAGGGTCTGCGGTTCGAGGATGTTCCGTTCGCCACGGACGGCGGCGTGATCTCACTCGATGCATTGAAGAAATTCGAGGGCGAGGACATCACCGCGCTGGTGATCCAACAACCCAATTTCTTCGGTCAGCTCGAGGACGTGGATGCACTTACCGATTGGGCGCATGCGCACGGAATCTTCGTCATCGCTTCGGTCAATCCGACCTCGCTCGCGCTGTTGAAGCCACCGGGGGAGTGGGGCACCACCGGCAAAGGGGCCGACATCGTGGTCGGTGAAGGACAACCCCTGGGCGTGCCGTTGTCCTCCGGCGGTCCCTACTTCGGTTTCATGACCACCCGCATGGAGTATGTGCGGCAGATGCCCGGCCGCATCGTTGGCCGCACGGTCGACCTGAGTGGCCGCGAGGGCTTCACATTGACGTTACAGGCCCGTGAGCAACATATCCGCCGGGCCAAGGCGACGTCCAACATTTGCACCAACCAGGGCCTGCTCGTGACGGCGGCGACCATCTACATGTCGGTGATGGGACCCGTGGGACTCGAGCGGACGGCGGCCGCTTCCCATGCGCGTGCACAAGAGCTGGTTTCGGCGCTTACGGCAGTGAAGGGGGTGCGCCGCGCGTTTGCAGGACCTTTCTTCCATGAAGCAGTTGTGCTGTTCGACCGGCCGGTTGCGCCCATTCTGGCCTCTCTGGCCAGCCGGGGGATTCTCGGTGGGCTCGATCTGTCGGAGCTGTATCCCGAGTTGGGTTACGCAGTGCTCGTCTGCGCCACCGAGACCAAGACCACGAGCGATATCCAGAGTTATGTCACAGCCCTGGGCGAGGCTTCGGCCGCCGTCCGGGCGGCTTGAGGAATGAGCATGCGAGCCCAGGAAAAGGTGATTTTCGAATACTCCCATCCCGGTCGCGGTGCTACCGACCAGTGGCCGCAGGAGGTGCCGCCGAGCGCGACCGCCGACCTGCCGCAACATCTGAAGCGCGGCAAGCGCCCGTTGCTGCCCGAAGTCAGCGAGTTGGAGGCGGTGCGACATTTCACCCGGCTGTCGCAGCTCAACTTCTCCATCGACACGCACTTCTATCCGCTCGGCTCCTGCACCATGAAGTACAACCCCAAGGCATGTAACCAGTACGCGATGCTGCCGGAGTTCCTGGGACGCCATCCATTGGCGCCGGAGACCCACGGCCAGGGGTTTCTCGCCTGCATGTACGAGCTGCAGGAGATGTTGAAGGAAGTCACGGGCATGCAGGCCGTCGCCTTGAGCCCGATGGCGGGCGCGCACGGTGAGTTCGCCGGCGTGGCCATGATCCGCGCCTATCATCGGTCGCGCGGCGACCTGGCGCGCAACGAGATCATTGTGCCGGAAGCGGCTCACGGCACCAATCCGGCCACGGCAACCATGTGCGGTTGCGTCGTTCGCGAGATTCCGGTCAACGAGGAGGGCGACATCGAGCTGGATGCGCTCAAGGCGGTGGTCGGTCCGAACACAGCGGGCATCATGTTGACCAACCCCTCGACACTCGGCGTGTTTGAGCGGCGGATCGAGGAAGTGGCGCGGATCGTACATTCCGCGGGCGGATTGCTGTACTACGACGGGGCCAACTTGAACGCCATCCTGGGCAAGGTCCGTCCCGGGGACATGGGGTTCGATGTGATCCACATGAACCTCCACAAGACCTTCTCGACGCCGCACGGTGGCGGTGGACCCGGTGCCGGAGCCGTGGGCGTGAGTGCGCGGCTGCGGCCGTTTCTGCCGACGCCCATCGTCGGGGTTGAAGAAGGTAACCGGTACCGTTGGCTGACCGAGAAGGACCTGCCGCAGTCGATTGGCCGCCTGTCAGGTTTCATGGGCAATGCCGGGGTGCTGCTGCGCGCCTATATCTATATGCGCATGCTGGGACGGGAGGGCATGAGTCAGGTCGGCGAATTCGCCACCCTGAATGCCAACTACCTGCTGACCCGCTTGAAACAGGCTGGTTTTGATGCCGCCTACCCCTCCCGGCGGGCCAGCCACGAGTTCATCGTTACCTTGAAGCGACAGGCGCGTGAATTGGATGTGACTACCATGGACTTCGCCAAACGGCTGCTGGACCATGGGTTTCACGCGCCCACGACCTATTTCCCGCTGCTGGTGCCGGAATGTCTGCTGATCGAGCCGACCGAGACCGAGAGCAAGGACGTTCTGGACCAGTTCGTCACGGCCATGACACAGATCCTGGCAGAGGCCCAGCAGGAACCCGAGCGCGTAACGAGCGCACCGCATACCATGCCGGTGCGGCGCCTCGACGATGTCCGGGCGGCCAAGCAACTGGATCTGAGATGGAAGCCGACAGCGTAGTTATTGACCGGTACAAGCCCCGCGGTGCGACCCGCCTGATCCGTGCCATGGGGGCGAGCATGCGGGGTCTGCGGGGGGCTTTCCGGGAAGAAGCTGCCTTCCGTCAGGAACTTGCGTTCGCGCTGATCGTCATACCGGTGGCCCTGTGGTTGGGGCACGGCGGCATCGAGCGCGCCTTGCTCATCGGCCCCATGATTCTCATCCTGGTGGTCGAGCTCATCAACAGCGCCATCGAGGCAACCGTGGACCGTATCGGGTTCGAGCGCCATGCGCTGGCCGGATTGGCCAAGGACATCGGCTCCGCAGCCGTTCTGATGTCCTTCGTACTGCTGGGCACGGTCTGGGTACTCGTTCTCCTAGGCCGGTAAACTAGCGCGCCGGACGGCTTAGGTCTCTCACTCCCCCAATTCAGGAGTCCTATGCGCTCTGCAAGACTGCTTTGGCTTTGCCTGCTCATTTCCTGCGCCTCGCTGTGCGAGGCGGCCGATGCTCCGGCAGCGAGAACTACTGCGCTGCCCGTACAGCCTCAGCCTCAGCCACCACTGCCCCCCGCGGCGGCCGAGCAGAACGCCCAGGTGGCCCAACAGGCCGCGGCCGTTGAGGGCAATCCTGACTGGGCCGTGACCCTGGAGCGGATCGCCAGCAGTGTTGTCTCCATTGATGTGGATGCCACGCGAGCCTTTGATACGGAGTGGAATTCAACCGCGCAGGCCACGGGTTTCGTAGTCGATGCCGAGCGCGGCCTCATTCTGACCAACCGGCACGTCGTGACTCCGGGCCCGGTGACGGCGGAAGCCACCTTTCTGAACCGCGAAGAAGTGCAGCTCTATCCGGTCTATCGCGATCCCGTGCACGACTTCGGCCTGTATCGCTACGACCCCAGCAAATTGCATTTCATCAAGCCGAAGGCTCTGGCGTTGTATCCGGAGGGTGCGCAGATCGGCCGTGAGATCCGGGTCGTGGGCAACAACGCGGGCGAGCAGCTCTCCATCCTGGCCGGGACCCTGGCGCGGCTGGACCGCGATGCTCCCGAGTATGGAATCGCCAAGTACAACGACTTCAACACTTTCTATCTCCAGGCCGCTTCCGGTACGTCGGGTGGCTCGTCGGGCTCACCGGTCATCGATATCCGGGGCCGTGTCGTTGCCCTCAACGCCGGCGGTGCCAATGGCAACGCATCGAGCTTCTACTTGCCTCTGGGCAGGGTGCGCCGTGCGTTGGAGTTGATACAAACGGGCAAGCCGGTAACGCGCGGCACGTTGTATACGGTGTTCAATTACACGCCCTACGATGAGCTCAAGCGTCTCGGCCTGAATGGCACTACCGAAGCGTCTGTGCGCAAGACATTTCCCCAGTACACCGGGATGTTGGTTGTGACCGAGGTGTTGCCGGGCTCGCCCAGTGAAAATGTGCTGCAGCCTGGGGATGTTCTCGTCAAGGTCAACGGCCGCTACGTCACTCAATTCGAGCCGTTGGACGAGGTGGTTGATTCGAGCGTGGGCGGTGAGGTGCAGCTCGATCTCGAGCGCGGAGGCAAGGTGGTTTCCGCGAAGCTGCCGGTTGGTGACCTGCATGCCATTACGCCCAGCGCCTATGCGGAATTCGGCGATGCCGTTCTGAACACCCTGTCGTACCAACAGGCGCGTCACTTCAACGTCCCGGTACGCGGCGTGTATGTCGCAAACCCCGGGTACCTGTTCACGGCCGCCGGAGTGCCGCGCGGGGCGGTCATTACCGCCATGGACTCGAAGAAGGTCGATACCTTGAGCGATGTCGAAGAGCACATCGCGCAGCTCGGGGACGGTGACCGGACGACGGTGCGCTTCATCACCATCGACGATCCGAACGGCAGCCAGTTGCGGTCGGTCCGCATGGACCGCCGTTGGTTCCCGGCCCATCACTGCGAGCGGGATGACCGTCAGGGACTGTGGGACTGCAAGTCCCTGCCCGCAGGTCCCGCATCCAAGCCTCTGAAGGTGAGCTCGACGGAATATCCGAAATACAAGGATCCGCGGCTGCAAACTCTGGCGCCGTCGCTGGCCATGGTCGCCTTCGACATGCCCTATTCGGTGTCGGGCATCACGGAGCGCAACTATCACGGCACGGGGTTGATCGTGGATGCCGAGCGCGGTCTCGTGGTGGTCGATCGCAACACGGTGCCGGTGGCCGTGGGGGATGTGACGATCACGCTTGCCGGTACGGTGCAGGTTCCCGGCCACGTGGTCTATATCCACCCGCAGCACAATCTGGCCGTAGTGGCGTACGACCCGAAGTTGATCGGGACCACTCCGGTGAAGTCCGCGAAACTGGCGCCGCGCGCCCTGGCGGCCGGGGAGTCGGTGTGGGTCGTGGGCCTGGGATCGGACAGTGAGTTGCGTTCGCGCAATACGGAGATCGCCAGCATCGACCCGTTGGAGTTGCCTTTGTCGCGCACCATGCGGTTCCGTGACAGCAATCTCGAAGCGGTGCAACTCGTCAATCCGCCCCTGGATTTCGACGGTGTGCTGACGGACAAAACCGGCAACGTGCTGGGTTTGTGGTCGAGCTTTGCCTATGAAAGTGGGCGTGAGATCGCTCAAGACAACCGCGGTGTGCCCATCGACCTGGTTGCCGACATGCTGGATCGTGTCAGGACCGACAAGCCGCTGCACTCGCTCGAGGCCGAATTCGGAGTGCAAGCGCTGGCCAGCGCGCGCGAGATCGGCTTGACGGAGGACTGGACGAAGCAGCTCTCGCAGGAGAATCCGACTCAACGTCAGGTGTTGACCGTGGTGCGCATGGTGGGGGGTACGCCCGCGTCCAAGGCGCTTCAACAGGGTGACCTGGTGTTGGCCATCGACGGCAAGGTCGTGACTCGCTTCCGGGAGGTCGAACGGGCGGTCGCGGACAAGGACCAGGTGAAAGTTACAGTCTGGCGCGGTAGTGGCGAGCAGGTACTGGACGTCAAGACAGTGGAGTTGCCTGGAACAGACATCAACAGGTTGGTCGAGTGGGGCGGCGCGACGCTGCAATCGCCTCATCGCGCCATGAGCGCGCAACGCGGAATACCACCGGTCGGCGTGTATGTGGGTTACTTCGCATATGGATCCCCCGCGACCCGTTATGGTTTGTATCCGGGACGGCGCATCGTGGAAGTGGATGGCGTACCGACGCCTGATCTCGATGCGTTTCTCGGAGCGATCACCGGCAGGCCCGATCGTTCATCCGTGCGGCTCAAGACCATCACCTGGAACAACGCTCCCGAAGTGATCACTCTGAAGCTGGACAAGCACTATTGGCCCGCCTATGAGCTGACGCATACGGCCTCAGGCTGGGAGCGCAAGGCCTTGGAGTAATGAGCACGACGCTCGATCCCAAAAATCAACCGGACATGTTTGGTGGAGTTCCGCCCGATGCGCTGGTCGTGCGCCCGGCGGTGCCTGCGCCGCAGTTGGTGCAGGTGGCGCAACGGGTGCCGAAGAACCTGCACCTGGGCACCTCCAGCCTGTCCTTTCCCGGTTGGGCCGGCATTGTGTATGCCGAGCAGTACCGGGTCTCCCAGCTGGCACGGCACGGTTTGCGTGCTTACGCCCGCCATCCCCTGCTCAACGCGCTGAACATCGACAGCACGTTCTACCGACCCCAGCCCGCCGAGCAGCTCGCCCTGATGGCCGCTGATGTGCCGGATCATTTCCGTTTCATCGTCAAGGCCTACACCGGGCTCACGACTGCCCCGGATACTCCACGGGCGCAGCAGAAGGGCATCGAGCCGGTTTTCCTGGATCCGCTGTTTGCCGAGCAGACGGTCATAGCGCCGCTGCGCAAGGGCCTCGGAGCCAAGCTCGGCGCTGTTTTGTTTCAGTTTTCGCCGTTGGGTGTCCGGTATACGCACGACCCCGGGACGTTTGTCGCGCGCGTGGGTGAGTTTCTGACAGCGCTGCCCAAGGGGCCCGTGTACGCAGTCGAGGTGCGCGACCCGGAAGTTCTGGGTGCCCCGTATGAAAAGATGCTGGCCGCGGCTGGCGCGGTGCATTGCTCGACGGTGCACTCGCGCATGCCTGCCGTCGATCACCAGGTCCGCGACGAGGGGACCGGGCCCATGATCATCCGCTGGATGCTGCAACCCGGTGACGACTACGAAAGCGCGGGCGCGCGGTTTGCTCCCTTCAATCGAATCGTGGAGCCCGACAAGCTCAGCCGAAGCCGTATTACAGGGCTGGTAAACCGGGGTCTGTCGGCGGGTCGCGACGTCTATGTGATGGCTGCCAACAACGCCGAGGGCTGCGCGCCGCTGACATTGTTCGAACTTGCGACAGCCATCGCCCGCTGAGCTTTGAAGTAGACGTATACCCGCACGTGCGGCTGGTAGAATTCCGGACCATGGTTCGAGTTGTCAGAGCTACCCAGGTCGAAATCGAGACTGCCGTGCAGGCGCTGCGCGACGGCGAGCTCGTGGCGTTTCCCACCGAAACGGTCTACGGGCTCGGCGCCAATGCCCAGAATCCGGCGGCGGTGCGCAAGATTTTCGCCGCGAAGGGTCGCCCGGTCGATCATCCCGTCATTGTTCACCTGGACAGCCCGCGCTTTCTGCACCGGTGGGTCAGGGAAGTTCCGGAGGCCGCGAACAAGCTGGCGGAGCGCTTCTGGCCGGGGCCGCTCACAATGGTTTTGCCACGCGCGGCCAATGTGCACGATGTTGTGACCGGTGGTCAGGATACCGTTGCCATCCGCGTCCCCTCGCATCCGATGGCTCAGCAGCTTCTGACGGCATTCGGCGGGGGCATCGCCGCCCCTTCCGCGAATCGCTACGGCAAGCTGTCACCGACACGCGCCGAGCACGTGCGTGACGAGTTGGGTGATGCCGTGAAGATCATTCTGGACGGCGGCGAATGCCAGATCGGACTGGAGTCCACGATCGTGACGGTCGATGGCTCGCACGTACGGTTGCTGCGACCGGGTGCCGTCACTGCAAGTCAGATCCGCACGGTGATCGGAGAGTTGCTGATCGGCGCCAACCTCGAGTCGCCGCGTGTCCCGGGCAGCACCCCTTCGCACTACGCGCCCACGACGCCGATGACGGTCGTGCCGGCAGGCGAGATTGATGCTCACGCGGCCTCACTGTCCGAAGGAGGCCGAAGGGTGGCCGTGCTCGCTCAGCGGCTGCCTCTGAAGTCCCACAAGTACGTGACCTGGATCAACGCCGGTCGTCGCCCCGAGCAATATGGCCACGATCTGTATGCGAATCTGCGTACGTTGGATAAGGCGGGATGCCAACAGATCCTCGTGCAGGACGTGCCGGAAGGGGAGAAGTGGGACGCGATCCGCGATCGATTGCTGCGAGCTGCCTCGAGCATCAGTGAAAGCGGTGATACCGGCGCGATGGCAGTGTTGCCGTAAACGTGCCCGCCCGTTCCGGGCCGGCGCCTAGCCTAGTCCGCAGGGACTGTCCGGTCGCGCGCCCAGGCTCGCAAACTCTCCACCTTCTCGGCCATTACCACCGATAAAGGCTTCGTTGCCTGCAACTCGTGCGCTATCGATGTGGCATTGACCGGTTGGCCGTTGGCGCGCGCACTGTAGAGCGCGGCAACTATTGCCTGTTCCAACTCCGCGCCCGAGAAGCCGGCGCTGCGCTTGGCGAGAGCGAGCACTTCCTGCGGGCTCAGGGAAACAGAGCGCTTGCGTGCATGAATCGCCAGGATAGCGGCGCGCGAGGCGTCATCCGGCAGATCGACGAAGAAAATCTCATCGAGCCGACCCTTGCGAATCAACTCCGGCGGCAGCGCGGAGATGTCGTTTGCAGTGGCGACTACGAAGATACGCGTCCGCGTTTCTTCGGCCAGCCACGTGAGAAAGGTTCCCAGCACGCGCCGCGAGGTGCCGCTGTCACCTTCGCCGTCCGCCAGGGCCTTTTCGATTTCGTCGATCCACAACACACACGGCGCAAGGGCCTGTGCCGCTTGCAGCGACTCACGCAGATTCTTCTCAGACTCGCCGTGCCATTTACTGTAGAGCGCGCCGAAGTCGAGTCGCACCAGTGGCACGCCGAAAATTCCGGCAGCGGCGCGCGCGGCGAGACTCTTGCCGCAGCCTTGCACACCCAGGAGCAACACGCCCTTGGGCGGATCCAACTCGGGCGCGCTACCGTCGAAGGCGGGCTTGCGGCTCGTCAGCCAGGTGCGCAGGTTCTGCATCCCGCCCACGTCTGCAAACTTGGCCGTGTCCGGCTCGTATGTCAGCGTTCCACCCCGGTTGAGCAGTTGATACTTCGCCGCCAGCACGCCCTGCAGATCCGACATCGTGAGCGCGCCGTCGTCGAAGATCGCCTGCCGTACGAGACGCTCAGCGTCACCGGCTGTGAGGCCGCTCAAGTTGTCGACGATTTTGGCGAGGGCGTCCGGCTCGATGACCGCCGGGCGGCCGGGATGGGCTTTCGACCATTCGAGCGCCACGCGCTTGACGATCATCTGCCGCTCACCCGTCGAGGGGAGTGCCAGCTGCATGCGGGTCGCGAAGGTCTCCAGCTCTTCCGGGAGCGCCACCTCGTGACTCATCAGCACAACAGTCCGCGCAACCTGGTCGTAGCCTTGCGCGACGTCCTTCAACATGCGCACGTTGATGGGGTCGCTCAGATAAGGATGAAAGTCGAGGAGCACGTAGATCCCCGGCATGGGCGTTGCCTTCAGGTGCTTCAGAAGCTGCGCCGGCTCCGAGAGCGTGCGCTGCGAGCCGCCCATGTCGACGTCGATCCGCTGCAACCCTTCCGTCACAGTCCATTGAAATACTCCCCAACCGCGTCCGCGGTGCACCTTCAGGCTTGCTTCGCGCACGACTGCGAGGACGCGCGCCTCTTCGCGGGACTCGATCACAATGAGTGCAAATCGCGAGGCGAGCAGCATTTCAAGCTCGCGGCGCGGATTCTGCGGCACGGTAGGGACGCTCATGCGGCCCAGAATGTAGCAGAACTGCGCGTTGTCCCTTGTCACGCCGTCACGTTTTTCTAACAATGAAGCCTATGCGTAGAAGTACCCGTTGGATCGACCCTTTTCAGCCCGCCCACATTCGCCGTCTGGTCAAGGAGTTTGGCTCGCCGCTGCTGATCGTAGATACAGAACGGGTGCGCGTGCAGTTCCGGAAACTGCGCAAGGCGCTGCCGGGCGTCGACCTGCACTACGCGCTCAAGCCAATGCCGCATCCGGCCGTGGTGCAGACAGTGCTCGATGAGGGTGGTTTTCTCGATCTGGCGACGACCGGGGAAGTGCACCTGGTACAGCGGATGGGTGCGGATCCGAAGCGCTGCATTCACACGCATCCCATCAAACGGGACCAGGATATCCGCAACGCCGTAACTTTCGGTGTCCGCACATTCGTCGCGGACAATCCCGACGAGGTGCGGAAGTTCGCTCGCTACACGGACAGCACGGAGCTGCTGCTGCGTGTGTCATTCCGCAGTCCGGGCGCCGTGTGCGACCTGTCGCGCAAGTTCGGCTGTGATCCGGAAGACCTGTTGGCGCTGGCGCGAGTGGCCGCGGAGCTGGGAGTCCAGGTACGCGGGTTGTCGTTCCACGTCGGCTCGCAAGCCGGGGATTCCGCCAAACACGTGGAGGCGCTGCATGCCTGCGTGAAGTTGATGGCGGCCGCGCGGCGCGAAAAGCTCGGAACGTTCGACACGCTCGATATCGGCGGTGGCTTCCCGATCGACTACGCGCAACCGGTGCAGGACATCAGCCGCTTCTGCGCGCCGATTCGCGCGGCGTTGTCAAAATTGCCGAAGCGGGTGCGTGTCATTGCCGAGCCGGGTCGTTATATCGTAGGTCCGTCGGCCATCGGCGTTGCCTCTGTCATGGGCCGCGCGAAGCGCGAGGGTCATTGGTGGTATTACCTCGATGACGGACTCTACGGATCGTACAGCGGACAGCTTTATGACCATGCGCGGTATCCCGTTGAACCGCTGCGCGATGATTCCGAGCGGTTGCCGTCGGTGCTGGCTGGACCGACCTGCGACAGCATCGATGTAATTGCCGAGAATCTGATGTTGCCGGAGCTGAAGGCTGGCGACCTGATCGTGGGGCGCGCCATGGGTGCTTATACCTGGGCGAGTGCGTCCGAGTTCAATTTCTTTCCGAAGGCGACGGTCGTCGCCGTCAATACGCGCCCGGGAGATGAAGGGAGTGTAAGTGCGATATGAACAGGCGGTTCGCGCTTGTTTGCGTCGGTGCGCTGGTGGTGTTGCCGCTCACTGGACGGCTCGCGCAGGCCGCGGATCCCGCCGGCCCGGAATCGCAACGCCGATTGCACCTCACCAACCTGCATGGCGGCGATCAGTTGACTGTGACATTCAATGACGAGCACGACGTGGCCCAGGATGCGGTGGTGGCGCTGCAGCATTTGTTGCGCGACTATCGGGCCAACGAAGAGCACGCCATGGACTTCGGGCTGTTCATACAATTGACCGATCTGGCGCGTGAATGCGGCGTGCCGGCGAACTTCGAGGTCATTTCGGGCTACCGCTCACCCGGCACGAATGAGAAGCTGCGCGCGGCGGGGCATGGAGTTGCGGAGCACAGCCAGCACACGCTCGGCCGCGCGATCGATGTACGGCTGCGCGACTGCCCGCTCGGGAAACTGCACGAGCGGGCGTTGGCGGCACACCGGGGCGGCGTTGGTTATTACCCGCGCTCCAATTTCGTTCACTTGGACACCGGCAGGGTGCGCTCCTGGCAGGAGTGAAGGTCAACCAGCCATGAAAAACGAATTGGGCATCGAGCCGGACACAGTCATTCACCGGATCGTTGCGGCGGCCCGGGACGGCCGTGAGCCGCGGGTGATTGCCCGCCTGTACTCGGGCTGGGCGGTGTTCGGGGAACGCCAGTTCCTGCGCGGCTACTCCATGTTGCTGCCCGATCCCGTGGTGCCAACACTGAACTCACTGGGCTCGCAGGAACGGGCGACCTATCTGCAGGACGTGGCCCGCCTGGGCGATGCGGTGCTGAAACTGACAGGCGCCGCGCGGATCAACTACGCCATCCTGGGAAACCAGGATCCGGCTCTGCATACACACGTCATACCGCGGTACGCGGACGAGCCCGACAAGCTGCGAACCTTGCATCCCTGGGCCTATGACTGGGAGGCGGGGCCGCTGTTCGACCGGGTCACTTACCAGGATCTGGCGGAAGGGTTGCTGCGCGAGCTGACCCGCATGGGAGTGACCAAGCCCATGCGGTTTCAACCGGGAGCCAACGCCGGTCCGTCTTCCCGAGGGTGACGGCCGGCGCGGTTGCGGCTGCGCGGCGGACAAATTCCCGCCACGCGGCGGGACAGACAGATTACTGCTGGCTGGGCACCTTGGCGCCAGGCACCGCAGGCGTCGGCTGCTTCACCTTGATCAGCTCCACATCGAACTTGAGCATGGACCCCGGCGGGATGGACGGCGGTGAGTTGACGTCGTAGGCGAGGTTCGGCGGAATGAAGAGCTCCCACTTCGAGCCCGGCTTCATCAGCACCAGCGCTTCCTGCCAACCCGGAATGACTCCGTTGACCGGGAACGAGGCCGGTTGGCCGCGCTTGTAGGAGCTGTCGAACTCGGTGCCATCGAGGAGAGTGCCGCGATAATTCACGGTGACTTCATCCGTCGACTTTGGGGACGCGCCCGCGCCTTCGGTGACGATGTGGTACTGCAAGCCGCTGGCCGTCGTCACGACGTCCTTCTTCTTGGCGTTTGCGCCGAGGAAGGTCTTGGCGGCCGCACGGTTCGTCTCCGCCATGTTGTTGCGCGCGGACTTCACGAAGTTGGCAATGTTTTCCTGGTCACCGGCGGTCATCGCAACCTTTCCGGCGAGCGCATCGCGCAAGCCCTGGGTGAGGCGCTCGGTTGCAATGGAATCCCCGGTGAGTCCCAGGTGATGCAACTGGTCGCCCATCGAGACGCCGAGGCTGTAGCTGGCTTGTGCTTTCGCGTTGGTGGGAGCTTTCACGTCAGATGCGCCTCCAGTGGCCGCCGCGGTGGCGGGCTTTTTCGGCTGAGCGGCTGCGGGCGCCGTGGCCGTCGCTTTGTCGGACGGAGTCTGCGACCAGGCGAGCGGCGCGCAGCTCAGCAGCGCGGCGATGGCAATTGCCGTATTGTGGAAGCAGCGCTCTGTCGTGGCTACTTTCCTGGGTCCAACAGCAGAATTCATGAGACACCTCGGGCTTGCGGGCCGTGCCGGCAGGCACGGCGCGGAAATCGCAGCGGGCGACAGTTTCGCTTATCGGCAAGCGCCGTGCTGCGATTTTTTACTGTTGGCGTTTGGAGACGCAAGCAGTGCTGACAGTTAACAATCTGAGTCGGGCGTTTCGCGAAGGCGAGCGTGAGCATCGCGTTCTGGAGCAGGCGCAGGCCGAATTCGCCAGCGCCGAGGTGGTCGCTGTCATCGGCCGCAGTGGCTCTGGCAAGTCAACGCTGCTGAATCTCATCAGCGGCATCGATCGACCCGACAGTGGCACCGTGCACATCGATGGCCTGAACGTGACAGCACTCGCGGAGCCGCAACTCACGTTGTTCAGACGCAAGCACATTGGTTTCGTGTACCAGTTCTTCAATCTCGTTCCGACTCTGGACGTGGAGGAAAACGTCCGGCTGGTCCTGGAGCTCAATGGCGTGCGTGGGGCCGCGGCACGGGAAAGAAGTATCGCGATGCTCAAGGAGGTCGGCCTCGCTGATCGCGCTCGAAGCGCTGTCGATACTCTGTCAGGCGGTGAGCAACAACGTGTCGCAATTGCTCGCGCGCTCGTGCATCGGCCGCCTGTACTGCTGGCCGATGAGCCCACCGGCAATCTCGATGAGGAGACTGCGCGAGAGGTCCTGCCGGTTCTCCTGTCGCTCGCCCGTCAACGCGGCGCGACGCTCCTGATCGTTACGCACGATACGGCGTTGGCGCGTAGTGCTGATCGGGTATTGGAACTCAAGGACGGACGGCTGCTGGAGGGCACGGGTCGAGACGAATCGGACCGCGGCGGATCGGACCGAGGCGGATCGGACCGAGGCCTTTCCGGCTAATGGCACTTCTGTGGGCGGCCAGTGTCAGGCACTTGTTGCGGCATCCCGCGCAGCTCGTGTTGGCGTTGGTAGGGCTTTCGGTCGGGGTGGGGACCATCATTGCGGTGGATATTGCGACGGCTAGCGCCGGTCGTGCTTTTGCGTTGTCAGTGCAGGCCGTGAATGGTGCGGCGACGCACCAGATTGTTGGGGGATCGCAAGGGGTTGAGGAGGGGGTATATGTTGGGTTGCGCACCAGCGCAGATGCGGTAGCACTGGCGCCCGTCGTCGAAGGGTATGTCACCGTGGGCGACAGGACGATGCAACTCATTGGCATTGACCCGTTATCCGCCCCGGATCTGGCCAGCGACTCCTCCTCTGACGTTCAGCCGGCTGCCGGGGATCCAACGAGGTGGTTCACGCAGGCTGGCTCCGTCGTCATGGCTGCGAATACCGCGAAGCAGCTCGGTCTCAGCGTCAATCAAACGTTCAACCTGGATGTGGGCGGCAAAACCTACGCCGCGTTGTTGATTGGCACGATTGCCGAGAACAAGGCGGGATACGACGCGCTGATCTTGACGGACATCGCGCAGGCGCAGGAATGGATGGACATCCGAGGGCGGCTGTCACGGATTGATGTCCGGTTGCCTGACGGAGCTGCGGGTGTGGCGGATGCTGCGAAGCTGCGGGCTCGCTTGCCCCCCGGTGTGCGACTCGAACAGGCGGAAGGCCGCGCTCACCAAAGCGTTGATATGACCGCTGCCTTTACGACCAACTTGCAGGCAATGAGCCTGTTGGCGCTGCTGGTCAGCACGCTGCTGATCTACGGGGCTATCAGCTTCGCGGTCGTACAGCGGCGGCGGATCATAGGGATCCTGCGTGCGCTGGGGGCGACGCGTGGCAATGTCTTCACCATTGTTCTGACCGAGGCCACTGTGTTGGGGGTCGTCGGGGCCGGGCTTGGATTGGTGCTCGGCAGTGTGATCGGCCGCGGCCTCGTGCAACTCGTGTCACAGACCATCAATGATCTGTATTTTGTGGTGGCGGTCAACGAGACGGTTCTGCCGGCGGCTTCGGTGGCGAAAGCGTTGCTCGCCGGTTTCGGTACGGCGCTCGTCGGGGCGTGGCTGCCTGCGTTGGAAGTGGCTGGAAGCGCGCCTCAGTTGGGCTTGCGTCGCTCGGTCCTCGAGGCTCGCGCGGTTGCGCTTGCTCGCAACTTGCTGATTGCCAGCGGCGGACTGGCCGCGGCTGCGGGAGTGGTGGCACTGACTTCAGGCCGAAGTCTTCTGGCGGGGTTCATTGCCCTGTTCCTGCTGCTGCTCAGCGCTGCGACTCTGACCCCCGCGGTTTTGAGGGCGCTGGCGCTCAGCGCGGCGCGGGTTGCTGGTCGTTTCAGTCCTGTCGCGAGGTTGGTCTTTGGCGATATCGCCGCCTCGTTGAGTCGAACCGGTGTGGCTGTAGCGGCCCTGGGAATGGCGCTGGCGGCCATGATCGGTGTCTCCATCATGGTCGAGAGCTTCCGGGAATCGCTGCGGGACTGGCTGGGTGAGACCCTGCGAGCGGATGTCTTCGTGACGGCGCCCGGGCCGGGCGCGGGCAGGCCGGAGCGGAAGATCGATTCCGAGCTGCTGAAAGCCATGCTCGCCGCACCGGGCGTGGTGGATTACGGATTGAGCCGGCGGACCCTGATAAATCTGCCGAGTGGGCCGGTTGCACTGGATGCTTCGCAGTTTGCGAAGAGCCGCCGAATTCCTACGGTGCTCACCGTGGGCGAACCTTCGGCTGTCTGGCCGGCCTTCGAGCGCGGCGACATTGTCGTCTCTGAGCCGCTGGCCTATCGGGCCCAACTGAAATTGGGCGATACCCTGGCGGTGCCGGTGTCCAGCGGCTCCGGGATGCACTCTTTCCGGATCGCCGGGATTTATCGCGAGTACGGCAACGATCGTGGCACCGTGCTTATCAGTCTGCGTACGTATCGACAGTACTGGTATGACGAGGCGATCACTGCCGCTGGGTTTTATGTGGGCCGCGGGGTGTCGGTCGAGGATGTGATGGCGGGTCTGCGTGAGATGGCGCGAGGGAAACAGTCGCTGCTCATTCGCTCCAATGCACAGTTGCGGGCATTGTCGATGAGCATCTTCGAGCGAACGTTTGTCATTACGCGGGTGTTGTATTGGCTTGCGGCAGGGGTGGCGGCCATTGGGCTGGTCAGTGCGCTGCTCGCATGGGAGTTGGAGCGGTCGCATGAGATCGCGATTCTTCGCTCTTTGGGGTTGACGCCGTCGGGCGCGGCGTTGCTGATTGAGGGGCAGACGGGGTTCATGGGGTTGGTTGCGCTGCTCGCTGCCATACCGGCGGGGTTGTTGACCGCTGTGTTGCTCATTGATGTGATCAATCGGCGGGCATTCGGATGGCGGCTGGAGGTGCATTTGTCGACCGCGCAATTCACGAATGCACTGCTGTTGGCGATTTCAGCGGCGGTGGTGGCGGGGTTGTATCCTGCGCGGCGGGTTGCCACCGCGGGTATTGCCAGCGATATCCGGGAAGAGTGATGAGATCTCCTGGACGGCCCGTGTTGGTTATGGTGTTGTGTGGCGCTTTGGGGCTGGCGCGGTGGGATTGCGCTGCTGCGGCGGCGCCTGTGGAGTCGTCGGGTCTTGATGTGATCCGGGGGTCGGCCGAAACCCGTGGGTTTGCGCAGGCTGTTGAGCCGCGGGTGTTTGAATTTCCGGCGGATCAGGGGCCGCATCCTGCGTTTCGGCATGAGTGGTGGTATGTCACGGGGAATCTGGATTCGGCGACGGGAGAGCGGTTTGGGTTTGAGTTGACGTTTTTCAGGTTTGCGTTGGCGCCGTTGGGCGGCGGCGCCACGGGGTCGAAGGTCGCGGGGCCGCCGTCGGGGGCGGAGGTCGCGTCGGCGGCCGGGTCGGCATCGCGGCTGTCGTCGCCCTCGGCGTGGAGGACGCGACAGGTTTACGCTGCGCACTTTGCGATTACCGATGTTGCACGTGGGCAGTTCCGGTTTGCGCAGAAGCGTTCGCGTGACGCTTTGGGACTCGCGGGTGCGCAGGCGCAACCCTTTCAGGTTTGGCTCGACGACTGGAAGATCGCTGCATCCCCCACGGGCTGGAAACTGCACGCTGCCGGTGAGGGTTACGATCTGACACTGGACGCCGAACCTTTGATTCAACCTGTGTTGAATGGCGATCACGGGTTGAGTCGCAAGTCCGCCGAGGTCGGGGCGGCGAGCTATTACTACTCCATTCCACGAATTGCGGTCCACGGGTCGGTAGTCCGAGGCGGTGTTGCATCGCAGGTGCACGGGCTCGCGTGGCTCGACCGCGAGTGGGGTAGCGGTTCGTTGGGTAACCGCCAACAGGGTTGGGACTGGTTCGCGCTCCAACTTCAGGATGGCAGTGCCTTGATGTTCTACTCACTGCGCAATCGCGACGGAACTCGCGACTCCCACAGTGCCGGTACCTGGGTGGATTCGGCGGGCCACGCGCAGGCGCTTTCGGCCGACCAGGTGGCCATTGATGTCAGTGACCGTTGGGTCAGCCCCCGGGGAGGGCGGTATCCATCGCGATGGCGAGTGCGGATCCCGACCGAGGGGATTGATGTCGAGGCGCGACCGGTGCTGGCCGACCAGGAGCTCGGCACCAAACCACGGTATTGGGAAGGGGCCGTGGACGTGCGGGGCACACAAAAGGGGCAGGCTATTTCGGGCCGGGGATACGTGGAACTGGTGGGGTACGGCGAGTAAATTCCACTGCAACGAAGCGCTTCGGAGAAACAATGGATCCCAATAAAATCATCCAGCGTGTCCGCTCGTTGCTCGTGTCACCGCGAACCGAATGGCCCGTCATTGGAGCCGAACCGGCCACCGTCGCAGGCCTCTACCGCGAATACATCCTGATTCTGGCGGCCATCCCGCCCGTCTTCCGGTTCGTGAAGAGCTGCGTGCTGGGATACGCATGGCATGGGTTCCAGGTGTATCGATTGGGAGTCGTGCCGGGACTGACCGCGGCGATCGTGGAATACGGCATCTCATTGATTGCGGTTTATGGGATGGCCCTGATCATCGAGTCGCTGGCTCCCAGCTTCGGCGGCCAACCGAACCGCATCCAGGCCTTGAAGGTGGTGGCCTATTCCTACACAGCGAGCTGGATTGCCGGATTCGCCGTCGTACTTCCCGGGTTGTATGTTCTGGTTGCGCTGGCGGGAGCGATTTACAGCATCTACCTGCTGTACCTTGGCTTGCCGAGTACCATGAAAGTCGTGCCGGAGCGGGCGGGTACGTACACAGCAGTGACGGCAGTCATTGCACTGGTGCTTGGCTGGATCATCGGGGCCATTGCCGGTGGTATTACCGGAGTGTCACTGTCCGATGGCTAGGAGCCTGTCGACTAGTTCATGGATTCGGGGAACGCGATGGCGAAGCGATCCGGTAGCGGATCTGCGCGCCTTGTCGGATGATGGGGTTATAGCTCACTAGGAGAGGATTCATGCGACGCTCATTGTTTACTGCGGTTGCCGCGGCGCTGATTGCAGTGCCTGCTTTTGCCGCGTTGCCGGACGGCACAAAGGCGCCGGTTTTCAGCACCGAAGCTTCGTTGGCCGGAAAGGCTTTCAAGTTTTCGCTGACGGATGCGTTGAAGAAAGGGCCCGTCGTGCTGTACTTCTACCCGGCGGCATTCACGCCAGGTTGCACGGTGGAAGCCCACGAATTTGCCGAAGCCACCGACAAGTTCAAGGCACTGGGCGCGACGGTGATCGGCGTTTCCCACGACCCCATTGAGAAGCTCAACAAGTTCTCAGTGAGCGAGTGCCGTAACAAGTTTGCTGTAGCTTCCGACGCTGACGGCAGCGTGATGAAGAACTACGACGCGATCCTGCCGGTGAAGCCGGAGTATGCCAACCGGACGTCTTATGTGATCGCGCCGACGGGCGTGATCATTTACTCCTACACGGACCTCAGTCCCGACAAACATGTCGAGAACACGATGGCTGCCGTGAAGAAATGGCAGGACGAACATAAGAAAGGTTGAGGACGCCGGGCAGGCTCCTAGGCGAAGTCGGCCAGCACCGCGGGGACGTGACGGCGCAGGAGCAGGTTCTGCGCCTCCCACTGTTCCTTGGGTTCCAACTGCTCCATGAATCGCACTTCGCCGCCCGACAGCAATGCAATCGGTACGCCGTCGCGATAGAGAACGCGGTTTGAGCTGAGCGCCGGCAAACGCGCGCCGGGCGTGACGATTCCCACGAGGTTCAGCGGATCTGCGGCTGACAGCGAAACGTAGCTTTGTGCGTTTGACTTGCGGCGCATATCGCGCAGCAGGCCGATGGCCTCTGGCGCGGCGTATTGCTCGCCAGTGAATCCCGCCACAAAGCGACCGCCTCGGATTTCGCCACGTGCTTCGAGCCGTCGGAAGCACATAAGAAGGTCGCGCCATGGCGGCAGCCAATCTGCTTCGCGCGCAAGCAGCCTCCAGAAAACCACTCCCCAACGGCGTAGCAATGTGCGGGCTACGTGTTCGATGGTTTCGTCGTCTTGGATTCGTGCGGCGAGCTGTACGGCGGCTGTCACTGCAGCGGGAGCTGCGGCCGCGTCGCTCTCGACTCGGGGGCGACGAATCAGCGCCCAACGGCCGGCCGTATCCATGCCATAGAGTGCGACTCGCCTTCGTCGTCGTCCGCCGGCGGCGGGTCGTCTGCGATCCGACGGCACCAGTAGCGCACGCAGGCCACCGAAGCTGTCTGAATTCACAATGCCCAGGGCAACCAACTCGGCCAGTGCTTCCTCGGCTTGGCTGGGCAGCAGCCCGGCGCCTTCGCTGATTTCGTCGAAGAACGAGGCGCCGTGTGTTTGGATGTAGTCCGCGACCATGCGGGCCTTTACTGACAGGCTTGCTGTATCAGGCGGCCCTGATAGGGACGACCATACCTTGATGTTGCGTCGGGCAAGAAGAGCGATCGGTGTCGATCGCACGGGTGCGGCGCCGCGCTCATTTTCGCCCTTACGTGGGACGTCGTTTCGGCGCGTGCTCGCCGCGCGATGCGCGAGTCGCGTCCACACGAACCGTCCGGCTAGACATTGCTCGTCAAGCCATGCTGGTTCGTACTCGCTGATTCGCGACGGAAGTATTTCGGTTTCCCACGCGCTGGCGGGTGCTTCGAATCCCTCCAGTTGCCCCAGCACCGCACCGACAGCGTCGGGACCTTCCATACGTCCTTCAGGAGTTACTCGCTGCCATTCAAACAAGAATCGCAGGAAGTCACGTGCCTCCACCGGCTCGATTTCTGCGCGCAGGCGTTTGACGGTGTAGCGATGGATGCGCGCGAGGAGACGGCGTTCGCACCACTCGTCGCCAACTGTCGTGGACGCGGCTGACGCGGACGGGCTTGGCGCGGTCGGGTTTCTCGCGGTCGGGCTGAACTGACCGCGCATTGCGAAGCCTTCGGCTTGCAGCGCGGCGAGCGCGATGTCGATGTCTGATTGGGCGATGCTGCCGCTTGCCAATGACTTGGTGATTTCGGCTGAGGTGACGGGTCCGAGTCCCTCGAGGCGTCCACGGACGATTTCAATCAGCGCTTCGTCCCGGGAGTACGACTTCGCGTATGCGGCTGGGATGTCGACCTGGGGGTTGAGTTGAGCGTTGGGAAATACCGCGTGGAAGAGGGGTAGGCGCTCTGCGGTGACCCACAAGCCAGGGGCCTGGTCACTTGGGCCAGCGGTTCGTTCACTTGAGCCAGCGGTCCGCCCAGGGAGCGTGATCTTCGTGATTCGCCTCTGTCGCGCAAGATCCTCAATCAACTCACCCCATCCGTTTTGTCGCGCCGCTTCATCCTGCGTGAGGAAAGTTAGCCATAACATCGCGTCGTGCAGTTCATCGGCGTTCGCGGCGTCAGGCCACGCTTCGTCTCGCACGCGCTGGATCGCTTCGGGGTCAAGTTTGCCGATATCAGAGGCCGTTTGCGGATCGAGCCAACGCCGGCTCAATACGGCTTGCGTGCGCCGTTCCTCGAGGGGGGCATCATCGAGGTATGCATACGGACGAGCCGATAGCACCTCAAGGGCAAGGGGCGATGGCTCAGTGACATCGCGCGCAACAACTTGTATCTGGCCGGACTCGAGGTTGCGCAACACGTGCTCGAAACCGTCGATATCCATAGCCTCTTCGAGGCAATCGCGTACGGTTTGGCGCACCAGCGGGTGGTCAGGTATTTCCAGCTCACCGGGAAGGTTCTCGGCGCAGGCCACCTGGTCAGGAAAGATGGATGTCAGCAGATCTTCGGCCGCCATTCTGGCCAGTGGCGCTGCGACTTTCTTTCCGCCCCTGAAGCGAGGCAAAGCGAGCGCGATAGTCGCGCTCCACCGCCATCGCGCGGTAAACATTGGAGCCGCGCACAGGGCCTGTACCAACAAAGGCCGTACGGTGTTCGAGTGCAGGTAGCGCGCGACGTCAGGAAGCTCGAAGCTGTGTGCCGTAGTCAGCGAGAGAATGATGGTGTCTTCGGTCGCCGCCGCTTGCAGCTCGAAATTGAAAGAGCGGCAGAAGCGTTTGCGCAGCGCGAGACCCCACGCGCGATTCAAGCGGCTGCCAAACGGCGAGTGGATAACGAGCTGCATTCCGCCCGCTTCGTCGAAGAAGCGCTCGAAGATGATGGTCTGCTGAGTGGGCAGGATACCCAGCGCAGTGCGCGCTGCTGCCATGTAATTGGCGAGCTGGATCGCAGCCGGTCCGGACAGCCCCACTTCGTCAGTGAGCCAGCGAGTGGCAGCCTCTACGCCGTCCTGGAGTTTCTGTTCTATCTCTATCCGTAAACGAGATACTGCGTGGGAGAGCTCGTCCGTTCGTCCGGGCGCTTCTCCAAGCCAGAATGGAATCGTCGGCGGTTCACCGTGCGCGTCCTCCACCCGGACCTTGCCCTGTTCCACCCGTAGTATTCGATACGAGACATTGCCAAGTTGGAAAATGTCGCCTTGGAGGCTCTCGACAGCGAAATCTTCATTGACGGTGCCGACGAAGGTGGCCTGAGGCTGCAGCAGCACTTGATAGTCGGCGTTGTCGGGAATCGTCCCACCTGACGTGATTGCCGTGAGGCGGGCGCTGCGACGAGGACGCAACATGTGGTTGACGGCATCGTGATAGATCAGCGCGCCGTGTCGCCCGCGGCGCGTGCTGTAGCCTTCCGCCAGCATCTGGACAACTTCGTCGAACTCCGGTCGTGTCAGATCGCGATACGGGTATGCACTACGCATCAGGGCGAAGGCTTCGTCATCGCCCCACTCGCGCGCACCTGTTTCGGCAACGATCTGTTGGGCCAGCACGTCGAGAGGCTTTTGAGGCATCCTCAATCGGTCGAGCTCACGGCGTCGAACGGCATCCAACAATGCGGCGCATTCGGCCAGATCGTCTCGCGATAGCGGAAATAGACGCCCTTTGGGTGTGCCGCCGACCGAGTGACCGGATCTGCCGACACGCTGGAGGAAAGCGGCAATGGATCGCGGTGACCCTAGTTGACAGACCAGGTCGACATCACCGATGTCGATACCCAGCTCCAATGATGCTGTCGCTACCAACACCTTCAAATCGCCGCGTTTCAGCCGGCTTTCTGCGTCGAAGCGCAGCTCCTTCGCCATGCTGCCGTGGTGAGCGGTCACGTTCTTTTCGCCCATGCGCTCGGACAAGTGGCGTGCGACCCGTTCCGCGTGTCGTCGTGTGTTGACGAAGACCAGCGTCGTGCGATGCTCTCCGGCCAATTCCGCGAGGCGGTCGTAAACTTCGGTCCAAACGTCTCCCGACATCACCGCTTCGAGCGGGGAGTTGGGTACCTCAATGGAAAGGTCGCGCTCGCGGACGTGCCCTGTGTCGATGATGGTGCAGTCGGCCTGGCCGTCCGGGCGCAAGTGTCGCGTTCCAACCAGGAAGCGTGCGACTTCCTCAATGGGCTTCTGAGTTGCCGACAGTCCAATGCGGGTCAGTCGCTGTCCTGCCAGCGCTTCGAGTCGTTCGAGAGACAGGGCGAGATGCAGGCCGCGCTTGCTCCCCACCATCGCGTGGATCTCATCGACTATCACTGTGCGTGTGGTGCCTAACATCTTCCTGCCGGACTCGGAGCCCAACAGGATGTACAGGGACTCGGGCGTGGTCACGACGATGTGCGGAGGGCGCTTCCGCATGTTGTTACGTTCACTCTGGGGTGTATCGCCGGTACGGACAAAGGTGCGGATCTCAATATCCGGCAGCCCCAGTGCCTTCAATTCCTCCCGGATGCCTGCCAGAGGTGCTTCGAGGTTGCGCCGTATGTCGTTGGACAGGGCTTTCAGAGGGGAGACGTAGACTATCCGCGTCTCGTCGTTGAGCCCGTGCTCCAGAGCATCGCGAACCAGTTGGTCAATGGCCGCGAGGAATGCGGCTAGTGTCTTGCCGGAGCCGGTCGGCGCTGCGATCAGAACATGCTGCTGAGCCTGGATGGCGGGCCAGGCTTGGCTCTGGGCGGGCGTCGCTGCGTCAAAGGTCCGGGCGAACCAGTTCGCCACGGCGGGATGAAATGGGGCCACGCTCTAGGTTCCTGGGGTGGTTCAATCGGGCCAAGGGTAAGTTGGGATTGAATCACAAGAACGCCAGGGGGTCGCCCCCCTGTTTGGGCTGAGGCCCCCATACAGGCCGAGGCTATGGTGTGCGCTGTACAGGCGGCAGGGTGAAATAAAAGCAAGCACCCCGGTCCACGGCCGCCTCGGCCCAGATTTCTCCGCTGTGCCGATGCACTATCCGCTGAACCGTGGCGAGCCCGATGCCCGTGCCCGCAAACTGGGACTCGGGGTGCAGACGGCGAAAGGGGCTGAACAGATTGGCGGCGTGGCGGGGGTCGAAGCCGGCGCCATTGTCGCGCAGGAAGTAGGCTTTGCGGCCCGATCGGTCCATGCGCGAGCCGAACTCGATACGTGGGTTCGCTGTCTTGGACGTGAACTTCCACGCGTTCGAGAACAGATTCTCCAGCGCGATTCGCAGCAACCCGGCGTCGCCCTCCACGGCCAGGCCGTCCGCCACGACAATCGTGGCAGCGCGTTCCGGCGCGCTCTGCCTGAGTCCCGTCACGATGTCATTCGCGATGCGCGACAGATCGACTGTCGTGTCGTGCATGGGGGCGCGAACGACTTTGGACAGCTCGAGCAGATCGTTGATGAGGCGATGCATGCGGCGTACGCCGCCGCATACACGGTCGAGGTGACCACGCCCGACCTCATCGAGATCGTCGCCGTAATTTTCCAGCAGTACCTGTGTGAAGCCATCGATTGTGATGAGTGGGGAGCGCAAGTCGTGGGCCACCGAGTACGAGAACGACTCGAGCTCCCGATTCAACACTTCGAGCTCGGCCGAGCGGCGATGTAGCTCGCTGGTGCGCTCGGTAACGCGTTGCTCGAGATTCGCGAACAGCTCGACCGACTCGATCGCCACCGAGGTGCTGTCAGCGAGCGCCTGCAGAAGCTCGACTTCTTCGCCGGTTGCCCGGTGCGGCCTCGCCCAGTACACACCGATCGCACCGAGGGGCGCCAGCGTGCGGATCGGCATCATCACCAGACTTTTGACGAAGGTTGGCCGGTAGGCCTCGTGTGGGACGCGCGCGTCCTGGTATATGTCCCGGATGATTGCCGGCTGGCGATTCAACATCGCCCAGCCGCTCACGCAGGAGCTCATAGGGAAGCGCCGGCCTTTCCACAATGGGCCGACGGCGTCCTCTTCGGCATAAAAGCAGTTGTCGCCATCGCGCAGGATGAATGTTGCACCGTCGGCGCCCACGAGGTTGCGGGCGGCATGCCGCACGATGTCCATGATTGACTGCAGGCTGCGCGCGAGCGAGAGACGTTGGACGATCGATACCAGTTGCTGCATTCCCCACACATAGGAGGCTGTCTGGAGCTCCTCCTCCTGCGTGGGAGTCGTGGTCTGCAGCGCAGTGCGGATCGTCGGGGCGAGTTGCTCCAGTTCCGACTTTGCAACAGCGCCGGCGGGTTGGACCAACTCAGCATTGTCGCGCTGCGGAAAACCGGAGACGACAATGAAGGGCACGCTCGGGCAATGTTCGTGAGCCGCCGCCAGGGCCGCGCGACCGTCGTAGCCGGGTACGCCGCTGTCGGAGAGGATCACGTCGAATTCCGGCCGCTCCAGGGCGGCGAGAAAGGCATCGCCGGTGTTGACCGGCAGCACGTCACAGTTGAGTCCGCCGCGCGCCAGTGACAGGCGCACGAGATCGGCATCGGTGGCGTTGTCTTCGAGATGGAGTATCCGCAGCTTCATACTAGAGTCCCCGGACGTCGCTACAAACAAACATGATTATGGATACTCGCCGGCCGGATTGTCGTCAAACACGCACGTTGCGATGTGAGACTTGACACACAGGTGCAATTGCACAACTGCGAGCGGCCTTTCGTGCCGCGATGCATCGGCAACAGCCGAGCTTCAGGAATCGCGGTGGGAAGCGAAGGCGAGCCGGTCGAGGACACCCAGCAGTACGGCGGACACGACGAATGTCAGATGTAACACCACGTACCAGAGAATCTTGTCATTCGATGTGTCCTGCGCGTTCATGAAAATCCGCAGCAGGTGGATGGAGGAGATGGCGACAATGGAGGCGGCGACTTTGAGCTTCAAAGTGCCGGAGTCGAGTTTGCCGAGCCAGGCGGGCGATTCTTCCGCGGTGCCGGAGTCGATTTTGGAGACGAAGTTCTCATAACCGGACAACATCACCATGACAATGAGGCTGCCGACCAGCACGATGTCAATGAGCGACAGGACACTCAGCACCAGGTCCGACTCGGCCAGGGTGAAAATGCCGACCAGGGAGTGGGCCACTTCCTGAAAGAATTTCACCGCCAGTGCGATGAGCGCGAGCGACAGGCCCAGATACATCGGGGCCAGCAGCCAACGGGAGGCGAATAACAGCTTCTCTACGGTTCGTTCGAGCATCCAGCGATTCTAGCGCATGCGCGGTTGTCGAGACTCGCCCCTGCTGCGGCGCCGGTAGTAGAGTAGCCGGTCGGAGCAATCAGCCGGTGCCGCGCGATGTGGAATACGGAATCAGACGCTGAAGAGTCGTTCAGGAAAAAGGTGATCTGGGGGTCTGCCGCCATAGTGGTGCTGGGACTTCTGGGCGCTGTCTACTATTACAAGTACCACGGGGCCGTGCCGCCGCCGCCGGTAGCGGCCGCGCCACCTCCGGCGCCTGCGCCGCCGCCGCAGGAGGCCACGGAGCCGGCGGTGCGCAACCCGGTCCCCATCCCCGCGGACACGAAGCCCCTGCCGCCCCTCAAGGAAAGCGATCCGGACGTGCGCGCCTCGCTCACCGGAGTCTTCGGGGCCAAGTCAATTTCACAGTTTCTGGTCCCGGAAAGCATTGTGCGTCACATTGTTGTGACCGTGGACAACCTGCCGCGCAAGAAGGTGGCCATCGAGCTGCGGCCCGTCAAGCCAACCCCCGGCGCCACGGTCACCAGTACCCAGGGGGATATCACGACACTGGGGGCGGCCAACTTCGAGCGCTACGCGCCCCTGATGAAGGTTCTGCAGAGCACGGATACAAAGACGCTGACGGACGTTTATTTCAAGCTGTATCCGTTGTTCCAGCAGTCTTACGAGGATCTGGGCTATCCGGGCCAGTACTTCAACGACCGGCTGGTCGAGGTCATTGATGACATGCTGCGCGCACCGGATGTGCAGGGGCCCATCGAGCTGACACAGCCGAAAGTGTTCTACGAGTATGCTGATCCGAAGCTCGAATCCCTGTCCTCGGGGCAGAAACTGTTGTTGCGCATGGGCCCGGCCAATGAGGCGCTGGTCAAGGCCAAACTGCGTGAGTTGCGCAAAGCGGTGGTGAATCGCCCCGATGAGCCGGTGACGCACTGAAATCCTGAAGCCTTCTACAATCGCAGCCGCACTCTACAATCAGCCAAAAATAAAATGAGCGAGGTCCCATGAGCGATGCAGGCGATATTGTCGAGCCCGGGTTGCAGCGGCCGCTGGAGTATCTGCGCTCGGTTCTGATTCCGACCGAGACACTGGAAGCGTGGGCTGTCCAGCACCGCTTGTTCGCGCTGAGCCATCGGCGGGTCCTGGTGGCCGCCACGAGCGGTCGCCTGATCATGATCACCCGCCATCTGATCAGCGGTTTCGATGTCTCCGACATCCGGTGGCAGGATCTCGAGGAAGTGACGTTGCGTGTCGGGATCTTCGCGGCTGATCTGGCGATCCGCGCCGGTAAGGCTTCGGATCTCGCCTCGCAGGGCTCCACGGGCTCCCGGCGCCTGGATTTCGCGGGCCTTCGCAAGGAACAGGCGCAGGCCGTGTACCGGATCTGCCAGGCGCAGGATCAGGCGTGGCGCGAGAAGCGGCGGGTCCGGGAGTTGGAGGAGCTGCGGGCGCGCTCGGGTGGGATTCAGGTGAGCTCGGGGCCTGCTCCCGGGGCGGGATTGGGGGCCGGCGGTTCGGATGCCGTGCGGCGACTGCAGGAGGCGAAGCAGATGCTGGAAGCCAAGTTGATTACTGACTCCGAGTACGAAGCTATCAAGGCGAAGATCTTTTCGTCGTGACCGGGCCGGTGCGGCGCCTGCTGCCGGTGCTGCCGCTGCCGCTCCTGATGTTGGTGGCGCTGGCGCTGAGCGGGTGCGCCAAAGCGCCGGAGCAGCACTCGGAGTGGGTCATTCGCTCCCGGTTGGTGTTTCTCAGCGAGGATTTCGCTGCCGAGCGCGCGCCGCCGCCGGTCGCGCAGTTCCGCCTCGCGTTTCCCTATATCGCGGGCGACATTTACGGGGCTCCGACGACAGGGGACTACATCAATGCGGTTGTCGGGGCGGACTACGGGTTCCAGATCGATCTGAACCGCTCGCACGCGGGCTTGTTGGCATCGCTCGAGCCGACCGAATTCAGCTTGTCCTACCTGCACATCGAGCCGGCAAACGCCCGGGTGGCACGGCTGGCACCGATGGTGTTGCAGGCGGACGGTATCGATCAGCTCGGGCGCACGAACTGGTTCGACCCCGACAGCAAGCGCACCTTGATGTTGTTGTATCTGGATCGGGCCGCGACGATTTCCGGAACCGGCCGCGCTTTCGGCCGGCCGTTACGCTATCAGATCCAGACGAGCGCACCCGGTTATGTCTGGGTCGCACAACAGGCCGGCGCGGATGAGAGTGTCTATACCGTGATACCCCAACCCGCGCGGGTGTTGTTGGCTGTTACGCCGGTGGCCAGCGATGTTTCAACGGCTGGTGCTTCCGCACCGACTGGCGTTGTGTCACCGGGCGCAGTCTCTGCACCGGTCAGCGTCCCCCAGAGAGTTGCTTCACCAACTCGTACAGATACTCCTGCCCGGTAAAGAACGCCTGGACGTTGACCCGCTCATCCTTGCCGTGTGAGCGCACATCGAAGATGTTGTTGGCGAGACCCGAGTGCCCATAGGCGGGAATCCCTGCGCTTCGCAGGTAGAGGCTGTCCGTGGCCCCGGTCGACATCAGCGGCAACACGGGTACGCCGGGCCAGAACTTCGCCGTCAGTTTCTCGATCGTCTTCACGAGTTGCGGTGTCAGCGGCGAGGGTGGGCTGGGCTTGGCAGGAGCATCTGCTGTGACCGAGATCTTGTCGTCCGCCAGTACGCGCACCAGCGTGCTTTGGATTTCTTCTGTTGAATGATTGGGCAGAATGCGGCAATTGATCATGGCGCGAGCGACCTGGGGCAGCGCGTTGTCGGCGTGACCTCCCTGCAACCGGGTCGCCACGCAGGTGGTCCTGAGCTGCGCGTTGTAGGGAGTTTTTTGCGAAAGACGCGCCACCGCCTGGCTGTCGGGCGGATCTGCCAACACGGCCTTCATGTCGGCGGCGTCCTGGCCCTGCTCGAGTTTCGACATCGTTTGGAAATAACCGCGGGTGGTTTCGTTCAACTGGACCGGGAAGCTGAACTGCGCCAGGCGCTGCAGCCCGGCCGCCAACTCGTAGATCGCGTTGTCGGGGCGCGGCTGGGAGCTGTGACCCCCGGGATTGCGCGCCTCCAGCCAGAAACTCTGGAAAACCTTCTCGCTCGTCTGAATGCTGTTGTAGATGGGTTTACCGTCCTTGACCCCCACGCTACCGCCTTCGTTCAAGGCGAACTCGGCGTCGATGAGGTCCCGATGATTCTGGATCAGCCAGCCGATGCCGTATTTGGTCGGGTCACCCGCCTCTTCGTCGGTTTCGAGCACGAGAATGAGATCACGGTCGGGTTTGTAGTGTTCCTGCTTGTAGCGGATGAGGTTGGAAACGAAGGTGGCCGCCATGTACTTGTCGTCACCGGTCCCTCTGCCGTAAAAGTAACCGTCCGTTTCGACCAATTGAAACGGATCCGTCGTCCAGTCCTCGCGTTTTGCTTCGACGACGTCAATGTGGGCCATGAGGAGAATCGGCTTGCGCTTGCCCGTCCCCCGCAATCGGGCCACGAGGTCGCCACGCTTGGGGCCCGTTTCAAAGACATGGACATCTTCGTCGGGAAATCCCGCAGTTTTCAGTCTCGCAGCCATTGCTTGCGCCGCCTCGTGGGTGTCGCCAACGGAGGCTGTAGTGTTGATCTGAACGAGCTCCTGATAGATGCCGCGCGCGAACTGTTGTTGGGGGTTGAGAGTGTCGGGTTCGGCTGCCGCTGCCGCCAGCGTGCTGCCCACGACAAGGAGCGGAGCGAACAGCAGGAGTCTGGTTGGGCGTACAGCGTTTGAATTCGGGAACACTTTTTTCTCCTGGGCCCATCTGTGAAAAACGCCCGACTTTAGCGACGCGTTTAGGCAAAATCCCTAGGGACCTTGGTCTTAGCAGTATAGAGTAGCCCGCGAAATGCCTCAGCAAGTGACGCAATATCACCTGACGACGCGCTGGTCTTTGGCCGCACCTGTTGGGGCGGTCTACACGGAATTGAGTCACCCGGAAGGCTGGCCGGCCTGGTGGAAGGGCATGCTCGCGGTGCGTCTGTTGGAAGAGGGTGACACCAACGGGACGGGCGCCTACCGCCGCATCACCTTTCGTGGAATGTTTCCCTCGCGGACCACTTTCAATTTACGGACGGTCAAGGTCCAGCCTCGAGCGCTGATCGAGTCCATCGCCGACGGTCAGCTCACTGGCGTGGGGCGATGGCAGCTCACACGTGCTGGAGCGGGGACCGAGGTGCAGCACGACTGGATCGTCAACGTGAGGCTGCCGGGCATCCCGATCATCGGGGCGATCGCCGGGCTGCTCTTCAAATGGGGCCACCGCTCCCTCATGGAGGCCGGCCGCCGGGGACTTGAGAGCCGGGTCGGCGTGCGACTGGCGTAGGAGCCTGTCTGATTCATGCATACCCACAAGTAATCCACAGACAATCCACAGCCGAGCAGGATTATGCTCAGTCGATGGCACTGAGACTTCGAAGACGCTCCAAGCTGCAAACCCCGGTCACGGTGCTGGGCACTTACACCTTCCCCACCCGGACCGTGCAGGTGGTCCTGATGGAGGACGACCGGATCCAGTGGATCTGTGACTGCGAGAAGTTCCGGCGCTGGACGGCGCACAAAGAGCCGCCCTGGTGCAAGCACATTGCCAAGGCGGCGGCGCGGCGCTCAATCGAGCGGCTGACACGGCGCGTTGGCGTGCCGCGGAATCTGGATCACTAGTTAGGGCACGGCGCGTCTGTGCGGCAGGCGGGCTTTGCGCGGCCGCGCTGTCGGACGCCGCGGCAATTGGGCGGCGGCGTGCTTGCTCCGCGGTGTGCCAGGGCCCCCGTCTGCTTGGGCCGCTTACTCGGGTACTCCGGTTGCTGCAACGTTTGTCGTGGCACGCAATTCAACGAGCTCTCCTGAAAAGACCGCGGAATGTTTCGATCATCTCGAGCCCGGCCGTGGCCGCAATGCACGCCATCCATCTGAGATTCCGCTTTCAGGTTGGCGGGATATCTTCCTGCGCGTGTGGCAGAAGATCGGCGAGGACAATGCGTCCCTGGTAGCTGCCGGCATCGCCCTCAACACATTGTTGGCTGTATTTCCCGCACTCGGCGTTGCCGTGTCCATCTATGGTCTGTTCTCCTCGCCGGCGACAGTTGCGTTGGACATGCAACCCTTTTTCGCCATCTTGCCGCCGGATGCAGCCAAGCTGTTGGAGACACAGCTGCAGACCCTGGTCAGTCCCGAACACGTGAAGTTGGGTATAGGGGCCGTGGTGAGCGCGTTACTGGCGTTCTGGAGCGCACGGCAAGGTATGGCGGCCGTCATGACTGCCACCAACATTGCGTACTACGAGCGCGAGCGCCGCGGGTTTTTCACTCAGATCGGCATCTCCCTGGTGTTCACGATCGCCTCCGTGATCGGGTTTCTCGTGATGTTGGTGTTGGGTGTGGCGGTCCCCTTGGTGCTGCAGGTACTGCCCCTCGGACCGGTGGCGGCAGAGGCGATTCTGGTGTTTCGCTGGATTCTGCTGTGGCTGTTCGCCATTGGTGCGCTGGCGGCGGTGTATCGGTATGCCCCTGACAGGCGTAATGCCAAGTGGCGGTGGGTGACGTGGGGTTCTGCAGTTGCTGCCACGCTCTGGCTGTCGGGAAGTGTGTTGTTTGAGCTGTACGTGAAGGCCTTCAGTACCTATGGCTTGACGTACGGAGCTTTGGGCGGAGTGGTCGTGTTGATCATGTGGTTCTATCTCAGTGGATTCGCGTTGGTGCTCGGCGCTGAGGTCAATGCTGAGATGGAGCATCAGACGGCTGTGGATACCACTGAGGGGGTGCCTAAGCCCATGGGGCAGCGCGGGGCTTATGTGGCTGATACGGTGGGGCAGAGGCCGGAATAGGGCGCGCGCGCGGGCGGCGGCGCTGGGGCGCACGGGCGGGGTGATGGACGTCTGAATGCGGGGCCCCGCGCGGCGGGCCGGTGCGCGGCGGGGCCGGTGCACGGCGGGGCCGGTGCACGGCGAGGCCGGTGCACGGCGAGGCCGGTGCACGGCGAGGCCGGTGCGCGGCGGCAGCGGCCGGTCTGGGGCGGCTCCCGGCTGAATGCCGGCAGGAAGGGCGCCGATTCGCTACAATACGGTCACCCAGCCTCTGCGGCCGACCGGCTTCCTTGCAGCAGGCCTGTCATTCCCGAGGTGTTCTGTGCAAGCGACGCTAGCCGCGACCGCGGCTGATTCTAATGGTTTCCTCGAATTAGGCCTCAGTGAGCCAGTGCTGCAGGCACTCCGCGACGTCGGCTACGAGGCTCCCACCCCTATTCAGGCTGCAACGATTCCGACGATGCTGGCCGGCTCTGACGTTCTGGGACAGGCGCAGACTGGCACAGGCAAGACGGGTGCGTTCGCGCTTCCGGTGCTGTCGCGCATCGATCTCTCGAAGAGCCATACACAGGTTCTGGTCCTGGTGCCGACGCGCGAGCTCGCCATCCAGGTCGCGGAGGCGTTTCAGCGCTACGCCACGCATATGAAGGGCTTTCATGTGCTCCCCATCTACGGTGGGCAGAGCTATACGCCACAGTTGAAGGGTCTCAAGCGAGGTGCTCACGTTGTCGTTGGCACGCCGGGTCGCGTGATGGACCACATGAAGCGCGGGACGCTTCCTCTCGACGGGATGACCATGCTGATTCTCGACGAGGCGGACGAGATGCTCCAGATGGGCTTCGTCGACGCGATCGAATGGATCCTCGAGCAGTCGCCTCCAACACGGCAGATTGCGCTCTTCTCCGCGACGCTGCCGCCGGCAATTCGGCGCATTGCTCAGCGGCACCAACGCACGCCCGCCGAAATTACGATCCGAAGCAAGACGAGCACAGCTCCCAACATTCGGCAGCGCTACTGGCTCGTGAGCGGCATGCACAAACTCGACGCGCTCACCCGGATACTCGAGGTGGAAACCTTTGACGCGATGCTGGTGTTTGTGCGCACGAAGCTCGAGACCGTCGAATTGGCAGAGCGGTTGGAGGCGCGTGGGTTCGAAGCGGCGCCGTTGAATGGGGATATTCCGCAGCCGCAGCGCGAGCGGACGATCGCTGCGCTGAAATCAGGGAAGGTCGACATCGTCGTGGCGACGGATGTCGCAGCGCGTGGACTGGACGTTGAGCGGGTTTCTCACGTCGTAAACTACGATGTGCCGTACGACAGCGAGTCGTACATACATCGAATCGGACGTACCGGTCGTGCGGGACGTAGTGGTGAGGCGATTCTGTTCATTGCTCCGCGGGAGCGGAACATGTTGCGCATCATTGAGCGCGCCACGCGGCAACAAATTACGCAAATGAATCTGCCGTCCGTTGCCGCCGTTAATGAGCAACGGGTTGCGCGATTCAAGCAGCGAATAGCCGATACGTTGACTGCCGGCGACGCCGAAGCCTTCAGACCCATAATTGAAGAGTTCGTGGCCGAGAACGACGTTCCGGCGCTGGAGATTGCTGCGGCGCTTGCGAGTTTGTTGCAAGGGTCTACGCCGTTGTTGCTGCCTGAGAAGGCGCAGGGGGATGGGCCTTCTTCGCAGTGGGCCGGCCGTGGGGCTGGTCAGGAGCGGGAAGGGTCGCGTGGGCGTGGTGATCGCGACGATCGTGCTGATCGTGCGCGTGGCGGTCGTGACCGCGACGAGCGCCCGCGTTCGGGGCGTGATCGTGATGTTCGCGAGATGGGTCGCGAGGGTGCCGGGCGTGACGGTGTTGGTCGCGATGGGGCGGCACAGGGCGGCGCGGGTCGTGGCAGCGTTGGCCGTGACGATGTAGCACAGGGCGCTGCGGGTCGTGACGGTGTTGGCCGTGATGCTGTGGCACAGGCCGCTGCGGGGCGTGACGGTGTTGGCCGTGATGCTGTGGCACAGGCCGCTGCGGGCCGCGGCGGTGTTGGCCGTGACGATGATGCGCGTGTTGGCGTCGGTCGCGAAGACGTTGGTCGTGATGCGGCCCGTACCGCTGCGGGCGGTGACGCCAGCCGGGACGGCGGTGATATGCGTGTGGCGGCGAGTGCGAGCGTTGCTGGGGCGGAAGGCCATACGTTCGATGAACGCGTTGGCCGGGATGGCCGCGATGACCGTGGTGCTCAGGAAGACCGTGGCGTTGGCAATGAGCGTCGCGCTCGCGATGACCGTGGCGTCGGCAGTGAGCGTGGCGCTCGCGATGACCGCGGTGCGCGTCCCGCTGACCGCGGCGGCGGACACGAGGCCGCGCCGTCGGCCGGGCGAAAGCGACGAAACGAATCCAACGCCGCGGACGATACCGATAAGGTTGTGTTTGAAACCTTCCGTCTGGAAGTCGGGCACGCGCACGGTGTCAAGCCTGGCAACATCGTAGGGGCTATCGCTAACGAAGCGGGCCTTGAAGGTCGCCACATTGGGCACGTGGACATCCGCGACGATCACAGCTTCGTGGATTTACCGGAGGGGATGCCCAAGGACATTTTTCGCAGCTTGAAAAAGGTGCGGGTGGTCGGCCAGGAATTGCGAATCAGTCGAGTGGATGGCAAGCCCTCCCGCCAACACTGAACCCGGTTCGTCCACGCAGATCTGGGTGGACGCCGATGCCTGCCCGGTCGTGATCCGGGAAGTCTTGTTCCGGGCTGCCGAGCGCACCGGCGTGTCGCTCACACTCGTGGCCAATAAGCCGGTCAAGCTCCCCACGGCGCTGAACATCCGCTTCGTTCAGGTGCCGGCGGGCATGGATGCGGCCGATAAGCGCATCGTCGAGTTGATGGCCGCCGGCGACCTCGTCATTACGGCTGACGTTCCGCTTGCCGCCGCGGCGATCGAAAAAGGCGGCGTCGCTCTGAATCCACGCGGTGAGCTGTATACCAGCGAAAACGTGCGCGAACGACTGTCGGTACGTAACTTCCTGGATGAGCTGCGCGGTAGTGGTGTCAACACCGGTGGGCCGCCAGCGCTGAGTCAGCGTGAGCGTCAGATGTTTGCGAATCAGCTCGATAGATGGCTCGCCAAGCGCGGCAAGACTCGCCCCTAATGAGACCCGCGTCACGTTGTTGACGCACTTCATCGCGGCTCCCCACCGAAGCGTCCCTCGTGAGTGCGGACGCACACAACATAAACGATCCCGTCGGGTACCCTGTTTGGGAAACTTTGGAACCCACCTTGGCCGGGTGGGTTACTTAAGGGGGGCCGGAGGGTTGTCGGCATATACAGGAGCGGAGCAGTTCGTGCGACGGCAGCAGAAATGTGCGTTATCGCTGCTCGTGCTTCTGGGTCTGTGGGGTGGGGTGCGCGCGCAGGATGTGCCTACAACACCGGATACTGCGCCAGCGCAAGATGCTCCGACGTCCGGACGCGACACCGTACCTACGCGCGATTCTGCGGCCGCTGGCGACGCAGCCGCGGCGCAGGCAACACCGTCGGCGCCGAATACGCCCGCGGCCAGCCCAGCCACGCCGACGAAGCCTGCAGACACAACGGGTGCCGCGCAGTCGACCGCGCCAACGGAGCCTGTCGCCCCAGCGGGCCCCGCGCAGCCGACAGCGCCGACACAGCCAGCCAATGCGGCCACCCCAACGCAAAATGCAGCGCAGCCCGACCAGGACGTCCCATATCACTGGCTCGATAAAACGCGCAGCGCGTTGTACGACACGCTGTGGCATTCGGCCGCACATGTCGACAGGTGGTTCGGTTCTGCAGAAGACGACGCCGCCTACAAGCACGCGTACGGGAGCATCGCACCGGCCCTGCTTTACACCCAGTATGACGGGCTCCGGACACAGGTCCGGTTCAACATGAATATCCCGCTGCCACAGGTCAATGACCGGATTCATGCGTTCGTCGGGCGTTTTGATCCGAACGAATTTATCACTGAGCGCGACGAGCCGTCGGGCGCCATTCCGCGCACATATGGTCCGCCAACTGAGGATCAGACGCTTCTGGGCATCGGCTATCACCAGCCGGATAAACAGGGAAGCCGCTTTGATGCCGGCGCGGGCGTACGGCTGGGCTTCCCCATGGATCCCTACGTAAAGGGCGCCTATGTCTTTGAACGCGGTAAGTCGGACACTGGTTTGTTCAGTGTGCGTGAAACCCTGTTCTGGCAGAACAGCGACGGCGCTGGTGAGACGACGCGCTTCGATCTCGAGCGCGTTTTCGACCGGCATTATCTGCTGCGATACACCCTCTCCGGCACGCGGTCGCAAATGTCTGAGGGGCTGCGGGGGTATTCATCCATATTGTTTCTGCACGGGATGCCCAATCGGCGTGCATTTGCGTTCGAGGTTGGAGTGGACGGTCAGACGCAAGCGGAAGTGCCGTTGCATGACTATGGCTTCAAGGCGGCATATCGGCAGGGCATTCTGCGCCGCTGGCTGATCATGGAAGTTCGTACGAGCGTGGACTGGCCAAAGGACTTCAGGTGGCAACACCGGTCCGCCAGCCTGGGTGTGGGCTTCGGATTTGAGATGCTTCTGGGTACCGATGAGTTCCTGGCGCGGCCTGTGACGTTTTGAGCAAACGCCGCGGGGCGGCGCCGATGCCCCGGGGGCGGCGCCGGGGCGGTGCCGATGCGTTAAAATCCTGGCATGGCTGTTCGACCAGTATTAAGAATGGGGCATCCTGTGTTGCGGCAGGTGGCCGTGCCAGTAGTGCAGTTTGACTCTGCGTTACAGGCGCTCATTGCCGATATGGATGAGACCATGCGCGCGATGAGCGGCGCGGGAATCGCTGCTCCGCAAATCGGCGTCAGCCAGCGCGCTGTTATTTTCGAGGTGCGGGAGAATCCACGCTATCCGCACGTCTCGCCTGTTCCATACACGGTCCTGATCAATCCCACCCTCACACCGTTGAGCGAGGAAATGGACGAGGGATGGGAGGGGTGCCTGTCGGTGCCGGGCATGAGGGGTTTGGTGCCGCGGTATCGCCAGCTGAGATATCAGGGTTTCGATCAAAATGGAGCACCGATCGATCGCACGGTGGAAGGCTTCCACGCCCGCGTGGTTCAACACGAGGTGGATCACCTCGATGGGATTCTGTATCCGCAGCGTGTGCGCGATCTTCGGGATTTTGGATTCGAGGATGTGCTGTTGGGGCAGATGACCCCGATGCCGGATTAGCCGCTCGTCGCGGATTCGCGCTCGCATGGCGCTGACAGAACCTGATATTTCGCTTTCTCAACTGCGGTGCTTTGTCGCCGTCGTGGACGCCGGCTCGTTGGCCGAAGCTGGTCGCCAACTCGGGATGTCGACTGCGAGCGTTTCCAAAGCGATCGCGCGCCTGGAGCAGACCTCCGGCGTGAAGCTTCTCCACCGTTCGACCCATGCGATCTCGTTGACCCAGGACGGGGAGCAACTGGTTGAGCCGGCTCGTGAGGTGGTGCGCGCCGCCGGCGTCTTCAGTCGTTCGGCGGGGGCCCAGACTCAAGAAAGCGCCGCCGGCTGGGTACGCGTCACGGCGCCCGTCGCCTTCATGTACGACGTGCTGACACCGCTCTTTGCGAAATTCAGCCGGGAGAATCCTTCCATTCGACTCGACCTTCGGGCGAGCAATGAGCTGGTCGATCTGGCCAAAGACGGCGTTGATCTTGCGATCCGCAGCGGATCCCTGGCTCGTGTCCCGGGTCACCTGCAGACGGCGTGGTTCAGATTTCCTTGGGTGGTTTGCGCGGCTCCGGAGTACCTCAAGGGACGCCAGCTGCCAGAACAGCCGAGTGATCTTGCTGCGCACAAACTGATCGGCTTTCGAAATCAACGTACCGGCCAGGTTCGGCCCTGGTGGTTTCGTCAACCGGGCGAGCAAGGCGATGTCATTCAGATTGCCCCCGACACTGCCTTCATCTTCGACGACGGCGCTTCGGCGTGGAGGGCGGGTTTGCATGGTGCGGGCATCCTGTCCGCGCCGCTGTGGCTTGCCGCAGATGACCTCAGAGCGGGACGCGCCGTTGAGCTGCTTCGCGATTGGCGCGATGCCGATGTGACCATGAGTTTCTTGCGTCGCGACCGGCGATTGACACCCGAGCGCGTCAACACCGTAATCACTTTCCTCCGCAAACATGCGCCACCATTGGCCGACCTGATCTGATGGCTGACCTGATCTGACGCCGTTGAATCCGCGCTCGGAGCACTATGGCGGTTGCATTACTTCAGCATTTGCTTGTCAACATGGCTGAATAGAAGAATGCTCTCGATGAGGCCTTGCCCGTCGTAAGCGAGTACGTCGTAGCCCCAGAACCCCGGTTGACCCTGGGGATCGACGAACTGCCACGTCGCAATCCCATGTTTTTCCCAGCCCAGCATCTCGTTCATGCGGAATGATCCGCCGGGGCTGCGCTGTTGGAAGCCCTGCAAATGCACGGCCACTTCCGCCAATCCGCGCCGCGTCTGCATAGGGTTGGTGAACACGATGTCCTTCGACAGGCTTTCACCGAGGCGTCTTGCTCGCTCATCCTCGGGAATAGCCGACCAGGCGGAAAGATAGATTCCGTAGGTCTTGACGCGCGGATCTGACATTGTTTCCAGCTTTTTCGTGGGAGAGGGAGGGGAGGCTCGACCAGAAATCTCCCACCCGGCAAACAGCAGCGCGGCGACGGCAGCGCGGCGTGTGAAAACGTCGGCGCGGGGCAAAGTTGCCTGCCCGCACTCATCGCTGACTGCAGCGGTATGTTGGATGGGATCCCGGCTTCTCATGTTCCAGAGAGTGCCTGATCCCTTTGGGATCGCGAAGCAGCTGATGAAGCAAGACAGTATTGCCCTCGTGGCAGGGCACCCTGTGCTTGCTTTCGGCTGGCTACGATGGCCGGCTGGGTGCGCCGGGTTGTGGCGCCGGCTGTTTCAGGCTCGGAACCGCATCGCGTCCGGTGCGCACGTCTCTCGCCATCCGGATGGCGTTCTCGATGCCTTGGTAGTAACCCGATACGCGTCCTAACTCGCGATAACCAAGCGCAGCGTAGAACGCGAACGCGGCTTCATTCGTCGCGCGCAATTCAAGCCCGATGATGAAAGTACCGGCAGTGAGGGCCGTTTCTTCGAGCCAGGTCATGATCTTCCGCGCAACACCGCGGCGTCGATGTGCCGGATCCACGGCTAGTAGATTCAAATGCGCGACGTCGTCGCCATAGCGCATGATCGCGAAGCCGGCGATGGTGCTGCCTACGCGAGCAGTCAACACGATGCTTTCGGGGTGCCGCATGTGCCACGTGATACGTGACGCTGACCAAGCGGGACGAAGGCCAGCTTCTACGAGTTCTTGCGACATCACCGCCAGACGACGAGCGTCTGCTAACCGGGCGGGTTGAAGGCTATATTCGTGCACGGGCTTAAGCATACCGCTTGGATTGCACATCGCAAACTAACGTTGCCTGCAGGAGTCACGTTGTCGGGAGTGCCCGACACGTTGCAAGGCGCGCGCAATTCTGCCGCGCATGCGGTGGCGGTGACGGCCGCTCAGCGGCGATCGCGCGAGCCGCTAGCGTTACCCACGCGAGCCCATGTCAGTCATGGGGCCGCGTGTTGGTTGTCTACGCGAGCGTGTGAAACACCTTCTGCACGTCATCGTCTTGCTCGAGCTTGTCGATGACTGTCAAGACTTCAGTGGCTTGGTTTTCCGGCAGCTCGGTTGGAACTGTACAAACGTACTCATGCTCAGCCGACAACGGCGAGATGCCCCGTTCTTCAAGCGCCAACTGCAGTTTGCCGAAATCGGAAAATGCGCAGCGGATCACCAGTTGGGGTTCGCCCTTCTCACCGGTGCTCTCGCCCATTTCTTCCAGGCCGTGATCAATGAGGTACAACTCGAGGTCGTCCTGGTCGATCCCTTCGGGGTTGAGGCGGAACACTCCCATCTTCTTGAAGAGGAAGCTGACGCTGCCATTGGTGGCGAGATTGCCGCCGCCCTTGGTAATGATATTGCGCACGCCGGCAACGGTCCGAGTGGGATTGTCGGTCGCAGTCTCCACCAGCAACGCGACCCCGTGGGGCGCGTAGCCCTCGTAGATCACCTCGTGGTAATTGGCTGCGTCGCGGCCCGAGGCGCGCTTGATCGCGGCTTCGACCTTGTCCTTGGGCATGTTGACGGCGCGAGCGTTTTGGATCACACGCCGCAAGGTCGGGTTCGATGACGGATCGGGTCCACCAGATTTGACCGCCATGGTGATGTCCTTCGCGATCCGGGCGAATTGCTTCGCCATGCGGTTCCACCGCGCGAACATCGTGTGTTTTCTGACTTCGAATATGCGTCCCATGCCGCGAATGGTGCACGAAGCGCAGCAAGGGTGCCAATCGGGCCGAAGGGTGGCGCCAATGGGCGAGGCGGAAGGATGGTGAACGGGAGGGTGCCCATCTGGCCGGCGGCGGGGGAATGCGCGCCGGCACGGGCGTGATCGGGCAAGTGCGGCGCTGAGTCTGCCACCGGGCTGCGTGCCCGGGGCGACCTCAATCTATATGAACGAGTGGTAGCTCTACCCGACGAGCTGCGCGCTGATCAGTCGCATGCGCCGCCGCTGGGTCCGCAGGCTGGCTTCGATCTCCAGCAGCCGCTGCTGGATCTCGGAGTGTTCCCAGTGCTCGACTACCACGCGCTTCTTTTCTTCGAGCCACTGTTCCTTGACCCGGGCCCACTCGGAAAGGGCAGCCAGGAAGGTCTCGTACTCGTGCGCGATGCGCTGGCGCAGGTGCTCGATATGCGAGTGCGCGGCTACCGCCTGAGGCAGCTTGGCGAGCTTTTCCTGGGCACGCGTGAATTGCATGGCCAGCAGGGCACGCTGAATCTGGAAGGGGGGTGTCCTCTTGAGGCGCTTCGTGAGGCCTACGTACTGAAGGCCGGCGATCAGCCACTTGGTCGGGTCCCACTGCCACCAGCGGACGCCATTGCGATAGTCGTGCGCAAAGATGTGGTGGTAGTTGTGGTAGCCCTCACCGTAAGTGAAGAACGCCAGGACTGGATTGTCCCGGGCGGTGTTCTCTTCGGTGTACGGGCGCGAGCCCCACATGTGGGCCAGCGAATTGATGAAGAAAGTGACGTGGTGGCTGACGACGAGGCGCAGGACGCCGGCCAGGATGAAGGTTCCCCAGACGTCGCCAATGAGCCAGCCGGCGAGCAGTGGCAGGCCGAAATTGGTCAGCAGGGCGAGCGGCAGATAATAGCGGTGCTGGAAGGCCAGCATCGGGTCGCGGCGCAGGTCGGGAATATTGGTGAAGTCCGGCTTGCCGCTCTCGTACTCCCGCATCATCCAGCCGATGTGCGCGAACCAGAAGCCGCGGCGAATCGAATAAGGGTCCTTGTCTTCGTCGTCCACATTCAGGTGGTGGGTGCGGTGGCCGCTGGCCCAGGCGAAGACGCTGTTCTGCAGAGCCATGGTGCCGAACACCAGATATATCAGGCGCAGGCTCCAATGAGCGTCATAGGACTTATGCGCCCACAGCCGGTGGTACCCGCCCGTGATGGACATGCCGTTGGCGTACAGGAAGACCACGAACAGGATCCAGGCTCCAGCCGAAAATCCGTGCGTCAGACCGAACCAGGGAACCAGCACCAGGGCTGCTGCCAAGGTGATCACGAACATCAAGGTGGTTGACCAGATGCGGGGTGCCCCCTGACTGGCTACGGGGGGCTGGATTTCGGCCGGACTCGTATTCGACATGGGCTACCTGTGTAGGGCACGGAGGCGGCCGTAACGTAGCACGTCCCGTAGGGTTTTGTAGGGACTTGGGTGAATGCGCTCAGCGGATCACAGTCATTCGTGCGCCGCGGCGCACGGACTTGACCGCGTAGTGCGCAGTACGTCGCATCTGGCGCTATTTGCCTGTTGCAAATCGGCCAGTGCGCAACACCAATCCTACCCCTTTTATGGGGTGCCTACGGGCTGCTGCAAGGGGAGGCGGGCGTCCTCAAACCGGTTCGTGCTTCTCGTATCCCGCTGCGCCGCTGTCGTTGCAAGACACCTCTACACGCTCGCTGCGTGTCGCAGAGTACGCGATGGTCATCAACTGATCGGATGGCATCGATGTGCTCTTGTCGAACCGAAGCAGTCGCCCATCCGGCATCGTCATATAGACGGCGACGATCAAATTGCATTGCGTCACAACTACCGAGGTCAGTGGATGCCCTTCCATCTTCGGGGCGCCTGGCTCCGTAGGGATCTCGGTGATATGCGCTATCTGTGTGACATGTGCCGTGGATGTTGGCGCAGTGTTGGAATCAGCAGCCTGTTGCGCGGAGGCTGCGCCCGTCAGTGTTGCCAGAGCCAGCGCCGTAGCCGGGGAAATCGGTCGTTTCATCACGTGGGGACCTCGATGTATGAAAGCTCCCTTTCATACAAGCAAGCCGGATGCCAACCGCGGGATTTTGTGTCAGGTGAGCCCGCCAACGTCTGCGGCGCGTAATGCTGCACCGCTATCGAGCGTGAGCTTGGGCTCCTGCCCCGAACTCGCCCCTGATTGTGCCTGATCAGGCCTTCTTTTCGCGTTCCTGGCGTTCCCTGACGAAGCGCTCCATGGCCGCTTTTCGCTTGGCGACGCCTTCCGGATCGGAGTCCTCCGGCGGCAATGCCGCGAGCACCGCATCGAATGCTGCCCGCAGCGAGGCGCGCGCCTCGGGGTAGGGGATCACGTACAGCTCGTTCCTGCGGATCGCTGTCATAACGTGTTCAGCGAGCTCCTCAGGATCCATGCCAGATGCGTAGATGGTGCGCAGTGAAGTCAGGATCTCATCGTTCAACGCATAGCCGCTCTTCGACAGCGCCGCCGGTCGGGTGACTGCGGCCTCCGCAATGTTGGTGTTGACGTTGGCGGGGCACAATACCGATACGCCGATGTTGTATTTGGCCAGTGCGCCGCGCAGTGCCTCGGTCAGACCGCGCACGGCAAACTTTGACGCACAGTAGATACCCGCCGGCTCGTTCGAGGTGAATGCACCGAGCGATGCCGTGTTGACTATGTGCCCACCCTTGCCGTAACTGATCATGCGCGGCACAAAAGTCTGCAGTCCGTTGACGACGCCGCCAAAGTTGACGCCCATCATCCAGTCGTAGTCCTCATATGTGGACTTCTCGAGAGGTCCGAAGACCGAGACGCCTGCCGTGTTGAACAAGAGTTGCACGGTGCCGAACACGCGCTCGGTTTCATCGGCCGCGCGGGCGAACGCGTGGCGGTCGGTAATGTCGAGCTTGATTCCGTGCGCGGGGGCGTTGCGCTCCCGGAACCAGCCGAGGGCCTGGTCGAGGTGATCCTGGCGGATATCGGCCAGCACCACCTTGACGCCCAAACGCGATAGAACCTTGGCTTGGCCCAACCCGACCCCACTGGCACCACCGGTAATGAACCCAACCTTGTTTTGGAAGTCTTCCATGCTGCAGATGGTACTCAATGTCATTGCAGCGACGGTTTCACGGGTGGTCGAGAAGCGTTGCGCTGCGGATCGAATGGGGGGGGGGGGATGGGCCCCGGTCGGGCCAAATTCCCTTGCGCACCCTCGTCCCCATCTGAATGATGACCCGGCTCAAAACCCCATCCGCTGGGCCGCTGTTCTCCAACTGGAACACTTGCCCATCCGATGGAACAGTTTTCGACCCTCTACAGGAAAATTCATGTTACTCACCTCGTCCTCTTCACATTCGATACCAACGTCCCGAGCCGCGTGGGTGCTCGCCGGCGCTTTGCTGCTGGCGGTTCCGCTTTGCGCCCAGGCTGGCCGCGCCTATGTCACGAATGAAGATGGGGAGAGCGTTTCGGTCCTGGACACCGGCAAGGGTGAGGTTGTTGCCACCGTCAATGTCGGCAAGCGACCGCGCGGCCTGAAGTTGAGTCGCGACGGCAAGGAGCTGTATGTCGCGGTCAGCGGTCTGCCGAAGTGCCCGCCGTCGGTGCCCGATGAAGAGTGTGCAAAGCTGAAGCGCGATCTGACTGCCGACGGTATTGCCGTGATCGACACTGCCACGCTGAAGCTGGCGAAACTGCTGAAGTCCGGCTCGGATCCGGAACAATTTGACCTGAGCCACGATGGCAAACGCCTCTTCGTTGCGAACGAAGACTCTGGAACCCTCACCGTGGTCAACGCTTCGACCGGAGTCGTGGAGCAATCCGTGCCGGTGGGTAAAGAACCGGAAGGTGTACGTGTGGCGCCGGACGGTCGTTGGATCGCGGTTACCAGCGAAGAGGATAATGCGGTCTATCTCGTCGACGCGCATTCGCTCAAGGTCGAGAAGTCAGTGAAGGTCGGCAAGCGTCCGCGAGATGTGGCATTCACGCCCGATGGCAAGATCGCATACATCTCCGGCGAGTTTGATAGCTCCCTCTACACGACGACCATTCCCGATGCCGCCTCCGCAACCCAGCTCTTGCAGCTGCGCAAGGAAGCGCGACCCATGGGGATTATTCTCGACGCACCGCGCAAGAGATTGTTCTTGAGCACCGGCCGCGGCGGTACCGTGGCGGTGATTTCGCTCGAAGGCACACCGAAGTTGGTGGCGGAAATCCAGGTCGGTGCGCGACCGTGGGGTATTGCGCTGTCCCATGACGGCAAGTGGCTCTACAGCGCGAATGGCCCATCGAACGATGTCGCCGTGGTCGATACAACCACGCTGCAGGTCGTTAAAAAGATTGCTGTAGGAAAATCACCGTGGGGCGTCGTACTCGACAGCCGCGGCTGAGCTCATGGTGCGGTGCCGCTATTTGCCCGGCGGCGGTAAACCGCACGTTTTATAGGCATTCGATTCAAGCGATCGATACAGCTTGGCCCGCTCCTTGGCGCGATCGGGATCCCTGAAAATACCGCCGCCCTCGCCGGGCAGTGTGGAGTAGTGGGAAAAGGTTGAGGCTTCCACGTAGTCGTCGTAGCTCAGCTTCTCCGCCAGGCGATCAATGACACAAGAGCACTTGTAAAGCGTCTCCAGCTTCCCGCCTTGGCGTCCCATGCAATCCTGAACGAACTCCACGCGAGCGGTGGTCGGGTAGTCGTTCGGCAATGGATCACTGTGTGCCGGAATTGCGCACCAACATAGCGCGGCTGCCGCAGTCAACGCGACCAGGGTCGGCCTCCTGGTTGGCCGGGGTACCGGATTACGCACGTTCTCGGTTCGTTCGGCCATGACATTCCCATTCCTGACACAGTGTCGGGCTAGTTGGCGTTCATCCTACGCCGCAGTGCCATGTTCCTCCAATGTTTGCGGTTGCAGCCCGGTCTGAGCGGGTGTATTGATATGCGCCGAAAATAGAACGTGTCACACATGCGCCCGCCAGCGTGTAGTGCCACGGATGGGTTCACCTGCATATCACTCGTATTGGTTTGCCTGCAGGGGAGGCCGTCGTTTTGCTCGAGAACCATAAGCTGGAGGAGATATGAGATACGAGTATCGTTCCATTCTAGTGAGGGCCGCCGTGCTGGCCGCAGCAGCGGCAACATCGACTTCAGCCCTCGCAGATGCCGATTTGGATGGGAAGATTGCAGATCCAATGAACTGGGCCGCGCAGGCCGGTGACTATTCCAACCATCGCTACAGCGAGCTGAAACAGGTAAACGCGAGCAACGTGGGCAAGCTGCAGGTTGCGTGGACATTGTCCACGGGCGTGCTGCGTGGCCACGAAGGTTCACCGTTGGTCATCGGCGACACGATGTTCGTGCACACGCCGTTTCCGAACAACGTGTATGCAGTCAACCTGAAGGATCAGACCTACAAGTGGAAGTACGAGCCGAAGCAGGATGCGGATGTTGTTCCTGTCATGTGCTGCGATACCGTCAACCGCGGTCTCGCATACGGTGACGGCAAGATCTTCCTGCAACAGGCCGATACCACGCTGGTCGCACTCGACGCGAAGACCGGCAAGGTGGTCTGGACCGCGAAGAACGGCAATCCCAAGATCGGTGAAACCAACACCAATGCACCCCACGTCTTCAAGGACAAGGTGCTGACCGGTATTTCCGGTGGTGAGTTTGGTGTGCGCGGGCGCGTAGTGGCCTACGACATCAAGACCGGCAAGCAGGTCTGGAAGGGCTACAGCACGGGACCGGATGCAGAGATGCTGATGGATCCGGCCAAGACGATGACCTGGACGAACGGCAAGATGGCGCCGGTCGGCAAGGACTCGTCGCTGAAGACCTGGCAGGGCGAGCAGTGGAAACTGGGCGGCGGCACCACCTGGGGCTGGTATGCCTACGATCCGAAGCTCAACCTGGTGTACTACGGAACCGGCAACCCGAGCACGTGGAATCCCGCACAACGTCCTGGCGACAACAAGTGGTCCATGACGATCTGGGCGCGTGACCTCGACACGGGTGCGGCGAAGTGGGTGTACCAGATGACGCCCCACGATGAGTGGGACTTTGACGGCGTCAACGAGATGATCCTGCTCGACATCAACAAGGGTGGGAAGTCGGTTCCCGCGCTGGCGCACTTCGATCGTAACGGCTTCGGTTACACGATGAACCGCGTAACGGGCGAGCTGTTGGTTGCTGAGAAGTACGATCCGCAAGTCAACTGGGCCACGAAGGTTGACATGAAGACGGGCCGTCCGATTGTTGACAAGAAGTTCTCGCCGGGCACGACGGGTCCTGATGTCAACGTGAAGGACATCTGTCCGGCCGCTCTCGGTTCCAAGGATCAGCAGCCTTCCAGCTACGATCCGAAGTCCGGGTTGGTATTCGTACCGACGAACCACGTCTGTATGACGTATGAGCCGTTCCAGGTGGAGTACACAGCGGGCCAGCCGTACGTCGGCGCGACCCTCACGATGTTCCCCACTCCGAACAGCCATGGCGGCATGGGTAACTTCATTGCCTGGGATCCCGCTGTCGGCAAGATCGTCTGGTCGAAGCCGGAGCGCTTCTCGGTCTGGTCAGGTGCTCTGACCACCGCGGGCGATGTTGTGTTCTACGGCACGTTGGAAGGTTACCTCAAGGCGGTGAGCACGAAGGACGGCAAGGAACTGTGGAAGTTCAAGACGCCCTCCGGAATCATCGGCAACGTGTTTACGTATGAGTACGGCGGCAAGCAGTTCGTCGGCATCTACTCGGGCATCGGCGGATGGGCGGGCATCGGCATGGCAGCCGGTCTCACCGAATCCACGGCTGGCCTGGGCGCGGTCGGTGGATACAAGGACCTTGCCAAGTACACGACGCTGGGTGGCTCTCTGTTTGTGTTCTCTCTGCCGGAAGGCTGAGGAACCTTCGGTTCATTTTAAGCGTCTATATTGAGTAGAGCCTAAAGATCGCGCCACGCCGCTCTTAAGGGGGGCGTGGCGCGATCGTGTCGAAACCAGAGGAAATCATGCGGAAGAGTATTTCAGCGGTCGTTCTGTCGACGTTCAGCTTGTCCGTGATTATGTTGACTGCAGTGGTGGCGCGCGCCGATCAGCCAGCCGGTGTGTTCACCGTCAAGGACGGCAACAAGGTCGATGACAAGACGCTGGAAGGTTGGAAGACCTGGCGCGCCATGGCTTGCGAGCGCTGTCATGGTCCGGAGCAGGAAGGCCTGGTGGGACCTGCGCTGGTGAATTCGCTGAAGGTGCTGTCCAAGGATGACTTTCACACCACCATCACCAACGGCCGGCCCGAGAAGGGCATGCCCAACTTCGGTGGTGTGCCGCTCGTACAGAAGAACTGGGAAAACCTGTACAACTATTTGAAGGGTCGCTCCGAGGGCAAGATCGCCCCGGGCCACCTGTATCCGTTGACTCAGGCGGATGCCCCGCCGGCGCCGGCTGGCTGGAACAAGCCGAAGTAGCCGGACCGTAGTCATGCGTAGCTTTCATTCAAACATCGTTGCCGTGATGTTGGTTGCAGCGTGCGGGTACGCCGCTGCCCAGGGCAAACAGGGAATCGAGGCGCAGAGCCAGAAGCAGGTCGAGGCCCAGGCGCAGGCCGGTGGCGCCAGCACCGCGCCGGAGAAATCCGATCCGGTGTTACATGTCTGCGCGGACCCGAGCAGCCTGCCGCAATCCAACGACCGCGGCGAAGGCTACGAGAACAAGATCGCCGAGGCGCTGGCGCGCGATCTGGGCAAGAAGGTCGACTACACGTTCTTTCCCCAGCGTATGGGGTTCGTCCGCAACACCTTGCGGGCGCGCAATGAGACCACCCTGAAGTTCAAGTGCGACCTGATCATCGGCGTGCCGAAAGGCTACGACCTGACTGCCACGACGCAACCCTACATGCGCTCGACTTATGCCATGGTGTTTGCCGAGCGTCCCGACTTCAAGGGATTGCAGGGACCGGAGGATCTGCTGAAGCTCCCGCAGGAGAAGCTGCGCACGCTGCGGATCGGCATTTTCGGCCGTTCGCCGGCCGCCGACTGGTTGTTGCAGAACGGTCTGATCGAGCGCGCCGAGATGTATGCGGCGCAGAGCGGCGATCCGAAGGAAACGCCCAACACCGTCATCGACCGCGACTTGAGCTCCGGCAAGATCGACCTTGCCATTGTGTGGGGTCCGGTCGCAGGGCAACTCGTGAGTGCACATACGGGCGGACCCAAGGGCTGGAAGTCGTTGCCGTTCAAGCCCGATCCGAAGATCAAGTTCGACTATGAGATCTCCATGGGCCTGCGCCAGGGCGAAAAGGAATGGAAGGACACCCTGGACCAATGGATCGGTGCACATCACGAGCAGATCCAGCAGATCCTCGCCAGCTACCACATCCCGCTGCTCGATCTGAGCTGAGCGCCTGCATCGCCGCCGTCACCATGACCTGACCGTATTGGCGTGACTATACTGGGGCGGTGCTGAGCCCCCCAAAGCCCACCCCGTTTTATCGCACCCTGTATTTCCAGGTGCTGCTCGCGATTGCCGCCGGCGTTCTGCTGGGCATTTTCTATCCGCACACCGCTGAATCGCTGAAGCCGCTGGGTGACGGCTTCATCAAGCTGATCAAGATGCTGATTGCGCCGATCATTTTCTGCACGGTGGTGACAGGAATCGCCGGCATGGAAAAGCTGCGCGAGGTGGGCAAGACCGGCGGGCTGGCGCTCCTTTACTTCGAGGGGGTGACAACGATTGCGCTCATCGTGGGGCTGATCGTGGTCAATATCGCGAAGCCGGGTGTCGGCTTGAACATCGATCCGGCCACCCTGGATGCCCATGCAGTTGCGCAGTATGCGAAGCCCGGGGAGCTGCCGGGTGTGGTGGATTTTTTCCTCAACATCATTCCCACGACGTTCCTCGATGCGTTCGCCAAAGGGGATGTGTTGCAAGTGCTGCTGCTGTCGATCCTGTTCGGCTTTGCATTGCATGCAACCGGCGGGCGCGGCAGCGTCGTGTTCGAGCTCGTCGACAAATTCTCGCGCGTCATGTTCTCGATCGTCGGCATCATCATGAAGGCCGCACCCATCGGCGCGTTCGGTGCGATGGCCTTCGCCATCGGCAAATTCGGCACCGGCGCGTTGGTTTCTCTCGGCAAGCTCATGGCCTGTTTCTATCTGACCTGCGTGCTGTTCATCCTGGTGGTGTTGGGCACGATCGCGCGACTGCACGGCTTTTCCGTGCTGCGCTTCATCCGCTATATCCGCGATGAGTTGTTCATCGTGGTGGGCACGGCTTCCTCGGAGTCGGTACTGCCGCGGATGCTGGTCAAGATGGAAGCGCTCGGCGTGCACAAGTCCGCGGTGGGGTTGATCATCCCGACGGGTTATTCATTCAACCTCGACGGGACGTCGATCTATTTGACTCTCGCGGCGGTGTTCGTGGCTCAGGCCACCAACACGCCGCTGGACTTCGGTCACCAGCTCGCCTTGCTCGCTGTCCTGTTGTTGTCCTCGAAGGGCGCCGCGGGTGTGACCGGAAGCGGTTTCATTGTGCTGGCCGCCTCGTTGTCCGCGGTCGGCCACGTACCCGTGGCCGGACTCGCATTGATCCTGGGAATCGACCGGTTCATGTCCGAGGCACGCGCGCTGACCAATCTTGTCGGTAACGGCGTGGCGACGATCGTCGTCGGCAAGTGGTGCGGGCAGTTGGATGAAGAGAAGCTGCGTGCGGGTCTGTACCCCGCCGCCAAAGCGGCGGGGTACGGCGGCACCTTGAGTTACGGTGCTGGCGGAGGCGAGGAGAACTTGTAGACGGCTTGCAGAGCGAATTCGCTCAGGTTGCTGCTGTCCGGTACACCGGCGCCGACCGCTTCTCGAGTCTTGTAGAAGATCGGCGTGTCGGATCCCGACTTGTCGTAACGGAATTCGCCGCGAAGCTCGAAGTTCTTGAAGGGGGAATAGCCGAAGGTGACCGTTCCTTCCTTTAGAGTCTGCGGCGCTCCGGTCACGAAGCCGTCCTGGTCATCCAGGTACTCACCACGGATAGATACCCGCCACTGATCGTTGATCGCGTAGTTCACATACAGCGCTGCTGCATGCCAGGAGGCGTCCGAACCATCGGTGAACGCGTTCTCCTGTTTGTCGTAGTCGAAGTTCAAGACGAGCGACAGTTGTGAGGTCACGTTGTAGGTGCCCACGAAGTCGACCAACGTCTTCTCGGCGTCGAAGGCTTCCGCCTTGCCGAAGTAACCATACGCAGCCAACGCGAAGATCTTGCTGGCTGGAGCGTAGGAGACGCCGAATTCACCGGTCTTCGAACCGTACGAGGTGGATGTCAGGTTCCACCCGTTGTTTATGCCCGCGTAGACGGTGAACTCACCAACAGCATACGCGGCGCGCACGCCCGTGTGGGTCAGCGGCTCCGAATCGAAGAACAGCAGAGAGCGCGAGAAGTTGGTGTTCAGAGTCGGATTGATTACTTCCGCGCCGGCCAGCGTCACGTATTTACCGGCCATCACGGTGAGCGATCCGGTGGCGTATTGGATGAAGGCCTGCCGGATGTCGACGCTGTTGTCGTTACCATCTTCGGCAAGGTGCAGCAGTCGCGCATCCTCGCCGGCAATCACGTCCACCAACGCGCCGAATCCCTCCTTCGGCTGATAGGCGACCTGGAAGCCCGCCTGGTCGAGCTGAAAGCTGTTGTGCTCGACGTCGAACTGGTGAATGTTGAATGGGTAGCCGTTCGAGGCGTAGTAGGACGCGGCGACGTAACCGCTGACAGTGAGCCCTGCGGAGTCCAGCATCTCATCGAACTTGGACATCGCCGGTTTGGCGGGAGCATCCTCCGCCATCGCGGCTCCCGAGGCCGCGGCCATTAGGGCGGCGACTGCTACTGCCGCTTGGTTTCGATATCGGCGCATTGAACATCTCCTGAGTTTTATGATTGGGGAGGGCGTGGACCTAAAGCTTCGCCAGGCCTGTGAAATTGGTGTTGAGTTTTTGCAACACAGTCCTGTGCGCTGGACCCCTCCAATGCCCCGACGCAGGTCGGGCCTGGTTGCACAAGCATCAAGCATGCCAGGTTAAATTTATGTTAATTATTAGGGAAATACGGCCGTTTGGCGGGTGCCGCGGCGAGGTGATTGCACCAGAATAGGGCGGCTGCACCGCGCCTTACACTAAAGTGGTGCGTGAGGGCAACGTTCGGTGCGAGCGGCTATCGCCCGCTCGCGGGAGGATCCTGACCGGTTGTTGGATGCACGCGCCAAGGTACGAGGGAGGCGCGCCCTCTCGAAACATCGACGTTGTAAGGAATTGTCTGACATGCTTTTCGGACACTGCAGCGCCCTTTGGCTGCGACAATTCGCTCGGTCTCGGGGGGCGCCTTGTCGCCGCGTGGCGACAATCTTTCTTTTTGCTGTGAGCTGAGCAACCTTGTTCGGTTGCAGGGTCGGAGGACTGGGGTTGCGTAGGCGAGATCGACTGAGTTTTCTTGTGGTCATTGCGGCACTGATAGCCACGGGCGCCCTAGGTCAGGAACCACCCGCACCGCGTCCCGCGGTACAGCGCGTCGACGCGGCTGCCAAACCGCAGCGACCGAGTGAGCCCTTCACCTTTGAGACGGTTCAACGTCTCGCCCAGGATCGCGCTGCGAAACCGTATCGCGAGCGTTCATCGAAGCTTCCGGACGTACTGGGGAAACTGAGCTACGACCAGTATCGGGACATCCGCTTCCGCAGAACCAGCGCGCTTTGGTACGACCACGCAATGTTCGAAGTGCAGTTCTTTCATCGCGGTTTCACCTTTGACCGCCGTGTGAACATTTACGAGCTGGTGGGCAACCAGGTCCGTGCCGTGCCGTACAACCCGGCGATGTTCGAGTTCGGCAAGCAGGTGCCGTCGGTCAAGCTGCCCGCGGAGCTCGGGTTCGCCGGCTTTCGCATCCACTACCCTTTGAATACACCGGCCTACAAGGACGAAGTGGTGGTGTTCCTGGGTGCCTCGTACTTCAGGGTGTTGGGACGCAACCAGCTTTACGGACTCTCGGCGCGGGGGCTGGCGATCAATACGGCCACGGAGGGCGGCGAGGAGTTTCCCTACTTCACCGATTTCTGGCTGGTTCGTCCCGACCCGCAGCAGCATTCCCTCACTCTCTTTGCCGTACTGGACAGCCCGAGCGTGACGGGCGCGTACCAGTTCGAGATCCGGCCAGGCTCGACCACTCAGGTGCAAGTGACCGGCGAGCTCTACCCGCGCCGCGCCATCGAAAAGCTGGGCATCGGCGCGCTCACCTCGATGTACCTGTATGGCGAGAATTCAACAGGCAGGCACTTCGACGACTACCGCCCCGAGGTGCACGACAGTGATGGTCTGCAAACCCAGGGAGGCTCGGGAGAGTGGGCCTGGCGACCGCTGGTGAATCCGCACACGCTGCGCGTGAACCGCTTCATGGACGAGCATCCGCGCGGATTCGGGCTGGTGCAGCGCGATCGCGATCCGACTCATTACCAGGACCCCGAATCGTATTTTCAGCGCCGCCCGAGTTACTGGATCGAGCCGTTGGGGGATTGGGGCAAGGGCGGGGTGGAGCTCGTGGAGATACCTACGGATGAGGAAATCCACGACAATATCGTCGCCTACTGGGTTCCAGAGGCCCAGGTCCAGCCCAAAAAGCCGATTCCATTCTCGTACCTGTTGTTTGCGTACTCGCATTCGAACGGCTGGCCCCCGGGGGGCCGGGTGATCTCAACCCGTACGGGCGGGATTCTTGCTGGACCCAATGGGCAGGCGCCGCAGGGGGTACGGCGGATGGTCGTCGATTTCGCCGGCGGCGACCTCGATGACTTGTACGCGGCCCAACCGGTGCAGGCACAGATCACGTCCAATGGGGGTGAAGTTGAAGATGTCACAGTGCAGCGATTGCCTCAGTCCGCGACCTGGCGCGTGTCCTTCAAGCTCAAGCCTACGAGCCAGAATCCGGTTGACCTGCGCTGTTACCTGACACTGAACGGGGAAGCGTTGACTGAGACCTGGACCTATCTTTGGAAGCCCTCGGGAGGTGCGTAGTCATGTCATCTGAACGTCTGCGGCGGGTGGCGCCATGGCGCCGCGCGCTGTTTTTCGGCTTGACGTTCATGACGTCGTTGTTCCTGACGGGTCTCATGTGGGACATCCTGCGCGCGAATGGATTTACGGCCCTGGAGAAGACCGGGCTGTTCCTGTTTTTCATACTCATCACCTGGATCACGGGCGCCTTCTGGACGGCCTTCATTGGTTTCGTGATCCGGCTGCGCGGGCGTGACAAAGCCGTCATCCATTCCGATGAAGCGGTGGGACACACGCTGACCAGCCGCACGGCCGTCATCATGCCGATCTACAACGAGGACACGGTCAGAGTATTTGCCGGCCTCGATGTCATCTGGTCGTCGCTCAAGACGCAGGCCCAGCAGCGCAAGTTCGATCTGTTCATCCTGTCCGATACGCGCAAGCCCGAGATCGGGGCTGCCGAGGAAGTGGCGTGGAAGGCGTTCGTCGAGCGTCAGGGCGGGCAGGGCCGGATCTTCTATCGACGCCGCGAGCAGAACACTGGCCGCAAGGCCGGCAACATCGCTGATTTCGTGCGCTCCTGGGGCGGTGCTTACGACTACGCCGTGGTGCTCGATGCCGACAGCATCATGACCGGCGATGCGATCGTGACGCTGTCCGCACTGATGGACAAACATCCGGAGGCCGGGATCATCCAGGCGCTGCCGATGCCGGCGGGACGCGAAACACTATTCGCCCGTCTGATTCAATTTGCGGGGCATTTGAACAGCCCGATGCTGGCGAGTGGACTGGCCTACTGGCAGCTCGGTGAGGGCAACTACTGGGGCCACAATGCCATCCTGCGGCTGCGGCAGTTCGCCGAGTTCTGCGACCTGCCGAAACTGCCGGGCAAGCCACCGCTCGGCGGGGAAATCCTCAGTCACGATTTCGTGGAGGCGGCGTTCATGCGGCGCGCCGGCTACCAGGTGTGGCTGGCGGCGGACCTCGTTGGAAGTTGGGAAGAGGTGCCATCCAACGTCATTGACTACGCGGCTCGAGATCGGCGCTGGGCGCAGGGCAATCTGCAGCATCTGGGGCTGCTGCCCATGCGTGGGTTGCATTGGCTCAGCCGGATTCATTTGATCACCGGGGTGCTGTCATACGCCACCTCGCCCATCTGGCTGATTGTGTTGACTCTGAGCTCGGTGATCGTCTGCATGGAGGCGATGCAGGGCATTCAATATTTCGAGCCCGGTTCCTATTCACTGTTTCCCAGTTGGCCCGAATCGCGTGCCACCGAGATTGTCGCGCTGTTGAGTATCACGCTGAGCATCCTGCTCATGCCCAAGGTGTTGGGAGCGACGCTGGCCATGGTGAACGGGCGCCTGCGGCGTGGCTTCGGTGGGGGTTTCAAGCTGCTTGCCAGCCTGTTGGTGGAGCAGATTTTCAGCACACTGCTCGCACCCGCCATGATGATCTTTCACACCACGTTCGTGATCACGACGCTCGCCGGCAAGCCGGTCACCTGGAATGCCCAGGATCGCGGCGATCGCGGCATCACTTTCCTGGAAGCGCTGGATCGCCACAAGTGGCAGATCCTGTTGGGATTGGTGTGGGGAGCGGCCATCCTGGCCATGGCGCCCCGCTACATCTGGTGGATGATGCCGATTCTCTCCGGGCTGATCCTGTCGCCGCCGCTGACCATGCTCACCAGTCGCGCGAGCGTGGGTCGCTGGCTGCGCCGGCTCGGCCTGTTGTTGACTCCGGAGGAAACCAACACGCCGCCCGAGCTGGCGAGGCTCGAGGAACTGCTGGCGAACGGGTTCCCCCCTGCGACCCCTACGACGCAACAAGGCCAGGTGCCGCAGAAAGTGCCGACACCGGCGGTGCCGACCGAGAGCATGGCCTCGCCGCACGAGGAAGACATTATGGGTATCCAGGCGGCCCAGCAGGAGGGGGAGAGTCAACTGCCTGCGCGCAAGCCGCTACAGATGGAAGCTGCGGTCCCGGTGTATCTGCGACCGCGTGATGCTTTGACAGGGTTGCATCGGTTGTTCAGCGGAGCTTGGACAGCTTAGAAAATCCGCGGTGCGTGCCCCTCGCGAGGGGGTCACGACGAGCACGCACCGCGTTGCTAGCAACCTGGTGACGCATTCAGCGTTTCCGCTTCATCGCGCCACGTAAGTACTAAAGCAAAAGTGATGCCAACCGCGTTGAAGCGCTCTATTGAGGGCGAATGCCGGATTGGCCCATGACAGAGGCGGTTTTTGGCTTCCTGCTTGCACCGTGATTGATCATGGCTCCTGCCGCAGAACCGAAACAGAGCGCAGTGGCTCCGTTGCCGTCGCGCGCTGCATGTTACCGTTCCCTTTCAATCCCCCATTGTGGAGGTTTCTCGTGCCATTTTTGTTCGCGGCGCGCTGCGATCGCGTCGTTGTGTTCCGGATTCTGAACATATTCGTTGGCATTTGCGGTGCGTTGGTCGCCACCGTCGGTTTCGCACAAGGTGCAAAGGCCCCCACCGGCGCCGCGAGCGGCGCTCCCTCGATCCCGCCGAGCGTCGAACAGGCTGCGGCGACATACATCACGCGCGGAGCATTGGAAGCACCTATCCGCTTCCTTTCCTCGGATGCACTCGAGGGCCGAGGCCCCGCCACCCGCGGCGATCAACTCGCCCGGCTGTACCTGTCGACGGCGCTCGAAGGGCTTGGCTATCAGCCAGCTTTTGCGAATGGCCAATGGCAGCAGCCCATGGACATTGTCGGTATCAAGGCCGAGATGCCCCCCACCTGGAGCTTCCAGGCGCCCAACGCCCGGGTGGACTTGAAATGGCGCGATGACTACATCGCGGTCAGCGGTCTGCAGGATGAGAAGGTGAGCGTGAACGATGCCGAGCTCGTCTTCGTCGGTTACGGCATCCAGGCGCCCGAATACAAATGGGACGATTTCAAGGGAGTGAATCTCAAGGGCAAGGTGCTGGTGATGCTCAACAGCGATCCGGACTGGGATCCGAAGTTGTTTGCCGGCAAGCGACGCCTGTTCTACGGGCGCTGGGTCTACAAGTATGAGAGCGCCGCCCGCCAGGGCGCAGCCGGCGCCATCATCATTCATACGAGCCCCTCGGCCGGCTATCCGTGGCAGGTGATTCAAAGCTCCTGGGGTGGCGAGCAGTTCGAGCTGCCGGCGGAGCACGAGGCGCGGATCCAGATCCGGGGCTGGACCAGCGAGGCGGCGACGCGCCGGCTGCTCACCGCGGCCGGTCAGGATTACGACAAGCTGGTGTTGGCCGCGAAATCCCGCGCATTCAAGCCGGTGCCGCTGGGCATCCGCACCTCGATCAGTTTCACCAACAAGCTGTCGCGCGTGCAGACGGCGAACGTGGGCGGTGTGTTGCGCGGCTCGGACCCCAAGGTTGCGGACGAGGCGGTGGTTTTCTCAGCGCATCACGATCATTTCGGCATTGGCGAGCCGGACGCTACCGGCGACAAGATCTATCACGGAGCGGTCGATAATGCGTCGGGGTGCTCGCAGCTTCTGGCGATCGCTCGCTCTCTGGCTTCACTACCGGAGCGTCCGCGCCGATCGATTGTCGTCCTGTTCGTTGCGGGTGAGGAGCGCGGTCTGGTCGGCTCGATGTATTACGCGCTGCATCCGAGCGTTCCGGCCGGAAAGATTGCCGCCAATATCAACTACGACGGGGGTAACATTTTGGGCCGTACGCGCGATGTCACTCTCATCAGTATGGGCAAGTCCGCGACACTGGATGGAATCGCGCAGGCTCTCGCACAGCGCCAGGGGCGTGTAGTGAAAGGCGATCAGTTTCCTGACCGGGGGTACTACTATCGCTCGGATCAGTTCTCGTTCGCCAAGATCGGTGTGCCGGCGTTGTATTTCGAGCAGGGAACGGACTTTGTCGGCCGGCCCGCCGGTTGGGGTCGGCAGAAGATCGAGGAGTGGGAGGACAAGCAGTACCATCAGCCCGGCGACCGGCTGGATGACACCTGGAATTTTGATGGCATGATTGAGGATGCGCAGCTCGGAGTGTTCTCCGGTTGGTTGATTGCGCAAGCCGACAGCATGCCGGCCTGGAACCGGGGCGATGAATTCGAGGCCGCGCGCCGCAAGGCGTTGGCCGCTGTCAAGGAGTAACTCGTGACTCAAGGACAATGTTTGTGCGGGACCGTGCGGTACGAAATCGACGGTCCGTTTGCGTCAATGATGAGCTGTCATTGCTCGATGTGCCGCAAGCATCACGGCGCGCCGTTCGCGACGTTCGTCAGTGCGCCGCTGGAAGGCTTTCGTTGGATATCGGGCGAGGATTCGATCACGACGTACACGACGCCGTCGGGCGGCTCGCGTTCGTTCTGCAAAGTGTGCTCATCGGTGACGCCGATCCTGATGAGTAAAATGGGGCTGGTATTGTGTCCGGCGGGTAATCTCGATGGTGACCTGGGAATCAAACCACAGGCTCACATCTTCACGGGCTCCAAGGCCTCGTGGTACGAGATCACGGACTCGCTGCCGCAGCACGAGGAATTTCCACCCGAGTTCGGCATGTCAGGCGTGCAGCGGCCGAAAGTAGAGCCGAAGCCCGGTGTCATCCAGGGGAGCTGTTTGTGCGGCGAGGTTGCGTTCGAGATTGAGGGCACCCCTGAGCGGCTGATGTTTTGTCATTGCTCGCGATGCCGACGTGCACGCAGCGCTGCCCACGGCGCCAACTTGTTTTTCAAACCCGACCAGATGCGCTGGGTGCGTGGTGAGTCACTGGTGAAAAACTACAAGGATCCCAGCGCGCGGTTTTTCTCAGTGTCGTTCTGCGAGAAGTGTGGCAGCGGCGCGCCGCGGGCGAGTCGCGAATTCCCGGTGGCCTATGTGCCAGCCGGTACCCTCGACACGGACCCGGGAATCAAGCCGACGGCGCGCATCTTTGTCGGCTCGAAGGCGAGTTGGGTGGAGATCAGTGACCGGATGCCGCAGTTCGAGGAAGCGCCGCCCAGGCCGGGGGCCTAGTTGACCGAGGCCTAAGGCGCCGCGGGGTGCGACGCATGCGTCGCACGGGTAAGGCCGTGAGGCCGCACCCTGGCCGCGGGTGAGCGCGCGAGGCGCGCGCAGCCCGAGGCAGGCCGGGGCGCACTAAGGACCCGCGGGTTGAGCAATCGTCGGTACGTTCACCGACGGTACCAGGGCGGGCGGAATGGCACTGGGCGTTTCGCTGGCCACGTCCGTTTTCAGCGCGTCTTCTTCCGCCTGCTTGGTCATCACCACAATACTGATACGGCGGTTGATCGGACTTTGTGGATTCTGCTTGTCGAACAACACCGAGGATGACAGCCCCACTACGCGGGATATCTTTTCATCGGGCAGGCCGCCGGCGGTGAGGGCGCGCCGCGCCGCGTTCGCGCGGTCGGCCGACAATTCCCAGTTGGTGTAACCGTTGGTGCTGGGATACGGCCGGATGTCAGTGTGGCCCGTGAGGCTGATGCGGTTCGGAACGGAGTCCAGATAAGGGGCGAGCTCGCGCAGGATGGCGGTTGTGTAGTCGCGCAGGCGCGCACTACCAACATCGAACATCGGCCGGTTCTGCGCATCGACGATCTGGATGCGGACGCCCTCGGGCGTGATATCCAACAGTAGCTGGTCTTTGAACGGCTCGAGCGCCTGGCTCTTGCCGACGGCCTCGTGCAGCTCGACCATCAGCGATTCGAGCTTGTGGTGCTCGGCGGCCTGAAGGGCTGCGGCGGCCTCGGCGGGCGTTGGCGAGTGATCGGGTGACTTGGTCTTGGACGAGCCATCCTGGCTCTGGTCGTTGCGCGACAAGACGGGAGCCGCGGTGCTCCCGATATCCTTGACCTTGCTGACCGCCGGCCGCAGTGCATTCAACCCGCCGCCCAGGTTGATCGGGCTGGTGCTGGCGCCGCCCGGGCCCATCTGTCCAGGCGCGGGCTTGCTGCTCTTGCCCGGCTCCATGCTGGGATTCTTGAAGTAATCGAAAATGGCAGCGCGCTGTTCCTTCGACACGGCGGTGACGAGCCACATCACCAGGAAGAAGGCCATCATGGCCGTCACGAAGTCGGCATAAGCCACTTTCCAGGCGCCGCCATGATGTCCGTGGCCGCCTTTCTTCTTCTTTTTGACAATGATGATCGGGCGGTCGTTCTTCGCCATGTGAGGGTTTGTCCGTCAGCGCTTCAGGCCGCGGCCTTGGCTTTGCCCTTCAACTCGGCTTCCAGGTCACCGAAGGTCGGGCGGATGTCCGTGCACAGCAGCTTGCGTGAGAACTCGATTGCGACGGCGGGAACGTACCCGCGCACCGTGGCAACGAGAGCCATCTTCACGACTTCGAACGCCTTGGTCTCTGCGTTCGCGGCGTGCTCCATTGCAGCCGCGATCGGTCCGACAAAACCGTATGACACGAGAATTCCGAGGAAGGTGCCCACGAGCGCCGCACCCACCTTGTGCCCGATGGTCGCCGTGTCGGCGCCTTCCAGCGTGGCCATGGTGTTCACAATGCCGAGCACCGCGGCCACGATGCCGAAGCCGGGCAGCGCGTCAGCCACTTTCTGCACCGCGGAGGCCGGCTCATGCGCTTCCTGGTGGTGAGTCTCCAGCTCCTGCTCGAGCAGGCTCTCCAACTCGTGCGGATCCAGGCTGCCGCCGACCATGAGCCGCAGGCAGTCGCGGATGAAGTCCATCAAATGATGGTCGGCGACGATCTGCGGATAGTTCTTGAACATCGCGCCGCCATCGGGTGCCTCCAGGTCGGCCTCGATGGCCATCAGGCCTTCCTTGCGGATTTTCACGAGGATGTCGTACAGACACTTGAGCAGGGCGACGTAATCGGCGCGCTTGTAGCGCGGCCCTTTCACGAAGCTGATGGCTCCGGCAAAGGCGGCCTTGGAAATCTTGGGGGGATTGCTCGTCATGAACGCGCCGAGGGCGGCGCCGACAATGATGAGTACCTCGGTGGGATGCCAGAGGGCCAGTATGTGGCCGCCTTCCAGTATGAAGCCGCCTACCACACATCCCAGAACAACAATCGAGCCAATGATTTGAATCACGAGGTGGCCATCAACGCTTGAGTTTATGAGCTTGCACGCACAATCCTTCGCGCAGGGCGTCTCCTGTATCGGCGGCCTCCGTGCCACCTTTACCGAAAGTTGGGTCTTTAGTCGCGAGACAGATCATGGCCGCGCGGGCCGGCAGGGGTAGTGATGTAAATCTCAGGGCATGAGCAGCAAAGTCCTTGTCTCCACAGTCTTTTTCCGCTGCATCGCACCATGTGTGGCAGTTCCGCCTTGTTGCGCAGGCTGCACCTGCGGCGGGCACCGGGTCTCTCTATGCACCACGCGCGCGCCAGCGTGGTGCGGCGGACCCTGCAAAATCAACCATCTGTGACGCAGCGCGCTTTGGCACGCCTGTTGCTTATAGTTAATGTACCGGAGGGAATTCTCATGAGCGGCCACCTCACCCCTGTTCCTACCTCGGCGAACAATCCAACGCCTGCGCGCTCGGTCTCCCGCGCTGATGTCATTGACGCTGCCGCCAGAGTCATTACCCGCCGCGGTGATCATCGTATGCGTTGGGCCGCCATCGCTTACGAAGCCGGCAATGCACAAGCCGTGATGGCATCGCAGTGGTTCGAGGACCTCTCCGCTCTGATTGATGAGTGCTACTCGCGAACCTCGCAGGGGCTCAGCGACAGTCTGCTGCGCGCCGAAACCGCGCCCGGCACGGCTCTCGATAAACTTGCCGCTTTCCTCGTTGCTGCTCTCGAAATCCGCCGCGGACGTGGAGCCTTCCTCTCGTTCCGACGCGGTGGTGACCTGCCTCAATCGTTACAGCGCCGCCTGCATGAGCACGATACGACAGTACGGATGCGTCTGAAGCGGCTGCTCAACAAGGGGCGTCGCGATGGTTCACTGGCGCTTCGCAATCTCGATAGCGCGGTGGAGTTGTTGTTGGCCAGTCTGCAGGTGCCTACCGTCGTCGTGGATGGTCCCGAGCAGAGAATGTGGGACAGCGAGCTCGTCGAGCTGCTGCTCGCAGCCCTCTCCGAGCCTCACCCGCCTGAAGCGGAGCCCGTCAAAAACGTCGCGGTCGTCAACGGCTCCTGTCTGTGCGGCAGCGTGAAATACGAAGTCGCCGGCCCATTCGAGGTGATGTCTCATTGTCATTGCTCGATGTGCCGCAAGCATCACGGTGCCGCATTCGCCACCTTCGTGTCGGTACCCTTGGCGGGCTTTCGCTGGGTGGCCGGTGAGAATTCGATTTCCACTTACCAGTCCTCCAACTACGGCAAGCGGACATTTTGCGGCCAATGCGGCTCGGTCACTCCGGTGGTGGAGCCTGACACCGGCGTGGTGTTCTGCCCGGCCGGCAACCTGGATGGGGAGTTCGGCATCCAGGCGCAGAGCCATCGTTTCGTCGGCTCGAAGGCTTCCTGGCACACCATTACCGACGAATTGCCGCAACACGAGGCAGTGTGAAGCCGGTTCGCGGCAGTTGCCTGTGCGGTCAGGTCGCATTCGAGCTTTCGGGGCGGCCGCGGCGGATGATGCATTGTCACTGCAAACGCTGCCGCCGGGCCCACAGCGCGGCACATGCTTCGAGCATCTTCGTGGATCTCAGGGATTTCCGATGGGTTCACGGTGAGCCCCAGGTCCACAACTACGGTCCTGCCGAGGACTGGCACCTCGGGACGGCGTTCTGCCGTAGCTGTGGGAGCACGCTGCCTCGAGTGGTAAACGGCGTCGGTGTCGCCGTTGTGCCTGCGGGCTCGCTGGACGGTGACCCTGGAATTCGGCCCGCCGGTCATGGCTTCGTGAACGCCAAAGCGAGCTGGTTCCAGATCACGGACAACCTTCCTCAGTTTGCGGGCATGCCTCCGGTCGCTTAGACGTCGGCTACAATCGCGATCCCCCCGCGCGAGGTGCGCGGCGACGGAGATCTGCGATGCTCGAGCGGTTGGAGCGCCTGCCCATTGACCCCATTCTTGGCCTCATGGGTCTCTTCCGGGCCGATACGGACCCGCGGAAGGTTGATCTGGGTGTGGGTGTCTACCGTGACGATAAGGGTGACACGCCCATTCTGGCGGCCGTGCGCCGTGCCGAGCAGGCTGTGCTGGGTCGGCAGTCCTCGAAAACCTACGTCGCACCCGCGGGCAATGCTGGCTTCAACCAAGCCATGGCGCGGCTCGTCCTGGGTGAGGGGCATCCGGCATTAGCTGCGGATCGCGTCCGCTCCATCCAAGCACCCGGCGGATGTGGAGCCCTGCGATTGGGGGCCGAGCTGTTTAGATCGGCTCAGCCCGACACGGTCGTTCACGTAAGTACCCCCACGTGGGCGAATCACGTGCCACTGCTATCCGGTTGCGGGCTGAAGCTGGAGCGATATCCCTACTACGATCCGTCGACTGGTGGAGTGAAGTTCGACGCCATGTTGAGCACACTCGATCGCCTGCCGGCGCGCGCGGCCGTGTTGTTGCATGCTTCCTGCCACAACCCGACCGGCGCTGATTTGAGCGAATCGCAGTGGCGTGAGCTGTTGGATTTGTTCAAGCGCCGATCGCTGCTGCCGTTCATTGATATCGCCTACCAGGGTTTGGGTGCGGGTGTCGTCGAAGATGCCTACGGTATCCGGCTGTTCTGTGCTGAGCTGCCCGAGGTCGCGGTGGCCATGTCGTGCTCGAAGAATTTCGGGTTGTATCGCGAGCGGACCGGCTGCCTGCACGTGATCAGCGAATCGTCCCGGGCGGGCGATGCCATCCTCAGTCACCTCGTGCGGATCGCGCGCAGCATCTATTCGATGCCGCCGGATCACGGGGCGGCGATCGTCTTCGAGATCCTCGGCGACTCCAACCTGCGTGAGTTGTGGAGTGATGAATTGGGCGCGATGCGCGAGCGGATCACCGGTTTGCGCCATGAGCTCGTGAAACAGCTCGCGAAGTCCTGTCCGCAGCGGGACTTCGGGTTCATTGCGGCTCAGCGCGGGATGTTCTCTTTCCTCGGGGTCGATACGCCGCAGGTGCACGCTCTGCGCGAGCAGCACCATGTTTATATGACGGACGACAGCCGTATCAACATAGCGGGATTGCGTGCGGACAATCTCGAGTACTTCGCACAGGCGGTTGCCAAGGTCCTAAGCAAGTAGATTGCGGCATTCCGAAGGGGGCTCAGATGCGTTCCGTACTAGCGGCGTTCGGCGCCGTCGTCATGCTGTTGTCGGTTGCGCGGGCGCAGGAGGAAAAAGGCGCCCCCGCTGTTTCCAGCTCACCAGCAGGCTCTTCCGAAGGTAGTCCTTCTGACACTGCCGTCAGCGGTGCACCGGAGGCCAGCTCCGGTGGCGGAATGCCGGACGCGGGCCCCGGCAACATATCCGGCGCGCACATTCCGCCGGCTCAGGATGTTGCCTATCCAGGTAGTCTCACGCTCAAGGTCGATCTGACGGATCTCGATCGTCGGGTGTTCGCCGTGCACGAGAGTATTCCGGTCAAGGCTGGTCCGCTGACGTTGTTGTATCCGGAATGGTTGCCGGGGAATCATGCGCCTCGGGGACCGATCGATGGGCTCGCGGGGCTCGTTATCAACGCCAACGGCCGTCCTGTCGAGTGGGTGCGCGACCCGGTGAACGTGTATGCGTTTCACGTACAGGTGCCGGCGGGCGTGAGCCGGTTGGATCTGGAGTTTGCATTTGCTTCCCCCCTGGTCCGGGATCAGGGGCGCACGGTTGTGACTCCCGACCTGGTGGGCCTGCAGTGGAATACCGTGTTGTTGTATCCGGCGGGCTTTTTCGTCAGCCGCATGACGGTTGCCGCCTCCATCACCCTGCCGGAGGGTTGGGAGTTCGCGGGCGCGTTGGATGTTGAGAGTCGCCACGGCTCAGCGGTTCGATTCAAACCGACAACGCTCGAGATGCTCGTGGACTCGCCGCTATTCGCCGGGCGGTATTCCAGAACCCTGGACCTGGATCCGGGCTCCCGAACGCCCGTACGCCTGAATGTGTTCGCGGACAGCCCGGAGCCGCTGGAGCTGCGTCCGCCGCAGCTCACGGCCCATCGCAAGCTGGTGCAGGAGACGTATGCGATGCTCGGGCCACCCCACTTTGATCGCTACGAGTTCCTGCTCGCGCTCAGCGATCATTTCGGGGATATCGGCCTGGAGCATCACCGCTCCAGCGAGAATCGCCGCCCGCCGAACTATTTTGTTGACTGGGACAAGGTGGGTGCGGGCCGCGATCTGTTGCCGCACGAGTTCAGTCATTCGTGGAACGGTAAGTTCCGCCGACCGTTGGGACTGACCACGCCGGATTTCAACGCGCCGATGCGCAACTCGCTGTTGTGGGTATACGAGGGACTGACCAACTACCTGGGGGCGGTGTTGGCCACGCGGTCGGGACTCTGGAGCGAAGACTTCGGGCGACAGGCGTGGGCGAGTCTGGCGGCCAACATGGACCGCAACCGAGCGGGCCGCGCGTGGCGTGCGCTGGAGGATACGACCGAGCAACCCATCATCACGGCGCGCCGGCCGTTGTCGTGGCTTTCGTGGCAGCGCACCGAGGATTACTACACCGAGGGTGAGCTGTTGTGGCTCGATATCGATACGCGGATCCGGGAGCTGACCCGGGATAAGCGGTCGTTGGATGATTTTGCGCGGGCGTTTTTGGGCGGGGGCGCCGGCGCGAGTGCGGGCGGTGCGGGCGCGGGCGCGGGCCCGGGGCCGAACCTCGGGCCGGTGACCTACACGCTTGCCGACATCGTGCAGGCGTTGAAAGCGGTCGCTCCGTTTGATTGGGAGAAGTATCTCAACGAGCGTTTGTATGGCCATGGGCCGGGCGCGCCCCTGGATGGCTTGACCCGCGGCGGCTGGAAACTGGTGTTTGCCGAGAGCCAGACGGAGTATTCCAAGAGCCTGGAGGATGCGCGCAAGGCGGTTGATTTCACCTACTCACTGGGATTTGCAGTCTCGGCCTTGAGCGGGCAACTGACCGAAGTGCGTTGGGGCGGGCCGGCATACGATGTGGGACTGACCATGGGGACGGCGTTGATTGCCGTCAACGGCCGGGAGTATCGGTCGGACCGGTTGAAGACGGCGATTGCACTGGCCAAGGTCAACAAGCAGCCCATTGAGTTGCTGGTGAAGAATCTCGATCGCTACCGGACTGTGCGGCTGGCCTACTTCGAAGGGTTGAAGTATCCGCAGTTGCAGCGGATCGATAGAACCGAGGATCGGTTGGCGGCGATTTTGAAGCCGCGGACCTGAAGCTATTCCGGGACGACTATGGTGTGCGTCGACTTCACCTCTTCCATGACGAAGTAGGTGTGGGTCGTCTGCACGCCGCGCACTGAGGCAATCCGGTCACCCAGAAAGCGCCGGTAGCTCTCCATGTCGATCACGCGAACCTTCAGCAGGTAGTCGAATCCGCCCGCCACCATGTGGCACTCCATGACCTCGTCATGCGCCAGCATGACCTGTTTGAATCGCTCGAATGCATCCGGGGTCGTTCGGTCGAGCGATACCTCCACATACGCCAGCAGCCCCAGGCCGAGCTTGCGGGGGTTCAGGCGGGCGAAGTAGCCCTCGATGTACCCCGCGGCCTCCAGGCGCCGGACCCGCTCCAGCGTGGGCGTCACAGTCAAATTCACTTCCCGTGCCAGGCGAGAAATGGCCGTGCGGCCATCTTTCTGCAATAAAATTAATAACTTACGATCGATTCGGTCGAGCGGTCGCTCGGTGGGAACGGCGTCACTCATAGTTGATTTTGCTTTTGCAGCTTCTATAACCAGAAAAATCACTCTGTACAGTCTTTTATCATAAGCACATTCGACTCCCCCGATAGAAATAATCAAGGCGACCGACATGGCTGGTAGCAGCGCTGCCGAACGGATCCGAGTACCTCCTGACACCCTCCGTGCGATTCGTGAGGCCATCAGTGCAGCGACGCTGCGCCCTGAGGCAGAGGCGGTGGGGGAGTTGGTAGCAGCGCTCGAGTCACTGGCTCGCAAGCTGGGCATTGCGAAGAGCCGTGCCATTGGTTGGGTTGAAGCGGCACGGGCTGACAAGCGATCGCGGCCGTTTGCCGAATCGATGATGGAGCAGTTTCCGCTGGATAGCGCCCAGGGACGGGCGCTGATGAGTTTGGCGGAGGCGCTGTTGCGGACGCCGGATCCGAAGCGCGCGGATCAGCTCATTGCGGAGCGGTTGGCGGAGGTGCGGGGCGGTGACGCGCGGCGCAAGGGCGGGCCCGCCGGGACAGCGGCTCACGTTGACGTCAACGCGCACGCGGAACGTCCAAAAGACAACCTTCTGTTGCGTGTTGGTTTCGCCCTCCTGAGCGGCGTCAGCCGTCTATTGCCGGATGTCGGTAAGGAACTCGACGGCGACTTCTCGGCAGCCACGCTGACCAAGCCTCTCGTCGCCCCTGTAGTGCGAGCGGCGCTCAGGCGCTCGATGGAGATGCTCGGAGAGGCGTTCATCGTCGGTGAGACGATTGAAAGCGCGCTGGCCCGTGGCAAAGCAAATCCCGGACTCGCTCTATGTTCTTTCGATGTATTGGGCGAAGGCGCGCGGACCGAGGCCGACGCACAGCGTTACTTCGAGTCCTACGCCACCGCTATTGAGGCGCTTGGGCATCAGCCTCCAGGTACGGTTCATCAACGCTCCAGCATCTCGGTAAAACTATCCGCGCTCGAGCCGCGATATAGCCTGCTGCAGAACCAACGTGTCGCACGCAACCTGGTGCCGCGAATGCAGGAACTCGCCCGCAACGCTGCCCGCGTTGGCATAGGCATGACGATTGATGCAGAAGAAGCAGATCGACTGGATCTGTCGCTCGATATCATCGAGGCACTGGCTCGCGACAAAACGACCGTGGGTTGGGACGGCTTGGGGCTTGCCGTTCAGGCATATGGTCGGCGTGCCCCGTTCGTGATCGATTGGGTGGCGCAGCTTGCGCGTGAGTCTGGTCGCCGGATGACGGTGCGGCTCGTCAAAGGAGCGTATTGGGACAGCGAGATCAAGCGCGCCCAGGAGCGCGGCCTCAGTAGCTTCCCTGTATACACTTCCAAAGCGGCGACTGACGCGAGTTACCTCGTCTGCGCGCAACGGTTGTTTGCCGCCAACGATGTCATCTATCCGCAGTTCGCTACACACAACGCATTTACGGTTGCCGCCGTGTTGGAATTGGCGCCTGTAAAGGCGAGATATGAGTTTCAGCGCCTGCATGGCATGGGCGAGTTGCTCTTTGAGGCAGTTCGTGCGGATGTCCCGAATCTTCCGCCCGTACGCGCCTATGCGCCGGTTGGAACTCACGAAGATCTCCTTCCCTACCTGGTGCGCCGTCTGCTCGAGAATGGCGCCAACACTTCGTTCGTTCATCAGTTCCTCAACCCTCAAGTTCCCGTGGAGCAGGTCGTGCGTGATCCCGTTTCGGCTTTGAATGATGTCACCGAGCAAGCCAAGGCGACTTCCCGGATTCGTGAGCCCCAGGCGCTGTACGGCGCCGAGCGCCGCAACTCCGATGGACCGGACTGGGGGGACCCGGCAGAGCTGACCGCTCTGCAGGCGGAGCTGGCGAAGCGCGCCGTCCAGATGAACGCCGGAGGACCGATTCTTGGCGGTAAGTCGGTTCGTGACGCGGACGTACCGGTCGTTGCGCCCGCAAACTTCCTGGAGATTGTCGGGCTGTCGCGCGATGCGACGGCGGACGAGATCAATAGAGCCATGGAGGTCGGGGCACGGGCCCAGCCCGCCTGGGATGCTCTGCCTGCTGCTGAAAGAGCGGCCTGTCTCGATCGCGCCGCCGCTCTGCTGGAAGAGCGACGCGTTCAGTATCTGAGCCTGTTGGTCCGGGAAGCTGGCAAGACGCTGCCGGATGCCGTTGCCGAGCTTCGCGAGGCTGTCGATTTTTGCCGGTATTACGCGGCACGCGGGCGTGAACTGTTCGGCGGCGCTCAACAGCTCAACGGTCCGACTGGCGAGCGCAATCTCCTCTCGCTGCATGGACGCGGCGTGTTCGTCTGCATCAGCCCGTGGAATTTCCCGCTGGCGATCTTCACTGGTCAGATCACGGCTGCGCTCATGGCCGGTAACAGCGTGGTTGCGAAGCCCGCGCCGGCTACACCCCTGGTGGCTCACGCCATGACCGCACTGCTGCATGAGGCTGGGGTTCCTGGCGACGTTCTGCAATTGACGCCCGCCGATGGACCGGCCTTTGGTGATGTCGCGTTAAAGCATCCGGGGCTCGCTGGTGTTGCATTCACAGGGTCGACGGCGACGGCCGCGACCATCAATCGCACCCTGGCCAACCGGGATGGTGCAATCGTTCCGCTTATCGCGGAAACCGGTGGCGTAAACGCCATGATAGTTGACGCGACTGCGTTACCTGAACAGGTCGTGGATGATGTCATCGCCTCGGCCTTCACCAGTGCTGGACAACGTTGTTCAGCGCTACGTGTCCTGTACTTGCAGGAGGAGATCGCGGATCGGGTCATCGGCATGCTGGGGGGTGCCATGAAGTGTCTGGTCGTTGGCGAGCCCAACGATTTGTCGACGGACGTCGGTCCGGTGATTTCGGAAGCCGCTCAGAAGCGGCTGCGCGAGCACGCCGCGCGGATGCGGCGCGAGTCAGCTTTGCTGTATGCCTGTCCGCTCGATCAAAGACATGAGATCGGATATTTTTTTGCACCGCACCTGTTCGAGCTGCGGGCCCTGGATCAGCTCAGAACCGAGGAATTCGGCCCGATTCTGCACGTCGCGCGCTACAAGGCCGATGAGCTTCCGCAGGTCATCGAGGCCATCCGCCGCACCGGATTCGGCCTGACACTCGGCGTGCACAGCCGACTGGAAAGCGTGGCCGACCACGTGTTTCGCTCCCTTCCTGTTGGCAACACGTATGTGAACCGAAACATGATCGGAGCGGTTGTTGGCGTGCAACCGTTTGGCGGACAAGGTTTGTCTGGAACGGGCCCGAAGGCCGGTGGGCCGCACTATCTGCTGCGCTTCGCCAACGAGCGGACGTTGACTATCAATACAGTCGCGGTTGGAGGGAACGTCGAGCTGCTGTCGTAAATGACACCGTAAATGACACAGTGAGTCACTTTCCGACGGCGTGTGTATGCGCCGAACGTGCCGATAGCGGCAAAGTGAATCTTTTCGTTTTTGCTTCAGTGCCGATTGAGGGGCTCAACGCGTAGCAGTCGCTGAATTCTTACGAATCGGGGCGTGCGCGCGAGCCCGAGTCCCTCATACAATCGCGCCATGATGCAACTTCGCCCAGCGCTCGAAACGTCGTCCCCCGTGCAAGAGATCCTTTCACGGCTCGACGAGCTTGCCACGGTATTCCGTGACAGCGCCGCTGAAGGTGATCGCCTGGCGAGGCTGCCCAGGTACGTGGTGCGCGCGCTCGTTCAACACGGCTTGTTCCGGCTGTGGGTTCCCAAACGCTGTGCGGGTTTTGAGCTGGACCTGCCCGAAGCTCTGCAGATCTACGAAGCGGCCGCCCGGCTGGATGGCTCGATTGGTTGGGCCGTCATGATCGGCTCGGGTGGCGGTCTGTTTGCGGCCTATCTCGATGCCTCCACCGCCAACTCGATCTATGCGCGACCCGAAGCGGTCGTCGCCGGATCGGGTGCGCCTGACGGTCGTGCAATTCGGGAGCGTGGCGGTTATCGCGTGAGCGGTTGCTGGCACTACGCCAGCGGTGCGCATTACGCCACGACGTTCACTGCCAACTGTCTCGTGATGGATGGTGGCACGCTCGTGTTCGGCGCTGACGGGAAGCCCCTCGTTCGCGCTATGGCGTTTGAGGCTCCTCAAGTTGCGATTTTGCCGGTGTGGGATCCGAGCGGCATGCGCGGTACGGGTAGCGATGATTTCGAGGTGCGTGATGCGTTTGTCCCTGAGAACCGTAGTTTCTCAGTGTTCACCGATAGTCCGCGCGAGCAGGGGCCTCTGTATCGAATTCCCTTCCAGGTGCTGACGGAATTGCCTGTAACTGCCGTTGCAGTGGGTATTGCACGTCACGCACTCGACGCTTTCGCTTCGCTTGCTCACGTGAAAAAGGTGCAGGGTGTCGGGACCCTCCTGATGAGCGATCCGGTCGTGCAATTGACCTACGGTGCCGCTCACGCAACCTTGCAATCCGCCAAATCGCTGCTCGAGACGCTCGCTCATAGGGCGTGGGATGCCGCACGAGCGAATCGCGCACTCTCACCGACCGATCTCGCTGAAATCACAAGTGGATGTGTGTTCTCGGTGGCGAAGCTCCGGGTCGCCCTGGGCGAGTTGTTGGCCCTGTCGGGCATGACGGCCATTCAGCCCGACTCAGCGCTGGCCCGCGCATGGCGCGATTTTCAGGCCCTTGCCGCGCATGGATCAGTCTCGCCGCGGCACCTGGGGACGACGGGAGCCGCACTACTGCAGTTGTAGCGTCTAAATACCCGCGCGCAGGCGATTGACCAGTCCGCTGAGGGAGTCGATAGGTGCTGAGCAAACGCTGCCGTGGCACACATAGGCGACAGCTCTACCCACAGGCGGTTTCTCCGCAAGCGCGGTTGGTAGATTTTGAGCATCCGCTGGAACGGCGAGGACCAGCCGGCGGGGCGCATAGAGTTTATGGAGCTCCCGGGCCCAGTTTGTGATTTCGGATTGGTCGCCTCGAAGGATGAGGGTTTCGGGTGGATTCAGTAGCTCCTCGAGAGCGTTGAGGAGCGATGTATGGGCGTGAGGGTATTTTTCGATGCCGAGCCAAGCGGCACGCAAAATGCGCTCCGCAGCTTCGAGATAACGTGGTTCACCTAACAAGTGTCCCATGCGTTGGAACACGAACGCGGCTATTCCGTTACCAGAGGGTGTCGCGTCGTCTGCGAAGGATTTGGAACGATATATGAGGGTTTCGTGATCGTCAGAGGTAAAGAAGAGGCCGCCAGCGTCGGCGTCCACAAAATGTGCGAGTACGACTCCGAGGAGCTCACCTGCGAATTTGAGCTCTGCGCTGTTGAATCTCGTTTGTTGGAGCTCCAGGATGGCGTCGACGAGGAATACGTAGTCGTCGACGTACGCGTTAAGATGTGCGCGCCCGTCCTTGTAGGTAGCGAGCAACTTCCCGTTGCTCCAGAGCTTGCTGTGAACGAATCGTAGCGCGGCAGTCGCTGATTCGGCGAGATCCGCGCGTCCCAACGCGCGCGCTGCAATCGCCATCCCCCGGATCATCAGGGCGTTCCACGAAGTCAGAATCTTCTCGTCGCGCGCAGGCCAGACGCGAGCAGCGCGGATGGCAAGCAGTTTAGAGCGCGCCGACTCTATCAACGCCTCATTTTCCTCGTTCGACTGAAACACGTGCAGGTGCCAGTGGCCCTCGAAATTGGCTGCTCGGTCCAGTCCAAATCGTTCCGCGAATGCTGTGTATTCGGCATCGCTCAGTGCCGCGCGAACTTCATCGCGATTCCAGACGTAAAACTTGCCTTCGTGTCCTTCCGAGTCGGCATCAAAGCTGGAGTAATAGCCGCCTTCGGGTGACTGCATTTCGCGGATGGCCCATTCTGCGGTCCGCGCCGCAACATCGGCATAAAAGCGATCACCCGTTGCCACGGCGGCATGCGCATACACTGCGAGCAGCGCGCCATTGTCATAAAGCATCTTCTCGAAGTGGGGAATCATCCAGTAGTTGTCCACGGAGTACCGGCTGAATCCCCCGCCAAGCTGGTCGTTGATCCCGCCCTCACCCATGCGCCGCAGCGTCAAAGTCGCCATATACAGGGCCTGGAGGTCCGGCTGCGTCTGGCCGGACGTGGCGTGCCAGTCCCGCATCAGGCGCTCGATGGACTTGGGGTTGGGAAACTTGGGCGCGCCCCCGAAACCACCGAATTGGCCGTCAAACTGGTTACCTAACAGCTCGCGCGACGCCTTGATCGGTGCATCGGTCAGGGTTGTATCACCGGGCGCAGGGGGCGGAGTCAGCTCCGCGAAAGCTGACATCAGCGCGTCATTCTGTTGGCGCAACTCAGCTTCGTGCTGTCGGTAGTATTCGCTGACCCTGCGTAAAATGTCGGTAAAAGCAGGTAATCCGTGACGCGCCTGCTTCGGGAAGTAGGTGCCGCCGAAGAACGGTTGGTGGTCATCGTGTGTCAGGAACATTGTGAGTGGCCAACCGCCCGATCGCTGTGTCAGCATTTGCTGTGCGATCTGATAGATGCGATCCACGTCGGGGCGCTCCTCCCGATCGACTTTGATGTTGATAAAGCGTTCGTTCAAGACGCTCGCAACAGCGTCGTCCTCGAAGGACTCATGAGCCATAACGTGGCACCAGTGGCAGGCGGCGTATCCTACACTGAGGTGAATCGGCTTCCGTTCGCGAAGGGCCCTCTCGAACGCCTCTGCTCCCCACGGATACCAATCCACTGGATTGTGTGCGTGTTGAAGCAGATACGGACTCGTCTGTGAAATGAGGTGATTGGCCATCCGGGGTCTCGTATAATCAAGCGCGGCGACTGTCGTAGCTTTGAGTTTCATGTGATTCCTTCCTCTGCGCAAATCCTGCCCGAACACCGTGCCCTGCCTGTGCTGCGCCTTAAGCGCGGCGAGGACAGGCGTATTTCTGCTGGACATATGTGGGTGTTCAGTAATGAGGTGGATACGGCCAGTACGCCCCTGACTGCGTTCACAACTGGTGCATTGGTGCAGATGCAATCGCACCGCGGGCAGTTTCTCGGTTACGCCTACGTCAATCCGCACGCACTGATTTGCGCGCGAATTGTTGGACGTGACATTGCTCATCCGCTGGATCGCGCGTTGATCGCACAGCGTCTGGAAATGGCGATTGCGCTACGTAAGAGGCTCACACGGGACCCGTACTATCGTCTCGTATTCGGTGAGTCAGACGCGTTGCCGGGGCTTGTGCTCGATCGCTATGGCGATGTCATTGTGGGGCAGATTGCCACCGCGGGGATGGAGGCGCTCAAGGCGGATGTCGAAGCCGCTGTGCGCGAAGTCCTCAATCCCACGGCGCTGTTTTGGAAGAATGATTCGGGTGCACGGGACCTCGAGCATCTGCCGCAGACGACAGAGACCGCCTTCGGCACCGTTTCCGAGGAAATCGAGGTGCACGAATCAGGATTGCGATTCATGGCCCCACTGGCGGGGGGGCAGAAGACCGGTTGGTTCTATGACCAGACTGCCAACCGCCAGCGGCTGGCGCGATACATGTGGCCGGGCACGCGAGTGCTCGATGTGTGCAGCTACGTTGGCGCATGGGCGATCACTGCTTTGAAGAATGGCGCTGCCTCAGCGCGGTGCGTCGACTCTTCGGACGTCGCTCTGCAAGCTGCAATCCGCAATGCCAAGGCCAATGGCGTCACTATCGAGACCACGCGCGATGACGCTTTTGATGCGCTGAAGGCGCTACATGAGCGGGGCGAGCGTTTCGACGTCGTGATTGTCGACCCGCCCGCGTTCATCAAGCGCAAGAAGGACGTGCCCCAGGGGCAAGCGGCCTATCGCAAGCTCAACCAGCTCGCACTGGCGCTAATGGAGGGCGACGGACTGCTCGTATCGTGCTCCTGCTCCTACCACTTGGCTGCGGACGACCTGGTGACCGCTATCCAGTCGGCTGCGCGCCATACGGGGCGCTTTGTACAGATTCTGGAGGCTGGTGGGCAGTCACCGGATCACCCTGTGCATCCGGCCATTCCCGAAACCCGGTACTTAAAGGCGTTCTTCTGCCGCGTCACCCGTGAGTAGCGGTTAAAATCCGGGGCATGATCCAGTATCCCGGCTTCAATCCCATTGCGTTCTCAATCGGTCCGGTCAAGGTTCATTGGTACGGGATCATGTACCTGCTGGGGTTCGGTGCCGGTTGGGCGCTGGCCCGCCTCCGCGCCGCCCGGCCCGGGTCCTCGTGGAAGGCGCAGGACGTGGACGATCTCATCTTCTTCGCGATGCTCGGGGTCATCCTGGGCGGCCGCATCGGCTACGTCCTGTTTTACGGCTTGAGCTTCTGGGCCAAAGATCCCCTGTATCCGTTCAAGATCTGGGATGGCGGCATGTCATTTCACGGCGGCATGCTCGGTGTCATGGTCGCGGTGTCGCTATTCGCCTGGCGGCGCCGCCGGAACGTGGCCGACGTGCTCGATTTCACCGTGCCGCTGCCCGGCCTGGGATTGTTCTTTGGCCGTATTGGCAACTTCATCAATGGAGAGCTGTGGGGCAAAGTCACCACGGTGCCGTGGGGCTTCAATGTCAACGGCGAGGTCCGTCACGCCTCCCAGCTCTACGAGGCTTTTTTTGAAGGCCTGGTGCTGTTCACCGTCATCTGGCTCTTTACCGCGCGGCCCCGACCCCGGCTTGCGCCGTCGGGTTTGTTCCTCATCGTCTATGGGGTAGTGCGCTTCATGATCGAGTTTGTCCGGGTGCCGGATGAGCACATCGGTTATCTCGCCGGAGGTTGGCTGACCGAGGGACAGGTGTTGTCATTCCCGATGGTCCTCGTTGGCCTCGCGCTCCTTGCGTACGCTTACCGCGCACGCTCACCTTCCGGAAACTTTGTTGCCGCGCAATGAAGGCCTATCTCGAGCTGATGCGCCGTATTCGCGAATCCGGCAACCGTAAAGATGATCGCACTGGAACCGGAACACTTTCCGTGTTTGGACACCAGCTGCGATTCGATCTGAGTGAAGGCTTTCCGCTGGTGACGACCAAGCGCGTGCACGTACGCTCCATTGTGATCGAGCTGCTCTGGTTTCTGCGCGGTGAGACCAACGTTTCCTGGTTGCGTGAGCGTGGTGTCACGATCTGGGATGAGTGGGCCGACGAGAAGGGCGAGCTCGGACCGGTGTACGGCAAGCAGTGGCGCGCCTGGCTGGCGCCCGATGGGCGCACGGTCGACCAGATCTCCCAGGCGGTGGATTTGATCAAACACAACCCGGATTCACGCCGGATCATTGTCAGTGCGTGGAACGTGGGTGAGCTGCAGCAGATGGCGTTGATGCCCTGCCATGCGTTCTTCCAGTTCTATGTTGCCGGCAAGCGCCTCTCGTGCCAGATGTATCAGCGCAGCGCCGATGTGTTTCTCGGCGTGCCTTTCAACATTGCCAGCTACGCTCTGCTCATTCACATGATGGCGCAACAGTGCGACCTGGAGCCCGGGGAGCTGGTCTGGACCGGCGGGGATTGCCATCTGTACTTGAATCACCTGGAGCAGGCGGATCTGCAGCTGGGACGTGTCCCCCTGCCGCTTCCCGAGCTGCGTCTGCGCCGGCGCCCCCCCAGTATTTTCGATTATGACTACGAGGACTTTGAATTCGTGAACTATCAACATCATGCGGCGATCAAGGCGCCGGTGGCGGTCTGACCATGGCTACCACTTCCAAGGTCGAGGCTGATCTGACCACCTCCGAGCTCATCGAGGTGCGGCGTTCCGACGTGCACGGACTTGGCGTGTTTGCAGCCAAGCAGATTCCAAAAGGCACCCGCATCATCGAATACGTCGGTGAGCGTGTCTCCCACGACGAAGCGGATCGGCGCTACGAGGAAAAGGATGCGAACGACAGCCACACGTTTCTGTTCATTGTCGACTCGAAGACAGTGATCGATGCGGGCGTGGACGGGAATGACGCGCGCTTTTTCAATCACTCCTGCGATCCCAACTGCGAATCGACGGTCGAGAAGCGGCGGGTCTACATCGAAGCCATCCGCGCCATCGACCAGGGCGCGGAGCTGACCTACGACTATCAGATCCACCGCGAGGACGACGATCCGGAGAACATCGACGAGGTGTTCGCCTGCCGCTGCGGTTTCCCGCAGTGTCGCGGCACGATGCTGTGGCCCACCGAGCGCAAACCCAAGCGCAAGAAGGCCAAAGGGCGTAAGAAGGTGGCCAAGAAGGCTGCCAAGAAGGCCGTGAAAAAGGCCGCCGGGAAGGGCGCCAGGAAAGCGGCGAAGAAAACCCTGACCAAGACCGCCAGAAAAACCACCCTGAAGTCCACCGCCCGGACCAAGGCCAAAAAGAGGAGCGGCCGGCGCCGCTGATGCGCTGATCTGACATGCACGACACGCGACGCTGGAGTCTGCCGGCAGTCATCGGGGCCACCGGAATCGTCTATGGGGACATAGGGACCAGTCCGCTGTATGCGTTCGAGACTGCTCTGACCGCGACTGGCGGCTATGACCCCAGCGCGGTGTTGGGCGTGCTCTCGCTGATTTTCTGGAGTCTCATGCTGTCGGTCACGTTCAAATACGTGACCATCATGATGCGTGCCGACAACCAGGGAGAGGGCGGCATTCTCGCGCTCTTTGCCCTGGCACAGCGTCACGTGGGCGTGGCGCAGGGTTGGTTCAAGTGGCTCGTGGGGTTGGCCCTGGCGGGGACTGCGTTCTTCTTCTGCGATGCCCTCATCACTCCTGCGATCTCGGTGTTGAGCGCTGTGGAGGGAATGGAGATGCTGGATCCCGACTTCGAGCGCGCGGTGATTCCAGTGACACTGGCCGTTCTGGCGGTGCTGTTCATGATCCAGAAACGTGGCACGGCCAAGGTGGGCCGTTTGTTTGGGCCGGTGATGATCCTGTGGTTCGTGGTGATTGCGGTCACCGGGGCGATCGCCATCATGCGTCACCCTGGTGTGTTGGTGGCCATCAATCCCAGCTACGGGGTGCTGCTGCTGTCGACGCACTCGATCACCGCGCTTGCCATACTCGGCGGCGTCTTTCTGGCGCTGACGGGTGGCGAGGCGTTGTATGCCGACATGGGGCACTTCGGCAAGACTCCGGTGCGGATAGCCTGGTTCGCGTTGGTCTGGCCGTCGCTGTTGCTCAATTACTTCGGGCAGGGTGCGATGCTGTTGGAGCACGGTGGCATGATCGAGCACCCGTTGTATGCGCTGGTGCCGCCGTCAATGTTGCCCTGGATGTTGATTCTCGCGACCGCCGCCACCGTCATCGCTTCACAGGCGGTCATTTCGGGCGCCTTCTCCGTGGCGCGCCAGGCCGTGCAACTCGATCTGCTGCCGCGTATCAGGGTGCTGCAGACATCGGCCCTGGAGCAGGGTCAGATCTACGTGCCCATAGTCAACACGTTGCAGTTCCTGGCGGTCGTCGCCTTTGTGCTGGGCTTCAAATCGTCCGAGGCGCTGTCGGGTGCCTACGGTGCGGCCGTGGTGGGCACGATGTTCATTACCAACATACTGGGCGGATTCGTCGCGGCCACGCAGTGGCACTGGTCCCGTTGGGCAGTGGCGGCCGTGTTCGTACCGTTGTTGGCCATGGATTCGGTGTTTCTGGCCGGCAATCTCACCAAGCTGGAGACCGGCGGGTGGATTCCGCTCACCCTGGGCGCCGTCCTGTATTTCGTGTTCTGGACGTGGCGCAGCGGCCGCCTCGAGCTGCGCTCGGCACTGGCGAAAATGGCCGTGCCGCGCAAGGAGCTCGCCAAGCTCATCGATGGCTCCGTTCGAGTGCCGGGAACGGGAGTTTTCCTGGCGAGCGACCCCGGCCTGGTGCCTTCCGCGCTCATACGCAACATTGAGCACAACAAGGTGGTTCATGAGCGGGTGATCATTCTCAACATCGAGATCGCTCATACACCGCGACAGGACCCTGTGCGGCGGGTCGACATCGAGGAGATAATCCCCGGTGTGTTTGAAATAACAGCGCGCTTCGGTTTCATGGAAACGCCCGATGTGACGCAGGCGATGAAGTCGTGCCGGACCCGTGGGATGCGGGTCTTTTCCGAAGACAGCTCGTTCTTCGTGGGGCGCCACCTCGTGCGTGCGCGGCCGCTGCCGGGTTGGAAGGGGCTGCAGCGACGCTTTTTCGCTTCAATGCAACGTCATAGTACTCAGGCGGCGGAGTTTTTCCGCATGCCATACAAGGGCGTGATCGTTCTCAACACGGCAGTTGAGATTTGAGTCCTGCCATATCACTCGTGGTCGCGATGGCGCGTAACCATGTTATCGGCCGCGACAACGCGCTGCCCTGGCGCCTGCCCGAGGACTTGAAGCACTTCAAGAGTCTCACGTTGGGCAAGCCCGTTCTGATGGGACGCAAGACATTCGAGTCGATTGGCAAGCCGCTGCCTGGCCGTGTCAACCTCGTACTGACACGCGACCGGGTCTGGCAGGCGCAGGGCGTGGTTCCGGTTCATTCCGTGGATGAGGCGTTGCAGCGTGCCGGGGATGTGCCGGAGGTGGCCGGGATCGGGGGCGCGGACATCTTCAAGTTGCTGCTGCCGATGGCGGCGCTCATCTACCTGACACGAGTCGATGCGGACATCCCGGGGGACACGTTCTTTCCGCCCATCGACTATTCCGAATGGGTGGAAATCGACACTCGCCGCTTCAGTGCCGACGACCGCAATGCCTATGACATGACCTTCGCTACCTTGGAGCGTGTGCCGGCAGCCGCTCGTTGATCAACCGGCCGGCAAGCGCGAAATCCACGGCTCTCCCGTCCCGATCGAGCTCCTGCAGTATCTGTGACTGTACCGCCCCTCTGCGCAGCGCCTCGGCGTAGGGAATCTCGGGGTGGAACATCACCATGGCGTATCGCGGGATGAAGCGATCCGGATACCGTCGTTCCAACTCCAGCGCCAGGCTTCTGCGGCGGACAAAGCCGGCATCCAGCACCGTGTCGCGCATCTCGGTGTAATTCTCGAGTGCCATCTGTGCGATCGCCTCGGTGTTGGGCCGCCGCTCCAGCTCGAACCGCGCGAACAGCGACTCCCAGTCCTCGCAGTTGTCCAACATCGAGTCCAGCGCCAGGCAGTCTTCAAATGCGGCGTTCATTCCCTGCCCATGGAATGGAACGATGGCGTGGGCGGCGTCGCCCAGCAGCAATACACGGCCACCGCTGTGCCAAGGTGAGGCATGCACCGTGCCGAGCTGTCCGGCCGGATGTGACTGGAACTCTGTCGTGAGATGCGGCATCAAGGGCACCGCATCGGGAAACTCTTCGAGGAAGAATTCGAGCACCGACTGTGAGTCCGTCAACGATTCAAAACTGCGTGGACCTTTACGCGCCAGGAACAGAGTCGCGGTGAAGCTGTGGTCGGTGTTGGGCAGGGCGATGAGCATGAAACCACCACGCGGCCAGATGTGCAGCGCGTTCTGTTCGAGCGCGGGCCTGCCGTTCACGGGTGGGATGGTCAGTTCTTTGTAGTCGTGATCGAGCCAGTCTTCTCGCACGGTCAACTCGCCCGCTGAGAGCAGACTGGTCCGCACGGCAGAGCCGGCGCCGTCCGTTGCGATGGTGGGGGTGAGCTCGAGCTGGTATTGCGCGCCTGAGATTTCGTTGCGGAATTGCAGGAGGTTGTCGGCCGCTCGGGCTCCCAGGCAGGTCTGATTGAAGCGGATGGTGACGTCCTGGTGCCGGGCGGCCTCTTCGATCAGAACCCGATTGAGCGCCGCGCGGCCGACTGAGTAAATGACCTCGTCTTCGCGCTGGCCGTAAGGGTGTAATGCTGCAGTTCCGGAGCGATCGTGGACCATCCGTCCGCGCATCTTGATCAAAAGGGGGCGGACCCGATCCATTACTCCCGCATGCTCGAGCGCCCGAATTCCTCGCGCCGCGAGCGCCAGATTGATGGAGCGGCCGCGTTCTGTCTGGCTGCGTCGCGGGTCAGGGCGTCGATCCCATAGCCGGATCGCGCCGGAGCCGCGTCGCATCAGCATGACTCCGAGCAATGCGCCCGCAAGTCCAGCGCCAACAATGTTGATAGGTTGGTCGGAGTCAGTCCGCACGCAGGATTTCCGCTAGTCGCTCACTGAAGGTAAATACGTCCTCGAAGCGATTGTACAAGGGGATGGGTGCCACGCGGATGACGTCGGGCTCGCGCCAGTCGCAGATCACGCCCAGCTCGGTCAATCGGTCCAGCACGTGTTTCCCGCGTGATCGTTCACCCAGGATACGGATGGAAAGCTGGCAGCCACGGGAGTCCTGAGCGCGTGGAGTGATGAGATCTACTGAGGACTGCAGAGGTTGGAGCAACAGCTCCAGAAAGCTCATCATCTGCACGGACTTTTCACGTAGGCGCTCGATGCGTGCTTCCTGAAACAACTCCAGAGAGGCTACCAGCGGCGCAGCGGACAGGATGGGCGGATTGCTGATTTGCCATGCGGCCGCGCCCGCTTCCGCCTCGAAGCGGGGTTCCATCCGGAAGCGGGTGCTGGCTTCGTGGCCCCACCATCCGTGTAAACGGGACGCCGGTGCGGCGCCGATGTTTCGCTCGTGAACGAAGCATCCACCGATCGCGCCGGGACCGGCATTCAGATACTTGTAACTGCACCATACTGCGAAGTCAGCATCGTAATCGTGCAGGTTCAGCGGCATGTTGCCGATCGAATGGGCCAGGTCCAGGCCGGCAATGCAGCCGGCGCGGCGCGCGGCACGCACGATGCGCGCCAGGTCAAATGCCTGACCGGTTCGAAACTGCACGCCTGGCCACAGAACCAGCGCTATCTCATCGCCTTGTTGTTTCAGGCAGGCTTCGATAGCGTCTTCGCTGATGCCTTCCGCGCCCTCCGCGGGAGCCAACTCGATCAGTGCGGTGCGAGGATCGTGGCCGTGCCACGCGATCTGCGAGGCGACCGCGTGCCGATCGGATGAAAAGGCGCCGGCTTCGATCAGGATTTTTACCCGGCGACCGGCGGGGCGGTAGAAGCTGGCCAACATCAGATGCAGGTTGACCGTGAGCGAGTTCATGGCCACCACTTCCGCGGGCCGCGAGCCGCACAGATAGGCGAGCCCCGAGGTCAGATTCTCGTGGTAGGGAATCCAGGGCCGGGCCGCGTGCTCGTGACCCAGCACGCCCAGTCGGGCCCAGTCATCCAGCTCCTGGTCCACGAGTTCCCGAGCCTTGAGCGGCATCAGGCCCAGAGAGTGGCCACACAGGTACAGGAGTTGCTCGCCGCGCGAGTTGGTGGGGAGTGCGAACCGATCGCGAAATGAGCGCAACACGTCGGCTTCGTCGCGTGCGCGGGCGTATGTGAGTGTTGGCGTCATGCTCGTTCGAATGTGTAAAGGAGGGGCCGGCTCGGTACGGCGTCACCGTCGATCGCGGGCACCTGGATCTGCAGAAGATACAGACCGTCTGTGACGTCATTGGGTATGAATGCTAGCTCAGTGACGGTGGCACCTGGACGTTGTGCCGCATTCAATGCTGTCGACCCGCGGGGAAGGCCGAAGAATATCCGGTGCGCGGTCAGCCGACCTTCATCGTGGGCGCGATCGATCGAGGGTAAATCGATCACGATGTGCTCGATGCCGCGTGCCACCAGGAACTCTGCCGCTTCGCGTGACAGATAGGGTGGCGTGATGTCGGTGTAGTCGCGCCGTATCTTTGCCGCGTCGTTGGGCAACGTGCGGATGACTATCGCTCGCGGCTCTGCAAGCGGTGTAGCTGGCCAGTTGTGTTCGAGTGCGCGGCGGGTGATGAGTTGATCGCCGGGTTGGGGGGCGGGGTCGGTGGACTCCGGGCCATTGGCATCGACTGGTTCGATCGTGACCAGCAGCGCTGGCAGCAGACCTGGTGGCACCTGTCGATGAGCGTCCAGTCGCTCCTTCGTCAGGTGTCCAACACATTCGGTATGCGTGCCGTTGCAATGAGGGATCAGTGTGATGACGCTGCAGTTGCAGCTCGCGCCCTGCGCAACCGAGCCGGAAAAGCCGGGCACCGCGAACGGGTGTGTGTCGGCGGTTGGCGCGCCGAAGTGACGTGGTTGTGCGTCGGAGAAGTCTTGGGCGATGGCGAGGTCGATGGGGCGTGACAGGTCGGTGACCAGTTGGAGGCCCTGCAGGTCGATGCGCGCTTTCAACTCGCCAGCTCCGTCAATGCATTCGCTCCGTCACCGCGCCCGTTCCATCACCGTGCCGCAATTCGCGCACGTACGCCGCTCGGTGCTGCCGTAAAAGCGTTCGAACATCAACGGAAACTGGGTTTCGATGTCGGTCAGCTCGAAGAACTCCTGATACAACTGGTGGCCACACTTCTCGCAATACCATTGGAAGCCGTCGAGCTCACCGGGTTGACGCCGGCGCTCGACAACCAAGCCCACGGTGTCGGCCCGGCGCTGTGGCGAGTGGGGTACGAGTGGAGGTAACAGCAGGATCTCGCCTTCGCGGATGGGGACGTCGCGCGGCTCTCCGTCCTGGATCGTCTTCAGGACCATGTCGCCTTCGAGCTGATAGAAAAACTCCTCGCCCGGATCGACGTGGTAGTCCTTGCGGGCGTTCGGTCCCCCCACCACCATGATCACGAAGTCGCCATCGCGGAACACCCGCTTATTGCCCACCGGGGGTCGCAGCGCGGCGCGGTTCTCATCGATCCAGCGCCGGAAATTGAAGGCTTGAAGCGGTTGCATACAGTGTGTCCTCGACGCGCTATTCGCGTATGTTACGCGCTCAACACCGGGGGTACGACCCGCGTGAGGAGCGCTGTAAATGATTGATCGCCGCCCGTTGCGCACCGTGACCGCAGCCATGCTGCTGACCGCGTTGTTAACAATAGCAGCCGGCTGTAGCCACTTGCCCAAAATGCATTGGCCCTTTCACCGCAAGGCTGCGCCGGCACCCGAGGTCGTGCACGAGCTGGTGGTTACGACGCCCGAGGGGGCCGATCTGACCCTTCCGCAGTATTGGAAGGGCAATACGCTCATAGTGGATTTGCGGTTGGTGGGCGGACAGGGGAGCGCGATTCTGAAGCCGCGCGAGCACACCGTCTGGCCGGTGCGTATTGCCTTTCGCATCTCGCCGGGGCAATTCGGCGCTCTCGAAGTTCGTGCGGCTCAGCGTGCCGTTCTGCCGATCACCACCACCGGTACGCAACCGGTGGACCTCGAGCTGGCCCCGGGCGTTTTCATCATGAAGTCGCCGCAGATGGTCATTTCGTGGGGACCGGCCGATCAGTCATCGGGTACCTGATAGCCGCGGCAGGTCACGCTGATCGGGGAGCGGTCACTGTCCAGGTCGATGGCCGACAGTGCGCCGCCCCACACGCAGCCGGAGTCCAGGCCCACCACACCGTTTCGCTGCACGAATCCCAGGGCAGACCAGTGTCCGAAGATGACACGGGCGTCGCGGGAGTTGCGCGTGCCGATGTCGAACCAAGGTTGGTACGAAGAGTTGGGCTGCGGCGGCTTGCCCTTCCACTTCAGATCGACGCGGCCATCGGGGGTGCAGACTCGCAGTCGTGTAAGCACATTGATCGTGAAACGCAGCCGGTCCTTCTGTGCAAGCTCATCGCTCCATCGATCCGGTTCGTCGCCGTACATGTGATCGAACACGCGTGAGGGATCTTCACGCAATGCTGACTCAACCTCGCGAGCGAGCTTCACTGTGGTGTCGACAGTCCACTGCGGAACGAGCCCCGCGTGAACCATCAAATCCGTAGGGGCGCCATCGCGAGCGTGGACATGGGCTAGAGGGCGCGTAATGAGCCATTCGAGTAACTTGTCTCGATCGGGCGCATTGAGAACGTCGTCCAACGTATCGGACTTACGATTCTTGCGCACACCGTGCGCAATGGCGAGCAGGTGCAGGTCGTGATTGCCCAGCACAATGATCGCGTTGTCACCGAGAGAATGGACGAACCGCAGTACCTCAAGTGAGGCGGGACCACGGTTGACCAGGTCGCCGACAAAGTAGATCTGGTCGCGATCGGCTGAGAAATGCAGGCGCGAGAGGAGCTGCCTCAGCTCGTCATCACAACCTTGCACATCTCCGATCGCATAGCGGGTCACTGCAGGATTCCGGGCATCGCCAAGCGGAAGACGGCTATGGGCGCATCAAACCGCATGCCATCGTCCGTGACCATCTCATAGCTGCCTTGCATGGCCCCGACAGGTGTTTCCAGTACGGCGCCGCTGGAATATCGAAAGCCTTGCCCGGGTTTGAGGTGCGGCTGCTCGCCAACGACGCCGTCGCCGCGAACCTCCTGCACTTTGCCGTTGGCATCGGTGATGACCCAATGTCGAGTCAGCAAGCGGGCAGGCACCAATCCCTCATTGCGTATGGTGATGGTGTAGGAAAACACATACCGGCGTTCCTTCGGGTCGGATTGCTCGTCGAGGTACGCAGTTTCGACTTCGATCCGGATCTGGTGAGGAACTGGCTCCATGGAGAGGTCAGTCAACTCAAGTGCGTCCAACACGTACGGCAAGGACATCACACGGCGCGGCGTGCAGCACGGTGTCCTCGGTGAAATTCACGAGTATGGATAGACCATGGCGCTCACGGCTGCCGAGAACGATGAGATCCGAACGCAGCTCGCGCGCAATCCGGACGATTTCGGCTTTCACGTTACCTGCCTCCACACGGCATGTTGTTGCGGGAACACCAAGCTGCTCACCCAGCGTTACCAATCGCTGTTTGGCCCGATCGAGCAATTCCTCCTCGATCTGAACGGCCGGCATGAGGGTTTCGCCCATAGGCTCCACCGGTACATATTCGACTACGTGCAACAGGTCGATCTGCGCACCCAGTGCGCTCGCCAGCGCCTGGGCTCGCCGGCCGATGGGAAGACTGTCTTCGGTCAGATCCACTACAAGGAGGATGCGGCGATATTCCGGCATGACAATTCCCTCTTCAGGCGCCCGTCGGTAGGAGCCAGTCAATCTGGCTGCTTAGGATCTTACAATCTTCTGTGCGAGTGCATTGAATGCCTCGGGCGGAAAAGTTTCCGGCCGGGCGCCCGGATCGAGCCCGGCTGCTTCGATTTGTTCCAGGCTGACCAGGTTTCGTAGTGCGTTGCGCAGGGTCTTGCGCCGATGTGAAAAGGCTGCGGCCACGATAGCGCCGTAGTGTTCGCTTACCGGAAACGCCGGCTCTGCGCGCACCGTTAGCCGCACAACCGCGGACCACACGCGAGGCGGCGGCTGAAAGGCGCCAGGTCCGACGTCAAACAGACGCTCGATGGTCACCCATGGTGCAAGCATCACCGTCAGACGCCCGTATTCTGAATCGCCTGCCTTCGCAGCCATGCGGGCAATCACCTCTCGCTGCAGCATGATGTGCAGATCCTCGATTGCACCGGTGCTTCCCAGGAGGTGGAAGAGAAGCGGCGTGGAAATGTTGTAGGGCAGATTGCCCACAATTCGTAGACGTCCGCCCCGCTCGCGTGCAAGCGCTGCAAAGTCGAACTTCAGCGCGTCAGCCTCATGCAACGTGAACTGTGGACGGTCGGCGAATTGAGTCTGCACCAGTGCGGCGAGATCGCGGTCAATCTCGATTGCGTCGAGAGATGCCGATCCGGCCTGCAGCAGGCGCTGGGTGAGGGACCCCCGTCCCGGGCCAATTTCGACCAGCCGATCGCCCGGGCGTGGGCTCACGGCACTCGCGATCCGGTCGAGAATGGCGGGGTCGTGGAGAAAATGCTGACCGAATCGTTTCCGACGGGGTGGCAGGCGCGAGGCGGCTGGATCTCGCATTACCGGGTGCGAGCGCTGATCTCTATGGCCAGCTCGATCGCGGCCGCAAGACTGCCGGGGTCCGCGCGGCCGGTCCCGGCGAGATCGAGTGCGGTGCCGTGATCCACGGAGGTTCGCAGGATAGGCAGCCCGAGCGTGATGTTGACCGTTTGGTCGAATCCGGCGTGCTTGATTACTGGCAATCCCTGGTCGTGATACATGGCCAGCACGGCGTCGTAGCCAGCCAACATCTGGGGGACGAACGCGGTATCCGCCGGCAGGGGGCCGGTCGCCTGGATACCCCGCGCGCGCATCTTTTCGATCGCGGGCGTAATGACTTTGATCTCCTCGTCTCCCAGATAACCGCCTTCACCCGCGTGAGGATTCAACCCGCACACGGCAATCCGTGGCGACTGGATTCCCCACCATTTGCGCAGGTCGGCATCGAGTATGGTCGTGATGGCCAACAGTGACTCGATTGTGATGGCGGCGCTGACATCCTTGAGTGGCAGATGCGTCGTCGCGAGGGCGACGCGCATTCCAGGTGCAGCAAGCAACATGACGGGTAGAGCGCAGCCCGTGTGTTCAGCCAGATATTCTGTGTGACCGGTGAACGCGACGCCTGCGTCGTTGATGACGCTCTTGTGAACAGGCGCGGTTACGATACCTGAGAACTCTCCACTCACGGCGCCGCTGATGGCGCGATCCAGCAGTCCCAACACGTAGCGGGAGTTGCGTTTGTCGAGCTTGCCCGGTTGGCTGGGGGCACCGAGCGGTTGGTGTAGAACTGTCAGCGTGCCGGCTTCGTGCGTGCGCCGTGCGTTGGGGTCGTAATCGCGTAGTGTGATTGGCCAGCCCAGCAGTTGCGCCCTTTGGGCGAGCAGGTCGCGGTCGGCAAGGCACACCAGCTCGCAGGGCAGGTCGTGGCCGGCAGCGCGTCCCCGATTACGGGGCAGGGGCGCGCGCGCGATCGCCAGACATAACTCGGGGCCGATGCCGGCCGGCTCTCCTGATGTCAGGGCAATGCGCGCAGGTTGGGCCGGCATCCGCCTGTCACTGTTAGAGTTTGGTCTCGACGTACGCTTCGTCGCGCAGCCGGCGCAGCCACAACTCCGTTTCCTCGTCGGCCTTGCTGGCGCGGATGGCTTCCATGGCGTTGCGACGCTTCAGCTCATCGGTGTTGTCGAACTGCCGGCGGCCCATCAGCTGGGCGATGTGCCAGCCATACTGAGTATGGAAGGGCTCGCTGATCTCCTGGTCTTTCAACTTGTTGACGGCATCCTCGAACTCGGGCACAAAACTGCCAGGTCCAGCCCACCCCAGATCCCCACCCTGCGCAGCCGACCCCGGATCCTCGGAGGTGATGGAGGCGAGACCAGCGAAGTCCTCACCCTTCAATACGCGCTCCTTGAGCTGTTCCAGCTTCTGGCGGACCGTTGCGTCGTCCGCCAGCTCAGTGGTCTTCATGAGAATGTGGCGCACGTGGATCTGGTCGACAATGGCTTTGGCTTCGGCGCCCTTCACTTCGTTCAGCTTGATGATGTGAAAGCCGGTCGGGGTGCGCAGCGGCTGACTGACTTCGCCGGCCTTGAGCTTCATGACCACTTCGGTGAGGAAAGTGGGCAGCTCGCTGCCTTTACGCCAGCCGAGGGCGCCACCCTCCAGCGCTGTCTGGGCGTTGGAGTAGGCAACCGCCAGCTTCGCGAAATCCTCACCGCCCTGGGCGCGCTGGGACACTTCGGCGGCTCGCTTGCCGGCCTGGTCGATCTGCTCGGGAGTGGCGGTCTGGCCGACGGCAATCAGAATGTGGGAAACATTGAACTGGTTGTTCTCCGAGGGCGTGCTGGCCTGTTTCGACAGGAACTGGTCGACCTCGCGAGGCGTGATGCTGATCCGCTGCAGCACGTCGCGTTGCCGTAGCAGGCCGAGCGTCAGTTCCCTACGCATTTCTTCGCGGTAATTGGCGTAATCGATCCCCTGCTGCGAAAGAGCCTCCGGCAACTGGGACAGCGGGATGTTATTGCGCTGCGCGACTTCGGTCAGGGCGCTGTTCAGCGCCTCGTCCGGGACTTTGAGTCCCGCGCGGTTGGCGCGCTGAGCCTGGATCTCCTGCAGGACCAGGCGCTCCAGCACCTGCTGGCGGAGTACGTTCTGGGGTGGCAGCTCGAGCTTTTGAGCCCGCAGACGCTCACCGATGGTGGCGACCTGGTCGTCCAGCTCACTGTTCAGAACCACGCCGTCGTTGACGACGGCCGCGACTCGGTCGAGCAGGACGCCCTTGGTGGCCAGCTCGCGGGTCTGGGCGTGCGCAAGTCCTTGTCCATCAAGGGCCAGCAACTGGCCGGTGAGCAGGGCGAGAAGCGCAGCCAAAGGCGCAGGCAGGGTTTGGATCCGCCGCATGGGGTCTTCCTTCATCATCATGGCCCTAGGGGGCTCTGGGTTTGGTCAAGGGGGTGTCCGCGGGTACATAGCCCCGGATAGCTGTAGTCAAGAAAGAATCTGATTCGGATCCGACACTTGCAAGGCCAGTGAGTTCCAATTGAAGGTACACGCCCGTGTCGGACGAGCCGGTTCTGCTGCTGACGAAGCTGCGGCCCCCGAGGCGTACCCGCCAGCAGCACGCACGGTACTCGAAGCCGGCAAAGCGCTCCAGCGGCTTGTGATCCTGGATGGAGTAAATCCCGCGGACGAAGATGTTCCAGGCGTCGCTGACCGGCCAGGAGCTGGATACTTCCGCCTGTTCCAGCACGTCCCGCTGGTAGCGGTAGCCCACGTTGATGACCGACTGGCCGGTGGGCTTGTACTGGATGTTCACCTCCGAACGCTCGGTCTGGTGGCTCTGCGGATTCCACTGCAGGCCGATGTCGGCGCTCCAGTCCTGGAAGGCAGTCAGCGCCAGTTGGGCCACGAAATCCGAGCGGTTGTCGGTTCTGGGCACTTCACCCGGCAGCAGCACGCGCGGATCGGTGAAGTAGTAGATCTGGCCGACCGTGGCGGTCAGGAACTGGCGCCCGTCGCGCGAGTCCAGCAACCGGCTGGTCACTCCGAGGCTCACCTGGTTGGCATCCCCGATGCGATCGGCGCCGACGTAACGGTTGTTACGGAACAGCTCGACAGGGTCCAGGTCCGGCAGGCCCGTATCGAACAGCGGCAGCTCATCCTGGTTCCGGTAGGGGACGTACAGATACAACAGGCGCGGCTCGAGTGTGATTCTGCGCTGATTGCGTGACCCGGCCTCGCGCTCGAAAACCAACCCGGTATCGAAGCTGGCGATCGGAACCGTGCGGGAGGGTGAGCGCTCCTCGCCAGGCAACGTGTTATCCAGCGCGTACTGGGTTGCACGCCAGGCAAGTCCAGGGCGCACGAAATATCCGGGTGCGTCGAAGTTGAGTGAGGCCTCCGGCATGACGTCGACGCGCCAACCGTTGATGCAAGGGCTTGCGCTGGTCGTCAGGCAGACGTTGGTGGGCACTCCGTCAATGACCTGGAACTGCTGGATCGAGCGGTGGAAATTGACCACCTCGGACTCGAAGCCATAGCGCAGTTGTTGCGCCTGACCCCAGCCGAAATCGGCGCTGACGCCGAGGCTGGGCAGCCTCGCATAGGGGCGATCCACATCGGCAAGCGTGTAGTCAGTCGTGCGGTAGTGCTGAATCTGTCCGTCGACTTTCCAGTGCTCGTCGCGATAGGTGATGGCTGCCTGCTGTTGTACGAATGCCGTGCTCGTGCCTTCCGGACCCTGCGCGAAGTCTTCGAAGTAGCGGGTGTCGCTGACATTCTCCGCATCGATGGCGAAGCGGAAATCGCCGGGCAGCTCCATTGTGTTCGCCAGCTTTACGCGGCTGCGCCCCGAGTTGAACACACCGTCGTAGGGCAGGTAGTTCCACGTGAGCGAGCCGTGGTCGCTGGAATTCATGTAGCGCAGCTCGCCGCCGAGATCGGCACCCCTGCGCGAATACACGATGGGCTCGAAAGTCAGGTCGGCGTTGGGCGCGATGTTCCAGTAGTACGGTACGGAAAGCGAAGCGCCGCTGCGCGAGTTGTTGCCGATGGTTGGATAAAGGAATCCGCTCTTGCGCTCGTTGCCCAGCGGAAATGACAGCCACGGCAGATAGAGGATGGGCACGCCTTCGAAATTGACTGTGGCCGAGCGGGCCTCCCCGATGCGTGAAGCGGTGTCGAGCGTCACGCTCTTCGCATGGATCTGCCACGCTTCTTCAGTTTTCGGGCATGTGGTGAAGCGAACGCCTTTGAGGTCGATCACACCCTGTGGTGTGAGCTCGAGAGCCTCAGCGGAGCCGCGCGCAGCGCGTTGCTGCAGGTCGAATGTCGCAGAGCGGAATTTGGCGCCTTCGGCGGGCGAATAGTTGCCGCCGTCGCCGGTGATCTTGACGACGGGATCCTCGTACTCGAGCCCGCTGTCGGACTTGAATCCATTGCTCTTGGAGTTGTACTGGATCTCGTCGGCACGGATCTCGCGATCGCCCTGCCGCACAGTCACATTTCCCTTCAGCGTGGCGTTGCCGTCGACTCCGAGCGTCGCGTGGTCGCTTTGAATATCGATCGCCCCGTCCGTCACGTCCGGCTTGCGTTCTTTCGCAAGCCCGGCGGAATCCGCGGGCGGTTTGGTGGGCGCGGCGTTGGCCGACCGCGCGGGTGTCGGCTGGGAAGGACACAGAGGAGCGTCCGCGGCCTGGGCGATGGACGGAACGCCGCCCACAATGAACCAGCCCACAATGGGCCAGCCCCAGACGGGTCGGCCCCAAATGGACCTGCCCACTGACAGTATTGTGATGTGAAGTGGGCGCCATCGGAGCATGAGGGGCGGCATTATAATGGCCCGCCTCCCGCGTTGCGGGCCGAAAAACCTTACTCACCCCCATGCCAGAGAACGACGCTCGACTTGCGCTGGTCCGCAGCTGGTTGACGAATGACCTCGGATTGCGCCCTGAGCGCATCGAGCCGGCCTCCAGTGATGCCAGCTTTCGCCGTTACTTCCGGGCGTTTCGCAATGGCGAGACCTTCGTCATCATGGATGCGCCGCCGGACAAGGAGGATGTTCGTCCTTATCTGAAAGTGACGGGCCTCCTGGAATCCCTCGGGGTCCATGTGCCTCATGTGCACGAATCGGATATCCCCAACGGTCTGCTGCTCCTCGAAGACCTCGGCGTAACTCAGTATCTGCAGCGCCTGAAGGCCGGGGACGATCCGGACCGTCTTTACGGCGATGCTTTGTTCGCCCTTGCGGAGATTCAAACGCGGGGCACGGATGCAGCGCGTGAGCTGGCGCCCTACGACAGGGAACCATTGGCGAGAGAGCTGGGTTTGATGCCGGAGTGGTTTTGCCGTCGTCACCTGGAGCTGACTCTCACTGAGTCCGAAAACCAGGTCATCGCCGACGCGTTCGAATTTCTGATCGCGGAGGCACTGATGCAACCGTCGGTGTTCGTGCATCGTGACTATCACTCGCGCAACCTGATGGTGATGGAAGAGCGTAATCCTGGCGTGATCGATTTCCAGGACGCGTTGCGGGGACCCATCGGCTATGACCTCGCGTCCGTGCTCAAGGATTGCTACATCAGTTGGCCGCGCGAGCGAGTCGAGCAGTGGGTTACCGGTTATCGCAATCTGCTGCGATCGCGGGGCGGGCCGGGTGGACGGGACGGTAAAGAGTTTCTGCGCTGGTTCGATCTGATCGGACTGCAGCGACACATCAAGGTGCTCGGGATTTTCGCGCGCCTGTGGTATCGCGACGGCAAGTCCGGCTATTTGCGTGATTTGCCGTTGACGCTGGAATACGTGCGCGATACCAGCCAACGTTATTCAGAGCTCGCGGCCTTTTCAGATCTGCTGGAGCGACGGATTGTTCCCGGGTTGCCGGGTGCGAATGCGCGCGCGGCGGCGGCAGGAAGTCTCAAATGAAAGCGATGGTGCTGGCTGCTGGTCGTGGCGAACGCCTGCGTCCGATTACTGATACGTTGCCCAAGCCGCTGGTCACTGTGGCGGGTAAACCGTTGATCGTCTATCACCTAGAAGCGCTGGCCCGCGCCGGTGTGCACGATGTTGTGATCAATCTTTCCTGGCTGCCTGACAAACTTCGCGCAGCGTTGCGCGATGGCAGTGACTATGGAGTACGGATCAGCTACACGGACGAGGGACCGGTGGCGCTCGAGACCGGTGGCGGAATTTTCAACGCTCTGCCGTTGCTGGGGCCGGGGCCTTTTTTGGTGGTGAACGGCGATACATTCACTGACATCGATTTCGGTGGGTTGTTGGCTGGTGCTGAGGGTGACAGTCGGGCCGGCGCGTTGGCGCGACTCGTGCTCGTGCCGAATCCAATCCAACATCCCCGCGGCGATTTCGGTCTGGAGGGTGATCGGGTCGTGGAGCGTGAGACGAACCGGTTCACTTACTCCGGTGTCGGGGTGTATCGGCCGGAGTTCTTCGAGGGCTGCTCGCCCGGAAAATTCCCCATGCTGCCGTTGCTGAAGCGCGCGATCGCGGCTGGCCGGTTGGCGGGGCAGCTTCACACGGGTGAGTGGTGTGATGTGGGGACGCCGCGGCGGTTGGCCGAGCTTGACGGGCGAGTGCGCGCGGTCGGGTAGAGCCCGGGCGTCCGGGTAGGCCCGCGCGGTGCCGCGCCGGAGCAAGTACAATACGCCCATGGCGAATTCACCAGGGCCTCGCAGCGGCGAAAAATACGTTACTCCTCAAGGGTTTACGGCCATCCGCGATGGCGTGAAGATGGGGGGCGGCAGCGTCATCCATCCGGCGGAGGCGTTGCGCAAACCGAGCTGGCTGCGGGCCAAGGCACCCACGGGTGCGGGGTTCCAGGGGGTCAAGGCCCTCGTGAAAGAACACCGTCTCTCCACGGTGTGCGAAGAAGCCAAGTGCCCCAACATCGGTGAATGCTGGAACGCGGGTACCGCCACCATCATGCTGATGGGTGCGGTTTGCACGCGGGCTTGCCGATTCTGTTCGGTGGATACCGGGAATCCGCGGGGCTGGCTCGATGCGCAGGAGCCCGAGAATGCCGCCCGGACTGTTGAGCTCATGAAGCTCAAGTATGTCGTGCTGACCTCTGTCAATCGCGATGATCTGGCGGATGGGGGTGCGAGTCATTACGCGGCTTGTATTCAGGCGATCAAGGAGCGCAACCCTGCGACCGCCGTCGAGGCGCTGACTCCCGATTTCCAAGGTGTGCTGCGCGACGTCGAAACGGTCGTCGATTCCGGTTTGGAAGTGTTTGCGCAGAATATTGAGACGGTGCGGCGTCTCACGCATCCGGTCCGGGATCCTCGGGCCGGCTACGATCAGACGATGCGGGTGTTGGAGCATGCGAAGCTCCACAACCCCAAGGTGTTGACCAAGAGCAGCTTGATGTTGGGTCTCGGGGAGACTGACGAGGAGATCGTCCAGACGTTGGACGACTTGCGGGCTGCGAGCGTCGATATTGTTACTTTGGGGCAGTACCTGCGGCCCACGGTCAATCATTTGGCGATTGAGCGGTTTGTGGCGCCGGCGGATTTTGACAGGTACCGGGAATTGGCGTTGGAACGTGGGTTTTTGGAGTGTGTGTCGGGGCCGCTGGTGCGGTCGAGCTATCGGGCTGAGCAGGCGCTCAATCGGAATAACGCCGGGTTGAATAACGCGGCACTTGGGAAGTGAACGCTAACGTTGCTGCTGACGCGGGGCTGAGGCCGATTGTCCGTCGGCTCGGGCGTGTTGACTACGAGCCTACCTGGCGTGCGATGCAGCGCTTCACTGACGAGCGCAATGCTGCCACCCCCGATGAAATCTGGTTTCTGGAACATCCTCCTGTTTTCACGTTGGGCCTGAATGCAAGCCCGGCCCATTTGCTGGCTCCCGGCGATATCCCGGTAGTGCAGATCGATCGCGGTGGCCAGGTGACCTACCATGGACCGGGTCAGCTCGTGGTTTATCCGCTCGTGGATCTGCGGCGCGCGAAGTTGGGTGTGCGGGATGTGGTTACTGCGCTGGAGCGCAGCGTAATCCAACTCGCCAGTGATTTTGACATCAGCGCTGAAGCCCGCCGTGACGCTCCGGGTATCTATGTCACCGGTAAGAAGCTGGGCAGCGTAGGACTGCGAATCAGGCGCCATTCCAGCTACCACGGCTTGGCCGTGAACGTGAATCTCGACCTGGAGCCTTTCCAGCGCATCAATCCGTGCGGCTACCAGGGGTTGCAGATCACCCAACTGGCCGAATTGGGCGGTCCGGACTCGGTGGACCGTGCTGCGGATGCACTCGAGCCGCATTTGCTGCGGGCGCTGGGGTTTTGCGCTGCAGCTTGAGCTGCCGTTATAACCGTTCTGTAACCACGGGCAGACTGACTTACTCACCCGTCGGCCTTACGATCTGAAATTCAAGAATAATTCCGGAGAAGGCTGATGAAGTTCAAACTCTGGCTGCCACGGTTGGCGGCCCTCGCTGCATTCGGTCTGGCGGCCGCCACGCTGGTCGGCGCGCAACAGGTACGTGCCGCCGAAGTCACACTGCTGAATGTTTCCTACGATCCAACTCGTGAGCTGTACGTGGATTACAACGCGGCATTCGCGAAGTATTGGAAGGCGAAGACCGGCACGGACGTGAAGGTCAACCAATCCCACGGCGGATCGGGCAAGCAGGCGCGTTCAGTGATCGATGGCCTCGCGGCCGATGTCGTTACGTTGGCGCTGGCGGCTGACATCGATGCGGTGGCGACGCAAGGCAAGCTGTTGCCCATCAACTGGGCGAGCCGGCTGGCGGATAACAGCTCGCCGTACACCTCGACGATTGTGTTCCTGGTCCGCAAGGGCAACCCGAAGGGACTCAAGGATTGGGGCGACCTGGTCAAGCCGGGCGTGCAGGTGATCACTCCGAACCCGAAGACCTCCGGCGGCGCTCGCTGGAATTACCTGGCGGCCTGGGGCTGGGCGCTCAAGCAACCGGGCGGTAGTGATGCCACGGCCAAGGAGTTTGTCCGCAAGCTCTACAAGAACGTGCCGGTGTTGGATACGGGCGCGCGCGGCTCGACCACGACTTTCGTGCAACGTGGCCTGGGCGACGTGTTGATTGCTTGGGAAAACGAGGCGTTCCTGGCGGTCAAGGAGCTGGGCCCGGACAAGCTGGAGATCGTCGTCCCTTCGATCAGTGTGCTGGCGGAGCCGCCGGTGGCGGTGGTCGACAAGGTGGTGTTGCGTCGGGGCACGCGCGAAGTTGCGCAGGCGTACCTGCAATACCTGTACAGCAAGGAAGGCCAGGAGATTGTGGCCAAGAACTACTACCGTCCGCGTGATGCTGAAGTCGCGGCGAAGTATGCCGCGCAGTTTCCGAGGTTGAACCTGGTGACGGTGGCTGATTTCGGCGGTTGGTCGAAAGTGCAGCCGACGCATTTTGGTGACGGTGGCGTGTTCGATCAGATCTACAGCCCCTGACCCGCGGGTGCAGGGTCGGCGTTAGCGGTGGCGCGGCGCCGGTGGTGGTATACGCCGGCGGTCAGGCGTGTACTGCCGCCGGCATTCTGCCAACAGGCGCTGACAAGTAACTCGCCAGTCGCTCTGCATGGCCGCGCAGTTCGTGCGCGGCTGTCGCCTCCCAATGGTCTGCACGGAGCATCGGGCCGACGTAGAACAGATTGTTGGCCGTACGTCCGTGCTGATCGATGAGTGCACCGTAGGAGCCGGTACGCAGTCCCAGGTTGAGCGGGTCGCACGTCACCAGCCCTTGGTCCAGCAGCGAACGGAACAGCGGATCGCGCAAGCGGCGGATGTTGTAATTCGGGCCAGTACAGTTCACGACGCGATCCACCATCATTGTCTGCGGCGTGTCGGTGCCGCGAGCTTTCCAGGTCACCCGAACCTGGTTGCCGATGGGTTCGAAGCTCTGGAGGCGGCCCGCATGCACGTGGAGTTTTTGCTTCTGCTGGAGATGTTTCAGCTTCGCAAGCGTCTCACTGGGCAGGCGGTGGCGATGGACGTCCCAGTACGGGCGTATATGTCTCAACATCCGTCGCTTTTCACGGGCCGGTAGGCGCTGCCAAAGTGCAGGGGCGATGCTGCGTATGAACGTCACCGCCTCTCGCCAATCTCCGCCGCGTTCCTCGGTTTCCCTTACCAGTTCGCGAACGCTTCGCAGAAGTGTGAGAGCGGAGAACGTAGCTGCGCGGAGCATTGCTGCGTTGTCGGCTTTGCAACCTGCGTTTGAAAATTGTGTCTGTGAGGGCGGAATGAGGCCGTGGCGCGAGATTGAGTGGATGACGGCCTGCTCTTTGGACGACGCGGCTGCCGCGGTGGCGACGTCTACCATCGTCAGGCCAGTGCCTATCAACAGCACGGTCTCGCCCGGTGCGAAATTCAGAGGTTGTGCCCAGGGGTCGGAAACGTAGTTCGGCAACTCGTCGGTGCCGGGTAGGTCGGCGGGTGCGGGGTTGCCGAGGGCGAGGACGACGTCGTCCGCGGTTAGGGTTCCGCCGTTGGCGAGGCGCACAAGGTAGGTGACGCCGTCGTCGACCTTTTCGACGGCACAAACATCGCCACGCAATTTCTCAAACTGTATGTGGGTCTGTGCCGACACTTCTGCGTCCAACAGTGTCGCTTCGAGGTATTGGCCGTAGAGCGCACGCGGGAGGAAGTCCTCCGCGGTGGCATCAGGAAATCGGGTCTGCGCGAATGCCAGAAAGTCGAGCGGCGCGTTCGGATCGGCCGACATGCGCCCTGCGGGCACGTTCAACAAATATGGGTAATCGCGGTCCGCGTAAGCTTTGCCGCGTGCAACGCTGTTGGAGCGTTCGATCAGCACGATTCGCGTCGCTTCCCAGTGCTGCGACCGTAAGAGGTTGGTTGCTACCAGGGTGCCGCTGAAGCCGGCGCCGACGATGACAATCGTCCGCTCTGCAGACATAGGCCGGGCAGACATAGGCTGGCTCTCCACGGGCAGGCGTACGCCTCAATGGGGATCAGCCTACCGGAACGTCGATATCAAACCAGTAGCGCTATGGTTATAACTAAAGGGCCCAAATGTCACCGGCTCAATCCACGACCAGCTTGTACCCCGCCCCGGAAGCGGTCTGCAGGAGCTGGGGCGTAGCCGGATCGACCTCGATCTTCTGACGTAGGCGGTGGACGAGCTGCTTGAGAAGCTGCCGGTCCGCCGAATTGCGATGTCCCCAAACTTGGATCAGCAGCCGGTCGGTGCTGACGGTATGGCCGGCATTAGCAAGCAGCATCTGCAGTAACCGTAGCTCGAGCTTGGTTAACCGCACCGGTTCTGCCGTACCGATCCGCACCGTATGCTCATCGATATCGAGCGCAACGCGACCGGCGGCAAGAGGCGCTGAATTCTCCATGCCCGCCCGCCTCAGCAGCGCTTTAATTCGCGCGAGCAAAGTCCGAGGGCTGAACGGCTTGGTGAGGTAGTCGTCGGCGCCGAGTTCGAGCGCGCGCACGAGATCTTCTTCCTCGCCGCGCACAGTGAGCATGATCACGGGCACTCGCGAACGTTTACGGATGGCCTCGCAAACCTGGAACCCACTGGCGCCAGGCATATTGATGTCGAGCACGACGAGATCCGGAGATTCCGTTTCGAACATCCGCAGCGCGGCGGTGCCGTCTGGGGCCTTGATGACGAGAAAGCCGGCCTGGGTGAGCGTGAATCCGATCAACTCGCGCAGGTCGCGATCATCGTCCGCGACGAGCATCTTCATTCGGACAACTCCCGTGGCAAAGAAAGAACGAACCGGGTTCGGCCCTGGTCGGTACGGACCAGCGTAATGGTACCGGCATGGCGGTCAATGATGGATTTTACAATCCACAGCCCCAATCCGAGGCCGCCCGGCTCGGGCTCTTCCCCGGCGCCGCGCTGGAAGCGGGCGAAGATGGTGTCCGCTTCGGCCGCGGCAGGGCCAACGCCCTCATCCTCCACCCAGCACTCCACACGGGTTTCGTGGGCTTGCGCGCCTATCCGTACTACAGAGCCCTCAGGGGCGAACTTGTTCGCATTGGCCAACAGATTGACGAACACCTGGGTGAGCCTCGGCTTGTCACCCTCTATCAGGGGAAGGTCTGCGGGCAGCGTCACTTCGAGTGTCTGCCGGCGTAGCGTCAGCAGCGAGCCGACCAACGCCTGCGCATCTTCCACGACTTCGGCAAGCTCGACGCTCTGGTGGCGGATGCTGAGCTGGCCAGATTCAATGCGTACGCTTTCCAGCAGATTGTCGATCAGTCGGGTCAATCGCAGAGTGCCGCGCTCGAGCGATCGCACCAACTCGTGCTGCTGATCGGGCTGCAGGGTCGTCAGTCCCTCCATCAACAGCTCGATCGAGGCGAGCTGCGCCGCCAGCGGCGTGCGGAATTCGTGCGAGATGTTGGCCAGTACCGAATCGCGCGCGCGACGAACAGCTTCCAGCTCCGTTTCGTCGCGCATCACCTGGACCTGGAGACCATCGACCATGCCTGAGCTGGTGATGACCGCCGTGCGCGGCTCCGAGTCGGATATGACCTGCAAGTGCTCGATCGCCTTGGCGCTGCGATCTACGCGAGCCTGCAGAATCGGGCAGCGGAAGTCGCAAGGCCGTCGGCCGTCCTCGAGTCGGGGCTTGAGAAGATCGCCACAGAACTGTCCAACCGCCTGCTCGGGGGTCACGTTCAACAGTCGTGCCGCCTGGGGGTTGAGGTAGCGGACCATCCGGTTCTTGTCGACGGCGTAGACACCTTCCACCACACCACCAAGCACGGCTTGCGCCTCGGCCTCCCGCCTGCGCAAGGTGCCGGTGAGATCGACGAGGTTGCGTCGCATGTCTTCCATGGTCCGCGCCAGCGTTCCGACTTCCGCAGCTCCGCCAGGTGGGATGGAGGTCGAGAAGTCTCCCTGCCCGAGGCGCACGGCAGCTTCGGTGAGTGCTTTCACCGGGCCGGCAACCAACTCGGCCAGGATCAATCCACCAAACACGGCCAGTGCGGCGAGAATCAGGGCAGATACGAGCAACTTGCGGGTCAGACGCCCGGCCGAGCTGTCGATGGCCGTGGTCGGCAGGTGGACCTCGATGAGGGCGATGGCCTCGCCGGTCGATGCAAAGACCGGCACGCTGGCGGCATACAAGTCCTTGGAGTCGATGCGCTGAACTGCGGAGCGGCCGTCCGCGAGACTCGCGGAATACAGTGGCGTGAACGCGTTGACCGGATCGGTCGTGAACGAGCGGTAGTCAATGATCTTGATTTCCAGACCAACCCGTTGACTCAGGGTCCTGGCCATTTTTTCGTTCAGCAGTCGAACGACGTAGACACGAGTGCCTTCAATATCACCGACATTGGCGTAGGCCCCAAGAACCGGGGTGCGCACATTTGCAGGCAACGACAGAAACGTCGCTCCCTGCTCAGTCCCGGACGTCACGATGCCATTCCAATCCAGCGCCGGTCCGCTCTGCGCAATGAGCTGAGTGCCAGTAAACAATGCGCAGCCGTCAATGCCGCCTGCTTCACACGAACGGCGGAGCAGTGGCGAAATGGCGTCCGTGCGGCCTTCGCTGAGCAGTCGCTGAAGCGTAGGGCGTTCGGCAAGAGCGCGCGCCGATGTCAGCGCGTCTTCGCCAAATCGGCGCAAATCCTCGCGTGACATGGCGCCAGCGAGCTGCACGCGAGCTTTGCCCTGTTCGTCGGCCAGATCGTGAAGCATGCGAATGGCGGAAAGAGAGATGCCGCCGCCGACGAGCAAAACAATTGCGACGTGAATCGCAACCATCCACCAACCTAGGCTCGTCTTCGCGGGGTCTGGGCGTAGTCTCGCCCATATTTCTCGGATGCGCTCCAGCATCGAGTCGATCATCGCCGTTGGTAGCCCGTTCGCTCTACCAGCGTTTTCACTACGAGCGTCACGACGGCGAGCATGGTGAGGAGTGACGCGACCGCGAAGGCGCCGACGAAGTTGTATTCGTTGTAGAGGATTTCAATGTGTAGCGGCATGGTGTTCGTCAGGCCCCTGATGTGACCCGAGACGACCGATACTGCACCGAATTCGCCCATTGCGCGCGCATTACAGAGAATCACGCCGTACACCAATCCCCAGCGTACCTTGGGCAAGGTCACTCGGAAGAAGGTAATCCACCCTCCGGCACCCATTGTGATGGCTGCTTCCTCCTCGTCGTTGCCGAGCTGCTGCATCAGTGGGATGAGCTCACGGGCTACATAGGGGAACGTCACGAACATCGTCGCCAGGATGATGCCGGGTAAGGCAAAGATGATGCTGATGTCGTGATCTTGGAGCCAGACGCCGAACCAGCCGCGCAGTCCGAACAGGAGCACGTACATGAGGCCGGAGATAACCGGGGAGACGGCCAACGGCAGATCGATCAGGGTGAGCAGAAAGCTCTTGCCACGGAATTCGAACTTCGCTATCGCCCAGGAGGCGGATAAACCGAACAGGGTATTGAGAGGCACCACAACGAGCGCCGTCATGAGTGTGAGCTTGATGGCTGCGGCCGTGTCCGGATCGGTGAAGCTGGCGATGTAAGCGCGCCAACCCTTCTCGAATGCCATCACAAACACTGTGGCGAGCGGTGCGAACAAGAGCGCGGCGAGGAACGCCAGAGAGACGCTGATGAATGCCCACCGTATGATCGAGGTGGTGATGGTGTCTCGACCTGGACGGGAGGAAATGTCCTCGTACGAGGTTCCGGGAATCCCAGCCATCAGCGCGCGCTCGCAACGAGGCGACGACGTCCCCAAGCCTGCAACAGGTTGATCGTCAGCAATACGACGAAGGAGATGACGAGCATGACGAAGCCGAGGGCGGCAGCGCCTTTGTAGTCGAATTCCTCGAGGCGAATGACGATCAGCAGGGGCGTGATCTCGGTCTTCATGGGGAGGTTGCCCGCGATGAAGATGACCGAGCCGTATTCGCCCACGGCACGTCCGAAGGCCAGCGCGAAGCCCGTCAGCAGGGCCGGCAACACGGTGGGAAGGATGATCCGTCTGAACACATACAGCCGCCCGGCACCCAGCGTTTCGGCCGCATCTTCCAGATCGCGCTGGACTTCCAACAGGGCGGGTTGGACGGAGCGCACCGCGAAGGGCATGCCGATCAAGGTCAGGGCGACCGTGACGCCAATCCAGGTGTAGGCCACCTTGATGCCGAACACGTGCAAATACTGCCCAATCCAGCCGTTTTCCGCGAACACGGCCGTGAGCGCGATACCCGAGACGGCGGTGGGCAGCGCGAACGGCATGTCGATCAGGGCGTCGATGAGCTTTCGCCCGGGGAACTCATAGCGCACCAGGGTCCAGGCGATGATGAATCCGAAGACGAGATTGATGCTCGCTGCGAGGAACGAGGCACCGAACGACAGCCGGTACGAGCCCAGCGCACGCGGGCTGAACACAACACGGACGAAGTCGTGCCAGGTTGAAGAGGCTGCCATGAGTACCAGCGCCGCCAGCGGGATCAACACAATGGCGCTGAGGAAGAAGGTCGTGAAGCCGAAGGTCAGGCCGAAACCGGGCAGCACACTGGGTTGTTTAAGTGAAGCCATACGAGATCAGCCCGCCGGGCCTTCGTGTTCGCGATGGACAATCAGCACCGGCCAGTGGCTTGCGGCGAACAGCGAGCCGAAACGCTCAGCCAGGTTCGAGAAGTCACGGATGCCCAGGATGAGCATCTGGCCGGCCGACTCACCGAGCTGGCGGGCCAACTCGTGGGAGACATCTCCGAAGCGCAGCTCCGTTCTCATTTCGAGCCCGTGCACGGCCTGTGCCTCGGAGCGGGCGTCGAGCAGTGCACGCATACCGTGAGGGCGCTGGGCCATCGGTGTTTGCTGCGGGAGGATGCCTATGTAGATTGCTTCGGCGGAGACATGGCGCAGAATACTTGCAGACACTGCGAGAGTTGCACGTCGCAGCGATTCATCGGTCCAGTGAATCAGGACGCGTTGTGGCGGACTCGCATTCTGGGGTAGCACCAGGATCTCTTCGGCGCCCCGTTGTAACAACCATTGCGCCTGGTACACCACTTCCGAATGCGCCGCAATCACCGTCGTGCCGCTGAATTCGGCATCGCCTTCGCTGTGCACACCGGGCATTCCCAACTTCGGCTCGACGCGTGTGGAGATGCGTGTCTTCATGCGCGAAGCCAACTCGGCCAGCAGCGGCTGGTGAACGAGGGCCTCGGCCAGGGAATCGGTTGTCGCGCACGTTGTAAAGCTCGACAACGGAGTCGGCAAGATATGAATCCGTCGGACGCCGATTGCGACGTGTTGGCCTGTCTCAATTTGAAAAGCGCGCCGTTCGTGTTGGGTGCGGGTGACTTCGAGAAATGCGCTGCCCGTACCGTTGCCGTTGGATAGGGGTGCTGCGTCCGGACCATCTTCGATGCGGATACGCATCCGCTCGAGGGCGCCGGTGAAGACGATTTCCTCGATGGCGCCTCGTGTCAGGTACCCCGAAGCCAGCTCTTCGCGCGTGGCCGCGATCTCAATTTCCTCGGGACGGACTACGGCCACGACCTCGTGCTCACGATTTCCGTGCAGCGGGCCTGCGGCGCTGGCGTTCACGGCGGTCTTTCCAAAGCGGATGCCGTCTCGTGTCTGGCGCGCGAGTATCAGGTTCGCGGCTCCCAGGAAGGTGGCGACGAACCGGGTCGCGGGTCGTGCATACAGTTCCTGGGGCTGGCCGATTTCCAGCAGGCGGCCGAGGTTCATTACGCCGATACGGTCGGCTAGTGCGAAGGCTTCTTCCTGGTCGTGCGTGACCAGCACGGTGGTGATGCCAAGCTCTCGTTGCACTTGGCGGATAGTGCGTCGCAGCTCCTCGCGGATCTTGGCGTCCAGCGCTCCGAACGGTTCGTCCAGAAGCAGCACCTCGGGCTTGTGCGCGAGTGCGCGGGCGACCGCGACGCGCTGCTGCTGACCGCCGGAGAGTTGCGACGGTAGGCGCTCGTCCATACCTTCCAATGCGACCAGCCGGAGCAGTTCTTGCCGTCGCTCGCGGCGTGCGGCCGCTTTCATCTTTCGCACTCGGAGTGCGAATTCGATGTTATCGGCAACGGTCATGTGGCGGAACAGCGCGTAGTTCTGGAATACCAATCCCACGCCCCGTTCCTTTGCAGAAACGTGGGTGACATCTCGACCGTGCAACGAAATGCGACCGTGATCGACGCCCGCCAATCCCGCGATGGCTCTGAGCAGGGTGCTTTTACCGCTGCCGCTGGGTCCCAGCAGCACGAAAAATTCGCCGTCGCCGATGTCCAGCGACACGTCGTTGACAACCGGCAGGCCCTGGTAGCGTTTGGTTACCTGGTCGAGCGTGATGGACATGTTCTTGGAATTCTTGGACCCAAAAAGGAAGCCATGCTAGCAAGGTCGCCGGTTATAAATCGGTGACAATTGCGCGTCGCCGCTGCGCCCGCAGCACGCGGCGCGCTACAGGAGGGAGAGCACTCCTTCCGTGGCTTTCAGGTCGTTCACCAGGGCAATGACCTGCTCGTTGCTCTCGGCAACGATCGTGTAGGAGATCGAAAGGAAGTTGCCGTTCTCGCTCAGGCGCTCCGATACACGATCGGGATCCAGCTTGGGCGCGTGCCTGAGCAGGACGGCATGAACCCGCGCCCGAAACTCATCGGACGGCCGACCCAGCACCTTGATGGGATAGTCGGTCGGGTATTGCAGCAGCGACGGTTGGTCTACCACGGTGTGCCTGCCAGCTCGCGCTTGTATCGTTGCCACTGATCGTAGATGCGCCGCCACATCGGCCCCGGTTTGCCGGTGCCGACGGGCTGGCCATCGAGTTGAGTCACCGGCTGTACTTCGCGGGTGGAGGCCGAGATCCAGACCTCACTGGCCGAGCGCAACTGCTGCTCGCTGACTGCCGCGGCCTTGAAGGGGATGCCCGCGCTCTGGGCGACTTCCTCCATGGCGCTGCGAGTGGTGCCGGGAAGGATCTTGCGCGAGTTGGGTGGGCTCACAATCGTACCGTCGATCACAACGTGCACCGCGGACGCAGACGCTTCCATCAGCTCGCCGTCCCTCAACAGAATGGTCTCCGCTGCTCCGGCATCGACGGAGTCCTGGCGCAACAGGATGTTAGCCAGCAACGAGACTGACTTGATGTCACAGCGTGCCCAGCGGGTGTCTTGCGCCGTCACACAGGCAACACCTTTTTCCAATGTCGCCGCCGGTGTCACCGGAAGCGGTGCGCAGAATGCAAACACGGTACGAGGAATGACAGGCAGCGGCGCGTGGTTCCGGCCGAACTCGGCGCCGCGTGTCACCTGCCAGTAGATGTACTGGTCGCCGCCGCCGTTACGCTCAACGAGTGTTGCAAACAGATCGTGCCACTCGGTGCGAGTGTGCGGATCTTCCATTTTGATCGCGGCAAGACTGCGCGTCATCCGCCCCACATGCGCCTCGAAGCGGAAGGGGCGCCCGCCATAGACGGGCATGACTTCGTAGGCGCCGTCGCCATACAGAAACCCACGATCGAGCGGCGAGATGCGCGCCTCTCGCAGGGGTACGAACTCGCCATTCAGATAGCTGAGCGGTAATGGATCGGCCATGTAAAACTTCGCGCCCCGGGCTACACGCGCCCGGTTAATTGAACCACAAACGAACGCTGTCGGTTGCGCGGGTCCACAGTCCAGCCTCGGGTACTGGCTTGCGCGGCGCGAGGGGCACGCGCGAGACCACTTCGCCGGCCGGATCACTGATGGTGAGCTCACCAATGGGTTGATTCGCGGCCAACGGTGCGATCAACGGCTCCTTGAACAGATGCGCGGCGCTCTTCAGCGAGGCGATCTGTCCACGTCCAACCGTCAAGACGATGTCGCGAGGAACGACCAGTGTCACGTACTCGTCCGCAGACTTGTATACGCGGGATTTCAACAACACTTCGCCAGCCGATTTCACTTTCGCGGTTTCGTAGAACGTGTAACCGTAATTGAGCAGAGCGGCGCTCGAGTCCTCGCGAGCCTTGATGCTGGCCGAGCCCATCACGACCGATACCAGACGCATGTTGTCGCGTTTGGCGGAGGTCACCAGGCAGTACCCCGCGCTGTCGGTGTGGCCGGTCTTCATGCCATCGACCGTGGGGTCGCGAAGCAACAGTCCGTTTCGGTTGTGCTGGGTGATGTTGTTCCAGGTGAACTCGCGCAGGCCGTACCACTGGTAGAAGTCGGGAAACTCACTGATCAGCGCGTTCGCGAGAATGGTCATGTCGCGAGCGGTCGTGTAGTGGTCGGGCGCGGGTAGTCCGTCGGCATTCACGAAGTTGGTTGCCTTCATACCCAGGCGCTTGGCGTACTCATTCATGAGCTGCGCGAAGGCCGGCTCGGTGCCGCCGATTTTTTCCGCCAGCGCAATGGTGGCATCGTTGCCGGATTGCACAATCATGCCCTTGATGAGGACTTCGGCCGGCACGGTGCTGCCCACCTGTACGAAGGTGCGCGAGCCTTCGGACCGCCAGGCGTGCTCACTGATGGTCACCGGGTCCGTGAGCTTCAACCGGTTTTCCTTCAGGGCCTTGAAGACTGCGTAGGAGGTCATCAGCTTGGTGAGACTCGCCGGCTCCACGCGGTCGTCGGCATGATCTTCGGCCAGGACGCGGCCGCTGAAATGATCCACCAGGATGTAGGCTTTGGCTGCGACATCGGGTGGTTTGGGAATCGGTACGGCGGCGCGGCCGGGACCGCTGAATACGCCCGCCACCGTCAGGGCCAGGAACACTAGACACGCACGCAACATCCGATGAGATCCCCTGAGGATAAGAAGTTGATCCGCCAATCTTGAACCGATAAGTCTAGCTGGAACCTGCCGGCAGCGCCCGTCCGGCGACACTGGCAATGACGGCGACGAGCTCCGCAGGGTCAAACGGCTTGCTGATGTGTTTCTGGTAGCCCGCCAACAGAGCTCGCTTGCGGTCTTCGGTGCGTGCGAGCGCGGTCAATGCGACCGCCGGAACCCGGCCGGCATCGCCCGGCAGGGCGCGCATCTGCTTGATGAGGTCGTAGCCATCCTGCTCCGGCATGCCGATATCGCTGACAATCACACTCAGCAAGCTGCTGTCATCCACGGTCGCCATGGCTTCCGCAGCAGAACTTACGGTGATCACTTGTGCACCGCGTTCTTCGAGGACGCGGCGAGTGAGTGTGCAAGCATCCGGCTCGTCATCCACCACGAGGATCCGCAACCCTGTCAGGGCAGGACGGGTGTCGAGTTGCTGAACCGGTAGGAGGGCTCCTTCAATACCCGGTCGTTGCAGTGGCGCGATGGGCAGTCGCACAAAAAATGTCGAGCCTTGGCCTTCACCCGGGCTTTGTACATCGACGCTGCCGCCGTGCAACTCGACGAGGCTCTTTACAATGGACAACCCCAGACCCAGGCCGCCATGGCGGCGGGTCGTCGAGGCGTCTGCCTGACGGAAGCGATCGAAGACAAAGGCCAGAAACTCTGACTTGATGCCCTGGCCGTTGTCGCTGACCGAGATTTCCACCTGCCCGCCACTTTCGCGCACGGCCACTGCGACCCGGCCGCCGCGCGGCGTGAATTTGATGGCGTTGGTCAGCAGGTTCCAGGCGACCTGTTGCAGTCGCGCTGGATCCGCGTTCACGCTGCGGCAATCCTCCAGGCTGGTTGCCAGTACAATGCTCTTGGCATCGGCGGTCGGACGTACCGCGGTCACCGCGCCATCGATGACACTGGCGATGTCGGTTTCCTCGAGCTCGAACAGCAGCTTGCCGGACAGGATGCGGCTCATATCGAGCAACTCTTCGATCATCTGTGCCTGCAGTTTCGCGTTGCGCTCAATAACTTCCACGCCCTGCTTGATGCTGTCGGCGCGTCGATCGGCGCGCAGGATTCCGGCCCAACCCACGATCGCGTTCAGCGGTGTACGCAATTCATGGCTGAGTGTCGCCACGAATTCATCCTTCAGACGCGTGGCGCGCTCGGCTTCCGAGCGCGCCGCCCGCTCACTCACCAGCAGTGCTTCGCGGGACTCTTCGGAGCGGCGGCGCTCCGCGATTTCGTTCTCGAGCAACCGGCGGCGCTCATCGAAGCGGCGGCTGATCAGGGCCGCGGCTCCTACCAGCAGCAGGCTCAACACAATGGTGGTGACGAGCACGGCCTGGCTGAAAAACCGTGCCTGCTGCTCCTGCTGGCGACGCTCCTCCAGCAACCGCCGCTGGATGGCTTCCAGCTCGGCGGAGTCGCGCTGAAAGGCTTCCATCAGGCGCTTGCCCGTGCCTGCGGCGATGTTGGCCACCGCGGTGTGGCGACTGCCGGCCTGGGCGGCCAGGATGGATTTCTGCAGGTCGGCGAGCTTGCCGCTGGCAAGGTTTTCCAGGTGATCGATGGCCGAGCGGGTCTCGGTCTCATCGATGCTCAGGCGGCGCAACTCGATGAGTGCCAACCGGATCTGGGCGATCGCATCGTCGTATTGCGTGAGGTACGACGGATCCTGTGTGAGTAGAAAGCCGCGTTGATTGGTTTCGGTGTCAGTCAGCGCATCTGTCAGGTCATCGAGTGTTTGCAGCAGGTCGTAGGAGCGCTGGACGCGGGCACTGGAGTCGGCCAGCGCGGACAGCTCGACGTTGCTGATGAAGCCGATACCCAAAATCGCGCCGAGCGATCCCACGAACGCGATGAAAGCCAGCATGCGACGTTTTGAGTGCAGCATGTTGGCGGTTTGGCGTCCTCAATCCGTCGCGAGTCGCGCGTCGGGAATTCCCAGGCCTTTGAGCCGGGCCGCGAGTTGGTCGAACTGGGCGACCGAGTTGATCGGTCCGAGACGGACACGATACAAAGGCGGCTGGCCGTCCGGCGGCGCCAGGATGAATGCGCTGGGTACACCGCCGGCATGCAACTTGTCCAACACGCGCTGTGCATTGCGTTGGTCCGCGAATGCGCCGGCCTGGACATACAGAGTCGGGGGCGGGGTTTCGGCCGAGCGGGTCAGCTCATCGGGCTCCTGCACGGTGAGGGCTTTAACTTCCACCAACGTCGTGCCTTCCTTGAGCATGTCGAGCTTCGACGCGGCGCTATACGACAGGTCGATCAGGCGGTTGGCAACGAAGGGGCCGCGGTCGTTGATTCGTACCACGATGCTGCGACCGTTCTTGAGGTTCGTCACGCGCGCATAGGTTGGCAACGGAAGAGTCTTGTGTGCCGCCGACATCCCATACATGTCGTACTTCTCACCGTTGGAGGTGTTTTCTCCGTGGAAGGTTGGTCCGTACCACGAAGCCACCCCCCGCTCCAAGTAGCCATCGGCTGTTGCAAGTACGACGTAGCGCTTGCCCAGGACGCTGTAAAAGGGCGGATTGCCATGCGCGCTGCGCGGCTCCCGGCGGGGAATCACATCGGGGATCGACTCAGGCGCAGGCGAGGGTGCCGGAACGGCTTCGGGGGCCGGCGTCGCAGGCTTACGGCTTGCGATCGAGCAGCCGGCGAGAGTGAGTGTGCACAGTCCGATCAGCGCCAGCAGCCGCAACCCGCAGTGTTGTACTTCGGGCCGCTGGGTTCTCAAGGCTTGCCCGCCTCGGCGGTTTGTGTGCCGACTCGCTGGATGACGGCTGCAGCCAGATCGTGTACCGCCATTGCGTAACGGGCGCTACGGTTGTAGCGCGTGATGACGTAGAAGTTCTTGAAACCGACGCGATACGCCGGTCCGTCGTGTTGCTCGGCCGAGATCAGTACGACCGGGGTCGCACCGGTCTGGTTCGCGACCACTTCCACGCCTTGGGCATTCAGGCTGTCGACTGTCTCGTTCAATTCGAGATTGCGGGTGTCGATCTGGAACTTCGGTTCAGGATCGAGCCGGGTCTCCGCGAGCACCGGGCCGCCGGCCTCCCAGCCGTGCTCCACGAAGTAGTTGGCAATGCTGGCGAAGATGTCATCCCAGTCATTCCACAGATCGCGTTTGTTGTCCGCGTTGCCATCAACCGCAAACAGGCGGTAGCTCGAAGGCATGAATTGCGGTACTCCCATTGCGCCGGCATAGGAGCCGGTCACCTTGAGCGGGTCGAGGTGCTCCTCCGAATAGAGCAGCAGGAACTGTTCGAGTTCCCCGCGGAAATAATCGCTGCGGGGCGGATAGTCGAATGCGAGCGTCAGCAACGCGTCCAGCACCCGGTATTTGCCGGTCATGCGGCCGTATTTGGTCTCGACTCCCATGATTGCGACCAGGTACTGGGGCGGAATGCCCCGCTCCCGGCCGATCTTTTCGAGCGACTCACGGTGCTCGGCATAGAACTCGGCCCCCTGTGAGATGCGCTCTTCGGTGAGGAAGCGGTCGTGATACTCCCACCACGGGGTCACCTTCTCGGCGGGCCGTGTCATGGCTTCAATGATCTTGGGTTGGGGCTCGCCCTTGCGCAGCAGGGCCAGCACCTGCTTTTTCTTCAACTGCTGACGCGCCACCACATCGTCCACGAAGGCTGCGATGTCGGCGCGCTTCAGATCGAACGCGGGATGTTGCACGGGCTTCGGCTTGTGCCGTGCGCTCACGGGTGCCGCCGCGAACAGCAGGGCCAGGATCAACAGACAGGTGCGTGAAGAAGTCACTACGAGCTTACGAGTTTCCTGTGTGAATACAGCGCCATGAGAATACCGAACCCGGCCAGCAGGGTCACCACGGAGGTTCCTCCATAACTGACGAGCGGTAGCGGGACGCCGACCACCGGCAACAGGCCGCTGACCATACCGGCATTGATGAAGACATACACAAAGAACGTCAGCGCCAGGCTGCCGGCCACGAGACGCGCGAAGGTGTCCTGGGTCTGGGTGGAGAGGAACAGCGCACGGCTGACGACAAACAGGTACAGCAGCAGCAGCAACCCCTGACCCAGCAGTCCGAATTCTTCGCCCACCACGGCGAAGATGAAGTCGGTCGAGCGCTCCGGGAGGAACTCGAGCTGGGCCTGGCTGCCGTTCATCCAGCCCTTGCCGAAGACTCCGCCGGAGCCGATGGCAATCTGCGACTGGATGATGTGGTAGCCGGCGCCCAGCGGATCGGTCTGTGGATCGAGGAAAGTCAGTACACGTTTACGCTGGTAGTCGTGCATGAAGTTCCAACCGAACCAGGCGCCGACCGCGCCGATGGCCAACAGGGCACCCATGATGCGGACCGACAGGCCGGCCATGACAATCACCAGGGCACCGGCGATGGCTATCAGCGCCGCCGTGCCCAGATCGGGTTGGACTGCGACCAGTCCGACGGGCAGCAGAATCATGGCGGTCACCAGCAGCAGAATGGGCCATCTCGGGGGCAGCGGCCGGTCATGCAGGAACCAGGCGACCGTCATCGGCACTGCGAGCTTCAACAGCTCCGAGGGTTGGAAGCGGATGATTCCCAGGTCGAGCCAGCGTTGCGCGCCTTTGCCGATATGGCCCATGCCGGCGACAATGAACAACAGCAGCACACCGACCGCGTAGAGCCATGGCGAAGTGCGGCGCAGGAAGTTGGGATTGACCTGGGCCAGCACCAACATGGCGAATGTACCCAGGGCCAGGCGGCCCAGGGTGCGGTAGATCGTACCCGCGCTCTGACCGGAGGCGCTGTACAGAATGATCAGGCCGTAAGCGGCCACGAGCGCCAGTCCGATGATCAGCGGTCCATCGAGCTTCAAGGCGAACAGGACTCGCGCCGCTCCAGTCAGTGTGCGTCGGGTGCGTGAGCCGGTTGTGACTTCTTCGTAGATCATGTGCCGGGTTTCGCCGCCGCAGTTTTCACCGGCGCAGCCTCTGGTGACTTGGGATTCGGCAGAACGGGAGTGCCCGGCTCGGGCTGTCTGAGCTTGCCGTCCTCGCCCAGCAGGTAGGCATCCAACACCTTGCGCGCGATCGGTGCCGCGGCGCTCGCACCCCAACCGCCGTTCTCCACAATGACAGCCAGGGCTATGCGCGGTTGGTCCGCAGGCGCGAAGGCGATGAACCAGGAGTGATCGCGCAAGCGTTCCGACACTGTCTTTTCGTTGTATTTCTCGTTCTGGCCGACGCTGAACACCTGCGCGGTGCCGGTTTTACCGGCGATGGCGTAGGTTGCGTTCTTGCCGACCGCGAGAGCCGCGGTGCCGTGCGTCACCGCCCCGAGCATGCCGGCATGAATCCGATCCCACTGCTCGGCGGTGGCCAGGGTGATGTCGGGCTCCCGTACGGGTGTCAGAGTCCGGATCTCACCCGTCAGGGAGTCACGGAAACCCGTGACCAACCGCGGTTTGAACACTTTGCCGCGCGAGGCCAACACCGACACGTAGTGCGCCATCTGCAAGGGTGTCACGTTCAGGTAGCCCTGTCCGATGCCGAAGTTCACGGTCTCGCCGGGGAACCACATCCTGTCGGCGGGGCGCGAGAAGTGCGCGATCTTCCAGGCGCGGTCGGGCAGCAGGCCGCGCAGCTCGCCGCTGATGTCAATGCCGGTGGCGTGGCCGAAACCGAAGGGTGCCATGAACTGGGAGATGTGGTCGACACCGATCTGATCCGCAAGACCGTAGAAGTACACGTCGCAGGATTTTGCGATGGCTTCGACGAGATTCATCCAACCATGCCGGCCACCTTTACCTTCACGATACAGGTGGGCACTGCCGGGCAGATGAAACTGTCCGGCACAGAACCGGGTCTGGTCGGGATCCACCACATGGTAGGCAAGCCCCGCCAGTGCAATCACGGGCTTGACCGTCGACCCAGGCGGATAAACACCGCGCATGGCGCGGTCGAGCAACGGAGTGTCAATGTCATCGCGTAGCGATGTGTATTCGGCTCGTGTGATGCCACGGCCGAACAAGTTGGGATCGAAGCCCGGCCGGCTGGTCATTGCAATGACATCGCCGTTGTTGGGATCGATTGCGACCAGGGCTCCGCGTCGACCGTTCAGCGCATCTTCAGCGGCACGCTGCACCTTCAGGTCCATCGCGAGGATGATGTCCTCGCCAGCGGCCGGCGCGTGTGTACGCATCGTCGGGATGAACGCGCCTTGTTTGTCGACCGAGCGGCCCTGGGCGTTGACCAGGATTTCACGCGAGCCGTTGGTACCGTGGAGTTTGGTTTCATAGGCGCTCTCGACGCCCTGTTTGCCGATCAGCGCGGTGCCGGAATAGGCGGCGCGATCGATGTTCTTGAGGTCGGCTTCGCTGATGGCACCGACGTAGCCCAGGGCATGCACCGCCATGTCGCCGTTGGGATAGGAGCGGGTTTGGCGCGTCTTGATATCGAGGCCCTGGAACTCGAAGCGCCGTACAGCGAACCGGGCCACGTCCTCATCGGACATCCGCAGACGCACGGGCACGCTGTCAAAGGCGCGTCGTGAGCGGATCGTCTTCTTCAACTCGTCGACGTCTTCCGCGCGGATCAGGTCGAGTTTGACCAGGCCGTCGAGCGCAGCCTGGATGTTGGGGACTTCCTCGGGGACCAGCTCGAGCTGGTAGGCGGGCTGATTGCCGGCGACGACGGCTCCGTGACGATCGAGGATCAGGCCGCGGGCCGCCGGAATTGGCTCGGTACGGACGCGGTTTCCCTGTGACAGGTCCGTGTAGTAGTCGTGGCGGATCACCTGCAACAGGAACAGGCGACCGAGCAGGCCGAGGGTGAGCAGCATGATGATCGCGCCGGCGACAATAGCGCGCTGGTCGAACAGGCGTTGTTCGCTCCAGTGATCTTTGATGTGCACGCCGCGCGCCATGCTCGAGAAAACCCGCTGTTACCGACGTCGGTCGTTGGTTATGTTGAGGACAGCTGCCACCGGAGCCCAGAAAATCGCGCCGCTCAGGGTATGGGTCCAGCGCAGCGGATTGGTGACCGGGTGGTGCGTCCAGCCATCGATTGCAAAGAGTATGGATTCGTAGGCCAGCAGGAATGCGAAGACAATCAAGGATTGCTGAAATGCCGGCTTGGAGCGGATCTTCTGGTGCTCACGCACTGCAACGTAAGTGATGATGCAGAGCGCGAGCGCATGCTCGCCCAGGACTGGGCTTTGAAACACGTCGAGCAGCAAGCCTGAGAAAAACCCCAGCGCGATTCCACCCGTGCGCGGTGAAGCGATCGACCAGTAGAGAACGGTGAGTACCAGGAACATCGGTCTCACGAGCGCGAGGTAGGTCGGCAGCGGTAGCACCGTCAGAATCAGTGCTATCAACGCAGTTACGAACATGGCTCCGCGCGGCTCAGAGTTCATTGCATCCTCGGAGCGGGCGCTTGCTGCGGTGCGGGAGCAGGTGCAGAAGTCTTGGGTTCGGGCTTCGGAGGAATGTCTTCCTCAATGGGCGGCCCTTCTTCGTCCTTCGATTCAGGAACGACCACGGGCGTGGGCTTGGACGCGGGCGGTTTGGCCGGTGTCGGGAGTGTGGCGGCATCGCCAGGTAAGGGAGTGCCGGACGCCGACGTACCGCCAGGGGTTGGCGTGCCGTTAGGGGGAGACGCGCCGGCTGCCGGTGGTTTCGTACGCGGTGCCGGTGCGGCTTGCGGCTGCATTCTCGCATTGCCAGTCTTGGCGTCGACACCTGCCGTGGCGTTCATTGGTGCCGCCGGATGTCCTTCGCGGAACCAGACGAGCATGACTTCTCGGTCGATGTTCATGCTGGCGAACGGGACAGCTCGAACCTGGGCCAGAGGCTGGACAGCGTCACGATGGACTTCGACGACCCGCCCCACTGGATAGCCCGCTGGGAACACACCGCCCAAGCCCGACGACATCAGTACGTCTTCGACCTTCACGTCCGCGTTCGCAGGTAAATACGGAAGCGCGAGCGAGGCAGCATCACCCGTTCCGACGGCAATCGTTCGCAGGCCGGTGCGCTCGATCTGGACGGGGATGGCATGTTCAGGATCGGTGATGAGAATGACTTCCGCGGTCCAGGGGCCTACGTGCGTGGTCTGGCCTAGCAGTCCTTTGTCGTCCAGTACCGCTTGGCCTTTGAACACGCCGTTGCGCGTTCCGCGATTTATCAGGACGCGCTGGCGCAGGTTGTTGAGCTGGATATCCACGATTTCGGCGACGAGCCACCGCTCCGCAACGGGCGGCAGCGCTTCCTGCAAGCCCCGAAGCTGATCGTTCTCGTGAGCCAATGCCTCGTAACGCATGGACCGCAGCTCCAGCTCGCGGTTCCGGGTTACGAGACGTGCGTTTTCCACCCGAAGGGCGTCACGCGTTGCAGAGGTCTGCTGCATCCACCGCCACGCGGTGGAAGGCGAGCTGACTGCCAGCTCGATAGGGTAGGCAGCTATGTCCAGGCCGTAGCGGACCTGCTCGAGATAGGCGCCACGCTGATCCAGGAACATGATGACGATCGACAGGATCGCATACAGCGTGAAGCGGAAACCGGGGGAGCCTCCCCTTGCGGAGCTGCCCCCTGTGCCGAAGGCCATTCGACAGCGCCTGCCGCTGCGCTATTCGAGACCGAAGTGACCGGGGCCCAGCTCGTCCATCAGCTCGAGAATGCGCCCACCGCCACGTGCGACGCACGTGAGTGGGTCATCCGCAACGACGACGGGTAGGCCGGTCTCTTCCGTCAGCAGCTTGTCGATGTCGCGCAGCAATGCGCCGCCACCGGTCAGGACAATGCCCCGCTCGGCGACATCGGCCCCAAGCTCGGGAGGAGTCTGTTCGAGCGCCTGCTTCACGGCGCTGACAATACTCTGCAGCGGCTCCTGTAAGGCTTCCAGAATTTCATTGCTGTTCAAGGTGAAGCTGCGCGGGACACCTTCGGAAAGGTTGCGCCCCTTCACGGACAGCTCGCGCACCTGCTGCCCAGGATAAGCGGAGCCGATTTCGATCTTGATGCGCTCGGCCGTGGCCTCACCAATGAGGATGCCGTAATTGCGCCGGACGTAGTTCATGATCGCTTCGTCGAAGCGATCGCCGCCGATACGCGCCGAGTTGGCGTAGACAATGCCGTTCAGGGACAGGACGGCCACTTCGGACGTACCGCCGCCGATGTCGAGTACCATGGAGCCGCGGGCCTCGTGCACCGGAAGTCCTGCGCCAACGGCTGCTGCCATCGGCTCGCTCACGATCGCAACGTTGCGCGCGCCTGCGCCTTCGGCTGATTCGCGGATCGCGCGGCGCTCGACCTGTGTAGAGCCGAACGGTACGCACACGAGCACGCGCGGCGAAGGCTTCAGCATGCGGTTGCCATGCACTTTGTTGATGAAGTGCTGGAGCATCTTTTCGGTGTACGTGAAGTCGGCAATGACGCCGTCCTTCATCGGACGAACGGCCGTGATGTGCCCGGGCGTGCGCCCCAGCATGCTCTTGGCCTCCGACCCGACCGCGACAATGATCTTGCCGCCGCTTCGAGTGGACTCGTCCTGCACTGCGACTACGGAGGGCTCATTGAGCACAATCCCTTTGTCACGGACGTAGATCAGAGTGTTGGCTGTTCCCAGGTCGATCGACAGATCGCTCGAGAAGTAGCCGCGCAAGCGTTTGAACATGAATTGGCGACCGGAATAAAGTGCGGCGGGGGACCCCCCAAAGTGGCGCGTAACATATCAACCGACAGGACATTCAGCAAGGCAACATGTATGATTTTGGGCTGCTTTTCGCATTTGTTGTCTCACTCTTACTGATTACCCCGCCATGGCACTGACACGCGAACAGATTGAAAATATCGCTCACCTGGCGCGCCTGGCGCTCGCCCCTGCCGAGCTTCCTGTCTATCAGCAAAGCCTGTCCGCGATTTTCGACTTCGTCGGCGAGCTGGATAAGGTGGATACAGCCAGTGTCGCTCCCATGGCACACCCGCTGCCGGGCCAGTCGCAACGTATGCGCTCCGACGTCGTGACGGAGACCGACCGGCACGAGATCAATCAGCGGAATGCGCCGCAGGTGGCGGCTGGCTTGTACCTGGTACCAAAGGTAATCGAGTGAGTACTTATACGTTGACGCTGGCGCAGCTTGCTAAAGGGCTGCGGGCCAAGGAATTCTCGAGCGTCGAGCTCGTGCGTGGCTGCCTGGACCGGATCGATGCGTTCCAACCGAAGCTGAATGCAATGATCACTGTGCTGCGCGAGCCGGCGCTTGCGGCTGCGCAGGTTGCGGATCGTGAGCTGGCTGCGGGCCGCGGTGGCCCTTTGACCGGGCTGCCGATCGTGCACAAGGATCTGTTCTGCACGGAGGGTGTACTGACGACGTGCGGCTCGCACATGCTCGACAATTTTGTGTCGCCATATGACGCCACTGTGGTCGCAAAGCTCAAGGCCGCTGGCGCGATCACACTGGGCAAAGCGAACATGGATGAGTTCGCGATGGGCTCATCGAACGAGACGAGCCACTTCGGACCGGTACGCAACCCGTGGAACACCGACCTGGTGCCCGGCGGATCCTCCGGCGGCTCGGCGGTGGCGGTTGCCGCGCGGCTGGTGCCTGCTGCGACTGCGACTGACACGGGTGGCTCCATCCGCCAGCCGGCTGCGCTGTGCGGTGTGACCGGCGTCAAGCCAACCTATGGACGCGTGTCTCGCTACGGCATGATCGCGTTTGCATCCAGTCTCGATCAGGGCGGGGTGATTGCCTGCACAGCCGCGGATGCGGCGTTGATTCTGCGCGAGATGGCCGGTTTCGATCCCAATGACTCCACCAGTGTGGATCGGCCGGTGCCCGACTACGTCGCGGGTCTCGATGCGCCACTGGCGGGACTGAAGATCGGACTGCTGAAGGAATTTTTCGAGACAGGACTCGATCCTGAGAACGAGAAGCTCATTCGCAGCGCCTTGGCGCTGTATGAGCGCCTCGGCGCGACGTTGCGCGAGGTGAGCCTGCCCAACCTGCCGCTGTCGGTCCCGGCCTACTACGTGGTCGCGCCTGCGGAGTGCTCCTCGAACCTGGCCCGTTTCGATGGTGTCCGCTTCGGACATCGATGCAAGGATCCACGCGACCTGATGGATCTGTACAAGCGATCGCGGGGCGAGGGATTCGGTGCCGAGGTCAAGCGTCGCATCATGACGGGCACGTATGTTCTGTCGGCCGGTTACTACGATGCGTACTACCTCAAGGCGCAGAAGGTTCGTCAGCTCATTGCTGCCGATTTCCAGCGCGCATTCTCGCAAGTTGACGTGTTGATGGGGCCGACTACTCCGACGCCGGCTTTTCCGATCGGTGCGAAGACCTCCGACCCCATCACGATGTACCTGAACGACATCTACACGATTGGCGCCAACCTCGCGGGCCTGCCCGCGATGTCGATTCCGTGCGGCTTCACGGGCGGCTTGCCGGTTGGTTTGCAGATTGTCGGTCCGCATTTCAGCGAGGGGAAGTTGTTGAATGCGGCGCACGTGTTCCAGCGGGAGACCGCTTGGCATACGCGCGTGCCGGAGGCATTCGCATGAGCGAGAAACCTGATGGCTCCTGGGAAACGGTGATAGGGCTGGAGATCCACGCGCAGCTCGCTACGAAGTCGAAGATTTTCTCGGGCTCTGCGACGGCGTATGGGGCGCCGCCCAATGCGCAGGCCAACCTGGTGGACCTGGGATATCCGGGCGTACTGCCGGTGTTGAATGGCGAGGCGGTGCGCATGGCCGTGAAGTTCGGCCTGGCAATCGGTGCGCAGATCGCCGCCCACTCGGTGTTCGCGCGGAAGAATTATTTCTACCCGGATCTGCCCAAGGGTTATCAGATCAGCCAGTACGAGCTGCCGATCGTGGCTCGCGGGTCGATCGACGTTGTGCTCGATGACGGCACTCACAAGCGTGTTGGGGTGACTCGCGCTCACCTGGAAGAGGATGCGGGCAAGTCATTGCACGAGGGGCTGCCGGGTGTGTCGGGTATCGATTTGAATCGCGCGGGGACGCCGCTGGTTGAGATCGTCTCGGAGCCCGACATGCGCTCGGCGAAGGAAGCCGTTGCGTACATGAAGAAGGTGCACACGCTGGTCCGCTATCTCGAGATCTGCGACGGCAACATGCAGGAAGGCTCGTTCCGTTGTGACGCCAACGTGTCGGTACGCCGGATGGGTACTGAGAAGTTTGGTACGCGCGCGGAAATCAAGAATCTCAATTCGTTCCGGTTCGTCGAGAAGGCGATCAACTACGAGGTCGCCAGACAAATCGACCTGCTCGAGTCGGGTGGCAAGGTGTTGCAGGAGACGCGTCTGTACGACCCTGACAAGGGTGAGACCCGCTCCATGCGCTCGAAGGAAGAGGCGAACGACTATCGCTACTTCCCGGATCCTGACTTGTTGCCGGTCGAGCTGGATGAGTCGTTCATAGCGCGAGTGCGGGAAAGCCTGCCGGAGTTGCCGGATCAGAAGGCGGCCCGCTTCAGCCGTGACTACGGACTTTCGGTGTACGACGCGGGCGTGTTGACCGCGAGTCGCGAGTTGGCTGACTACTACGAGGCGGTGGCTCGCGAAGTTCCCAAGGAGCCGAAGTTGGCGGCCAACTGGGTGATGGGTGACCTCGCCGCGGTGTTGAACAAGGACGGCCTGGAGATCGACGCGGTGACACGCTCGGGCCGGCTGCCGGCTGGCAAATTCGCCGGGCTGTTGCAGCGGATCGTGGACCAGACCATTTCCGGAAAGATCGCCAAGGAAGTGTTCGAGGCGATGTGGGCTACCGGCGCGGACGCGGATACCATCATTGAGAAGCAGGGCCTCAAGCAGATCACCGATACGTCGGCCATTGAGAAGGCCATTGACGAGGTGATGGCCAGGAATCCGGGTCAGTTGGCGGACTTCCGGTCGGGGAAGGACAAGCTGTTCGGGTTCTTCGTGGGGCAGGTCATGAAGGCGACCGGGGGGAAGGCGAATCCGGCGCAGTTGAATGAGCTGCTGAAGAAGAAGCTGCCGGGGTAGCAGTGCGCCCCGGGTGAGCGGCGGAGCCGTGGCCGGGCCCGGTCGGGCCGGCGGGTTGAGTTGCGCGCGCGCGTGCCCCATTCTGAGGGCATGAAAGAAGAGACCAAGGCGGCGGGCGATGTGGTCCGCCGTTTTATCATGGAGAACCGGCCTGTCCGGGGGCATTGGGTGCGCCTGGATGCCGCGTGGCGTGAGCTATGCGCGCATTCTGATTATCCGCAGCCCGTTCGCGAGCTCCTGGGACAAGCGGTGGCCGCTTCGGTGCTGTTCGCGGCTACGCTCAAATTCCGTGGGACATTAACCCTGCAGCTTCAAGGTGATGGCGCGGTCAGCCTGCTCGTCGCGCAGTGCACGCACGACTTTCGGTTGCGTGCCGTCGCGCGGTTTGACGAGGAGCGGGTTACGGAGATTTCGGCCGGCTACTCGCCGGTGTCGGCCTCCGCGCCAGCTGAGACGTTTCGGCAGCTTGTGGGGACTTCGGGACGTGTAGCCGTCACGATCGAAGCAGATGAGCGCAGCATGCGGTACCAGGGTGTCGTGCCGCTGCACGGCGGCTCGCTGGCCGATTCGCTCGAGGCCTACTTCGCTTCCTCCGAGCAGCTGCCCACCCGACTGATTCTGGCCGCCGATGACGAGCGCGGTGCGGGATTTCTCGTGCAGAAGGTGCCTGGCGCTTCGAACGCTGATGAGTCCGAGCTGGAGGAGACCTGGAAAGATGCTCAGCGCGGAATCGAGAAGCTGAGCGCGGCTGACCTGCTCGAGTGCCCCGTCGAGGAGCTGCTGGAGCGAGGTTTTGCCGAGCACGATCTGCGGTTGTTCCGGGGTACTCCCGTGCAGTTCGAGTGTCGCTGCAACCAAGGACGGGTGTCCGGGCTGCTGCGGGCGCTCGGGGCCGAGGAGGTCCGGGACATTTTGAAGGAGCAGGGCTCCGTCACCGTGACGTGCGAGTTCTGTCATCGGCCGTATCGGTTTGAGGCGGTGGATGTGGAGACGCTGTTTGCGGAATCTGCGGCGGGGCCTCGGGGGTCGCCTTCGATTCATTAAGCGATGGTTTTGTGGGTAATGTTGCGCCTGTGAGGCAATAGGGCGCAGGCGGGGGCGCCGTAGGCCGCACGCCTGGCGCCCGGCGCGGGCCCGGGCGGGGCCCATGGGCTCGCGGAGGGGGCGGAGCGGTTGCTCGGGGGCGTGAAGTCGCGTATCGTGATTAAAGGTTTCTACAATTCTTTATTAATCACATGGCGGCCATTCAGGCATCTGAGCTGATTTCCTGGCTACGCGCGGCTGGCGAGCCGAGCCGGCTGCGGCTGCTCGCGCTGTGCGGGCAAGGAGACCTGAGCGTTTCCGATCTTGCGCAGGCGCTCGGTCAGAGTGAGCCGCGTGTCTGCAGGCATCTGCGCATCCTTAGTGAGGCGGGACTGATCGAGCGATTCAGGAATGGCCAGTGGGTGCATTACCGGCTGGCTGCAACCTCGCCGGCCGCGAGCTTTGTGAAAGGGCTGTTGATGCAGTTGGATCGCGAGGACGCGGTGTTTGCGCGCGATTTGAATCGGGCGCGGGATGCGGCGCGGGGCGCGACTGGCGACGGGGTGCGAGGCGAATTGGGCGCCGGCGGCGCGGGCAACGTTGGCGGTGTCGCGGTGGGTCGGACGTCTGAGTCGCGTTTGGGTCGGACGCTTAAGGACTTCATTGAGGCCCACGCTCCGACCGACCGGTTGGATTCTGTGCTCGTAGTTGGAGTTGAGCATCTGGAACTGCTCGAGACGGCTGCGTCGATGGCGGTCGAGTGCACGGCCATCGCGCATTCCCGACGCGCCGCGCAAAGCGCGCGTGCTTTTGCCGAGCGCCGCGGATTCAACTGTCGAGTGTTGCTTGCCGCCACTGCCGATGGTTTGACGGAGCGTGACCTGGCACGCGCCGGGCAACAGTTTGATGCGGTGATTCTAGATCACCTTGCGACGGCCAACACCGAATTTGCCAGCTTGCTTGCGTATGGTCGGCGCGCACTCGCGCCCGCGGGACGCATGTGGCTGTTTGAACGTTATGAGTCCTTGGAGATCTCGCGAGACAAAGCCAAGGAAAGGGTCGTGGAACATCCGCTGGCACGGCTGCGACGCATGCTGGGCGACGCGGGTCTCAGTTGCGAACGATTGAGTCCGATCGAAGCGGATGACGAACACGTCCTGGCTGCAGTTGCCGCACCGGCAACGAACAAGGAACAAGTGAGGCGCGCATGAACCCTTCAATCGATGTGTCGTTCGAATTCTTTCCGCCGGCAGATGCTGACATGGAGGCCACGCTGTGGAAGTCGGTCGAACGACTTGCGCCACTTGCGCCGCGATTCGTGTCCGTAACCTATGGTGCGGACGGATCAACGCGTGAACGGACCCACAATGTTGTAACTCGCGTTCAGCGCGAGACGCCGTTGATCGGCGCACCGCACCTGACTTGCGTGGGAGCTTCGCGTGGCGAGATTCTCGATATCGCGCGCAAGTATTGGGACCAGGGAATCCGACATCTGGTAGCGCTTCGAGGCGATCCGCCACAGGGGCAAACAACGTATGTGCCTCATCCTGATGGATTTGCCTACGCGGCCGATCTGGTAGCGGGACTGAAGAGCATCGCCGACTTTGATATCTCGGTGGCGGGTTATCCCGAGGTGCATCCCGAGGCGCCATCAGCGCAATTTGACCTCGACAATCTCAAGCGCAAGATCGATGCGGGTGCGTCGCGCGCGATCACCCAGTTCTTCTATTACACCGATGTGTTTTTACGATTCCGTGACCGGTGCGCGGCTGCAGGAATCAACACGCCCGTGGTGCCGGGCATTCTGCCGATCACACGCTTTCCCCAGGTGTTGAGGTTCGCGGCCCGCTGTGGCGCAACGGTGCCCGAGTGGCTCAAGCATCGTTTTCACGGCCTGGATGATGATCCTGATACGCGCCGCTTGATTGCTGCCAGTGTGGCGATCGAGCAGGTTCAGGAGTTGGCGCGCCAGGGAGTCCGCGACTTTCATTTCTATACATTGAATCGGGCGGAGCTGACCTACGCGATTTGCCACGCGCTGGGTGTGAGACCTACTGACAAACAACGGGCGGTAGCATGAGTGGTGGTTGTGGTCACTTGGATGGTCGGCCGGTGGCGCTTCAGGATGCGGTGGCGCCGCGTGCCACGGCTGTGCCATTTGGAATAGCGCCTACAGATGAGACGCAGCGGCAGGAGCGCATCAAGCGACTGAAGGGTGTGCTCGAGGAGCGCATCGTGTTGCTCGATGGTGCCATGGGCACCATGATTCAACAGCACAAACTTGACGAGCGAGCATTCCGTGGCGATCGCTTTCGCACCTACGGCCGTGATCTCAAAGGCAACAACGACATCCTGGTGCTGACGATGCCGGAGGTGATCTCCGACATCCACCGTGCGTACCTCGAGGCCGGCGCGGATATCATTGAGACAAACACCTTCAACTCAACTGCGATCTCTCAGGCCGACTACGGGACCGAGGCGCTCGTTCCGGAGTTGAACTACCGGGCGGCGCGGATTGCGCGCGACACGGCGGACAAGTTTGCGCACTCGGCCGGACGCCCTGCGTTCGTCGCCGGCGCTCTCGGGCCTACGAGTCGGATGGCGTCGCTCTCGCCGGACGTCAACGATCCTGGTTATCGGAGCGTTAATTTCGACCAACTCGTCGCTACCTACAGCGAGGCGGGCCGTGCGCTGATTCTGGGGGGCGTCGATCTTTTCCTGATCGAAACCATATTCGACACACTGAATGCGAAGGCCGCCATCTATGCGGTGCAGCGTCTATTCGAAGAGCTGGGTGTCGAAATTCCGCTGATCATTTCCGGCACGATTTCGGATGCATCGGGGCGGTTGCTGTCGGGACAGACCACCGAGGCTTTCTGGAACTCGGTCCGTCATGCGCAGCCGCTTGCCATCGGACTGAACTGCGCGCTCGGCGCTACGCAACTTCGGCAGTATGTGTCGGACTTGTCTCGAGTGGCAGATACATATGTCTGCGCCTATCCCAACGCGGGGCTGCCAAACGCTTTTGGTGAATACGATGAGACTGCTGAGGAAACAGCGCAGATTCTGCGCGATTTCGCCGCTTCTGGGCTGCTGAACATTGTCGGTGGCTGCTGCGGAACGACGCCGCAGCACATTCGGTTGGTGAGCGAGGCAGTGGGCAAGTTCACGCGGCGGCCAATCCCGGTCATTGCGCCGAAGTGCCGGCTGTCGGGACTCGAGCCACTCAACATCGATGACGAGACTTTGTTTGTCAATGTCGGTGAGCGTACGAATGTCACCGGGTCGGCCAAGTTTCGCAAGCTCATTGAGGCTGGCGATTATGCTGCGGCGCTGGATGTCGCGCGACAGCAGGTTATCAGCGGCGCGCAGATGATCGATGTCAACATGGATGAGGGCATGCTGGATTCGGAAGCGGCCATGGTGCGCTTCCTGCACCTGGTTGCGGCGGAGCCGGATATTGCCCGCGTACCCGTGATGATCGACTCTTCCAAGTGGTCGGTGATCGAGGCGGGACTGAAGTGCGTCCAAGGCAAGGCTGTGGTGAACTCCATCAGCTTGAAGGAGGGCGAGGAAGCCTTCATCGCACACGCACGCAAAGTCCGCAGCTACGGAGCAGCGATGGTCGTCATGGCATTCGACGAGAAAGGCCAGGCAGACAGCATCGAGCGCAAGATCTCCATCTGCAAGCGCTGCTACGACATCCTGACGAACAAAGCGGGTGTGCCACCCGAGGATATTATTTTCGACCCCAACATTTTCGCGGTGGCGACGGGTATCGAAGAGCACAACGGGTATGGGCTTGCCTTCATCGAGGCGACCCGTCAAATCAAGGCATCATTGCCGCACGCCATGGTGAGTGGTGGTGTCAGCAACGTATCGTTTTCGTTCCGCGGCAACGATCCGGTGCGTGAAGCCATGCACTCCGTGTTTCTGTACCACGCCATTTCGGCGGGTATGGACATGGGAATAGTCAACGCTGGCCAGCTTGCCATCTATGCGGAAATCGATCCCGAGCTGCGGGACGTGGTGGAGGACGTGATTCTCAACAGGCGCGAAGATGCGACTGAGCGTTTGTTGGAGATCGCTGGAAGATTCAAGGGCGAGGCGGGTGCGAAGCGGCAGGCTGATACTCAGTGGCGCAACTTGCCGGTGGCACAGCGGCTCGAGCACGCGTTGGTGAAAGGTATCGACGATTTCATCATCGCGGACACCGAGGAGGCGCGGCTGACATTCGAGCGCCCTCTGCAGGTGATCGAAGGTCCCTTGATGGATGGAATGAACATTGTGGGCGATCTGTTTGGCAGCGGAAAGATGTTCCTGCCGCAGGTAGTCAAGAGCGCGCGCGTGATGAAGCGCGCAGTGGCTCACCTGGTGCCTTTCATAGAAAAGGGCCAGGGTGGCGTCGCACGTTCGAACGGCCGAATCGTGATAGCGACCGTCAAGGGCGACGTCCACGACATCGGCAAGAACATCGTCGGCGTTGTGCTCCAATGTAACAACTTCGAGGTTATTGACCTGGGAGTCATGGTTCCGTGCGATAAGATTCTCGATGCCGCGCGCCGTGAAAATGCAGACTACATCGGGTTGTCGGGGCTCATCACTCCGTCACTCGATGAAATGGTCAACGTGGCGAAGGAGATGCAGCGTCAGGGGTTTGTATTGCCGCTGTTGATTGGCGGGGCGACGACGTCTCCGGCTCACACGTCAGTGAAGATTGCGCCCCAGTACAAGTCGCCCGTCATTTACGTGAAGGATGCGTCGCGCTCGGTGGGTGTCTGCCAGACGCTCGCGACTCAAACTACGCGCGCCGAATTTCTTGCCAAGATCAACGAGGAGCATGAACGGCGGCGCGAGCAGCATGCGGGTAAGAAGATCAAGGCGCCGGAGTTCAGTATTGCGCAGGCACGCGCCAACAAGCGGCGGATTGATTGGGCGGCCTATTCGCCTGGGCAGCCTCGCGCGCCTGGCATCACGGTGTTCGAAGATTATCCGTTGAAGGACCTGCTGGGTTACATCGATTGGATGCCCTTCTTCAATGCGTGGGAGTTTACGGGTAAGTTTCCCGACGTATTGACGGATCCGGTCAAGGGTGACGCGGCGAGCAACCTGTATGCAGACGCGCGGCGGATGGTGAAGCAGCTGATTTCCGAGTCGTGGCTCAAGGCTCGTGCGGTCGTCGGATTGTTTCCGGCTAATTCCGTGGGCGACGATGTTGAAGTGTATGCGGATGAAAAACGCAGCAAGGTGATTGAGACGCTGTCGTTTTTGCGCCAGCAGAAAGGTAAGCCACCGGGACAACCGCATGAGTGTCTGGCGGACTATGTGGCGCCCAAGTCCAGCGGTGTCCGCGATTACATTGGCGCGTTCGTGGTGACTACCGGAATTGGTATTGAAGAGCATGTTGCGAGATTCGAGCGCTCTCATGATGATTACTCGAGCATCATGCTCAAGGCTCTGGCCGATCGGTTCGCTGAGGCGGCTGCTGAGCACTTCCATGAGCGCGTGCGGCGCGAGCATTGGGGATATGCAGCTCAGGAGTCGCTGACGAACGCGCAGTTGATCCGTGAGGAGTATCACGGGATCAGGCCTGCCCCCGGCTATCCGGCGTGTCCAGACCATACGGAGAAGGCGAAGCTGTTCAAGTTGTTGGACGCGGAAAAAAACGCTGGCGTGCGGCTGACGGAGTCCTTTGCGATGTATCCCACTGCGGCGGTGAGCGGTTGGTATTTCGCGAATCCTGATTCCCACTTTTTTGCGGTAGGCAAAATTGATAAGGATCAGGTGGTGGATTATGCGGCGCGCAAGGGGATGCCGATGGGGGAGATGGAGAAGTGGTTGTCGCCGAATTTGGGGTATGAGCCGGCGGGGTAGAGCGGTTGGCGGTGGGGGCTCGGAGTGCCCATCGCGGCTGGCGGGCGCCACCAGCGGCGCGTAGTTGGCGGCTAGCGGTGGGGACGCGATTCCTTTTCCACCGCTTGTAGATACGAGGCGCCGCCCAATGCTCGCATTTGCCCGAGTATCTGGTCGCGCCGCTCCAGCACGTACGCCGACGGCCTGTCGGCGTGCATCCGAATGGGATTCGGTAGGACTGCGGCAAGCACGGCCGCCTCACTCGAGGTTAGGCGCGCCGCGGGCTTGTGATAGAAGCGTTTCGCCGCCGCCTCCGCTCCGTAGATCCCTCTCCCAAACTCCACGATGTTGAGATAGACCTCGAGGATACGTTCCTTGGGCCATATGAACTCAATCAGCACCGTCATCCACGCTTCGATTCCCTTGCGAAAATAGCTGCGCCCGTTCCACAGAAACAGGTTCTTGGCAACCTGCTGTGAGATCGTGCTGGCGCCTCGCAGCTTCCTGCCTTTCTCGCTCGCGCGCACCGACTCGCGGATGGAGTTGAGATCGAAACCCCCATGGAAGGGGAACTGTTGATCCTCGGAGGCAATGACGGCGATCGCCGCATGCGAGGAAATGTGCTCCAGATCCACCCATTCGTAGTCGGTGCGGTAGGCGCGATCGCCTTCAGACAATGCCTGCAGGCGCGCTTCCAACATGAACGCAGTGATCGGTGGATCGATCCAGCGAAGCGCCAGCACCACGAGGGCAGAAAGAGCCACGCAAGCCAGGGTCGCCAGGGCGATCCACTTGAGGAGTCGCCCTGCAACGCTTCCTTGCTGGGTCCGGCGCGGAGACGCCTGGCCTTGCTGAGTCCGGCGTAACGATGCCCGCCGCGGAGACGTCACGAATCGCGGGATCCGATTATTTCTCGACTGTACGCGCAGATAGGATGATGACGTCTTCCATGGGCGCGTCTTGATATCCCTTGCGCCGCCCGGTCTTCACCGCCGCGATCTTATCTACGGTGTCCATTCCCTCGGTCACTCGTCCGAAGACGGCGTAGCCAAAGTCACGCGGACCATTGTCGAGAAAGGCATTGTCGACGAGGTTGACGAAGAATTGCGACGTCGCGCTGTTGACGTCACTCGTCCGCGCCATCGACAGTGTGCCGCGAGTGTTCTTGAGACCGTTCTTGGCCTCGTTCTTGATGGAGGCGCGAGTTTCCTTGTTGGCGAAGTCTGCGGTGAGTCCGCCACCCTGGATCATGAAGTTCGGGATGATCCGGTGAAAAATGGTGCCGTCGAAGTACTTGTCATCGACATACTTCTGGAAGTTTTCGGCGCTGAGCGGCGCTTCCTTGGTGAAGAGCTCGACCGTGAAATTGCCGTGAGATGTTTCGAATTTAATCATAAGCCCTCTGTTCGACCGACGACCGCTACTATCCCCACCGCGCTTCCGTAACGCGGGGGTGGCCGGCGAGATCGGTGTGGGAGCGTACGTGACCGAAGCCGCGCACCACAAGCTCATGCGCTACGGCTTCGGCCTGGTCGAAGCCGTGCTCCAGCACCAGCCAGCCGTGGGGCTCCAGGTAATTCGGAGCCGAGTGGATGATTTGACGTATCGATGACATGCCGTCAGCACCGGAGGCCAGCGCCGTTTGAGGTTCGTACTTCAAGGCGGCGTCCTGCATTGCGGTGTCACCGTCCGCAATGTAGGGCGGGTTGCTGGCAATCAAGTCAAACCTTCGGCCGGCCAGGGGAGCGAACCAGTTTCCCTGCAAGAACTGGATCTGAGAGAGGCCCAATGTCGATGCGTTGTCGCGCGCGGTGGTGAGGGCTTGTTCGGAGATATCGGTGGCGGTGATGGACCAGTCGGGGCGCTCGGTGGCCAGGGCGAGGGCGATGGCGCCTGAGCCGGTGCCCAAGTCGGCTACGCGAGGTGGGGTGGGGCCGCGGCTCGGCGGCGGCGGGCCTAGCGCCAGTACTCGTTCGACCAGGAGCTCTGTCTCTGGCCTCGGTACGAGGACGGAAGGATTTACGGCGAGCCTGAGGGTCCAAAAGTCTCGGTATCCCAGTATGTAGGCGACTGGTTCGCCCGCTGAGCGGCGTTCAAGAAGTTCGGCGTACCGGCGGGCATCTGCGTCGTTCACGACCCGTTCGGGGTGGGTCTTGAGCTGGGTGCGGGTCATTGAGAGGGTGTGCGCCAGGAGGACCTCGGCATCGAGGGTGGCGTCGGCGCCGTGGTCTGTGTCGGCGCGGGCGTTGAGGGTGGCGCGGGCGTTGAGGGTGGCGCGGTGGCCGGCGTCGGCGTCGAGCGCGGTGACTCGCAGTCGTTCGATTCCGTGGGTCAGAAGCGCACTGATCGTGAGATTGCCAGCCATAGCCCGTAATATTCGCGGATGTCATCCATTTTGTATCCCCCCGCGCGGCCCCAATCCGTCGGTGAGGTCATCGACACCGCGTTCCGAATTTTCAAAGCGACGCTGCTTCGTTGCCTGCCTTTCAGCGTGCTGGCCACCGTGGTGGGCCAGCTCCAAAACGTATATACGATCGTGACCCGCCAGAATTTGCGCCAATTCAACAATACGGATCCGGTGTGGTGGACGTTGTATGTGTTGGGTGTGTTCCTCGGGCTCACCTTCATCAACGCCATCATCATCCGCCAGGCGCAAATGGCATCGGGGTCCACGTCCAACAGTTCGGCACTGGCGGCGGGTCTGCGAAGTGTGCCCTCTACGTTCGCAATGACCGTGCTGATATTCGCTATCGTGGGGCTGTGCTTCTGGCCTTTGATGGCGGTGCCGCGCCAGTATTGGGTCTACACCCTGATTGCACTGGGCGTGGTCGCAAGTTACGTGGGCGTTTCATTTCTCTGCGCCTGGCCTGCGATGCTGATCGGGCACAAAGGTATCGCGGGCAGCATGCGTTACAGCGCGAGTCTGATCAAAGGCAACTGGTGGCGCACGGTGGCGGTTTATACGGTCGCCTTGATCATGATCATCGTTCTGTCAGTGACAGCAGGCATGATCGTCGGCCTTCTCGCAGCATTGGGGGCGTCAAAGGACATAGCTGTCACGACCGCAATCTCCGCCGTAATGGTGGTTGCATCAGGTGCAATCTACATGCCATTTGCAACGGCCATGACGCTGGCATTGTACGGAGACCTGCAGGCACGCAAGGAAGGGATCGATCTGGAGCGGCGAATTGCGGGCGTGCAAGCTGGTTGAGATATGAGGCGCGGCTGCCTTACCGCCCTGGTCGCCAGCGTGGTCGTGTCCTGCGTGGCGGGCGCAGCGACCGCCCAGGATCTCTCGGGCATCGACACGTGTATCAACCGTTTGGATCCGCAGCTCGATATCGGCTATGACCGCATCGCGGCCCGGTGTCCCGAGTTGGCCAAACAACTGGAGCACGGCGCGTGGGCCCCGTGGCTGCCCCGCGGATGGAAGGAATCTGGAAACGACCTCTCCGCGGGCGGGCTGCGGGAGTTTCGCGATCTGGTCAATCGAGAGAGTGCCACCACTACATCCGGCCCGCTGCCGGACATCCGCCACCTGAAGGGGATTTTGCACGGACTTGCCGGTACAACCAGCGAAGGTTGGTGGTCGCGGTTCAAGTCGTGGTTGCGGTCCATCCTCGAGACACGACAGCAGCCGACGGATGACGGTTGGTTTTCACGACTGGTGGCGCGCGTGGGCGTTTCGCAGTCGGTGCGGGAGATCATTGCCTATTCGGCTTTGGGGGTGGTGATCTTGTTGGCGGCGGCGATTGTTGCCAACGAATTGCGTGCGGCGGGGGTGCTTGCGCGGCGGCGCGATCCGGTACGTGGCCGGCAGGTGCCTTCTCCGACAGGCACACGAGCCATGACCTGGAGCGATATCGAACGCGCCTCGCTTGGCGATAAACCGCGGCTGCTGTTGGAATTGGTGATCAGGCGGCTGAGCGAGCTTGGTTTTTTACCCGCGGCGGGTGCGTTGACGGTGCGTGAGTTGACGCGGGCGGCGCGCTTGCCGGAGCCCGAGGACCGCAGTCGACTCTCAGATCTCGCCGTGGCGGCGGAGCGAGTTCGCTATTCGGAATCCGAGCCGCTGCCGGAGCGACTCGACGAGTCAATCGCCCGGGGTCGTGAGTTGCTCGAGCGACTCGAGGCGGGTACGCCCAAATGAAAGAGCGGCTCATCACCTTGCTGTGCGCGCTGGGCGCTCTCGCTCTGTTCTTCACAATGTTCCTGCGCACGGGCGAGCATGGCATCGCCGGCAGGGAGATTCCGCGACCGACGACCGAAGAGCTTGGCGGAAACGGGTATCACGCGGCGATGCAATGGTTGGCAGCGGAGCATATCCGCGTCGCTTCGCTGCGCGACCGTTTCGACAAGCTGGCGGGCAACAAGTCACTGTCGGCTACGGGCAATGTGTTGATTGTCACGTTGCCGGCAACGGCTGTGTTCAAAACGGAGGAATTCCGGCCTCTGGATCGTTGGGTCCGCGAGGGCAACACGCTGTTGGTGGTCGCGGCCCTGTCGGATACTCCGGACTGGGCGTTTTCTTTCGGTGGGATGACTTCCGGGGACCTGAATCTCCTGACGGGGCTGGAATTCGAGACGACCCGCCTGCGGGAGGCCCGGTTGCGCAACGCGAGTGAACCGTCACCTCGCGAGAAGCCCGGTACCATGGCGCAGCAACTGGAGACCGCGATGCGTCAGTTGACCGCGCCTCGACGTGAAACGTTGGTGCCCAATCGAGAGCACGCCTACTTCCAGGGAGTCAACACGGTCGTCGCCTTGTCGGACTATGAAGCGCAGCCCTGGACGGTCAAGGTTCCCTACGAGGGATTCGTGCTTTCACTGGGACGGCAGCGCGAAACCGGAGAGGGCGTGTTCTGGACGCGGCCGCTGGGGAAGGGCCGGATCCTGGTCAGCGGCCTGGGCACCGTCTTCACCAATCGCGCGCTGGGATTGGCGGACAACGGGCGCTTCCTGTCCAATCTCGTTGGCGCCAACCTGGCTCCCGCGGGCACTGTATTGTTCGATGACGTTCACCAGGGGCTGGGTGCCAACTATGACCCGGACAAGTTCTATCAGGATCCGCGTCTGCACATGACCATAGGTATCATCGCGTTGTTATGGCTTGCGTGGGTTTTGGGAGGGACGACTTTGCGCGTACCCGTGAGCCGGGCGCCCGTGCCCCGCGAGGTCGAGTTGGTTCGTGCGACGGGCGGATTTCTCGCGCGTGCGCTGACGCCCGCCGCTGCCGGGCGCCGCATGTTTGACGGATTATTGAAACGCTGGCCGTGGGAACTGCTGGAGCGTCAGCCGCGGATAGCGGCCGCGGACCTCGCACAGCTCAAGGCGTGGTACGCGCAGCTGAGCACCTCCGGCGTGCCATTGGCACGTCTGCACAACCTCATTGTCAAAATAAACAGGCAACTGAATTCATGAGCTCAGCGATCCAGGAAGTCGAGTCATTGCTCGGGCGCGAGTTGGGCCGTGTGATCGTCGGTGCGCAGGCATCGATACGGGCGCTGATCATTGCGCTGGTTGCGCGCGGACATGTGCTGGTGCAGGGCGTACCGGGTTTGGGGAAAACGCTGTTGGCGAAAACGCTAGCGCGCTCACTCGGCGGCGAATTCAAACGCATCCAGGGTACTCCCGATCTGATGCCGAGCGACATCATTGGCGTGCACGTGTTCGATGAAGCCAGGCGCGGCTTTGTTTTTCGGCCGGGGCCGCTGTTTGCCGATGTCGTGCTGGTTGACGAAATCAATCGCGCCGGGCCGAAAACCCAGTCGGCCCTTCTCGAGGCCATGGAGGAGCGGCAGGTCAGCGTCGAGCGGGAGGTGTTTGCTTTGCCGGCCGACTTCCTCGTGTTGGCTACGCAGAATCCACGTGAATTCGAGGGCACATACCCGCTGCCTGAGTCGCAACTCGATCGCTTCATGCTGCGTATCGATGTCGACTACCCGGAGCGAGCGGCTGAAGAGCAGATCCTCGCTCGCTATGGCGGCATGTTGACGGCAGTTCAGACGACGTTGGAGAGTGTCGAGGTATTGGATCCGTCGCTGCTCAAGCTCGCACGTGATGAGGCCGACCGGATCCACGTGTCCGAAGCCTTGACAGGTTACGTGCTGGATCTGGCGCGTGCTTCGCGCGAGCACGCTCGACTTTCCCTGGGCCTGTCCACTCGTGGGGCGCTGTCTCTGGTGAAGGCGGCCAGAATTACTGCGGGACTGCGTGCAAGCGACTTTGTTACGCCTGATGATGTCAAGGAGGCGGCTGCGTGGGTGATGGCTCATCGACTCGTGTTGACGCCGGAGGCCGCATTGGAAGGGATTACTGACTTGGATGTGGTCAAGGCGCTCTTGGCTGATACGGCAGTGCCTCGCTGACACTGAGTTTCCAGCAGCCATGCATTTCGCGCAGCGTACCTATGTTCTCCTGATGCTGACCGCGGTGTTGGCGGTGGCGGGTATCTGGTCCAGCGATCCGAGTCTTTCCGACCTGTGGCGCATTCCAGCGGTATTGCTGCTGACGGGTCTGGCATACGAGGGATTCTTCATCCGCAGGGCTGTTGTGACGGCGGACATTGAGACCGCGCCGCGGACTTTCCTGGGGCGCGAGCAACCCGGAGCGTTTGCGTTCAAGAATGAGTCGGCGCGTGCACTTTCAGTTGAATACGCGCCTGTCGTGCCTCCTGGTGTTGAGTCCGTGGGTACCACGACACGTGAGGTCGTTGCGCCTGCTGGGGGCGTGGAGCGAGATCAATTCACATTGCTCCCGGTGCGATTGGGTCCGCAAGCTTGGCCCACCATGCCGGCTCGATTGCTGGGGCCGTTGCGTCTGGCCTGGTGGTCGCGCGATCTGCACCCCGCAATGCGGATTGCCGTGGCGCCTGACACGTTGATGACGGTTCGTGGCCGACCGCGTGGCAATCCGGCGGGTGCCAGACCGCGAAGGATCATCGGTGCAGGTTCTGAGTTGCACCAACTACGCGGCTACATACCAGGCGACCCGCCGGCGCGCATTGACTGGAAGGCAACTGCGCGTGCACGCCGGCTCGTGACTCGCGAGTTCAGCGAGGATCAGCATCTGGATGTGCTGGTCGCCATAGACGCCGGGCGATTCAGTCGGGTGCGCGCGGGTCGGTTGGACCGCTTCGGTTTGTATGCCAACGTGGCGGCGCGCTTTGCGCAGATTGTCGTTCCGAACGATGATCGCATCGGCATGGTCGTGTTTGCTGATCGTCCGTTGGCTGTGTGCGCGCCGGAAAGGGGATTGCCGGCGGTCATGCGTATTCGCCGGACGCTCGAGCAACTCGCCGTGCAGCCTGCCGAGTCCGATCCGGTGGCGGCAGCAGTCAGGATTCGCGGGATGCTCAAACACCGCAGCCTGGTTGTACTGCTGACTGACCTGGACGATGCCAGTGTGGCCGATCAATTGGTCCGCGCAGTTCGCCTGCTTTCTCCGCCGCATCTAGTGGTTGTTGCGGGAGTTCAGAGCTCGGAGATTCCGGAGCTGGCGCGCTCAGAGGCGCTTGACTGGAAGGACCCTTGGATTTCACTTGCGGCCCAGGAACATGAGGCACGTGCGCAGTCGCAGCGTGCATTGTTGAGACGGCTTGGCGCTCCGGTGATTGCGGCCAGCGAAGATATGTTGGAGAAGAAAGTGTTGGCGGAGTACGAGTCGCTGCGGCGGTCGCGGCGAGTTTAAGGGCGGCGGGCGAAGAGCCAGCCGTTCAGCAGGGCGAGCATGAATATCCAATAGCTCACGCCGATCACGATTCGTGTCCACAGTGGGAACATTGGGTTTGGCGAAACATACCCTTCGATAATTCCCGCGCCGACGAGCAGCAGCACACACGCCACAATCAGCCTGCCCGATTGCATGGCCGCCCGTTGGAATGACTCTGTACGCGAAGGAGCTGTGGGGCGGATGAGCGCTTCTCCCACCGCCGCCCCTGCTGCTCCAGACAGGCACATCACTGAGATTTCAACGCAGCCGTGCGCGACGACGAACCTGAAGAGGTCGTAACTCAAGCCATGCTGTCCTGTGAACGCAAACACGGCCCCCAACATGAGGCCGTTCAGGCCGAGAATGTAGAGCGTGCCCAGCCCGAAGAGAAATCCGGCGCAGTAGGCGAACAGACTCACGACAATGTTGTTGGTCAGGATCTGCAACGACAACACGGACGAGGGCACGACATTCAGCAAGCCCTCGGTCCAAAGTTGACCCCGCTCCACGGTGGCAATGAGCTCCGGTGAGGCGAAGAGTGCAATCAGGTCCGGATACGTGTGGATCATCGAGTAGCCAGCGATCGCGGTCAGGATGAAGAGCGCGGTGGCCCAGATGATGTGCGGCCTGAGCCAATGAACGACCGCTGGAATCTCATCCCGGAACAGAGCGAGAACAGCATAACCCGGATGCCACGCGGGTCTGTGCAGAGTCGCATGCGCTTGCGCATATGCGGTCTCCAGATACTCGCGCGCGCGGGAATCAGGCAGTAGTCGCCGTATCTTGGCTACATCATGCGCCAGCATCCGGTAGTCATCCGCCATTGCCGAGGCATCGGCGGGATCGTCAGTTTTTTTGTTTGCGAGTCGTTTGGTGCGCGCCGCAGCGCGCTTCCAAAGATCGGATCGGCGCAGCAGTGTTACTTTGAGCGCGTGGTCGCGCAGTTGATCGTTCATGGCGTGCTTGCCGCCGCCGTCAGGGACTCGAGCCGCGTTCGCAGCAGGGCATCATCTTCCGATTGCGCAGCGACCGGGTCTTTGAGAATCGAGTGGGCGATCCTGCGGCGCGCAATTTTGTCCAACGTGTCCCATCGTTGGAGAAGCTCAGTGACTACTTCTGCGGTCGTGGCGTCCAGTTGGTTCACAGCGGGCCGTTCATCGGCGTAGTGCGCCAAAGCCGTGTCATTGTGGACATAGATCAGGAGTGTGCCGGCCGCCAGATCACCGATTCTCACGTGGTTGCGAGTCAACATGGTGGTGACCAGGCCCACGGCATAGCCGAATGGAAAGCTGTCGATCAGCCGGAACACATTGCGGGTGAGCAGTGAGCCGACGCCAGGAGCGCCCCCATCCCGGCTGACGATCTGAATCCCCGCCGTGCGTTTTCCGGGCGTGCCGCGGGTCGCGACTTCCAGGACGGGGTGGTAGAGAAAATAGATCACGGCCGGTGGTGCCAGCACATAAATGAACCAGGCGGAGCCGGGGTTCACAGGGGCATTCACGAGCCAACCACCGTTGTGCAGCATCGCCGCGACCAGATACCAGGCGGCGCTCAGTATGGTGCGTATATGCCAGTCGATTACGAATGCATATGAACGCGCACCCGGTCCGGCAACGGGCAGCGCAACGTCCACTCCCGTGACGCTGTCGACCACTAGGCCCGATTGTTGGTCCATCACTCCTCGGCTGCGAGTTGCTCGGCCTGGTATTCCTGTTGGAGAGCATCGAGCAACTCGTCGAGCTGCCCGTCCATCACTTTCTGCAGCTGATACAGCGTCAGGTTGATCCGATGATCGGTGACGCGCCCCTGCGGGAAGTTGTACGTGCGGATACGCTCCGACCGGTCGCCGCTGCCAACCTGCAGGCGGCGTGACTGCGCCTGCTCATTTTGTTGCTTTTCCTGCTCGGCTGCCAGCAATCGCGCTTTCAGCAGCGCCATGGCGCGCGAGCGGTTCTTGTGCTGGGAACGCTCTTCCTGGCACTCCACCACAATGCCGCTCGGCAGGTGCGTGATGCGGATGGCCGAGTCGGTCTTGTTGACGTGCTGGCCACCGGCCCCGGAGGAGCGGTACGTATCGATGCGCAGCTCGGCGGGATTCAGATCGATTACTTCGACTTCATCGAGTTCCGGCAGGATGGCCACTGTGCAGGCGGACGTGTGGATACGCCCCTGCGCCTCCGTTGCCGGGACCCGTTGCACCCGGTGAGTGCCGGATTCGAATTTCAGGCGGGAGAAAACTCCCCGGCCGGCCACCCGACTGATGATCTCGCGGTAGCCGCCGTGCTCGCCGCGGTTCTCACTGACGATCTCGACAGTCAGCCCGTGGCTCTCGGCGTAGCGTGAGTACATTCTGAACAGGTCGCCCGCGAAGATGGCCGCCTCGTCTCCACCCGTGCCCGCCCGGATCTCCAGGAAGATGTTCTTGTCGTCGCGCGGGTCTTTCGGGACGAGGAGCTTGCGCAGGTCGGCTTCGGCCGATGCGATGTCCTGCTGCACCCGGGTAACCTCTTCCGCACCCAGGGTGCGCATGTCGGGGTCGGCGTCCGCCAGCATTTCCTGCGCTGCCGCCAGATCTCGCTCGAGATTATGGTATCCGCGGATGCCTTCGGCGAGGGGCTGCAGGCGCGCATATTCCATGGACAGGTCCCGGAATTGCTGTGATCCGCCGGCAACGTCGGCGGTCGCGAGCAGACGGCCGACCTCTTCGAATCGGTCGGACATTCTCTCAAGGCGCTGACGTATGGATTCCTTCATGAGACCGTGGTTACTGGCGTGAGATCGTGGCTACTGGAGGGCGGCGCATTCTCGGGGATCGTCGGCGCCCATGACAAGGCGCACAATGTGCAGACGTTGCCGTAAAGTAGTCCCCGTGCATCGAATTATTATCCCCAGCGGCGCTACGCGCCGGTCGAACCCTTTGCACTTGCTGGTTGCCAGCTGTGCGCTCCTCGTCGGATGTGCTGCTGGCCCTGCTCGCAAGGAAGCCCCGGCTGCCCACGATCCAGCCGCGCTCACCGTGGTCGCAGAGATTGCGTTGGCGCGGGGAGATTGCAAGACGGCCTCCGAGAGCTATGCGGAGGCGGCCCAGGGTGGTGCGGTGCCACTGGCGAGGCGGGCTAGCGAGGTCTCCTTGGCTTGCGAGCATGTGCCGGCTGCGTGGAAATCTGCGGTTCGGTGGCGTGCGCTTGCCCCCGGGGACCGCGAGGCCGACGCAATGTACGCGACTGTCGCGATCAAGCTTTACAAGATTGCGGACGCGCGCGCAGCCATTGCCGAATTTGCAAAAACACAGGACGCCGCTGGTCTGAGCGAGCTCGCGGGGCTGATGCTGGAGCAATCGGATCCGCCGGCTGTGCTCGCCGCGATGAGCGGCGGGTTGGACTCGGCGAATATCACACCCGATACGACTGCGTTGCTCGCGGAGCTGGCATTGGCTGCCAACGATGCGCAACGTGCCGAACGCTATGCGCGGCAGTCGCTCGAGCACGATCCCAAGCAATTTGGTGCCAAGCGTGTGTTGGCTCGTGCATATGTTGTGCGTGGCGATTCCGCGAAGGCGATTGCTACTGCGCGCGAGATCATGCGCGAGGATTCGACGCGCGGCGCGTTCGAGCTTGCCGAAGTGCTCGTTGCCCTCGACCGGATAGAGGAGGCGCACCAGGAGTTGGAGCGCCTGCGCACTACGAAGGCATCTGCGTCGGAAATCGATCGCCGTCTCGCGCTGCTTGCCTATAGCGCCGGTGATATGAAAGAAGCGCAGCAACGCTTCGCTGATCTTGCTACGAAGGGTGAAGCGACAGACGCGGCACTGTTGTACTTGGCCGATATCGCGGCACACGACGGCGATACCGATGCGGCACTCGCCGGTTATCGCAGACTTGCCGATTCGTCGCTGGCGCTCGAGGCTCGGTCGAAGGCTGCTTCGATCTTGTTGAAGCGAAGCAAACGCACTGAGGCGCTGCTGCTATTGGACGACTATGTAACAGATCACCCGGACACGGAGTTCGAGACGCGGCTTTCGGAAGCACGATTGCTGGCCGATCACGGTGATGCGGAGACGGGTCTCACTTTGCTACAGACGGCTCTCGACAAGCACCCGAAGCATCCCGCTATCGAATACGACCGTGCGGTAATTCTCGAGCGAGCCGGGCGTGTGAAGGAATCCGTGGAAGTGCTGGAACGGCTGCTGCAGGAGCGGCCGGATGACCCTGTGCTCATGAACGCGTTGGGATACACGCTTGCCGATCACAGTCTGGATCTGGGACGTGCGGAAGGGCTTATTCACAAGGCGTTGACCGCGACACCCGATAGCCCGGCCGTGTTGGATAGCCTTGGCTGGGTGCGATTCCGACAAGGTGATTTCAAGGCTGCGGTTCCGGAACTCGAGCACGCGTATTCGCTGGAACATGATGCGGATATCGCAGCGCATTGGGGCGAAGCGTTGTGGACGAGTGGCAAACACCAAGAGGCACGCCAAGTCTGGGCCGCAGCGGTTGCGCGATCGCCTGAGGCACCGTTGCTCAAAGCGACGATGGCGCGATTCCTGCCCGATGCTCCGTAAACTTCTGTGGGTGGCGCTTGCCGTCCTGCTTGCGAGTTGCCGGACGGCTCCTCCGGTGCGGGAGATCGCCTCTCCGAGTTGGGAGGTTAGAAGACCGCAACTCCAGGCTCGTGAACGATTTGAGCTGAAAGGTCGCGTGGCAGTCGCCGCTGGGAGTGAAGGTTTCAACGCGCGTTTGCGTTGGACGCAGGATGGCAAACAAACGCGAATGTCGCTCGACGGGCCGCTGGGTGCCGGAGGAGTCCAGGTAACTTCGGACGGTTCCGCTGTCAGCATCGTCACCTCTCATGGTGATCGACTCGAGAACGATGCCGCGCGCACTGAGCTCACGAACCGGCTCGGCTTTGATCCTCCGCTCGACAGCCTGCGCTACTGGATTCTCGGAGTGCCCGAGCCTGGGCATCCGGCGCAAGAGTCACTGAATGCGCAGCAGCGTTTGGCGAGTCTTCAGCAGGACGGGTGGCAAATCCAATATACGGATTACATGTCAGTCCGCGGCGAGTGGCTACCGTCGAAACTTACGGTTCAGCGGCAAGGTGTGCGTTTGCGTGTTGTGGTGGATGGCTGGAACTCGTGACCGAAGAATTGCTGTGGCCCGCGCCCGCTAAGCTGAATCTCTTTCTCCACGTCACAGGCCGCCGTCCCGACGGCTACCACGAGCTGCAGACGGTATTTCAGCTCATCGACCTGAGCGACACGATCGCCATTTCCGTGCGGGAAGACGGCCGCATCGAGCGGCCGGATGGGCCGCCGGGGGTCGATCCGGAAGCGGATCTCACGGTCCGGGCCGCGCGCGCACTGCGGGATGCGTCCGGCGTTCGGCTGGGGGCCACGCTGCGCGTGCGTAAGCGGATCCCCATGGGCGGGGGACTGGGCGGCGGCAGTTCAGACGCGGCCACGGTACTGCTGGCGCTGAACGAAATGTGGGGTTGCCGCCTGGATCTGACCCAACTGGCCCGGCTGGGGCTACCGTTGGGCGCGGATGTGCCTGTTTTTGTTCGAGGTTCTTCGGCGTGGGGACAGGGGGTGGGCGAGGATTTGCAGCCGCTGGAGCTGCCGGAATCCTGGTACGTGGTCATTCATCCCGGGGTCTTTGTGGGAACCCGTGAGGTATTCCAGAGCCCTGAATTGACACGAAATTCCCCCCTCATCACAATACGCGACTTTTTTCAGGCGGGCGGTCGGAACGACTGCGAGCCGGTGGTGCGGGCGCGGTTTCCCGAGGTCGCGGACGCGCTCGACTGGCTCGGGCAGTTCGCGCCGGCCCGGCTTACCGGAACGGGTTCCTGTATCTTCGCGCCTTGCGCCACCGCGATCGACGCCGAGCGCCTCGCGGCGCGCGTGCCTGATCGGTGGAAGAGTTACGTTGCGCGCGGGTTGAATGTGTCGCCGGTGCATGAGTTGTTACGGGCGCGGGGGTGAGGGGGCCTGCGGGTGGTTGAGCCGCATGCGGCGAACGACCGCCGTAATTGGTTCTGTGACAGAGAGTTTGTAGTACTGGGGTGTCGCCAAGTGGTAAGGCAGCGGGTTTTGATCCCGCCATTCGGAGGTTCGAATCCTTCCACCCCAGCCAGAATTTATCGGCTCAAGTCATTCGTCTCGTATGAGTGGCTCCAGGGTCGAGCTTGGTTGCAGCGGCGACGAGAGCTGGCACAGCGATACCCTGATTCCCTCCGCTGGTGGCAGCGCGGTGGCAGCTCCAGGGGGAGGACATGCGGTCGTGCCTCCGCCGATGCCGGCCACCTTACCAGTCAACTCACCGCTCTTCCCGCTTGCTCAACGAGAAATTCAGGTCCTCTCGGATGCTGTCGAGGCGGTTCCGACCTATGCAAATCTGCTCATGCACATGCTCAATCGGCGTGAAGCCGTGGACAGCAGTCAAATCGAAGGGACGCACACCCAATTCGATGGGCTGCTCCTCCATGAGCTTGAGAAAGGCACGCCCGATGCGATTACCGATTCTGATGCCGAGCAGACACTGAACTACCTCCGCGCGTACACGCTCGGCATTGCGCAAGTGAGGAAGCGGGGGCAACACGCGCTCGACACCACGCTGATTCGCAAGATGCACCGACAGCTCATGAGCGGGGACTTACGTGCGGCACCCGGACAATTTCGCAGTGTCCAGAATTTTATCGGCGGACTAAAAATAGAGAATGCGCGGTTCATACCTCCACCGCCGTCGGAGGTCCCGCGACTTATGACCGATCTTGATCGGCTCATTCGTTACGAACCGGACCCCGAAGGTCACTATGATATTGGTGTGCTGTCGCGCGCTCCGATTGTTCACGCACAGTTTGAAGCGATTCACCCCTTTGTTGACGGGAACGGGCGCATCGGAAGATTGCTGTTTCCCTTGATGTTCGTTTGCGAGGGTGGACACCCGATCCACCTCGCGACATTCCTCAAACGTCGTCAGCGCGAATATGACGACGCCCTTCTAGAAGTACAGATGCAGCTGCGGTGGTCGTCATGGGTTGAGCTGTTCCTCGAATGCACAGTAGCGTCGTGTCGCCACACAGTACATCTGTTGCGCGAGCTCCGAACCGTCGCCGAACGATGGCAAGAACGTCTTTCAGCGCGCCGCACCCGAAAGCACGCCACCGCATGGCGTGTCGCCGATCTCTTGCTGGGTCAGCCCGTTGTTACGGTAACCTCTTTGGTCGAGCGCCTCAAGGTCACTTTTCCGTCCGCCAACGCGGCTGTCGCCATACTAGTCGAAATGGACATACTGCGACCCCAAGGGCAGCAGCGCCGCAACCGCGCTTTCCATGCCCACGAGGTCATGAACCTTCTCTATACCGGGATCGATGCGGTGTTGGACGACGTGGCTACGCTGCGAAACTACCGGGTCGCAAGCGGGACGTAAAGACGCTCTCGCCGGGCCGGATTTCGATGCGTTTCGTCTCGTGGGCCTTCATGGCGTTTGCAGCATCGCCCAACATAGATGACAAAGACCAACTCGATTCAACCGCCGGCCGAGGGGGATGCGCCCCTCGGCCGCCACCGTTGCCGAAACGGATATCACTGGTCCGCGCTTTTCGCCATCTTGTGATGCTCCGCGGCCAGGGCGCGCTCTTCCTTTGCGGCGGCCGCAAGTTTGACCGCGACGCTGTCGCAATGTTTGGCCTGCGCTGCCTGCAGACCCTTGCCTCCGCCCTGTTTGGAGTAGGTTTCTCCCAGGTTAGTGTGCATGGCGGCTACCTTGTCGAGAGCAGCGGCTTCCTCTTCGTAGCTCTTTGCGATCGCTTCGTGGTCCGCCGCAGTTTTGGCAGCCGCAACCGTAGCCGGCTCCGGGATGGCCGCACTCGCCGACAAGGCTCCCAATACGAGGCCGGTTGCAACAATACCCACACTCAATACCTTCACTGACGATTTCATATTCCGTGCTCCCTTCAATGTTTGGTCGTGTATCGATCAATAGCATTCGGACTGCAGGTCAAGCGCCCTGCTGTGCGGGCATATAACAACGCCTCATGCTGCCCGCAGTACCTTCCCAGCTGGAATCTCGACGTCAAATGTTGACCCCTGTCCAATCCTGGAATTAACTGTCACGGGTAGCTCGAGGAGCCCCGACAAGCGGCGCACAATCCCGAGACCCAACCCAAACCCGTCCCGGTGCGCGCGTCGAGCTTCCTCCAGTCGGTAGAAGTCTTCGAAGATCGTGCGCAGTTGATCCTCTGGAATCCCGATGCCCGTATCCGACACGACCAGGTGCAGGCTGCCGGTGGACGAGGCGAAACACCTGACCTGAACTTCACCTCGAGGCGTATAGCGGATGGCGTTGGCAACGAGGTTGGATAGGATCGTCCGCAACAAGGCAGGATCCGTCTCAACTACATGGTGACAGGGATTGCTGATGTACCTCAAGGACTTGGACTGCGCGAGCGTCGCGAATTGCCGCTCGAGATCGGTGAAGATCGAGTCAACTGGTACAGGCTCAGGGATGATCCGCAGTGAACCCGATTCGACGCGCGAAATATCGCTGAGCATTTTCAGCAACTGCCGCATCTGCGAGAGAGAGAAAGCAGCGTGTCCGAGCAGCTCTGCTACTTCGGATGGTGATGGCACACGGCGTTCGATCGAGCTCACCAGGAGCTCTAATGTCTGGACTGGTTGGCTCAGATCGTGTGCTGCCATGGAGAGGAACTCACCCTTGAGGCGAGCGACTCGTTCGGCCATCTGCCGGGCATCGCGGAGCTCGTCCAGGAATGCGTGCCGCTCGGTGGCGTCGCGAATCACCGCGACCGTCCAGCGCTTACCATTGCTGTGAATGGGTGCCAGCTGTATGTCGACCGGGAATTCGGTTCCATCGGCGCGCCGCGCGGCCAATGTCAGCCTGGTATCTCCCATTGCCCTTACACGGGGCGCCCCGATATATATGTCACGAAGGGCCGTGTGCTTAGCCCGCAGCCGTTCGGGGATGAGTGTCTCAATTGGTTTGCCGACTATGTCGGCAGCGTTGACACCGAACAGCTGTATCAGGCGCCCATTTGCATAGACGACGATCCCCGCGGCATCGACGAGAGCGATCGCGTCGGGTGCCTGCTCGATGACTTCAGAGAATGTGGGCAGCGACAACGTCATGATCAGGCAGCCGACTCTCGAGAAGACGCGCGCGCCAGTTGATCCTTGCCATCCGACACAGTGGGAAGCTCGAAGAAGAATGTGGTACCCGCGTTCGGATCGCTCACGAAGTCGATGACCGCTCCGTGCAGCTCCAGTATGCCGCGCGCAATGGACAATCCGAGGCCTGAATGTCCGGATTCCGAGGAGCGGCTCTTGTCGCCGCGATAGAAATGTTCAAACACACGCTTGCGTTCGGATTCGGGGATGCCCGGGCCCGTGTCGTGTATTTCCAGGCGCACGCTGTGTGCGGTGGGGAGCAGGCGCACCGTAACCTGACCGCCCGAACCCGCATGACGCAGGGCGTTGTCAGTCAAATTGTCAATGACCCGTCCGATAAGAGTCACGTCTGCGTAGACGAACGGCACGCTCGGCGGCCGCTCCATTGAGAGGTTCACAGCGCTCCGACGGGCCGCAAGCCCGAATTTCATCACAATATCCTGGGCCAGCTCGGCTACCTGGAATGGCTCGGGAGAGAGTGTGACTTGGTGTGCATCGAGCTTCGCGACTTCCAGGAGTTGTTCGACGAGCTTCACGAGCCGGCGGCACTGATGCAACGTCGTTGCGAGATATGCGCGACGTTCTTCGTGCGGGAGGTTTTCCTTCATCGAGAGCAGTTCGAGATGCGCTTGCAGCGTCGCAAGCGGCGTGCGCAGGTCGTGCGAGACGTTTGCCAGAAGCTCACGTCGCATGCTGTCTGTTTCGCGGAGCTCGCGCATCTGCTCCCGAATGCGTACTGCGAGATCGAGGAACAGCCGGCGCAGGCGTTCAATCTCGTCGTCGTTGGCGGAGGCGTTTTGGGGGGTAGGTTCCGGTAACTCGGAAAAACGGCTATCGCGTACGCGCTCAATGCTTTCCTGCAATACTCCGAGACGTCCGGTCAGCAGGCGTAGAAAGAGCGCGCTGCCTGCAATAGCCAGCACGGTTGCGATCAGAATGACCCCGGCACCTTCGCCAATCGCATATGTTGTCTTCAGCCCTGCCGCGGGCGACTTCTCGTTATGTCGATTGAGAACCACGTACAGGAAGGCGGCGGGGCAGTGAGGAATCGACAGCGGCGCGACAGAGAATACCTGTTCGCGTCGCGTGTCGGCCGGATCGTCTGCGAGAAGTGGAAAATCTGTGCGCCCGTCGAGAAATCGGTCGATAGGTGCAAGGCTCACGTGAGTGCGAAGGATGTGGTCACTGGGAACCGAGCCGGCGAGAATCGCTCCCTTCGCATCGAGTACATAGACGTCGATGTTCGGATTGATGGATGCAATCCTTGTGAGCGAGCTGGCGAAGTTGCTCGCAGTCAGCGGTGGGTCGCGAATGAGCAGGTTCGATGCCACGTACTGCTGAGCGAGCTGGCGATTGGCCAGTTGGTCGAACTCGAGGTGGTACTTTTCGTGCGATACGCGCATCACGAAGATGAATACGCCTGTCATGAGGGCGCCGAATCCCAGGAAGAGGAGAAGAAGCTTCCCGAAAAGTGTCCGTGGCTTGATCACTGACGGCGCCCGGTCACTTCAGGGCTTGTCTTCGGGTAGAAATTTGTAACCTACCCCCCAGACCGTCTGCAACAACTCGGGATTACCAGGGTCACGCTCGATCTTGTTTCGCAGTCGATTGATGTGACAATTGATGGCATGTTCGTAGCCGTCGTGACTGTAGCCCCAAACCGCATCGAGGAGCTGTGCGCGGCTGTAGACACGCCCCGGGTTGTGCGCGAAGTGCAGCAGTAGATCGAACTCCTTTTGTGTGAGGGTGAGCGTATTACCGTGCGCGCGCACTTCTCGCGAGCGCGGATCGATGGAGAGGACCTTGCCGAAGCGCAATACCTGCGGCGCTTCGCGCGCCTGTTCTGAGAGGCTGTCGACGCGGCGAAAGATCGCCTTCACGCGTGCAGAAAGCTCAGCCACACTGAAGGGCTTCGTCATGTAGTCATCGGCGCCCATTTCAAGGCCGAGAACCTTGTCGGCCTCCGTTGCGCGGGCGGTGAGTATGAGCACGGGCGTGTACACCCGATGTTGGCGCAAGCGCCGACAGACGTCGAGTCCGTCCATCCCCGGTAGCATGATATCCAGCAGGATGAGATCGAATTGACGGGATTCGGCCATCTCGAGACCAACATCGCCGGCAAAGGCCAGGTATACCGTGCATGACAGATCTTCGAGGTGGCGCTTGAGGACCCTGGCGAGCTCCTGCTCGTCCTCGATGATCAATACGTTGCGGTTCATATGAGAACGCCCATCATACGGAAGCCGTCGCTGTAATCCTCTCTAAAGTGTCTCGGAACCGTTGCTCCGCCCTTTCTGTGGATGGATCCGGAAAATACAGTCGGGGCGCAGACCCACGTATTGCGGTTACTACGTATACGAAGCGCCCGTCCTTGCGATCGTTTCGCGAACTTTTCACGCGAGACTGCCTCCCGCACGCTTGTCATGAAGCTCTCGAAAATTCCACATGGGAAGTTTGTTCATATGAAATTCCTTCGGATCAGCCCAAAGCTGACATGACGTCTGGCATACGAGCATGAGCATGGTTCCGTTCACCCGACGGACGTTCGTCCAGGGCATCAGCGCTGCAACAGCAGCAGGTATTGCCGGCGTGCGGCCCGCTAGCCTGTTTGCGCAAGGCCACCATCGAGCCGAGCTTCACGGCCCCGACATAGATTTGCAGATTGATTCAATGCCTGTGAGTTACACCGGGCGGAAGCGCGTTGCGACCGCGGTGAACGGGCAGGTACCTGCACCGCTGGTCCGTTTGCGCGAAGGCGAGCCGACCACAGTGCGGGTAGCGAATCGCTTGAGAGAGAGCACGTCCATTCACTGGCACGGACTTGTACTGCCCGCGGAAATGGATGGCGTGCCTGGCATCAGCTTCCCGGGCATCGAGCCGGGCAAAGCATTCACGTACCGATTCACTCCCCGTCAGACCGGCACGTACTGGTATCACGCTCACACGCTTCATGAGCAGACGGGCCTCTATGGTCCATTGATCATCGAGCCGAAGGCGCCGCAACCGGGGCGCGCGGATCGCGAGTATGCGGTGTTGCTCAGCGACTGGACGGACGAAGACCCTCTTCAGGTCTTTCTCAATCTGAAAAAGATGGGTGGCTACTACAACCACCAGCGACCCGAGGCTTCCGACTACTTCAAGGACGTGTCGCAGCTCGGGATTGCGCGCGCGATGGCGCGACGCCAGATGTGGAATCGATCACGCATGATCCCGACTGACTTCAGTGACGTCTCGGCGAGTACTTACACCTATCTCATGAACGGGCAATCGCCGACAGGGAATTGGACGGGCATTGCGCGCGCGGGTGAGCGGGTGCATTTGCGCTTCATCGGCGCGGGCACGGCCACGTTTTTCGACGTCCGCATTCCAGGTCTCAAACTGACAGTAGTCAATACGGACGGGCAGGACGTTGAGGCCGTCGAAGTAGACGAGTTTCGCATCGGGCCTGGAGAGACTTACGACGTGCTGGTCCAGATGCCGAATGACGAGGCTTACACCATTTTCGCTCAGGCCTTGGATCGCTCAGGCTTTGCGCGCGGCACGCTCTCACCGAGGGCAGGTATGCAGGCCGCGATCCCGAAGCCCGACACGCCACACTGGCTGACCGACGCTGACATGATGGGCATGATGGCCAAGCCAGATGACATGGCGTCGACGGAGGGCTCAATGGACATGAGCTCAATGGACATGAGCTCGATGGAAGGCTCGGGGTCCCAGCCAAAGAAAGCTCGTCATGCACGTACCGAGTACGGCCCCGCTGTTGACATGCGTGTCGATTACCCGCGGACGAACCTCGACGACCCCGGAGTTAACTTACGCGATAACGGCCGTCGTGTACTGACCTACGCCGATCTTCGCACAATAGGTGGTCCACTGGATCGCCGCTCTCCCAGTCGTGAGATTGAGCTGCATCTTACGGGCAACATGGATCGATTCGAATGGTCGATTGATGGAGTGAAACTCACGGAAGCCAAACCCATCCATTTCCGTGCGAATGAGCGGCTGCGCGTGATTTTGGTGAACGATACCACCATGACCCATCCGATGCACTTGCACGGTATGTGGAGCGAGTTGGAAACCGAGCAAGGCGAATTTCAGGCGCGCAAGCACACCATTGCTGTACAGCCTGCGCAACGCATCAGTTTTGGCGTTACTGCCGACGCGCTCGGACGCTGGGCCTTTCACTGCCATCTCCTCTATCACATGGCGGCCGGCATGTTTCGGGAAGTGGTTGTCGCATGAGATTGCAGCGCTCATGCATCGTACCTTGCGTGTTTGTTTTGGGCGCTACGGTAGCTGAAGGCGGGCAGATGGACATGGGCTCCGTGCGGAGTGGGCACGTGCCCCCGGACGCCCGTGATCCGAATGCCTACGCTGACGGGTTCACATATACGAATATGCCCGGATTCGAGGGGTCCGATCGGATCAAATTCGCAACGGCGCGGGCCGATGAGTTTGAAGTCCTATCCGGCAACCAGGGTGAAGGGTTCGCCTGGAGTGTCCAGGCGAACTACGGCGACGACCACAACAAGGCGTGGTTCCGTACGCAAGGGCTCAAAGACTCCGGCCCATGGGATCCAACGACCGACGCAGAAATACTCTGGTGGCGTCCTCTGAGCGCGTTCTGGGGTATGCAGATGGGCCTGCGACAGGACTTCGGGCCTGGTTCGCATACCTATCTCGCCGCCGGCATCGAAGGGCTTGCCCCGTACTGGCTCGAACTTGAAGCGACGGCGTATGTTGGTGAGGATGGACGGTTGGCTGCGCGGCTGAAGGGGTCCTACGACATCCTGTTCACCAACCGCTTGATTCTGACGACCAGCCTTGAAACCAACCTCTACAGCAGGCCTGAGAGCGGCCGGGGGCTCGGTTCCGGATTGGGCAATATTGAAGCCGGCTTGCGCGCGCGCTACGAGCTCACGCGAAAGTTCGCGCCATATGTTGGCTATGTGCTGGAACGTTCCTTTCTGGGAACGGCGGATCGTCGCCGCGTCGCCGGTGAGCCTGTGACCGAGCATCGTTTCGTTGTGGGAATACGAATGTGGCGCTGAGGAGCGCATTCCCTGTTTTGCAAACCAGACCATCAGGAGAAATGTCATGGATCGGAATTACAAAGCCGCTTGCGCAGTCGCCGCAGTGTTCGGCCTGTTGACGGCGGGTACTGCAGTAAGTCAGAGCACGAGCGATCAGTCAAATCGTGTTGCGCAAACAAACTCCGCACCGAAGTCGAAGGAGGCGGCCTCACAGGATATGCCGGCGAATGATGCGGACTTGGCAAAGCATTTGGAAGACATGATGAAGCATATGGAAGAGATGTCGAAGAAGATGGAACAGAAGGGGATGGACATGGAAAAGATGGGGAAGCAGATGCGCGAGAAGGGGATGCAGATGCACGATCGGTCAATGGCCATGATGAAGAATCAGTCGCCGATGGGCATGAAGATGGAGTCCGCCGGACAGAGCATGGACACCATGAAGAAGGATATGCAGAAGTGTGACATGGACATGCAGAAGGTGGACAAGAGCATGAAGAAGATGGAATCGGATATGGGCATGGAAGACATGTAGCTCGGGTCGTCCGGTGTATGCGGATCCAATCGCAATGTTGAAAGACCGGCGCACGCGGGTTGCGTGCGCCCTGCTGTTGGCTTGCGGTACGCTCTGTGCACAGACGGCGGATGAGCACGCGAAGCATCATCTTCCCCCGGATGCGACGTCACCGTTGCCATCGCAATCCGCCGATGCTGCGGGTTCCGCGGCTGCATCAACAGGCGTTGCACCCATGCCAACCGGTGCTGCACCTACACCAGCCGCCGCCTCGACATCAGTCAGCGGTGCTCCAGCGGCGGCCGGTGGGATGAGCATGAGCGGCATGGGCTGCAGTGGTGCCGGATGTAGTCGGGCACCCTCACGGCTGCTATATCCCACACTGATGGCACTGCCGGATCTCCCGCCGGAGCAACGCGCGGAAATCGAGAGGCAAGCGCACGCACGAATGATCGAAGGTACCAAGCAGATGAGCGCGGCGGTCTCCGATATCGCGGGCGCAACTGAGCGACGGGACTTTGCTTTCATGCAGGAAGCCACGTCGCGCATGGACGCTGCTCTCGACCAGTTCGAGAGCGGACTTACGGCGCATCGGGCCCTCGCAGAGGGACAGGCGCCTCGCAATATCGCTGTGCGCTGGTTCAAGCGCCAGATGAACCTCACGGATCCCATCGCAAGCCCGCAGCCCCACGGAATCTTTGGACTTTCGAGCTTTCACTACGCTGCGATGGCACTGCTTGCGGCGTTCGCGGCGCTGGCGAGCGGGATGTACGTGGCGCGCAGCCGACGAGTAAGCGCCGTATTGGCAAGCTTGCGGACAACAGGCTCTCTGCCCGCAACTCTGACTGCACCGTCGGGCCCCTTCACTTCGTCCGGCACCGCTGCCTCGCCAGTTCCGCCAACGGCACCACCCGTGCGCGTGCCGCCTTCGACGACGGGAAACTGGGCCGGGAAATTACGCGTTGCGCGCATCTTTCAGGAAACATCGACAGTTAAGACGTTTCGTCTCATGCCGGTGGACGGCCCGGGGCCTTTGCCCTTTATGTTCGAGCCGGGTCAGTTCCTGACAGTTGCCGTAATCGTGGATGGAAAGACTGTGAGGCGTTCGTATTCGATCGCGTCCTCGCCGTGCTGTCAGGGATGGTGCGAGATTACGGTCAAGCGAGAGGGCGGCGGTGTCGTATCCGGATACTTACACGAACACGTTGCGGATGGCGATCAGATCGATGTGTCGGGGCCATATGGTCGCTTCACATTCAAGGGCTGGGAAGCCCAGAGCGTCGTGTTCATCGCCGGCGGAGTCGGGGTCACACCGCTGATGAGCTCCATTCGCCATCTGACGGACCTAAGCTGGAATGGACGCATCGATCTCGTTTACGCCTGTGCGCGGCTCGACAGTGTCATCTTCCGTGAAGAGCTCACCTATCTCGCGGCCCGCCATCCCAATCTGCACGTGACCATAGTCCTGAGCGATGAGCCTGCGGGTATCTGGAGCGGCGCGCGCGGATTTGTAACCTCGGAACTGCTGAGCGGTGTCGCAGACATTCGTTCGCGCCGCATCCACCTTTGCGGCCCACCCGCGATGATGGATGCGGTCAGGAAGGAACTCGCGCAGCTCGGCGTCGCGCCAGACTCAATCAAGACAGAACTATTCCTCGGCATCCCGAAGACGGTGCCGCCGCCAGCAAAGGCGCCGAAGGGGGACATTACCACCGCCCCCGTGTGCAGCTTTGCGCGCTCCAACAAGAAAGTGCCGATGCGCAACGGCCAGACAGTATTGGAAGCCGCCGAAGACAACGGTGTCGCAATCGAATACCAGTGCCGCCAGGGCTATTGCGGCGTTTGCAAAGTCAAGCTGCTGGCCGGAAATGTCACGATGGCCGTGGAAGACGCTCTGACGCCCGCGGACAAGGCTTCCGGATTGATACTGACCTGTCAGGCGAAGGCCACGGGCGACATAGGTGTGGACGCCTGACATGCGCAGCGCAGATCGGCCCATCGCCGTCAGCATGTTCGTGCTTTTGATGGTGTTCTGGCTCGGCTTCCTGGTCCATCGCGCACCGAGATTCGCCGGCAGTGTCTGGGGCGGTTTCTTTGGCGTGACTGCAGCTTTGTGCATGCTGATACCGCTCGCGTATACAGTGGTGAAGCGCACCCCTCGCGTGCGGCAACTCCTCACGGCGCGGTATTCCATGGGCTCCCTGCTGCGCCTGCATGTGTACTTCGGGACTGTTGGTACGCTACTCGCAATCGTCCATACAGGGCATGAATTTCGAAGCACGCTCGGGATGGCGCTGATCACGTCGCTGTTGTTGATAGTCTTCAGCGGCTTCATAGGACACTATTATCTCAGGTATGTCGCCGAGAACGTCCGTGAGAACGAGTCGCAGCTCAGTGTCCTGTGGCGGTCACTGGAACTTAGATCGCAAGCCTTGGCGAGTGGTCCGTTGGAGCCTTCCGTCTCCATGCGGGCCGCGGCTGAGGTGATGTCTCTCGCGACGGCAACCGCGGAGTTGCAATATTCGGTGCGATTTCAACAGCGCGTCCGGCGGATATTCAACATTTGGCTCAATGTTCATATCGCTTGCTCGGCGTCGTTCTATCTACTCCTAGTGCTGCACATCTGGAGCGGTATCTACTTCGGCCTGCGTTGGCTTGAATTGGCACGCCTATGACGAAGCTGGCGGGTATGCTCGGTGTGCTTGCGGGCGGGTTGCTGATTCTTCTGGTTGCGCCCGGACTGCGGACCATGTCGCGCTGGGAGCGCTTCGCCGAGCCCGGTCCTTTGTCCGCAGCACACAGTTTCCTGAAGGACGATTGCTCGAGTTGTCACGTGCCTGTCAGAGGTGTTGACGTCACGCGGTGTATCTCATGCCATGCGAATGAAACTGCTCTGCTGCAGCGGCAGCCGAGTGCGTTTCACGCCAGCATCGGTGACTGCGTCGATTGCCATCGTGAGCATGACGGCGACAGAGGGCTTCGATCCGGAATGGATCACCAGGCACTGGCCCGCATAGGATTACGACAGCTGGCCGGTGCACCTGAGGGAAGCGATGCACAGTTGCTGTACTCGCACGTGATTGTTCACGGCCCGGTGGCCGCTGGCGGCCCGCCGGGCGAACAACTGCTCGATTGCTTTGGCTGCCATCAGAGTCGGGACCGTCACTTGGGGCAATTCGGTCGCGACTGTGCGGCTTGTCACGGCACACAGCAATGGACGATTGCGCTATACAGGCATCCGCCACCCAGTTCTACGGATTGTGCGCAATGCCATCGCCCACCACCAAGCCACTCCATGGGCCACTTTGAGATGGTTTCCAAGCGTGTCGCCGGGGTGGAGCATGCCGACGTCGAACAGTGCTACCTCTGCCACCAATCCACTTCCTGGAATGACATCAGGTCCGTGGGTGTGTACTTCCACCATTAGGGGCGCGCCTAGAATCGGCGCAGGCCGGGGAGCGATTGGGTCTGTCGCAGTCGTACCTGTCGCAGCTCGAATGCGCGCCGAACGGGTCAATCCTCACGACATGTCTGTCAATAGAGACATCTCGTCGCCGTTGTCGCTTGTGGGAGACGTGCTCCAATGGCGACATCTTGCGCGTTGACACGTGGGATGGCTTACTCCGCCCCTTGGCAAGCCAGATGCAACATAACACCCACAGTCTTGGGTAACTGCTGCGCTCGTAAGCTTGCGCGAGTTGACTCGCAAGTGCGCTACCGCCTGCGATCCATACAAAACCTCTAGCAGCTTTTTATTGATTTTTTGCGGGGAGATATGGTGAGGAATTTTCTTTGTGCGCTCACTGTTGTAGCGCTGGGCTGCTTCTGTGGAAATGTGGCGCTTGCCGCCTCAGCGACTTTTACAATCAGTCCCAATCCGGCAGCGACGGGCCAAGCCATTACCGTCACCGCCAAGATTTCTCCCGGCATCACGGCCAGCAGCGTAAGGCTCACGCTCTGGCTTTATAACGCCAGCAACAGCGCCTACGTCGGTCAGGTGTCACTTTCAGGCTTGAGCTACACGGCCAGTCAAACTACAACGACCACCATCGCCCTGCCGTCCAAGCTTGCGGCCGGCAGTTATTACTTCAATCCCACCCTCTATACTTCCGGCGGCACCCGGTTGTGGGGTACTACCCACGCCGCTACTTTCACTGTTGGCAGCGCAGGCTCTGGTGGCAGCGCAGGTTCGTGCACATTCAATGGCAAGACCATCGCCAGCGGATCTTCCGTGACGGCCTATCTGGCCTCGAGCGTTCCTTCAGGCCAGACCTGCAAGAGCCAGGTTCGTACCTGCTCCAACGGCACCCTCAGCGGTACTTATGCTTACGCCAGCTGCTCGGTTCAGGCTGCTTCGACCAGTCATTCCATCAAATGGAATCCGGGCCATTATCTGTCATCGAATGCCATTCTGGAGCCGGGCGAACAGTTTACTGTTCAGCCGTCGGGTACCTGGAATGAATTCCTGACTGAAGTGAACCAACTCAATAATCAGGATAACGTCGTCGGCTATACCGCCTTTGTCTATTGGTCGGCGCTGGAGCCATCGCAAGACAAATATGACTTCTCGCAAATTTCGGCCTTGCTGAATTACCTCAAGACGCACTTCAACAAACCCAAGCATCTGGTGCTCGTCGTGATGCCGGGAAAGAATGGCACCACCGATGCCAGGGGCGCGATACCGAAGTACATCGCGAGCAGCTCAATGTATGGCCCCAGCCCGATTGCCGGAAGTTATGGCTGGTGGGGCGGCAAGGGTAATGGTGTCACGGCGATCGCCGCTTTGCACCGGCCTGCTGTCATGGAACGGTGGATCAAGCTTCATGAGAAGCTTGGCGCGGCTTTCAACGGCGATCCTAATTTCGAAGCCATCTTGTTCGCGGAAACCTCATGGGTTATCGGCGCCTCGAAGAACAATGGCGCGCCGGATTGGAACGGCGCTACGTCCCTTACAAATTGGGAAAACCTGGTTGCCGCGACAGCAACAGCGTTCCCGAATACCAACGTCATCGTGGAAAACACCTGGTTGGACCTGCCATTGCGCACACAACAGCTCGAACAATTCATGCTCGAGCATCGCGTTGCGCCGGGCACGCAGGACACCCTTGGCCAAACTTGGATTGATCAACACGGTGGCGTCCTCAACAACTGGGGCCTGAACGAGTACATCGGCAAAAGCACCAACGCCGGTTTTCCACCGCTCGGGCCGGACATGCGTTCCAGGATGCATTCCATGGTCCTCATCGAGGCACCTAATTTGGGCCTCTATGTGGCAAACAACGGCTACACCCCGGCGGATATCTGTGTGGCTCTCAATCGATCCTATACTGCAAGCCATGCGTTCTGGACTTACCTGGGCAATAACAACACCACAAAGCCGTGGGCCAATTGGTCGAACGTTCTGGCGACAATCAATAAATGCCCGTTGGTTAACACCGGGTATCCGCTGATTTATCCGTAACGCCAGACTCAACTGAGTCATCGTGGAGGCTGAGCTCGATCAGCCTCCGTCAACAGTGACCCAGGCGCCTGGCCGCTGCCAGCTGTGCACAGCCGAAGGGCCCGATTGACGCGGACCTGATCGACGCCGTCTGCGATGCGACGCCCGCCAGCCGGCGCGCGATCCGGCTGTGGCATCCTTGCGTCGATGGTTACATTTCGAACCCGCGGGCGACGGTTGTGGCTCGGAGGAGCGATCGCCGCGGCGCTGGTCGCAAGCCTGGCCGCGCTGTTGCTGAGACCCATGCTCGAGCGCGCGGTGCGTGCGCGGATCGAGTCCGCGACCGTGCGCCATGGGATGGTTGCCCGAATTGGGCTGGTACATGTCGGCGTATGGCCGTTGCTGCGGCTGGAGGGAGTCGATCTCGACCTCGGTCATGGAGTGCGACTGCATGCCGACATAATCACAGCCACGTGGCCCGGCCGCCTGCGACTTGCAGTTCGCGCCGCCACTCTGGCGGGCCCAACAGCGATCATGGTCAGTTCGCCGGCCACTGCCTGGGACATCGCGGGCATTCTCGGCGAGCACCTCCAACTCACGCTGGTGGAGCCACAGGCCGGCCTGTCAATCCGCAAGCTGGCGGATCCGGTGGGCAGCGCGTGGAATGTGGAGGCACGTGGGCTCGACGTCGGTCGTCTGCTCGACGTGCGGCGCGACGCTCACCCGCTGCTTGATGGTGGTATTGCGGACGGCCGCGTAGATCTTCGGGCGAGCACCGATGAGCTCAGTTTCCACGTGGACGTGGGCGCGCGCGGTGCGCGCTTGGGAGTGCTGGCGGACAACGCCGACGACGAACCGCAGCTCGGCGATCCGACGGACGTGACCATGCGATTCGATGGTGCCTGGCGGCGGCCCGAGGGCACGATCGAAATCCCCGAGGTCCACGCGACGTTGGCCAGTGCGGCCCTGTCGGGCTCGATCGCGCTGCGCGACCTCGACACCGATCCGAATGTCCCGTGTCGCGCCACTGGCGCTTCTCGGGATTCCCTTCGCTGCGCTCCGGTTGTCCCGTGTCGCGCCGCTGGCGCTTCTCGGGATTCCCTCCGCTGCGCTCCGGTCGTCGATCTCGCACTCGGCGTGCGGCATCTAGACTTCGCGCAACTGCTGGGCACATCCGGGCTCGCGGTGCCCGAAAGCTTGGGAATGGCGCCCGGCGGCGGCAGTGATCTTGGCTCGGCCACGATCGACGTGCGTGTGCGCGGACGCCTGGCGGACCCTGCCTCTCTCTCGGTGAGCCAAAAGATCGACTTCAGGCCGCCACGCCAGATGCCGCCGGCGATCGCCCGCCTGCGCGGCGATTTCATCTTCAGCTCCGATGACGGACCCGGGCCGCACCGCCCCATCAACGTCTCGCTCGCATCCCCCGACTTCATCGCCCTGCGCGACGTTCCGCCGCTGTTCGTGCGCACTCTGCTGCTTGCAGAAGACACAGGCTTCTACGGGCATCGCGGCATCGACCTTCGCGAACTACCCACCGCGCTACTCACCAACTGGTCGCGCGGCGGCGCCGCGCGCGGCGCGTCGACAATCACCCAGCAGCTGGCCAAGAACCTATTCCTGTCGCGCGACAAGCAGGTTGGACGCAAGCTGCAGGAACTGGCGATCACGTTCCTGCTCGAGTCGGCGCTCGGCAAGGATCGTATTCTTGAGATCTACCTGAACATCATCGAATGGGGACCGGACCTGCGTGGCCTGCGGCCCGCGGCCCGCCGCTATTTCGGTCGCGAACCCAGGGAGCTGACGCCGGCCCAGATGGCCTTCCTGGTTGCGATCATCCCAGGGCCGATCAAGTATCAGAGTTCATTCGCGCGCGGCACGCCGGGGCCTGGGCTGCGTTCGCTGATCGACGAGCTGCTGGCGAAGCTGCGGTCGGTGCATGTGATCGGCGAGGAGGAATATCAGCAAGCGCTCGGTGAACCCATCGTCGTTGCCGGCGGGAGGCCGCCCGGATGATCGGTGGCGAATGGAGGACGCTGGTGATGTTGTTATATGTCGATGTGCCGCCTAAGCGATGTAGCATGCGGTAGGCGGGGAACTCTGAGACTTGGCGCAGTCCTGTTCTGTTAAATAGACGCCGCCGCTACCTCCGTCCAGCGTTGCAATTATCCCAGCCGGTGGTGGACAATTCGGTCGCCGAACGAATAACAGGGAAGAATAATAATAATGAGAGCGGTAGTCCTCGCCGTGTGTGCATTGTTCATCAGTGCCTGCGGCGGTGGTAGCGGAGGGGGTACTACTGCTCCTATACCGGCAATTGCGCTGCAACCCACGACGGCGACCGTTACATCGGTAGCTGGAACGAGCACTGGGTTTTCGGTTGTCGCTACAGCGACGACCCACCTGGCGGGCACTATCTACGTAAAGATCACTGATCCGAACGGAGTGCTGCAGCCAACAGCGACTATTACACCGGGGAGTGGAGAGTCCTACTCCGTCGGACTGATGACTTCCGCTTCGCTGGCGGCCGGCCACTATGCGGGCAGCTTCCAGGTAAGCCTCTGTTATGACGCGGGTTGCAATCAACTTGTAGCCGGATCACCAGTGTCGGTCGCGTTCGATTTTACCGTCGCGGGAGCTTACACGCTGGCTCCCGCTGCTTTGTCGGCCACGTTTATCGCTGGATTGCCGCCCGCAGTTTCGGTCACAGTCACGCCCACCATCCCCGTCAGCGGGTCGGTCTACGTGTCCCTGGCCGATCCGGGTAATGTTCTTTCGGCGACGAGGTCGGTGACAGCGAACAACAATGGCTCTTATTCGATCACTGTACAACCAGCGAGCTCACTGACTGCCGGGCACGTGACCGGAACGCTGGCCATCAATCTATGCAGCGACTCCGCATGCGCATCCCCGCTTGCGGGCACCCCGGTCTCAGTGCCATACGACTTCACGGTGCTGGCCGGACCGCCGGCCCTCACATTGAGCCCGGCCTCTGCCAATGGCTCGTTCGTGGCAGGCAATCCGGTTCCATTCCTGATCAACTTGTCGGCGACAATCGCCTCCGAGGTCACATTTCCGATCTACACCCGGGTCACTGACCCGAGCGGTAGCCTGTTGGGTACGGCCACTCTCTTCTCCGAACCTGCCAGTCATTACACGTTGACTGTCCAGGCGAATCCGTCGCTCGCCGCAGGACACTACACCGGGTCATTCCAACTGAACGTCTGCCACGATCAGAGTTGCACGCAGCCCATGCTCGGTTCGCCCGTGTCCGTACCGTTCGATATCCAGGTTGCTGCGAATCCCCACGCCGGTTTGACGCCCCTGACCGCATGGCCCGGCGTAGGTGATTGGGAGACTTTCCAGCGTAACGCCGCGCATACCGGCTTCGTGCCGGTGACTCTCGATCCGGCCGTTTTCGCGACTCGTTGGCTCTGGACAGCCCCGGCCACCCAGATGAGCACCGTCACGATCGCTGCCGGCCGGCTATACGTCAACGCCGGGCATGTGACCTATGCCTTGAATGAGTTCGATCACAGTGTGGCGTGGCAGCACGACTTCAATGTGGATCTGGCCGGTTACAACTTCAACACAACCGTAAACCCGCCCGCGGTCTCCGCTGGCAGGACCTATGTGACCACGAGCCCCGGGTCGGCAACCTGGATGTATGGATTCGATGCAACCAACGGCACGCAGCTGTTCCGGAAAGCATTCGGGTCACAGGCTGAGACTTACCTGGCGCCTACAGTCGACAGCGGCGTCGTGTTTGAGGACGGCGGCGCTTACGGCGGTATCTATGCCTTTGACGCTAATGCGGGCACGGAATTGTTTTTCACACAGCTTCATCAGTTCGATGCGTGGACTCCTGCCGTCGATGCCAACTATGCGTATGTCTATCTTGGCGGCCTGGATGGTATACAGCCCGGGGAGTTGGACGTCATCGACCGCCACTCCGGGGCCCAGGTCGCAGCCATTCAGGATACGAGCTTTGTATGGCGTGGGCAGCATATTGATGCTGCGCCCGTGCTGGGTCAGGCCGGGTCGGTTTTCGCAGTCAACGTCGGCGATCCGTACGCAAACTCGCTGGTGAATTTCGACACGAACGCGCAATCCGTCCGCTGGCACGTTGCAGGTGGCTATAACGGGAATCCGGCGTACGCTGCGTCCGTCGTCTACGCGGGCAATTCGATACCTCTGCAACTCGAGGCCCGTTCGGAGTCGGATGGCTCGCTACTGTGGTCATGGGCTCCGCAACCTCTCAAGTCCGAGACCCGGTTTATCGGCGACGTACTCGCGACGAACAACTTGGTGTTTGTGAGCACCAACACTACGACGTATGCAATCAGTCAAAGCACCCACCAGCCTGTATGGAGCATTCCAGTACCTGGCCGGCTCGCTTTGTCCGCCAACGGGGTTTTGTACGTGGTGGCTGTGGATGAGGCGGGTAGCACCAACGGTACCGTTGTTGCGGTAAACGTGAAGGACTGAGGACTGTTGCATGACGTTTCGCGCATTGTTGGTGACCCTGGTGGTCGCCGTTTCCCTGGCTGCCTGTGGCGGAGGAGGCGGAGGAGGCGGAGGAATCGAGAATCCGCCACCGACTCCTCCACCCCCGCAAGCACAGTCCATCTCGTTCGCAAACGCGGGACCCGTTAATGCCTTCCTGGAGGATGCTGCCTATTCGAATCCGGCTTCCGGTGGCGCGGGGACCGGCGCCATCACCTACACGAGCAATCTGCCGTCACTTGCGAAAGTGGACGCGAGCACCGGGCAGGTCACGATTCTCGCGGTCGGGGATGTTGTCATTACGGCTTCGAAAGCTGCGGACGCAAATTACAACGCCGCGCATGCCAGCTACTCGATGCACATTGCTCCCCGGACTGTGGGGATCAGCGCCTGGATCGGCTCATCGGACACCGAGTTAGCGTTTTTCTCGGACTACCTCACGATGGATTTCACGCGCTCTACTGATTTGGCGTGCGATCCGAGAAACTATTCCGTGTGCAGCAACGGAACCCAGACACCGGCTTCCGCGTCACCGCTGACAGACTCTGTTGCTACACTGCAGAAGCCCACAGCCTACTGGTTGAAGTACGGCGCGAACGTAACCGAGCCCATCGTCCTTCCAGAGCAGAAGTTTGGGTTTCAGCGCTATTTCGGTACGGCCGCCGTCAACGCAAGACACTGGGTGGTGACGGGTAACTACGATACCACCAACCAGGTGTGGTCATCGGCTGACGGTTCCAATTGGCGGCTGGAAACGGCAGTCGCTCCCTTTCCTGCTCGCTACTCCTTCAAGCTGCTCGCATTCAAGAACGCGCTATGGGTCATCGGCGGGAATCGCCTGTCTGGGGGAACGGCGTTGAACGATGTCTGGACTTCCACGGATGGGAAAACCTGGACGCTGATAACGTCAGCTGCATTCCCCGCGCGGTGGTTTTTTGCGGCAGCCGCTTCCGACAGCGCAATGTGTATAGCGGGCGGGGTACTGAATACGGGTGCGTTGGCGAATGATGTCTGGTGTTCAGCTGACGGCGCAACGTGGACCGCCACAACAACCGCTGCGCCCTGGAGCGGCAGACAATATGCCGAAATGTTCTCTTTCAACGGGCGTCTTTGGATCACAGGTGGATTCTGGGGCGGTGTGTACGCGGATATCTGGTCTTCGGCTGACGGTGTCAGCTGGACGCAGGAGAGCGCTCAAGCGGACTTCGGCCCGCGCTTTGCTCACCGCGTCGTCACAGATGGCAAGCAACTGTGGCTCATTGCGGGAAGCGACGGTTATCAGAGTGCCCAGCGTGATGTCTGGACCAGCATGGACGGGCGCAACTGGACCCAGGTCACCAATAAGGCCCAATTCTCCGCTCGCTCCGATGCCGGTGCCGACATTTTGAACGGCCAGCTCTGGGTTATCGGTGGCGGCAATGACGAAGTATGGTCCTCCACGACCGGCGATGTCTGGTCCAAGCATTCGGTGTCGGCTGCGGTCCCGGGTGCGTCGGCGATGGCGATGGTTTCATTCAAAGACCGACTCTGGGCGCTCGGCGACGAGACGCAGATGTGGTCGTCGGCGGATGGAATCGCCTGGACAGAAGAAACGCACACGACGCCGGCCGTCGGGTACATGCCTGAGCTGCTGGCCCGATCGGACCGGCTGGTTCTGGTCGCCGGGTGGCAATACTCGACCAACTATTATCGCCAGGTGTGGCAGAGCACGGACGGCAAGAACTGGTCGTCGTTGACGAACGCGGTCCCGTTCTCCGCGACGAAGCTGAATCAAGTGGTTGAATTGAACGGCAAGTTATTGGCGTTCGCCAACAACGACACGAACGAGACGAATCCCGAAGTGTGGTCATCGTCCGACGGTGCAACCTGGACGCAGTTGTTGGCCAATGCACCGTACGCACCCCGGGCAGGCTATCGGGTGATCGTGCACAACAATCTGGTGTACGTCATAGGTGGCTTCACCTCGTTTTCCTCCGCCCTGGTCGCAAATGACGTGTGGTCATCTCCGGATGGAGTGGTCTGGACGCAAGTGGCTTCCGACGACACACTACCGAAACAGACATTTGGGTCGGGAATGTCCATCGCCGGCAATATGTGTCTGTATCCGGGCTCGCTCAGTCTGCACGACGTGTGGTGCTCGAGTGATGGAGTGAGTTGGCAACAACGCTCGACCGACGTTCCGAACGGGGTCTTTGCCGTTCTCAATGGATCGGCGTTCGTTGTAGGCAGCAGTCAGTCGCGGTACTGGTCCAACGACATCGTCTGGAAATCAGCCGACGGTGTGTCCTGGCGCCTGGGCTACCAGAACATATTGCGCTTCCCATAGTGCCTGCTGCGCGCGGAAAGGTCAGTGGTGGGCTGCGACCGTCGGATCCGCGCACTGGCCCGAACTGACCGGCAGCCGGGGGCCGGTATCGGTCAGGCAGGACGAGCGGCGCGCGGCATCCTGGTCAGCGGCGTCCGAATCGCGCTGCGCGTTCGCCCGGACCGCGGCTGCCCTGGCCTCGGTGGCCTCCGCCTTGTCAGCCTCGGAGGACTCGATAGTGCACGGATAAAGCCGTGCCGCGAGGCAGGCCCCAGTCAGCGCGGTATTCACAGCCTTTGTCGTGCGACTGTGGGGGGTGATGACGCATCCGGTCAGCGCCAACGCGAGGCAGGTTCCGACCAACAACGGTCTCAACATAAATCTTGTTCAGAGTACGCGGGCGGGGTCGGCCCTAGATTGTGCGAGTAGCAATGGCCGGCGGCACGGAAGACGCACGCAGCGCGGGGTACCACGCCGCAAGCAGCCCAAAGATCCAAAGCACCGGGACGCCAAGGACGAGATAATAAAGGTCCAGACGCGGCAATCCATACTGTCTGGCAAGCAAGGAGCCGGACCACAATGCCAGCGCGCAACCGAGGACCAGTCCAACAGTTGTAACGAGCCAGTTCTCCACGAGAAAATAGCTCACGATATCGAGCCGCTGCGCGCCCAACGCACGGCGTGTACCGATCTGCTTTGTGCGCGTGGCAACGTTGAAGGTCACGAGGCCGAACACTCCGATGCAGGTAATGGCGAGCAGCATCAGAACGACGGCGACCAGGAAGATCCCCATGTTGCGATCCGCCAGGTAGCTGCGGTTCCGGAAAAGCTCGAGCGGTCGGACCCATTCGATCAGGCGGTCGTCGTTGGAATTCTGCATGTGCTGCTCGACCGATCGCATGACGGCGTCCCTCTGTCCGGGTGCCACTCTGACAATGTAATGGGCAATGGGCAGGTCATCCGGAAACGGCAGCCGTGGCGCGAGTAGCACGCGATCCACCCTGTTCCAGTCCACCCGCCAACCTTGCATGTGATCGATGATACCGACGATGGTGGCGGGGCTCGACAGAAGGCTCGCGGAATCGTAGAGGGTTTTGCCGAGCGCGTGGCCGTCCGGATATAGATCGTCAGCGAGGGCCTGTGTCACGATGACTTGGCCTTCAGTCGTGCCGACCGCCGCGCCCGTTCGTGGCGGCAGGATTTCGTTCGCGCTGAAAGCGCGACCGCTCGTGAGGTGCAGGCCGAGCGCAGGAAGTACCTGCTCGTCGACTTCGTAGTAATGCGTTCCGACCGCATGTCGCTGGTCGTCTGGCTGCAACATGACACCGACTACGTTGCCGTGGCCACTCAGAGGGACGTAGTCCATGGTCGTGACCGCCAACACTCCGGGCGTACCCCGCAGGTAGCCAAGATCTGCACGTATCGTGGCCTCGTGGGCGTATTTCTCGCTGACACCGACATTGCGGACCACGAAGATGTTCTGGATATCCATGCCACTCGGTCTGCCGATCTTTTCGATCCGCAGCTTGACGATGTAGACGGCATTGACGAGCACCGCGAGCGTGATGGCAACCTGTGCCGCCACCAACACCGGGCCGGTCCAGTTGCGCAGCAGGGCCGAAACGATCGGTCGGACATTCAAGCTCATGGCAGCGACTTTCCAGTTACTTTATTGGCTCTTGAGGTAAAGGGCCGGCGGCACGCGGCCGATACGCCACGCCGGGTACAAGCCCGCGACGAGAGCAGCCACGACCGCGAGCCCCGTGACCCACACCAGGCTTATGACATTGAAATGAGCCAAGGCCTGATATCCGCCGCTGCTCGTATCCGGATCACCGCCGTACATGCTACGAACGCCCCAGAGAAACAGGGCAGTCAGGCCCACGCCGAGTAACGACCCTGCAAAGGCGAGCGCACCAGCGTGCACGAGATGTTGAATGAATATCTGCGACCGGCTTGCGCCGAGTGCACGCCGTATGCCCACCACGGGCGCGCCGCTCAGAAATTTGGCGAGCAGCAGGCCCACGGTGTTCAGCAGACATACGCCCAGAAAAACGAAGGCCAACACGACGAGCAGGCGGTTGTCATCCTGGACGACCTGATTGTCCCTGAGCCACTGGGACACGGTCGTGAGTCGGTTGTTCTGCGGTCGCGCAAACCGTCCCGCCTTGCGTTGCTCGGCCCAGTAAGTGTCGAGGAGCGTCTGCATCCGCGTGCGGGCCTTCGCGTCAGGCAACTCGACCCACATTTGTATCCACGTTACTTCGGAGCCCAGCAGCTGCTCGAACGTGTCTAATTTCTCAAACTTCCAGTACTTGGCCTCTCCGACGGTGCGCAATTGCAGCGCTTTGCCCCAGCCCCACGGGACGTACGCTGCCTCAGGCTCGTTGAAATGCCCCTTGGTGAGATCGTAGAAGCGGGGCTGCGGCTGCCACCTATCGAGCACGCCGACCACACGGAAGTCATGATTGTTCCAGCGCAGAATACGGCTCACGCTATTCGCGCCGCCGAACATCCTTTCATTGAGATCGTAGCTGAGAACGATCACCGGCTCCGGACCGGCGTCCGCACTGGCGTTCCACCCGCTGCCATAACGGAACGGCGCTTCAAACATTGGAAAGAAATCGGCACTGGTCACCCGCGAGGTGACCTTCAGCGGTTTGCCCTGGTTGCCGCCCATGACCACGGCCGCGACGGGGTACATGAGCACCTTGCGTTCTGGAATGCTCGAGTTGAAGAGATAGGTGGCGTCCGTGTAGGTGAGCTGCCAGGGCGGCAGCTGCGGCTGATCCCTGATCGCGGGTCGCTCCGCGGCCCATGAGTCCATTGTCACCGCGTACAGCCGATCATTCTTCCACCAGATCGGATTGCCGGCCATCGCGTGATAGACCGTGAGCGTCATGACACATACGCCGATTCCAAGTGCGATCGCAAACACCATCAATGCGGTCGCGCCCGGATCACGGGTGAAGGATTTCAGGGCCAGTCGCAAGTAGTAACCGAGCATCGTGGCGCTTCCAGGCTTGTCAAAGTCTTCGTGAGCATTGCCCACCGTGGGAACGCTCAGGCCGTCGCGGCCCCCAGATCCGGGGAAGCCACTGCTCGCGGTCTGTATATCTCGGTATCGGAGAGCCGTCCGTCGATCAGGTGCACGCTCCGGTGAGCGCGCCGCGCAAGCTCGGGGTCGTGGGTCACCATGACGATGGTTGTGCCCATCTTGTTGATCCGCTCGAGCAGGTCCATCACCTGCCCCGCCGTTGTGGAATCCAGGTTCCCGGTCGGCTCGTCCGCCAGCAGAAAAGAAGGTTCGCCCGCGATCGCGCGCGCGATGGCGACGCGCTGCTGTTGGCCCCCGGATAGCTGTGCGGGAACGTGCTTCATTCGAGAGGTTATGCCGACGAGCTCCAACGCGGTAGTGATGCGCTGATGACGCTGGGCCGCGGGCATACGCCGATAACGCAGTGGTACGTCAACGTTGTCGTAGACATTGAGATCGGGAATGAGATTGAAACTCTGGAAAATGAACCCGATCTTCTCGTTGCGCAGACGGGCCAGGGTGCGGTCCGAAAGCCGGCTGACATCGGCGCCATCCAGCTCAAAGGTGCCCGTATCGAAGGGCTCGAGCAGCCCCGCAACGTTGAGGAAGGTCGTCTTGCCGGAGCCGGACGGTCCCATGATGGCGACGAACTCGCCGGTCGAGACTTCCAGGGACACCTCACGCAACGCGTGGGTCTCGATCACGTCGGTGCGGTAAATCTTCGTAACATTGCGCATCCGTAGCACGACGTCTCCTTCCCTGGACCGCTCGGCACCCTAACGTCACGTCTTAACTGTAAGCCAGTACAAGATCGCAATCCAATGTTCCCCTGACGTCGAGGGTGCGCCGAGACTTAAGTCCGCGTCAGAGATCGTAACGTTCCGGGATCACGGCAGGGCGACCGCGACAATTCTCGACGTCCCGGACAGGAACGCAAACCGCTCGTCCGGCGACAGCGTCATCGCAAAGTTATATTCCGCTGTCGGGCCGATGACTTCGGCGGGTGAATCTCCCATGTCGTACGGAACCGCAACTTCGGCGAGCACCGGAAAAGTGCCGCTTGGCGCGATCGAAGCAGTCAGGTCAATGACCTGGATCTTTCCCAGACCGCCATTGACATGGATGTAAATGTAAGCCTTGGTGCCGTCGGCGCTGAGCCGGGTAATCCGATTGGTCGGTACGTGGCCGAGGAGCGTACCTGTGCGAGAGCGCACCTCGGAGTTATCGTCGACTACTTTGGTGCCAGAACCATCCATGTCCAGGATGTAGGACAAGAATAAGCCGATGTTACCGGGGCCGCTGACCCCAACGAGCACGTCGAAAGTATTGGTGCGCAGATCGAAGACGCCGAAATCGCCGCCGCTGGATCCATATTCCCCCACTGCGAGATAGCGGCCATCTGCGCTCGTGGCGAGCACGGCACGGTAGAAGTACCATAGCGGTGAGCGCTCCTGCTCTCCTTGGACCAGTAAGGAATTCGACAGGGCGTCATAGGTCAGCACATCGCTGGCCCAACCATCCTGGTAGCAGCCATTACCCGCTACCGAACCCATGAGACCCCCGATCTCGGTGGCAACGATCGACAAAGGGTTGCTGCCACACAGGCCGGTTGGAATGTTGATCAGATTCGCAGCGCTGGAGGCGCCGGCGGTCAGGTCCAATGAGTAGTAGCCGTTGGCAGTAGCGGCGTATAGCTCGCGCCCGTTGCGGGCTGGCGTAATGTCCGTGACCGCAGCAAGAGCCGTTACGGGCAAAGCGTTCCAGTTCGTCCCATCCCAGTGGTAACGCTCGATCTGTTGCGCGCCGGGATTGACGGCATAGAGCATTCCTCGTGACGCGTCTGGAACCAATCGCGCCTTTCTGCCGGCCGAAACGATGACGCCGGCTCCGATTGAGGGAGGTCCCTGCACGCTGATCTCGGCTGTTGAGCGCGTGAGTCCCAACGCGTTTTGAAAAGTAACCGCGTACTGCCCGGTCGCAAGTGCGGGCAGATCGACGGCAATCTCCTGCGCGCTGACTCGAGTCACCGTTGGGGAGGTGATCCCAGCGATGCTGAGCTTCGGCAGGTCTTCATCTCGAAAATCGTTGCCGATAATCGAGATGCGCCTGGCTGCGTTGGGGCTGATGATGAAAGGTGTTGCAACGTTGGCCCGAGGAAGCCGGACAGTTACCGTAACGTGAATCGCCAAGGTGTTGGTGAAGTTGGGGTTCGATGCCCGCTTGTAGGTGACGATGATCACCGTCTGCAGTACCTGGGATGGCAGCCCGTTCAACTTGGTAGGATCGAGGGTCACACTCACATGGGTAGCTGCGCCTGCGGTGTTTCCACTGACGGGCGCAAGCTGTAATGCCCTCTCCCCGGGGCTGCTCACGATGCCATTCCCGGCGGCGAGTGACCACTCGTAGCTCTCCGCGGCATTCTGGCCCAGAAGCTCATCGGATATAACCAGATCTGCCCGGATGTTGCTGCTGGTCGTGGTGGCGTCCACGTTGAAATTGATCGATTGCACGCTCGCGGTCAGATTGGGAGAGGTGACAGTGAGCTGAACAATCGCAAGCGCGCTCTTGCCTGAAATATCGTCGGTAACGTCGATCTCGCCCGTATATTGACCTGCGCTGACGCCCGCCAGGGAGACGGTGAACGGAAGAGGGCCACGCGCGCTCCCGGATGTTTGTCCGAGCTGGATCCAGGGCTGCGTCGTGGTGGCGTGCCAGGAGACATTCTCACCTTTCACATTCAGTGAGGTAGAGCCAGTCGCGGTGACGGCCGTGCCGCCTTCGAGTCCTGTGAAGGTGTATAGGCCGCCTGCGACCAGGCCGAACGACTCGTGAACAGTGGCGGTTATTGGCAGGTCAACGTAAACGACGTTGGATCCATCGGCTTTGCCCGTAGCAAAGCGCAGCGTGAAGGAGTATTTCCCCGCTGTTGCGCCGGGGGTGACGCCCACCCGCACGGAAGTGCTACCACCAGTGGCCGTGCTGAGCCCTGACACGGACAGCCAGGGGGGCGCTGTTTGTCCCGGAAGAGTGCCGACAACGACGCCATCACCAACGAAGGTCACGGAGACATTTTGCGGCGAGAAGGGGTCGTCTTGCTGTACATCGAACGATAGTGAAGATACGGAAAGAGTGATCGAGTAGCCGGATCCTCCTGCCCCTCCACCACCGCACGCGGACACAAGAAGAACCAGCAGCACCATCGCCGCAGCACGCAGATGAACGCGCATGTCGAGACCCACCCTGTCAATTCTAATGATTACTTTGCAATCAACCGCAAGGTGGTTATGTCGGATAGCCTTCCCTGCGGTCCGTGAATAACGGTACCAGGACAGGGAGATTACACGGACTTCTCAGATCCAAACATGACGCATTACACGAAGTTTCGGTGGGCCGCTTTGGCGAGAGCCGGCGAGCCCGGCTCACGTCGCTGGAACCGATGGATTTGACACCCAAGGATGTCGAGACTTGGCGCATGGGCTAGGCCCCGTGACTCGTCGCCGGATTCACGACGTTCTTGTTACTCCCTGCTGCGCTGCCGACTGACTAACATGATTCCGTCTGACACACGGGATGCAGCAGAGGGTCAGTGATGAAAATTATCCGATTGAAAGCCCCGGCGAGTGCCGCCAACCTGGCTGTGCTCAACGAGGAGCCGCTTGCCCCCAAGGCCGGTGAGGTGCTGGTGCGCGTGTCCGCCAGCTCGGTCAACCCGCACGATGACTTCGTGGTGCGCGGAATCATTCCCACGGCAGATGGTCGCGTGCCACTCTCCGATGGCGCTGGCGAAGTGGTGGCCTGCGGAGAAGGCGTGACGGACCTCCGTGTGGGTGATGCCGTCATCAGCGCGTTTTGGCCATACTGGCAGTCGGGCGAGATGAGCGTTGCGACGAAGCGCGAGATTCCCGGCGAGACCGTAGATGGCTATGCGCGCGAGTATGCGTGCGCGCCGGCACATTTCTTTACGCGTGCGCCTAAGGGATTGAGCCACGCGCAGGCAGCAACGCTGCCGTGCGCCGGTGTCACCGCTTGGCGCGGGCTCATAGTGCAGGGCCGGGTGAAGCCGGGCGACACCGTGTTAGTCATGGGCAGCGGCGCCGTCTCGTTGTTCTCGTTGCAGTTTGCGAAAGCTGCCGGCGCGCGCGTGATCGCCACGTCCTCATCCGATCAGAAGCTCGAGATGCTCGCGCGGCTGGGCGCTGACGATCTCATCAACTACCGGACGACGCCGAGCTGGGGCGAACAGGCGCGAAAGCTCACTGACGGGCGCGGCGTAGATCACGTGGTGGAAGTGGGCGGCCCTGCGACCTTTGCGCAGTCCATCGCCGCATGCCGGCTGGGCGGGCACATCGCGGTGATCGGTCTGCTCTCGGGCGTTGAGGCTCAAGTGAACATCCCTGCGCTGTTCTCCGGGCAGATCCGCGTGAGCGGCATCTCGATCGGTAGCCGCGCCGACCAAGAGGATATGGTCCGCGCCATTGAGGTGAACCGGATCAGGCCGGTGATCGACCGCAGCTTTGGGTTCGAGGAGATTGGCGCGGCGTTCGAGTACAGCCGGGCGCAGGGCCGCTTCGGTAAGGTGGGCATTGAGATTTGGGGAGGCGGGCAGGTGAGGTTTGACTGAGTGGAGGGGGACGGGCGGGTGAGGGTTTGACCCCGATACCATGATTGACTCACCATCCTGACATGCACACCAGACGCTTTATTCTCGGGGCGCTCAGCCTCTCGACATCGCTACTTGCACGGCGCGCTCCGGCCAACGCACCTAGCTCCCTCAAGCCCGGCTCCTTCAAATTGTCCAAGCCCTTCGTCGTGTCGACGTGGGACTTCGGTGTACCTGCCAACCAAGCTGCATGGACTGTACTGCGCGCAGGAGGCCGCTCGCTGGACGCCGTCGAGGCAGGCGCGCAGGTGCCGGAAGCCGACTTGAAGAACCATACGGTGGGTCGCGCAGGCTATCCCGATCGAGACGGTCATGTGACCTTGGATGCCAGCATCATGGACGAGCATGGCAACTGCGGCGCAGTGGCGGCGATGGAATACATCGCTCATCCGATCCGCGTCGCCCGGCGTGTCATGGAGAAAACGCCCCACGTTCTGCTGGTCGGTGAAGGTGCTACGCAGTTTGCCGTGGAGCAAGGTTTCACGCGTGAGGAGTTGCTGACACCAGAATCGCGCGAGGCGTGGCAAAAATGGCTGCAGAGTTCGGGTGGATATCATCCAGTCCCAAATCGCGAGAACCGCAGCTACGGCGCCGGACCCGCCTCTCCTGGCGGTCCGGGAAATCACGATACCATCGGCATGTTGGCCATGGACCGTAACGGCAATCTCTCCGGCGCCTGCACGACGAGTGGCATGGCCTGGAAGATGCACGGTCGCGTAGGGGACAGCCCCATCATCGGGGCAGGTCTGTATGTCGACAATGAGGTCGGAGCCGCAACATCCACGGGAGTTGGAGAAGAAGTTATCCGTCATTGCGGCAGCTTCCTCGTCGTAGAATTGATGAGACAAGGGCGATCTCCCGCAGCGGCATGCCAGGAAGCCGTGCGCCGTATCCTGGAGCGCAAGGCTGTTCGAGCCAGCGACTTCCAGGTTGGTTTCCTCGCCATCAACAAAGCGGGCGAGGTGGGTGCCTGGGCAGTACAGAAGGGATTCACATTCGCCACCTGTGACGCTTCCGATCAAAGCGCATTGCATGACAGCCGGAGCTTTACATGAGTGCGGGTCGAAAGCCGGTGCGCTCTGCAGACCGTCCTCCTGAACTTTGCCTGGAAGTCTGTGTTGACTCGGTCGCGGGGCTGGATGCGGCAGTCTACAGTGGCGCTACCCGCGTCGAACTTTGCTCAGCACTGAGTGTCGGCGGATTGACACCGTCTTTCGGGCTCATGAGCGCTGCAGCCGCAGCAGGAATTGCTTGCGCGGTATTGATCCGGCCCAGAGCCGGGGACTTCTGTTATGGCGAACGCGAGATCGACGTCATGCGGCGTGACATCGATCAGACGCGTTCGCTGGGATTATCTGCCGTAGTCATCGGAGCCAGTCGTCGGGATGGCGAGTTGGACGAGGACGTTCTCAAACAGTTGATTACGCATGCAGCGGACCTGCCCGCTGTCCTGCATCGCGCGTTCGATCTGGTTCCAGACCCTGGCGCGGCACTGGAAAAGGCGATCCAACTTGGCTTCAAGCGAGTGTTGACCTCGGGTGGTGCGACCGACGCCATCGCAGGCTGTGAAGTCATCGGCCAACTGGTCTCTCAGGCAGCGGAACGGATCGAGGTGATGGCTGGCGCAGGCATCCGGCCGCGCAATGTCGCGGACCTCATGCGTCGAACCGGTGTCACCATCATCCACAGCTCCTGCAGCTCTGAGGCACCCGAAGCTGCAGGGCGGCTGGGAGCACATGCACGCGCCCTCGGTTTTTTTCCCTCGCCGTACGAAGTGACGGACCCAGGCGTCATACGCGAGATGCTGGCGGCGATGGCAATCTATGACGCCGTTACCACCTATCACGGCCTCGAAACGCCAAGGCGTTGAATCCATCAAATTGGAATCAAGTCGAGCGTAACTCCCGTGGCACCGCGCGCGTTGCGCTCGCACCGGATTTTTGGAAACCGACATGATCTGCCGCGTCATTCACTACGCCGGCCTTGCCCGCGGACTGCGGCGTGGACCGGCGAGCAACAGCGAGGTCTTCGCGAACACACGGCAGGAAGGGTCTGCAATGCGTATCAATCCTGATTTGCGCGCTCCGCGCAACCAGCTATTGATGTAATCCGCAAAGCCGATCTGATTGATCGGGAGGGAAACGATGGTTTCATCGAACGCCATGACCGCGGGTCGCCTGTTGAGCGTTGCGACTCTCGGTCTCATGCTGGCTGCCTGCGCGTCATTGGAGGTAGGCCAGGATTTTGACCACAGCAGCAAATTCTCCGGATATCGCACATTCTCGTGGATGTCTCGCGAGCACCATGGCGCACGCAACCCGCTCGTGGCCCAACGCGCGCGCGACGCTATTCAAGCGGAGCTGACGCGCAAGGGTTTTACCTCCGTGCAGGATGCCCAAGCGGCCGACTTCGTGGTCGACTTCACGATCGGCGCCCAGGAGCGCGTTGATATTCGTTCGTACCCGGATCCTTATGTAGGGCCGTGGAGGTTGCGTTCTCCGGGTTGGTGGGGCGATCCTTACTGGGGAAGTGAGGTCAACGTGCGTAACTATCGTGAGGGCACCCTATCGATCGACGTATTTGACGCGCACACTCACAGGGCAGTCTGGCATGGGTGGGCCAAGAAAGAGCTGTCTCAGGCGGATATAGACCGCTCGGAAGCACCGATCAGATCCGCAGTCGCAGCAGTTCTCGAGCAGTTTCCCCCGAAATGAGTCACGCGCGTCCCGCCAACGAGTTGGACGACTCGCCAGGTGCGGAAAGAAAAGTGAGTCGGGGGCGCCGGGAGTTTCACGTGACAGCGCGTAGATTGTGGACAGGGCGGTCTCGGCACAGGAGGCCCGGTGGCAGCTCTGCGAGCGTCAGTATTCACGTGCGTGATCTGGCGCAGCTGTTCAATTCGCTCGATCCTTCACCTTTCTGGGACCGTGACCTTGATCGAACTGCCGCGGAGTTCATCGAAGATGAGTTCAGGGATAGGCAATCCGCGGATACTTGGCATCTGCACGTGCATGCGCACCAAGGGATTGCCTCGGGGGATGATTTGCAGGCGGCAGTCGAAAATTATTATGGGCGGCTCGCCAGTTCAGCCCGCAACGCTCTGCGTGAGCACATGTGGATGACCCAGCTGGGACTTCTCGGGGGAGTGACCATCTTTCTGCTCAGCATGGGAGCTCGCGCGATTTTGACGAACGCCTTTGGCAATCTGCCAGCAATCCTCGATGAAGGTTTGATCATCCTTGCGTGGTTGGCCTTGTGGCGCCCGACCGAGGCACTCGTGTATGAGTGGGTGCCCCTGCATCGCAAGCGGCGGCTATTTGAAAGACTTGCCGGCATCCGCGTGTCCGTACGGCTCGGCGCGGCGACAATTGCCGAATCTCAAATGAGCCATCCACCCACTACACCAACTTAAGCGCGCGAATTGCAGGAGACGATGGCCGCGTCCTGCAGCGTTCTCATTTGGGGCGCGCAAGGAGTATTTCGTCGAATCTTCGCCTTGTCGCCTCGGTACAAGTACTGATGTTTGCCGCTCCGAAAGAGGACAAATTGCCCGAATAACAGCTACTAAAGGGATACCGCCATGAGCCGCTGTATGCTCGGAATACTGCTGTCACTGACAGTTGCCGCCTCATCCATAGGTCATGCAGAGGCTGCGGACGTAAAGTATCAAACGGTTTATGCTACAACCGCGGATGAGGTCATCAACTTCATGATTTTTTCGCAGAAAACGCACCAACCTGTCCAAATCCGTCTGGCTCCGGGCCGCTACATTTTCTCGGCGCGCGCGTTCAATTCCACCTATGACGCAAGTGCGTTGCCGGTGGTTTCGACAGCGATTCAAATCATCGGCCGCGATCCTGCCAACACCACCTTCGAAATCGCAGCTTCATTACGATTCTTCACGGTGCTCAAAACGGGAAACCTGAGCATCTACAACCTGACACTGACGGGCGGCTCGGACATGTGCATCATGAACGACTGCTCAAAAATAGGTGGTGGGGTCGCCTACAATGCGGGTGGCGAGCTCGACTTTCACAATTGTGTGCTGACGGAAAACGTCGGCTTTGCCATGGATGGCTCGCAATACGCCGGCGGCGGCGCGATCCTGAATCTCGCCGGCCATTTTCTCCTGGATCGCACCACTGTGACAGACAACGGCGGGTTGAATTCCGGCGGCGCGGTGACCATGTTGGGCGGCACGGGCAGCATCTGGAATTCCACCATCAGCGCAAATCGCGCGACTCCCGGTTCAAATAGAGTTACCACGACCTTTGCCGGCGGCATCTTCGTTTCCGGCAACGCCAGTCTATATATCACCGGCAGCACCATTTCCGGGAACTACCTGCGTATGAAGGCAAATTATAATTCGTTCGCGTTCGGCGGCGGCATCTATAACGCAGGCACAACCACATTGATCAACAGCGCAGTCACCGAGAATCATGTTGCGCCGGATTATGAGCGGGACGGTCACGCGCCAGGTGCCGGAGGCGGCATTCTCAATGGTGGCAGGATGTCGATCCAGAACTCGACGGTTGGTGGCAACTCGGTGGGGACGTTGGGCGGTGGCATCTATAACAGCGGCGAACTGCAGCTGCAGGGCGTCACGATCAGCGGCAACTTCGTCTGGGGCGAGAACGGCGATGTGTTCCGAGATGGATTTCCACCCGGTTGTGGCGACGAGGCGCCCGAATTGTGTGTTTCCGGGGGCGGTGGAATCTGGAATGACGCAAAGGTCACCGTGATGCAATCCGCCATGGGAGCCAACGAGGGTGAGGATTGCCACGGTATGTTGGTCTCCAAGGGGCGCAACGCGATTGGCAACTCCTTGAACTGTACACTCACCCCATCACCGTGGTTGGGTGGGCGTCCGACGCGTGACCTGGTCAATCTAGATGTCAGGCTGGGAGAACTGCAGGATGATGGTGTGGCAGGGAATGTTCACTACCCACTCCTCGCGGACAGTCCTTTGATCGATGCTGGCGGCAACGTTGGCGTGTTCTGCACTGCTGCGGATCAGATTGGCCAGCGGCGGGTCGACGGTGATGTAAACAAGGATGGAGTCAATATTTGCGACATCGGGGCGATTGAATATCAGCCACCACATCACTAGGGATCGCATGAGCATGACCGCCGCGCCCCCTGAACAGGGCGGCGCGCGTCTGTCTGTGAGATGAGCGATCCGTTGGGCGGCTTCAGCCGCGGACAGGGTGTTTGCGAACGACGACTCGCGAGCGCAGCAGGTGCGCGAAAATGCGCGGACCCCTGACCAGATACCGGCCTGCCAGGCGCCTCGGATTCTGCATGAGTCGGTACAGCCATTCGAGCGTCATCCACTGCATCCACGCTGGCGCTCGTTTCTCGACGCCAGTGAGGAAGTTGAGGGATGCACCGATGCACAGGGTCAGGCCCCGCGCGATCCCGCGGGCGCGTAGATCGTGAGCAATCGTTTCTTGCTGTGGAGACCCGACTGCGAGGAAGCAGAACCGGAACGGGCTCGTATTCTCGATGAACGTGAGGCACTGCTCCACCGCGGCAGGATCCTTGATGAATCCCATGGGCGGATTGTGGTGCCGGAGATCGGCCAGACCGTACTTGACCGCGATTTGTTGAGCCTGCTCGTCGCTCCCGCCAATCATGAGGATGCGGTCGTTTGGTTGAATGACGTTTGCAAGCAGTTGGGCGGTCAGGTCGGACCCCGTGCAGACGGGAATCCGAATGCCCTTGAGGAGCCGTACGAGGCGAGCAGCGAAGCGGCTGTCCATCAGAACGAAATCGGCAGCGCGATATTGCGCACGAAAGAATGCATCGTCGTAGTAACGGATGAGATGGTCGACGTTGGGAGTCACAACATACCCGTAACGCCCCTGGCCGTAGTTTGCAGCTACCGCCGTGAAGTCGAGCAGGCCGAATCCGTCGATGACGTGCACGACCTCGCGTGAGGCGACTTTATCGGTGAGATCGAGCGCGCCTTCGAAGGCGGTGGACGAGGAGGCATCCACGGCGGGCGAGAACGCATAGTCACTTTGGATCTTAGCCTCATTCGCGGTCATGGCAGCCCCTTTTTTATTGACCCTTATGCGGCGAGCAACGCTCGCAGCAATGTGAGCAGCTCCTCAGCCTTGATAGGTTTGCTCGCAACACGTAAATAACTATCGAGTGGCAGCTCTCGGACCGCAGTGGAGGTATCTCCAGTCATGAGTACAGCTTTCACGGGGAAACCTAATTTTTCACGCAGCGCCGCAATAACCTGGATCCCTGTTTCGCTGTCTCCCAGGTGATAGTCCGTGACCAGCAGATCGAGGGGTCCCTCGCCGACCTTCTGCAAGGCTGCGGCAAGCGATTCCACAGCCACTACGCGGTAACCCTCCGCCTTCAGCAACATGCGCGTAGCGTCCCGCACGGCGGGATCGTCTTCCACCAGAAGGACACTGACCTTGCCAATCTGCGGTTGACGCGCAGCTGACTCCTGACATGCGACGCGCACAGTTCCGCTCGCACCGCTACCCAAGGGAAGGACGAGCGAGAAGGCGGACCCCTTGCCCACTTCGGAGCTCACGTCGAGCCTCAAGTTGAGCAGCTTGACCAGGCGCTGCACGATGCTCAGGCCCAAGCCGTAGCCGTCGCGCGAAGTGTTGGTAGCAACTCCGACCTGATAGAACTCATCATAAATGTAGGCAAGCTGATTGGCGGGGATACCCACGCCGGTATCGAGCACCTCGATGCGCACCAATGCGGCCTCGTGCAGACAGCGCAACTGAATCCAACCGTGCCGCGTGTATTTGATTGCATTCGAAACGAGGTTTCTCAGGATCTGCTCCACCAGGCACGGATCGCTGTGCACACAATCCGTGCAGTGCTCGATCCGCAGCTTGAGTCCCTTGTTCGCAGCCACGGACGCAAAATCACTCCGCAGTTCCTCAAAGATCTGGGCCACCGTGAAGTCGGTCGGCTCGGGCTTGATGGCCCCTGATTCAAGCTTGCTGATGTCGAGCAGCGCATTGAGGAGTCTGGACATGGCGCCGATGGCCTGCTCCTGCTGCGCGAGTGCGTCAGTGGCATCTGGGTCGCTGACGATGCGGCGCAGCGTGCCATTGAGCAGTGAAAGTGTCTGTAGAGGTTGACGCAGATCGTGACTTGCCGTGGCGAGAAAGCGGCTCTTGCCCTGATTGGCGCGATCAGCGACTTCGCGCGCACGCTCCGCCGACTCGCGCGCCACAATGAGCTCGGCCTGGACACGTTTGCGGTCAGTGACGTCGCGGATTGCAGCAGCGACGAGGACGTGATCACCGTCTTCAATCGGACTTAGGCTGATCTCGACTGGAAACTCCGTACCGTCCTTCCGTCGTCCGTAGAGCTCGAGATCCGCTCCCATCGGGCGTGGGCGAATGCTGTCTGTGTACTCCGCTCTGTGCCCAATGTGTCGAGACCGAAATCGTTCCGGCATGAGCTGCTCGACGCTGAGTCCGATGATGTCATCGTGGGCGTAGCCAAAGAGTGCGAATACCTGACGATTGGTGTAACGGATAGTCCCGAGGCGATCGATGATGACCATCGCGTCCGGTGCTGCGTCGAGCGCCTTGTGGGCGAGCTCGGGGAATGTGGACAACATATTGGCAGGCACCGCAGCGAGTTCGGAATCCCGCGTCAGCGAGAGACAGCGCTACGACCTCTGTTACTACTTCAGGTTCGGAGCGTCTGTGCGGTGTCGCACGGAAAACTGCCCCGTCGTTCGGCTTGGCCGAGCGACCAGGTGGCGTTGCCCCTCTCGGCAGGCAATTCTCGACACCTTGCATAAACGGAATAGACGAGGGTGAGCGTGACCTCCGCAAAACCGAAGGCCTGGCGATACGGAGCGTACAGCGGGGTGACCAGTGTGCTGCCCATGAACATGAGCGCGACCATGGCCGCTCGTACCTCTGGAGCTATGTCGATGCCTGGGCCTGAAGCGCAGGGCAGAGCATCCCGGTTCCCGGGCTGGCAGGCGGCGATCACCGACCTTGAGACCAACGCCGTTCCCATCATTGCACGGTGCGCGGCTCGATTCTTGCGGGCTGGCAGGCGGTCCGCAAACGAGCGCGTGCGCGCCACGTCTGTTCGATGTCCTGTGCTGTGATCAGCGATCTTTTTCCGGCGCCACAAGATCGTGGGGACCAACACCATGGTCCAATCGATCGGATTTGACCTGTGTGCTCTGATCGCCCGTGTTGGTTAGCAAGGAACTCGTCATGCTGCACGATGGAGCGCGTGACCCCTGGGAGCGAGAACAATGCAGAATGAGCCTCTTGTGCTGCGTACCGGCGTGCAAGCAGATGATGGGATGCGGGACCGTTTTGCGCAGGTCCGTTCCCTGAGCGTCGACTTAGCGGCGGATTTATCGGATGGAGATGCTACGGCTCAGTCCATGCCGGACGCCTCCCCGGCCAAGTGGCATCTGGCGCACACCACCTGGTTCTTCGAGAGCTTCATATTGTCGGAGTTTGTACCTGACTACCGCCCTTTCAACGCGCGGTTTCCCTTGCTCTTCAACAGCTACTACGAAGCCAAAGGCACGCGAATAGCACGAGCCGCGCGCGGGAATATCACGCGTCCCTCCCTTGAGGAAATTCTGGAATACCGCCTGTATGTTGACGCGGCGGTTTCCGACTCACTCAATGATCTGCAGCCCTCGGTGCGCGAGTTGGTTGAGCTCGGATGCAATCACGAACAGCAGCATCAGGAACTGCTTTTAACGGATCTGCTCCACCTGTTCTCTCAGAATCCACTCGAACCCGCGGTCTGGCCGTCGGTGGGTCGACCGACTGATACAGCGCCGACGTCACTGCGCTGGGTGGAAGGGGTTCGCGGTGCCGTGCAGATTGGGCATGACGGATCCGGATTCTCCTTTGACTGCGAACGACCGCGTCACACCACGTGGCTGGCGCCCCATGCCTTGGCTGATCGACTCGTGACCAATGCAGAATGGCTCGAGTTCATGGAGGACGGTGGATATCGCAGACCAGAATTGTGGCTGTCAGACGGGTGGGCATGGGTGCGCGCTAATGCCATCGAAGCGCCCTTGTACTGGCGACTCAGCGACTCGGGTCAGTGGGGCCAGTTCGGGCTGGATGGCTTTCGTCCGGTCCAAATGAGCGCGCCGGTATGTCACGTGAGCTACTACGAGGCGGACGCCTTTGCCCGTTGGGCGGAGGCCCGACTTCCCACGGAAGCTGAGTGGGAAAGCGCGGCAAATGAGTTGGATCCAACAGTCGGTGTTCTGCTTGATGCCCCCGGCGCCGTGAGGCCGCGCGCCGCCAAGGGTCGGGAGAAAATTCGGCAACTGTTTGGCGACGCCTGGGAGTGGACCGGCTCAGCTTATCTGCCTTATCCCGGCTTTCGCGTGCCCCCTGGGGCCATCGGTGAGTACAACGGCAAATTCATGTCGGGCCAGTTTGTATTGAGAGGCGGCAGTTGTGCGACTCCGCGAGGACACGTGCGGGCAAGCTATCGCAACTTCTTCTATCCCCACCAGCGCTGGCAGTTCACCAGTGTTCGTCTTGCAAAGGATCTGTGATGTCTCCCCACGCCGCACACACTTTGGAACGCGTTCGTTCTTCCAGCGAGGATGTGTTCCGGACGGAGGTTATTGCGGGACTGAGCGCCCGGCCGCGCACGCTTTCGCCGCGTTGGTTCTACGATCGCGTCGGGTCTGAGCTCTTTGAAGCGATCACTCAACTGCCTGAGTACTATCTCACGCGGGCCGAGTCCAACATTCTGCTGCGCCATGCAGGCGAGATCGCCCGGATCGCGGGCCCGGGTCGGGCACTCATTGAGTTGGGATCCGGCTCTTCTGTGAAGACTCCGTTGCTCCTGAACGCCCTCGCGCCCTCGGCCTATGTGCCGATCGATATCTCAGGGGATTTTCTGCACGAGTCGGCTGCGGCGTTGGCGAAGCGCTTCCCGGCTTTGTCGATCCATCCGGTCATCGCTGACTTCATGCGCCCTTTTACCCTGCCCGCCGCGGTTAGAAATCTGCCGCGATTCGGGTATTTCGCCGGCTCCACCATCGGCAACATGACCGTGCCGGTGGCCGTCGATTTCCTGCGTGCGACCGCACGCACTCTGGGTGAAGATGCGCTGCTGTTGATCGGGATCGATCGTATCAAGGACACGCGGCGTCTGGTCGCAGCGTATGACGATGCTCAAGGCGTTACAGCGCGGTTCAATCTCAACCTGCTCAACCGCATAAACCGCGAATTGCAGGGGAACATACCCGTGGAGGCCTTTCGTCATGTCGCTCTGTGGAATGACCATGAGGCGCGCATCGAGATGCACCTCAAGGCCGTCCGCGATAGCAACTTCACGGTGGCCGGTGAGTCATTTTCAATCTCCCGGGGAGAGACAATCCATACCGAGAACAGCCTGAAGTACGGGCCGCGGGACGCCCGCACCTTGCTGCGGGCTGGCGGGTGGTCTCCGATTGCGGAATGGACCGACCCAGAGGGCCTCTTCGCGCTGTTTCTCGCCTCGAGCCCATCGCCCGACGAAACGCTCACAAATCGATGACGACGTCGCCGTTCGGCTGCGAGCAGCAAACGAGAACGTTGCCGTCTGCAGGCTTCTCGAGCGGCTCAGGCCCGTAGTTAACCGTCCCTGAAACCAAGCCGCTCTCGCAGTTGTGACAAACACCGGTGCGGCACGACCAACGGACCGGGACGTCGCACGCCTCCGCCAGCTCCAGGATGCTTTGATACGCCGAAGCGTTCCAGTGTGCTGCTATGCCGCTACGCGCGAACGAGATCAGCGCGCCGGCGTTGGTGTCGGCGGAAGGCCGATGCGGAGCTCGCGTCGGTGTGCCGACAACACCCGGAGTCAGCGACTCGCTCCCGTTGAAGATTTCGAGGTGAATCCGCTCCGGCGCAAAGCCAAGCATTGCGAACGTCTCCTTCATGTCAGTCATGAAGCGATTCGGCCCACAAAGATAAACATCCGCCTCTCGTGGAAGACCGACTTGATCGAATACTGATCGCGACAGGTGGCCGACCGCATCAAAGTCATGGCCCACCTGGTCGCGCGAGTTGGGCTGGCTATAACAAACGTAGCTGCGACCTTGCGTGAGCGCGAGCATGAGGCGCCGAACTTCGGCGCTGAAGGGATGATGTTCACCGTCGCGAGCTGCTTGCAGCCAGAAGACCTGTCGTTTTGAATGCGCCGCCGCGAGCGCGTGCAACATTGCCAGAACCGGCGTTGCCCCGATTCCTGCACTGATCAGTACTACTGGCCGCTCCTGCGACTGTAGGATGAAGCTTCCGCGCGGCGAGCTGACATCGAGAGCACCGCCCACCCGGACATGCTCACGTAGGTAAGTTCCTGCAGCCCCATTTGGCTCAATCTTGACGCTGATTCGATAGTGTTGTGTCGAGAGGGGGCCTGAAAGCGAGTAGCTGCGAAAGAGCTGTGAACTGCCCACTTGAAGGCGTACGACAACGTATTGGCCTGGCATTGCCTGTGGCAGCGGCTGACCATCTGAAGTTTGCATTGTCAGCGAGAGGACGTCCGCGGACTCCTGTTCGATTGCCGTCACTGCAAGTCGCCGAAATCCCGGTGCAGCCGGATGCGCGGCCGCTTCAGGCAGGAGACCGGCATTGCCGCTAGCTCGGCTCTGCAGTAACGCTTCGAACGACGAGCGCCATCCGGCCGACAGCGCCTCGATCCGCAAAGCGCGCTCCAGTCGGTCTCGCGTGTGGTTTGGTAGGTAGAGGAGTGCGTTGATTTCGGCAACGGTCATTCTCTCCTTTGCCTCTCCCACCTTTGCGATTGGGTCGCCGGCGCCGACCTCGCCTTCCTGTAACACGCGGAAATAGAATCCTGGCCGTCCGCTCGATGTCAGCAACGCCGGCATCCGAGGCTCGTTCATCCGAATGCCGAGTCGATAGCAGGTCACGCGCGGTTGCGTGACCTCGAACAGCGCGCTTCCTATCTGATAACGGTCGCCAATGCATACCTCGTCATCGGGCAATCCCTCGATAGTGAAGTTCTCGCCGAATTGTCCGTGGACGAAGTTCGTCCTCTGCAGCTGCTTCTGCCAATAAAGATACGATTCGACCTGGTAGACGAAGACGGCGCGCTGCTCGCCGCCGTGCCCGGCAAGATCGCCCTGGCCGTCTCCGTCAAGATTGAGGCGTCGGACGCGACATCGGCCGGCCACCGGATCCTTCCAGATCCCGGTGTGCACAGTGCGGCCCTTCCACTCGATATCGCGCGGAAGGCCGACGTTCACCGACAACAATCGAGCCACAGCGGGTTCCTGGCCAAGCCGACGCTTTTCGCTCATCTCAGCGGCAACTTTTTCTTCAGCTCTCTCAAGAATCTGAATCTGCGCAGCACCGGCCGCAGCGGAGCGGGTATGAACTGAATGATCGGGCGGCGCTTCTCGCTAAACTGATGGGCCGGGAACCACGGCGAATCAAACAGAAACAGCAATTCGGGGTACGTGACGTATCTTGGATGCAGATCGATCTTGGCAACCAGGTCGTCGCGCACGTAAATGCAATTCCCCGTGTGACATACCAGAGTATATTTCTTGTGCAATGCCACATATTGCGTAGCGCTGAAGGTGTTTTCTGGCGTGTTGGGTGAGTGCCGCCACACGATGCCGGGGGGGACGCTGCTGTTGATCTCGATGACGACGATCTTCGGACGGTAGCCGTTGAGCGACTCCCAGATATCAAGATCGTACGAGTCCACGTCGATTGACAGCACGTCGAACTCCCTTGGGATCTGCGTTCGTTCCAACAGCCTGTCGAGGCTGTCCACGTCATTACTGCTCCTGGAAACGAATGCATTGATCGGCACGATCCGCGGCTGTCCTTGCGCCGTGATCAGCAAATCACGGAACTTCTGCGCATCTCCCTCGATGTATACCGCGTTCCAGCCTCTCTCGACCATTGCGAAGGTATTGCTGCGAAACTTGCCATCCCAGGCGCCAAACTCCACGCACCAACTGCCGCTGCCATCGGCAATTTCCAACCGCCGGAGAATCTCGCTGATGATGCCGTCCTCGCCGTTTTCAGAATAGACGTTGCGTGCGAAGGCATTTAAAGGAGGAGCTGGTGTTATCTGTGTCATTGCCCGGTCTGCCTTTTTTTGAGTCGACGCACTATCGGCCTGCCAGTCCGGCGCCGAGCCCGTGCAGAAGATCCACCACGTAGGCTCGGCCCATGACTTTGCGCAGGTAATCGCCTGTCAGTACGCCGGTGCCCCAGCGCTTTGCTCCTCGCATCACCTCATAGGTAGTTCTTACGATGAATGACATGTTGCCCCGGCGCAGCTCGCGACCGTACCAACCACCTTGCGATCGAGCGTAGTTTTTGTAGACGCGCTCCATATTCTCGTTGTCGCGCCAGTGCAGATGAGTCACCGTAATCTGCGGGAGGTAGCGAATGTGATTCCCTTTTGCCAATGCGCGATAAGCCCACTCCGGATCCTCGCAGAATCGTATGAGCTCGGTCTCGTCAAAGGGGCCAACGTTTCTGAACACAGTAGTGGCCGCGGCAAAATTACCTCCACAAAAGTGGCCGCCACGCAATGGCACGGACTTATAGAGTCGGGATTCGTCGGAGGTGTATGTCGAGGGCGCGCCGGGGGCGTCCGCGAGCACACGTCCTGTTGCGATCTCGCGCGGATGAGCTGCGAGGGCCGCTACTATCTCCTCCAGCCATTTCGGATCAGCAATGCAGTCGTCGTCTGTCGTGGCGAAGAATTCGGTGGCCACACACTGGATGCCGGTATTGCGACAGGGGCCGGGGCCGGTTTGATCGGAATGCACGTATCGTACATTCAAGCCGAGCTGCTCGAATTCGTGCAGCATCTGATCCAAGGCTCCAACGGGTCCCTGGTGGGCAATCACCAGTTGCGCGGGGTGTACAGACCCGGCGGCGATGGCTCCGACCGACTCGCGCAGGCACGGTCTACCGAGGGTAGGTATGACAACTGTGAGATTCTCGGAAGTCGTTTGATCCTTCATGAGCACTCACAGTCGTTTCGGAGTGTTGCGATGTTACAGGAGAATCTTACCTTTCCAGGAAACTGCAGGCATTTTCCGCGGTGGAGAACAGCGTGAGCATTGCCTGGGCCGGGCAAAAGTTGGGGTCGCCGCACCGGTCCGTGTCAATTTCAACACTAACTTGATGGTCCACGCGGGGACGACGACTGCGACGTTGAAGTGTCGAGCGCCCGCGGGGAGATGAGGTGGCGGCTGCCGGCAGGTAGTGCGCCAGTGGTCCGGTAGTCCTCTGGCAGACCGGTGCGGCCTTTTTTTGGCCAGCCCCGGGTCGCAGATGCTTTGGCTAACGAAAGCGGGCGCGAAGGCCTAACGGCACCGAGGGGCATGCTACCGTGGCAATCGCGGCCGGGTTAAGGGCCTAGCGCCAAGGCACGGGAGTGGTGGGTCTGCGGGGGCTGGGAATCCCGGAATATCAGTAACACATTGATTTGTAAAGACTCCCTAACCCATCTGTACGCCGTACCGTGGTTGTGGGGACGGGCGCCGTTCCGGTAAGCAAGGGGCCGTGGCGGACCAGGGATAGATCGGAGCCCGGGGGAAGGGGATCGTGTATCATTCGCACCCTTTTTAACCGGCTGGAGTCTCCCTTGCTCTGGTGCCAGCTTTGGCGCCGGTCGCGGGGAATCGATGGGAGCGCAGGGACCTGCCCGCGAGCCCTTCCACCCCAGCCAGAATTGGCGCGTCCTGACGACGCATGCTGACACGGTGATCTGTGAGTACGACGGGCGATACGCTGGCTTTATTCGCGGGCAACGCAAATCCGGCGTTGGCACTGGAAATCGCACGCAATCTGCAAACACCGCTGGGACGCGCTTATGTTGGCAGATTCAGCGATGGCGAGATCAATGTTGAGTTGATGGAGAACGTCCGCGGTCGCGACGTCTTCATCGTGCAACCTACGTGTCCACCGGCCAACGATACCTTGATGGAATTGTTGGTGATGGTCGATGCCTGCCGGCGCGCATCGGCCGCGCGCATCACCGCGGTGGTGCCCTATTTTGGCTACTCCCGGCAGGATCGTCGTCCCCGGGCCACCCGCACGGCGATCACGGCCAGGATGGTTGCCAACATGATTTCGGGCGCCGGTGTGAATCGGCTGCTGACGATCGATCTGCACGCCGACCAGATACAGGGATTTTTCGATATCCCGGTCGACAACGTGTATGCGTCACCAGTCCTGTTGGGCGATGCCTGGAAGCAGTCGTATCCCAACAAGATCATCGTGTCGCCCGATGTTGGCGGCGTGGTGCGCGCGCGCGCCTTCGCCAAGCGCCTCGACGATTCCGAGCTGGCCATCATCGACAAGCGGCGTCCGCGGCCGAATGAGTCGAAGGTGATGAACATCATCGGTGAGGTCGAGGGCAGGTCGTGCGTGCTCGTGGACGACATGATCGACACGGCCGGTACGCTTTGCCTGGCGGCGCAGGCGTTGAAGGATGACGGTGCGGTCAAAGTTGTTGCCTACATCACCCACGCGGTGTTGTCGGGCACCGCCGTGGACAGAATTACGAAATCGGCACTGGATGAGTTGATTGTGACAGACACGATCCCGCTGTCGGCGCAGGCCAAGGCCTGCGGCCGGATCCGCCAGTTGTCGGTGGCCGCGTTGCTTGCCGAGACGATTCGTCGCATCCGCGACGAGGAGTCGGTGAGCAGTTTGTATGTAGATTGAGCGAAGCTGCTCTGGCAGCTTCGCGGATGAGGTGCGTGCTGATTGGTCGCGGTTGGTGCGCGTTGTTGTAACTACTGGAGATTGTAATGCGTATTTCATTCACTTTCGGCGCGGACCCCCGCGAGATGCAAGGCAAAGGTGCGAGCCGCCGCCTGCGTCACACGGGTAAGGTTCCCGCAATTCTGTATGGCGGTCACAAAGACGCGCAGACGTTGATTCTTGATCAGCAGAACCTGCTGACCATGATCGGTGACGAGCGTTTCTATTCCTCCATTGTGCAGTTGAAGCTCAGCAACGGCACGCAGCAGGAGGCCATCGTCAAGGACGTGCAGATGCATCCCGCACGTAACGTGGTTGTCCACGTCGATCTGCAGCGCGTTGTTGAGAACGAGGTAATCCGGATCAAGCTGCCCATTCACTTCAAGGGCCAGTCGATTTCTCCGGGCGTCAAGGTTCAGGGCGGTGTGGTGTCGCACTTGCGCGCCGATGTTGAGGTCGTCACGTTGCCCAAGGATCTCCCTGAGTTCCTCGAGGTCGACATGTCCGGCATGAGCCTCAACGAGACGAAGTTCCTGTCCGACATTCCGCTGCCCACGGGCGTCTCGATTCCCGAGCTCGCGCATCGCAATGCACCGGTTGTGTCGATCCACAGCCCGCGCGCCGAGGAGCCGGAGCCAGTTGCAGAAGCCGCTGCCGCCGCACCTGCCGAGGGTGCAGCCGCTGCCGGCGCTGCCGCAGCTCCTGCTGCTGGCGATGCCAAGAAGGGCGACGCGAAGGCGGATGCCGCTCCTGCCAAGAAGGAGGGCGGGAAGAAGTAAGGCTTTGCGGCACACCGTTTCGCAGCGGTGTGCCGCATTCCTTTGAGTTTCTGGTGGATCGAACCATCAACTCCACCGTCAGATGTCAGGCGTTGCTCTCAAGTTGATTGTCGGTCTCGGCAACCCCGGGCCGGAATACGCGCGCACGCGGCACAACGCCGGTTTCTGGTTTGCCGAAGAGCTGGCCCGACGCAACGGTGGAACGTTTCGCAGCGAGTCGCGCCACCAGGGTGAGCTCGCCAAGGTGCGTATCGACGGGAACGAGCTATGGCTCCTGAAGCCCATGAGCTTCATGAACCGCAGCGGCGGTCCCGTGCAAAGCGTTGCCAACTTCTACAAGATCCCCGCCGAGTCCATACTCGTCGCCTATGACGAGCTGGATTTTCCCGCCGGCGTCGTCCGGCTGAAGCAGGGCGGTGGCGCGGCCGGCCACAATGGCATCAGGGATATCGCGGCCCAGGTGGGCGATCAGTTCTGGCGACTGCGGATCGGTATCGGCCATCCGGGTGATCGTTCTGCGGTGTTGAATTACGTATTGGGGCGCCCTTGCGCCGAGGACACCCGGTTGATCGATGAGGCTATTGTCGCTGGCCTGGATGTCGTGCCCGCGTTGTTGGCCGAGGGCGGACAGAAGGCCATGCACAAGTTGCATAGTCGCAATGGGGTTGCCGGCGGTTCATCGTCGGCGCCGTGAGAGCGGATTGTGGCGCTGATCATGTTTAGGAGCGATTTTTAAAAATGGCAATTCGCTGCGGTATCGTAGGTCTGCCCAACGTCGGCAAGTCGACGCTGTTCAACGCGCTCACGCGCGCGCAGATTGCGGCCGAAAATTATCCATTCTGTACGATTGATCCCAACGTCGGTGTCGTGCCGGTGCCGGATCCGCGGTTGCAGCCTTTGTCCGACATCGCGCATTCCGAAAAGATCATTCCCACCACGGTTGAGTTTGTTGATATCGCCGGCCTGGTCGCCGGTGCGTCACAGGGCGAGGGGCTCGGCAACAAGTTTCTCTCGCACATTCGCGAAGTGGATGCCATTTCCCACGTCGTGCGGTGTTTCGAGAGCACCGACATCATCCATGTGGCAGGTAAGGTAGACCCGCTCGCGGATATTGACATTATCGATACCGAGTTGGCGCTCGCCGACATGGCCTCGGTTGAGAGGGCGATCGACCGTGCGGCGAAGGCGAGCAAAGGCGGGGACAAGGATTCCATCCGCAAACACGCACTGTATGAGCGTGTCAAAGTGCAGCTCGATGCCGTGAAGCCGGTGCGCGCCATGCCGCTCACAGCCGAAGAGCGACTCGATCTGCGCGAGTTGCAGCTACTGACCGCGAAGCCGGTCATGTATGTTGCCAATGTGTCAGAGTCCGGATTCCACGACAACCCGCTGCTCGCCGCGGTCGAGAAGCGGGCCGCCGCCGAAGGCGCGGTGGTGGTGGCCGTCTGCGCTGCCATTGAAGCTGAGATTGCACAGCTCGAGGAAGCTGATCGCGCGGAGTTTTTGGCCGAGCTTGGCCTGCAAGAGCCCGGTCTCAACCGCGTCATTCGCGGGGCCTACACGCTGCTTGGTTTGCTCACCTATTTTACTGTTGGGCCAAAGGAAACCCGGGCCTGGACGGTTCGCAAAGGATCAACCGCGCCTCAGGCGGCGGGTGTCATCCACACGGATTTTGAGCATGGGTTCATTCGTGCGGAGGTGATCGCGTTCAGCGATTACATCGCCGGCAAGGGTGAGGCCGGGGCCAAGGAGGCCGGCCGATTGCGGTTGGAGGGGAAGGAGTATGTGGTGCATGAAGGCGATGTGATGCATTTTCGGTTTAATGTGTGAGGGGGCGGGATTTTGGGAGCGGCTGTGGTCGCCGCTCGCTTGGTCGCTGGACGACTTGGCGTAGCGGGGTAGCCGCGCTTTTGGGGGAGGCGGGTGGTCAGTAGCAGCGGGTCTGCGGGGGCAGACTGCGTGGCGGTTGACACTTTTGGGTGGGGGCTAGGACAATGCGCGCCCCTTGCGGGGTCGCCTCTCGGCGGCTGGCGCCCCGGCTTACGGCTGGGGCTTGGCAAGGGGTGACCGGATCGGTCGGATGGAAAGGTAGCTCAGCTGGTTAGAGCACGGCACTCATAATGCCGGGGTCGAGGGTTCGAGTCCCTCCCTTTCCACCATTAAATCAATCACTTGGCACCTGTCGCCGTCGCTCTGACGATCGCGATTGCGGGACTTTTGCGGGACCCCAGGTCGCAGACCATTTCGGATGCCCTGATCAGGGCGCCCAGCTCGCCTTGTCCTCCTCCAGCGGAAGCTCGATGGCCTTCACGTCGGCGGTAAGTCCGCGCTCGACTGGCACGGCGTGCGGCAGTATGTGTCGCAGAAACTGGTGCTGCATTTGTACGGTTGGAAGGCCGCGCGCCTGCCTGCTTGGTTCACCGAGCGCTTCCCGGCGGAATATCACCGCAAGCGGCTGTTCGATGAACGGCCGGCGGCCTTACTGCACGCCGGCCCGTTCGAGAAACGCCTCGGCGCGCCGCGAACATCGACGCCGGAGCGGTCCCTACTCGAACTGCTGAGCGACGTCGGCGTCCGCCAGCCTCTGCAAGAGGCCCGCGAAATCACAGAGGGCACCTACAACTTGCGCGTCGATGTGCTACGCGAACTGCTGCAACACTGCACCAGCATCAAGACCGTGCGGCTGTGTCTCAAACTCGGTAGAGAGCTTTCGCTTCAGTGGGCGGCGAAACTCGACCCGGCCACGTTGCCGACCGGCAGCAAGCGACCTTGGGTCTCGAAGTCGGCCGAGGGTCTGTTGGTCCTCAAGCCATGACGCCGTTCTATCTCGAAACCGTGCGTCTACTAACCCGAGTCGCGCCGCTGGTTCTCGTCTCAAGGACCTCCCAGGCATTCGCTGGAAGCTGCACAATCTCACTCAGCTTAAGAAGAGTAATGCCAGAAGGTTCGCAGAGCAGAGCGAAGCGCTGCGCGCTCGTTTTGAATCCCTCGCGCGTTCTGGACGCTAGTAAACTCTGGCGCGAAACCTGATTTATGTGGGCATATAAACGCACTTCATTAACGATTCCATAGCAGGTTGCACAGGACGGGGCCGTCATGACAGACGAATTCAAGGAAATCGGACACTCGGGCGGCAAGATCGCGTCTACCTTCAAAACGGATGCTGACGGCAGACGCAGCTATCAAGTCGGATATTCCAGCAGCCGTCCTGTGCCGATGACCCGGCTTGGCGCTTGGGTCGACTGGTTGGGGATATCTGCCTTGCTCGGAAGAATTGCGCGGTTCGTCCTGCTTGGTGTGCTGTTACTTCCAAACATCTCAGCAACTGCTCAGCATACGGACACCCCACATGTACGGCGGGTGGTCTTCGTCTGCGAACATGGTTCCGTGAAGAGTCTGGTCGCTGCTTCCTATTTCAATCGTGCTGCGACAGCTCGCGGCCTCCCGTTCGACGCCATCGCGCGCGGAACCAGACCCGAACGGACCGTGCCTCGCATCGTTCAGACAGGTTTGAGCGAGGCCGGGTTGAATGTGTCGCAGTATGTTCCTCAGAAGTTTGTGGCTTCAGACTTGAGCGGCGCATCTCTCGTCGTGTCATTCGACCAGGATATCGAGGCGACAGTTGACGGAAAAGTCCGGCATTTGAAGTGGGACAACCTTCCCGGTGTTTTGGCTGACTATCCTCGAGGTCGGGATGCCATCGTGCAAAGGGTGAACGCACTGATCGATGCCCTGGCCAATAAGAGTGTGCAATGAGGGTCAACGGACATTGGCTGATCTTGCGCTGACAAAGCCGACCTAACTGTGCGTATGCTCATGGTGGATGTCGGGATAGTGAGGATGCCGATGCCTCAGCGGTTCGTGCCGATGTTCGTGAACATGAGGATCACTGCCGTCCCAACTTGCCTCGTGAGCGTGCTGGTGATGTGAGTCATGCGAGTGCGAATGAGAATGGACGAGCAACTGGTGAACGTGGTCGTGCTCGTGATCTTCAGTGAGGTGGAGCCAGACGCCGATCGCCATGCACACTGCGGCAATCCAAAATGCCCATCCAACTGACTGTCCGTAGAGCAGGATCGCAATGCCGCTACCAATGAAAGGTGCCGTTGCAAAATAGGCGCCCGTGCGCGCGGTTCCGAGATTGCGAAGCGCAAAGATGAACAGTACGAGGCTCATTCCGTAGCCCAGGAATCCAAGCGTCAGTGACGCCCAGAGTTTCCCGGCGGAGGGAGCCGCAGCGTGCAGGGCCAACGCTAAACCTATGTTGGTGGCCCCAGCGGCGAGTCCCTTCACGGCAGCAATTGCCCGGGCATCTCCTGAGGAAATTTTGCGCGTAAAATTGTTATCGAGAGCCCAACACAGGCAGGCCCCTGCAATGGCACTCAACGCAAGCGTACTTTGATGCGCGTTCAGGGTCGTGGGCCAGACCAAGACGATGCTGCCAGCAAAAATGGCTACGAATCCCAGGACCACCCGCCGGCTGGTCGCCTCACGAAACACCACCCAGGCGATTACGGCCGTAAAGACAGCCTCCAGATTGAGCAGCAGCGAGGCGGCGGACGCATCGGCTTGAGCCAGGCCGAACATCAACAGGGCCGGGGCGACCACACCGCCGAATGCGACCGCGGCCGCGAGCCACGGTCGATCGGGCCGTTCCAGACCCAGGGCAAAGTGGCCACGGTCTTGAGCGAGAATCAGCAAAGTGAGTCCCACTCCGCTTCCTGCGTAAAGCAGACCGGCGATGAGGAGGGGATTTGTGCTGGTGAGAAGCTGCTTCGCCAGGGGCGTGGTGACGCCGAACAGCAGCGCAGACAGGAGGGCTGCACCGGTCCCGGACAGGTGCCATTCGCGACTGCCGTATTCAGACTTCATTGGCTCCGCCTCATCCGCATGCCGCGTATTCCTCTCAGGTCTCGACCGGAATTGGCGCGACTTCGATAGCCTTTTTGAGCTCAGTCGATCGCAACACGCGCCTATAGACCGCCGGGAGCACAAACAGAGTCAATGCGGTCGATGTGACCAAGCCACCGATGACCACCGTGGCCAACGGTTTCTGAACCTCGGCCCCGGCTCGAGTCGCGACCGCCATGGGCACGAACCCGAGGGATGCTACGAGCGCGGTCATCAGCACGGGGCGCACCCTCTCGAGGGCACCATGCAATATTGCAGACTCGACGTCTGCCTCAGTCTCCAACTTGCGTCGAATCGATCCCATCAACACCAATCCATTCAAAACCGCCACACCGGAAACCGCTATGAAGCCGACGGCTGCGGAGATGGAAAATGGCATGCCACGCAAAGCCAGTGTGAACACCCCGCCTGCAATTGCAAGTGGCACGGCCGTAAACACGATCAGGGCCAGCACGGCGCTGCGCAGCGCCACGTAAAGAACGGCAAAGATCAGGATCACGCAAATGGGCACCACCACTGCGAGCCGCTGCTTCGCAGCTTGCAGATTCTGAAATTGGCCGCCCCATTCCAACCATGAGCCGCCGGGCAGCTTGATGTCCCGATCAATGGCTGCTTGCGCATCAGCGACGTATGACGCCAGGTCGCGCCCACGCACGTTAGCCTCCACATAGATCCGGCGTTTGCCGTTGTCGCGACTCACCTCATTCAATCCTTCCGAGGTCCTGAACATTGCGAGCTGTCGCAGGGGCACCGATCGAGACTCTTCGCCGGATCGCGCCGGCAACATCACTGGGATTGATCCGATGGAGTCCGCATCGTTGCGATCGCTGTCGGGTGCTCTAACGACGATTTCGAATCGCTTATCGCCCGAAAAAAGCAGCCCCGCCGGGCGTCCGCCGAGTGCCGCCTCCAGGGTGTCCGCAACTTCCTGGACCGTGAGGCCAAATCGAGCAATGGCATCCCGGTCGAATCGAATGTCGAATGTCGGGAAGCCTTTTGTTTGTGCGACGCGCAGGTCCGCAGTACCGGGGACCTTGGCCAGAACGTCCTCGATGCGTCTGGCGGTCAACGCCATCTGATCCAGGTTGTCGCCGTACACTTTGACCGCGACGTCGCTGCGCACACCGCCGATCAACTCATTGAAACGCATTTGAATCGGTTGCGTGATGTCATAGGCGTTACCCACGATGGGGGCGGTCTTTTCCTCGATCCGCCTTATGATGTCGTCCTTGCGCTTAACACCGTCCGGCCACTCACTCTTCGGTTTCAGCATCACGTAATTGTCGGACGCGTTCGGTGGCATCGGATCCGCCGCCAGATTGGCGGTGCCGGTCTTTGAAAAGACCAGCTTTACTTCCGGTAGCGACAGGATCTGCCGTTCCAGGGGAAGATCCAACTTGACTGACTGCTCCACGGACGTTGACGGAATCCGAACCGACGAGAGGTTGAAGTTCTGCTCGTCCAGCGTTGGCATGAACTCCTGACCGATAAACATGAAGGTGACCGCGGCCGCAAGAAAGATTACGCACGCTCCCGCGATGACCGGCAAAGGGTGTCGGATCGTGTGACGCAGTTTCGGCTCATACCAGCTTTTTGCGCGCACGATCAACGGCACTTCCGTTTCTGCGACTCGTCCGCTGATCAAAATGGCCGCCAGTGCGGGCACCATTGTGATTGACAGGACGAACGCACTCGCCAAGGCCAGCATCAATGTGATGACCATGGGCGAAAACATCTTGCCTTCGACACCCTGGAACGTGAGACAGGGGATGAATACCAGGAAGATGACGAGCTGTCCGTACACGCTCGGGCGGAGCATTTCCTGAGACGATTGAATCACTACTGTCGAGCGCTCTTCCTGGGTGATTACGCGCCCCTCATGCTGTTGGCGTTCTGCGATGCGGCGCAGCGCATTCTCAACGACCACCACTGCGCCATCAATGATGAGGCCGAAATCCAGAGCACCGAGACTCATCAGGTTACCGGTCACCTTGGAGGCGTTCATACCGATTGCACTCATGAGTAACGACAACGGTATAACCAGAACCGCGATCAGGGCCGCGCGCGCATTGCCCAGAATCAAGAACAGAACGGCAATCACGAGCAGTGCACCGATGCCGAGGTTCTCACTCACGGTTGTGATTGTCGCGATAACCAGTTCGGAGCGGTCCAACGCCACTTGCGCGCTGACGCCCGAGGGCAGCGACTTGCTGACTTCCTGCAGTTTTGCGTGCACCGCCTCAGCCACTGTCCGGCTGTTTTCACCAACCAACATCAGCGCGGTACCGATGACGACCTCGTAGCCGTTCTTGCTCCCCGCTCCGCGACGAAGTTCGCCGCCCACTCGCACGTTTGCTACCTGCTGTACCGTAATTGGCACGCCGCCCCGGGTCGCCGCGACCGCCTGTTTGATGTCCTCAATCGAGTGAATTCTCGCATCCGCGCGTACGAGGTACGACTCTCCGGCACGCTGGATATAGTTGGCGCTCACGGAAAGATTGGCGGCTTCGAGCGCCGTTGCCAGATCGGTATAGGAGATCCCAAAGGAGCTCAGCTTGATCGGATCGGGCTCAACCACGAATTGCTTCGCGTAGCCGCCGAGCGAATCGATATCGGCAACCCCGGGAACGGTGCGCAACTGTGGGCGAATGATCCAATCCTGAACCGTTCGAAGATACGCAAGCTGGGCGATCTCATCGGTCAGACGCTCGCCCTCGTCGGTGACGAATGATCCATCGCTTTGCCAGCCCGGCTGACCGTTATGTATGGTTGCTCCCTTGCCGTGTGGATTGGCGAATTCCACGCTGTACATGAAAATCTCACCCAAGCCGGTGGAGACCGGACCCATTTGGGGTTCTGCGCCGGCGGGAAGACTGGCACGCGCCTCGGACAATCGTTCCGCCACGCGCTGTCGCATGAAATAGAGATCCGAGCTTTCCTTGAAGATCGCCGTAACCTGGCTGAAGCCGTTACGTGAGAAGGAGCGGGTGCTCTCAACACCGGCAAGACCGGCGAGTGCGGTTTCAATCGGGAAGGTGACTCGCTTCTCCACCTCGACAGGTCCCAGGCCCGGGGCCAGGGTATTGATCTGCACCTGTTTGTTCGTGATGTCCGGCAGTGCGTCGATTGGGAGTAGGAAAAGCTGCCACAGCCCGTAGATCGCAATCACTGTGGTCATGAATACGACAAACCACCGTGCGCGAACCGAGTAAGTCAGGACAAAGTTGATCATTCTTCATCCTCCTCTGCGCCTTTGCCGAGCTCAGCCTTCAGAAAGAAGGCATTGCGGGTGGCAATCTTGTCGCCGGCCGCCAGTCCCGATAAGACCAGCAGGCGTCCCGCGCTACGAGCGCCGACCACCACCGGCTGCACTCGGAAGCCCGTCTGGGTTCTTGCGAATACGACATCACGGCCGTCAATCCGTTGTACTGCCTCCTCGGGAACAACAAATCCGGCCGAACTGGATGTTTTGGGTGTGATGACGGTCTGTACGAATTCCCCTGGAGCGGGCAGGCCTTGGGCGGCGTCCTGTAGTGACAACACTACTGTCGCACTGCGCGTTTGTTCGTTGATGGCAGGTGTGACCGAGCGTACGACGGCACTGAGACTTGTGCCAGTACGCGATGTCACCAGGGCAGGGTCTCCCGAGGTAATTCGAGCGGCGTCCGAAGCGGTCACCGAAGCTTCGATCTGGACATGCTGCGGGTCCGCGATCCGGAAGAGTTCGGTATCGGCTTGCACGAAGGAGCCCATTTTGGCAGCGGCAGTGGTGATGCGCCCCGCAATCGGGCTCACGATTTCCACGAAACGCCCGTCGGAGCCAACATGTGCATTCGCGGCAGCAGCGCGCGCACGACGTTCTTCTGACTCGGCGGCGGCCAGCTGAGCTTGAGCAGCCTCCAAATCCTGACGCGGTGTAACATGCTGCTCGAACAGTCCTTTTTCCCGCTGCAGCACTGAGCGGGCCAAAGTCGCTTTCGAAACTGCGACGTCGCGATCTGATGCAATGGTGGCGGCCTCGCGGCTCTCAACTCGCGCGAGGACTTCGCCCATCCGCACGGTGTCACCGAGTCGCTTGTTGATGCTGACCAGGGTGCCGGTCGCGCGGGCCGTTATTGTTGCTTGAGCATCTGGAGCGGACGTCACGGCGGCTGGCGCGCGGATTTCTGTACTGAGATTTCCTGTCGTCACCGCTTCCAACTCGATTCCGACGGCCGATAAATGCGACTCATCCAATTCGAGCTTCAACGGTGAATTGGACACCTCCGCTGCATTTGTGCGTGGCTCCGCGAGAATGGGGTTGGGTCTAGTGGTTACCTTGGCCAATGCGAATCCAACAGCTACGGCGACAACCAGAGCCGCAATGCCGAGTGCTGTGCGTTGATTGATCTGTAGCGTGCTCATGGGGTTGCCTCGAACGGGATGCGGCCGACCAGATGGGAAACGGTGATTTGAGCTCGAACCCGGGCAAACCGGGCGTCAACGGACCTCAACTGCGACTCACTGAGTGCACGGCGCGTAGCCAATAACTCGATGAGTGGTGTGCGGCCGGCGTCGTACCCGATTCGGGCCAGTCGATACGCCTCTCGCGCAGCCGATTCGGACTCATTCGACGCTTTCAGCCTCAAGTCCGCGGCGCGCGCTTGGGCGAACGCGGCGCGCCAACCGCGCTGCAGCTCGAGCCTGGCTGCGGTTAGTCGTGCCTCCGCAGCGTGAAGCTCGGACAGTTGCGCCGCGATGGCGCCCCTATTTCGGTCGAATACCGGCAATTGAACTGATACGCCCGCTACAAGGGCGTTGGCGTCCAAGCCGGCCAATCGCCTTGCTCCAACGGACAAGGTGATGTCTGGAACGGAGCGTTTGCGCTCTACATCCACGCGGCGTGCGGCGGCTTCACGGTCAGCTTCAGCAGTGCGAAGCGATGGGACGAGTGTCGGAAGATCCTGTGAGGGAAGAGTCAACGAGTCCGCAGCGCGTAATAGAACCGGCCGAACATCGCTGTACGACTCGGGAACTCCCGCGAGTGTTGATACGTTGATCAACGCCTCGCTCAGGTCTGCTCGTGCGGATTCCAGATCCGCTTGTGTGTTGCTGACTGCGGCTTGTGCCTGGATGGAACGTAGATCGGACTCCCGTCCGGCCTCGACCAGCAAACGGGCTGCGCGTTGATCTTCGGTTGCCCGTGCGAGTTCTTCCTGCAACAGTTGCACTCGCCACCCAGCCACCTCACAGGCGGCGTATGCGGATGCCAGGTCGCGAGCGAAATCTGCTCGTAGCTGGTCGTATCCAGCTTTCGCCGCTTCGACCGAAGCTGTTTCCGCTGCGATACGCGCGCCGCGTTTCCCGCCAATCTCCACGGTTTCGCTCAGCGAGAGCGTGTTTTGAACCGGCGAGATGCGGGCAAAGTCGTTGGAACCGGCGAAATTTTCCGACTGATAACTGACCGTTGGATTCGGCAATGCGCGAGCCTGTCGAGCAAGCCCCTGCGCGGCCTCCAGATTTGCCTCCCCCTCGAGCAACCGGGGAGACAGACTCGCGGATAGCCGCAACAACTCTGCAAACGGCGGCAGCGCATCAGCGAGCGAAACGCTTGCCTCGAACAGTCCAACGACCACTAACGTAACGACCCCCACGCGAGGCCGACTGGCCGGTCGCGATGGCGGGCGGGCGAAAAAGCACCCCATGGATGCCTCCCATGAAAGCAAACAATGCTGCGTGCGCAGCGACTAAACCGTCAGGCTTTCAGGAAGCGACAGGGGGCGCGTGAGATGGCGGGGAAAGTGCGAATACGGAACGCCGTGGAGGTGGCCGTAGTGGTGGCCTGCTGCGGGGAAGCAGCAGGCCCATTGCCGGCTCAAATAGCGAGCACAGCACGATAAACAGGAGCGCGGGGCCGAACACGTCCGCTGTCAGGAACAGCTTCGCCGTTGATTGCACCGAATCGTCTGCATCGACGTCGCCGTGGAGCAGATGGGACATCAAATGTCCCGGCGAATCATCCTCCGTCATCGTGAAATGGTGTGTTATCGCGTGCGAGCTACCAGGGGAGTCCGTGTGTTCCAGGTGCACGTGGGTTCCGACGACCCGGACGGCCGCCAGAACGAGGCAAAGGGCGATAGTAAGCGCTGGACGAATACGCACCGCTGAATCGTCGCACACTTGCCCAAGCCGTGTCATCGAGGATATTGGCATGAGCTGGCAGCGGGCAGTTCTGAACAGGCGGGTTTGACGGCGCATTGCGTCCTACTCCATAAAGACCCTCGTGTTCACTCCATTGCATCGCGCTTTGTTATGACGAACTCCGGGAAACCCGGGCCGGAGGCAGTAGCTGCTACTCCGGCGCACCGTGATGGTGTCTTTGAGGCACTTTCAAAGCGGTTCCGCACTCCGCTGGTGCGCTTCTTTGAGAGGCGAATTGGACGCCAGAGTGAGACGGAGGATCTGGTACAGGAAGTGTTCATGCGCCTGGCGAATGGCGCGCGAATTGATTCGGTCGAGCACATGGAGGCGTATCTGTTCAAAACGGCCGCCAACCTGCTGCGCGATCGACAGCGCCGCCTGATGGCGCGCGCGTCTGAAGCGCATGAGCCTTACGAGGAAGACATTCATGGAGCTGCCTCAGAGGCGCATTCCCCCGAACGGGCACTGCTGGGTTCCCAGGCTATCCAACAACTGGTTGTCGCTCTCCAGGAGTTGCCTGAACGGACCCGCAACGTCTGGGTTTTGTATCACGTCGACGATCTGCCGCATGCCGACATTGCACGCCAACTCGGAATTGCGATCAGCACGATCGAGAAGCATCTGAATCGCGCCAACGTGCATCTGCTGAAGAGAATTGACCGTCCGACATGGTGAATGGGGGGAATAACATGGAATGTCGTGATTCAGATCGGCTTGCAGAGGAAGCAGGATTTTGGGATGCCCGCCTTCGGGCGCCCAATTGCAACGACGCTGAGCGGGAGCGATTTGCGGCTTGGCGTGACCAGGATCCCCGGCATCGCGCGGAATTCGAGCGGCTGCAGTTGATCGCGGCGACCGCTCGGCAGGAGGTTTCGCGCGCTGATGTGCGGGCGTTGCGCGATGCGGCGCGTCGAGCGGGTAGCTCGCGCCGGTGGATGACACCCATTGCGGTAGCGGCGGCACTCGGGACCGTGGCTGTGGGCGTGGGGTTTCTCGTCAATCATTCGCAATTCGCATTCAGCGAGCCCGTTAGATCTCTGATGACATTGACGATGCACCACGATCCTGCCCAGACAGACGAGCGTTACGAAACGCAGCTGGGCCAGCGATCCACGGTGACGCTGCGAGACGGATCAACTGTCGAGCTCAATTCCAAAACGATCGTGAAAGTGGCGTTTAGACCGCAACAACGCTCGGTGGAACTTGTCTGCGGCCAGGCACTCTTTCACGTGGCCAAAAGCCCTCAACGCCCGTTCATTGTTAGGGCTGGAGATCGCGAGATTCTGGCCGTCGGCACCGAGTTTGACGTTAGACGTGATTCCAGTTCCGTACGCGTCACCCTCATTGAGGGCAGAGTAGCTGTGTCGCGCGAGTCCTTTTCCGACCCGTCCGGTGCAGTAGATTTACACCAGGTGTTGGCTGATGAGTTGGTAGCCAAGGCGCATTCGCAACGAGAGGCGTCCCCGTCGCCGCGTGTCCGAGCGTTGGCATCTGTGGAACGCTCGACCAATACGGCGCAACCGCGGGAAATCTTTCTCGAACCGGGCGAGCAATTCATTGCCCAGGGTTCCTCCGGAGAGGCTGTTGTTCAGTCAGTCGATATCCAAAAGGTCATCGGCTGGCGGGACGGTAGAATCACTTTGGACGATTCCACCCTGGCTGATGCTGTGGCAGAGATGAATCGGCATAGTTTGATGCAGATCCGTCTGGAAAGCCCACAGTTGTCCGGGCTTCGCGTCAGCGGCGTATTTCGAGCTGGCGAACAGGAAGTATTCGTTGCCGCTTTGGAGAATTACTTCCCGATTGCCGCTCAACGCCACGGCGATGCCGAAATCGTGCTGAGCGAGCGTGCAGCGCGTTAGTCGAACCTCGCAAGCACCAGGCTGATTCAGGGCGGCGGATCGCAAGCCCTCCGAGTATTCAATGCACGCCGATGTCGGCCCGACCGTGCGCTCGCGGTCTCCTTCGTCATACACACATTCCAAAAGGTCATTGCCCGCAGCAGGCGGGTTGCGTTTCTCGTTGCGTCTTAACCGTACGTGAGATTCGTATGAAATGTCGGGGAGTGTAATTACGATGAAGTCTGGCCTGTTGGAACCGAAATGTCACCGCCCGTCCACAGACCGCCACTCACGGGCAGCGCTGCGGATGTTATGTGTGGCCACTCTGGCATTTTTGACTTTTGCTGCAGGGGTTTCCACAGCCTCGGCCGACGGCGTCAAGACTTTCAACATTGAGCAACAGACGCTGTCTTCTGCATTGAACGAATTCGCCCGCCAGAGCGATCGACAGATTCTCTTCTCGGCCGACATCGTGCGTTCCAAGAAGGCGCGTTCCATCAAGGGCGATCTTGAGCCGGAGGCGGCGCTGCGCCTGTTGCTCAAGGGGACCGGGCTTATCTTTAGGGTCACCCCGGACAACACGATCCTGGTAGAGGCGGCCGGCGCAGGGGGTGATACGGCCAATGTGCCGGTATCGTCCCAATCCGTGCGAGTCGCACAGGCCGGGGGTGTAACGAGCGCTTCCCGCTCGACCACTGCCGCAACGGTTTCAGCCGAAGAGGCGTCCGGCCGGGAGCCGATCGGTGAAGTCACGGTGACAGGGTCCAGAATCGCCCAACGGGACTACAGTGCCAACAGTCCGATTACCACACTTTCGGCGGCCGCGATTAACTCCACCGGCGCAGTCACTCTGGAAAGCGCGCTGGATACCTTTCCGCAGTTTACGGTTGGCAGCGGGCCCACCACGACGGGTTTCTTTGCATCCGGTCAGGCGACACTCAACATGCGCGGACTGGGTAGCGTCCGCAATCTCGTGCTGCTCGACGGCCGCCGCATTCAACCTTCGAACAGCCAGCAAGTTGTCGATATCAACACAATACCCAAGGCCCTGATCGAGAGCGTGGAGATCATTACCGGCGGCGCCTCCGCCGTTTACGGCTCGGATGCAATTGCGGGCGTCGTCAATTTCAAGACACGCAAGAACTTTCAGGGCATCCAGCTCGATGCCCAGGTGAGCCCGACACAACATTACGGCGGTATGCCGAAGGACTTTGCGCTCACAGCGGGAGGGAATTTCGGCGACAATCGCGGCAACGCTGTCGTGTCGATTTCATACACCCAGCGCGGCCCGATTGGATTTCTTGACCTGCCTTTCTATCGCACCTGGGCCGGGGCCGGGGACTTCCGTACCGGGGAGGGCACCTACAATCCCGCAGCCAATCGCCCGAGTCAAACGGCAATCAATAACGTCTTTGGATCTTATGGCGTCGCCGCCCCCCCAGCCTCGAGCTTTCTGGGCTTCAACTCGGACGGGACTCTGTTCGCTGCGACCAATGGGTTGGGGAATTACAAAGGCGGATTGGGTCTGCAGCCTTCCACTTCGGGTACCAGCATCGCGTACACGAACATCTCCAGCATCGTTCAGACACCCCTCGATCGATACACGGCATTCGCACGCGCCACCTATGAAATCACACCTGACATCGAGGGATTCGTTCAGGCGCAATTCGTGGACTACAAGTCGCAGACGGTGGCAGAGGCCGGCAATACGACCCTGAGCATACCGGTGACGAATCCATTCATACCGGCGGATCTTGCGACGTTACTCGCATCACGGGCCAATCCAAACGCTGCGTTCTCGCTCGAGAAGCGCTTCTACGAGGCCGGTCCGAGAATCTTCAATCGCAAATTCGACACCTACCAGGTCATCGGCGGTCTCTCCGGCTCGTTGTCGATCGTGGACGGAACTTGGGAAGCGTATGCCAGTCATGGTTCGATGAACGTTACCCAGACGAATCCGGGCTCGGTGATCGGCTCCGCTTTGACCACGCTGTTGAATGCAAGCGATGGGGGAGCCAGCATCTGCAGTGGAGGATACAACCCGTTCGGTCTGACAACGCTTTCTCCCCAGTGCCGGACTTACCTCACAAGAGTTCCGCTGCAGACGACGAATCTTACGCAAGACGTTGCGGAGGCGAACGTACAGGGTCATATCATCGACCTTCCCGCGGGTGGCCTGCGCTTTGCGGTCGGCCTGGACTACATCGGGGACAAATTCGACTACTCGCCGGATGGAGACATTGCACTCGGAACAATTGTCGGTGTTCCACAGTCGGGTGCGAGTTCGGGCTCGACTCATGTAATCGAGGGATATGCCGAGTTGCTCGTTCCCGTCCTGGCCGATCTCCCGTTGGTCAGGAAATTCGACGTCGACCTCGCCTACCGCCGTTCCAAATACAATCTTTCCGGTAGCGTCAATACATACAAGGCCGACGCCAATTGGACAGTTGTCCCCGCGTTCAGATTGAGAGGCGGTTATCAGCGCGCCGTACGGGCGCCGAATGTCGGTGAATTGTTCACAGCCCCAACGGCCGGATTTGCCGGCATCGGGGAAATCACCGCCGGTGGGGGAGATCCGTGCGCGTCGAACAGCTCTGCTCGGACTGGCGCCAATGCCGCGCAGATCCAAGCCCTCTGCGTCGCTCAAGGTGTGCCCGCCGGGCTGATCGGGTCTTTCACCAACGCTCAGAATGAGATCCCCTCCACCAACGTCGGTAACGTAGATCTCAAGCCGGAGTCCGCGGACACTTACACCGTCGGTGCCGTTCTCAACGCTCCAAGTGACCGACCCCTGCTGAGCGGGCTGCAGCTATCGGTGGACTATTACAACATTTCCATTGAAGGCGTAGTCGGAGTCATCTCCGGCCTGCAGTCCTTGAACAAGTGCTACAACCTGGATGGATCAAATCCGACTTACTCCGCGAGCAACTTCTATTGCGGTCTGATGACCCGGGATACAACAACCGGCTCCCTGACTTCGGTGCTGCAGCGGACCTTGAACCTCGGGTCCTACAAGACAAGCGGCGTGGACCTGCAGGCGGACTGGCGGGTGGGGCTCGATGCTTTTGGACTCTCACCGAGCGCGGGTTCCGTCGGGTTCAACTCAGTAGTCAGCCGATTGGTGAGCTTCAAGGTGCAAAACCAGCCGGGGGGTGCGTTCGCCGACTACAGCAACACAGTCGGCGCTTCTACCAACGGCGGCATCGGCTCCCTGCCGAATTGGAAGACCACCACCAGCGCGAGCTACCAGCTGGGCAGTTGGACGGCGGGTTTGCGATGGCGCTTTATCGGGCGGATGCGCTCGCTCGCCAAAGTCAGCAACCCCAACTCAACGACACCGGATACGCCCTCGAACAGCCTCTTTGACCTGTTCGGCAATTGGAGTGTGAATGATCACTTGTCCGTGAACGGCGGCGTGAACAATCTCCTCGACCGGGATCCGCCGATCATGGGCGGTGTGGCCGGTACGACCGAGCCCAGCACCTACGACATATTGGGCCGGACCTTCTACGTGGCTGCACGAGTGACGCTCTGATGAAACTACGCCTCTTGGATAAAACTGCGGTTCCCGGTTGGCTGATAGCCGCAACTCTGGTGTGTGGGACCGTGTCTGCACACGACATCACCTTATGGCCGGAGCAGGATGGCAAGACCGTCAAACTGAAAATCTACTACGGCGATCCCGGTGACTATCAGCCCATCGAGAAGGTGAAGTTCGTTGAACTGACTGTCATCGACTCGAAGGATGTGAAGATCAGCTTCTTGCGCGACATCGAGCGCGGTGCTGATGCGAAGGTGCTCAACACACCCCCGCTCCGATTGGGCGATTGGCCGTCTGGTATCTATGTGGCTGAGTCGCGCTATGACAATGGTTTTTACATTCACGATGGCGAGAATCGCGCTATCGCGACGACCAAGGAATGGTACCCGGATGCGATCGACTCCGCGCACTACCTGAAGTTCAGCAAGGCGCTTTTTCACATAGGTGCCTCCGGGAGCGGCTTTGATCGGGTGCTTGGTCACCGTCTCGAATTGATTCCCCGTGCCGATCCGTTTAGCGCAAAGGATGGCGCGTCCATTCCAGTGGAGGTGCGCTTCGACGGAGCCGTGCTCAAGGACCACGTTGTCGAGGTGGGTGATGAGACCGCGGCGTCGAAAGGCCCGGAGTTGCGGACGGACAGTCGGGGAATCGTACTGGTAAAGCTCGATCACAAGGGCTTTTACCGGATGGCGGTCGACCACCGTGCCGCCGCGAAGTATCCCGACTTGTTCTCCTTTGATGACTACACGGCGTCGCTGGTGTTCAGCCGGTGACGAGATCAGCTTCTGACTTCACTTTTTGATGAGGGCTTGCGAATGAAATCGATGCTGCGCGCTTTGGGATTGGCAGTCACCGCGATTGCAATCACGACCATGAACACTGCTGATGTAAACGCTCAGGCAATGTCCGGACGTAATTTCGGCCACAACCGGGTCAGCGTGTCGTATTACAAGACGCCTCCCGGGCGGCAGGACGAATGGTTGGCGCTGTACAAGAAGTACCACCGGCCGATCATGGACTTTCAGGTGCAAAAGGGTGTGACGATCAGCACCCAGCTCTTCGCCGCGGGCAATCACTCGCCAGGCCAACCTTGGGATTTTGCGATTATCAACATTTCTCCGCCTGAAGGTGCGGCCCCGAAACTGGGCATGACACGGGCTGAAGTGATACGGAAGTTGTTTCCAGACATCGAAGACTATGTGAAGGGTGAACGGCAGAGATGGGTTCTCACTGTGAATCACTGGGATGAGGAACTAATCGAGATCGATGTCAGCCGCGATCCGCTGTCGGTTTACTACCCGCTGGATGTTCTGCCGAAGAAACAATGACGAATCCGCGCGGCGCGTGGAATTTACTCACACGCCGCGCAGCTTGTCGTCCAGCGGCCGAAGTGGGATCCCGGCGCGCGAATCGCGCCCGCCGGGATCTGGACGGGCGCGTATTGCGCAACGGCGCCCTTCATCGGCAGCGGCACAGCCCGTTGCCGCATCGGCACCCGCACTTCCCGGACATCCACCCTGAAGCACAGCCATGGGAGCGTGCGCTGAAGCGAACGAGATTCCGTTGGCGGGCGCAGCTTGGCACTTTCTGCTGTCCCGAGGATGGGAGACGATATCGGAGTGGTGCCCGGTCTGGGGCACACTAGGCACGTCCATTCCGGGAGAGTGACGCTGCAATGTTTCGGCCCAAATACATCACGTTCGACTGCTATGGCACCCTGACGAACTTTCGGATGTCGCAGATGACAAGGGAGGTTTTCCCCGACCGTGTGGCGCCTGATCGAATGGAAGCTTTTGTCCGGGATTTCGCCGCGTACCGCCTCGACGAGGCCATGGGCGACTGGAAGCCGTACCAGGACGTTATCCGCCAGGCGCTGCAGCGCACCTGCCGGCGCTGGCAGATCGAGTACCGCGACGAGGAGGCAAAGCGCATGTATGCGGCGGTACCGACATGGGGGCCGCATCCGGACGTGGCCGAGCCGTTGACGCGGATTGCCCGTCACATCCCGCTGGTCATTCTGTCGAACGCCTCCAATGACCAGATCCACCACAATGTAGCCAAGCTAGGTGCTCCGTTTCACGCGGTTTTCACTGCGGAGCAGGCTCAAGCCTACAAGCCGCGTCTGCAGGCCTTCGAATACATGTTGGGTCAGCTGGGCTGCGGACCGGAAGACATCCTGCACGTGTCGTCCAGCCCGAGATACGATCTGATGTCGGCCAACGACCTGGGTATTCGCAACAAGGCGTATGTTGCGCGGGGCCATGAGCCGCCGCCGGCTGCCGCGTATTCGGCCCAAGAGATAAAGGACATCAGAGGTCTGCCTGCACTCGTCGGCTTGTAGTCAGCCGGGCAATGAAGCTTGCTGCCGCGCATAGGGGCCTAGCACGGGCTGCAGGATATTCTCCACTGAGCCAGCGATGCGGGCCGATGTCCTGGCGTTGATACCAACATGAACGTCCTTTACCGAGCGGATCGATCAAGAGCGCCTGCCTGGGCGAGGTTTTTCGCCGCGACGGCGCCGGACATCGAATTTCGTGTATGGCCTGATGTGGGTGACCTGACGCAAGTCAAATACCTCATTGCGTGGGACGCGCCGGCCTCGTTCCTGGCCACACTGCCCAACCTACAGGTTCTCTTCTCCTCCGGTGCCGGAGTGGATCACATCGATTGCTCAGCGGTACCACCGCACATTCAGATCGTGCGGATGGTCGAGCCCGGCATCGTCAACGGCATGATTGAGTACGTGACGATGTCAGTTCTCGCCCTACACCGCGACCTGTTTGATTACATTCGAGCGCAGGCAGACGCGGTATGGCAAGCGATCGCAGTTCGTCCAGCGAGCGCTCGCACGGTGGGTGTCATGGGTCTGGGTGTTCTCGGCCAGGCGGTGCTGGAAAGACTCCGTGCCTTCGAATTTCAGCTTTGCGGGTGGAATCGCTCGCCCAAAGAGATTCCGGGTGTGACCTGTTATGCGGGGGAGGCATCACTGGATCGATTTCTCGCCCGCTGCGATATCCTGATTTGTTTGCTACCGCTGACGCCCGCGACGCGCGGCATTCTCAATTCCAGACTCTTTGCGTCGCTGCCTCGCGGAGCTTCTATCATCAATGTCGGCCGAGGCGCCCATCTCGACAACCAGGCGCTGCTCGAAGCCCTGGACTCAGGACACCTGTCGGCGGCGATTCTGGACGTTGTTGAACCCGAGCCGCTTCCCAAGTCCCATCCATTTTGGCACCACCCGCGTATCAGGCTAACCCCGCACGTTGCTTGCATGACCCAGCCTGAGACTGCCGCTCCCGTGTTGCTCGAGAATCTGCGCAGGCATCGACGTGGCGAAGCCCTGCACGGGCTGATCGATCGGAGCAAAGGGTACTGAGGCCACACAATCTGCCGTTTGCCGCCTCGCTTTTGACGATTCATTTCCTGGGCTTTCCCCCATACGGCACGCCGAATTGACCGGTTTCACTATACTTTCCCGTGTCATCCGCAACCGCCACCCTATAGGCGCCGGAGCTCAACCGTGATCCGCTCATCGAGAACCTGCATGTTTTCCAAAAACTGCTTTCCCCAACTTTTCGCGGCTCTGGCCGTGGCTGCATGCCTCGTCGCGACGCAAGCAGCACAGGCCCATGGCATCTGGTTTGCCCAACGCGCAACCCAGCTCGCACTCCTGTATGGCATCGGCGCCGATGATCTCGACTCGGTCAAACGACAGTCGATGGTTGAGAGCATCGCTGGATACGACTCGGACTGGAAACCCATTCCGACCAAGCTGCGGGTCGCAGGCCCGTTGCTCCTGGTGGACAGCGAGAGCCAGCCCACGGTGGTCACGGCTGTGCTCTTCAATGGAATCTGGAGCAAGACGCCCGAAGGCGAGTGGCTGAAGAAAGGCCGGGACGAAGTCCCGAATGCCACGACCGCCGAGAAGAACTACAAGTACGCGGTCCGTATCGTCGGGCCGTTGAGCAAGCCGGTTCCTCCCTTGGCAAACCAGACCTTGCAAATCATTCCGGTCGGGGCGATACCGGACCTCATGGGCAAGCCATTGAAGGTGCGCGTGCTGTTCCAGGGCAAGCCGGTCGGCAAGGCGCGGGTCATGTGGGACTGGCTCAACGATCCCGACGGCAAGCCGGTGAAGACCGCAGCCGACGGCACAGTCACTATCAAGGTGCGCAATCAAGGACTCAATGTCATCACCGCAATCTTCGACGGCCCGTCAGACGAACCGACCAAAGCCGACAAGATGGAACACCTTGCGACCCTGTCGTTCGTGCTGCCACACGCGCCGGAGTAGATCCATGACACGGGAGATTACAATGAAGCAACTGCTATCCTCATTCTTCGCTCTGCTGGTGTTGGCCAGCGGCTCGATCGGTTTCAACACTGCGCTGGCGCACGGCGGTACTCAGCCTGAGCATGGCGGGATCGTGCAGCTGGTGGGCGACATGTCGTTCGAACTGGTCCCCGCCGCCGATCACGTGGAGCTGTGGGTCGAGGACGATGGCGAGGAAGTGACCAGCGCTGATCTGGCCGCTAAGCTCACCATCGTCGACGGCAGTGCGAAGTCTGAAGTGGCACTGAGCCCTGCCGGTGGCAACAAGTTCGAGGCGAAGGGCGTGAAGATTGCCAAAGGGGCGAAAGTGACGGCGCTGCTGACGCTCAAGGATAAGCAGTCGAAGATCGCCGCCAACTTCACGATCAAGTAACAAGTGCGGCCCCCGCCGGAACACGGCCGAGGCGGTCGGCTGGAAGACGGGACGAGGCCGCCCGGAGCCGGAGTTCGGCGCAATGGAGGGTTCGATGCTTGCGGCAATGGCAGCCTGGGCCGACGAGATGCGCGCCCTCCGGCACGATATTCATCGCCATCCGGAGCTTGGGTTCAAGGAGCAACGGACCGCTGCGCTGGTTGCTGAGCGCCTGCGGGCCTGGGGTATCTGCGTGCAGGAGGGGATTGGCAAAACGGGTGTTGTGGGCGTGATCAGCGCCGGCGACTCTGAGCGGGCTATCGGATTGCGCGCTGACATGGATGCCCTGCGTATCCATGAAAACACTGGATTGCCGCACGCAAGCGTTCACCAAGGCATCGCGCACAGTTGTGGTCACGACGGCCATACTGCGATGCTGCTTTGGGCGGCGCGCTATCTAGCTGAAACGCGCCGGTTCAACGGCCGCGTCCACCTGATCTTCCAGCCAGCGGAGGAGGGTCAGGCCGGTGCCAAGGCGATGATGGACGATGGCCTGTTTGAAAGATATCCGTGCGACGAGGTCTACGCGCTACATAACTGGCCATCACTACCTGCGGGTACTGTTGCCGCGCGATCCGGGCCGATGATGGCCGCTGCGGACCGATTTGACATCATTGTTCGCGGCTCGGGTGGCCATGCGGCGCAGCCACATCTGACCTCCGATACGATTCTGTGCGCAGCGCAGATTGTGACAGGTGCAAACACCTTGGTCGCCCGACGAATCGACCCCAACGCTGCCGCAGTGTTATCCGTAACCTGCATCCACGGGGGCGATGCGCACAATGTTCTGCCGTCCGAAGTCAAAATCACTGGCACCGTTCGCACTTTCGACTCTGCGGTTCAGGACACGATCGAAGCTGCTCTACGCGAGCTCGTCGACGGCACCGCTAAGGCGGCCGGTTGCACGGCGACAATGGAGTATGTGCGCTACTACCCGGCGACGATCAACGATGCGCAATGCGCGCAGCACGTTCTCGATGCCAGTCGCGCTTTGTTTGGCCAGGCGCTCGTACCTGACGCGCCAGCGGCCACTTCCGAGGATTTTGCCTTCATGCTCCAGAAGGTGCCGGGAGCCTACGTATGGTTGGGGCAGGGTTCGGACACCCACTGCTTCTCGCTGCATCATCCCCGATACGACTTCAACGATGACATTCTGCCGCGTGGCGCTGCGTTGCTGGCAGCATTGGCCGAGCGACGATTGGCTCTTTGAGGCGCGCCCCTGGGCCGGGCCGGCGTGGCTTGTGAGCCCGGCCCGGCTTCACCCCTCAGCTTAGCAGGCGGCTTCGCCCTTCAGCCTGGCCCGTCAGGCCAGCTCGCCGTGGCACAGATATTTAGTGTGCATGTACTCGTCCAATCCGTAACGGGACCCTTCGCGTCCGTAACCTGACTCCTTGATCCCTCCAAACGGCGCTGCCTCGCTGGCAAAAGCGCCCTCGTTGATGCCGACGATGCCGACTTCCAGCCGGTCAACAACGCGCCAGATTCGACTGACATCTCGCGAGTAGAAGTAGGCGGCCAGGCCGTAGGCCGTATCGTTGGCCTGACACAGGACATCCTCTTCGTCTCGAAAGCGGATCAGCGGTACCACCGGGCCGAAAGTTTCCTCATCCAACAGCGCTGCGCCCGGGGTCACCTCGCTCAACACCGTCGGCGCGTAGTAGTTCGGCCCGTCCGCGACGTCGTTCCGCAAGGTGTGGCCGCCCGTCAGCACGGTCGCTCCGCGCGCAACTGCATCACGCACGTGACGCTCAATCTTCTCCACCGCACGCCCGTTGATCATCGGGCCGATTTGGGAGTGCTCGCGGGTTGCCGGTCCGACATGTAAGGAACTGACACGAGAGGTCAGCACCTGGGCGAAACGCTCATACACGAAGTCCTGCACATAGACCCGGTTGGGACTCACGCAGGTCTGCCCGCCATTGCGGAACTTGGCTCGCAGCAGTCCTTCAACGGCCGCATCGAGGTCGGCATCCTCGAACACGATGAAGGGAGCGTTCCCTCCAAGCTCGAGCGACAGCTTTTTCAGCGTCGCCGCAGACCCGCGAGCGAGATGCTTGCCTACCGGCGTAGATCCCGTAAAGGTGATCTTGCGTACGCGACTATCGGTCACCCAGGCGTCTGCCGTGTCTGCCGCTTTGGCACGTGATGCGGTCACGATGTTGACGACACCAGCCGGAAGGCCAGCCTCCTCGATCAGCTTCACGAGCGCCAGTGCCGTCAGTGGAGTGTCCTCAGCCGGCTTGGCGACGACCGTGCATCCAGCCGCTAGGGCCGGTGCGATTTTGCGTGCAAGCATGGCGAGGGGAAAGTTCCAGGGTGTGATCGCCGCCACGATGCCCACCGGTTCCTTCACGACCATCATTTTACGGCCGCGCATCGGTTCCGGAATGAGATCGCCGTAGGAGCGAACAGCTTCCTCGGCGAACCACTCCACATAGGAGGCGCCGTAGGCGACTTCGCCCCTGGCCTCGCTCAGCGGCTTACCTTGCTCGCGCGAAATGATACGTGCGAGATCCTCGGTGTTGGCTACGATGAGGGCATGCCAGCGCTTCAACAACTGCGCGCGGCTTCTGGCGGTGAGTGCGCGCCAGGCATCAAACGCGGTGTGGGCGGCATTGGCGGCTTGTGTTGCATCGTCGGGGCCGCTATCCGGCACCTCTGCGAAGACAGCGCCGCTGGCCGGATCGCTCACGTCGTATTTGTGACCGGCGCAAGAGTCGCGCCACTCGCCTGCAATGAAGTTATGGCCGCGGAGGAGGTCAGAACGGGCCAGAGTGAGGGTCATAGTTGATAATCCAATTTCAGTGTCCACGTGTGATCGCGGCGGCAATGGCTTCACCCATTTTTGTTGTTGATGCATTGCCTTGCAGATCTGGGGTTCGCGGGCCAGTTGCCAGCACGCTTTCTATCGCCGCCACGATGGCGTTGTGTGCATCGTGCTCGGGTCCAGCGCCGCGTCCGAGGAAGTCGAGCATCATGGCTCCCGACCAGATCATCGCCACAGGATTGGCAATGTTGCGGCCGTAGATATCGGGCGCTGAGCCGTGCACCGGCTCGAAGAGTGAAGGCGAGGTACGCTCCGGGTTGATGTTGGCGGACGGCGCAAGCCCAATGGTTCCGGTACACGCGGGTCCGAGGTCCGAAAGAATATCGCCGAACAAGTTCGAGGCTACAATGACGTCGAACCGTTTCGGTTGCAGCACGAAGCGCGCACACAGAATATCAATGTGCTGCTTGTCCCAAGTGACTTCCGGAAAAAGGCGCGCAACTTCGGCCGCTCGTGCGTCCCACCAAGGCATGCTGATCGCTATGCCATTGCTCTTGGTCGCCACCGTAACGTGCCTGCGCGGCCGCTGCTGCGCCATATTGAAGGCAAACCTCAACACGCGCTCGGTACCGTGCCGCGTGAAGATCGCTTCCTGAACGACGAATTCGCGCTGGGTTCCTTCAAACATCACCCCACCCACCGAAGAATATTCACCTTCGGTGTTTTCACGCACAATCATGAAATTGATGTCACCCGGACCGTGCCCGGCAAGCGGGCAGGGCACACCCGCAAAGGTTCTCGCGGGGCGCAGGTTGATGTATTGATCGAATTCGCGGCGAAACTTCAGGATCGAGCCCCACAGGGAAACGTGGTCGGGTACCGTAGCAGGCCAACCCACCGCCCCGAAGTAAATGGCATCGATGCCTGACAACTGGTCCTTCCAGTCCTCCGGCATCATGCGCCCTGTTTTGGCGTAATAGTCGCAACTGGCCCATTCGATGTGCGTGTACTCGAGCCGCAAGTTGAATCGGGCGGCTGCTGCGTCGAGCGCACGCAACCCTTCCGGCATGACTTCCCGGCCGATGCCATCTCCGGGAATCACGGCGATCCTGAATGGTGCAGTCATGGAAACTCCGGCGGATCAGATCAGATCAGATCAGGTCGGCACGAACGTCGCTTTCTCCCAGCACGTCGTCCAGCGTGCGCTGCAAGCGCTCGAACAGTAAATCCATCTCGCTGGAGCTGTAGCACAGGGCAGGTGCGAACCCGAGAATGTTGTCGGCGAAAGCGCGGAAAATGAGACCGTTGCGATAAGCAATCCTGCTGATGCGCTCACTCAAGCGCAGGGCGGGGTCGAAACTCCGACGGGTCTTCTTATCGGCAACGAGCTCCAAAGCCCCCACTAACCCGCGCTGGCGTGCGTCGCCGACGAGAGGATGTTCCAATAGTTGTTGTAGACCCTGCTCGAAACGCGGCGCCCGAGCAACTCCATTCGCGAGCACTCCGCCTTCGTGATACAGACGCAGCACCTCCAGGCCAACCGCCGCACTGACCGGATGAGCGGAGTAAGTGTGTCCGTGACCGACCGGAGTTCCATCCGGCGCATCGTCGGCAATTGTTGAGTACACACGCTCTGACAGCAGGACTGCGCCCAGGGGCACGTACCCCGCCGTGAGTCCCTTAGCGACAGTCATGAGATCGGGCTCCACTGCCTCGGCCTCACAGGCGAAGAGAGGCCCGGTACGGCCAAAGCCGGTGATGACCTCATCGACCACGAACAGGATGCCGAGCTCACGACAGGCGGTGCTCATCGCCTTCAACCAACCTTTCGGGGGAACAATCACGCCGCCGGATCCGAGCACAGGCTCGCAAAAGAACGCCGCGACGTGCTCTGCGCCCAGTTCGTGGACCTTGTCGCGCAGCGCTGCTACCGAGGCCGCAATGAGGCTGTTGCTGTCAGTGCCTTGTGGGCTGCGGTAAGCGTAGGGGCAGGGAATGTGGTGTTGGTTGGGTCGCGGGACATCGAAGTTGCGATGGAACGCCGGCAAGGCGGTTAGCCCCGAGCCGATCGTAGATGAGCCGTGATACCCGCGCTGCAGGGCGATGAAGTGCTTGCGTGCGGGCTGGCGGAGGGCGTTGTAGTAGTGAATGATGTAGCGGATCGCAGAGTCCACGGCATCTGAACCACCCAGGGTGAAATAGACATGCCGCAGCGAGGCCGGTGCGAGCTCGACGAGACGTGCCGAAAGCCGGATCGCCGGCTCCGACGCGAAATGAAAATACCCGGTCGCGTATGGCAACCGCGTCATCTGTTCGGTAGCGGCACGGACGATACTCTCCCGGCCATAGCCAACATTGACACACCAGAGTCCGGAAAACGCATCGAGAAGCTCGTTGCCGTCGATGTCACGGACATAGACGCCGCGTGCGGATTCCAGGATTGTGGCCCCACGGCGCTCGTGCTCACGAAAGCTCACAAGGGGGTGCACCAGGTGTTGACGGTCGAGATCGAGGAGGGGAAGTGAATTGCTCATGCTGTACCGATGGAATATGCGGTGATTGGCGAGATGGCCATCTTAGTCAGTGCCCTGCAGTGGGTACTGTCGCTTACCATTGCTGAACGCTAACGAGATTGCGTTCTCGGGGCGCTCTTGGAATTTTCTGCCGCCACTGCCGGGACTGCCGGACAGGGGTCGTCGCGGGCGGCAAACTATGCCAATTCATCACGCAAAAAAGGCTTTTTGTTCGCCTGCAAACGGGTGATCGAGAAGAACGCTGGCCCGGCTCGTGTTCTAGTGTAGTCACATGACCGAAGAGAAATTCTTGCCTCGCCGCGACGTTCTTTGTGGCCTGATGGCCACGGGCGTCGTGGCGGCCGTGGGAAATGGCATTGGCAAGGCGGTGGCGGCTGACGCCCCGATCAACGCCCCCGGGGCCACACCACGCCGGGGCGGACGCATCCGGGTGGCGAGCGTGTCGAGCTCTACGGCAGATACCCTTGATCCTGCCAAGAGCGTGTTGTCGACCGACTACGCGCGCGCGAACATGATTTATAGCGGACTAACGCAGTTTGACTCGGCCCTGCGCGCCCAGCCGGCACTCGCCGAAGAGATCCATGACACTGACCGCGTCCTGTGGACCATCAAGTTGCGTAAGGGGGTGCAGTTCCACAATGGCAAGCCTCTGACGGGCGCTGACGTCGCCTATTCACTCATGCGCCACAAGAATCCGGCCACCGCGTCGAAGGTGAAACCGATCGCGGACCAGTTTCAGGAGGTCAGGGCAACCGGCCCGAACGAAGTGCAGATACGACTGACCGGCGCGAATGCGGACCTGCCGGCCGTCCTGGCGACGTCTCATTTCGTGATCGTGCCGGAGAACACCACGGATTTCCGCACCGCCGTGGGTACGGGTCCATACAAGTGCAAGGAGTTCAATCCCGGCGTTCGCACCGTCGGGATTCGCAACCCGAACTACTGGAAGCCAGGCAAACCCTACCTTGATGAAATCGAGCTCGTTGGCATTTCCGATGAGTCTGCCCGCGTCAACGCGCTACTGTCGGGCGACGTGCAGCTCGTCAACGCGGTGGATCCACGCTCCATCCGCCGCGTGGTGGCCTCATCCCATCATGCAGTGCTGGAGACGAAGTCGGGGCTCTTCACGGACCTCATCATGCGGCAAGACATGACACCGACCGGCAATCCGGATTTCGTGCTGGCGATGAAATACCTGCTCAACCGCGAGCTGGCACGCAAGGCATTGTTCCGCGGCTATGCCACTCTCGCCAATGACCAGCCGATCCCTCCGAGCAACCCGTACTACCTGGCCGATCTACCGCAGCGAGCTTACGATCCCGAGCGTGCGCGCTTCCACTTGAAGAAAGCGGGTCTCAGCGGCACGCGCCTGGTGGTGTATGCCTCGCCGGCGGCGGAGGGCTCGGTGGACATGGCTTCGCTGCTGCAGCTCGCGGCGGCGGAGGTGGGCCTCAATATGGCGGTCAACCGGGTGCCTGCCGACGGTTACTGGTCGAATCACTGGATGAAGCATCCACTGGGTTTCGGCAACATCAATCCACGCCCGACGGCTGATCTGCTGTTCTCCACCTGCTTCAAGTCCGATGCGCCGTGGAACGAGTCGGGCTGGAAGAACGAGCAGTTTGACCAACTGCTGCTCGCCGCTCGGGGTGAGGCTGATGAGGCGAAGCGCAAACAGATGTATGGGGACATGCAGGTGCTGGTCCATGAGAAAGGGGGCGTCGGCATTCCCGTATTTATCAGTCTCATTGATGGCTATGACAAGCGTCTGCGAGGGTATGGCTCCATCCCGATAGGAGGGCTCATGGGTTACTCATTTGCCGATAACGTCTGGCTCGACGGTTGAATACGATGACGACTCTGATCGCAAGGCGGATCGGCATTGCCGCGTTGACCCTGCTGTTGGTGTCAGCTGTCGTATTCTCGATTACCGCCGTGTTGCCCGGGGATGCTGCCCAGGCGGCGCTGGGTCAGAGTGCCACGCCGGAGATGATTGCCGCCCTGCGAGCCCAGATGGGTCTGGATCAGCCCGCGTACCTGCGCTACCTGCATTGGTTGGGCGGATTGCTGTCGGGCAACCTCGGCCAGTCACTATCCAACAATACACCGGTTGGCGAGCTCATCGGGCTGCGCCTGCCCAAATCGCTGTTGCTGGCGGGAACGGCTGCCGCACTGTCGGTCCCGGTCGCTCTATCCATAGGTATTCTCTCGGCTATCTATCGCGGCTCACGCCTCGATCGCGTGCTCAGCACGGCCACTCTGGCAATGGTCGCCGTTCCGGAATTCCTGGTGGCCACCGTCGCCGTGCTGATCTTCGCGGTCAAGTTGCACTGGCTCTCGGCGCTCTCGTATGTGCCTGACGCTCCCGGAATCGTGCCGATGCTGCGCGCTTACGCCATGCCTGTGATGACGCTGTCCTTCGTGGTCGTGGCGCAAATGGCGCGCATGACGCGAGCAGCGGTCATCGATCAGATGAGTCAGCCCTACGTCGAGATGGCCATTCTCAAGGGCGCAAGCCCCGCGCGTATCGTGCTGCGGCATGCGCTACCAAATGCAGCAGGGCCTGTCGCCAACGCCGTGGCGCTCAGCCTGTCCTATCTGCTGGGCGGAGCCATCATCGTAGAGACAATATTCAACTATCCCGGCATCGCGAGTCTGATGGTCGATGCGGTCACCAATCGCGATATGCCGCTCCTGCAGGCCTGCGCCATGATCTTCTGCTGTGCCTACCTGATCCTGGTGTTGCTGGCAGATGTGTTCGCGATCATCTCCAGCCCGAAGCTGCGTCGCCGATGACAGCGCCAATCGTTTCCTCCAGAGCTGATCCGCAGGCTGCGGTGATAGTTGTCCGCCAGCGGCGCTCTGTCTGGCGGCGCTGGGGGCTGGGGCTATCGCCTTCCGGTTTGATTGGACTCGGCACTGTCGTCTTCTGGCTGCTAGTCGCATTACTGGGACCCATGCTTGCGCCCCATGGTGTTGGAGCCATCGTTGCCGATGATTCGTTCGCGCCCAGCAGCGCGCAGTTCCCTCTGGGCAGCGACTACCTCGGGCGAGATGTGTTGAGCCGCATTCTTTACGGGGCCCGCTATACCGTCGGGCTGGCTCTTGCGGGTGCGCTGTTGGCCAGCACTGCGGGAACTGCGCTCGGATTAGCTGCCGCTGTCAGCGGGCGATGGATCGACGAAACCATGAGTCGTCTGTTGGATGCCCTCACCTGCATCCCGAGCAAAATCTTCGCGCTCGTCATGGTAGCCGGATTTGGATCGTCGGTGCCGCTACTGATGCTCACCGCGGCGCTGACCTATCTGCCAGGCGCGTATCGCATTGCACGCTCTCTGGCCGTGAACCTGAATGTAATGGAATACGTGGATGTGGCCAGAGCCCGCGGGGAAGGCCGCGCGCACATCGCATGCTTCGAGATTCTGCCGAATATGATTCACCCGATGCTGGCTGATTTCGGTCTGCGCTTCGTCTTTGTCGTGCTGTTGCTGAGCGGTCTGAGCTTTCTTGGGCTGGGAGTGCAGCCGCCGGCCGCCGATCTGGGATCGTTGGTACGAGAAAACATCTCCGGACTCGCCGAAGGATCACCGGCGATCATGATGCCTGCTCTCGCCATTGCAACATTGACCATCGGTGTGAATCTTTTGATCGATAGCCTTCCCGGGCGCACGAAGCGCCTTTCGCAGGGTGCATTGAGATGAACGATCTCGTACGTGTCTCGGGCCTGCGCGTCACAGTGCGCAACGATTCTGGGGAAGAAGAGGCCATTGTCAAAGAGGTGAGTCTCTCGATCCCGAAGGGCGAAGTGCTCGCGCTCATCGGCGAGTCCGGCTCGGGCAAGACGACGATTGCACTTGCGCTCATGGGTTATGCGCGCGCCGGCTGCCGTATCGCTGCCGGGTCCATTCATGTCGGAGATACTGCGGTGACGTCTCTTGATAGCTTACAGCTGGCTCATCTGCGTGGGCGGCAAGTGGCTTACATCGCGCAAAGCGCCGCTGCTGCATTCAACCCTGCGAAACCGATCATGGATCAGGTTATCGAGGGAGCACACATCCACGGTGTTATGACGCGGACCGCGGCGGAGGCGAAGGCTGTCGAGATATTCCGTTCGTTGGCGCTGCCGACGCCGGAACACATAGGCCGGCGTTATCCTCATGAAGTCTCCGGCGGCCAGTTGCAGCGTTTGATGGCCGCCATGGCACTGATTACCGATCCTGAGCTGGTCATCCTTGACGAGCCGACGACTGCCCTCGATGTCACGACACAGATCGAAGTGCTGCGGGCGTTCAAGAAGGTCGTGCGGGAACTTCGCACGACGGCGTTATACGTTTCGCACGATCTTGCAGTCGTGGCGCAGATCGCGGACCGCATTGCTGTGTTGAATCACGGGGAGCTCTGCGAGTGCGGAACGACTGATCAGATTCTCAACGCGCCGAGTGATTCCTACACGAAAACACTGATGGCTGCAGCCCGGCCGGCTCTGCGCGCTGCACGGGACGCCGGTGTTGGGGATAAAGCCGCCGCGCCACCGTTGCTCGCGATCGACGGGCTGATAGCAGGTTACGGCCGGCTGAACAAGGAGGGCCGGCCTCACAATCTCGTGTTGAAAGATATCAGCCTGACTTTGCAGCGGGGGGCGACTCTCGCTGTGATCGGCGAGTCGGGATCTGGCAAGTCCACGCTTGCACGGGTAGTCGCAGGTCTTCTCACGCCGGCGGCCGGTGCGATCCGCTTCAACGGCGCCCCACTTCCGCCTCGGCTGGAGCAGAGGTCGCGCGAGCAATTGCGTCGAATACAAATCGTATTCCAGAACGCCGATACCGCCCTGAATCCGTCGCACACGGTTGCACGCATTCTCGGCAGACCGCTGGGCTTCTATCATGGATTGCGCGGTCGCGCCCGTGACAAACGAATCGCGGAGCTCCTCGATCGCGTGCGTTTACCCGCCGGACTGGCGGAGCGCCACTGCGCTGAGCTGTCAGGAGGGCAGAAGCAGCGGATCAACCTCGCACGGGCGTTGGCGGCGGAGCCGGACCTGATTCTTTGCGACGAGGTGACCTCGGCACTCGACACTGTTGTTGCGGCGGCAATTCTCGACTTGATGGGCGAGTTGCGGCGCGAACTGGGCGTTTCCTACCTGTTCATCAGCCACGACATTGCGACCGTCCGTTCGATCTGTGACGACGTCCTCGTGCTGTACGCCGGGTGCAAAGTTGAGTCGGCGAGCCGGCACGCGCTGTCGGCGGCGCCTTGTCATCCGTACACAGACCTGCTGATCACGTCGGTTCCCGAATTGCGGCGAGGCTGGCTCGAGCAGATCGCCCCACCCGTGGAATTGCCGGTCGTGGGCGCCAGTTCCCACGCGCCGGGCCTTTGTAGCTTCCTGCAGCGTTGTCCCGTAAGGATCGACGGCGTGTGTAACGTAGCGGCGCCACCGCATGTGGTGACTCGGCAGGGGAAGCAAATACTCTGTCATCACAGCGATGAGCAACTTCAACGCCTGCACGATTCGCGGATCGTCCGGAAATCGGCCGCTGAGGACGCGCGATGACCGGAATTTGGGACAGTGAGGAATTTATCGATGACTGTTGAACACGCGGATGAATTCTACATCGACGGCCGGTGGCGGTCGTGTAACACCTCGGCAAACACGCCAGTTGTGGATCCCGCCAACGAACAGCTCATTGGACACATTGCGGCGGGTGGGTCCGGCGATGTCGATTCGGCGGTGGCCGCCGCCCGCCGGGCGTTCCCAGCCTTTTCGCAGACGTCGGTCGAGGAGCGCGTGGCGTTGCTGGGCCGAATGCTCAAGCTGATCCAACAGCGCGCGGAGCTGTTTGTCGATGCGCTTGTGACGGAGATGGGGGCGGCGATCACCTTTGCGCGTGCGTCCCAAGTGCCGTTTGCGGCAGAGCACGTTCGCGTGGCGATGGATGCCCTGCGCCAATATCGCTTCCTCACGGTCAACGGGACGACCGCGACGGCGAAGGAAGCCATTGGCGTCTGCGCGCTCATCACGCCGTGGAACTGGCCGCTCTACCAGATCACGGCGAAGGTCGCGCCCGCCATCGCTGCCGGCTGCACGATCGTACTCAAGCCGAGCGAGCTCTCGCCTTACAGCGCGCTGCTATTCGCGCAGGTAATGCACGATGCAGGCGCGCCGGCCGGTGTCTTCAACTTGGTCAATGGCAAGGGCGAGGTTGTGGGAGCCGCGCTCGCCGCTCACCCGGACATCGACATGATCTCCATCACTGGGTCGACGCGCGCTGGCGTGTTGGTAGCGCAAGCGGCGGCGCCGACGGTGAAGCGGGTCGTGCAGGAGCTCGGTGGCAAATCGCCTAACGTGTTCCTCGAGGATGCTGATTTCGCCCAGGGTGTTGCCAAGGGCGTGCTCTCGGCTTTCCGCAATGTCGGCCAGTCTTGTAGCGCGCCGACCCGGATGTTGGTCCCGGCAGTCCGCCTTGCCGAGGTGGAGATGCTGGCAGCCGATGCGGCAGCAGCCATCCGCGTGGGTAATCCGCGGCTCGAGGAAACGACCATGGGCCCGATCGCCAACGCCGCACAATATAACCGCGTCCAGTCGATGATCACTTCCGGGATCGACGAGGGCGCGAAGTTGGTTTGCGGTGGCATCGGCCGGCCGGAGGGCCTCGATCGCGGCTTCTTCGTGCGCCCGACGATCTTCTCTGAGGTGGTGCCTGACATGCGGGTCGCGCGCGAGGAGATTTTCGGCCCGGTGCTCTCGATCATGCCGTACCGCGACGAGGAGGACGCGGCTTTGATCGCCAACGACACCATCTACGGCCTCGGATCGCACGTGCAGTCCCGTGATCCCGCGCGCGCGCGTCGTTTCGCGTCGCGTATCCGGGCCGGACAGGTGCACATCAACTATCCGGCCTGGGACGGGCACGCGCCCTTCGGTGGTTACAAGCGCTCGGGCAATGGCCGGGAATACGGCGTGTTCGGTTTGGAGGAGTATCTCGAGACGAAGGCTATCGTTGGCTATTAAGACGTCCGTTGTTACACGACATGATAAAACCGCGTCCAGGCCGAGTAGCAGCGGTTCGGAGGTTGGTATGAGCGCAATTGAGATCGTCGGGAGGATCCTCACCGATCGCGCCCCGGCACCCGCCGGACATTATTCACAGGCGACCGTCGCGGGTGGGCATGTCTATATCTCCGGGCAGTTGCCCATCCGTCCCGACGGCATGGTTTTGCCAGAGGCGGGCTTCGACGCGCAGGCGACTCAGGCGCTCGAGAACGTGCTCGCCATCCTAGCCGCTGCCGGCGGCACGCCCCAACACCTTGCAAGGGTGACCGCCTACATCGTAGGTGTCGATAACTGGCCCCGCTTCAACGCCATTTATGCAGCCATGCTGCCCGATGCACGTCCGGCCCGAACGGTCGTCCCGGTGCCCGAACTGCACTACGGCTTCCTGGTTGAAATCGACGCGATCGCGATCCTTGGGGGCGGCAAACAGTATGAAGCTGCCGCGTTCAGGAATCAGGATGTATGAACGCGGCGGACATCATCTTGTGGGCGGCGGGGGCAGTTACTGCGCTGGACGAAAGGTGGCGTAGATCTTCTTGACGTGCTGCCGGCTTTCCCACGAAGCGCCACCGCCCTGTTCGATCAGAATCACGTCGCCAACACCGAACTCACCTGAGCGGCCAGACGCATCGACGAAAGTCACCGAGCCTTCGAGCAGCCGCATGAGCTCATAGTGCCGGAAGTCCATCAGACGACGATGGTAAGGCGTCGAATCCCAGATTCCGCAGACGAACTCGCCGCTTTCGGAACGATAGTCGGTGTGGTTTCGGCACTGCGGCGATGGTCCGATCAGCAACTGCGGAAGTGGAGGATTGGACGGGGCGAGGGGCGCGTCCTGGTCAATCCGGACCGGCGCATCATCGCCTGCACCGCCACCGCCCGTGCACCGCATGATGATGAGCTTGCTCCCATGATCACTGCTCCAGTCCAGCGGCCGATCGCGTATCACCACACCGGCCTCGCCGGGCCCGAGACGCAATCGAGTGCCGGATTGTTCAAAGGAGATGTCGCCTTCGAGGACCAGCACGAACTCGTCGCCTGGAACTGCACCTAGTCCGGACGCGCCGCTGCGGACCTGCGCCACCTCGACGGTGACCGGTCCGTCCGGCAGCGGCAGGCGCCGGCGATCCGAGAAGTATTCACCAGCGTCGCTTGGCTCTTGCGGGATTGGTGGCCATTGTTCGCACGTCCGAAGCAAGTCGACGAAACCTTGGACACGATCGCCGTATCCGAACTGTTTGACCGGAACGTTGTTCATCGGATCACCCTCGAAAGTGGCCGAGACGTCGGCAGGCGCCGCATCCCTGATCGGCTCGGTGCAAGCCTCCCGCAAATCTACTGCTCTGTTGGTGTGGGAAGATGCGTGAATCCGCACGCCTTGCGGCGCATTCTGCTGAATCATCTGCTCACACCAGCATCGGCTGCTGGCCTACGTCATGTGCGACGCCATACAACATCCAGGCCATTTGGGGCGAGGTCGCGACGGGGGCTAGCGGCGCGCGGGGCGCAGCAACCATTGCTGAAATACGCTGTCAGTTGGCTTTTTGTGCGCCGCCGCCCGCGCTCATCAGCCGCTTCTACCGATCCGCGCGTGGTTTACTTCCCGTGCCGAGGCCGCAGGAGAAAGCGTGGCCGAATGAAAGAGAGCTCTGGGCTGGTCAGTCCCTGAGGTACTAGACACCGTGGATCATGACATTTCGCTGTTGCAAGCGGTTCCCGCGCTCACCTCCGGCGAGGATTCGCTCGAGACGCTTGCGACACCGGCGCTGGTACTCGACCGCGAGCGGCTCGACCGCAATATCGAGCGGCTCTCCTCCCGCATGGCCAGTCTGGGCGTGCAGCTGCGGCCGCACCTGAAGACAGCGAAATCCATTGACGTGGCGCGGCGACTCTTCTCCGCGGCGCAGGGGCCGATCACTGTCTCGACGCTCGCCGAGGCGGAATACTTCGCGGCTCACGACTTCCGCGATATCACCTACGCAGTGGGCTTGGCGCCCGGCAAGGCGGAGCGGGCGCTCCGGCTCCGCACCCAGGGAATCGACCTGAAGGTCGTCCTGGACACGCCCGAGCAGGCGCGCGCCCTAGCCGCGGCCGGCGCGGCGCTGGGCGTCCAGCCGGCGGCCCTGATCGAGATCGATTCAGACGGCCATCGCGGCGGCTTGGTTCCTGGCGATCCGATCATCGGCGAAGTCGCGGAGGCTTTGACGGAAGGCAGGGTGACGTTGATCGGCGTGCTCACCCATGCCGGCGAATCCTACGGTCTGCGCACCCCTGAGGCCCTTGCTCAGGCCGCTGAGGGCGAAAGGGCGGCTGCCGTCGCGGCGGCCGCGGACTTACGGGCGCGCGGCCACATCTGCCCCGTTGTCAGCGTCGGTTCCACACCGACCGCGCACTTCGCCCGCAACCTCGATGGCGTAACTGAGATGCGCGCAGGGGTCTACATGTTCTTCGACCTGGTAATGCACGGCGTGGGCGTCTGCCATCTGGACGACATCGCCGTCTCGGTGTTGGCTACCGTCATCGGCCGCAAGCCAGAGAAGGGGTGGATTTTCGTCGACGCCGGGTGGATGGCGCTGTCCCGCGACCGCGGCACCTCGTCCCAGCCGATCGACCAGCGTTACGGCGTTGTCTGCGATCTGGCGGGGCGCCCCTATCCCGACCTGCTGGTGACGGAAGCGAGCCAGGAGCACGGAATCCTGGCGATCCGTGCGGGAAGCGGGGCGCCGCTGCCCGATCTCCGCGTCGGCGCCCGCGTGCGCATCCTGCCGAACCACGCCTGCGCGACCTCTGCCCAGCACGACGTCTATGGCGTCGTCTGCGGCTCTTCCCCGATCGTGGAGGCGCGCTGGACGCGCATGCGGGGCTGGTGACGGAAACGGTTCACGTGTGCCGAATGGGCGCGGCAGGAAATGTCGCTCTGAACCTGCGCTACAGCACGAGAAGGCGCTCAGAAGACAACATACAGACGATGTTTCGAGCGGATGCTGCCTTAAATGGAGTCGGTTCGGCGATGGCTGTCGCTAGTGAGAGGGTATGGAAATGGCCGGAATGGTCTCAGTTGGGTTAGCCCCTCTGGAAGCCGAAAGCGCCCCCACGACGGCGGTGCGGACGACGCGTGTTCGTTTGCAGAACATCGACGCGTTGCGCGGGTTCGTCATGGTTCTCATGCTTCTCGATCATCTTCGAGAGACATGGTTTCTCTATGTCCCGGTGGCAGATCCGGTCGACGCCCGCACGGCCATGCCGGCTATCTTCCTGGCTCGTCTTGCCGTCAGTCTCTGCGCACCGATCTTTGTGGCGCTTACCGGCCTCGGTGTTTATCTGTTCCGCAGCAACCACACCTTACAGGAGACGAGCTCCTATCTGATCAAGCGTGGGCTCTTGTTGATGGGAATCGAGGTTTTGTACCTGTCGCCGATCTACTGGGTTAAATGGCCCCCGATGCTCTGGCTGCAGGTCATCTGGTGCATCGGCATCTGCATGATCGTTCTTGCGGGACTGATTCGGCTGCCACGCCCGGCGCTGATCGGGTTGGGACTCGCAATCGTGTGCGGCCACAACCTCCTCGACTCCATCCAGCTCGATCCCGCGCATCCGCTGTTCGTGCTGTGGGCTGAGCTCCATCAGCGTGATCTGATCGCGCTCCCGTTCGGCGCACTGGCCAAGACGAGCTATCCCGTCCTGCCCTGGATCGGCGTGATGGTCCTCGGGTACGGCGTGGGCCCGTGGTTCGTGTCCAAAGTCGAGCCTCAAACACGTCAGCGGCACTTGTTGGCGCTCGGCGTTGGCATGATCGTCGCCTTCTTCGTCTTGCGCACCCTTAATGTCTATGGCGACAAACCGTGGTTCTTCGTCGAGGGGAGCCCGATGCGCAGCGCAATGAGCTTCTTCGCGCTGACGAAGTATCCGCCGTCACTCCTCTTTCTGCTGCTGACGCTTGGGGTCGGTGCGATCCTGCTGGTTGTATTCGAACGAGTCCGGAGCGCCCGTGTGACCGATGCGCTCTCGGTTTTCGGTGGCGCGCCGATGTTCTTCTATCTGTTCCATCTCACTCTTCTTCGCATCCTGTATCACATCGCGCTGGCGATCTGGGGCGCGAACCAAGGGGAGTCGTTTGGGGTCAGCAACTATGGCTGGGTGTTGGTTTGGTATTTCGCATTGCTCCTGCCCCTTTATGTGCCCACGGCTTGGTTCTCCCGCCTCAAGAGGCGCCGTCGCGACATCGCTTGGCTGAAATATTTCTGAAGGTGAGCGCCTCGATCAACATGCAAACCGCGGGCCTGCGCTCCTTGGCGCCTGTCGCCCTCCGTCCCGAGCATCTGCCGCAGGCTCTCGCGCTCTCCCGGGCGCTGCAGTGGCCTTACCGACTCGAAGATTGGGCTTTCGCGCTTGCGCTCGGGAAGGGGTTCGCCATCGAGATCGACGGGCGCCTCGCTGGCACGGCGCTATGGTGGCCTTATGGCGAGCGTCGTGCCTCCACCGGCATGATCGTCGTCGCCGCGGACGCGCAGCGAAAAGGAATCGGCCGCACTTTGATGGATGCTGTCCTTGCCGATGCGGCGGGTCGTTCCATGATCCTCAATTCGACGCGCGAAGGGCTCTCGCTCTACAGGGCGCTCGGCTTCGCAGAGAGGGGGCGCGTGCATCAACACCAAGCGGTGCTCGCCGAAGCGCCGGCCGTGGATCCCGGAATGGCTGTACGCAGCCTTCGCCAAGCCGATCTGGAGGCGATCCGCGGGCTCGACCGCGCGGCCAGCGGCATGGACCGACGATCGCTCATCGAGGCGCTCTTTGCAGAAGGCGAAGTCAAGGTCATCGAGCGAAATGGCGATGTCCGTGGCTACGGCTGCGCCCGTAAATGGGGACGCGGCATCGTGATCGGTCCGGTGGTGGGTGAAAACGCCACCGAGGCGCGCGCACTCATCGCCGCGCTGTCGGCGCGGCATGCTGGCCAGTTCGTCCGCCTAGACGCCCCATCGGGCTGTGGGCTGTCACCCTGGTTGGAAGCGATCGGCCTGCCGCAGGTCGATCAAGTCGTGGCGATGACCCTCGGAGAACCAACACAACCGACCCCGAATGCCACGCTCTTTGCCCTCGCCAGTCAATCGCTCGGCTGACCTCCGCCCATGACATGTACGGTTATCCCGATGCCCAAGAGCTTGCTCAGGCCGTCCCCGACCGGGCTCTCCGCAAACCAATCGAGGATTCGCCGATGAGGATGACGCCGTATTGGCTGGACACCGCCACGCCGTTCGCATCGGCTGTGCAGAACACTCCCGGCGGGACGGCCGACGTCGCCGTCGTAGGCGCCGGCTTCACCGGGCTGTCGGCTGCGCTCGCACTCACCAAGAAGGGCGCCAAGGTCGTCGTGTTTGAGGCTGGTCGCGTGGCCAACGCCGCGTCGGGGCGCAACGGCGGAATGTGCAACAACGGCTTTGCGCAGGACTTCTACGCGATGTCTCAGCGATTTGGATACGAGCGCGCAAGCCTGCTGTATCGAGCCTTCGACGCGGCCGTCGACAAGGTCGAGGCGATCGTCACCGAAGAGCGGATCGACTGCGATTTCCGACGCGTCGGCAAGCTCAAGCTGGCTGCCAAGCCCACCCATTACGACAAGCTCGCCCGTTCTCAGGAGCTCCTGGCGCGCGCCGTGGACCCGGACACGCGCATGGTGCCGCGCGCGCAAATGCACGAAGAGATCGGTTCCGATCGCTATTTCGGCGGTCTGCTCTTTGAGAAAAGCGCCGGTATGCACATGGGAAGGTACGGCCAGGGTCTCGCCGAAGCCGCGGCGCGCAGGGGCGCGCTGATCTACGAGAACAATCCGGTGATCGGCCTGCGCCCCGTTTCCGGGCAGGTGTACGAAGTGACGACACCTCATGGCACCGTGCGCGCCAACCAGGTGCTCCTGGCCACCGGTACGTCGGCTGTCGGCCCACTCAGTTGGTTCCGTCGTCGGATCGTGCCCGTGGGCGCCTTTATAGTCGCAACGGAACCGCTGCCGACGACGCAACTCGATCGATTGACACCGCGGCGTCGAATGACCACCGATACGAAGAATTTCGTGAACTACTTTCGTACGACCCCGGACAACCGTCTGTTGTTCGGCGGGCGCGCTCGTTTCGCCGCCTCTAACCCGAGGTCGGATGCGAAGAGCGGGGCCGTCCTGCGCCGCGCGCTGGCCGGTGTCTTCCCTGAGCTGAGCGACACGCGCATCGACTATTGCTGGGGCGGAATGGTGGACATGACCTTTGATCGCCTGCCGCGCGCCGGCGAGCGCAACGGCCTGTTCTATTCGATGGGCTACAGCGGGCACGGCACGCAGATGGCGACCTACATGGGGTGGGTCATGGCCGAGGTGCTGGACGGGCGCGCCGAATTGAATCCATGGCGGGATTTCGATTGGCCGGCCATCCCGGGCCACTTCGGCAAGCCCTGGTTCCTGCCGATCGTTGGAGCCTACTACCGCTATCAGGATCTGGTGCGGTGATGACTGCGCCCCGCCCACATGACAAAACCAACAACGAGGTGACATCTTGCCGGCACCGCTGCGTCTGATCGAAACGTCGCCGGAACTTCCCGGTGAAGCCGACGCCGTCGTGATCGGCGCGGGCATCGCGGGCAGCTTCGCCGCCTACTATCTTGCAAAGACCGGCTTGAAGGTCGCCCTTCTCGAGAAGGGTGTGGTCGGCGGTGAGCAATCAAGCCGGAACTGGGGATGGTGTCGCCAACAAAACCGGGATTGGCGCGAGTTGCCGATCTCCATGAAGAGCCTCGAGCTTTGGGAGCAGTTTTCAGCCGAGAGCGGCGAAGAAACTGGCTTTCGGCGCTGCGGGCTCTTCTATGTGAGCAATGATGCCGACGAGCTTGGGACCTGGGCCCGGTGGGGGGAGTTCGCTCGCACTCTCGGCGTGTCAACTCAGATGTTGAGCGCTGAAGCAGCGACGGCTCGGGCAGGCTTCACCGGTCGCTCTTGGCGGGGTGGGGTGTTGGCCCCGACGGACGGCATCGCCAATCCCGGTCTTGCCGCCCCAGCGGCGGCGAGGGCGTTGCTGAAGCTCGGGGGAACTGTTCATCAGAGCTGTGCGGCGCGCGGCATCGAGACCAGCGGGGGCGCGGTGAGCAGTGTTATCACCGAGAAAGGAGTCATTCGTACTCGCTTGGTTATATTCGCCGGAGGCGCTTGGGCGTCGTCCTTCTGCCATCAGCTCGGGGTACGCTTTCCGCAAGCGACGGTCCGACAGTCGATCGTTGCTGTTGCGACCGGGACGAAGGCGTTGCCGGACGCCTTCTACAGCAAGTCGATTTCTATTACGCGCCGGGGCGAGGGTTGTCATGTCTTGGCGATCAGCGGGCGCGCTCGCGTCGACCCGACGCTGCAGTTCTTGCGCTTCCATCGCGAGTTTCTGCCGATGTTTGCTCGCCGTTGGCGGAACCTCTCGCCGGGGCTGCAGGGGCTGGGATCGGGCCGTGAGAGTCTGTCTCGTTGGGCCCTCGACAGGCCGACGCCGATGGAAGTCATGCGCATCCTCGACCCGAAGGTCGATGAGGGCGCAGTGCGGCTCACGCAGGAGAGGGCCGTGGCGCTGGTGCCGGCGCTCGCATCGGCGCCCGTTCTCGGTTCATGGGCTGGCTATGTCGATAGCACGCCCGACGGCGTGCCGGTCATCAGCGAAGTTCCCTCGGTGAAGGGTTTGATCGTCGCCGCGGGGTTTAGCGGTCACGGCTTCGGTATCGGTCCCGGCTCCGGGCGCCTGATCTCGGACATCGCGACCGGCAGTGCGCCGATCGTGGATCCGCGGCCCTACAGCCTCGCGCGTTTCAGCGCCGCTGACAGATTGGAAGTTGCTGATTTTTGACCCTCCCGTCGGGCGGGATCATTGGCGGGTGCGACCACTTGCGCCCGTGGTTGATTTCATCCGAGAGGATAATCCAGGGCGGCCGCAAGCAAATGCCAAGGCGGGGAGATGTATGGAATAAAAATGGCGTGTGCCGCGCAATGCAGCCGAATATTGTTGCGCACAGCGCTTACGTTAGAGGGGTGTCTCAAGCCGGTCCTGCCCAGAAAAAAAGGATGCACTTTCCCTTATGAGCACCTCCACCGAGACGGCTATACCGGCTGATTATGCGCCCGCTCGGGCGGCTTCAGAGCCGCGGGTGGGCGCAATGGTTGTCCGGTCGTCCCCGCTGGGGATTCCCTCGCTGACCGCTCGGTCGCGAATCGCCTCCATCGACGTCATGCGCGGTCTCGTCATGGTGATCATGTTGATGGATCACGTACGCGAAGCCATCTACCGCCATTTGCAGGTCGGCGACCCGATGAACGTTGCGACGACCGCTCCCGATCTGTTCTTTACGCGCCTGTCAGCGCATCTGTGCGCTCCGACTTTCGTGTTCCTCACAGGCTTGTCGGCCTGGTTGTATGCGCATTCGGCAGCGGGGGGCACGCGCCCCGTGCGCGGCTTTCTCCTGAAGCGGGGTCTGTTGCTCGTGGTCCTCGAACTGACGGTGGTCAACTTCGCGTGGTCGGGAGAATTCCCACCGACCGTGCTGTGGCTGCAGGTGATATGGGCCATCGGCCTCAGCATGATTGTGCTCGCGCTGTTGAGCGACTTGCCGCGCTGGGCGCTGGCTACCCTGGGATTTGTGATCGTGTTCGGCCACAACGCGCTCACGTCGGTGACATTTTCGCCAGGTAGCATGTTGCACATCCCATGGGCCATTCTGCACGAGCGTGTATTCCTGATCGCGGATGGCCCTCTAAAAATCAAGGTCACCTATCCATTGTTGGCATGGTTCGGTGTCATTCTGCTCGGATATGCCGCAGGCCCGCTGTACTCGCGCGCGATGGCGGGCGCCAGCCGGACCCGGATGCTGGTTGCGCTCGGCGTTGGATGCCTGTGCCTGCTGGCCGTGCTGCGTGGCTTCAACATTTACGGCGAGACGTTGCCCTGGGTGCACGGTGCGGATTTTGTCCATACGCTGATGTCCTGGGTCAACTTCACCAAATATCCTCCGTCCCTGGATTTTCTACTGCTCACGCTGGGAGCCGCTTTCCTGTTGTTGGCCTATTTCGAGTCCCGAGATAACCGTGCGACGCGTGTGCTGGCGATTTTCGGCGGAGCGCCCATGTTCTTCTATCTGCTTCACCTGTACACACTGCTGGTGTTATATCGATTGGCGCTCGCGTTGTTTGGCCCGAATCACGGAGACCGTTTCGGTGTCGATCACGTCTGGTGGATCTGGATAGTGGCAGCCTCGCTCGCGTGCGCACTCTATTTCCCCTGTCGCGCGTTCACCCGGTTTAAACGCACGTCATCTCAGGCCTGGGTACGTTACTTCTGATGGGAAACGTGACGCTTCGTCGCCTGCAGGCACGCGATCTTGCGGACTGCCTGCAACTTACCCAGGCGGAGCGCTGGTCCCACACCCTGGAGGATTGGGAGTTTCATTATCGCTTGGGCCTTGGTTGGGCGGCTTGCAATGCCGACGGCAAGTTGCTGGGGACTGCCTCGTGGTGGGCGTACGGCGACGAATTCGCCACGGTCGGGCTGGTCTTGGTTGACCGAGAGTGCCAAGGGCAGGGAATCGGCCGGCAGTTGATGGACACCATCATGAACGAGGCCGCCCCACGCACGCTGCAACTGGTTGCGACCGCGGCGGGACTGAAGCTTTACCAGCGGTCCGGCTTCCGCGAACAGCGCGGCATCGGGCAGCACCAGGGGATTGCAACGGAAATTCCGGCTGTAGAGCTGCCGACCGAAACCGTGCTGCGGCCTGCTTCTGGCGCCGACTTCGACTCCCTGTGTGAATTGGACTGCGCTGCGTTTGGCGCAAGCCGCCGGCATCTGATCGGAGCCATTCTCGATAGCGGGACGGGTGTGATTGCCCTCCGCAGCGGACGGCTGTTGGGCTTCGCGCTAGCGCGGCGATCCGGTCGCGGGACTGTTATCGGTCCGGTTGTAGCCCCTGCCGAATCCGTCGCGACTGCCCTGATCGCGCATCAATTGAAGGCCACTACTGGTTTCGCGCGCGTAGATATACCGGCGGATGCTGTGCAACTGGCGAAGTGGCTCGAAGGAGCAGGGCTGATGTGCGTCGATCGCGTGACCGTCATGGTCCGTGGTGATGCGCTAAAGCAGGGCTCGGATGCGCGAGTGTTCGCGTTGGTCTCTCAGGCGTTGAACTAAGGGTAACGAGGCGGTGCGACTCTCCGATTTCGAGGTGCTCAGTTTGGGCTGCTACGGCACGCTGATTGACCGGGACTCGGGCGTCTATGCGGCGCTGCGGCCACTGCTCGAAGGCGGGCAGATAACCCTGGGTCGGGAAGAAGTGCTCGCGGCGTTTAGTCGCCATGAAGCGGCCCAGCAGGCAGAAACACCACGGATGCCGTATTCCGAGGTGCTGGCGCACGTGCACCGCAGTCTTGCGAGAGAATGGGGCGTGCTCGCCTCCGAAGACGACGACGCCCTGTTCGGCAAGTCGGTGCCACAGTGGCCTGTATTCGTGGATACGCCCGCCGCTCTCCAGTACCTGAAACGGTACTTCAGGCTCATTGTGCTCTCGAACGTCGACGGTTCCAGCTTCGCTGGAAGCAGGCGGCGGCTGGAAGTCCGCTTTGATGAGGTGCTCACGGCCGAGGAGATCGGCTCGTACAAACCCGCTCCTGGGAATTTCAAGCGCCTTCTGAGCCGAGTCGCGAAACTGGGGTTCGAGCGCCATCAGATCCTGCACGCTGCCCAGAGTCTCACCCGAGACCTGGTGCCGGCCGGCAGCTGCGGGTTGGCCACCGCCTGGATCGACCGTGGCCCGGAGAGCGCATCCGGGGATGCTAGAGTGGAGGGCGAGGCGCCCACCGCGTCCGTCCGCTACGAATTCCGTTTCGCGAGCCTCGTGGACATGGTGCGCGCACATCAAGAAGAATTGCGGGCCTGAAGTCTCGCTCGCGGCACCGCCTGGCGGGGCCCGGATTCGAAGTGGAGGGTCATGTCCCGATGTCGGCGCTCAAGCTCGATCGGATTGATATCAACATACTGTCGCAGTTGCAGCGCAACGGCCGCATCACCAATATCGACCTCGCCAAGGCCGTGGCGCTGTCGCCGAGTCCGTGTCTGCTGCGCGTGAAACGACTCGAGGAAGCCGGTTACATCCTCAGTTACAACGCGCGTATCGACTTGGCCAAGCTCGGCGAGACCATCACTGTCTTCACCGAGGTTACGCTGAACGATCATCATCGCGAGGACTTCATCAAGTTCGAGGCGAGCATCCGCACGATTGATGAGATCATCGAGTGCCACCTGGTCAGCGGCGGCTACGACTATCTGCTGAAGTTTCTCACGCGCGGCGTATCGCACTATCAGAAAGTGATCGAAGAAATCCTCGAGCGCGACATCGGCATAGCGAAGTACTTCAGCTATATCGTCATCAAGTCGCCGATCGAGAAGCTTCACTACCCGCTCGGCAAGCTGTTCAGCACCGAACGCTAAAGAAGAGGACTGCCCGTCGCCACTCGCTTCGAGCGACGCGCGAGCAGCCCCGAGCCACATTAGAATTTGTAGGTTCCTCGGGCCATAAACGTCCGCGGAGTGCCCGGATTGATCCAAAGCTGTGCATAGGAGTTCGGGTAATACTCCTTGTCGAGGAGGTTGTTGACCTCGGCCCAGATCTGCAAGTTTTCCGTGACATCGAAGGAGGCTACGAGCTTCACGAGCGTGTAGGACGGCAGATAAAAAGCCGTCCCCGTCTCCCCCAAGCGCTTGTCCACGTAGTTCACGCCGGCTCCCAGGGTCAGCATCTTCTGGCCAATGGCGAGATCCTCCAACAGCGTCACATTGCCGCTGTGCGCCGGAATGTTGATCAGAGGCGTTCCGACAGCGAGCGGCCGTACGAAGTTGGGGTCCAGGAACGCTTTCGAGACATAGGCATCCACATATGCATAGGAGAATATGGCACGCAGGTTCAGGGGCAGCCGTGCCGTTACATCGGCCTCAACCCCCTTGCTTTTGGCCGCGCCGATCGCCAAGGAGAAGCCAGCATTCGACGGATCGGCTGTCAGCACATTGGTTTTGTCCATTTTAAAGACTGCGAGGGTGCCGCTCACAGTGTTTTCCGGGGTTTGGAATTTGGCGCCGACCTCATATGACTTCGTCGTCTCGGGGGCGAAAGCAACACCCTGGGCATTCTGACCCGTGTTGGGACGGAAACCCTTGCCATAGCTTGCGTACAGTGACAAGGCGGTAGCTGGCTCGTAGACCAGACCGAAACTGGGGCTGGTCGCGGTCACTTTCTGATGTGACACCGAGTGAGCAATGCCGTCCTCGAGCCTTTGACGGAAATTGTCATAGCGCACGCCCGCGTGAAATTTCCACTGTGCCGTCAGATCGATCTGGTCGTGGGCGTAAACACCCCACGCCTGATCTCTTTCCAGGGTGTTGGTGAAGGGTAAAAGTGGGGGCAGAATCCCGTACACGGGGTTGAAGATGTCGATTGCATTGAGCTGTGCAAGCGTCGAGGTCGCAGTCACCGTCGGTGGCCGATAACGCCCTTGAACTTCATCCAGCTTGAAATAATCATAATCGGCGCCGAACAGGATGTGGTGCTGCAACCCGACCGTGTCGAAGCGCCCGGAAATCTCCGTGCGCGGGACGAGATCGTTGCCGTGATAATTGCGCGAAATACGCCGCCGCGACAGGATGTTGGTCGGTAGAAACGTTCCTGTGAGCAGGAAAGGGTTACGGGCAGCGCCCAGCTCGGGGTCCTCCGCGGTGCCTTGCAAAGATGTATTGAGCGCTCCAAATCCCACCAACAGCGTCCAGTCAGTGTTGAAGTCGTGCTGAAAATTCAACTGGTTGCTGTAGGCGTTGACCACGGTCGGTCCGTTGCCGGGCTCGCCGAGGAAAGTTGAGATCGGGACGGTACCCAGGACGCCGTTGCGTGCGACGACGCCGCGATCGAAGGGCGCCTCCTGGTGCACCAGCTCGAACTCGTAAGAAATCGAGGTGTGCTCGCCGAGGCGCGCGAACAGCGATGGGCTGACGACGTATTTGCTCGATGTCACAGTGTCGCGAAAACTGTGCGCGTGCTCGTAAGCTCCGTTGATCCGCCCGGCGACGGATTCCGTGAACGGCCCGGTCAGATCGGCCTCGGCACGGTAGTTCTGATAGCTGCCGCCGGAGAGTGCAACGCTGCCTTGCTCTTTGAACAAGGGTTTCTTCGTAATGATATTAACCGTGCCGCCAGGCTCGCCGCGCCCGAAAAGGGCGGAAGCGGGTCCCTTCACGACTTCTATGCGATCGACATCGGAAAGGTCACGTGGGCCTCCGAAGCCGCGCCCGGCATTGAACCCATTCACCAAAAAGCCGCTCGGGAGGTTCTCGCTACCCGCAAAGCCGCGGATGGCGTAGGCATCCCAAAGCCCGCCGAAATTGTTCTGGCGGGCGACGCCGCTAACCATGTCCAGGGCGTCGTTGAGTCGCGTGACACCGACGTCCTTCAGCAACTCGGCTGACAGCGTTTGCACGCTTTGCGGCAACTCTTGCAGCGGAGTGTCACCGCGGTAGGCCTGTTTCTGAGCGGTGACCACGACCTGCTCGACTTCGGTCGACGCGGAGGCGTCCGCTGCAAGGGCCGCGGGGATAACCAGCAAGCTGGCAACGGCGGGAGCTAAAACAGTACGGAGGTAGCGTGCATTACGGAAATAGCGTGGTCTTTCCACGAAATTCTCCTGCGCTAGGCGCGATATTCAAGTTGTAGGTTTCCGGCTGCCGGTCGGGACTTGAGCCGTGTTTCATCGTTTCGCGTAAAATCTCCGCACCCCAGGAATATGTGATTCGCTGTCGTTGAGGCCGCATCAGCCGGCCGGGCAACACAACGCCTCCGTGCCCCCTATGTTCTTATTCCGCACGTGCGTCCCTGCAATGATTCTGCGCGGGGGCTGCGAGTCGATTTGCTCAAATTGCCCCGCTTTTGCAATCAGTTATTCCGCGCGGTCGGCCAAATACGCAGCAAATTCTGAGGTGGCAGGGTTACGGTGTGAAACCCCCGCAACCGCACCGTCGTGCATGCAAACTGTCAGCGCCGTATGAGTTCGGTCGCGACCCGTACCTACAATAAGAAGCCGATATTTCCGGGTGTATCCCGCAAGGTATTGCCCGTGCACCGGTGGTTGGGGATCGCGCTCGGACTGCTGTTCGCCCTCTGGTTCGCAAGCGGCATCATTCTGAGCTTCGTGCCATTTCCGTCCCTTTCGAATCGGGATCGTATTTCGCGTGGCGAATCAATCGACCTGCAGCAGGTGCGGGTTTCGCCGGCGATTGCCCTGGCTGCCGCAGGTGTAGAGCCTGTGATGCATCTGCGTCTGATCAGTGTTGCCGGACATCCCAGATACGCGTTGTCGTCGGTCGGTCGTCCTATCCTGTCTGTCAGCGCCGAGTCTGGGCAAACTCTTGGTCCGGTGTCCGAGAATGTAGCGCGCGCGGTCGCGGCGCAATTCTCGGGTGAAGAGATTTCACGCATCGATGGACCTTTCCAATACGACCAGTGGACCGTGCACGAACGATACGGTCCCTATCGTCCGTTTTACAAAATTTCGATTGCGGATGCGGCAGGTACCTGCATCTACGTCTCCGTGAGCTCCGGCGAGGTGGTTCAACGCACCAGACGTACGGAGCGAGCCTGGAATTGGGTGGGAGCGGTCATTCACTGGATCAATCCCACGCTCCTGCGTAAACACCAGTCTGTGTGGCATTGGACTGTCTGGTCAGTAGCCTTGCTCGGCACGGTCTTGACGTTGGCAGGCATCTGGCTTGGGGTCGTCCGGTATCTGGGTTTGAAACGCCTGCGACGCCCCGGGGTCTCTCCATTCACCGGCTGGTTGCGCTGGCATCATTCGATCGGGCTGTTTGCGGCGTTATTCGTGTTGACTTGGATCTTCAGTGGCTGGCTCACCGTGGATCGCGGTACGTTGTTCTCAAGTGACGAGCCGACCGCATTTCAAGTAGAGCGCCTGCGAGGCGTCTCCCTGGCCGAGGCGGCGGAAAACTTTCCCGTATCCCAACTTCGTAAGCTACAGAATCCGCGGGAGATCGAAGTCACCGCGGTGGGTGGTCATCCATTCCTTATCGTGCGCGTTGCAGGTGTGTCTTCCTCTGAGTTGGTATCGGTCGACGATGACGGCACGCTGCAAACCAGTCGCGTCATTCCGGACAAACTCCTCCTGTCCGCCATCCAATCAGCCTGGTCGCCGGTCAGCGTGATCGGAATTCAGGAAATTTCGCAGAATGATGCTTACCGGGTGCGTTCCAACCCCTTGCCGGATACGGCGCGACGCATTGTGCTGAATGATCGTACGCACACGTGGATTCAGATCGACGCGGCGTCCGGCGAAATTCTGTCCGTCACGGATAGGAGCCGTCGCCTGTACAGATGGTTGGTTGACGGGCTGCATTGCTTTGACTTTCCGCTGTTCTATCATGCTGGACCCCTGCGACATGTTCTCGTTCTTGTCGGGACTGCCACCGGCTTACTGTTCAGCTGCACGGGGGTTGTGATTGGAGTAAAGCGATTGAGAAGATCTCTGTCGGCGTAAGAGCAAAATAGGTTGCCGCGTCCAGATCGTTCGGACCCAGCAACGATGCGGACCCAGTTGAACATCTTCCCTGCGCAGTGCTGACACGTCACCGCGGATTCATGCTGTCGATGGCGGGGCAAGCCCCAGATCGCCAAGCCGTGAGAGCAGACGAGCTTCCGTCTCGGGCCGAGCCGCACACGGCCCGCCGGCTATAACGACTTCTTGTTTTGCTCCCTCATTCGTGGTACAAAAACCGGAAGTTAAGCGCCGCCAGGCGAGATCGGAGACCGTGTGCCAGAGATTATCCGCGTCGAATCCGATGATGTTGAACATCGCCTTGCTCAACTGGGCCTTGAAGAAAAACCGATGGCCGATGTCGTCCGACGCGGTTACATCGCATTCATCTCTTGCTCGCCCAATGACCCTCCGCTGTTCCCGGGCACCTCAGCCTGGGCGCACATGGTTCGTGGGCTCCGTGAATATTTGCTACCAAAAGAATGGAAGCGCTCGGACCAGGGCAATTATTCTCTGGTCGTGAATCCGGATGGCGCAATCGCCATTGCGGTCGCGACCGGCGATGAAGCGACCGGCCGAACCGACACAACGCCGACGACGAAGTCCACCAGGGGCACGCGTACGATCGAGGCGGTAACCGTCAATCAGCTGCAGCTGAATTTGCCTTTCGTGTTTCCGCCGGTAGAGATTTCGCCGTCCCCGCCGGAACAAAGGGACAAACGGTTTACGTGGATTCTGCTGGTCTACCGCGATGTAAACGAAGTGCGCTGCGAGCTGTCGTTGCCGCTGACGATGACCGACACCGGCCATATCGAGTCTTGGCAGGAACGCATCATTCTTGGTTCGATTCCGATCGACCCAGACTTGTTGGAGGACATTGTCCCGCCGCTGCCGCCTTTGCCGGACGTGAATGTCGATGTTAAGCGCCGCGCATGACCGACGCGCCTTTGTTCAACCCTTCGCGGCTCACGCTCGCCCGGAAACGGCGCGGGCTGACGATGACGAAGCTCGCTGTCGCAGTCGGAGTCGATCCGCGCTCGATTTCAGGCTACGAGAAGGGGGAATTCGGTCCCGACGATGATCGCCTGAGCAGGCTCGCCAAGGTTCTGCGCTTTCCCGCACAGTTCTTCTTCGGGGACGACCTGGACGAACCGACGCCGGATATCGCTAGTTTCCGGGCGCTCTCCAAAATGACAGCGGGCCAGCGGGACAGCGCGCTCGGAGCCGGTGCGATCGCGCTGATGCTGAATGATTGGATCGAAGCGCGCTTTGAACTGCCAACGCCTGATCTGCCCGATCTCAGCCGGGAAGGGAGCCCGGAGGCGGCCGCCGAATCGCTGCGACGCCAGTGGGGGATCGGCGAGCTGCCGATCAAGAACGTCATTCATCTGCTTGAATCGAAGGGTGTGCGCGTCTTCTCGCTGTCGTTGGACGCCGCCGAAGTCGACGCTTTTTCCATGTGGCGGCAACGCACCCCGTTCGTCTTCCTGAATACCAAAAAGTCAGCCGAGCATAGCCGCTTCGATGGGGCTCACGAACTCGGGCATCTGGTGTTGCATCGTCATGGATCGCCGCAGGGACGGGAGGCCGAGCAGGAGGCGAATGCGTTTGCGTCAGCGTTCCTCATGCCGCGCGCATCGATCCTTGCGAATGCGCCGCGCCTTGCCAGTGTCGATCATCTCGCGCGATTGAAGAAACAGTGGATCGTTTCTGTCGCGGCGTTGGCCTATCGACTGCACATGGTTGGAGTTCTTAGCGACTGGCACTACCAGTCAATCTACGTGGAGCTTTCGTCGCGAGGGTACCGAAAGAAGGAGCCAAACGAAGCGCCGCGGGAATCGTCGCAATTGCTGCCCAAGGTCTTTGCCGCGTTGCGCGATGAAAGCGTGACGAAGACTGACATTGCCGAAGAGTTGCACGTCGCGCCGGAAGAATTGGAACAGCTCGTATTCGGTCTCACGCTCACCGGCCTTTCAGGTGGCGCTGGCGGCGGCGCGCGCAAGCCACCACAGTTGCGGGTAGTTAGTTCACGAGACTAAGGTGCAAGATCGACGGACAACAAGAGGCATGGAAAGGCCCGCGTTTGATGTCTGAGCGACGCATATATTTCACAGATTTCTTTGACGTCGCACCGGCGACACTGGAAGCCTCCGGGGCGTTCAACGTCTCGCTCATCAACGACCTGCCGCTTTTCATTGACCCGTTTTTGCTGTTCGACAGCGAGGACCAGCGTCACAACGACTTGCACGAAGGCATCATCCGGTACGTCAAGTTCCTTCGCGACATTTCGATCGACGCTTCCATCAGCCAAGGGCTCGTAGATCACTGGTTTCGTTTCCCCGAGGTCAGCCAGAACTGGCTCGGATTCAGCCGCACCGGTAATCGCGGCAGCGGACTCGGTGCTGATTTCGCGACGGCCCTGCACCGCAACCTCCACCGGGTATTCACAAATTTCGGCGCGGAGACAATCACGCGCGGCAGTCATCTGGAAAAGCTGTGCCTGGTTGGCGGCGGAGTCGGTCGCGATCATCTGAGCGACTTCACCACCAATCTCATTAAAGAGTTTCTGCTCGAATACACGCAGACATTCGCCCGCCAGCACGTTAAGCCGGAGTTTCGCCGCGCCTTCGCGGTCGACAAGGTGAGGTTCGACTACGACAAGCGGCGCTGGCAAAGGGCGCAATACGAGCTGCCGGTCTTCTTGGGTGACTACGTGCTGCTGACGCCGAAGGAAATTCTGACCAAGGATGAAGCCTGGATCAATCGCGGCGACCTGCTCAACCGCTTTGAGGAAATCTGCACGTCCGTACCGGACGATCAACTGCGCGCCCAGGTCAACGACTATTTCCTCCGCCGGCTGGCGGAAGAGCCCACAGAGCAGCAGCGCCGTGACGCCGCGGCCGCAACCGCAGAACAGTTTCCGGCGGTGCTCGATTACTACATCAAAGACAAGGAGGACACCGGCGAAGAGGCGCACAAGGTCAGTAGCCTCAAAGTGCGCGAGACCGAAATTCAATTCGGTGAAAATGTCCGGACCCTGGTCGATGGCAAGCTGGTGGGGACCGAGTTTTATGAGCTGGGCAACAGCTTCGATGAAAGCCTTCGTCGCGTGGAATTTTTGCGCGATGTGATCGAAAACAAGGACGGTTGGCGCATTTTCCACGTCGACGGCAAGCCGATCCGGCGCGAAGCGGACTTGCAGATCATGTATCGGCTCTGCTGGTATGCAACGTCTTATGACGTTAACCGCGAACCCAACAACGGACGCGGCCCGGTTGATTTCAAGATATCAAAGGGGTCTGCGGACAAATCCCTGGTCGAATTCAAGCTCGCGAGCAACACTAAGCTCAAGCAGAATCTCAAACATCAGGTCGGGGTCTATGAAGCGGCAAACGACACGAAAAAGTCGATCAAGGCCATCCTGTATTTCTCGGAGACCGAACTCGAGAAGGTGCAGAAAATTCTCATTGACCTGAAACTATCCGACCGGCCGGAGATCGTGCTGATCGATGCACGGGATGACAACAAGCCTTCGGCTTCAAACGTCCGCGACGACGATTGATCTGATTCTGGAGTTCGGTTAGGGCATGGCTGTTCAAAGCAAAACCTCCGGCGTCCTTTGGGCCTTGAAGTGGTACTTCGAGTCAAAGAATCTCGCATTAAAAAACGCATCCGCTTTCCGCTGCCCACTCGCGGTCGAACAGCAGATGGAGATGCGCCAATACTATGGCACTTATCTCAGTTGCCTCATCTCCGCCACGGAGCTTCTGCTCGAAAGGGAGTATCCGCACAAAGACCAGTTCAAGCACGCCATTGAACAAGCTCTTGCGTCTACTGCGTTTCCGAACGGCGCTGACAATTATCAATATCTGCGGGAATTGCGTAACGCAGTTATCCACCGTGGCCTGGATATCTGTTCTGCGGCTCACATCGATGGCGCTATCCCTGTGGTCATTGCGCCGTCGCCAGTTCCTAACCGAACGGGGCAACAATCGTGTCAGTCGTTTGGCTACTATCTTCGCGATGTCATCTCACAATGCGAGGCCGTCATCGGACCCACGATCGCGGATCATCTGCAAACTATGGGCTTGCTGAACGCGACAGTTAATCCCAATGAGGCGATCGCCGAAATGAAAAACGCCATCCGCGAGAGCACCGTAATGCCAGATTGGGTCAAAGCGATGGCTCTGGCAGATAACACGATCAACTCGGTTGATTTCGTCAAAGTGGAGGAAACTAGGATCGAGCAATTGGTGGAGTTGCTGCGTTTGAACGCAGCAACAAAGCATTCTCTTTACGGCTAGCACGTTGGCATCGTGCTAGCTGCGATCCCCAATACTCAATCCTGGACAGCTCCCCTGAACTTCGCTGGCTCAAAGAATCCCAACACAAGGCCACGCACGAAGAGGACAAGGCGAAGCTGCGCTGGCTCGACCACCATCTGGCCGGCAAAGCCTTGGATGCCATCAACCGCGCACTCATCGACCGGATTGCCGAAGCGAAGCGCCGGGACGGTGCCGGCGATGCCACGATCAACCGGACGCTGGCGCTGCTGCGCGCGATCCCGGTGCCCTTAAACGACACGCCCCTCGCCGTGCTCCAACGCCAGGCCGGCCGGCATCCGGTGCTTGTATTCACCTATCTCGGCCGGCCGATCAAACAGGTCAGCACGCGCGCCTGGTACAACGCACTCGCGCGCGCCGGCATAGCTAATTTCCGCTTTCACGATCTGCGGCATACCTGGGCCTCTTGGCATGTGCAGGCCGGAACGCCGCTATTCGCCCTGCAGGAGCTGGCGGGCTGGGAAACCGAGAAGATGGTCCGGCCTACGCGCATCTCGCCGCCGATCATCTGGCGCCCTATGTCGGCAAACTCAACATCGCCGAAATCACCGTGCCCGACGGCGACCCGGACAAGCCCGCTTCCTGAGTTCCTTCCCGTTCGAACAGACGATCCCGCGGCGCGGTCTTCCGGCGCCGTGGCAGTTGGGGTCCTGCCGCTCTGCCATCGCCGCGCCGGCAAGCTGGCTCTTGTAGATGCAAAGAATATCTTCGATCTCGTAAGCCTCTAGACCGCGCAGCGGCCTGGGCAGCGCATCGATTGCGATGCTGCCCGCGCCCGGATCGAGACCGAGATTTTTAGCGCCGGTCCGCACGCCGGCATGGATATAAACCCGCGCCGGCTTCAACCCGCGCTGCGCGCCGATCCAGAATGCCGTGTCGTAGATATACAGCGGGCCGATGCCGTGGATCGGACCGGTTAGGCGCTCGATTTCTGCCCGCAGCTGTTCGAAGGACTCCGCCGCCGCAAGCCGCGCAATGTTGGAAAGCAGAATGCGCTTCGCCTCCGCGAGGACCGCGCCGGGTATGCGCCGCTGATGCGAAAATCTTTTCCGGCCCGGCGTCAGCGCCAGGGCGGCCAAACTGACCGCATCGCGCAGGCTGGGCGATTGGAAAACCAGCGGCGCTCGCGTGCGGCGCCGGTCTGATGATCCCGCTTATACGCGGCGCCGATTTGCGCAAGCGTGGGCACAGGACCACCTTCCGGCGGCGAAGACTGCGCATGGTATGGCACGAATCTGTCACAGCGGTGAAAACCGACCGGCCGGGACGCTTGCAAGCTGTTGATTTATGGGTCTCAGGACGCCGGCTGTTGGCAGTGAGTTTGGCGCACACCAGGTTTCCGCCGCGGTAAAAATCGAGTTTGACGGAAAGTTGGCGGAGGCCTGGGGTAAGTATCTGATTCTAAACGGGCGCAAACGGACGAATCTGACTGCACCCCTGATGTAAGTGTTTGATTTTAAAGTGTCTTCTTGTTGACCTGATTCCTCATAATGCCGGGGTCGAGTTCGAGTCCCTCCCTTTCCACCATACATTTCCCTTCTAAATCCGTGAGTTGGGCTTCCTGGCGCTGCTTCTAGTGGCAGATCTACTGCCAGACTGGCGAGCGTCCGTCGACCTCGCGTTCGAGCGGCGCAGTCGGGTGCTTGGTTAGCTCTGCAGGCGGCGTACGGCTTGCGGACCGATGTGCCGGCCTGGCAGGCACTCACTGGTTTTAGTCGCGCGTGCCGATTGATCGAACGTCGGATTGCCTCGACGTCGGACTCGACCATGTCCTCCGCCCACGCGGCGTACACGCGCAGCATGGTGGAGAGGCTATGCCCGTGCTGTTTCGCCACCCACAGCGGGTTCTTGCCGATCATGAGATTCCAGCTCACAGAAGAATGGCGTGCGACGTAGGGTCGTCGATACCGTAACGTGAGCGACCCGAGTGTTAGTCGCCATCGCCTGGCCTGGATCTGCAGGTTCCGGAATGTCTCACCAGTTTCGCGGAAAAAGACGTGGTCGTGTCGGACTCGGCCAGCAGCTCCGAGTCGGGCGCGCAGGGCGAGTTGCCGCTTGAGAACTCCCAACGCTCGGGGGCACAGCGCGATTCTGCGGTCATGACCCGTTTTGGTCTGACAACGATCGATCCCTGCCACGCGCGCTTTATTGACACTGATAATGCCGTTCACCAGATCGAGATCTGACACCAGGAGGGCGATCTGCTCTGAAGGGCGCAGTCCTGTGAAGAGTCGGAACTCATCGTAGTTGCCCTGTGCTTCTCCCCAGTCACGATGAATGGCAGTGATGAGCGCTTCGGCATCCTGTATGGAGAACGGATCGATTCTGGGTCGATCAGTCTTTCTTAGTTGTGCGCATTGAAGATTGCGAGCGGGATTGTGCAGCTCAGGCCGATCGCGGTAACCAAAGTCGAAGGCCCGGCGGAGGATGCTGATCGCGTTGTTGTAAGTTTTCTTACTCCACGTGTTGCCGTCAGCAATCGCGGCAAGCTGAGAATACCGCACGCGATGAAACAGGAATTTGCCGAGCGTGGGCCGCCACACACCGTTCAGAACCCGCCGATACGAGATCACGGTCGCCGCCGCCATATCCTGTCGAGCAAATCGAGACTCGCAGTGTGCAAGGTATTCGTCGAATACATCGCTGCACGATCGCACCCTTGCCGTTCCGGTAAGTCGGTGAAGGAAGCGATAGTCGGGAAATTCCTCGGCAAAGGAGAAAGTTCCCAGCTCAATCTCGTGTTTGATTACCTCAAGACGTTCACGCGCCCTTCGGAGGTTGGCTTCCGAGGGCGGCCGTCGAATGGACGGGCGATATCGCGCCCCTTCCAACATGAAGTCGAACTGAATTCTTCGGTGGGAGGCGGCAATGACGCCTCCGCTAAACCACTTCGTGCCCATACTGCCACCCTTTGTTAGTAATGGTCCCTGGTAAGTAGACTGGAGCGACCCTGCCTTCCGCGATACTGAACTTGATTTACCGAGTGATCCTACGAAGACGCACCATCTTGCCAAAGGGGGCGTGCCTGCCCCCTGTTGGATACCCCTGCGCAACGTGTGGCCGTTGCATCACCAGTCAGGGGCGCGTTCCTACTCCCCCGACACCCCCATGAGCAAGGGGGGCGACTTCGCTCTCCCCTTGGAACCCCATCGAACAGGGGCGAGACTTCCGCTCTCTCCCCTGTACCTCGACCAGCCCTGCGCGATCTGGACACGCGGCAACCTCATCGCCGTTGGATCGCGTTCGTCAAAAACAAAGACAACATCCCTCGGTATGTTAACCAAGCGCTTTTTGCGAATTCCGGCTGAATGCTGTAGCGCACCATACCTATTAGCCGGCGAATATCTCTGCGCCGTTCGACGACAGCGGAATGCGACACAGCTCGCGACTCCAAATATTGCCTAGTCCGAGCTAAGTTAATGGTGCTATGTTCTGCGGATAAAGCATTGAAATGCATAACTAACCTGCCCGAAAGGACGATGAGGCAAACATGTTTCTCTCGCGTATATATATTGCGAATTTTCGCAACTTCTCAGAGCTAGATCTTTCCTTGAGCGGCAATGCCGTCGTAGTTGGCGAAAACCGTGTGGGTAAAAGCAATCTCCTTTACGCGCTCCGACTTCTGCTTGACCCATCGCTTCCGGACAGCTCCCGACAGCTCTCCATGTCTGATTTTTGGGATGGTCTGGAAGACCTAGAAGATGACGACAAGATCGAAATTTGCGTCGAGATCAGGGATTTTGACAGTGATCTCAAAATTCTTGCGCTTGTGACAGATTTTCGATTAGACGATGATCCAGAGACCGTACGTCTTACGTACGAGTTTCGTGCAAAACCAGATCTGGAAGAAGATCCGACGTCAGATTCGGACTATGAGTTTGTTTGCTACGGCGGTGAGAGTGAAACGAAGCAATTCGGACACGAGCTGCGACGCCGACTTACGATGGACCTGCTTCCGGCGCTCCGCGATGCTGAAGGTGACCTGGCAACATGGCGGCGCTCTCCGATCCGGCCTTTAATTGAGAATGCATTTCGCAACATAGATAAAGAAGGGCTTGAGGAAATCGCCGAATCCATAGGCGAGACAACAAAGAAAATCGCGGAGTTTGACGAGATTAAGGAGTTGGAGAAAGAGATCGCCCAGCTATTTGCCAAAATGAGCGGCCCTAGACAGGACATCAAACCAAGCCTCGGGTTTAGCCCGACTGATCCAACGCGCCTTTACCGGAATATGCGCTTGCTTATCGACGGTGGTGTAAGAAGCATCAGTGAGGCAAGCTTGGGTTCGGCAAACTTGGTATTTCTGAGTCTTAAAACACTTCAAATAAATCAGCTCATCGAAGAGAACGCGCGCGATCATACTTTCCTCGCAATCGAAGAACCGGAAGCGCATCTGCATCCGCACTTACAGAGGTCCGTCTATCGTCATCTTTTCGAAAGCGTCGACGCTGAAAGCCCAACGTCGGTCTTCCTTACAACACATTCGCCGCACATAGCGAGTGTTGCGCCGTTACGTTCTGTCGTGCTTCTCAAGGAAACAAAGGACGAGGGAACTGTAGGATGTTCCACAGCATCCATAAAACTTTCTGAAGGCGAGGTAGACGATCTCGCGCGTTACCTTGATGTGACACGGGCGGAGATGCTGTTTGCCAGAGGCGTTATATTGGTCGAGGGCGATGCCGAGAGGTTCTTGGTACCTGCCGCAGCTAGAATTCTCGATAAGCCCCTAGATCATCTGGGCATCACCGTTTGCTCAGTGGCGGGGACTAACTTTGTCCCGTATGTAAAGCTCCTGACAGGGCTTGGCATTCCCTTTGCAGTAGTGACGGATTGGGACGATCTCGAAGGATATGACAATCCCCTCGGCTGGACGCGGTCCGTGGATATCGTATCGATCATCGAGGAGATGAGGACAGGTAAATCGTCTAAGACCCTTGTTGATGAGCTAAACGCCATGGATGACCCGAACGAGTTTTGCAATACGTGTGCCAAGTTTGGTGTATTCAGTAATTTCGATACCCTCGAAGTGGACCTATTCGGCAACGCCGCCTATCGGCCGTTGGTGGCTGCAACACTTCGAGAAGGACCATTCGGTGCCAAGCGCCTTCAGCGGCTCGAAGCATGGGAGAAAGCTCCTGACGAGATTGATCGGGCGCAATTCCTATCAATGGTCGAAGAGATCGGGAAAGGACGGTTTGCACAACGCCTCGCGGCGAGAATTGACAAGCAGAAGCCACTACAGTATTTGGCCGATGCCATAAATTTCGTGGCAAGCCGTGTTTGACCGAAGCCTATATTTGCGGGCCGCAGAAGATCTGCGCGATAACCAAGGGCAATGGTCTGCCTATGAGGCCAAAGGGCACTGTGTCGTGCTCGCTGGGCCCGGAAGTGGCAAGACGAAAACTCTTACAATCAAGTTAGCTAAGATGCTGGCCGAGGATGTTGAAACGCCTCGCGGTCTCGCATGTATAACGTACAACAATGAATGCGCTAAAGAGCTTGAACAGCGCCTTCGACTTTTAGGCATTGAACCCAGCCGAAGAGTATTCATCGGAACCGTTCACTCATTTTCTCTTACGCAAATTGTTTTACCCTACGCCCGCACCGCCCGCCTTGGACTGCCGAACGAATTTGGAGTTGCAAATCAAAAGCAACAGCGTGACTCTCTTGAGGATGCGTTGAAGCGTGTCATCGGTCCTGAAAATCCACAGAACTGGCGCGATCAAATGGGGAGATATCGAAGGGCGATTCTAGATCGCAGTGATCCACGTTGGCGTGCCGGTGATGCGCAACTGGCAACACTTGTTGAGACTTATGAAGATGAATTGCGCAAGCGTGGCCTTATCGACTTTGATGACATGCCATTGCTGGCTGTTCGTGCTTTACGAGAAAATGCATGGCTTCAGAAGGCGTTACTTGCGAAATACCCGATACTTGCCGTAGACGAGTATCAAGATCTAGGTCGTGCGCTGCATAGTATGGTGATGGGTCTCTGTTTTAGTACTGGAATGCGTTTATTGGCCGTTGGCGATGTCGATCAATCTATCTACGGATTTACTGGCGCCAATCCAGAATTGCTACAACGCCTTTCCGAACGACAAGATGTTGAAACCGTTCATCTGCGTCTCAACTACCGATGCGGGTCACAAATTGTCAAGGCTTCAAGTTATGCGCTTGGCGAAGAACGGGGCTACACAGCGCCGAAAGGCGCACATCAAGGTACGATCTATTTCCACCCCACACCCGGATCGTATTCACAGCAAGCAAGGCATCTCTTTGCATCCATCTTGCCGACCGCAAGAGAGCGTATGCCAGATATTAGTCCCGGAGACATCGCTATCCTCTATCCGACCGCGGCAATCGGGAATGACGTAGCGACCGCTGCGGAGGATCACGGATATCAAGTGTTGCGCTCCGATACTAATGCCCTTTACCCTAGAAGCAACCGCATGATGCGCTGGCTAGAGGATTGCGCGGCTTGGTGTTGTGAGGGATGGAAAGCAGGATCACCTAGATTCTCAAGGATCTCATCTGATGGATCGCGAATGCTTGCCGAGTCCTTGTTCTCCGATGAACTTAGACAGAGGTTTCAGTGGAGTCTGATCGAGTTGTTATGGAGTCAGCGTGATGCAGCGATTTTACTCCATACGTGGCTCACCCAGATGTACGATGGTCTTCTGAGGGAGTTTCTTAAGGGTTGTCGTTCGCTATCAGATGAAGTTGAAGCTCTCAAGCTCCTAACAGAACGCACTGATCAGGGAGCGATCGCAGAGGATATGACGATCGGAGAGTTCTGTGGGCGTGGAGAAGGCGGCGATAGAATAAATCTTTCGACACTTCACAGCTCAAAGGGTCGAGAGTTTTCGCTGGTGATAATGTTCGCGATGGATAATGGCCGCATTCCATGGCTTAATGTTGGACAACAACAGGTCCGGGAATCGCGAAGATTGTTCTATGTTGGGTTCACGCGCGCCAAACACGAGTTGCATTTAATGCATACGGCGGGAAATCCGTCCCCATTCGTGAGCGAAGTCATGAACCGCCTTAAAAAAGGGGATTAGTGGCTTGAGCCAACCATTTTTGACGCTTCGCGGCTCTGCTAGGACCGGCTACGGAAGCGACTTTATTGATTTCACGACTGTGAATCAGGTGTTGCGCAAAAGAGCAACGATTCAAGGTCACCCTGGTTTGGCACTTTTTCATCGTCAACCATCTTGATTAAAGCGTTTCGCATGATGACAAGAGTCTTTATGAGAGGATTAAGCTCCACTTGTGTGGTGGTGTGAGCCGCTATTGATCTATGGTCATACAGTTTGAGAATTTCCTTGTATCGGCTTTGGCGCGAAGGGCCGGGATTTTCCAAGTAGGAGGCTAACAGCGCGGCAACTCGGAAACGAAGCTCGCCGGATGACGGGGCAAAGAGTTGTTCGATGCCACCCCACAACGCAAGCATAGATGCTGATGGTCTTCCGTGGACGTTTGCGGAATCGAATGCTTTCAGAGCACTATAAAATTTGGGGTTGCTATTCAGAATCATCCCCACACGCGTAACCGGTAACTAGCCGGCGTTCTTCAGCCTCGCGCGAGGACGCGGACAATGAGCTCCAGGTTCAACCACTGGAGCGAGCAATGGATCAGATAGTTCGGCAGCGGCGCAGCGAGAGTGCTTGGCGGGAAATTGTTGCACGCCAAGAGCAGAGTGGGCTGACAGTTCAGGACTTTTGTGAGCGCGAGGGACTCAAGGCGGCCAGCCTGTACGGTTGGCGCGTCCGACTGCGGCAGGAACCTGCAGGAAAGGGCGCGTCCCCGCAGATCTCCCTAAGCGCCCGTGCCAAGAAGCCCCCCGAGCAGTTCATTGATCTGGGGGCCATCGATTCGGGCCGGGGCCGCTTCGAAGTGCGACTAGATCTGGGTGGAGGCGTGCTGCTGCACCTGGTCCGTGGCTGATGTTCTTTCCAGAAGGGCAGATCCGTGTGCATCTGTACGGACATCCCTGTGATATGCGCAAGTCATTTCCCGGCCTGTATGCGCTGACACGGCAGGGTCTACAAGCTGACCCACTGAACGGCGACTTGTATGTGTTCATTTCGCGGCGAGCGACAATGATGAAGGTTCTGTATTTCGACCGCTCTGGATTTTGCATCTGGTCGAAGAAGTTAGAGGCTGGATGTTTTGTGAGCGACTGGGCTCAGGTGCGCACACACGAGATGGATTGGACGGCATTGAAGTTGATGTTGGAAGGTATTGAGCCCGGCAGATTGCGCAAGCGATATCGACTGCCGAAGTCGTTGCCGAAGATTCCTTACAACACTTCTTCAAACGGCCGTGCTCCGCTACAATGTGTCGATGGAACCAACGCCGACGAGCAAGCTCCCGAGCGAGACTGAGATGGCTTCTTACAGCCCGGCGCAGCTCATCACTCTGGTACAAGCGCTGGGATCTACGATCCAGTCTCTGCAGAGCCAGCTCGAGTGGTTCCAGAGACAGATGTTCGGCACCAAGAGTGAGCGGCTGCGGGTGCTGGAGAACGCGCAGCAACTGGCTCTGGGCGAGGTACTGGCCGCCCCGCCGCAGACCGCCCCTGCCAAGGAGCGGCTCGTAGCGGCCCATACGCGCCGTGAGCCGCAGCGAGATGGCGCGGTAGGCGAGGCGGATGGCGTGCCGTTCTTTGACGAGGCGCGCGTGCCGGTGGAGACGATCGAACTCCCGGAGCCCCAGATCGAAGGACTCTCTCCGGCTGAGTACGAGGTGATCAGCCAGAAGGTGAGCTATCGCCTGGCGCAGCGTCCCGGCAGCTACGTCATCCTCAAGTATCTGCGCTCGGTGATCAAGCGAGTCTATACTCAGGCGATCAGCTGTGCGCCCGCTCCGGTGGGTGTCATTGAGGGTAGCCGTGCCGATGTGAGCTTTGTGGCAGGTCTGTTGGTAGACAAATTTGCTTACCACTTACCTTTGTATCGCCAACACCAACGCCTGCGGGACAGTGGTATCGATGTCAGCCGGCCCTGGCTGACGCAGCTGTGCCAACGGTCGATCTCCCTGCTGGAGCCTATCTACGACGCGCAGTTCGATTCTATCCGGGCCAGTCGTGTGAAGGCCATGGACGAGACGCCGATCAAGGCCGGCCGCAAGGAGCGCGGCAAGATGAAGCTCGCCTATTTCTGGCCCGTCTACGGCGAGCGCAACGAGGTCTGCTTTCCGTTTTTCCCCTCACGTGGCGGGGAGAACGTGCAGAGAGCCCTCGGGGTCGAGCACGCGCCGGGCTCAGTTATTTTGACAGACGGTTACGCCGCCTATGCGAGCTATGCGAAGAAGGTCGGCATCGCGCATGCCCTGTGTTGGAGTCATTCGCGCCGCGAGTTTGTTGAAGCGCAGATAACAGAACCTCACGGTGTGCTCGTGGCACTCAGACGGATCAGCGTGCTCTACGCGATCGAGGATGACATCCGAAGGCTCGAACTCACCGGCGACGCCAAAACGCTTCATCGCCTCACGCACAGCAAGCCGCACGTAGAAGCTTTCTTCGCCTGGGTGGACCGTTGTCTCGAGGAGCACGGCTTGCGCCCCACCACGCCCTTTACCAAGGCGCTCAACTATGTACGTGAGCGCCGGCTGGGACTGGAAATATTCCTCACCGACCCAGATGTACCGATGGACACTAACCATTTGGAGCGCTCGTTACGTGCGATCCCAATGGGGCGTAAAAATTGGAACTTCTGTTGGACCGAGCTGGGTGCTAAACAGGTCGGCATCGTGCAGAGCCTGATTGTGACGTGTCGACTCCATGGTATTGATGTCTACGCGTACCTAGTGGATGTCCTCCAGCGCGTCAGCCAGCATCCGGCCGCTCGCGTCACGGAGTTGACTCCGCGGCAATGGAAACTGCACTTCGCCTCCAACCCGCTGCGCTCGCCCTTGCAGACTCTCGTCGCCTAGGTCATCTTCGTGCGAAGAAGGACACCCGACGCAGACAAGGACAGGGAAAATAGTGACCTACCGTAATGTGTGCTGGGCTTTCTGTCTGGGGGTTGCAGCCATATGCGGCTGTAATCCGTTCCCCGAACAGATATCTATCAGCGATCCGCGAGTACAAACACTGATGCAGGCTGCTGAGTCATTCGATCGCAGTGACTACGGATTTCGGCCTCTTCCTAAAACCGGTACGGTGTACCTCGAGTCGCAGCCGCGCCCCGCTTACGATGCCATGCTTCACTTGGCCGACAACCGCACAATCAGCTTCCGTAGAACGGAGCACGGCTATAAGTGGACAGGAGAGCAACAGATCTTCAAAGGGCCAAAACAATATAAAAGTGTTGATGGCACTCTTAACGAACAAATCACCCTCACATATGAGACTGAACACGTCTCAGGATTTCCAGTAAATAAGTTGAATATATCCTACGACGGCGAGGACCCAAGACTGGCGAACCGGGAGTACCTTTCATTGGATGAGATCAAGCCCATTCTGAAAGAATGGGGCTACTAAACGGATACAACCAACGTCCGCCAGTTACCGGTTACCCACACGCTGCCATTTGTGGGCTACCCATTGCAGATCATAGAGTCTAACAATGTCGCCGTCTTCGTGGAGTCGCCTCATAAACTTACGCTCAGATTCGAATGGAGCGAGGTCGGGTTCTTTAGCTGACTGAGGAATCTCCTGGAACGAAATATCCGACGTGATCGGCACCGAGAGAAACGGATAATTCGTCATCCGCAACAGCGCGGAAATCCACCATATAAGATCCTTTGCATCGAAGGAGTCTCCGAGCGAAGTCTTATTTGGCACACGCAGCTCGATCTCAATATCGAACGCGAACCCGCCCCTTGCTGGCTTCCACGGACCGGGGTGATGGCTCTCTTCCTTGGGCCGGGCAAAGGCCATCATGTTCGTGGAAAACAAATGACAGTAGGTTTGGCGAAGCTCCAAACCTTCGCCAAGGTCGAAGGTCTCGACGGGCAATTTCACGCCTGTGATTCCTCCATAAAGGAAATCAGACTTCTCATTCATTTGGCTATCCATCTCCCGTTGCTGCCGGATGAGACGACTTAATTCATAATGACCTGCCGGCTTTCTGCGGACCACTTCAGGCTTCGGAAATGGCTGTTTCGGGATTGGTTGTTTGTAATCGTCGTTTAAATTCCGCCGGCGTCAGATTTCCCAGACTCGAGTGCGGGCGGGTCTCGTTGAACTGACGTCGGAAGTCTTCGATCAGGATCTTCGCATCAATCCGGTTCTTGAACCATTGCATATTTAGGCACTCGTCCCGGAATTTTCCATTGAACGACTCGTTCATTCCGTTCAACCAGGGCTTTCCGGGGTCGATGTAGGCTGTATCGATGTTAGCCTCTGTCAGCCACTTCAGGACCTTCCTGGACACGAACTCTGGGCCGTTGTCGCTGCGTAGGTAGCGAGGCGCACCGTGCACGCTCACGAGCTTGGAGAGCACCTCGGTGACACGCCCGGATCGAATGCTACCTGCCACGTCGATGGCGAGGCATTCCCGAGTGTATTCATCGATCACCGTCAAACACTTCAGTTGCTGACCGTTGGCGCACGCATCGAATACAAAGTCGTAAGCCCACAGATATCCCGCGCCCGTTGCCGGCAACGGGCGCGGGCGGCCCGTCGCGATCTTGCGCCGTGGCCGTTTTCGTGGCACTTGCGAGCCGCATTGGCGCCACAAACGATGAGCTCGATCGGCGCTCATTCGCTGCCCTCGACGCTCCAGGAAGACCTGTATCCGGCGATAACCGTATCGGGGATGCTGCGCCCGCCAGCTCCTGCATGGCGGCTACCGTCGGCGCGTCACGCTCGACCAGACGCGACACGTATCGTAATGTTGACCTCGCCACTGACATCAGCGCGCAAGCTCGTCTTATCGACAGGCCGCGTTGCTCCGCATACGCAACCTGACACCGCCGAGCGGGCGCGCTTACCATTTTTTTGCGGTGATTTCCTTCATGACCTCGATTTCCAGATCACGCTCGGCCAGCAGCTTCTTCAGCCGTGCGTTCTCACCCTCGACCTGTCGCAGTCGCTTCACATCGACCGCCTCGAGCTGGCCGAAACGCTTGCGCCAGGCGTAGATCGTCACATCGCTGATACCGTGCTTCTTGGCGACCTCAGACACCGGGGCCTGGTCCGCCTCGCGCGGGATTTTCACCATCTGTTCTTCGCTGTATCGGGTCTTCTTCATGGGCTCCTCGCTTCCCGAGAGCGCCATTTTCCTAGGTTTCAGCTGGTACGCAAATCGCCGGGCAGGTCACCCTCACGGCTCGCACAAGTTTTCCGGCTTTCCCTTGGTCAGAAGATCCACCAGCTCGTTTCGAACAAGTGCCATTTGATCGTCGGTCAGCGCTGCCTTCGCATTGTCTCGCGCATAGATGAAATGCTTAGGTGGAGGAGTTTTGTCGGCGTAATTCATCAGGTTCAGGCTCGGAGCCTGAAATCCGGGCGCCAGGGTCTGGTATTTAGCGACGCAATATTTAGACGGAATCATCTCCATTCTCCAGATCGGCACGGTGTCGCCGACGTTGCGCCGGGACTTGTAATAGTCGACATCCCGAGCCTGGTTATTTTTGAATTGCACCGACGCTGCGCAGTCAGTGCTCGCTTTGATAGCTTGCGCAGCTTTTCTGACCTCCGCCTGGATTTTGGGATCAGGATCGGTGTATTGGAGGTCATCGTCGCTGACGAAGCTGTGCCAAAGCGCGAGGTAGTGTCCTGTCTCGTGGCCTAGCGTGGTGGAGACGCTCTGCATTGTGGTGCCGGGAACGGGAAGCAGAGCGCTGTAGGCTAGGCCGATGTAGTTGCTGGTCGAGACAGCTTTTCTCACGTCTCTGAACGTGCGCCCGTGCGTTTGCTTGCTTGGGCCCGGCTTGTTGGGATCTGGCAGCAGGACGCTCTGGGTAGGCATCAGCACGTAAACGACAGGCAGCAGGGCATTCTCGGCGTCAGCCAGTCGGCTGTTGCCAGAGAGAATCTTCGCCTTGCGCAACCCTAGGGACTTGACCACATTGATGAGCGTGGCGTTGTGAACGTCAACTGCCCATCGGGTGTTGCCCCCGGCTTTAGTCTTACCCTTGTTGGACTGCGGATTGGGAGGCGCCTGCGGGGGCGCTACGAGATCTTTGACGTCCTGAACCTGCAGAGCCGTCAAATCCTGCAGGGCGTTCAGGCGATTGGCCTCAGCCAGCACTTCCGCATCCGTGAACTTGACCCACAGGTCCGCCGTCGTCCTGCAGGCGATGGATTTCATGACCGGCGGATTGCGAGGAAAGGGTCCATCGCTCTGGAGGTCAGCGATCAACTTGTCGATGGAAGGCTTCCCCACGTGGTTGTAAAAATCTTCGTGGACAAGTAACAGCGTCGGGATCGACTGCGCCTGCGCTATCGCGCCCACGATCGCCCATAGGGCGAGTCCAAGCCCGCATGTCAGCTTCGTCCTCATGCCCTGAACGCCGTCTGCACCGCGCCCCTCCGTACTTGGTAGATCGTCAGGTCCTCGCGTTCCTTCGTGCTCACCCGCAGCACAAAAAACCTCTGCCCTTCGATAATTTGTGGTTCGAGCTCCTGCGTCAGCCCGTTGGCCACAACCACTCCTTCTCCGGCGCGGCGCCGCCATCCTGCGCGATAGCTCACCGTGCGATCGAAGCAGGGTCCAATGCGTACCATCCACCAGTCATGCTCCGCGTACTGCACACAAGGCACTTCGTTGAGAACCGCCGCATACACGAACGTCGGCATTTTCGAGGTCTCATAGCCAGGATCAGAGCCCGGCTGGTGCCGATACAGCGCCAGCTTGAGCCACCCAATGAAGCCACCCGCGATTTGAACGTCGAAGTAGTACCGTCGGTGAGTCCGATCTTCGCGCAGCGCAAAACTCGCCAGCGCGAGGCCCCTCAATTCCGGGGTAACCGCCACCGTTTTCGACACCTCATCGGCCACCACCGTCAGCGGCACGTTGTCCCAATAGCTGACTACGCCGGCTTCCTCGGCACTGAACGCCGGATACAGTGTTCGGTCGAGATCGGTGCCGTCATCTGCCGCCGGAGCGACGAAGTCGGTAGCACGCGGGACGCGCAATGTCTCTTTCAGTCGCGGCAGCTCGAAAACGTCTTCGCCCCAGAGGGTGCTGTATTTCTTCGCGATTGCGTATTCGTCGACCGTGTCCTCGGCGCGGAACAGGCAGCCGATCGCGCAACGCTCTCCGACCCCGGTGAGGAAGAAAGGCGGGTTAAGGTAGACACGCAGTCCCACGTTGCCGCCAGCCTTGTTAGGAAACGTGGGCAGCACGTGCGCCACCTGAACTTCGGGCGGGATTCGTTGATTGCGTGCCTCTATGAGTACCGGCGCCGACACGCGTTCGTAATGTTCGTCGTTCCCCGCCTCATACTGCTCGCGATATCGCGTGCGCGCATGCGCGATCACCGTGGCGATCCGCCGCCCCGGGGACTTGAAATCCAGTCCATTGCAGTGAGTCTGCGCCTGCTCTGGCGCGGGCTGCCGTCCCTGCGGCGGCTCCTTGGGCTCGAGCAGGTGCACGACATTCTCCACGCACATGTGATCGAGGTTCCGCGTCAGCAGCAGGGCATTCTGCTGCGGGCTCTCCGAGCTCACAGCGATGTTCAGCGCCTTGTCGGGCAGCATCTCCGGCGCAGGACTCAGCACCACATTGCGCGCCGGGCTGACGAATCGACCCTCCACCACCACATACGCCGGCTGCTCGACGACGTCATTGATTTCCGTCCACCTCACCTCGAAGTACAGCTGCCCCGTAGTCGCCGCATCCACCCGCACCTGACCGATCAGAAACGCCTTGTGATCCTTCGCATGCCGCGGCAGCGTGTGGAGGAGGGGAGCGAGCTGCCCCCCGTTCGTCTCGCGTCGCATCGTGCGTTCATCCAGCACGATCACCGGTGTTTGCCGTGGCCGCCGCGTCGCGTGGATCACCCGCAACCGCCGCTCCGCGATGATCGGAAACATCGGAAGTGCATCGAACGACAATAATTTCTTCAATGCCGCGCCACCGCCTTCGGCCGCAGCCCCGTTCACGACGTTCTGATAGAAAAAACTGTCCGCGACCTGCTCCGGCGTGACGTCCGGCAAAATCGACAGCTCCAGTACATCGCCCGGCGGAATCTCAAACTGCCCGCTCCGTCCGTGTCCATCCGCCCGCGGAGCGCCCTCATGGATCGCGCGGAACTCGAGTCGCACGGGCCGATACCGTTGCCATTCCCCACGCTCGCCATATTTCAGCTTCAGAGCCTTCAGCGCGTGCGGGAGCACCATCTCGCACTCGACGTTCTGAAATACATGCTCCGTAGCGGCGATCGCCGGGTTGCGATTCACCATCTGCGATCGCACCACGATCTGATGGACCGCCCGATCCGCAAAGTACGCGCGCTCTGTCACTCGCCCGCGCTCGATCAGCAGCCGTCGCAGATTGCGCGTCAGCGCCACATCGCGATAGCGGTCGGGCTCATCCCCATCGACGCCGATATATTTGCCGAACCACAGCTCCGACAGCGAGAGCGGCCGCGGCGCCAGCACCACGGCCTTGCGATCGCCGTCCTCGAGCAGATACAGCGTCTGTTCGCCATTGGGATCCTCGACGTCCGGATTGATTAGCTCGCCCGGGCTGTAGGGTTCCGCCCGCAGAAAGTTGAGCTGCTGGACAAACGCGCTCCCGTTGGCATTGCCCAGCGAGTTTAAATACTCATCTGCCTCCTCGGGCGTCAGACTGATCCCCCCACACAGCACATTGCGGGATCGCCACAGGCCGCGCATCGTGTGATGAAGCGCCGCGTGCTCGCCAACGCGGCTCGTCGCGAGTTTGCCAGTTAGATCCACTTCCGGATCGAGCGGCCCCGTGCCCGGCACGCAATGCGATCGCCGCCCGGACAGAGGGTTCGTCCGTCCTTCCACTGTCCCCGTCCACGTCGTGATCTCCGCGCTCGTCGGTCGATCCAGACACAGCTGCTCACGCTCGAAAAACGTCTCGCTGTTCGTCAGCGGCACTTTCCACGACATCCCCGGGGGCTCATACGCCACGCGCTCCAGATTCAGGCTGATGAATCGCGGCCGTTCGATGTTCCGATCCCGTGCCACATCGATCCGATAACCAATCCACAGATCCTCGAGCCAGTATTTGTTCGTCCGCTCACGCTGCGCAGCGCCGTAAGTCGTATCCGAGTTCGTCAGCAAATCGATGGTCGACGCCGAGAACGCAATGCCCTTCGACTCCGGTCGATTGACGCCGGCCGTCTGCGCCGCAAGTTCCTCCGCCTTGTCGTCTCGCAAGTCCTGCTGCGCAGCCGGCTCTTTGAGCTGCGCATCGACATTCGTCACCGTCACCCCATGCAACGCGTCGTTTGGCGGCCCCGGCGTCACATTCGCCCGCGTCTCACGCCACTCCTGCTGAGTATTGAGCGTGTTTGAACCCTGCACTACCCACGCCTTGATCAACTCGCCGTCCGCGTCCACCTGCAGTGCCTGATAGTTCTGAGCCCCGTCGCGGCCGTTGAGCATCGCCAGCACACCCGTACGACCGAGTTGCGGATTCATCGGCGCCGGAAAGATCAGCCGCTCCTCGAAACGAAATACCGTCGGCCGCATCGAGAGACTGACGTCCGGATCCATCGGCGGCGTGAGATCCAGCCCCACCTCGCAGACTGTGGTGGGCGGCGTAAACGTCGACGATTCGAGACTGATACACACCCACCCGCGGATCAGCAGCCCCAGCTCCTGCGCCAGCACCGGATCCTTGCTTGCCAGGCGCAGCAGCGTATTCGGCTCCCGTCCATTGATCTGATCCCGCAGCTCTTCCTCCGTGACCGCATCTCCTTTGGCACTCAATAGCCGCGCATCCTTCACCGGATAACCCTGCAGACGATTCGCAAGTGCCCCGAGACCCTTCTTCAGCGGCTCGATCCCCGAGAACACCTGCTCCACCGTCTTCTCGAGCCCCATCTGCTGCCCGATCAGCGTCGCCAACTGCGTATAAGGCGAGGGCACCGCCGCGCTACCGTTCAGAATCTTGATTGCCGAATCCATCACCATCGCGTTCGCCGCGCGCATCACTCGCGTATTCAGCGTCGTCAGATCGAAGGCCTTCGAGTCATCGTGATTCAAATTCTGGATCAGTCCCGCACTCGCCCCATAGGCGAGGAAATCCCGCCGCGGGATCGAGCTCGTGTACGTCGCCGCGTTATCGCAAATCTGCTGCGCCTGCAGTCCATCGAAGCGCGTGTCCTTCGGCGGCTTTCTGATCGTACGCCTCGCTCCCGCCACCCAGCCCGCCACTCCTTGGGTCGCGTTCACCGGTCCCAGCAGATACTCCTTTAACTGCTTGCGCGCCTTCTCCGCCGGCGTCGCCTTCGGATCTCGCTGAAAGAAAGTGACTACCGTGAAGTTTGGCAGCATCACCCTCACGTCAATGCTCGGATTCTGCGCCGAGAGCGGCGTCCACAGCGGGCACGCATCGATCGCCTCCAGCAGCCTCTCTGGCGTGATACTGCCTTCTAACATCATCGATGTGACCAGAGACAAGGGCAGCCTGAGACACCGCTGACCATCCTCGAAGCTCTCCTCCCAGCGTCCGATCGGCACCGTCACAAACTCATAACTGAACGTGGTCATGCCCCCTCCCTCGCAAAGGCCTCGACATACGCCTTCCAGGCCTGCCGCACTTCGACGCGCCGGAATGGATAGTCATCCGCTTCAGGATCGGTGACCGGCTCGCAGCCGAGGCTTCCAACGAAGTTGCTGGCGATCGTCACTGCGCCGTTGTCGTTGGCTCCATCCTCGCGATTCTCCTCATGCCGCGCCGTGAACGAATACGACACCCGCACGAACCCGATCTTCATCGACACGGTCACGGTCGCCTGGCCTGCGAGCTTCGAGCCTTCCGCCTTGCCACCTTTCTCATATGTCATGCCAACAAAGATCAATCCCGAGAAGCGGATGATCTTGGCCACATCCAGCAGCCCGGTAACCTTCACGTACGCTGTCAACATGAACCTGTCGATGCCGGCCGACGGATCCTTGGTGATCTGAAAGAAGATTCCCGCCATGAAACTGACTTCGCCTTCGGCGATCGAATATTTCGCCAGGATAAGCGCGCCGAATTCCATCGACACCTCAAACAACCGCACGCCGCGCGTAGTCACTTCCATCAGCGCATGCGCCTTACCGCCGTAATACGGCGGTACGAAAATCGTCAGCGGATCCTCACGCGAAGCGAGCCCGAACGCGACCGACATCGCACTGCGGCCCACCAACGGAATCCGCACCCCCCAGTTGAAATTGAGATTCGAGATGGTCGCCGGGCCGACCTGCAAGGTCCCGGCGGGCTGCGCCCCGTCCGTCGGTGGAATCATGATCTTCTGACTGATCGACACCAACTGCGGGGTGACCGACAGGATGATGCCGAAGCGATCCTCGAGGCTCTTGAACAGTGACTTGAGATTGTTGATGAACGACAGCGCGCCCGTGAACTGCACCTCGCCGATGTCCGTCGTGAACTCGCGGCTGCCATCTTCGCGAATCTCAAACCGCACCTGTTTGAATTCCACATCCAGACAGCGTAGCGCGATGATGCGAAACGGCGCGAGCCGCGCCACCGCACTGATTCGCGGCTTGCGATCACCCAGCGCCATGCTCGCCGCCGCATGCACCGTGAACGAGGCGCCATCGCTCGGCAAAAAGTGCATGAACCCCAGATCCAGCGGCGCGATTTCCTGCGTTTCCCAGTCGAGCCGCGCCTCGACCCCGAACTCCAGCTCTTCGCCGGGTTCTGGCACGGCATCACTTTTGCTCACCAGTTGAGCAAACGCCGCCGGCGTGATCTGTCCCGGCCCGTCGCCGAACAACGCCAGAATCTCGTCCAGCCCCGTGATCGTGTAACTCCAGGTCGGCCCCGTCTGCTCCTCCGGCGAGCCTTCCTCCAGCGCCCCGATGCCGAGCGCCTTCAGCACCCGCGACAAGCGAATGCCCGGCAAAATCTCCGCCTGCACGCCAAACAGCGATGCGAGATCCGCCAGCCCCGATTGACCAAGCGTTGGCGGCGGCGAGCCCCCGAGCATCCGCAACGCCTGCGTGCGTGTGATATTCGGATACAGCTGCACATACGGCTCGCACAGCGGGAACTGATTCGAAATCGCATTCGGCAGATCAAACGGCTGCGACAGTGCATCGGCGCGATGCGTCAACCGGTAGTGCACGAAGTCGATACGCGAGGCGAGCACCTGAAAGCGATCCGCAGCGCTTGCTTCCTTCCAACGCTTCGGGTCCGCGACCGCATCTCCCAGCGGCCCGCGCACGCGCGTCAGCAAGCCGATACTTGAATCCGGCGTCGCCACGCCGCCGAGCGACTCACTGCTCGCATCGAACCCAAATTGCATCTCATTGCGCAGATGCCCGAACAGAGTCGCCGGCACCGGATGCTCCGTCGCCGCCATCGACTTGCCGAAATAGACGTTACGGATCTTCTTCTCGTCGCTGTCCGCAGCTGGATCGAAAGGGTAGAGCGCTGGCGCATCGTCCCGTACCTGCTTGAGCGGCAGAATGTGCAGGTAAGCGCCCAGCGTATTATCAGGCGCCGCTCGCAAAACGTTCGCGAGATAGTCCTTCGGGGGAAGGGTCGGCTCCGGATCCATCCGGCACTCTCCGTCACTGCGCAGATCCCGATACGTCCCGAGCATGAACGTCGGTTGCCCTGAAAACTGCCGCATCGACGGCAATGCAATCTTCAACGTACGGGCGCGCGGCAAAAACGGCTGCGCTGCGATGCCGTCCTGGTCCGTATCAGGCAGTCTCGCCCGCACCCACTCGATCCACTCCACATCGTTGGTGGTGTCACCCGGCTCCTGGGCCGGCGCGAGTGCAATGGCCGCTTTCGCATAGGCCGGAAAGCGAAACGGCCGCTGCTGCCAGAAGGTATCGAGCGCGCGAAGTCCGCCGGTCGCCAGATCGAAGTTGAAACAGTCTTCTGGCAGCGCACCCGCCACACTGGTGATCGAACAGGTCGAGCCCGACACCGGCACGGGCCGCATCGCCGGTGCGGGCTTCGGCCGCGGTGTGCCGAGCGCATTCGTCTCCGGAATCAGCCCCTGACTGTTCGTCGCCTTGTTGCTGACGAAGACCATCGGCATCCGCGACACCACGGCGTTACCCTCGTGGTCGTACCCCCGGTGCTCGAACTCGAAGGGCTTCTTCCCCACCTTCGGCAGGAAATAGTCGCACCTCGCATAGTCGACCAGATTCCCAGGCGTCTCCGCGCCCGATGCATCCTTGAAGACCGGAATATCGAGCGGCGGCGTCCGCACCGTCGTCACCGACAGCTCTGGAAACGGCGACTCCAAGGGTTCGGCCTCCACCGCATTCGGCTGCGGAATCTGAATAAAGGCCTGTTTGATCAGCGGTGCGACATAGTGATTCTCATTGTCCCGGATGAATTCTCGCTCCGACAGAATCACCAGCTCCGCCGGGATCCCGAACGGATACAAGAAACCCGCGCGCTCATACTTCACGTAGTTATCGCGCCCGAGCGAGGCATGATGCGTCCAAGCCTTGAGCGCACAGCCCGGGTGCGGCACCCACTCCGACTCGATGTCCAGCCACCCGCCGAGCGAGCTGATGCCAAACGTCTGCACCGCCAGCGTCCGGCCCGGCTCGTAGCACGACCCCGTGCTGACTCCGGAGTACCACAGCTCCTCCGTGTCGACGTGATGTTGCGGATCTCCAGTGTACTCAAACCGTCGCGACAGACTCGCTGCCAGCTCCAGTCGATCGAAGTTGGTTGTCGGTGAACACTCGACCACGCCTTGCACCTTGGCGTAGTCCGCATCGTCCTGGTATCCGATGCCGCTCGGCGGTGGCACCTGAGCGGGCGCAAGCCCGCGCACATCCAGCACCTCAAATGGCACCAGATACTGAGGCCCTTTGGGATGCTCCACCGACGAGAACCACAGCTCCGTCTGTCCGAAGCGCGTGATTGGCTTCGTCTCATGCGTCCACTGGAAATCGACCCGATACTTCCCGGTCGGTTGCAAGTAGACTCCCCACGGCATTTCCACGACCGACTCGTATTGCAGCGACGGCTCACCGAACCAGTTGAAGCCCAGCACATAGCGCTGCGGCTTGAGTGCCTCGAGGTCCGGCATCTCAGGTTCGAGCGATGACCAGTCGAGCAAGGCCTCCACCGACAACTCGATGGGCTTGTGGTCTGCAAGAACCTTGAACACCAGCCGGCTCGACCGGCCCGCCACCAGATCGATTTTGCGGATCTCGTCTAGGGCGATCTGCGTCGGAATCGCCTGCTCGATCGGGATCGCGCTCTCCGCGAAATGCTGCGGCGGGAAGGTAAACACCAACGTCCCGCCACTGTCGCCGACCTTCAGAAACCGCCGCCGACCCTGCTGCTGCTCACAAAACCCGATCGCCTCGACCTGGACGAACAGGCGGTCCGCCGGCCGGATTAGTTCATAGCCCAGCCGCGCATCTGCCCCCGTATGCGGCGAACACTTGAGCGTCGTACATCCCGTCGCCCCGCCGACCAGCGCTGCCATCGACACGGATTTGAGAAAGAAACGCCGACGCAGATCGACGTCTTCAGACCCGACGAGCTCGTCTTCCGCGTTCATCGCCCCGTCCATCCCGCCAAACTTGCTGCGCCAGAGATAAAAGCTGGCATCCGAGAACCCGTGTTTGCGTGCCAGCTCTTTCACCGGCACACCGCCGTCGGCCTCCTTCAGGAAACCGATGATCTGCTCCTCACTGAACCGCTTCTTCATGTCCATCCAGGGGGCCGTCGGCTTCTCGCCACGGGCGGCCGCTTTAATCGGTTATGTTGCAAATTTCACTTGGGCAGCCTGAACGAAGTACCCGTTAAAAACGCAATGGCGACGGGTAGAATCCCAGCCCAGAAGGCAAAGTGTTCGATCGTCGTCAGAACCTTTAGCCGAAACCACTTTTTGCCCCAGAGATTCAATCGGTGCGTCGATGCGAAGAACGTTGTGGCGCTGACGTTCGCATCTTCGCCAATGTTTGCAGCCACGATACCACCGCAGGCTCCAGCTACTAGGAAGCAGGCCACGGCCCATCGAAGAAGCGGATGATTCAGCTGACCGAGGATCGAGGCTCCCATAAAAGCGGTTGTCAGAGACAGGTACACTCCAATGTGAAAGGTTGTGTATGTCAGAAGCAGCTCGAGTCTTTTATCATTCATTGCTTGCCCTCCCGAGTCACCCGTTGCGCCCACGAACTGACCATAGAACTGGCGCTTTTCATCCACGATATCAGCGGTTGCGACTCCGTAGTCGAAGCAGACGACGCGACCATCGATGAGACCGTATGCCTCCGGCTGAAATTCTGTCGTGGTTTGTGGATAGTATTCGCCGTCCTGTTCGATGGCGGCGTCCACTGCCTTCGGACTGGCCTCCTGAGCCCGTGGCATGACGATCAAGAGGCCCACGGGATCTGAAAACAGCACGGGACAGAGCGTTTCCCATTTGAAGACTGGGCGCCAGTTTTGCCACATTTCTCTTTCCCAACGGTTGGATCGTAGGCCACACAACGGGTGGCGACACCGCGGGAGCTTGAACGCGTAGCGTTTTGTCAATATGACACGGCGATTGCTTCCAGTCCGGATGGCTACCATACGCAATCGCCTGAAGCGCCTGTATTCTGTTTCCTGAATGTTATTCGTTTCGCGCTTTGGAGGGTGTGCATCAACCGAGCTTGACGCATCCTTGCAGCGACGGCGCAGCCAGTCCTACCCCTGTATGTTGCGGCTTTTTCTGTTTGCCGATGGAGTAGTTGTAGAGATAGTGGTAGACGTCCCGATGCTGCGGTGAGTATTCGGGTGAGTACCTGTGATAAGGAGCAATTTGGCCATGACGCTTCTCCTTAGCTGTTCTTTTTAGCGGCACGAGCGTACCCGTGTGCTTCGCAACAAACCAGACTATCGCGCGTCGGAACTACTGCCTATTCCTGAATTGCCCGGAATTCGCCCAATTGCACGGAAACGCTGTATTCGCTATTCGCGGACTGGTCGGATGGCTGGGCCGGAGTCGAACGGCGCACCGCATGCGACCGCGAGGGACTTTCGATTTGCGATCACGGCGACGTCTGAAAAGGGTAATGTGGAAATCGACCGACTGAGAACTCCCAACAGCGGCTCGAATGAATCTGTCGGCATTACCGCCGACAGCCTTGCTTCGTTCTGGGGTGCATCGAAGGTCGCGTCGATTGCCGCGATCCCGTGATTCTCGTTTGGGCCCACGGAATGGGTGGAAAGTGACCGCGATAGGTATCGCAGAAAGGATGCCTCACAATCGCTCGTCTGGGGGAGACCGGAATGACACCCTCCCCATGGCGCGAACAGGCCACTCCTGTCTGAACTATGGGACTTATATTTCGCCCTTACCTCTCTACCTCTAAGTGGAGGTTGAGACAGAACTTCAATCGTTGCAGTTCCTATTGGGCGCTTGCTGGATGGATTTGAATGTCTGTTGACTGAAGTCGTTCCCCTGGAAAAAGAAGCGGCTCGTTTAGTGATTGTGTCAATGCATAGCAGAAGCAATCTCAGAAGTTGGGCCCGGCTGGATGCCTTGCCGCATTTCCGAAAGGCCCGTCATAGACGAGCTGGCTTGTACGAAGCGTTGAGAGCCTGTCAGAAGCAGGCGCGGACTCGTCGTCCTTCTTTCGTTTGGATCAAATAAACAGCGGACTTCCCATGAAAAGAAAAAGCAGTCGAAAGAAAAGTTCTGCTCAGGATCGGCGCGGGAAAGTGCCGCACCGGATGTTGACCACAGCCGAGCACGATTTTGTGCGGCGCTCGGTTGGCGTGCTTGCAGACTTGCATGGCGCGCGGTCACGGGTGAGCGCGAGGTCGCGCACCGCGCTGGATCAACTCGAAACGCACGTCCTTGGGCAGCTCGACGCGTTGCAGGAGAGCCTGGCGGTTACGAAGAAACTCAGCGGTGCAAGCTGGGTAAACGAGTTTCCCGACGCCAAGGTCACTTCCGCACTGACAAAATATTTCGCCGCCGCAGTGGACAAGTTTATCGCGGCCATGAAGGCTGGTGACGCGAGCGTCTCAATTGACAGTACATATCGGCCGCTCGAGCGGGCATATCTGATGCACTACTCATGGTTGGTGTCGCAGAAGCAGGTCGCGGCCGCGGACGTGCCCGCAATGACGGGAGTAGATATCGAGTGGGTGCATCCTACTGATGCCCAGTCTGTGCAGGCGGCCAAAGACATGGTGTCCGCTTATCACATCGTGAGAGAACCTGTGCTGGCGAGTCGTCACACACAGCGGCGAGCCATCGACATGACAATCACATGGGCCGGCACCCTGAAGATCGCAAAGGCGGACGGCACGAGCACTTCAATCACCACTACGCCGCACTCGGGAGAGAACGCAGACCTCATTAGTGTCGGCGGCGGGTACGGTGTGATCAAGGCGAAATTCGCAGGAGATCCGCCGCATTGGTCGGATGATGGGCACTAGGGGATTTCCACATGTCTGCCCTACATTGGCCTGTATTCCAAAGTCGCGGGGCAAACTCGGAGTGGCGTCGTTCTCAGCGCAGCCCAAAGAAGAGCCGCAACGCGATTTGCTGTAGAACTCACTTCCCAGCTGGTCCGAATTTCCTAGGTCGGTCAGCCTCCTCTGATCCAGCCTTCACGGGTGGTCCTCCCAAGCACCGGCAACGACCAGTCCAATCACCAGCATGACGAGCCACAGTACGGAGACCAACGTTCGACCGGGTCGGTGTGCTGCCGTGGCTCGACGCATGAGAGAGTCCACCACCAAAAGTCCGCTGACCGAAACCAAAATCAGGAGAAGGGAAATGGCCAGCGCTTTCCCATCCAGTATATCTCACCGTGCCAGTGTTCACGAATTAGCACCCCGGCGACCGTCCCGAGATGCTCTGCGCCAACAGCCAGCAGCGCGAACGGAAAGAGTCCCACTGCCATGACGCCCACGCCCCATGCAATCTGCTTTGATGGCATTGGACACCTCGTGCCTCTCGCACACTCTACTCGACCCGCGCCGTATCGAATCTTGCGGATTTAGGCCGATTGTCCGGCGATCCGGGTCAATGGTCACCGCGTAGAGCCTAGGACTGTTGGCAAAAATACGTCAAACTGAAGGAGTGCAGAACATTGATGATGGGCCAGGATAACGGAAGGCCTTCGTGGAAGCGCATCGAATCTTCGATTACGTTGTTGCCAACAAAGAGTGGATATTCTCGGGTATCGGCGTGCCCGTTATTCTAGGAGCCTTGCGTTGGTTATTTCGATCGCGAACTCTCCCACCCGCACCGGCAGACGCCGGCCAGGCCGGGGATCCCACGGTAGGGCGAGGGCAGCGCTTGGAATTCGCGGACGGCACCGTCGCATCCGCGAAGATGCGATTCGCATACCGGATCAAGAACGCATTGTTGTATTTTCAGACCTTCAAGCACATTGGCGAGGTTGGAAAGTCCTTTGGGCCCCTCGTGAGCGCTCGAGCGAACTACTTGCTAGAGGCATACTCCTTTGAGGAGGCCAAGCGGAGCAGGCGGGCGATTGAGTTAGCACTCGTGAAAGATCTCCAGGATGAATTCGCCAAAGTCGGTTTGGCCCTTGAGCGTATAACCATTGGCTCCCTCATCCGCGCATCGAAGGATGTTTCGACGCCAGCAACTCAGGATGGAAACGATCGAAAGACCGATTCCGCTCCACTGACACCGATCTCCTACACGATAACTTTCGACCTGGGAAGACCCGGTGGCCTGTTGACGTTGACCGATGGGACGAGGGTACGGCTGGAGCTGCGGCTCGTTTGTCGTATCGTCAATCCTATGAAAGCCATGTTGGGCACGAGCGAGAAACACTTCATGGACGCACTCACGCCGTTCGTTTATGCGCGAGTGCACCAGATCGTTGAGTCACAGTCCTTGACCGAAGCGCGCGCCAGCCGCAAACGGACGGAGGCGCTGCTTCGCACGGAACTTGAAGCAGAATTTAAAAAACTCGGTCTGACAATCGATGCTGTTCTGATCAGCACTCTGGAGAGTATTGATAGTCGCACTGGCAGCGCGAATGAGCCAACTCGGGATACAGGATTGGCGTCTGTCAGTTCTCCAGAGGATCCGAAGTCCCCGAAGCCCAATGTGTACGTCGCCAACGCGCCACTCGATCCTCAAGTCACATCGGACGAGATTGAAGTACTGAAGCGCTTCTGCTCCTTTCCGAGTGACGTCTCAACGCAAGGGTATCGAAACGACTATCTGTTTGACCGTTTGCTTCCCGATCTCCCGGCGACGACGCTGAGACTCTTATTAGAAAGCCTGTTTATCAAGGGTTACATAGCGATTCAAACGACCGTGCGGCATAGGTACTACCGACTGTCAGAGGCCGGCGTTCGTTTTGCAGTCAATAGTGGCCTGGCCACGCTCACGGAGGATTCATCGGTCAGTCAAAGATCGGAGCAAGACTAGAAATCTCCGATCGTCAAACTCCGACGCTTACAAATACAGGCGATACGCTGACACTTCGGATATTCCTGGAGGGGTTAAGCGGCCGCACCTTCGGGGCGGGCTTCCGAGTCAACCTCCAGACGTGGTGGATCCAGAGGGCGTCTGACCGGACCGAAGACCACACCCAATCGGTGGCCATGTCGGATACTGAGGGCGTGCCAGGTTTGTCAGAGGCGGCGGTAACAATCTCCCTCTGAAGAGGTGTAAATCGGGATGGCGGACTATCGTAGTTAGTGGTGCTCGAGGGTTCTCTAATTTCTTAGTATACCATTCGCTAATCCCCGATATACGGCGGGCGCAGTGGATAAGAATCCCAGTTTCTACTGCACCGGAAGGGTAGTGTGATGATTACACAGCGCTAGCCGGGTGGCGTGCTATGTCTGTCTGCGAGAAGTCATTGCCTTTGAACAGGAGCGGCTCTTCCTGCACTTGAGCTAGCGCGTACGAGAAGCAGTCTCCGAAGTTCAGGCTGGCACGGTGTCTGCCTTTCCCAAATTCACGAAACGCCCGGCGAGCGAAAGCCGCCTGGTCGGCATCAACAGCTACAAGTGTGATTTGCGCTTTCGCTAGAAACAGATCTAAGTCCCGAACAGCATCGCTTCCGAACCGGGACTCGAGAATCATGGAACATTCGACAAAGGAAGCTGTCGATAGGGATCGAGTCTCCGCAGCCTCAATCGCTTCATTGAATTTCCGGAAAGCTGCGCTTTGTTCGGTCCGACAGGTCGGCAACTGTCAGTTTCCGAATTTCTCAATCGCGCGGGACTCAACGGTGCTATCAACACCGCCGAATCCCTGACCACAGCCACCCTTACAGAGAGGATGAAAATGGCTATCGCAGAGTGTACGCCCGCCGTACCGGTGAGTTTCGAGCCATCTAGGGTAGAAACTCCGCCTCCCACCGCCATATCCAAGGAAGTGCGATTCATGACCGTGAGCAGAGGCAACCCCGGCCCTCGGGTTCAAAATAAGTCGGAGGCCGGAATCGTTCCCTCGGTTCCGCTGCTGCGGGTTCAGGGCCAGTGGATGGAGAAGGCGGGATTCGAGATCGGCGCGCGCGTGCGGGTGCAGGTTACGCCGGGCCGATTGTTGATGGAGGTTGAGTCTGCGTGACAGCGGGGCAGGGTCGAGCGCGCCGGTTTGATTCGGCAACGACGTCGTCATCAAGCCTGCGCGCATTCGCAGCGTCAGTCGCGGCTGCACTATGCGATTGGACCGGCCCAGGATTTGGTAAATCGCGCGCGAGACTAGCTGGAGCGGCCCCCATTTGGACCGGACCATAGCTGCATAGCGAGGGACTAGTCGTAAGCCTAGTCATACGCCTATGCCTAGTACAGTTGATCGAGTTGAAGTGTTCTCGGGAATCCAACGCCGCCGGCGATATACATTGGAGCAGAAGCTGGCTGCAGTGGCCGAGGCCTCCCAGCCCGGAATGTCGATTTCCTTTGTAGCCCGCAGACATGGTATCTCTCCGTCCCTGCTCTTCGGATGGAGGCGGCGCATGGCCGAAGGTGGAAAAGAAGCAGTCCGGGTAGATGATGAGGTCGTGGCCAGCGCTGAGGTCAAAGCGCTGGAGAAACGCATCCGGGAGCTCGAACGGGTTCTTGGCAAAAAGACCTTAGAGAACGAGATCTTGCGTGAGGCGGTGAAGATTGCCCACTCAAAAAAACTGATCTCGCATTTGCCGTCGTTACCCGACGAGGATACGCCGTGAGGCGGGTTGCCGAGGTTTTGGAAGTCTCGCGGTCGCAGCTCCATGAGCGATTGCGCAACAGCGGCAAGCCGCGGCTGTGCTACCACAAAGCCGAGGATGCGGAACTGTTGGGATCGGTGCGGCAGTTGGTCGATGAGCGACCCACCTACGGTTACCGAAGGATCGGCGCCTTGCTGAACCGAGAGCGCGCCGCAGCCGGTCTTTCTCGGCTGAATCATAAACGTATGTACCGGCTGATGGCACAGAACGGATTGCTGCTGCAGCGATACACGGGGAAACCGCCTGGACGTGCTCACGACGGCCAGATCATCACGATCCGACCCAACCTGCGATGGACCTCGGATGGCTTTGAGATCCCGTGTTGGGATGGCCAAGCCGTGCGAGTGGCATTTGCGCTCGATACCTGCGATCGGGAAGTCATGGCTTGGTGTGCTACCACAGGCGGCATCAGTGGCGAGATGATCCGCGATTTGATGCTTGAGGCCGTCGAGAAGCGCTTTGGCGCCGCTACTACGCCGCAGCCGATCCAATGGCTGTCCGACAACGGCAGCTGCTACAGAGCCTACGAGACGATCGAGTTCGCCGTCCGCCTGGGCCTGGTGCCATGCTTCACTCCGGTCCGAAGCCCGCAATCCAATGGTATGGCGGAAGCGTTCGTGAAGACCTTCAAGCGCGACTACGTGTATGTCCATGATCGTCCTGACTCAAAGACCGTCTTGTCACAGCTGTCAAACTGGTTTGAGGATTACAACGAGGTTCATCCTCACAAAGCCCTGCGCCTGAAGTCGCCACGCGAGTTCATCCGCAGCTATCTACAACCCGCAGCATGTCCGGCCGAATAGGGGCAACTCCATAGACCAATATGCGGTTCCCTTCCGTCCGAGGGTTCGTTTTCGCGCCCATCGCAGCGGCGATCATTGAAGGGGTAGCGAAGTTCGACATAGGCGCTTATGCCTTTGCGTTGGCTGTCGCTTATCCACTAACGGCCGTGCTTGGAGTTCCCAGTTACTTACTACTGAGGCGCGCCGGCATGGTGAGGCTCTGGCAACTCGTTGTCCTAGGCTGTGTGCTAGGAGCGTTATCGGGATTACTCATTACCCTGGGTTCACATGGCGGGTGGTCGAGAGTGGCCCTATGTGGACTTGAGGGGGCCACGGCTGCCGCCGCCTTGTGGCTTATTGCACTGTGTCCTTCGACGCTCAGCGCGCGCATCCAGGTCTGGCTGGTAGTTCTTTCGCTGATCGGATTGACTGGCCATCTGGGTTGGTGGACGTATCGCGCGGGCTCTTTGGCGTGGACTCCGGCCGCGATTCTCTGCGCAGTCACTGCGGCGGCGGTCTTCGTGCGTCCGGCAAGGGCTCGGTTGCTGATTTACTTCCTCGCGGCCCTTTACACTGGCTATTGGTTGGTACTTGGCGTTCCCGGTTTGATCGCCGGATTCCGTAGCGCCCAACCGTGGCAAGTAAGCGCGCTCTCGCTGGTGCCCGGTATTGGGCTCGTGCTGTTGCCGGCGGCGTATTGCTGCCACGTCGCGACGACTTACATGCCGCGAAGGTCGGGAATAAGCACGTAGGGCAACCCATGGCTGTGACAGTCTAACAATCGTGGAGGGGTACGTAATGCACGGTCCGAAAGCGCTGTCCATGATGAAGTACGTCGCCCCTCTACTGGTCGTTGCAAGTTTCTTGCTCATGGAAGCAGCGAGCGCCAAGTGCTCATCGGCTTCGACTAGTGACCGCTTCTCGGACTCGGGTACTGTTGTCCTTGTTTCGATTACAGACGCGCGTGACGGTCCTGTTCCTTGGCCCTATCGGCTCCAAAAAGGTGCTATACCGGGCAGGCTTTTGACGCTTCGCGTGGTGAAGTCATGGAAGGGCTCACTTCATCCGGATGACGTCGTTTCCGGCTGGACACAGTCGCCTCGCACTGAAGACGCGTACCCGATCACTGACATAGGCACACGCATAATCGTGTTCGGCCTCGCGCATGAAATCATGGCCTGCAACACCGCTGCCCCTGACCACCTAAACGAAGTCTCCAAGGAACTCGACGCTATTGTTAGGGACCATGCAACCCCATCATCGAACTCGAAGGCATGTTCCGTCCTGAAGGAGCGCATAGGCGTTCACGACGGCGTGCCGCCAACCGCATTGGGTAAAACATGGTTTTGTCGCATCGCTAAGGATCCTTATGGCGAAAATCCCCCCGACTGGTGGGTCATCGGACTACGCTCTTCCCGTCAGTGCGACGGAATCTGTAGCAACCTGCCCGGGTGGTTCGCTGTGAATCGCTTAACGAACGAGGTTCGAGAGTTTGACATGGGTAAGCACGCCGTCGGAGGTCCGATCGGCAAACCATAGGTTGCCTAACCATTGGAGAGGGTCGTGGCACGTGGGTGGTTAAGCGCGGCGGAACCCAGTCAAAAAAAGCGGCATTTCACAGTCCGCTTCGCTCAATACAAGTGACCGCTCTCGGGAGGGGTGAAGGGCAGCTCGGGGTCGCAAGCCGACTCTCCTACTCAGCGATTATTCCAAGGGAAGCCGGTGGCGAGCGTCATCTGCTGATTGACTCGAAAACGCCTCGGAAAAAACCCTGTGCTATGCGACTCGCCCGACTGGATCGCGGTTAGCGCGGTATTCAGATCGCGCAGATCGGTGATTGTCAACCACGGCGCTGATGTGTGCTCGTGGAAGCGACAGCAGTGTGCAGTCCAGATTTTTGTATCGGCAGGCAGCGCCGCGAGTAGCTCTCGCGTCGTCGCCAGATATTCCGCAAGGCTCGCTCCCGGCAGGAACGCATACAACGTCGTGGGATAGATGAAATCCCCCGCAAAGAGCTGATGGGTTGCCGCATCATACAGAGCGACTGAACTGTGCGTATGGCCCGGCACGTGTAGGACCCGCAGCACGCGACCGCCGAGGTCAAACGTTGTGTCGGATTTAACCCACTCAGTCACGTTGAACGCGGGTGGGACCAGGCCATCGATCATGCCGAGGAATTCGTAGCGGCTCGGGGTCAACCTGCCATTCGTGATGTCGGCACGGGTGTCGGGTAGATCTATCATCGCGACCGACCTGAAGGGTGCGATTCCACCGGTATGATCGTAATGCAGATGCGATGGCATCACCGTAACCGGCAGGTGCGTGAGACTCGTCACGACGCCAGTGATGTCGCGTGTGCCCGAGCCGGCATCGAACAGCAGCGCCCGCCGCTCACCAACAATTAGATACGTGTAGTTGGCCTGATAGTAACGTGGCTCACCGAGCGCGTAAGTGTTCGCGTCGATGTTTTGCACGGCCCAGTAGTCATCCATCATGCGCCCGTCGCCGAGGTCCGGCTTTGCAGAATCGATGATCGCGTGGGGTTCCAGCGAAGCCGACACTTCGGCGAACAGGTATGGGGCAAATACCAGGGCGGGAGCCAATAGCACAACCAGAACGCCGGTCGCCCAGACCGCCGCCTTCAGCAAGGAACCAAGAAGTCGCTTACTTTTCAACTGGCGCGGCTCCCAATGAATCGGGACATCGCCAGTATCGCACGAGGCTCAGATACATGCCGATCGAGCGATTTACGCGGCACTCGGATCGCGAGGGAAAGGCGGTTGCTCGGCTACCCGGCCGGCGATACGCTTACGCAATGCGACCCCTGCGGTATTCCATCAACATCACATTGGACGGGTGCTGCGATCATCGTGCAGGGTTCGCGGACGAAGAATTACATCGTCACGCCGCCCAGAACCTCGAACAGGCCGATGCCCTCCTCTTTGGCCGTGTGACTTACGAAATGATGGAGGCAGCGTTTCGGCCGTCGGTACAGGCAGGAGCGAGACCTTCTTGGACGGATCCCTTCGCTCGAACGATTGACGCGGCAAAGAAATACGTCGTGTCGCGCACAATGGACCGGGTCGATTGGAACGCGGAGCTCGTGCGCGGGGATATTGGGGAGGCCGTTCAGCAGCTCAAGCGAGAGTCGGGTAAGGGGCTGCTCGTCGGAGGCGTAAGGCTCCCGCTGGCGTTGGCGGAACTGGGATTGATCGATGAGTACGAATTCCTGGTACATCCCAGGCTGGCAGGCCACGGACCAACGTTGTTCGCGGGGCTATCGAACCGCATCGACTTGAAGCTCGTGAGCCGGTTGGAGTTTGGCTCGGGGGTGGTGGCGATGCGGTACGAACCAAGAATCACGAAATCGTGAAGATGACCGCCTGCCCCCGCTGTGCTGCGAGCTTGTAAAACGCAACGAGCTTCTCGTAGTAGTCCAACACATATCTCAAGGCCTCCTCCCCCTCGCGCTCCCAGATAATTTCCGGATAGACACCCGCGCGCGCCATTGCCTTTGGCTCAAATCGCTTCCGCAACATATCGGGGGTGGTTTTTTCGAGCAGCTGTGCGATTGCTTTAACTTCGTCTGGCTTCAGCAACTGCGCCGGCCCATACCCGCGGTCCGGTCCAATATTTTCGCCACCCATGATCACCTTGGAAGCGAGCGTCCCATTCGGCTCAGCACTGCCGGTCAGCAAGTAGTGAATTCCATGCCAGGCCTTGTCGAGGTCGACCTCCGTATCACCAACGTCCAACCCTCTCTGTGCTGCCCACGCTTGCAGCTCATCCCTGATCTGCTTGTCCGAGAAATCGACATGACCCTCCTTCTTCAGCTTTTCCGTAAAAGCCTCAGGCGGTTCCCCAAACAACGTCTGTTCAAGGAGCTTGCTGTCGCTCCTTATCGCGCCAATCAACGAAGGATCAATAGCTCGCGCCGACCATGTCATGCCCGCCAAAGAAGGACTCGAGAGGCCTGACAAGAGCAGCAGCCAGACTCCCGTCAGAAAAAGCTTTCTCGCAACCGTGGCCTTCCTGACGCTCACGAGGCATAGCGCCACAACACCATTTGCTTCAAACCTCTTTCGCACAGTCGCAGCTCCTGGAACAGACTCAATTACCGCGGCCACCGACCACTCGGCGACATTTTAACCGTTCGCCATGAATGACCGCCCGCAAATACGCTGAAGGGCAATTTGGTACCAGAATCGGATCGCATAAGGGTCCGAGCACACCTGTTGAGAACGAGCGCAGTAATCAGGATGGGTGCACCTGAGTGGAGACTCAAGGTATTCGGGAGCACCGAACCTGTGGATGACGGTGGGCATCTTTCGACCCATTGCCGCCTTTCGCAAACGGCAGCTGTGTGGTACTCAGAAATCGCAATCTGTCAATGAGATTCAATATCGGCAATGGAGGCTGTAGCAGTAACGAAGCCAGTTCCCTTTTGGCCGAAGCGCCGTTCTATGAAAAAGCTCGCCGTCTCGTGAATCAGCGGATGAACAAACGCAGCGCCCTTGAGCCCGGACGCTACAGAGAGTTTCGCCAATTCATCGCTAACGAATGTTTTACCGCTATAGTTTTCGAGGCGAAAGATATGTGGGAGAGTTGCAGAATTTATCCAAATAATGTTCGCCGAGGCGTAGTCACGACCGTAGCTCGATGAGTCCTCGCAGTGCCACTGGGCCCTCGGAATGGTTGGAATAACATTCACCAAACAGTAAGTAGTATGGGCCGCCGCGACCCACGGAATGTATTGGCACGTGTCGCGTACAAGAGGTTCAAATATTCGAATTGCACGCTCGGACCAGAGCGGCGCCCATCGATCCCATGCAACTCCATGTGCTTCAGCGGACAAGCTAAACTGGCATTAGCTTACCGCAGACGAAGGACGGCCACTTCATGGAAGGCAATTCTGCTGGACGAATGACCGGTTCTGGCCGGGTCGAGTCCAGGCGGACGCTGCTGCGGTTCCGTCGGCCACCGACTCGTCGCTGCGGTCATTGACCAATGACTGCTTTCGGGCAGCACAACTAGTCGTCGGCCCTTGAATCAAATACATCGCCGGACGGCCACCAAAGCTGCGGGCCCCTGGGTGGCTTTTCACCATCAAGAACTGCATGCAGTGCGGCGCCCTTGCCGCACCAGTTCCAGCGTTGATCCGTCTCGGCGGCGCCGCCATATACTCGCATAGTGTCGGCGATGTCGTAGCCTCTTGCATCCAACAATCGCGCGCTCATTCTTCCAACTTTGTCAACGCGCGGATCCACAAGCGACCAAGCGCCGGTGGACAACGTGCGTTCGAGATGAACCTTGGAAAACCCTGCGAGCGCAGCCTCGGCCCAGCAATTTGCCGAGGGGCCGAGCTCAGCAGCATCAATGCCCCGGACATGGTAAGGCACGCCATCTTTTACGACGGTGTCACCGTCCAGTACTTTGTCGACTGCAGGGGCAGGTCTTTCAGTCACTGTACCAACGTCGTTCATCATGGCCAGACGCGCACTCTGATAGCCCACCGACAATGCCACCAAGTGACTGATAACTAGCAGCGGAATCAGCGTTGTTTTCTTCACCGGATCACGATACTGCGCTGTCCGAATTTGCACAACCGGCCCCTCGAGACGACTTCATCCCACGACAATTCCAATTCAGATATTCCGTTCATCACGATCGACTCCGGAGGGAATCCGGACAATCTCAAGGGGATTCGGATCATTGGAAACCCAGGATCAGGTCACCGTCGATTTCGAAGGAAAACTCAGCGTCGTACCGGAAGCAAGCTACTCGTGTACATAAAGACAACGACCGATATAACCATGTAAGCCAACGCGACCCAGCGCGACGCCGGCGCGGAGTTCGATCGCGGCCGCGAGGCGCTTCTGCTCCGCCACCATCTGGAAAATAGAAGATGCGCTGTAAGCAGGCCCGCGCCTACTAGTATTACGAGCATCGGATCCATCGCCGCAATGACGGCAACGGCCCACCTCGCATTCCAATAGGCGCATACGGCAAGCAATGCTGCGACCACTCACCGAGAAGTGGTTTCGACACATATAGTGACCACTTCGGTGTCATGTACGTGAGATGGGAGGTTTCGGTGACAGCCGCGCAGCCAATACCGTACCTCCGTTGTAAACCGCAGTTTTTGATAGCCATCCTCCTCCCAGCTTGGCTTCACGTTGAAGGTTTTGCTTCTCAGAAACGCACGTGCCGCGTCCTGGAGAATGCGCGAGGCGGAGGAAGTCTCCTGTAGATCCTGCACGTGACCCTTTCCGTCGATGCTGTACTCAAGGTCAATAACACCTTCCTCACCCCGCTGCTGCGCCTTTGGCGGGTACGAAGCTTGATCGACCGAAATCTTTTGCCTAGGCATCTTCAACAGACCTGCTGCCGTTCCGGTGTTTGGCAGCGTAGAGTGATCTACCGGCACGAAGGCGAGAGCTGATATCACTTGCATGGCCGCCTCGTAGTCGGGTGGTGGCGTCTTGTCTGCGCCTGGCGCATATGCCACAAGGCGATAGAGGTGCTGATCAACAATGGTGTAGATGACACATCGATAATCGACGCTGAGCGCTCCAGTGTGGACAGTCGCAATCGTCCAGGCATCGTGTCCAGCGACCGACGTAGCGTGTTCATGAGCAGTCGGATCAGGTTGCTCGTAGAATTCCGCCCTCTGGGCGCTCCGAAAGGTAGTGTCCCGGATATCACTACCCAACGGAACCGGGGCTTCAACTCGTGCGATCCTCAATGTGGCGATGCCCATGGGCAACATTGCCTCATACCCATCGAACCGCCGGATCACCTGTGGCGTAACAGGGACGTGGTCCGGCCCTTGCACGACGTTAATTCCGATGTGCAGGCCCATCTCCGGAATGTCGATTCCGCCAGCATTACTTGCAATCGGCCACACGAGTGCGAGCGCTATCGAAACGATGATACTTTTCTTCATTGTCCCATCTTTCCCGCCTGGCAACTGGCGTTCAGAGTGTACATGCACGCGACGGCTGCAGCCGGCGGCTCGTCCGTAAACATTGGCAGCCGCCTGCGTGCTCCCGTCGGAACTGCTCCACTTACCTCACCTGAGCGGCCGCTTTGGAGCAACCTTACTCCGCACCGTGGACGTCGCCTCCTGGCCGCAACCCGCCTGTTAGTCAGGACCGCTTTCGGACCCAAAGCGGCCGTTGGCTAATAAAACAAACCAACTAATGATGCCGTTGGGTCAACAACCATGCCACCATTTCGGCGTTATCGTAGGCCGGGTCCCACGCATTGTGATCAACGCCGGAGAGTTCGGTGTAGCGCACATTCGCACTTAACACTCGTAGCGCTGCCACCATGTGCCGTGACTCCTCCACGGAGACATTCTCGTCGGCATCGCCGTGAAAGATCCAGATCGGCAGCGATTTTAACTGCTGCGCAATGGCGGCATAGCGATCGGGCGCCGTGGCAGGAGCTATGGCCGGATAGAACACGTGGCTTTGTCTGCCGGTGAAATCCGACACGAACCCGGAAATCACCACCAACGCAGCGAACCGATTCGGGTAGTGATAGGCCAGGAACCAAGCGCCGTTGGCACCGGCCGAATACCCGGTGAGATAGATTCGGGAGGAGTCGCCGTGGAACTCGGTGAGGGCTTTGTCCACTTCGGCTAGTGCTGCCTCACCGCCCGCCCGCTGCCAGCCTGGTGTGCCGTCGGCGTGAGCCTGGGCAAAGACAACAATCGCTGGGAATCGGTCAGGATGCAGCCGAATCGCCTTTGCCAGCGCGCCCACCGTGGGCCGGATACCATCTGACCCGTAATCTCCCCCGCCGTGTAGGGCCAAAATGATCGGCCACACCCGCCTGGGATCGTAGTCTCGCGGAACGTATACCTCATATCGGTACTCCACTCCTCGCACCGTAACGGCGCGATCGAGAAAGCCAGTCTCCTGGTGGAGGACCGCGGCGAATGATGCGCTGTGGGCCGCGAGACACAGGACCAGGGTCTCCAAAATGCGAAGGTCCATCTTGAGTCTCATTTGGAAAGCAGACCACACGATGGCCCAACTCGGTTTCAAACGAAGGCTCCAGTTTCAGTTGATCCAGGCTATCACAGTAACGTCTGCTTCTGGCCGCAGGACATACTCAACATCATTATTCAGCTGGGTCGCTGGTAAACATGGCTCTTTGTTTCTGCCTGTTATGAGCAAGTCCAATTTTAACGGCGTAAGGCCCATCGCCGAGCATCGCCTGCAGCACCAGCATGATTGACCAGATGACCGGTAGCTCTGCGCCGGCGGCGGTGAAGTAGAAACCTTTGCGGACCAGCCAGAACTGCGCTGCGCCCAACATCATGGGCAAGGCGTAGAGACTGACCCATCGTGTGTAGATGCCGGGTATCAATAGCAGAGCGCCGGCGAACTCTGCGGAGATGACGTACCAGGGCACGAAGGCAGGATAGCCGTTAGCGGCCAATCCCGACCACCACCGGTCCAAGCCACCAGGCAGGATCTCGAATTTCCAGTAGAGATGGGTGATGAACATGAGCCCAAGGGTGACCCGGAGCACTAGCGCGGGATAAGGCGCGTCAACACGGCCGGGATCACGCATGGCCGCGGGAGTCCTCAGGTTTCTGCTTCGTTCTTGTTTGATGCATTCGCCTGCTCGCTGCGGGGTGAGCTGTTCGATCATGCCGTGACGTATTGAGTATAACCAAATCATCAGCTGGTCGACCCGGTCGTTGAGCGGTGTCGTCCAGGGGGCCGTAGCTGGCGAGGCGGGAGCGGGTCAGCTCCGACCACGGCAAAGGGGCACGTCTGCTATTGGCCGGATTGCGACGCAGACTGATCCTGACCGGCGACGCCCTTCGCATCAGGACAGACGCGCGCGTTAGCTGGTATTGTCATGAGCATCAAACGATAGATCCGCGCCAGGTTCTCTTCAGTGTTCCAACGATCTCAAACGAACTTGCACCGCTGGACCCAGCGAGCACGCAGCCAAGTCAGACTGACTTTGCCTTTCATGAAGATGACTGGACTCAGGTCGAATTCCTCCCGACGAGTCAGCTCCCCGTCGTGCAGCGCCTATTGCAAGAGTATAAGACGTTTGAGGCAGCCAATCGTGCCCGGCACGGCTGGCACAACACGTACGTGCGCAAGTTTGCGCGCATCGACGTCATTCGCGGTACGAACGCGTTGAAACAGTTGGAGAGCATTCTTGAAGCAAAAGCAGGTCCGGCCCCGGTTCTTCTCTCTTCGAATGCCGTCACGGGACGCGTGACGAATGGGTTCTCGGTGCCGTTCGGTCGAAGCGTCACTTTATATGGATATACGAACGCAGGAAGGTTTGATACTGGTTGACTGGCGCCAGCAATTGGTGCTTGTCTCAATCGCATCGGACAAAAAAATTGACTTGTGGCGCCCATGACGGGTTGTTGCGGACGATGCGCGCCGATGGCCGTTCGCGGCCGGCCAACCTCAGCCCAACCGTTCGATTGAGCCGTCATCCTCAATGTTCACCCAAGAGTGCCGGCGCCCCTCGTACACGGAGTGCCGGGGTTTGGGGAAGCGCGGCTCCGCGAAATTACCCACGGCCACCGAGATAAAGTCAGGAGCCGCTGCAATCTGCCAGTACACAGTCGAGCCGCACGTGGCGCAGAAATGGAAGGTGGCCGTGCCGCCGCTGTCTCCCACGCGCGAGAACGCTGTGGAGTTGCCGTCAATAGCAACATTTTCACGATGGAAGCGTGCTTGCGTCCCGAACACGCTTCCAGTGCGTTTCTGACAGTCGAGGCAATGGCATATGGAGATGCGCACAGGTTCGCCCGCACAAGTCAGGCGAAGCTGGCCGCAGGAGCATACTGCATTACGTGTCGTCACGGCTGACCCTCCGGGGCGCGAAAAATCCTACCAAATGTAAATGCCGTTGACGATGGCCCATGCTGACGCAGTTGCTCAAGACGGTCGGCCGCTTCCGAAAGCGACGGCCGGTGACCAGTCGGGACCCACCACAGCACAACATAGGCCTGCGGAGCATGAGCGAACCACTCTCGACGACGCTTCATGATCTCGGTGTGGCCAGAGTTATACACAAAGCGTCGCAGGGCATCGAGATCGCGCCATACGGACATGTTGGCTATGACGTCGTTGCCAAAGTGTTGCAGGGAAGTGTCATCCTCCTCTTCGGTCTCGAGACGCCACCGAAACCCATCCGATCCGTCTGCAAGCAGATTGATGCGATCCAGATTGGCTACAAAATCCGCCAGTACCGGTGAATCAATTGGCGCCTTTAAGTAGGCGATATTGAGTTGCGCGAGCTCGAAGTTTGACATCATCAATCTCTGTGGCGTTCGCCGCTCTTCCGAGGAGAGTTCGAGCGGCAGCGTAATAGCTGCAGACCGTTCAGGTATTGAAGAAAATTATCCTTGACCTGAAAGCATCGCGTGCCGGAAATCAGGCCTGGTATTGCCCCGGGGTTGCCGCCACGAACCGCTTGAAGCTCCGCTGAAAATGCGCCTGGTCGGAGAATCCGGCGGCCAAAGCGACCTCCGCCAATGAATGGCCTGCCCGCAGTTGCGAGCGGCAGAATTCAATTCTGCAATTGAGTTGATAGGCATGCGGAGTGAGTCCATGCGCTTGCTTGAATGCCCGGATCAGATGCGCCGGAGAGAGACTTGCCTCGGCGCAGATTTCCTCCAGTCTGAGCGAGCGCGTGCAGTTGCGCCGAATGAAGTCGGCGGCGCGCGTAAGCCGGGGAATCTTTCTGACATGTGCCGATCCGCTCGTGCCAAGACGCAGGTGTACCATTCCCATAAATGCAACCGCAGCGCTTTGTTTTTTTGGATGCTCAATCTGCGGATCGATCAGGGTATCGAAGAGGTGATTCAGCCCTTCGTACAACTCGGGTTGTGTTGTAGCGATCGTCGAAAACGGCGTAAAACAAGGGCTCGGGTTGACACCCGTGGCTTGTGTCTCGCAAAGCCATGGAACGTCGATGTAAAGCATTCTATATGCCCATGGCTCGCCACGGACCGGATTGCACGCATGCACATCACCCGGATTCATCAAAACGACTGTTCCGACGCCGGCCTCCAAGGATTTGGTGCCGTTGATATAGTTGCAGCGACCCCGCGAGATCAGGCCTATCGAGAACGTCTCGTGCCAGTGCTTCGCGTAGCAAGCCTTGCGGCCATCCTGAACGGACCGCGCCTCAATGAATGGCAGCGCTTCATTGCGCCAGAACATCGGGCCGCTCGCGTCGATTGCTCTATCGTTCACGTGTAGGTCCTTGCTATTCAACATCACTCGGTATTCTGCCAGACCAGGGGCGCAGCGAGCTGGCGAAATCGACGAAGGCCCGCAGAGGCGCGGGAAGGTGGCGACGCCCCGGGTAGTAAAGAAACGGCCCCGAGAATCGCTGCCACCAAGGTTCCAACACGGGCTCCAGGGCACCACTCTCGAGATACGGGCGCAGCCAGTCCTCGAACAGGTAAATGATGCCGCTACCGGCCACTGCTGCATCGATAGCAAGGTCGGTTGCGGCACCAACTCTGACAATGAGCGGGCCGGTCGGATCCACCTTTACGATCTCCCCGCTGCGTTCGAACTCCCAGGAGGTCATGGCGCCGCTCGAGAACCTGCCACGCAAGCACGCGTGAGCGAGCAGGTCGCGCGGATGATCGGGGCGGCCCTTGCGGTCCAGATAGGAAGAAGCCGCCGCGGCGGCGAACCGTTGCACGCCTGGACCAATGGGAATCGCAACCATGTCCTGCTCGAGCCGCTCTTCGTAACGGATCCCCGCATCGCAGCCGGCAGCCAGCATATCGACGAAACTATCCTCGGCAATCACCTCCAGGCAAATGTCAGGATAAGCGGCAAGGAAGGGCGGCACGATACGTGGGAGAACGAGGCGCGCCGCGCTGACTGGCACATTCAGTCGAAGCGTACCTGCTGGTCGATCGCGGAAGCCATTGACCACATCCAGCGCCGCCTCGACTTCTACGAGCGCCGGACCGAGCCGATCGAGTAGCCGCGCCCCTGCTTCCGTTGGCGCGACACTGCGCGTGGTGCGGTTGAGCAGCCGGACACCAAGCTTGGTTTCGAGCCTTCGCACGGCCTCGCTGAGGCTGGAAGCACTAGTACCGCTTGCCCGGGCCGCGTCCCGAAAGCCGCCTGCGCGCGCCACCGCGACGAACGCCGTAAGGTCGCTCAAATCGGCCGTCATCGTTCGAATTCCCGAACAGCTTGTGCAGATTAGACCGGATTATCGCACGGACAGGTTCTGTGTACGCTGACTGTCAAAATTCAAAGGAGATCGGACGATGACGAACACGAGTAAATCCGGAGGATTCAGCCTCGGCACCCGCACCGTGAAGCGCCTGGGATACGGCGCGATGCAGCTTGCCGGACCCGGAGTATTTGGACCGCCGAAAGATCGGGAGGGAGCGGTCGCAGTGCTGCGCGAAGCCGTAGCGAGCGGCGTCAATCACATTGACACGAGCGACTTCTACGGGCCGCACGTCACCAATCAGATCATCCGCGAGGCGCTCCACCCCTACCCTCGCGATCTGGTGATCGTCACCAAGATCGGCGCCAAGCGCGGAAAAGACGGGTCGTGGAGCCGTGCCTTCTCGGCTGAGGACCTGACGAGCGCGGTGCACGACAACCTTAGCAACCTGGGCTTGGACGCGCTCGACGTCGTCAACCTGCGCGCCATGTTTGACGTTCACGGTCCCGCCGAGGGCTCCATCGAGGAGCCGCTCTCCGCGCTCGCGAAGCTTCAACGCCAAGGGCTTGTCCGCCACGTCGGCCTTAGCAACGTGACGCGCAAGCAGATCGATGAAGGGCGCGCGATCACGGACATCGTCTGCGTGCAGAACCAATACAATCTCGCACATCGGGACGACGATGCCTTGATCGACCAACTCGCGGCTGAAGGCGTCGCCTACGTACCATTCTTCCCGCTCGGCGGGTTCACGCCATTGCAGTCGAACGCGCTATCCGATGTCGCCAAAAGTCTCGGTGCCACGCCCATGCAAGTGGCGCTCGCCTGGCTGCTCAAGCGCGCACCCAACATTTTGTTGATTCCCGGCACCTCGTCAGTCGCACATCTGCGTGAAAACCTGGCGGCTGCCAGCCTGGAGCTCCCGAGCGACAAGATGGCCATGCTGGATCAGATCGCGAGTGGCGGCGCGTCAGCTTCACACAACACAAACAGGTGAAGCTGCTCACACGCGGCCCAGCAGTGGCGTCCGGCGGGAAAAACGACGCTACGGATCAGTGCGAGTGTCGGCAAACGGTTCGGCAACGACCTGCATATCGTCGCTATAAACGATGTAACCGATCCGAATTTCTCGCAAGATGTGCACTACATGGCCGTTGGCCTCCAACACACGTTTCAGTTCATGCATGCGCGAAATAGGCTCAAGTGCGTCATCGCGGAACCACGCTATACCCTTGGAATTCCGTCGATAATAGCCCTTGGATTTGGAGCGGTTGAAGCGCGCCGGGAGTGGCAGATTTCTGGAAAACCACTTGAGTTGCTCTTCCAAAATGGCTCGGTCGGTCTTTGAGATGCCATCCCCCTCCCGAAGCGCGTAAGCGGTGCCGAAAACGCCGTCGGCAACACCGGTATCGGGATGAGGACTCAGTACAACGAAGCGCAGGTAAGCCACGGGCGGATGCTACCCAATCTGAGACACGACTGTCCCACCCAAGCGCAGAGCCGGCAACGGTTCGTGGCAGCGTCCAACAACTCGTATAATGCAAGCGGCTTGGATCAGGAGGTCCCACGATGTCGCTCGCGCTCTACGGCCATCCATTCTCCTCGTACACACAGAAGGTGCTCGTCGCCCTGTACGAGAACGGCACACCCTTCGAATTCCGCTGCATCGGGCCAGATACGCCCCAACACGCGGCCGAGTGGCTGCGACGCTGGCCGCTGCGCAAGTTCCCATTACTGGTGGATGGTGAGCGCAACATCGTCGAGACCACCATCATCATCGAGTATCTGCACCTTGTGTATCCCGGGTCGGTGCGACTGGTGCCAGCGGATCCGATGGTCGCCTTGGATGTGCGCTTCCTTGACCGTTTCTTCGACCTTCACGTGATGGATGCGATGCAGGTTGCGGTAGACAGTGCGCTCAAGCGGGGCCCGGTGAAGAGCGAAGAAGGGTTGGTCCTCGCCAAGGAAAGGCTGGAACGCGCTTACGCGTGGCTCGAAGGGCTGCTTGTCGGCAGGACCTGGGCCGCGGGCGCAGACTTCACGCTGGCGGATTGCGCAGCCGCACCCTCCCTGTTCTACGCAGACTGGACGCACCGCATTTCCGAGGCGTTCCCCCTGCTTCGCGCCTACCGCGCGCGGTTACTTGCCCGTCCGTCATTCGCCCGTGCGGTGAATGAGGCGCGGCCGTACCGGCCGCTCTTTCCTTTGGGTGCGCCGGATCGGGATTGAAGCCCTGCCGGTGCAGCTCACGAGGGATGCATGACGACGGTAGAAGACCTGCAGCAGGCACGCCTGCGTTTCGCGAAGGAAATACAGCAGCAAGGCCGTATCAACTCGGCGGGACTCATCGAGGGTCTTGCGACTCTTCCGCGCGAGAATTTCGTGGGGCCTGGGCCCTGGAAGACCCTGCGAGCCGCCGAAATGGCGAAAGGCTATCAGCTCACACCCGACGACAATCCCCGACATCTCTACGAGAACGTTCTGGTCGCGCTGGACGAGCGGCGTATGTTGAACAACGGCGAGCCACTGGCATTGATCCATTTCCTGGACAGCCTGATGCTGTCCGCCGGCGACAAACTCCTGCATATCGGCTGCGGCGTGGGTTACTACTCCGCGATTGCCGCCCACGCCGTTGGGCCGCTTGGCAGCGTCGTCGCCGTTGAGATCGATCCGGCATTGGCCGCACGAGCGCAGGTAAATTTGCAGTCGTATGAAACGGTCAAGGTCGTTGCCGACAACGGGACGCTCGATCAATTCGGCACCTTCGATGCGATATTCATCAATGCCGGGTGCACACGACCGCAGTCGATCTGGCTCAATCAGCTGGCCGTCGGGGGACGGCTGCTCGTTCCGCTCACCGTCGGGATTCCCACGATGCCGGGCATTGGTGCCGGCTCAATGCTGCTGGTAACCAGGAGCGAGTCGGAATTGCGCGCCAAGTTAACCTCCTCCGTCGGCATCTTTCATTGTGAGGGCGCTAGATCCGCAGAGGAGGAGACTCTGCTCGCGAAAGCCTTTGCCGGCGGAAATCGGCAGTCAGTGTGCCGACTGCGACGTGATGGGCATGGATTGGGCCCCAACTGTTGGCTTCATACGAGTGACTATTGTCTGGAATCGGACCCTGCCCTCCGCCGTGAATTCGTACATTTGGAGGCTGATATTCTGGCCAAGTATGTCGGCCGGTATCAGCTCGCTCCGAATTTCGTCCTCACCGTAACGCAACGGGATGTCGGTCTCTTTGCTCAATTTCCGAAAGCACCGGAACTTGCGATCTATCCGGAATCAGAGAAGCAATTCTTTTGTGAAGCCGCAAACGCGCAAATCACCTTCGTCACGGACGGATCAGGTCGTGTGACCGGCTTGGTGTTCCAGCACGATGGTCGTGACGTGAGCGCGCAACGCGTCGACTAGAGGCAGGATATGGAGATGGAATCAACGGTTTTGCTGCCAAAGTTGCGTAAAGCGCTGCGTCAGGTTGGAAACCAAGTCAAGGCTTCAGCAATGCAGGCGTACATGAAGTCTGCAATGCCATATCACGGCGTGCCAACGCCTCTGCTGCGCCAAGTATGTAAAGCGACATTCGCAGACGTGCAGTTTTCAACTGCGGCGCATTGGCAATCACAGGTCCTGGATCTGTGGCGCGGTGCTCGCTTCCGCGAGGAGCGCTACTCAGCCTTGTATCTGGCTGGTGATCGACGCGCGACGCCGTTTCAGACGCCGTCTGCAATGAAGATGTACGAGGAGTTGATCGTCACCGGCGCGTGGTGGGACTACGTGGACGACATTGCTTCGCATCGCGTCGGACCGATCTTGAGAGACTATCCCGCCCCTATGCGACGCAAGATGCTGACCTGGAGCAAGTCCAACAATCTGTGGAAGCGGCGCACGGCGATCATATGCCAACTCGGATTCAAAGCAGAAACCGACTTCGACCTATTGTATGCCTGCATTGAGCCCTCGCTTGGATCGCGGGAATTCTTCCTCCAGAAGGCGATAGGCTGGGCGCTACGTCAGTACGCCTGGACTGACGGCGCCGAAATAAAGAAATACGTGCGGCTGAACCGAACTCGGCTAAGTGCGTTGAGCTGTCGGGAAGCGCTCAAGAACCTCGACTGAGTGTTAAACCGAAGGCAGCCGGGCGGCATCCAACCTGTGCCGGCATCACATGGCGTGGGTTTCCAGGACGATGTACCAGCAACGCTTCGAATCGAACGGATTCCCGCTTGCCGCTACACTCAACTCAATACGCCACGCGTACCGTCGGCCCCGGCGTCCGTCGATAGAGGTGGACGACAGCGCGCCGTTGGGAGCGCCGCATCTCACCGGATGTCCTCACCGACATGACCTGCGAGGACACGGCCTAAACTCGTCGTTACGGCATGCCACACACCGAGGCCGCTTCCGCAGCCGAAGCCGCCAGCGGAATAAATAGTCGTAGATTCATAGCCTTAGACCACGAAACGAGCTCTGATCGGCGCGCGATCGTGCTATCGTTACACACCATGAAGCCCTCAGAAGCATTCCGGGTCCACCGTGCGGAGCTACGAGAGATCGTTACCCGCCACGGCGCACTTCGTCCGCGAGTTTTCGGCTCTGCTGTTCGCGGCAATGACACCGATGACAGCGACCTCGACCTGCTCGTCGACCCCACGCCCCAAGCGACCCTAATGACGCTCGCTGCGATTCAACTTGAGGCCGAGAGGCTGCTGGGTGTCCGCGTAGACGTTCTTACACCAAAGAGTCTCCCGCAAAAGTTCCGGGATCGGGTACTGCTCGAAGCGATTCCTGTATGAAATCTAAGCATGCTGGTCGGGTACCTCAGTACCTCCAGCACATAGTCGACGCGATTGATCGAGCGACGAGTTACGTAAAAGACATGGATATGGCGGGATTTGAAGGGACACGCGCACTCAGGACGCCGTGATACGCAGCATTGAGATTGTTGGCGAGGCCGCAAACAAGACCCGAGTAGCTGATCCAGACTTCGCAGCGAGACATCCTCATGTCCCCTGGGACGTGATGTATGGAATGCGCAACCGCATAGTTCACGATTACTTTGAAGTCGGCCTGGAGATTGTCTGGCAGACAGTTCACCGCGACCTGCCTGTGCTACGTGAGCAGGTTGTCACACTCCTCGGAGAGTTACCCAAAGCGACGTAGCCCGGGCGGCGCGCAGCTGTTGGAAGCCGATCCTCGAAGGATAGGGCAGCATGATTTCAACCAGAGGATCGTCACGCACTGTTGAAACGATCCAGTAAATTTCCCGGTCAAAGGCCTCTTGCAGCCTAGGCGACGCTGCGCAGCTTTCCTCTGTTCCAGTTCGAGGATTACGCAGAGTGCTGCGGGCTCGCGTCGACGGACGCATAATGAAGCAGACTCATGTCAGCAAGCGCTTCATGCGCGCGCAACGCGACGAGAAACGCGCGGACACCGGTGACATCGAGTTGCAGACATAACTCCCCTAATGCCGAATAAGGAATCCGCAGGTTTCGACACTACCCTTCGCATTCCTTTCCGTAAATCACCGGCGCAACGATCCGAGAGAAACTGACCGCCCCTGGCTCAAACGGGCTCAGGTGGTGTCGCACCCGGACACTCTTAAAGAACGCAGCGGCCGACGTCGCAAAAAAAGGTCGCCAGCAGATACTGGACGGAGCCGGCAAACACGGGTGTAACGTGTCGCGCCATCTCAAAACACATCTGGAGCGTTGTACGCGCGAGTAAGATTGAGATCGAAGGGGTTGAGGATCTGCATGGCAATGACATTACCTCTTCGGGTAAATTATTTACCTTCTGAGGTAAATTAACTTGGAGCAACGATGTGAGCACCGCCCGGGTCAAGCCGAGGCCGCCTCTGAACCCGAGACCATATCCAGGAGAATCTCATGGCGCTTGAGAGATTTACGCCACTGACATCCAACAGCTCAGGTTGCGAATGTCTTCGCTTGAGAAATTCCGGCGTCGATGAGAGCGCACGTCACGCTTGAATTGCGTTGCTGCCGTCTGCCGGCCTCCGTTCATTGGTGGACCTCAGGCCCGGCGGCTTGCTGGTGACAATACTCCGCCAAGAGGCACCCTGCGTGGAGATCACGTGGCTACATTGGTGCTGCTGGTGAAATCGATAGAGTTCCGGTAGACGTCGGGATCGTTCCGGTGGTAAAAGACGCAGAATCCCGAGAGAAAGAGTAAGTCCGCCTTGACTGGCGGCGCACCAAAAAAGGTACGGTCGGGGGACGGGGGACTGCAAGCATGAAATGGACGCCATTCTTCAGCGCACTCGCAGCTGCCTGCCTGCTCTGCAACTTCGGTTTCGCAGAGCCCACAGTGCCAAAGATGTCGCATGCCGAGCTCAACCGTAAATTCGACCTGCTACTCAAGGTCGCCTTCGCAATGGCGGAGAAGCGTGATTACAAGTTGACACAGAAGCAAACAGTAGAGACCTGCGCCGAGGCAATCAGACTCGTCGTCGGACCGGTGGAGGAAGGCCAGAAGCTGTATCTGGGCCGACGTTGCGTACTGGAATCCGGAAGTTTCTACGCTCTTTGGCCGAGCGAGCGCTTCCAGATCATGGATAAACTTCTGATCGAGCGCATCACCAATCAGCGATGGTTTGCCCGATGCGTCGCCGCTGAAATCACGCCGATCGCCAAGAAAGCCGGCAAGTCCGACAGCGAGCTACTGGCGGTCGCCAATGACTATGCGGTGTACATGTATCACGAACGAGGACGTGGGCTGGATCTCGAACAGATCGATCTAGTCGCAGTCGCGAATGCGGCGCTCGCAGACTTTCCCGACGATGAGTTCGCCATGTCGATGTCCGCATTCGGCCGCTGCCTCGAGAAACCGATTGGTGAAATCAGCCGTTCACTGAAATAGCCGTTGGAAAGCACCCACAGACGATACGGTTCCCTGAGCCGGACAGGCCTCGGGCCTGGTCTGCCAGCGTTCTGGATGTCTGTCGAGAGTACCTGTGAAAGTTGCAATAGGGATCGATCAGATTCGGAACAATCCGAAACTCTATATCGGTGAACGTGAGCCGACATGGCAGTTCCTCGGGACGGAATTGGTGGCCTGTGCTCTTACGTCCGGGGCGCGACGCGTTCAGATTCAGCTGCTCACAGATGGATGGGTATCCGTATCGGCAGAGCGCGATTGGATCACGCCGAGTCTTCCGGAAAAATTCAAAAATCGACCGCTGGAACGGGTTGTCCTATCGCTGGTACCACAAGTCGGCGGGCGACAAAACGAGATCCGCTTTGAGGCGATTGTCGCGGCCTTCTCCCTCAATCTTACACTGAAGGCAGGAGATCGGTTGATTGCAGTCATTGGTGATATCCCGCCCGAAGCCGTGAAGGATTGTCTTGCAGACAGCAACTTCGCGGTTGTTTTCAAACCGCAGTCCACCGCTGGATGACTGCTTCCGCGCGCCACTTTTGCATCAATCCGCTAGAATCCGAGGGAACCCAACCTGAGTGGATTGGGATTCAGGCAGGCTAAGCTACATGGCCATTTTCGCTCGATTGAGATCTGGGACGCTCGTTTTTACAGGCTCCAGGCTTTCGAAGCTGCTACTGATTGCTGCGATCTCGGCAACGGCGCAGGCTGCGACCAGCGACCAGGCTGCCATTGAAGCCGTCGAGTCAAAGCAAGCCGCTGCTTGGAACGCACATGATGCCGCGGCATATGCTGACCTGTTCACACCTGACGGCGATGTCGTCAACGTGCTTGGTTGGTGGTGGAAAGGTCGAGACGAAATCCGCAGCAAACTGACAGATGCGTTCGCGTTCGTCTTCAAGGACAGTCGGCTGAGTATTGCGGATGTGCAGGTTCGCAAGCTCTCCTCAGACATAGCGGTCGCGCACGTCCGCTGGATCATGACAGGCGCACTATCGCCGCCGGGCGAGCCCGCACCACCCAATGAGGGCATTCAATTACAGGTGCTGGTCCGAGGCGAGGACGGCTGGCGCATAGCAAGCTTTCAGAACACTAACTCGAGACCGGTGCGCCCGTTTCCAAAGGCAGGTGAGCAACGGCCGGCTGAGCCGGCCCCACGGAGTCAGCCCGTCGCGAACTATCAGTCGTTGAGTGTGGAGGACTTCGCGACCGACGGAGTCAAGCTCGCAGCCGCGGGTGCGAAGGTTAGTATGACTGGCGCCTACATTCTCCAGGGCAACCGGGAAATGCTCTACGCAGATGTCCAGGCCATTATCCGGATGAGCTACGCTTCAAAGGGCGGGATGCAACCGACGATACCGTTGCTGACGCATGATGCGTCTGATCAATTTCGTCGTAGGGTGCTCGCGTGTCAGACGGATCCCAGCGCATCTAAGGTGGGCTGCACGGTCAAAATCCGTGGCATAGCTACCCTATGCTCAGTGGCGACTGCGTCGGGGGATACGCGCGAGGTGCCTTGCGTCAACGTGGAGGATGGGAAGTAAGCGCAGGACTCGCCCGCCACACCATTATCGCTGCCCGTTTGACGACGCCGAACTGAGTCACGACGCAACTCGCACAAATGCTCCAACATACGGCGGCGACCAGAAGTCTCTTTTTTCGATGGCGGCTTCAGAACAGAGTCGCTGCGTTAGAGTGTCAAGATCTCCCAGCGGCTCCAGCGAGATTCCCTGTTTCCCAGCCATGGGAGCGAGGCTGCGCATGGTATTCACAAGCCAAGGGTATCCAGCGAAGTCCGGGCCGCTACCGACGACAAACTCACCCAACGCGTCAGGCTCGCCCAGCCCCGCCTTCTCATAGGTGTGCAGTAGCTGGCTGCCCATGTTGACGCGGACTCCAGCCGCCGCGAATGTACGATAGATGGTCGCGGCAACTTTTCCAACCAGCGAATCGCCATATGAAGCTTGTGCCGTTGCAACGTTCATTTCCATTTCCTGAAATGCCACGATCCCTCCGGAGCGTACCTGCGCCGCGATTCGCGCAAGCGCTGCAACTGGATCCGCAAAGTACAGCAGCACGAGGCGCCCCACCGCGGCATCGAAGGGGCCGGACAATGCAGTGGTGCGGATATCTCCGTGAATAAACTCAACGTTTTGAAGTTTCAGCCGCTCGGCGCGTTTCCGCGCCTTCTCCAAGGCGGCGCCGTCCATGTCAACGCCGACTACCCTTCCATCCCGGCCGACGAGCTCGGCCACGAGGAAAGCCACGTCACCCATGCCACTACCGACATCCAATACCTTCATTCCGGCCGCTATCCCGGCCTTTTTGAAGAACCGCTCAGTCAAGGGCCGAAGGAAATTGGCCTGCTCGGTAAGTCGCGCATGTTCATCATCCGATCGGCCCAGCGCATATGTTGGATCAGTCATACGTACCCCGGCTCGAGACAGGTTCATCGCCACCGCCGTCAGGGGGTTCTACCCGGCCGGCCCGTGTGCGGCCATTGTAGCGCGATCGACAAGCGCCCACCCCACGGTGACATTCGTGTTGCCCCATAGTCAGCAGACAAGGCACAAAGAGCGGTCACTCAAGCCATCGCTTGGCGGGGTAATTGTATGAGAATGGGCTATCCAGGCCGGCCCTCAGAAACCAAGGTCAGTCACCTTCACGTCGGTAGCATCAGGTAGCCTACCCGCATGACCCAGTGCTGGTGGCTCTATCTGCTTGTGTGCCGCGATGGCCGGACGTACGCCGGCATTGCAACTGACGTCGCAGCCCGCTTTGCCGCTCATAGCAGCGGCAAAGGGGCGAAATTCACACGCTCCAATCCTCCTCTTCGCGTGCTTGGCGCACAGGCCTTCGCCAGCAAGTCCGAGGCACTCAAGGCGGAAGCGGCATTGAAGAAACTCGACCGCACAGAGAAGTTGACCTGGGCCCGGAAATGTCCGCCGTTTTCTCACGGGATGCCAGATTGGGGTGCCACCTAGCCTGAAAACACCGAGGCTCTGACACGCTCTCGCGGTGTTTGTTTTCTACCATTCGGTCGCCTGAGTAAGTGTTATGCTGCATCCACATAGAGCGCTGCCTGAAAGGCACGATACATGGATCAAACTGAAATCTTCCGACCATTCTGCGCCACCATGGTCCTGACGCTGGTGGTGTGGGTCTACATGTACTGCCGCCGCCTATCCTTTATCTTCTCAAGCAGTCTCGACCCGAAGCAGATGACCCCGCTCGAGTTGGCTCGGCTATCTCCGCCTCAGGTTTCCAATCCGTCTGATAATTTGAAGAACCTGTTTGAGCTACCCACAGTTTTCTACGCTATCGTCCTGTATATCTACGTGACCAATCAGGTTGATAGGCCATATTTGTGGGCGGCGTGGGGATTCTTCCTGTTCCGAGCGCTGCACAGTGCGGTGCATTGCACATTCAACTTCATCCCCCTTAGATTTGCCCTGTACGTAATCTCCGCAGGGGTGTTGTGGTTTATTGTGTTAAGGGCTGCTCGGGTGGCTATGTGGTAACCAACTGAGGAAGGGAGCTCCATAGCCCATCACCGCGCAGCAGGCACTAAACTTAGAGTTGATCCGCCTATTGTGCGCTCCGCCATTGTCGCCAGCAGCGAACGTACCGGCTCATCCTCCTCAGAATTGAGTCCCTCGCGGGGTCATAAATTGACGCTCGGGCGTCCCGCATTCGTTCAAAGACTGAGAGTGCTTTCCGACCGAGTCTGTGTCAAACAATAGCGGGGCGGGCTTGGCAGGAATTGACTGTTCTTCGTCCTTTCAGCCAACATGATCCCCAGCATTCTGACTCCCGCGGTATGTCCCGCGCGCTACCGAGTCCTTCCCATGCGATACACCCCCTCTTTAGTTCTTTCCCTTGCCCTCTCAGGCATCACCCTGCTGCTAGGAATTTCCGCAGCATGCGCGTCCTCCCTGCCCGCCTCCGCCGCCACCGGGAGTCCAGCCGCGTCACCTGAAGAAATGGCGCCCTATCACGCCCGGTTCAACCGCGATCGACCGGTCATTGCAATTGCCGCGGAGAACAGCGGCACCGAACTGGTGGATTTCGTCGTGCCCTACGGCGTGCTGGCCCGATCGGGCATCGCCGAGGTCATCGCAGTCGCAACGCGCGAGGGCGCTGTGACCATGCGCCCGGCGCTGCAGATTCAGCCGCAGGCGACGATTGCGCAGTTCGATGCGCGCTATCCCGAGGGCGCGGACTACGTGATCGTGCCCGCCGTCGTGAAGCGCAAAGATCCTGCGCTGCTTGGCTGGATCAAGGCGCAGGCGGATAAGGGCAGCATCATGGTCAGCATATGCGACGGCGTGATGGTGCTGGCCGAGGCGGGCCTGCTGCAGGATCGCCGCGCGACCGGGCACTGGGCGTCGGAATCGATGCGTCGCGACATGTACAGGCAGACGCAGTGGGTTAATAACACCCGCTACGTGGTAGACGGACCCGTCGCCAGCAGCGCCGGCATCAGTGCGGCACAGCCGATGGCATTGGCGATCGTCGCGGCGATTGCGGGCCACGAGGTCGCTGCGACGGTGGCCGCCGGGTTGGGCGCCGAGGATTGGAGCGCTGCGCATGACAGCGACCAGTTCGCGAACCGTCATGGTGCCATTCTCGACGCACTGGTGGCGCTGCAGCTCAAGAACCGACTGTTCCACTCAACGCAGCGCCTGGGTATCGAGGTTGCGCCGGGTGTCGACGAGATCGCGCTCGCGCTGATGGCCGACGCATACTCACGCACAGGCCGCAGCCAAGTGTTTGTGTTGTCAGAGACCCCGGTGTTGACTCAGCATGGGCTGACAATACTGCCGGCGCGCGTCGGCGGCGTTGCCCCGCGTGTTGATATCATCCTGCCCGCTTTCGACGCGACGCCGCCGGCTCACGTACTCGACCATGTGCTGGCCGGCATCGCCACGCGTTACGGTCGCACCACAGCCGACGACGTGGCGTCGGCGTTTGAATACCAGGGGTTCCAGAGGTGAGAGCAAAGAACACTGCGAAATCGCGCCGTGTGGTGCTATTGGCGTTCGAGCAGATGAACCTGCTCGACCTGAGCGGACCGCTGCAGGCACTGGCCAGTGCGAACCGGCTGCACGCCCAGAAAGGCAGCGCGTTGTACGACACCTACGTCGCCTCGGTGCACGGTGGACTCATCACCACCAGCGCCGGATTGCCAATCATGACCGTCGCGATTGCCACGCTCGACCGCATGGCAATTGATACGCTGATCGTGCCGGGCGGCGCCAAGGGCGATGCCTTTCATTCCCCGCCCGAGTTGGTCGAGTGGATCGCGCGCCGCGCGCCGCGCGTGCGCCGTCTGTGTTCGGTCTGCACCGGCGCGTTCCTGCTGGCAGCGGCCGGACTTCTGGATGGGCGGCAAGTCGCCACGCATTGGGACTGGATCGGCCGACTTAAGGCGCAGAATCCGGCCATCCTCGTCGATGCCGACAAGATCTTTATACGCGACGGCTCGATCTGGACTTCGGCAGGGGTCACGGCCGGCATCGACCTAACCCTGGCGTTGATTGAGGAAGACTTTGGGCACGCCGTCGCCATCGCCACGGCTCGGCAACTCGTGGTGTTCATGAAGCGCCCGGGCGGCCAGTCGCAATTCAGCGTGCCAATGCGGGCCCAGGCCGAGGGGAAGGGCGATTTCGCAGAACTGCATGCGTGGGTTGCAGCGAACCTGACCAGCGACCTCAGGATCGATCGACTGGCCGAGCATTGCGGTATGGCGCCCCGCACCTTCGCACGCGCGTATGTCGCGAAGCACGGGCGCACGCCCGGACGGATGGTTGAGGCGATGCGGCTCGAGGCTGCCTGCCGCGCGCTGGAGGAGACGCATCTACCACTCAAGAGCGTTGCCGCGAACACGGGATACGGCGATGAGCAGAACCTGCGTCGTGTATTCCAGCGGCAGCTCTCGATCAGCCCGTCGCAATATCGAGGGCGCTTCTCGGCGCATCGAGATGTCGTCCCCTGATCGCACTGCATCCAGTGCCGCCGCCAAATTCGCGCCCGCACCGCCGCGCCAGTCGTCGAATTCAAACACTAGCGTCACTGCTATGCATGTCGGCTTTCAGGCGGCCAATTCAACGCGGCTGGTAACCCGGTATTGGCCGATCTGAGCCGTTCCTACCCGACTCCTTTGCCCTCGCCCGCCATCCGCGGAGCGCAGCGCCGAGCGCGCAGGACCGCGCGTCACCTTCTGATCATCTCCACCTCTCGCAAGATACTCGTGCCCAACGAACTTTGCTGTCTGAGCACCAAGCGTTCGGACGCGAATCTCTGTTGGCCGGAACGATGGACGTTTCCCAAAATGGCCCGTGCTTGCCCTCACGACAGAAGCGCTGGTCCAGACTCAGACCGCCCAGCCGTTCTGGGCGTTGGTCAAGGATGCTAAGTGGACCAATGTCAGCACCGACATGGCTGAAGCGCTCGACGCCCCGAACTCAAACAGTTCTCCGGATAGCGGCAACCCAGCCTGGGCTGCTCATATCCAGACATCATTCTCGGCAGTACGGCCACCACCCTCGTGCCCCGTATTAAGCACTCCGCGCGGCTCAATCAGCAGCAGTTTCACTTCCTGTTCTGCGTAGGGCTTGTGCTCCACGCCCTTGGGGACAACAAACATCTCCCCGCTTCGAACATGAACTGCACCATCACGAAAATCGATTCTGAGGTCCCCATCCACTACGATGAAGGTTTCGTCGGTTTCCGGATGATTGTGCCAAATGAAATCACCCTGGAGTTTCGCGATCTTGAATTGGTAGTCGTTCATTTCCGCCACGACCTTCGGCTTCCACTGCTCGTCGAATAATTGAAATTTTCCAGCGAAATTGACGGACTGATAGCTCATGAACGTTCCCTCTACGACTTCAGTTCTCGTTGGCCAGCGTCGCGATCATGCGCGCGATGAGCACGCAGTGGCATGGGAGCAGAGTGCAGCCGACGAGCGGTGGAAAGATAGTACAATTGTAACATCGGGCGACTGAAGCAAAGAGTTGCCGTAAAGGATTCAGGGACGTCTTCGACTTCCGCGAATGCGACCCGTTACTGTCCAAAATCGGCGGTTACAAGTTGCGCCGCTCAGGAGAACACGAAACGGGTACCGGTGTAGGAACGCAATACCTTGCCGGGCATCTCCGCTCTGGCTCTGTCATAAAACGGCTCGCCAGTGCAATGCAGCGGAATGATGTAGTCGATGTTGAATTCCTTTAGCGCAGCGACGGTCTGCTGCACATACTCGTCTGGATACGGCGCCAGGTGAAAACCACCGATGAGGGCATGGACCTTGTCGATGCCGGATGCCGCCTGGGCTTGTTTGATGGCATTGACCACGCCACGATGGCTGCAAGAAGTCAGAAGGACCAGCCCCTTGCCCTTGAGGTTGAAGGCCGTCGCGATCTCGTGCCGGAACTGATCGGGGACGAGCGTCTGGGTGCGCTCGTTCTCTGGAAGCTTCTCGGCATAGCAGCCCAGACCGTTCTCCACACCGATCTTCATAGCGGTCGGCGACAGCAGCTTTTCGAAGCTCCGTAATCCTATCTGGCCGGTAGTGAATCCATGGTCGGCGACGAGCGAAAGACCTTCGGCATACGTGACTGACAGGTTGGCTTCCTTCAATGCCTGACGATCGAGCGCGCCGAAGTCGCCGCGTACAGGTGGACCGGTCCATTGTCGTGAACAGAAGCAGTCTTCACCGCCGACATAGAGCGGGAGTTTCGGCTTGAGCCTTGACTTATGCTTCCGCAGAAACCCGACGAGCCCTCCGAAGTGATCATAGTGCCCGTGGCTCAGCACCAGAGCGTCGAGCACAGATGGGTCGATACCCAACAACTCGGTATTGTTGATCAGCGCTTCGGGCGTAAATCCAAAATCTATCAGCGCGTTGCGGGTCTGGGTTCCGCGACGCGATTCCACGTGCATGGCCAGTCCGAATTCACTGACGAGTGTGTGGCGAGGTGGACCGTCCTTGCCGATACCCCACCCGAAGTGCTGGATATCGAGCCCTTCCTGTGCTCTGCTCGGAGCGACCGCAAACTGATAGCTGTCAATCACTACCCTCACCGCCAGTGCATCAATTTCGGGTACCGATCCGGAAATCGTCTCGGCTCGGACAGGCTTCGTGCCGCCCAGCAGCCCCGCGATCATTGCAGCCAAAACGCTCGCGCCACCGCCACAAAGCGCATCTCGTCGGCTGACCAGAATGCTTTCATTCTTGGCTTCTTTCCTGGGCATGTGCACACCTTTCCCTACGAACTTGCTGCCAGAAGATGCCGCTGCAGGCTAGGAGTATAATTCCGACCGCACAAGCGACGTTCTGCGTCAAAACCGCGTGCCGCTCTTTGTCGTATATGACGAATATGTCCGCCATCGCGCCGCAAATTTCCAGCTCTGCTCAACCGAGATTGGACTCGGCAGCTGAGTTGGGCGCTGCTTTGCGCGGGTGGAAGCAGATTGCTGCCTACCTGCATCGGGACGTTCGAACTGTGCAGCGATGGGAGCGAAGCGAACACCTTCCGGTGCATCGTCAATTGCATCTCAAGTTGGGCTCTGTCCATGCAGTCAGTGCCGAGCTCGATGAATGGCTAGCCAATCGGACCTCGCCGCGAGCAGGTGCGCAGACGCTGTTCCACACACGAGACCCGCGAGCCTATGAGCTTTACCTCAGAGGCAGGCAACTGTTCCATCAATTTCGGCGCAGCAGCTTCGAGCACGCCAGAGAGTTGTTCAGCCGTGCCATCGCTCTGGACCCGAAATTTGCGATCGCTCATGCGGGTCTTGCCGACTGTTGCTCCTATCTCTATCTTTATTGGAAGCCCACGACGGACAATTTGCGGCTCGCTGATTCCGCGAGCCGACGGGCGGTCGTGTTGGATCCCAAGCTCGCTGAGGCCCAGGTTTCGCGCGCAGTAGCACTATCGACACTGCGCAACTACCCGGAAGCCGAAGAGGCGTTTCGGCTCGCCATTGACATAGATCCAAACCTGTTCGAAGCCCACTATTTCTACGGACGCGCCTGCCTGGCCCAGGGAAAATACAGGGAGGCCATCGCACCATTGCGATCGGCGTGCAAGGTACGCGCCGAGGATTACCAAGCGCCCGCTATGTTGGCGCTGGCGTACACGGGTTTAGGACGTCGCGAGGCAGCATCCAGCGCCTGCGCGCGGGCGGTCAAAGTTGCCAGGCAACAGCTATCGGTGAATCCGGGCGATGTGCGCGCCTTGTATTTGGGAGCGGGATGCCTCGCCCGGATCGGCCAGCGAAAGACCGCCCTGGCCTGGGCGGCACGAGCCCTCGATCTGGACGGCAAGGACTCCGCCGTTCTGTACAACGTCGGCTGTCTGTACGCTGTCCTGGGCCGAACCACTGATGCACTGAAGTGTTTGAAAAAAGTGGTGCGCTCGGGCTGGCGTAAAGAATGGATCAAGCACGATCCGGATTGGGCTGCTCTACGCGGGCTGAAGGAGTTTGCCGCCCTAGTGGCGTGAGCTCAGAGGAGATACGGAATGATAGCTCCGCGCACATCCAGACGGTAGGCGCAGTACCGCTCGCCAAACTCACTCAACAGCAAGCGTTCCTCCGAGCGGGCCTGAAGCCAGAATCCAATGATCAGCAGCGGCAGCGCAAAAAGGTGTCGCAGCTGACCGAATGCGATTGCGGTGCCAAGCGCCGCAACCAGCATCCCAGTATAAATCGGATGGCGTACGAGGCTGTACGGTCCTCGACGTACGAGACCGTGATCGCGCCTGATTTTTGGAGCCGCACTCCAATTTCGACCCAGGTACAACCTGGCCACGATCGCGAACGCCACTCCTATAGCAGTGAGTGCGATACCCGTGCCGACGACCGCGACGAGAGCCGGGAAGCTACGCGCCTCGAGCAGTGCGATGGGCGGTCTGTCTGTAAACAACAATACAAATGCGCATCCTAGAACCATCAACGGCAAGATACGCGAGCCGATGTCCACGGTCCGAACGCTCGGTTTCAACCGGAATGCGGTAACAATCCAAACGGCGCTAAGAATGAGCCAGATGGCGTTGATGATCTGGTGTACGTTCGCGAACATATGCTTCTCCCTCGGCGCTAGCACTGTGAGCACTGGTGAAAGGTTTCCTGCGACGTAGAGTGCAGCATCCAGCATGCGTCCGGCCGGCAACGCGACGAACAGGGAGAAAGCGGGGGTGAAATGACACTTGGCAGCGTGAACGGATCCGGTTGTCACCTTCTGGCTCATCGTCCAGCACGGTGAATGATCATTCGACCCCTCTGCGGACATTGGCCAATATCCGCCAATATCGGATACTCCCGCATGGCACCTTTCGGGTCCAGCAATCACCATACGACATTCCCGCTCAGACCGGCGCAAACAAGGAACGGATTTGATGTCTGCACGAATTCGAACGCTGCGTGGATTTCTTCTTGCGATATGGGTCGCCGGTTGGGCGGAAAGCGCTACTGGGGCAACTCCATCGGCACCGGAGTATCAGCGCGACATTCGGCCGCTGATGGAGCGTCGCTGTCTCGTATGCCATGGTTGCTATGACGCACCTTGCCAATTGAAACTGGATTCGTATCAAGGCCTCGCGCGCGGTGCCACCAAAGAGCAGATCTACAGTACGGAGAGGCTTTCGCCCGCATCGCCGTCGCGTCTGTTTGAAGATGCACAAACCACCGCGGGCTGGCGAGTACTTGGCTTCAGCCCGGTTCTGCCCGACCAACAGGACGCGCCCGAGGGGGACAGACGGGCAGGCGTTCTGGCGAGACTGCTGGAGCTCAAGAAGCAGCATCCGCTTCCCACGGGGAAGGTGTTACCCGAGACCTTCGATTTTTCCTTGAACCGCGCCCAGCAATGCCCGCGAGTCGAGGAATTCGATTCTTTTGCCACCCGTTTTCCGCAGTGGGGGATGCCCTTCGGACTGCCGCCGCTAAGCGATTCAGAAGATCGCACGTTCACAGCCTGGTTGAGCGCTGGCGCCCCTGCCAGCGAGCCCGCACCCCTCAGCCCATCGCTCGCGCAGCAAGTGAAATATTGGGAACAGCTTTTCAATGGGAGCAGCCTCAAACATCAGCTCGCCGCGCGCTACCTGTACGAGCACCTGTTTCTCGCACACCTCTATCTCGAGGATCAGGGCACCAACACGGTTTTCTTCAGAGTTGTTCGCTCACGCACACCACCCGGAACGGCCCTGAGCGTGATCGCCACTCGGCGACCCTATGACGACCCCGGCGTTCCGCGCGTCTACTACCGCCTGTGGCGCGATCCAGCGTCCATCGTGGCGAAAACTCACATGCCCTATCAGCTCACTGCGGCACGCCGCGACCGGTGGCGCAAGTGGTTCATCGATACCGAGTACACCGTGGACAAGCTGCCCGGGTACGAGGCGAAGACGGCGTCCAACCCTTTCTACACATTCCAACGCATTCCATATTCGTCGCGACACAGCTTCATGCTCGATGAAGCGCAGTTCACCATCATGAACTTCATCAAGGGCCCCGTTTGCCGCGGCAACGTGGCTCTGAGTGTCATCCAGGACCGGTTCTGGGTGTTCTTCACGACGCCCCAGTCAGCTGTCGGCAAGGAGTTCTCGCAGTTCCTGTCGCGCGAGGACGAGCAACTGAAGCTGCCTGCGGGAGCTGAGAGCGGCATCTGGTCGGTAACGAAGTGGCACAGCTACGCGCGGGCGCAAAACAGATACCTGCAGGCCAAGGGTGATTTCATCCGCAGCAATGCAGCCGCGCTCGACAAGGCCGGACTGAACACGTTCTGGGATGGATATGGCACCAACGCCAATGCGGCTCTCACGGTCTTTCGACACAATGACAGCGCCACAGTCGTACAGGGACTGGTCGGAACCCAACCGCAGACCGCCTGGTTGATCGACTACCCTATCCTCGAGCGCATTCATTACCTCCTGGTCGCCGGCTTCGACGTGTATGGCACGGCATCGCATCAGCTGATGACGCGCATGTACATGGATTTTTTGCGCATGGAAGCGGAAATGAACTTCCTCGGCTTCCTGCCGCAGGAACAACGCATCGCGCAAATCAGTGAATGGTATCGCGGTGCCGACCGAAGCGTTCACGCCTACCTGGACTCTTACTACGAACACGGCGTACTGCCCCCACCCTTCGATTTCAAGACCGATCAACCGAAGGCAGAGCTTTTCCGCGCGCTCCAGGCACGGATGGCAAAAGTACTCAACCATCGCTACGAGCTGCAGCAGTCCGGGCTCTCGGCCCCCAGTGTTGCAGCCCTTGCCAGGATCGATCAGGTGCGCGGCGCGGCTGCCTCAATCATGCCCCAGGTGGCCATTATCGAGGTCAACGGGCATGGTCTGCTCAGCGTGTTGAGTAACAGTGCGTATTCAAACATCTCGTCCATACTCAACTCGGAGAGCAACCGACTGCCCGACGAAGACACTCTGACCATTGTGAACGGAGTCATCGGCGCCTATCCCAACGTCTTTCTGCAGGTGGACGAATCCGAGATTCCAGAACTGGTTGCGAAGATCGAAGGACTGCGCACCGAGACGGACTACTCGGCGCTGCTGGACCGCTTCGGCATACGCCGCACCGACGAGCGTTTCTGGGCAGTGAGCGATCGAGTGTCGGCGGACTATCAAAACTCAGAGGTGATCAGTCACGGCGTGCTCGATTATAACCGTTACGAGAACCGCTGATGGAATGTCCGGCCCGAATCGTCGCTACCGCGGCACTCAGCTCAACCGCTGTAGGTACCACGAATCGTGACTAAGCCTTTGGGAATTGCGATCATTGTTGCGATAGCCCCGCTGCATATCATTGGCATGCTTTATCTGTATCGACAATATCGGAAGCACGTGCGCTTCTATAGAGACGCCATCATCACGGAGGGCGTTGTTGTCGGGACCAGAGAATTCTCAGCTGGTGATGGGCAGGACCATTTCGCTCGAATTTCCTACACCGTGGCAGGTATGGACTACATGCTTAGCGACGGCGTCTGGAGTCAGCGGCGGCGCTATAAGCGGGGGCAGCTGGTGAAAATCTACTACCTTCCAGAATCTCCTGGATGCGGTCGAATCGCCGATCCATCAAGTCCGATCATCTATTTGGGCGGTGCACTCTTGATTGCGGCAACCCTTGTCATCTTGCTTGCGACTCTCTCGAACGAGCTGTGGAAGCTGCGGTGATTACCGTCGGTTTCGGGGAGTAAGGACCGCTAAAACAACTGCTGCGACCAGGAGCGCGGGCACGTCGCCCACAAGATGACCCATCTGTTCGGGTTGAGTCAGAGCCTGCGCGGCCATGACTCCGGCGTGCACAACACTCGACCAAACGGTAAACCATATCAGGCTCAGGTTGGCGAGTGGATCCCTCATGGCCAGCAGCAAGAAGACACCCAGGGTCGCATAGATTCCGACGATCATCATCGGATAGTCCGAATGACCAACGTGCCACGTCCACCCCGACGGCCAGAATAGCATGAGCGGGTATAGCGCAAGACACGTGACCCCGACTACACCGAGGGCAACTCGCAGGTAAGGAAGCCGATCAATGGAAGGCATTACACGTTCCTTCTGTGACGAGCGTCAGGCTCGAGTTTAGCTCGGGCATGTGATTGATCGCTATTGGCGTCCTGGCGAGCGTCTGCAGTGGGGCGGCAGCATCAGGTAACCTATGCGCATGATCCAGTGCTGGTGGCTCTATAACGGGGCGCCACGGGAGCCTATGAGCATGCTGAAACACACTCTTTCTCTCCTCTTCATGTGCCTTCTGGCGTTCGAGGCTTACGCCGAGCCTGCAGGTTCCCTGGCGCTGGTGGGCGGCCGCCTGATCGACGGCTTCGGCGGCCCGCCACTGGATCACAGCGTGGTATTGATAGTGGGCGAGCGAATAACGGCCATTGGCACGGTCGACTCTTTGCCCGTCCCCGCCGGAACCAAGGTGGTCTCAACCGCCGGCATGTCGGTGCTACCGGGGTTGTGGGATGCTCACGTTCATACGTACCTTGCGGGACATAGCGACTACGTCCATTGGGACAAGACCTATGGCAGCAGCCAAAGGCTGGCAAGGGAAATCATGCCAGCGTCCGCGCACCAGCTGCTTATGGCCGGCGTGACCAGCGCCCGCGACCTGGGCGCCCCGCTCGAAGCGAGCATTGCCGTGCGCGATCGCATCAATCGCGGCGAGATTCCAGGTCCCACGTTGTATGTCTCCGGACCGTTCATTCAGCACGCGCCGTATCCGGGGACGGAGTATTTCCGCTGGGGAGTAAAAGGCGTCGAAGACGCGCGCAACAAGGTTCGGAAGCTAGCGGCGGCGGGCGTCGATATCATCAAGCTCATCGATCAGGACTTGATGCAGGAGGACGAGGTCAAAGCCGTGGTCGAGGAAGCGCACGCACACCACCTGCCAGTCGTGGCACACGCGCACCGTCTCGAAGAAATCCGACGGGGCCTCAAATACAACGTGGACTGTTTCGAGCATACGGGCCTCGCTACCGCGCCCGAATATCCGACCGATATCCTATCTCTGATTGCAGAACGAACGGCAAAAGGAAACCTTGGCCCACTCTTCTGGACGCCTACGATCAGCATCCTTTTCAACTACGAATATTTGCGCGACAACCCCCTGCAACTCGACGACCCAGCCTGGCAGCTGGACTTGCCACCCGACATTGTCGCCGACATCAAGTCCTCTATCCGCTACCCCGGGCAGCTGAGCTATTTCCAGAGCATGCCGCTGCGGCGTCCCACGTTGAAAACCAAATTCCACCAGCTCGAGCATTCCGGCGTCATCATGCTGATCGGCACTGATAGCGGTGTGCCTATGAATTTTCACAGCAGCTCGACCTGGCGCGAGCTGGATACCTGGGTCAACATTTTTGGCGCGAATCCGATGACCGCAATTCGCGCAGCCACCTACTGGCCCGCCGTACAAATGAAAGTAGACAAGGACTATGGTTCGGTTAGCGAAGGCAAGTACGCAGATGTTATCGCCGTTGACGGCGACGTGCTTCGGTACATCGATCTACTCCAGCACGTGAATATCGTCGTCAAACATGGGGTTCGGTACAAGTAAGTCGTGCTGAGGTTGTCCGACAAACCGCCATGAGGCACCCGATGCAAACATTCATACATTCCGCTCAGAGCGCGGCGTCGGGGGAGGCTGTAGATTCTCGGTAACGCGCAGCTTCCGAACAATGAGTTCGTCAATTTCGAGACGCCGTACTCGGGCGCGGCCAATTGCCACGCGGCCGATAGCTACTGCGCCGATGGCTAGTGCACCAACTGCCAGTGCGCCGACTGCCAGCGCGCCCAGCGCCTGCGCGCCGATCGCGATAGCGTGAAAGGCGCCGGAGTGGCTGCGTCGGGTGACGCGTGAGGAGTGTGTTGTCATTGGAGCGCGACTCATAACAGATAACCTAGCATGTGAACGACATCCCGGGCCATCTTAAGGAACTTAATCACAACCGTCGCCTTTTCGACAGTCAACTCCGGGCGGGCAACGGCCGATACATTAACGCCAATAATCGTGCGAAGCAGGCATTCGCAAAGTGGCCTCGCGACTTCCGTCCAGATTGGCGCTTCCCAGTATATCGTCAGATTATGCACTGTTGCCTGCGATTACAGTCTGTCTGCGTCTCCGCGAAACCAGCGGCAGTGAGAAGTCCGGGCCAAACGAGCATGAAACCTGCCGCCGCAATACTTATACTGAGTGCAGCCCCCGCGCTCGCTGTCGAACTGCCGTCCGATCTTGCCAAAGCGGTGCAGGACTACGACCGGGCGCAAATCCATAACGACATTTCGACTCTCGAGCGTCTCGTCGCCGACGACTATGTGCTGGTGAACTCGAATGCCACGGTGGAAAACAAACAGCAGTTCCTCGCCGATTTCAGCCTGCCGGGATTCAAGATTGACCCCTATGTGGTGGAACAGCCGGTGCAGAAGATCTGGGGAAACGCCGCGGTGCTCGGGGGCCTTGTGCATCTGAGCTGGACACAGGACGGCAAGCATCAGACGCGCCTGCTGCGTATCGCCTATGTCTGGGAGAAGCGCAACGACCATTGGCAGGCAACGTACACACAGGTCACGCGCGTACCGCAATAGGACGCTCCGTGACTACCAAATCCTCGGATACCCCGCCCTAACCGCCTCACCCTCCAACCGCAGCACCTCACCAAACCCCTCAACCGGCTGCAGATCGACACCCTTCAGCAGAAGCCGCTCGCGGGCAGGCGCCAACCTCTCGTCGTCAAACACAGCAGCAAGCGCGAACCGCAGCGCCCGCACTGTAAACTCCTCCTCACCAGACCCAGGGGCCTCAGTCGATCTTCGGGTAATAAACGGCAAAGCCGGACTCGTCGACGTCCAACTCAACACACGCAAAGCCCGCGCCACTGCCGGATACAAGCGCCCAAAATGCGCGAAGCTGACACAGTCCACCGACGCAATATCCGCCCCACCAGAAGCCACCATTTCCACGCTGGCCCGATGAGAACCGCTCACCATCACCGATTCGAAGAATTGTGCCCCGCCAGCCAGGGGCGCGACGGCGGCGCGGAGCAAGTTCATTCCGCTGTTTGAATCCTTTTCGTTGATGACACACCTGCGTCCACGAAAGTCAGCAAGCGTTGCGCCCGGCTCGCCGGCCCGAACTACAATGGCACTCCGGTAATGATTCCCGACGCATCCTTCAGCGTCGTATATGGGTGTGGCCACCACCCTCACCCGGTCAGCGAATTGTTTCGCCAAAGGGTATTCACACCCCTGCGCAAACAGAAGTGCTGGCGAACGCCATACATCAAAGTGATTCAGATCGCGGGTGAGCTGACGCGGCACATTGCTCAATCCCGACGCAATCAGCCGCTCGGCCAGGGCTCCCCAGAAGGTATCGTGTGAATCCCGTAATTCCGGGAAATCGTACATGGGCAACGCCGCGATTCGGTCAGCTCCCATCGCGATCTAAGTTGATGTACGGGCGAAAGAGATACTTTCGCGCCACTTCCAAGTATCCACCACCGAATACCAACCCCTGCGCCTGTGCCGGATGCCGCATCCGTCGCCACACCCGTGGCAACTCATACCAGGGTACCTTTGGGTGGGCGTGGTGAGCAATATGCAGGTTGTTGTTCAGGAAGACCAGCGCCCAGATGGAACGCGACTCCACGACCCGGGTCCTGCGCCGCGAATCGGTATCAGCATGATGCTCGACGAAGGAGCGCAACTGGCCAAGCGCCACACTCGGATAGACCATCACTGCCATATAGACCAGCGGATTGATGTGGCACACGCCCACGATCCAGGCCAGGACGAGGCAAACGCCCACGGCATGCTGTAGCCATACCCGCAGGCGCCAGCGATCACCACCCCGGATCTTCCGGATCTCGCCCGCCCAAAACGTCGCCAAAGCAATCGCCGGCCCAAATATCAGCCGACCCGCCAACGTGCAGTTGGCAGCGTACAGCCAGCGTAGCACTGAGGCCGTGCGGCTGAACTCACCCGCTGGCAGATAGAACGACTCCGGATCTCGCCCGGACTTGGTCAGGTAACGTCCATTGTGACGGTGATGCCGCAGATGCGTCTCGCGATACACGGCATAGGGCAACCACAAGGACAGTGGCAACGCTCCGAGCATCGCGTTGAAACGCCGGGAAGATGTTGGATGCCCGTGGATCGTTTCATGTTGGAGCGATCCATACCAGGCCAGCAACAAGCTGCCCAGGGGCGCCGACACCAACAGAGGCATGTCCCGGAAGAAAAGCGTCAACAGCACAAACCCGCCATGCACAACGAATGCTACGGCAAGCGTCGGCAACTCCAGCCGGCCCGCGCCGACGACGACATTGCGCCCGATCCCTGTTGGGGCGGTCGCGGAAACGGGTTGGGTGGCCTCGAGTTGCATGGCTGACCCAATTCTCGGGTGCCGCCAAGCTCCTCCGCCAATACCGGGTTCTCATATTGTGATTCCCGGTAAATCAAAGAGTTAATGTTACCGTCCTGTCACCCAACCATTACCCGGTCAGGCCGATATTATGCCCTTCTAATGAGACGTGCTTCCCATCCCAGTCGTCTCGAGGTGGCTGATACTCGCGTGCATGATGCAGCGCAATCAATGGGTTGTGCGGTCCGTCACGGATGACAGTTCGTTGCATGTTTTTTCATTCAGCCAGGTTCGACTGTCATGCCGTTAAATCCGTTGCACGCTCTGGGCTTCACAATCATCGGCACGCGCCGTCTCGCGGAGCTTGAAAACGCAGCGAAGACCGCCAGCGAAACCTCGCAGGAAGCGAACCACAATCTGCAGAATATGCAGGGCCAGCTTGCGGCCATTGATAAAGCGCAGGCCGTCATCACCTTCGAGCTCGATGGAACCATTCGCAGCGCCAACGACAACTTCCTGCGCACGATGGGATACTCGCTCAATGAGATTCGCGGCAAACATCACAGCATGTTTGTCGAGCCGGAGCATCGTGCCAGCAATGAATACCGCGCGTTCTGGGCAAAGCTCGGCCGCGGTGAGTTCGACGCTGGACAATACCAACGTATAGCCAACGGCGGCCGCAAGGTCTGGCTGCAGGCAAGCTACAACCCGATCCTCGATGCCAGCGGAAAACCGCTGCACGTCGTCAAGTACGCCACGGACATAACCGAACAGATCAACTTCGCGGCCCAACTGCGTAGCGCCGTGGAGGAGACGCAGGCCGCTGTTTCTGCGACGATGAATGGGGACCTCACCAGGCGGATCAATGCCACCGGCAAAACCGGCGAGCTTGCCGCCCTGTCAAACGGTGTCAACTCGCTGATCGACATCCTCGGCACGCTGATTCAGCAGATCCGCGAGACCGCGGGCGAGGTGAAGTCGGGTCTGGAGGAGATTTCACAGGGCAATTCCAACCTCTCACAACGGACCTCCGAGCAGGCGGCGAGCCTCGAAGAGACCGCATCGTCCATGGAAGAGATGTCCAGTACGGTCAAGCAGACGGCTGACAACGCCGGCATGGCCAACACGCTGGCCATCGCCGCGCAGGCTCAGGCCGAAAAGGGTGGCTCGATCGTCGGCGCCGCCGTATCGGCCATGAGCACGATCAACTCCGCCTCTGCCAAGATCGCTGACATCATCGGTGTCATTGACGAGATTGCCTTTCAGACCAATCTGCTGGCGCTCAATGCGGCGGTCGAAGCCGCACGCGCGGGAGACCAGGGCCGCGGCTTCGCGGTCGTTGCCAACGAGGTGCGTAACCTGGCGGGCAGAAGCGCCATTGCCGCCAAGGAAATCAAATCTCTCATCAAGGAGAGCGTCAACCGGGTCGCGGAAGGAACCCGCCTGGTCGATGAGTCGGGTCAGTCCCTCCAGGAAATCGTCGCAGCCGTGAAGAAAGTGACCGACATTGTCGGCGAGATCGCCGCGGCCAGCCGCGAACAATCCACTGGCATCGAGCAGGTCAACCGAGCCGTTGCACAAATGGACGAGACCACCCAGCAGAACGCCGCGCTTGTGGAACAAGCCGCCGCCTCGAGTCGCGCGATAGTCGATCAAATGGGCACCCTGGACGGCCTCATCTCGCGCTACGAGCTGGGCAATGGCGCGGGCCGCAGGGGCGTCGCACACATCTCCGCAGCCGGCCAACGCGCTCGAGCAGCCTGACGTCCAGTCCGCGCCACCACCCGTCAATGATAAGCTCATCGGAACCTCCCAATGAGCCAGCCCAACCATGCCCTACGTATCCAACTGGATGGACGACGAACTGACGGCATTCCGCGATACGGTCGCCCGATTCGTCGAATCCGAAATGGTGCCCCACGACGCCCGCTGGCGCGCACAGCATCACGTTGACCGCGAGACCTGGAAGCTGTTGGGCGAGACCGGGCTGCTGTGCCTCGACATCCCCCAACAATACGGCGGCGCAGGAGGTGACTTTCGGCATGAAGCAGTCGTCTACGAAGAGTTGAGTCGCCGCGGCATCAGCGGCTTCGGACAAGGCGTCCACAGCATCTGCGCCAACTACGTGTTGAATCACGGCACAGAGGCTCAAAAACAACGTTGGCTGCCGAAGCTGGCCAGTGGCGACCTCATAGGCGCTATTGGCATGACAGAGCCTGCGGCCGGATCCGATTTGCGTGGTGTACGCACGCGCGCGGTGCGTGAAGGTGATGTCTACCGTATCAACGGCTCAAAGATCTTCATCACCAACGGCAGTCTGACCACGCTGTTGATGCTCCTCGTCAAAACCGACCCCGAAGCGCGCAAGGGCGGCATGTCCCTCATCATGGTCGAAACAGAAGGACTGGCCGGTTACCGTGTTGGGCGTGTCCTGGACAAAATGGGCATGCACGCGCAAGACACTGCCGAACTGTTTTTCGATGACGTGCGCGTGCCCGTCGATTGTTTGCTCGGGGGTCAGGAAGGCAGCGGCATGCACCAGCTCATGGCAGATCTGCCCTATGAGCGGCTGATTGTTGCGCTTGCGGGCGTTGCCTGCATGGAAGGCGGGTTGGATGCCACGATTGCCTACACCAAGGGACGCAAGGCTTTCGGCCAATCCATTGCGGACTTCCAGAACACCAAGTTCCGGCTGGCGGAGCTCGCCTCACTCGTCAGGATCGCCCGCGTATTCATTGACGATTGTATCGAGCGGCGTGTGCAGGGCACGCTCGATTCCGAAACGGCCGCGATGGCCAAATGGTGGATCACTGACACCCAACAGAAGGTGCTGGACGAATGCGTCCAGTTGCATGGCGGGTACGGCTACATGAACGAATACCTGGTCTGCCGCCTGTTCGCTGACTCGAGGGTGCAGAGGATCTACGGCGGGACCAACGAGATCATGAAAGAACTGATCTCGCGTAGCCTGTAGGCGCTTCACTTGTGCCGCAACCCTTCCTCAGCATCCCGCAGCCAATCATCCCGCTCAGGCCCGGCAGGCATCGCCTGCGCCAGATCCCGGGCACGCGCATAGTTCTCACGCGCGCCCTTGTCGTCACCGGTCTTCGACAACGCCTCGGCCAATGCCAGCACGTTTGGAGGAAAATCGGGCTGTAATGACACCGCCTTGCGCGCCGCCACCAAGCCCGCATCCGTATCACCCGGGCCAACAGGCCAGCCAGGCGCACGAATCAACACCAGAGCGCGCACCCGAGACGGGCCGGCATTGTCGTAATTTGGATCTGTGGCGTCAGCATTTCCGAGGTTATCGAGCATACTGCCCAGCAATCCAACCGCGCGAGTTGGATGCACACGCGCCTCGAGCCCAGTAGCAACCGCCTTGCTGTATTGACACGCGGCCGCGTGCGGGTCCAAGGTCAAACAAGCATCCGCATCGCTAGAAGAGCGAGCCGCAAGCTCAGCGCGCACCTTAGAGTCAGACTCATGATCCGTGCGCTGGGAGTTCGCTTTGATGGCTGCCGCGTAAGCCTCCACCGATTGCGGCCCCGCGGCCCCCGCCACGCCCTCAGCCCGCTGCGCACCGCCGGTCGCCGCTCCCCGCGGCCCCACAGCACACCCACCAATCCCCCCCACCACCAACACCGCAACCACCCCCACCAACACACCCCGTGAAACGTTCACGGCTTGGCAACATTCCCAGGCAATTGCGGCAACACAAACCCCAAAATCTTCAGCGACCCCAACGTATCGGCCGCCCCACCGCCGCCCTTCCCCATCTTGAGCAGCCCGGCCTGAAACGCCTTGGCCCGAGCCGCCGGCAACCGGTTGTTCACAACGGCGATAATCGCAACGGGCAATTCAGGCGATTGCACGACGACTTTGAGATCCCCAGCGAAAGGCAGCGTCGGCAGCGCGGTAGCCTGGAGCTGATCGAGCAACGCCACGATCTGCTCGCCCGCGGCGACGCGCCTGAGCGCACTCAGGATCTGCCCGACAGGTTCAATCTTGACGTTCGCAGGTAACTCCCAAGCTGACAAAGCCGAGTGGCGCACGAACGCAGGGGCATACCCCGCAACGCTCACAATGGTGTACCCACCGAGCGAAGCAGCACCAGTTACACGCCCGGTTTTAGCCACCAAGCTCCACTTCTCGCGAGTGCCGGTACCCTCGACGTCCGCCTGCACCAGCGGAGTGAGATGAAGCTCTGCACCGTGTTCCACGTAGAAGGGATACGGCACAAAAGCAAGCACAGCGTCCGCGCCATTGAGTTTTGCCAACCCGCCCTGCTCTGTCGGGTCGTACACAGCCGAAAGGCTGCCCGCGGGCCATCCAGCGGCCGACGCGGCGGCGACCGCGAACTGGTCCACGTAAGGTTGGGCGTCCCCAGCTCCACCCGGATACCCGGGAGCGCAAAACACCAAAGTCGAAGCCGCAGCCGCTAATAAAATGCTCATATGAGTAGGCTATCATCGCGCCAGAAATAATGAACGCATCCGCCTCGCCTAAGGTCCATCGATTTTTCCTACGTGTATTGCACTTACGCGGATGGATCGTGGCCGCATTCGTAATTTTTACCGCAGCCGGGATCTACGGCACGACCCGCATCCCTAACGACCCTGCCATTGATCGTCTGGTCGTCACCGGCGACCCCGTAGCCCAAGCGACTATCGAGTTCGACCGCGTATTCCCCGAGGGTGAACAAGCACTGATCATGCTCGAGGGAGCGGACCCGCTGAGCCCAGAGGCCCTCCGCACCGCCAACCAACTCGAACGCAAACTCGCAGACATCCCAGGAGTGAAACCCCACACTCTCCTCGACTTCTTTCGTCGCACAGATACCAAAGCCGAGATTACCCCCACCGAAGCGGAACGCCTCCGGCCGTTCGCGACCGGCACACCACTGTTTCGACGTGCGGGGCTCTTGGGCGAGCACTACCTGGGGATTGGACTCGAGCTGCGTACGACCTCTCCGGAAGACCGCAATCGCGCACTGGCGGCCATTGATGCCCTCGTCATGCCGCTGGAAAAGCCCGGCGGGCCCTTTACAGTCGTCCGCCGAGTAGGCTCGCCCTGGCTCAACGCCTGGCTGGAACACCAAACGGGCGTCGCCACGAAGAAATTCATGCCCCTGTTCGGCATCTTTCTGGTCGCGTTGGTTTTTATCGTCTATCGATCCATGCGCGCGCTCGGCGCGATAATTCTGACGCTCGGCTCAGTGGTCGCAATCGCTGTGGGTCTCGCGGCAATTTTTGGCTGGTCGAACACGGTAGTGTCGACTCTCGTGCCGCTGACCGTAATGGTCACGACGACAGCGACACTCGTGTACATCCATTCGAGGTTCATGGAGCCCGACGACTCCCCAACTTCGCTCGAACATCACGCCCGCGCGCTTGCCAACAAATTCCTACCGAGCACGGCGTCAATGTTCGCCACGGCGGTGGGCTTCGCAGCCCTGGCCGTGTCCGAAATTCGCCCCGTCAGGGAAATGGGTTTGTGGACGGCCGCGGGACTGATCGTAGCGTGGGTTGGCTGTTTCACGCTGTTTCCAGCCCTCCAGTCGCTATTGCGTACGCCGCTGCGATCCGAAGGCGTCCGCGTCGGACGGCGATATGGGCGCTTCGTAGACGTTCTCGTGCCAGCGACCCGAACCTATCGTTGGCCATTGATCATAGCCGCCGTCGCACTCATGGCTTGTGGTGCAGCCGCACTATTCGGCATCCCCGGAAAGCTCGCACCCCTCGAACTCGAAACTGACGCGCTGACATACGTCGACCCGAACGTGCGTGTGGCGCAAGACACACGCCGCTTCCAGGAATCCAACGGGCTCGACGTCGTTGACGTCTGGATCAAGACACCGCCGGGGCAGGCGTTGGATCCTGAGTTCCTGCGCGCAGTAGAAAGGCTGACTCAGCAACTGGAGAGCGATTCTCGCATCACCGCAGTCGATGGCCCGACGTCAGTACTGCGCTGGGCGCGATACGTTGAATCCGGCAACGACAAGCTGCCGACGGATGCATCCGCGTGGCAAAAGCTCGCCGAAGACCTTGAGCAAATCATGCTCACGCAGCCATCCGCTCGGGAATACGTCGACATAACCAATCTTGCAAGCGTCCGCATCAGCATCAGAGGGCGCGCCGAGCTCTTTGGCCGCACCGGCGCGATGCGCAAATTCGTGGAGCAAGCCTGGAATGAGGCGAAGGCAAAAGAGCCGGCGCTGCGCTCAGCCCAGGGACTGCTGGTAGGAAAGGGAGTGCTCTCCACAGAGATCACCGAGCGCTTGCTCCCCACTCTCACTGAGAGCTTTGCACTCACCGCCAGCATCATCTTTTGCGCCTTCCTGGTGGTGTTCAGAAGCCCTACGGCACGGCTGATGACCATGATTCCGTCCCTTTTCGCCATTCTGTCGGTGTTCCTCGTCATGCGGCTGACGGGCATTCCACTCAACATTGCCACCATCCTGATCGGCTCGACCGTGCTCGGCGCGACCGAGAACGACCAGATCCATTTCTTCTATCACTTCCAGGAAAGCCGCCCGACCAACCCCACCGGGGTTGCCCTGAAACACGCAATGTTGATTGCGGGCCGCCCGATACTGTTCGCCACTTTGATCAATGCGAGCGGCTTTCTCGCTCTGTCCTTCTCGGATCTGCCGCCCATGCGGCAGTTCGGAATAGTCACCTCGTCCGCGTTCATCCTGGCCTTGTTGGCTGATTTCACGGCGCTGCCCGGCGCGTTGTGGATTCTCAGCCGCTTCGAGCGCCAGCCCGTCACGCGTACGGCCTAACCTGAGTTTTACGGATGGCCGCAGAAGACCCCCAAACAGCAACAGTCGTCCGCAAAATCACCCGCCACTTGATGCCGATACTCGGCGTTATGTATTTGATTGCCTATATCGACCGGCAAAACATCGGCTACGCAAAGCTGCAGATGGTGGGCGACCTGGGCCTCACCGAGACGAGCTATGGGCTCGGTGCCTCGTTGTTCTTCATCGGCTACCTGTTGTTCGAGCTGCCCAGCAACCTGTTCCTGGCGCGCGTCGGCGCACGTGTCTGGTTCGCGCGAATCATGGTGTCCTGGGGCCTCGTTACCCTGGCGCTGGCCTTCACGCAGAACGCCACCATGTTTTATACCCTGCGATTCCTGCTCGGCGCGCTCGAGGCCGGGTTCTTCCCCGGTGTGTTGTTTGTCCTGACACTGTGGGTTCCCTGGGAGTATCGCGGCCGACTGGTCGGCATGTTCATGGGCTGGAGTGCCGCGGCCAACGCCGTGGGAGCCGCCATCGGCGGCCTGCTGCTCGATGCCGACGGCACGCTGAATCTGCGGGGTTGGCAGTGGGTCTTCCTGATGACCGCGCTGCCGGCCATTGTGATGGGCTTCGTCACGTTGGCGGTGTTGCCCAACGGGCCCGAGCAGGCGAAGTTCCTGACAGCCGACGACAAGGCTCATCTGCGCAAGCGGCTGCTCGAGGAAGAGCAAAGACTGCCACATAGCGCACACGGCGCTCTCCAGGCCTTGCTGGACCGCAGAGTCCTGATGATCGCGTTGTTCTATATCAGCCTGCCCCTGGGCGCCTACGGGCTGAGCTACTGGCTCCCAACCGTAGTTAAAGGCTTCGGTGTCACCAACACCGTGAACGGCTTTCTCAACATCATTCCGTGGACCTGTGTGGCATGGGCCCTATGGTGGGTGCCGCGACACGCGGCGCGCACAGGTGAGCAAACCTGGCACATCGCTCTGCCGGCCTTCATCGGGGCCGCATGTCTGGCAGCCAGCGTATTCGTGCCGAGCAATACGGTGAAGTTCGCCCTGCTGTGCGTGGCGGCGGCCGGTATATTCGCGGCTCAACCGGTGTTCTGGTCGCTTCCTTCGACCTTCCTCAAGGGAGCTGCCGCGGCGGCGGGCTTCGCCATCATCAACTCGGTAGGCAACCTGGGTGGCTTCTTCGCCCAGAACGCCGTCCCGTGGATCCGCGATCGAACCGGCAACGACCTCGCACCGATGTTGTTCCTGTCAGCCTGCCTGACCGCCGGCGGCCTGATGACCTTCGTGGTACAGCGGACCCTGAAGCGCGGCGGAAAGCCTGCCTGACGAATGATGCGCCTGCTGCGACCGCGTGTTGCGCGCGCATTGCGCGCTCACCCGCGGTCCGGGGTGCGGCCTCACGGCCTTACCCGTGCGACGCATGCGTCGCACCCTAACCGCGAATCACCTTCAACATCGCCTCGGACACCTGCTCGTCGATCTGCGCCGCGTGCTGCAGCTCCACCGGATAGCGCACCACGGCCTCGACGCTTGATGCGGAGAAATGCAGTTGCACCTGCGGGCTTGCGCTCGCCACCGCGGCCACATTCGAGGACGTCGTCTTCTGGATTTCCTTGGTCTGCCGCACGATCTCAGCGTGATACTGCTTGACCACGTCGTTCACCGCGTTCAGCAACTTCTCCTTGAGAACGGCGTAGTCGGCCGCTTCCGGCAGGGTCAGCGTGGTTTCGTGCCACGCGAAATTCACGCCCGAGATCTGCTTGAAGAGCCCACCGGAGGCCTGGAAAACAATGGAGTTCGCGAATGCCACTACCCGGCCCGTGGCACCGAGCGCACCCTGTGAGTTGAGCTCCATCAAGTGCATGCGCACCAATCCCAGATCAATGACCTCACCGGACACGTTTCCGATCTGAACCCGATCGCCAACACGAATACCGTACTTCCCGATGAGGAAGAAATATCCAACAATGGATACGAGCACGCTTTGCATCGCCACCGCGACACCGGCCGTCAAGAGCCCCGCGAACGTGGCGAATGAGCTTAGCTCGGTGACAAACGTCAACCCCACGATGACCACCACCATGACCCAGGTCGTGACCTTCTTGACCATCAGCAGTTGGTTGCGCCGGCGGGGCTCGTGGGCGTAGCGCAGAACGGCCCGCCGCCACAGCTCGGCACCCGCGAAGACGACAGCGAGCATCAAGGCCAACACTCCCAGCCTCACCCCGAGAGCGGCCAACGCCTCGTGATACTGCCGGGTAGTGGCGTCGCGCCAGTTGCTCAAGTTGTGCCGGTACTGCTTCAGCAGCACCCCTTCCTTGCTCAGCGGAATCAGGATGGCCGAGGTCTGTTGGAACAGCCACGCCAGCGTGTCGAACTGGTCGCGCACGTGCTTGAGCGCCTCCCCGGTGACCGTGTCAGCCTGGGCGGACAACGCGTCACTCTGCGTGGCATAACCTTTGAGCAGCTCCAGCGGTGGCGTGCGGATTTTCAGGAACGTCTGCTCGAGCTCCGCGGTCCGTTCATCGATATCCCGGATGGTGCGGATCTTCTTCGACAGACGCAGCACATTGGAACCCAGCTCCCAGATGCCCATCCGCTCCGAGGTGCTGTTGGAGCTTGTGATCATTGACGCGGTCGATGTAGTCCCAGACGCCCCCGCGACCGCATTGCCGGCCGCGGCGCCCGTCCCAGCGCCGGACGCAGCTCCCGCCACCCCAGTCGCCCCATTGGCCGACGGAATCGACACCGCGATGGCATCGATATGCGCCTTCAATGCGCTGGCACTGGCGCGTTTGGCATCGCTCTCGTTTACGAACTGCGACATGGTGTCGAGGAGGTTCTTGCGCGCGTTGCTCATGTCGAGCTCGCCCTGCAGCTCCGACAGCTTGGCCGCGGTGTCCTCCTTGCCGGTCGGCGCCAGTTTGCGGGTGGCCGCGATCTCGTCCTGGATGGCCTGGCGTTGCGCTGCGAGCTTCTTCTGTTGATCGTTGAGAGTCTGCGAAGAGGAGGTCGGATCAGGCTCGACACTGCTGGCCTCGCTGCTCAGCAGCTCGGCGTTGGCGCGTGCCAGCTCGAATGCCAGCCCGATGACCTTGTCGGCGGTCTGTTGATTGGCGTACAGAATCAACAGGTCGCTCGGCTGGGTGGCCGACTGCTGCTGGGCGCCCAATGTCCGGTACCAGTCGACCGTCTCATCCAGGATCTGCACGACCTGATCGCCCGTGAGCACGGAGACGTGGGACAGGGGGGCAGCCGCGCCCAGGGCCACGGCTGCCAGACAAGAGTACGTGGCTGCCAGCAGCCGGGTTCGCATATAAGTTCGCATTGGTGCGAATTCTATATAAGGCCAGCCGCGGGAGCCGGTACAATTCTGTCGTCTCGCATTGAACTGGCAGCACAGGGAGTGGACCGTCAATGCCATCAATTCGCGCCGCGTTATTCGACCTCGGCGATACGCTGGTCTCGTATTACCAGCCTTCAGAATTCATGCCCATCCTGCGCCACTCGTTGGAGGCGTGCCGGCTGAGCCTCGGCCACGCCCCACTGGGGCGCGAGGAGCAGATCGCACTGGTCCACCAGGCGTTGGAATTGAACCAGGAGCGCGCGGATCTGGCGGTTTGGCCGCTGGAGGAACGGCTGCGCGTCCTGTTCAGCCAGGACAAACCCGACGCCACCGACATCGAGCGGCTGTCCGCCGCATTTCTCGCACCGATTTTCGCCAGGGCGCGCGTCAACCGCGACGCGCTCCCCGTCCTGTCAGCTCTGAAGCACCGGGGCATACGCACCGCGATCGTCTCCAATACCCCCTGGGGAAGCTCGGGACGTACCTGGCGCTCAGAGCTGGCCCGGCACGGCCTGTTGAGCGCGGTCGATGCGATTGTGTTCTGTACGGATGTGGGCTGGCGAAAACCTCACCCCGCGCCTTTCCGCCGCGCCCTGGACATCCTGGGTGTCGCAGCGAAAGAAGCGATTTTCATCGGCGATGATCCGGTCTGGGATGTCGAGGGCGCCCAGGGCGCGGGCTTGAGGCCCGTGCTGCTCGCCAACCGCGCCCATCAGCCCAATCCGGCGCAGGTCGCCGTCGCCAGCTCCCTGCCGGAGGTCCTCAACCGGATCGATCAGTTGGGCTCGAGCCCCGCGGCCACGGAGCCACTGTCCCGACCCGCGGTCGCCTGACCAACAACAACACCGCGGATAGGAAGCTCAACGCTCGATGACGAGCTCGGTCTGCCCGAAGCGCAGCCGCCGCGAAAACCGCCGCCGGATGCGCACGGCAGGCATCGCAGGGACTTCCGTGGACCGACCCTCCTGGTAGGCCACCTCGCGCTCGGTCGGCTCCCAGGCGACTCCCAGCTTCGTCAGCGCGGTACGCGCAGCTCCAATGAAGCCGTGGGGATGAAACAGCATCGGCCGTTCCGACAGGCCGGAAGTGAATGCGAGCCCGTATACACCGCAACCCAGACGCACGAGACGTCCTTCGGCTACGATTTTGCGCAGGGCGCGCAGTACCTGGCGTCTGCCGCTCAAGTCGGTGAACTCGCGCGTCAGAAAAACATATTCGCGGCTTTCCGCGATACGGGCTTCAATCTTCGATTGCAATGAGTTGGGGCGTGCCATGGTGTCCTCTGTGTGCTCTCATTGCTGAGAATCGGATTGGCCGCCACAATCACGACAACATTCATGTTCCCACGAGCTGGCGCGCGAGCTGCAACTGCGAATGATCGGCATCCACCGTATTTGACAGATGCTCGACCGCCGCCTGGAGGGCCTTGTGCGCCTCCTCGGCCTGCCCCTCACTCGCCAACGCGCGCCCCAGGGCGAGCCACGCAAGCCCGGTGCGATTGGAGTACCGGATACCCCCCTGTGCCTGTTGGGTCAACGCCAACAGGCGGCGTGCGTCCGACTCCGCAGCCGCGTTCTTGCCTTCCGCAAGGTTCAGCTCCGAGCGCGGCAACAACGCCGGAATCAGAGTGAACATGTTGCTGCCATTCGCGATGGCGGCATCGAGGTCCGCGCGCGCGGCCGCCAGGTGTCCCCGGCTCAGTGCAATCCGACCGCGAATGGCGCGCAGCTTGGCGAGCATCGCGCCGTCCGTCGGTACTATCGAGGACTGCGCCTCGAAAGCCGCCTGGATGTAGTTGTCGGCCCGCTCGAACTCACCCAGGTCATTGGATGCCAGCGCCAGGCCCGACAAACAAAACACCTGGACCTGCGGCGCCTTGTCAGCGACACATTCCGAATAGATATAGCGCGCCTCCCGGGTCCGTCCCAACACATAAAGAGCGCGCGCCTTGGTCCCCACCACGTACGGGGGAGGTGTCGCTTCGGGATCATTCTGCCGGATGATGAGCAACGATCGCTCGGCAAGCTCCAATGCCCGCCGCGGATTACCGGCCGCCTCGCTCATGACCGACCAGGAATTGAGCACGGTCATGGCGATTGGCGAGTGCTCTCGCCCGGCGATCGCAAGCTGATCGAGTGCGCGCTGGAAGTACTTCTCAGCCTCGTCATTGCGACCATTGGCACACTCCGCATCCGCAATGGTGCTGAGATATGCAGCTTCAGTCGTCGGCGTCGGCGCCGCGTGCTCGTACAACTTCTGCAGGCCGAGTTGGGCGAATTTCAAACCGGCAACCGGGTCGCCTCTGTGCTGCGCCACGTACGCTTGATATTCCAGGCACTCCGCCGCCGTTTCCGGCGCTATCCCAGGCTCTCGCAGCACGGCGTTGAGGATTCCCGGCGTGTCCTCGCCAGTGCCCGCGTACTCCATCAACACGGCATGATCACAGGTCAGCTTGCGCCGCAGCTCAACATCCTTTGACATCGCAAGGCTGTCGAGACCCTCATGTATCAAGGATTGGGCGCGCAGATCATCGCCGTTGGAGTGATAGTAGCCGGCCAGCATGTCCAGAACCGCTGCACGGTGTTCCGGGTTCGCCCGGTACTCCGCATTGGCGAGGGATTCGCTGCGGGCAAGCATCTCGCTCAGCTTGACGGGCTTGTCGGAAGCAGCCGCTTCGGTGATCAGCATGTTCAGGAAGTCAGCCACTGCCTCGTTACGTGACGAAAGCGCAAGCGCCCGATCCCGCTGGGCATTGGCCACATGCGCCTCGAACAGGGCTATCGCAGCCGTTGCCATGACAGCCAGCATTGCGACCGCCGACAGGGTCACGGGAAGTCGATTGCGCGCCACGAATTTGCGAAATCGATACCAGGAGTTGTCCGCGCGCGCCAACACGGGTTCGTTCCGCAGATAGCGCTGCAGATCGTCCGCGAACTCGCGCACCGATGAGTAACGTTCCTGCGGATTCTTCTTGAGCGCTCGCGCGACTATGTTGTCGAGGTCGCCCAGCAGCACACGTCGCAGTTTCTGCACGGTGGTGGCGCGCTTGGCCGCGTTCTCTTCGAGCGTCAGCGGATCTCGAATACGGGTTCCCGCCGCCACATCCGACAACCGTGACGGCTCGGTCTCCAGCAGCCGCCGGATGTGTTGCAGGACCGAGGTGTCCTTGGCGCCGGTGGGATGCTGACCGGTCAACAGGACATACAACAGGACACCGAGCGAATAGATGTCGGTTGCAATCGTGAGCGAGTCACCCAGCGCCTGTTCGGGCGAGGCATATCCCGGGGTGAGCGCCCGGGAGCCGTCCTGGGTGAGATTGGTCACTTTGTCGCCCTTGTCATCATCCTGGATGAGCTTGGCAATTCCAAAGTCCAACAACTTGACCACACCGTCATGAGTCACATGAATATTCGACGGCTTGATGTCGCGGTGAATGATCAAGTTCGCATGCGCATGCCCGACCGCCGCCAACACTCCCATGAAAAGCTTGATACGCGCCGCGACGTCGAGGTGTCGCTCATCGCAATACACATCGATCGCACGCCCCTCCACGTGCTCGAGCACCAGATACGGCTGCCCGGTGGGCATGACACCCGCGTCCAGAATTCGCGCAATGTTCGGATGGATCAGCTTTCCCAGCAGGCGACCTTCGCGGCGGAAACGCTCCTCGCCATTCTGGCCGACCAGGGCGATGTTGAGCATCTTGACGGCCGCCTTGCCTTCGAACCGGCCGTCATTGCGGCGCGCCAGCCAGACGCTGCCCATGCCACCGTGACCGATCTGCGACTCGAGCGTGTAGGCGCCGAATGACTGCCCCACCAACGACGGTTGACCCAACATCTTCGATGGATTGTCGCCCTCCAGGAAACCTTCATCATCCAGGCTCTGCAGGTCGGCCATCAGCGTCTTCAGCTCCAGCACCACCGCCGGTCGCGTGGCTCGCAGTGCCTCCAGCCACGCCGCGCGCTCCTCGTCGGGCAGCTCCAACAACTGGTCCAGCAACGGGCTGAGCTCGCCCCAGCGCGTCGAATCGATCTTGGTCATTTATTCTTCTTCAGCGGATCGAAGCTAGATCCGCAGCTCCCCGTCCGAGAGGCATTTGTGCAGGAATATACGGGCTTTTTCCCAGTCACGCTGCACGGTGCGCTCCGACATGTTCCACATGGCCGCGATTTCGGCAAACGAGAAGCCACCGAAATACTTCAGATCCACCACCTCCGCCAGCCGGGCATCGGTGGCGGCCAGCCGCTCGACGGCATCATTGAGCCGCTCCAGCTCCGCCGACTCGACCACCTCCGGAATCTCGGTGGGCAGTGAGGTGATCTCGAATCCGGCACCCCGCTTGAGAGCCTGTCGGCTGCGTGCGAAGTCAATGATCAGTCCGCGCATGGCGCGGGAAGCATATGCGAGGAAACGCGCATCGTCCGGGAATACGACACCGTCACGCGCATGCACTGTCAGGTAGACCTCATGCAACAGTGTCGTCGCGCCCATGGAGAAGGCGGCGCCTCCCTGCCTGAGCTTGCGCTGCGCCAGGCGGCGCAGCTCGTCGTACAACGAAACGAACAGCTTCTGATGATCCGGGCCGGGCGCCTGGAGGTTGGCTACCTGGCTCATGATCCTGACTCCACCGAGCGCTCGTCGGTCTGCCGGTAGACGGCAAACCCGCGTTTGCGCAACTCTTCCAGCAACCGGTCACCCAGCACCGGCATGATGTCCAGGTCGCGCGCGGCGACCCCCAGTAACGTCGCTGAGAACGCACTTCCCAGCGCTGCAAGCAGTTCCGCTGTCCTGTCAGCCATTTTACTCACCCGGGCGCGAGCTGCCGCGCCAATAGCAACAGGGGATGATCCGCATCCACCGTGTTGGACAAATGTTCGAGCGCCGCGCGCAATGCCTCCTGCGATCCCGCAACGTCGCCTTTCGTCGCCAGTACGCGGCCCAGCACGAGCCACGACACACCAGTCCGGTTTGAATGAGGGACGCCGCCCTGGGCGTTCTGGGCCAGGGACAATGCCCTGCGCGCATCCGCCTCGGCCTCGGCCAGCCGACCCTCCTTGAGATTGAGCTCGGCGCGCGGCACGAGTGCGGTCATCTGGAAGAAAACCGTGTTCCCGTCGGTGACGGCGGCATCGAGACTGCTGCGCGCCTTGGCCAACTGGTTGTTGGCGAGCGCAATCCGGCCACGCGCAATATTCAGTGTCACCTGGTGTGGGCCGACCGGCGGCAGGCTGCGCGCCAACTCACAGGCCTCGTGCAATGACCGCTCCGACAACTTGAGGTCGCCGGCCTCCCGGGCCACCCAGGCGAGCCCCGTCAGGCAGTGCAAATGCATCTGCGGCAACTCGCCTTTGATACTCAACTCCACGCAGCGACTGTAGGTATCGCGCGATTCCTGGAAACGCCCGATCAGCTCCAGGGCCCGCGCGCGATTGCCGACAATGACGACGGGCAGCGCCGAAGGGTCGGTCTGCGCGGCCGATCGCAGAATATCGTCATAGAGCTCGAGTGCGTGTCGGGGGTTTCCAGTTCCATCGTAAACAATGGCCAGATTGTTACGGATGGCGGTAGCGTCGGGACCATGCTCGCGGCCGGCACGCGCGTATTGCTGCAGTGACTGTCGGAAATACTCCTCGGCCACGGAGCTATGCCCGGCAAGACGCTCGCCATCACCAATCGCGGCGAGGATCTCGGCTTCCATGGCCGCCGAGGGACTCGACGTGGTCCGTAACCGTTGCAGTGCAAGCTTCCCGTAATTCACCGCGCCATCGGGGTCGCTCTCCATCTGCGCAACAGTGGAGCGATAAGACAGGCACTCCGCCGCCTGGCGTGCGGTGGACTGCGGATCATTGATCACGGTTTGCAACATCTCCTTGGCCACCGGCACCTTCCCCAAGGTCGCCAGAGTCAACGCCAGATTGCACGCCACCTTGCGCTTCAGATCCGTATCGGGCGAGTCGGTGACCGTCTCGTAGGAATCCTGCAGCAGACGCAGCGCCCGCTTCGAGTCCCCGATGGTCCTGTAGTACGAGCCGATCATGTCGAGCACCGCAACCCGCTGTTCGCGGTTGCCGCGAAACTCCGAGCTGACGAGCGCCTCACTTCGCGCCAGCATGTCACTGATGGTGACGGGTCGGTCGGAGCTGGCGGATTCGGTAATCAGGACGTTGAGAAAATCTGCGATGGCTTCGTTCCGGGAGGAGAGCGCCAGGGCGCGATCGCGCTCGGCGGCGGCCGCACGAGCGTGTCCCGCCGCTTCATGAGCTTCATACAACGCCACTGCGGCGGTCGCTATGATCGCCAACACCGCGACTCCCGCCCCGAGCACCGAAGCCTTGTGACGGGAGATGAACTTCCTGGCGAGGTACCAACCACCATCCCGGCGAGCCGCGATCGGCTCGCCCTCCAGGTACCGCTCAATGTCCTCGGAAAGCGCGTCCGCCGTTGCGTAGCGCTCCGCCGGAGCCTTCTTCAGCGCCTTCAGCACAATCGCGTCCAGGTCACCGCGAAGCGCCCGCGACAAGCTGCCGGCCGTAGAACCCCGTGCAGCCGCCGCCTCGGGCGTCACCGACTGGCTGGGCTTGTACGGATCCAGCTTGAGAATCGCCTCCTCGAGTTGCGCGCGCGTGGCCCGAGTCAGCTTGTACGGCCGTTCCCCGGTCAACAGCTCGAACAACAACACACCGAGTGAGTAGATATCGGATGCCGTCGTGACCGACTGGCCGGCAATCTGCTCGGGCGAGGCGTAGTCAGGAGTAAGTGCCGCGCCCGCCCCCGCACCCCCGCCCGGCCCCGGAGGTCCGACTTGTGCGCGGCCGTTCTCCTCGCGAGGATCGATCGCAATCAGCTTGGCGATGCCGAAATCCAGGAGCATGGCGCGGCCATCGTGCCCGACGATGACATTCGACGGCTTCAGGTCGCGATGAATTACGAGATTGCCGTGCGCGTACTGCACGGCATGCAACACCTGTTGGAATAATCGCAGCCGCTGCTCGACGTCGAGCCGCTGCTGGTCGCAATACTCAATGAGCGGCGCACCTGCCACATACTCGAGCGCCAGGAACGGCTGACCGTCATCGCTGGTGCCGGCGTCATAAAGCCGTGCGATGTTGGGATGTGCCAACTCCGCGAGAATGTCCCGCTCGCTGGCGAAGCGCTCGGCCAGATGACGACCGTGCGGGCCGGTATGAGGCAACTTCAATGCAACCGGGCGCTTGATGAGCCCGTCACTGCGCCGGGCCAACCAGACAGCCCCCATGCCGCCGCAGCCGATTTCCCGCTCGACCACATACGGGCCGACCGCCGCCCCCGGCTTCAGAGCCGTGATGGCGACAGCGGCACGCACGTCCGCCACTGCATCCTGCAAGTTGGGCAGGATATCCATGAAATCGCGCGTTTCAGCCGCCGAGGTCCCGTGCCGCAGCAGAGTCCGCAGGTCTTCCTTGAAAACGAGGTCGGCGGGGGGCAGCGAATCGAGCCAACGCTCCCGGGCTTCCGGGGGCACTTCCAGTGCCTCATCGAGAAGCCTCGAGAGATTCGGCCATTGTTTGGGATCGATTCGCATACCCGGCGCCCCGGCGCCTAAAAATCGTAACTCAGCCGGCCATAGACAAACCGTCCCGAGCGTCCGAACGGCGAATAGTTCGAGAAAGCCGTCGTTCCCGTCGAGTTGACCACGGGCGGGACCGAATCCGGATACACATCGAACAGATTCTCCGCACCCAACGCCAGGCTCACGTGGCTCGTGAAGGCAAAGCGGCCTTCCAGGTCCACCAGCGTCTTCGCATGCAACTCGACGTCATTGACGGGAGTGTGGGCTGCAACAGTGGCGTAGGTTGCCGCCGTGTCTGGCGACAGGACATTGCCGTAACGCGTGGCTCGAAGTGTCGCACCCCACGGACCCAAACTCCAGTTGGCTGTCGCTATGAACTTGTTTTTCGGGTCACCGTCCTCGAGTGTCAGCACGTTCACGCGATCGAACAGCACCGGCGACGGATTGAGAGCCGCCAGTGGCGCGGTCTGCGGCACGCGCGTGACATCGGTCGAATTGAAGTTCCCGGCCAGTGTCAGGTTGAGCCGGCCCGCAAGCCGCAGGTCGAACGGATAGGTCACGGCGATGTCGACGCCCTTCGTGGTGGTATCGACCCCATTGATGAAGAACCGGCCGCCGCCCACGCCCTTGAAGCCGAGCGAGGTCAGAAAGCTACGGACATTGGCCTGCGTCAGGTTCTCCGACAACACGATGCGGTTCGTGATCTTGATCTGGTAGGCATCAATGGTGATGTTGAGCTTGTCCAGCCGGATCACGGAGCCGACCGAGAAGTTGACCGACTTCTCCGCCGTCAGGGGTTTCGCGCCCAGGGCCACCGCAATCGGATCCGTTGCGGGGAATGTCGTGATGTCGAACGGCACGCCACCAATGAAGTTGGTGGAGGTGGTCGCAAAATATTGCTGCTGCAAGGAGGGAGCACGGAAGCCGTTCTGCACGGAGCCGCGCAAAGCGAACCAGTCCACGAAATCGCAGCGTAGCGCCAGCTTGCCGGTCAGATCAGTACCGAAGTCCGAATAGCGCTCCTCGCGCAGGGCCACGGACGCCAGCAACTGCTCGGTAATTCTAGCCTCGAGGTCTGCATAGACGCCGACTGCATTGCGGCTCTTGTCCACCACATTGGCGGGCCGAAAGCCGGGAAATACCTGAGAGCCGGATTGCGTCGGCGTGCCGTCCGGGAGGCGCACATCCCCGTTGATGTAGGAAGCCTCCTCGCCTGCCGTGATGGAGTAGCTCTCGCGCCGGGCTTCGAGGCCCAAAGCAACGTTGAGGGGCGTTGCCATGCCCATGTCGAAGCCCCGGACTCCCGAGAAGTTGAATACGAGCTGGTCATAGTCGAAACCGCCCGCATCGAACACGGTCTTGCTCGCGGCTCCCTGCGAGCGATTGAGCGTGTTCTCAATGGTGAAATCCATCTTGTTGAGGCCGTACACGAGCGAAGTATCCATGTTCCACTCGCCCAGCGACCAGGTCACGCCTCCGGCGCCGGAGTAATCCTTGACCTCCGGTGCCTCGAGCGGCAGGAAGCCATCGGGATAGATCGCAATCGTATTGCGGTCATCGACCGCCCGGCGGTAGAAGCCTGCCGACAGCGCATGACGGTCCTGATAGCTGGCCCAGCCATACAACTTCGCACCGTTGTCGAGGTTGTAACCCATGTTGGCGAAGACACTCTTCTGGTTGATCTTCGGCTCACCGTACCAGGCGTTGAAGCGGTCGAAGCTGAACTCCCGCTGATCGAACGCGCCGTTGACTTTCGGATATTGCTGGCGCGTGTCGTAGCCGCCGCGCTCCGTATGCGCCTGGTTCTTGAATTCCGCGGCGATCGTCAGGAACCCGTTGGGCCCCAATGGCAGACCCTTCCAGGCCGACAGCGTCACAATGCCGCCGTCGGTCTTGCTGCGGGAAATCTTGGAAGGAACTCCCAGGCTGGGTCCGCCGGTAGTCGGAGCTGTCAGGATGTCGTAGTTGGTCTCATGAACACCGTAACTGGCGCTCGCGTCACCACCGTCACGGTCGTCGCGCAGACGAAGGTCGATGACACCCGCGATGGCGTCCGAGCCGTACTGGGCCGACGCGCCGTCCCGCAGCACCTCGATCGACTTCACCATTGCGCTGGGAATGGTGTTCAGATCAACCGCCGCGGAGCCGCGTCCGATGGTGGCGTTGATGTTGACCAACGAGGCCGAGTGCCGGCGCTTGCCGTTGACCAGTACCAAAGTCTCATCGGGAGACAAGCCGCGCAACGTCGCCGGGCGCACCGTATCGGAGGCATCCGACAATCCCGGGCGCGGAAAGTTATATGACGGCAGCGCATTTGATAATGCCTGCGAGATCTCAGGAACGCCGCGGTCGGTAAACACATCGCTCGACAGAACATCGATGGGAACGGCCGTTTCCAACGCAGAACGATTGGGCACACGCGTGCCCGTTATGACAATCTGGGCGGGCTCAGCGCTGTCGTCCGCGGCGACCTGGGCGTCGGCAGGCTGAAAAACAAGGGCTGCGGGCAGCAAAAAAACAACAGTCAGTACAACGGGTAAGCGGTCGCCCGGCATTGGAAACTCCTCAATGGGTGAGTCAAAACGAGCGGCGAAAGGCCTTGCAGCGCTATCGTTCTCGCTAACCCAGACGCTGAAGTGCGACCAAACAGGACAGGAGGGAGCGAGAAAAAATTCCCGCGGCCGGCGGTTGCGCCGGCGGAACACTCACCTAGCGCAGCGACTCCGCCAGGAGCAGTCGCGCCTTCTGCCAGTCGCGGCGCACGGTGCGCTCGGTGACCCCCATTGCGGCGGCCACTTCACCCTCGGTCATGCCGGCGAAGTAACGCATCTCGACGACCCGCGCCAGGCGCTCGTCCACCTTCTGCAGCTCATCCAGCGCATCGCTGATCTTGACCACCTGGTCTTCGCTGACACTGAGGTTCTCGGCGAACTGGGTGGTGAGCGGCAGGTGCACCGCATTGCCACCGCGGCGCTGGGCTTGGCGTTGTCGAGCGAAATCGACAATCACCGAGCGCATGACATGCGCGGCGTAGGAGAAGAAATGCCCGCGCTCCGCCGAGGAGAGATGCCCGGCATTCAAGTACCGCATGTAGCTTTCGTGGACCAGCACGGTCGTGTCCAGCAAGGTGTTGCGACCGCCGCCCTGGAGTTGGGCGCGAGCTCTCGAGCGCAGCTCGTCGTAGGCTACGGCAAACAATTGCGCACGAGCAGCCTCGTTGCCTTCGTGCGCTTTTTGCAGCAGATCTCTTAGAGGGTCCATCCGGACACCGGCACACAGATGAGCGGAGCGGACCTCGGAGTATCACATAAAATGCTATCGTTTGCGGATGATCGCACTGCTGTCACTGCTCATCTGGCTATACCTGCTGTTTGCGCACGGGAAATTCTGGTCCTCCGGGCCACAGCTACAATTGGCTACACCCGCCGAATTTCCCGATGTCGATGTCATCATTCCGGCGCGCGACGAAGCCGCAACCATCGGCCGGGTCATTGCGTCCCTGCTGGCACAGGACTACCGCGGCGCCGTGCGCATCACACTGGTGGACGACAACTCGACTGACGGGACCGCAGCCTCGGCCGGATCGGCACCCAACCTGAGGATCCTGCGCGGCAGACCCAAGCCCCCGGGCTGGTCCGGAAAACTGTGGGCAGTCTCACAGGGTGTCGCGGTGAGCAGCGCACCCGTCCTCTTGTTGACCGATGCCGATATCGTGCACGAGCGCGGCCACCTGTCGTCTTTGGTCGCAAGACTTCTGGAACCGCGCGTGGCCCTGGTCAGCGAGATGGTCCGGCTGAATTGCACGAGCTTCGCAGAGCGCGCACTGGTACCGGCGTTCGTGTATTTCTTCCAGATGCTGTATCCGTTCGCCCGGGTCAACAACCCGCGGTCCCGGGTAGCCGCCGCGGCGGGCGGCACGGTGTTGATCCGGCGCGAGGTGCTCGAGCAGATCGGTGGAATCGAGGCCATCAAAGAAGCGCTCATTGACGATGTAACGCTCGCCCGCGCGGTGAAGAAAGTGGGGCCGATCTACCTGGGTCACTCGGGACTGGCCACCTCCATCCGGCCCTATCCGCATTTCGCGGACATCTGGCAGATGGTCTCCCGCACCGCATTCACGCAGTTGCGCTACTCGATCACACTGTTGTTGCTGACGGTGTTGGGATTGACCGTGGTGTGGCTCGTACCACCGGCGGCAATGCTGTTCGGCTCGGGCTGGGTGTTCGCGTGTGGGTTGGGGGCAGTTGCGATCGCCTGTGCCAGTTACGTACCGACATTGCGGCGCTACGGACGCAACCCGGTGTGGTCGTTGACTCTGCCTCTGATTGCCCTATTCTACATGGCAGCGACAATCGGCTCCGCGTTCAAACACTGGTTCGGCAGCGGATCCAACTGGAAAGCGCGCGCTTACGGCACCGAACGATGAGAACCATCCAATGCAAAAAACCTTCGTCCTCGTACACGGAGCCTGGTACGGAGGCTGGTGTTATGGGCGGGTTGCCCAACTGCTGCGTGCCGCGGGCCATCGTGTCTTCACGCCAACCCTGACCGGCGTCGCAGAGCGATCGCACCTGCTGTCGGGCTCGATCGACCTGACCACTCACATCACTGACATTCTCAATGTCTTCAAATGGGAGGGCCTCGAGAACGTCGTGCTGACGGGGCACTCTTACGGCGGCATGGTCGTGACGGGTGTTGCCGACCTGATCCCCGAAAAGATTGCCTCCCTCATCTACCTGGACGCCTTCCTGCCCCGCGACAATCAATGTCTGCACGATCTCGTCCCACCGGAAGATGCGCGGGCGCAGCGCGAGGGGGCCACCGAGTTGAATAACTTCGGGGTGACGCCCATCCCGGCGGCCATGTTTCAAGTCAATGAGGCTGACCGGGAATGGGTGGATTCGCTTTGTACGCCCCATCCCTTGCATACCCTGACCCAGCGCCTGCGGCTCACCGGCGGCCTGGACAGGATTACCCGCCGGACCTATGTGCTCGCGGCCTCGGGCCCACCGCTATTCAAAGCCTTTCGGGATTCAGTGGCGGGCGACCCGCGCTGGCGGACTGACGAGTTGGCCTGCGGGCACGACGTCATGATCGACCTGCCGGCGGAAACGGCCGCGATTCTCATGCGGGAATAAATCTCCGCGCGCCGCAGTCTCTCCTTGCAAACCGCCACAGGAGAGTCTTCGTGTCGCACGATCAGCGTCTTACAACCCGCCGCAACGCACTCAAGTGCATGGCCTTCGGCGGAGCCGGTACCCTCTTTGCCCTGTCCGGGGGCATCTTCACACCCATCGACCTTGCGGTCGCGGCCACCGACAAGGAGCGCACCGCGAGCCTGGGCAAGCCGCTGTTCGTACAGATCAGTGATACCCACATCGGTTTCAACAAGGACGCCAACCCGGACGTCAACGCAACACTCACCCGCACCATCGACCTGGTGAACGGCATGCCGGAGCAACCGGCGCTCATCATCCACACGGGCGACATTACGCACCTGTCCAAGGCTGCCGAATTCGACACCGCGCAGCAGATGATGTCCCGGCTGCGGACGACCGAATTGCACACCGTACCGGGCGAGCACGACACCACGGATGCCACGGTGACCGAATACTTCAACCGGTTCGGCAAGGCTTCCAACAACAAGGGTTATTACAGCTTCGATCACGCGGGCGTGCATTTCATAGCCCTCATCAATGTGCTGCAGTTCAAGCCGGGCGGACTCGGGACCCTGGGACCCGACCAACTTGCCTGGGTCGCGGCGGACCTGAAGGGCCGCTCGAGCAGTACGCCCATTGTTGTGTTCGCGCACATGCCCCTGTGGACGATCTACGAGCCATGGGGCTGGGGGACCGGCGATTCAGATCAGCTCATGAGCCAGTTGCGTCGGTTCGGCTCCGTCACGGTGTTGAATGGGCACATCCACCAGATCGTGCAAAAGGTGGAGGGCAACGTGACTTTCCATACGGCACGCTCCACTGCGTATCCGCAACCTGCTGCCGGCGAGGGTCCGGGACCCGGGCCGTTGAAGGTCAGCGCGGATCAGTTGCCCACCATGTTGGGAGTCACGAGCGTGTCCTTGGCCAAGCCCAGCGGCAAGCTCGCGCTGAACGACACCACGATTGCCGCTGCGGGAGCAGCGACAGCGCAATCGGCCGGATCCGACTCCCAAGTCGTGGTGAAGAATTTCATGTTCACGCCGATGTCACTGAAGGTGAAGGCGCACTCGACGGTCAAGTGGGTCAACGAGGACGAAGAGCCCCATACCGTGATCAGCGATACGGGTTTATTTCATTCCGGCGCGATGGATACCCACGAGAGCTTCTCGTATCAGTTCAACGAGGCGGGCACGTATCACTTCACGTGCTCGATTCATCCGCGCATGGTTGGAACAATCGTGGTTGAGGGCTGACCGAGGGGTGCCACTCGGTACGGTGCGCCAGGGTTGGCCCCCTGGCGCACCGGCGCGCATCGGGCGTCGCGGTGCGCGCCGCCCCAGCGGCCAAGCGCTACCGCGGGTACTTGGTGAAAATCGCCGCCACCGCGTCCTTGATCTTCTTGTCCGCCTTGTCACCCGTCACGCTAGACAGATTCTGGTCGACCGAGGCGTGCCACAAAGCCTGCTTGGTCTTCCCGTCGTAGATATCTACGCCGATGACGCCTTCCTGGTAGACGTACGGGTAGTCGTAACCCCAGGCCCCACCTGCCCAGCCGTGGCGCCAGCCGAAGCCGCCGCCCCAACCCCAGCCGCCGTAGCCGTAGGGGTAGCCGTCGACGACGTTTCTTTGCCCGATTCCATAGCCGACCAGGCAGCTTGCGCTTTCCGGCGGGGACGCGGGCTGCACGCCCACAGTGGACAGATTGGCCTGGATGGCCGCACGCAGCCGCGCCTCGTTCACCGGGTTTGCGACCGTGCTGCGCAAGGAATCGCTGCTACCGTGGAACGAGCCAGCCCAGTCGAACGATTGGCACTTCACAGTGCTGGCCAACGGCTGATTCACGTCCGAAGTCACACGCAGCGATGTGCAGCCAGCCAGTCCGAAGACGGCGGAAACCGTTACAGCACACGCGAAAACCTGCTTAATCATGGTGAAAACCTCAACCGATCACTCGGGATGCAATGCACACCTGGAGCCTGCCTGACTAGTCAACGCGCAGCGACAGGGCACGTTTACATTAGACGCCGTTGGGGGCGACCAGTTTCAATGACTTAGTCGTTCCCAGGGCTTGGGGAATCGGGCGCCTTCAGACCGCGGGCGATCCGATACCGAAAATTGCGGATTACGACCCCATCCCGGGCAAGCGTTCCCTCTTTTGGAGGGCTGATGGTCTGCACATACGCTGCCGTCAGCTCGTCTGAAAGGTCATGTGGATCCCAGGCGACCAAAATCAAGGGTCGATCTCCGACCGCCAATGACGACGCCCAGCGACGGTACATCAGCCCCTCCTGCCCGAAGAGGTTTCGGCTGGACGTCTGCGCAACCGATCGGGCGTGATCAGGCGCATAGAACGTGAGCTGACTAGCCAGCTCGTACCGGTCCATGCCGACGATCACCGGCTCCAATCCCGTCTCTTTGCGAACATCGTCGCCCAGGGCTTGGATCTGCCGCCCCAGGTCGCGCCAGCCCACGGGTACCAGTTCCAGGTGGTTGCTGTAGCCGACGCCAGGCAGCCCGAGCGCGAGGTAGTGCAACCCTGCGGCGTATAGAAGAAGCATGATCACCGCCGTCGGCCCCCACGCTCGATGTACCCATGCGCGAATCCCGCTCACCGCGTTTGTCCCGAACCAAACAATCGATGTAGCCAGGGCGGGGACAGCACCGAGCCACGGGGCGCCGGTCCAATCGATCTTGACGTCGTGGCGCAAGCTGAAGACCACAAAAACAGAAATCGGCACGAGCACCGCGAGACGAATGAACAGCCACCGTCGCGCAGTATCCGTGGATTCATCAGGAGTCGACGTTCCTCGAGTGAAGCGGGAAACGAGGAGCGTCAGAAAGCCGGTGGGCGTCAGCAACACCAGCATTGAGATGAGCAGCTTGTGCAGGGCAAAGCGGGGTCGCTCCGCGAGCCGGCGCGAAGTTTGAAAGGCGAACGAGGCCCACTCATGCTGGGCATTCCACGCAATGACGGGCGAAAAAATAACCAGGGCAACGACCGCCGCCGCATACGGCTCCCACCGCACCAACCACCGCCGAGAGGCCGGATCCAGCAGCACAAACAGGAACGCCGCCGGAACCAACATGCCAACGGTGTACTTGGAGATCATGCCGATGCCGATGCTGATGCCGGCGAACAGCCAGGCGCGGGCCTGGCCGGCAATCAGCGCACGCTCCAGGAAATACAGGGTGGCGGCCCATGCGGCCGTCAGAGGCGCGTCCGGCGTCATGAGCATGCCCGCCAGGAAGAAGAACGGCAGGATCTGCATCAGAACCAAGGCCACCACCGCGCTGGCCTCGCCAAACAGATTGCGAGTCAGGCGATACACAAAAAACGCAGCCACCAGCGCGCAACCAAACGCCCCCACCCGCACTCCAAATTCCGTATTGCCGAACACGGCCGTGCCGAGCCAGATGAGCCACGCCACCATGGGTGGATGATCGAGGTAGCCCAGGTCCAGGTGTTGCGAGTAGTTCCAGTAGTAGGAATCCTCGGGCAGCAACTCGACCTGGGTGATATAGACCAGGCGCAACAGAAAACCGACGACGACGAGACTCATCGCCAGCACACGCCACTCATTGCCGCTGCCGATTTTCCAGGTCGTGGTCCTGAGCGCGAGCGCATACCCCGGAATAGTGAGGGCTGCCGCTGCAATCACAGCCAGCACAATGGCGATTTGAGCAGGCCAGCCCCAGACATGAGTCAACAATCCGAGTACCGCGCCACGGACCGACACCGCGAGCAAGGCGACCACCAGCAAATGGATATGCAAGCGTGGATCGCTACCGCGCCCCGCCACAACCGCCACGCGCCGTACATTCAGGAAGTAGTTGAGAACAGCGGCAACGCCAAAACTCACCAGGTGAGCATTCGCCAAGCGCATACCGCTGCCCGTCGCGACCATGAAAACGATCGCATCGACAAGGGGGGCCCACAATTGATTCATACTTCGAGTCCAATTGAGCGCATCAGCTCCATCGCATTGCTCTTGGTGACGACGCCGTCGCGTAGTTTGAAGTCGAATGTCATGCGACCGTCCTGCAGCTCGTCCTGGAAATGAACGTTTCGCAAGGTGCCCGGCTGCAGACCGGAGATATCGGTCAACGCCAGATCGTGAGTACTGATCAATCCGATGGCGCCGCGCGCCGCAAACGCACGCACAATGCCTTCAGCACCCGCGCGGCGATCCCGCGAATTCGTCCCCTGGAGCAGCTCATCGAGCAGGAACAACAGGGGCCGGGGACCGCCCACCAGGTCAAAAAGCTGGCGCAGCCGGGTGATCTCCGCATAGAAGCGCGAGCTGCCCTCGTGCAGAGAGTCGTTGATCCGGATGCTGGCGCCGATCTGCATCTCGGTCAGCCGCAAGCTGCTGGCGCGTACAGGCGCGCCTGCCATCGCCAGCACAGTGTTGATTCCCACCGTGCGCAGCAATGTGCTTTTGCCTGACATGTTGGATCCACTGACGAGCAGGATGCGGGTACTCCCGGTGATGCTTACATCATTGCGCACGCATCGTGCCAGTGGAATCAGGGGATGCCCCAGATCCAGCCCGTCGAACGAAGCCGGACCGGCAACGAATTCCGGAAACGGATCTTCCGGATGCTCGTGTGCATAGGCAGCCAGCGACAGCAGTGCCTCGAAATCGCCAATCACCTCAACCCAACTTCGGACCACGCTTCCATGTGTGTGGCGCCACCGCTCTGCTGCAAGTGCGACGTTCAGCGTGTACATGAAGGGAACCGCGAACAACGTAATCGCCTGGTTACGGCGTGACCCAGCGAAATTCACAATGGTGCTGAGGCTGGCGATGGTCTGCGAGGCTTTCCGCGTGTGCGAGCACAACTTGCCGATCAGAGCTTGCAGCGGCGGCGCCGTGAGCTGCTCGCGCTCGACACGCAGCAGCAACTCGGAAAACAGCCGCAGGTCCTCGAATGCCGTCTCACTCCCGTTGAGGACTTCGTCGATTGGACGGCGAAGTACCGACAGCACGGCGGCTTCGATCAGGAGAACCAGGAAGAACGGCGCGCCGATGCCGGTGAAGCCCCAGTAGGTGACGCTGGCAATCGCCAGCACCGGAAGGGCTATAGCGACGAGGCGCAACCAGGAAGCAGTCAGCCGGTTCGGGGTTTCAGCCCATTTGAGGAGCGCGGCCGGATGGATACCGACGTTGGCATGCTCACCGATGACTGCGAGGTCCTCACGCAAATCGAGCCGGTCTTTCAGATCAGTGACGCTCGCCTGTCTCTGACGGATCACGTCCAACGCCGCAGGTGACTTTAACCATTCAGCCAGACGCTCCTCTCCCATGCGGGTGCGGACAGCGCACAGAAGCTCGAACAGGCTCCCTTCGCCAAACAGATCGAGGTCTGAGCCATAGACGTGGTGAGCATCATCGAAGCGGTCACCTCGCTGACCGGTGCCTGACCAGCGGTCCTCGATGCGGGCTAAACCTCGACGGTAGAAGTCCGCGGCACGCATAGCGCGGGATCTGGTGCGGCGGACGTTTTGGTGAGCGATCACCAGAGCTGCGAACACCCCCACGCCTACGAGCAGCCAAGCGCCGGAGAAAGCGCGGGTTTGGAACGAGATCCAAGCCGCGATGAGAATCATCGCCGCCACGGTCAGCCGCGCTGTACCAAATCTGGAGAGGACCTGGTCTAAGTGGGCAGTCTGTTCTTCGCGAAGGCGTAGCCGGCGCGTGTACTCAGTGGAGGGGGACACGGGGGCGCAGAATACCGGAACAGCGCACCGTCATGGGGCGGTTGGCACCGCATCGTCATGGATTTTTAGCGCATGGACCGTATGATCGCGCCGTGGATTCCACCAACCCCGAATCGCCCCCATCGGCCGTCAATCACGTAGGTGCCCTACTACGCGAATGGCGCGCTGCCCGCCGGATGAGTCAGCTGGACCTGGCGCTCGAGGTCGGAATGTCGGCGCGGCACCTGAGCTGTATTGAGACAGGTAAAGCCCAGCCTAGCCGCGACATGGTTGCGCGGCTCGCAGATGCGCTCGAGATGCCGCTACGAGAGCGCAATACCCTGCTCCTCGCAGCAGGCTACGCCGCGAAATACGCCGAAACCGATCTCTCCACCGAGCACATGGCGCCAGTACGACGTGCCATCGAATTCATTCTCAGGCAGCAGGAGCCCTACCCGGCCCTGGTGACCAATAGACACTGGGACGTAGTGTTGACCAACGGTGCATTGAACCGGCTGTTCGGCAAGATGCGTGGCGGTCCTCCAACCCATATGAACGTGATGCGCCAGGTCTTCGACCCGGCGGACATGCGTCCCTTCGTGGCGAATTGGGAAGAAGTGGCTGGCGACTTGATCCGGCACCTGCACAATGACGTGGCCACTGCCCCGACCGACACCAAGGCGCGCGCGTTGCTCGAGGAAGTGCTCGCCTATCCAGACATTCCTCCAGGCTGGCGCACGCGTGACCCTGCAGCGTCTCCACTACCTTTGTTGACAACCGTCTTTCGCATGTCGGGCATGGAGCTGCAATTCCTTTCCACATTCTCCACCTTCGGCGCCTCACGCGATGTCACGATCGACGAGTTGCGAATTGAATGTCTGTTCCCGGCCGATGAGGCCACCGCACAGGTGTGCCGCTCGCTAATTGACTGAGCGGCGCGCCGGCTTCTCAACCACCTGACGCCGAACCGGAATATCCAGGTAACTGTTGCTATACCAACGGATTTTCAAAGGCACCCGCGCATCGTCCATCGACTCTTCGTTGACCGCGTTACCCGTGCCGTAGTTGATCTGCCGATCCGGCCGCTTGTTCACTCCAAGCACCATCACGAGCCGACTGCCCGCCTCCAGCTTACGGCTCGTCAGCCGATCGCTCTTGAACGTGAGCTGCTGACGCTCGCCCGCCCTCAACAACTGCCGGGTGCTGGGATCGTGCGCATAACTCGCGCGGAACTCATACGCCGGATCGAACAACTGCACGTAGTCACCATTTGACAGCAGCTCGTACAGCGAGATCGTCAGATCCACATCCATTTTGTTGATGGTGAAATCCAGCTTCCCGGAGAACAGCCCGCTGAACTCCTGGCTCTCTTTCAACGGGTCACTCACGAACAGCACCGCGTTGCGGGTGGGCAGGGTCTTGCTGACAATGCCCGGCGGTGCCGGCAGGCTCGGGTCGCTGCGATCGGCAAAGTTGACTGTGTGCTGTACAAAGGTCGAGTCTGAAGTCTTGCGCAACGCGAGCCGACGGACGCTGCTGGCGTTGTTATTCTCGCCAGCCGCAGCAGCGGCATCCAGGTAGTATTTCAGCGTGCTCTTACCCATCGCTTCCAACGATGGCGCATGTTGCCACTCGTTACTGCCCATGACCTCGAAGTTGACCCGGTCCTGCAGGAGGGCGGGCTTCTCGCCACCCTTGAGCACGTAGTCAAACCACTGGTAGCGCAACTCACGCAACTCTATCAAGGCGTTCTGATCGACCTGATACCCCTGTAGGTTGACCGGTGCGCCGTGCTGCATCGAGCCGTCGTCGTACGGACCGATCAGCAACGTGTGATTGGCCTTCGGGTCAGCTCGATAGTGTTCCGTGAAATAGTGGAGAGTCCCGACCTCGCCGCTGGCGTAGTAGCCGGTCGTCGCCAACACCGGGATCTTGATATGGCGCATCTGTTCCTTGGAAGGAATCAGCTTCTGCCAGAAACGGTCATAGCTCGGATGATCCAGCCAGCTATGGAAGATGAGGTTGCGATCACCGAGTGCGTGCTCGAGCTCCCTATAGGGCTTGCCGCCCGTGTACCACGCCTCATCCAGCGCGCGCCAATGGGCCTCGTCACTACAGGCCTTCTCATCGAAATCCTTGAGATTGGCGACACAGCCGGACCAGCGGTAGCCGGCGTTGCGCACCACGTTGCCGGTCATGGGGAAGTCGATGCCCGGCGCCGTTGCGGAATGGGTTGCAATCGCCTTCAAGGCAGTGGGGAGATGTTTGCCGGCAGCCGCCCATTGCGTGAATGCGCTATAGGTACCGCCATACATGCCGACCCGCCCGTCGCTCCACGGTTGTTTCGCGATCCAATTGATAACGGTCCGCGCATCCTCTCCGTCGTACTTGAAAGGGGTAACCTCGCCCCGACTGCGCCGCTCACCTCGAGTGAATGCAACGATCCCCACGTAACCATGGGCAGCACACTCCCGCGCAAACGTCCGAGCATCCACATAGATCGTAAACTCGAGCAGTGTCGGTGACTTCTTGGACTCATCCCTGGGACGCACAACCACGGCCGAGATGTTGGCCCCATCCCGCGTCTTGATGAGCACGTCCCATTCGGTCACATAGCGCCGGCTGTCATCCTCTTCGTTGAGCGCATCCACCAACGGATGGAAGTTCCGAAAGGCATCGAAAACCAGGTAGGTCCAGATCAGCTCGACCGCATCAGTCTGGGGAATACTGCCCTTGGCTCGCCATTGATCGAACGCGCGCTGCACGGCATCGCGATACGGTGTAACGGGAGCAGCGAGCCAGTCGCTCAACACGTAAGCGTCCTGATCGCTGAGCGGGGACACGATAGCCCGATAGGCAGTGGGGTAAGTCGCGGTGAACTGCCCCTTGTCATCCGCCTGGCGAGCCTTGGCGTAGGCATAAATATCGAAAATGACCGACTTGCCGATGGGCCGATGCGCATCCAGGTTTTTGCGCCGATCGCGCAATTGCTGGCGGGTCTGCCAGGCGGCTGTGTAGTTGCCGGCAACGAGTTGCAGACCCGAGAGATTACGCAGATAGCGGTCCTGATCGTTCTCCTGGTACACGGGCAGGATGCGTTCGGCCAGATCACGCATGACGGCCGGCGCGGTCGGATCGTTGACATTCGCCGGCGGCTTGAAGTCAAAGTCCTGTGCCGCGGCCCATGAGGACCCAAGCAGACACACGAGCAACGCAAGCCACGCTTTCATCGCTGACCGACCGGTGCAGGCTTGACGCCGGCCGGCGTGGCACTCGCAACCGCGGCCACAGGCGACTTGCACAAATGCAGTACCCGATGGAACAGCGGGTCTCTTGCCTGGGCGGCCCGGCCAATGTGGATGACGCTGGTGTTCACCAACTCGTTGGAGAAGATGTCAATGACGCGCTCCAGCGCTTCGTCATCGAGCGATCCCAACATGTCATCAATGAGGAGCCACGGCGGCGCCTGCAACACGATGCGCGCCAGCGCGAGGCCGAGCTGCTCATCCTGGCTCAACTCACGGTCCCAGCGCCGTGTCGCCTCCAGCAACGGCACCAACCGCTCGAGGCCCAGCCGCCCGAGCGCATGCGTGAAGGCGGAATCGGTGAATCGATCGACTTCCAACGGATAGGCCAACACTTCTTTGAGTGTCCCGCGAGGCAGATACGGCGTGCCGCGCGGCAGGTACAACATCATCTCGTCCTTCGGACGAGTCACAGTTCCGGCACCCCATGGCCACAGTCCGGCCAACGCCCGGAACAACAGCGTCTTACCGGTACCAGGTGCCCCAACTACCAGTACGCGTTCGCCCGATTTCACGACGACTTTTCTTTCCTTGAGCATGTCGGAACCAGCAGGCGAGACGATCTCCAGATCGTCAATCACAATGGCGCCGGCCTCACCCTCCACATACGTGATGCGGCTTTCGAAATCATGCAGGTCGACCGATGTCGTCAGCGCATACCGGAAGCTCGCGACCCGCTGCAACGTGGCGCGCCAATCGGCAATGGTACTGAAGTTGTCGACAAACCAACGCAGGGAGGACTGCGCTTGGGTGAAGGCGGCAGCCGCCATCATGAGACCACCAAAGGAGATCTTGCCGGCGAAATACAACGGCGCCGCCACCAGGATGGGAGCGACCAGGGTGATCCACCCGAACCCTGCGGTGACCCAGGTGAGATTCGTAAGTCCCCTGACCAGGCGCCGGGTCGCCGCCAGCACATTCCCCAAATGCAGCTCGACGCGGCGACGCTCATCCTCTTCGCCAGCGGCCAACGAAATGCCATCCAGGTGCTCGTTGATGCGCACGAGCGAGAATCGCAGGTCAGCCTCACGTGCGTAGCGCTCTGAGTTACGGCTGATCAGACTTTTGCCGACCCAGTAGCTGAGCAAGGAGCCACCGCCTGCGTACAACACGGCGGCCCACAACATGAAACCCGGAACCGCATAGTCGGTATCCCCCACGCGGAACGAGAACCCGGTCGACAACCCCCACAACACGCCGGCAAAAATGCCAAACAAAATACCCGCCTGCAGCAACCCCGTGCCCAGATCAGCAGACAGCTCGCACAGCTTGCGGGCGTCCTCGTGCATGCGCTGGTCCGGGTTGACACCCATCGGTCCGCCGGCGTTGGCCAGCCAGAAGGCCCGGCGCGGCAACATCCAGTCCCGCAGCAGGTCGGTCACGATTCCCTGACGCAGCTTCACCTTCAATGTCTCGACCATCCAGCGTTGGATGACGTTGAGGACCAGAAGGCCAGCGATAATGATGAAAAATACGCCCAGCTGGGCCAGGAAGTCGCGCAGGTCACGCCGCGACAGGGCATCGAAAAACGGCTTGTTCCAGCGGTTGAGCAGGATCTGGCAGTAGGAGGTCACCACCACCACGACAATGATGGACACGACGAGAACAACCAGGGCCTTGGCGACCGGCGAGCCGCGCAAGGCCCGCAGCATCATGCCTACCTGGAACCGCAGGCCGGACGAGCGGGCGTCCTCCACGTCAGTGGCGGATGGATCCGGCGCTTCGCCTTCTTGTGGACCGGTTGTCATCGGATGACGGCGCGCCTCGCGGTCACACACGAAATAAAGGCAGCGTAGCTCCAGGCGAGATGACGAGCGGAGGTCTGTGCGCCCGTGTGCTGGTCGAACTGCTCCGACAACTCTCCGTTCTCGGGCGTATAGGCACGAACCGTTTCCAGAAAGGCGTCTCCCCGCTTAATCCAGGCTGACGGCGCCGCATCGTACGCCGCCGCCAGAAAACAGAACTCGGCCGCCCCCAGAGTCGAGAAATAATACGCGCCGCCCGAGAAGTAGACATCGCCGGCATAGCGCCCCATCGCGGCCCCCCGGTGCGCGGGCCGGTCCTGGTTGATCGCATATGCCGAATTGAATAACGCTTCGAGCCGCTCCAAGGTTGCATGCATATGGGGGTCGCGAACCGTGTGGTTGGAGCTCTCGCCCAACGCATGAATGGCCGCGAGGATGACGGCTATGTCGAGCTCCTTCCTGGAGCGCGCACCAGTTGCGAGCACGCGGGATCGATAGTGTCCTTCCTCCGGCAGCCAGTATCCATCGAGCTTGCGATGAATGATACCCGCCTCGGTGCGATAGGTGCGCGCGAGGGCCTGTTCGCCGGCAGCCTCCAACCAGTTGGCGCCTTCGTGCAAGGCGGCCGACGCAACACACAGAGTGTAGTAGTGGAGGCCACTCTCCTCCTCCCAGATGTCATAGGAGGGCTCGCGCCAGCTCCCAAACGTGAACTCCAGATCCGACTTGACCAACCTGGCGGCGAGGGCCATGAGATCCGGGTCCAACGGCTGTGAGCGGATCCATCTCAACACCGCGAGCGCCCGCAAAGGCGCGCCGTCATGTTGAGGGCGGCTCCAACTGGAGATATCCAGCGTCCCATCAGGGTTGACCCGGGTTTCAGCGACGATGGCCGTGCCGTGTACCGCGTTGAGCTCATCATCACGCCGCAGAAAACGTATGAAGTCGGCCGCGACATTCTCGCGCCAGGCCAAGTTGGCGAGCACTTTGCGTCCATCCAGACTCTGCAGGGACAGACTGAACTTCACGAAGTCCTCGAAATGGGTCAACGCCTCGGGGCCGAGCTCGCCCGCTTCGAGCAACAGGCGCAGCGCATCGATGACTACCGCCGAATCCCGGAACCAGTGAAAGAAATAGTCCGGCTCCGGATTCCAGTCCGCGAGCACCGGCGAGGCCACTATGGAGCCCCTCACGGGGTGAATGGTGTGACCGAACCCCGGCCGGCTCTTGATGATGTCCACCGGGGAGACACTGACCAGCATCGCCCGGATGGCACGCCGGTATTCCTCGTCCAGCCACTGCTCGAAGGCGGGGTCGTGCCGATGCATCAGCGAGCGTTCGCCTGCGACAGGTGCGGGCTCGTGAAATCCAGCCGGCGCAGGCCCGTCTGGACTTCCGGGACGCTCATGAACAACTTCCACAGCAGACCGGTGCGATGATTCTCCATCATGACCACGATGGGCCCCTGATCGATGGCGATATAAGTGTCAGCGTACCAGTTCCTGTGCTCACAGAAGGCATCCGTGAATCCGTACCGACCCCATAGTTTGCCGCCATGTCTGGCGAAAAATTGCCGCAGCGTGTCCATCACTTCCCGTGGGGCATACGGCAGGCTGGCGAGCGCCGCGGTGGGTGAGATGGTGCCGTTGTCATTGTCAGGCGCGTGCGCCGAATATCCGTCCGGATCGTCACTGGCGGTCAAGCCCCAACATGACGGGCCGTATCCCTTGAACTTGTTGGGATTCGCCATACAGTGCGCACGATTGATGGCGACGTGGCGCTGGTTGAGCTCCCAGTAATCCGCGTACTTGTCCTTCAGTCCTCGTGGGTCGATTCCGCAGAACGAGTAGTGTGCAAAGAACAGCGGGCCGCCGTAGGGCATTCCCAAAGGCAACTCTATATCGTAGTAACGGCGGCCATTGAGGAAGACGCGGCCGGCAGCGAAGCCGCGGTGATAGACAATCGGATCGATGGGATACCGCGGGGCGCCCGCCGCCAGGACGTAGCTGATCAGGCACTCATTCCAACCCCGGATCTCGAGGTTCATCGCCCAGCCGTTGTTAGGACTCCAGTGCCAGTAGAGCACCGGCCGGTCTCCCTGCGTATACCAGTCCCACTCCACCTCTTCCCACAACCAGTTGACCCGGCCGCGCAGCGACTGTTCAGCTCGAGTGTCGCGGTCGAAGTACTGCCGCGCACACAGCAGTCCCATGCAAAGGAACGAAGTCTCGACCAGATCACCCCCATCGTCCTTGCGAAAAAAGGGAATGGTCGCGGCCGTCCGTCCATTCACGAAATGCGCATACGCGCCGTGATAGCACGTCGCAGCAGTCAGCAGGTCCAGCATGCGGTTGATGCGCTCGACGGCCGCATCACGTGTGACCCATCCCCGCTCCACTGCCACAATGATTGCCATGACTCCGAAGCCGGAGCCACCGATTGCGACCTTGTCATCCACTGCGTTGGCCGCAGTCGTGCACCGATCGTGCGCCAGCGCGCTGACCGGGTGAGCCCCGTCCCAGAAGAAATTGAATGTCTGGCGCTGCACGATCTCGAGCAATTGCTCATCGGGCAGTGCGGCCAGCGCGGACGTGTCCATTGAATCTCCAATTGTGCGCGGTTCGACTCGCGATTTTGCCCTGTTTCCGCGACCATATGTTTTTTGAAGGCTTGGATTCATGAACCGGATCGAGAAACTGCTCGCGCAAATGACCCTGACGGAGAAGCTGGGGCAGCTCACCATGACAGCAGCGGGCTATGCGGTGACCGGTCCGGTCATTGCCGGCGACTCGACCGAGGCCATCCGCAGCGGGGCCATCGGCAACCTGCTCAACCTGGTCGGTCCGGGTCCGGTTCGCGAGATGCAAAGCCTTGCCGTGGAGCACTCGCGGCTCAAAATCCCCTTGCTCATAGGCCTCGACATCATCCATGGGCATCGCACGTTGTTTCCCATTCCGCTCGCGGAAGCGGCCCTGTTTGATCCGCAGACCTGGGAATTGACCGCACGGGAAGCGGCCAAGGAGGGTGCGGCCGACGGCCTCGCCCTGACTTTCTCCCCCATGCTCGATGTATCCCGCGATATCCGCTGGGGTCGCACGGCGGAAGGATCCGGAGAGGACACCTGGGTCGCGGTGCAGATGGCACGGGCCAAAGTTCGTGGTTACGAGGGAACTGACCTGACCTCCCCTGACGCGCTGGCGGCCTGTGCTAAGCACTTCTGCGCCTATGCACCGGTACTCGCGGGTCGCGAATACGCCTCCGTGGACATCTCGGAGCGCACATTGCGGGAAGTGCACGTGCCCCCTTTCGATGCCGCAGTGGCGGCCGGCGTGGCCACGATCATGCCCGCGTTTACGGATCTGGCCGGTGTCCCGATGACCGCCAACAAGAAGCTGTTGCACGATCACCTGCGCGGTGAGATCGGTTTCGACGGCGTGCTTGTGAGTGACTACAACGCTATTGCCGAGCTGGTGCATCACGGCATTGCCGCCGACCTTCCGGAGGCTGCTGCACTAGCGCTCAATGCGGGCGTCGACATCGACATGATGGCTGACGCCTATCGACACGGGTTACCCGTCGCCCTGGAGCGTGGCTCGGTCACCATGGCCCAGATCGACGAATCAGTACTGCGTGTCTTGCGATTGAAGGAACGTCTGGGGCTGTTCGATGACCCGTACCGCCGGGGCACCCGGGCCGAGTCTCCTGCCGCGCTGACACATCGCCGGGAACTGTCCCGCTCGGTCGGTGCGCGCGCCATCGTGATGTTGAAAAACGATCGGGAGACATTGCCGTTACGCGGCACGCTCCGGCGTGTTTGCGTGATTGGACCGCTGGCCGATGCTGCGGTTGAGATGGGCGGTTGTTGGGGAGCAGCGGGTCGGCCTGAGGAGCGTGTCAGTGTCGTTTCCGGGTTGCGCCAGGGGTTGGCCGGTGCCGAGATAGTGCACGCCGCGGGCGTTCAATTTGTTGGCGATGACGAATCCGGCATTGCCGCCGCTGTTGATCTTTGCAACAACAGCGATGCGGTCGTGCTGTGCATTGGCGAAATGGCCAATATGAGCGGCGAAGCTGCGAGCCGAGCGTTTCCCGAAGTGCCGCCGCCACAGCGCGTGCTCGCGGAGGCGGTGTTTGAGCGAGCCCGGGCCAAGGGGCTGCGCGTAGTCGTCGTGCTGTTCTCGGGACGTCCACTTGTCATTCCCTGGCTGGAAGACAAAGCGGACGCGATCTTGGCCGCGTGGTTTCTCGGTAACGAAGCGGGCGCAGCCATTGCCGATGTCGTGTTGGGGCGTACCTCACCGAGTGGGCGCACGCCAATGAGCTGGCCACGTGCGATCGGACAGATCCCCATGTTTTACGGCGAGCGTCCCAGCGGACGCCCCTACAACCCCAAGGACCATTTCACGAGCAAGTACATGGACGTACCAAACGAGCCGCTGTACCCGTTTGGCCACGGTCTGACCTATGGTCGTTTTACGTTAGCCAACCTCTCCGTCACGCCCAACAGCGTCTCGGTGAACGACACCATCGAAGCACGAGTCGATGTCACCAACGAGGGAGCCTACTTAGCCGAGGAGACGGTTTTCCTCTTTACGCACGACAAAGTTGCCTCCGTTACTCGGCCCCTGCTCGAGTTGCAGGGCGTTGGCAAGGTCACGTTGCGACCAGGTGAGACCAGGACGGTCCGCATTGCGGTGCCGGCCAGTGAGTTGCGTTTTCTCGGGCTGGACCTGGTGCCCGTGTTTGAGGCGGGTGAGGTTGAGGTGCTGGTGGGGCCCTGCGCTGACCGGTCTCGATTGCTCATCCAGACCGTGCGCCTGACTACTGTATAGCCGGACAGCTGCGGGCATTCCCGGGCGCTTCCGGCGGCCCCTGGACCGAGGCCGGCCTCAATAGTGTGGCGGCCGCTCGTCTTCCGGCGTCCGCGCCGTCTCCGCCGTCTGTGCCGCATCGAGCCGTTGCGCCAGCGCATCGAGTCGCCCACGCAACGCCTGGATTTCCTGCTGCTGCCGGTAAACGACATCGCTCAATTCAACGTTGGCGCTCTCCAGGAACGCAATTTTTGTCTCGATTCGCTCGATGGCATCGCTGTTCATTTCGACAGTGTAACCGTTCCGTGGCAGGTGCGTGGCGGTGCTCGCAGCAAGCGACAATCGCAACCAAACTGGAGGTATTGCTGTATCCATGGCCAGGTTTGGCGCGCTCCACGCAGGCCTGACCTGTGCTGTACGTACCGTACGAAATGCCTGTTTTTACGGCACTTCCGCGCATATCAAACATCTCAAACAAACTTTGCGCGTCGCCGCTCTGCGACGTGTTTACCTGCCGCGGAAGGGCGACTAGAGTTCGTCGCAGACCTTTGGTCTGCTACGGGGAAAATCGTGACTACGGGCAACATCAAGACTTGGCCGCATCGACACCGATTCACTGCGGAAGAATATAACTGGATGGCCGAAATCGGCCTGCTGAACGGGGAACCTGCCGTCGAGCTGATCGAGGGCGAAATCATCCACATGGCGCCGATGGGAACTCAACACGGCAACGTGGTGGAAAGGCTGCACCAGACGCTGAAAAGCGCCCTTGCAGGCCGCGCGCTCATCAACATCCAGCGTGTGTTCCGCCTCAGCAACATCACCGAGGCCCAACCGGACCTCATTGTTCTCAAGCCTGGCCGTGACTATCACTCAGCGAAGTTTCCGACGGGTAGCGACACCCTGCTGGTGGTTGAAGTCAGCGACACCACCTTTTCGTACGATCACGACATCAAAGTTCCTCTGTATGCCGCGCACGACGTGCCGGAAGTGTGGATCGTAGACCTGGAGAGCCGCTGCGTGCGCTTCTTCCGCGGGCTCGTCGATGGCAAATACACCGACGTTCAGGTCGTGGAAGAGCCCGGGCTGACACAACTCGCGGACTTTCCGGAAACCAACATCGATCTGTCCGGTCTGCTGATTTAGCCGTTCGACGTTCCGCAACGTGTCCGTGCTGCAGGGATTGCAGCGGCCGCACCGCACGCGATCTAGTTCGCGTGCGGCGTGGCCTTGGCCTGGATGAGCTCGAGCCCCGCCGCATGATTGCGTTGGAATCCCTTCCAGACTGAAACGCCATTCGTGCCCGGGCTGTACGCGTCGTACGGATATGGATTGGGAGACGGCCAGGATCCATTCCCCGACTCGGGTGCCGGTACATTCAGATACGCATCCCGGCTCATGTCATCTTTGAGGTATCGATCCAGAAAGGCCGATATAAAGTGCGCGCTGATCGAGTTGACCCGATCCTTTCTCCACACCGGATCCTCGAACCAGTCCTGATCCCAAAGATGGGAGCGCATTCCCTCGGGCGCGGGGTTCAGGCCAATCGAATGCCCACAACCTTTGAACGTCAGCAGGTAGCGGTTCGCGCCGGTTGAATTGTCGAAGATCGCCCGCGCCCCTGTTGTGTAATCCAGAGTGCGATCCGCGTCCCCTGCAATGATCAGGAGCGGCGTGTCGATATTGCGGAGACCGTCGGATCCCCAAGCCAACAACGAACCACCTCCGGCCGGAGCCATCGCAATAACCGCGCGCAGCCCTTTGACATTGACCGCATCGCGCTTCGATCCTCCGCGGGCGTAGCGTACCAGCAAAGCTCCCGGTACTATCTTGGACGCCGGGCTTGTTGGATCGAGCGTCGCGCCGGCGACTGTCAAAACGCCGTAACCGCCCATCGAGTAACCGATCAGGGCAATGCGCGCTGGATCCACCAAGTGCTCACGGACCAAAACACTCTTAAGATTGTTCGCGACGAACGCGATGTCGAGCGGACGTCGCAAAAGCGGTTGGGCAAACTTGGCGCTATCGGTAATGGGCGGGTCGTCGTGGTGGATGGCGGCAACGACATAACCCTTCGACGCCAAATTCTCAGTCAGCCACGTCATGGCAGCAGGCGAGTTGCTGTACCCGTGCGACACAATCACGAGTGGGTATGCCTTACCCGCTGGTGGAGCGTCCCGCACCGCTATGCCCTGGACGGTAAAACTTGTAGGCGCAGCAGGCGGTTCCGACGGCAAGCTAGCCGTATAAACCTCACGCTGGGCGCTCGAAGGCGCAAGTGCCGGGTACCAAAGATCGACAGTCAGAGCCCGATTAATCTTGGGAAACGACCCGTTGGCAGCGTTGAAGGCAAGCACATCCTCCTGGTTACGCTGCACCAGCGCGACAGTTCGGATACCGACCGCAAACGTGCCCAGGCGCGCGAGCTCGGGTGCGTCAATGCCGAACTGGCTGGGAGGCCCGGCGGCCCGCGCCAACCCGGCGCCCAACACCGCCAAGGTGAGAAACAGCGCCGGCAACTTCGACTTACACGTCATGATCGACCGGATTCTAGCCATTTCTGTGAACAAATGTGCGCCACCGCGCCCACTTCGCGGTAACGTATCGCCCCCATGACGGGACAGCTGATGTTGGTCATGGTTGGGGTCGGAGCCGGAATCGCCGCCGCTGCGGCGATTGCCTTGCGACTCGTGAAGGCGTCGCACCATCGAAGTGTGGAGCTCGCGGTGGTCGACGCACCCCATAAAGCGCCGATGGACCCGGCCGTCCCACCACCTAACGAGCCTGCGCCCCCCGGGCCTGACGTCCAGACCGACGTGGCGGAGCCCGCCACAGAATTGGAATTCACGTTGGAGATCCCTGACTCCAAGGGGCCTCCAGTGAGCGACACGGCGGCGCCGACTGGGGCCACAACGGCAGCCCCAACCCCAGATCCAACGGCAACCCCACCGGAGTCGACAACCACCTCCACCCCATCACCCCCCCTCCACCCCACCGAAGTCTTCGCCAAGCTATTCGACCTGGCGCTAGGCAAAGCACGCCCCGCATCGACGGTCTCCACCGCGCACGAAGAGGTAGTTATAGCAACCGCCGCGGCAATCCAGGACTCCGCCACCCAGGAGCGTTACGCCCCGCGACGCCCCAACATGTTGCCGCGAATTCTCAGCGCATCGAACGACGACAGTTTTTCCCGTCGCGAACTGGCCGCGCTCATCGCCCGCGACCCGTCACTCGTCGGCAACCTCCTGAAGATCGCCAACAGCTCCTACTACCGTGTGACGCCAGAGCCTGTGGAGAGCGTAGACCGCGCTGTAGTGCTGTTAGGTAACGACGGCATTCGCTCCGTCGTCACTGCAGCGTTGATGCAACCTATCTTCCGAATTGGCGGCGCGGACTTTCCACGGTTTCCCGAGATTGCGTGGGAGCACACGTTTCGTTCAGCGAACGCAGCCGTGCCCTACAATTTCCTACTCGAGAAATCGGACCCCTATGCGGCCGAGCTACTCAGCCTCGTCCTGGGACTTGCTGAAATCGTGGTGTTCCGCATAACGATGGATCAGTACGCGAAGCTTCCACGTCTGCGCCCTGACGCAGGCATCGTGTCGTCGCTGCTCGACACTCACTCGGCGTCGGTCGCGCGGCGAATTGGCGCAAGCTGGGAGTTGTCGGAATCAACACTAGCCGGACTGGATGGCCAGTCGGTCGGTACCACTCAATACCCAACTGCGCTTGGCCGATCACTCTACTTCGGTCGTGTCGTCGGCGCTCTTGCCGTGCTTCGAATAAATCACGTCATTGACGATGATCTCGGCAAGGCCTCAATCCCGCAAAACAGCATGCCGGAAGCGCAGGTGGAGCGCATGTGGACCCGGCTCACGCCCAAGCCGGACAAGCACTAAATCCGGCCCACCGGCGGTCAGCGCTTCGCAGCAACCTCGAAAATACTGCTCTCATTGAGCAACGCGCCCCCACCGTCGCACAACTCCCGCAGCCCGTTACCGGCAATCTCACCAAACGGTGCCCGCGCACCCAACTCCGATGCCAACTGCAACGCGTACTCGACATCCTTCAGCCGCAACGCCGCTGAAAAAACCACATCACGGTCGTGATTTCCGGCCACCATGCGACGAACATTGCGTACCACTTGCGGACTGGCCGCCTGACCTGCGGCGATAGCTTCCGCAACCGTCGCCAGATCCAATCCGGCACGCTGCGCAAGCGCCATACCTTCGGCCGCCGAAGCGATCTGTATGGCGCCAATCATGTTGATAATCAACTTATAGGCAGTACCTGTCCCTACATCCCCAAACCGGATGACTCGATTGGAAATGGCGGTCAAGAAGGGCCGAGCGCGCTCCAGGTCTGTCTCTCGCGCACCAACCAACAACGTCAACGCACCAGCGGCGGCATCGACGGGCAATCCGGTAACGGGCGAGTCGATGTAGCAAAGCCCGCGGCCCGTAACCTGTACTGCCAGGTCCATGACCCAACCATGTGACAGCGTGGAGCATTCGATTGCGAGAGCGCCCGGCGCCAGCTCCGCGGCAAGAATTCCATTCGCACCTAGCCAGATCTCACGCGAGGCTTTGTCGTCCGACACCATGCAGATGACGGCGTCAGCACCCAAACAAGCCTCTTTAGGACTCGCGGCGCGCAAGGCACCGCGATTCACGACGGCGTCCGCTTTTGCGGCAGTTCGGTTGTAGACGCGGAGCGCGTGCCCGGCATCGAGCAACCTCGACGCCATGCCAATCCCCATGTTGCCCAACCCAACAAAAGCGATCCTGGCCATGGAGCCTACCGGGGCGCATCCCCGCGCCGATATTCCGCCGTGATCTCATCCAACCGCCGCTTGAGCGTATCCGGAATCCGCACATCCACGGCTGCGAGGGTGGCAGACAACTGGTCGGGTCGGCTTGCACCAATGATGGGCGCAGTGATCACAGGATTGGCGAGCACCCAGGCTACCGCGAGTGTGGTTGGAGCAATGCCAGCTTCATTCGCGGCACCCACCACCGCATTGACGGTGCGGAACTCGCGCTCGTGCCAGTAGCGCTTCTGGTAAGTCTCCGCCGCGGTTCCGAGAGTGAAGCGGGTTCCGTGTGAGGGGGCGGATTCGAGCTTGTGTTTGCCCGTGAGCAGGCCGCCAGCCAGGGGATTGTAAGGAATGACCGCGAGCCCCTCCTCGTGAGCCAACGGCAACAGCTCGCGCTCAATCTCCCGGAACAACAGGCTGTAACGCGGTTGAATGGAAGCAAGCCGCGCCAGACCTCGCACCTCGGAACGGCCCAGTGCACGGGCAAGGCGGTACGCGAGGAAGTTGGATGCGCCGATGTAACGCGCTTTCCCGGCGCGAACGATCGAATCAAGAGCTTCGAGGGTTTCGTCCAACGGCGTCTGCGGATCATCGGCATGCAGTTGGTACAAATCAACGTAATCGGTCTTCAACCGCCGCAACGAGGCGTCGATTGCATCCAACAGATGCTTGCGCGAGGCGCCCTGGTCCCAAGCGGCGGGGCCCATTTTGCCCACGGCCTTGGTTGCCAGGATGAACCGCGAGCGCTTGCCCGTCAGCCATCGACCGACAATCTCTTCCGAGCGGCCAGCCGTTTCCAACGTACCGCCCAGCGGATACACATCCGCCGTGTCGAGAAAGTTGATGCCACCCTCTTCAGCCGTATCGAGGATGCGAAGGCTGACAGGCTCGTCGGTCTGCAGACCAAACGTCATCGTGCCCAGGCATAGGCGTGAAACCGTCAGGCCGGTATTACCAAAACGCGTGAATTGCATTTCAGGTCAACGCCGCGTGTTTGCCCGCGAGCTCGCAGCAGCGAGCTTCGGGGGATCGTCCGTTACGCTTACGATCGCAACGTATACCGTGTGGTCCAGCCTGAACGTGATCTGCCGCTTCGGCGGATTGCTGGTACTCAGCAGCACGCCCGTGCACGAGGTGTCATCCGGTTGCGTATGCTGAAGCTGACCCGTCACGGGCTTACACAGGTGATTGGCTTCCGCCATGATTCTGGTCGCAAGCGCATAGTGTGTAGGATTTTTGGCGCGCAGCTGCGCAAGCGCCGCCGGCCCATCCAGGCGCACCACTCCCCCGCTCCCAGGCTCCGCCGCGCCAGCAGCGCAAACCGCCGCCAAAGCGGCCGCAGCAGCCCAAGCCCAATTGAATGCAACATTACGCATGATGATGCCTCCGTCCGCGAGCACCGGACCGCAAAACGCGGCGCGCCCTGCCTGAAGGTCAGGCCTATCTAAGGTAAATGGTGTCGTGAATGAACCGCAACTTCTCAATCACCGGCGCCGACAAAACGAACGGGTAGCTGTCCGCAAGCCCCAATCCCCGATTGAGGTTGTTCAATACGTAGGTCAGCGGATGCCAGTCTTCGACCATGCGGTCGAAATCGTGGGACCGCGGCGAAAGCGGATTCGGTGGAGTCTGCATCGACGGCTCGTCCGCCCGTTTGGGCTTCAGTGACAGGCCAACCGCGGCCGCGGTTTCCAAGGCATCTGTCATGTGCATGAAGTGCGCCCACGACTCGGCCCAGTCCTCCCAGGGATGACAGGTTGCATACGCGCTGATGTACTGAGTTTCCCAATTGGCGGGCGGACCATTCTGATAGTGCGTCTGTAGCGCCACCTGATAGTCAGCCCGCTCGTCCCCAAAAAGCCGCCGAAACGGCTCCAGCCGCGCGCCCCCCTGAATCAACCGATCCCAGTAGTAATGGCCGATCTCATGCCGGAAGTGCCCCAGCAGAGTCCGGTACGGCTCATTCTGCAATTGCCGCTGCTGCTCGCGCCGCACATCATCGGCTTCCGCGACATTGATGGTGATCAACCCATTGTCGTGGCCTGTCAGAACCCGTCGGCCATCACCGCTGGCCGAGTCCTGCAGGAACTGGAATTCGACCCCGGAGTCCTGCGGCTCCTGCTTGCGGTTCACCGGCAGCTTCAGTCCCAGCAACGTGTAAACCAGGCGCCGCTTGGCGACTTCCAGCCGGTACCACGCCGCCGCATTGCCCGGCTGTGACAGATCGGGAATGACATGAGTCAACCGGCAGGAGCTGCAGAGGGTGTCGGGATCGCTTTCGGGCACGGCCCAATTGCAGACGTTCTCCCGGTCATAGTTGGCGCACAACCGGTACGCCTGGTCCTGGCCTCCCGGTCCCTCGTAGCGCCACAAGCTGTCCTCGCCCTGCAGGACGGCCGCCATGACATTCTTGTCCGGCAGGTAGGCCAGCGCATGCCCACAGCTCAGGCAATGGATGTTTTCGAAGAAAACCAGATGCTGACAGTGAGTGCAGTGGAATGTTTTCACGCCGAGTCCTTCATGGCCATCCTCAAGGCTTAGTTTGCACCGGAGCTTCGCAAGTCGCGCTCCTGAGTGCCGCGGCCCGCAGTTAGTGCCGCGGCCTGCAGTTAAGGAACTGTTCAGGCTGCAAACCGTTTCCCTACCGCATCCGATAACGGGGGAAATTTGATGGACACCTTGACCCAACAGCGCCTTGGCGCAGCAATCGCCACCACCGCCAGCCCGCAGGAATCATCGATTTCTGCAGTCTCGTGGCAAGCGATCTTCGGGGGTGCGTTCGCCGCCGCCGCCGCCTCCATTGTGCTGGTCGCCCTGGGGTCGGGATTTGGACTGGCCTCTGTATCTCCGTGGCCCAACACCGGAGCATCCGCAACGACCTTCACGGTCATGACGGCCATCTGGTTCATCGTAGTCCAATGGCTCGCGTCCGGATTGGGGGGCTACCTGGCAGGCCGACTGCGGACAAAGTGGGCTAACACGCACACTCACGAAGTGTTCTTCCGTGACACCGCCCACGGGTTCATCACCTGGGCCGTCGCGACAATCATTGTGGCCGTGGCACTCTCGGCAGCCGTCACCTCAGCGCTTAGCGGTGGCGTGCACGCGGCCGCGACTGTGGCCGCCGGCGCGTCTCAAGGCGCCGCAGCAGCGACCGTAGCCTCACAACCGGCCGTCGCCCCCTACAACATCGACACCCTATTCCGCTCGTCCCGCCCCGACGCCACAGGAAACTCGGCCGAAGCGCGAAGCGAGGCGACCCGAATCCTCGTCAACGGAATCACCACCGGTGATGTCCCAGCGGCCGACCGGACATACCTGGCCGAGCTTGTCTCCGCAAGAACCGGCACCTCAGCCGAAGAGGCGCAAAAGCGAGTAGACACCGCAATAGCGCAAGCGAAGGCCGCCGACACAAAAGCCCGTCAAGCAGCCGACGCCGCACGCAAAGCCGCCTCCGAAACGTCCATCTTTACCGCGCTCTCAATGTTGGTTGGCGCGTTCATTGCGTGTATTGCAGCCGCCCTGGGCGGTCAACGCCGCGACCTCCATGCGTGACCGCGAGGCGCCGGGCCTAACCGCCCGGCCTACCCTATCGTCACACTGACCGGACAATGATCACTCCCCATGATGTCCGGATGGATTTCCGCAATCCGTACCTTGGACTTCAAGGCCTCCGAAACGAGGAAGTAGTCAATTCTCCATCCGACATTGCGGGCACGTGAATTGGCGAAGTTGCTCCACCACGAGTAGTACCCGTTGCCCTGCTTGAACATCCGGAACGTGTCCACGAACCCTGCATCCAGGAAGTTCTGAAATCCCTCGCGTTCCTCTTCCGTGAACCCCTTCTTGCCGCGATTCGGCTTGGGATTCGCCAGGTCCAGCTCGGTGTGCGCGACATTCAGGTCACCGCAGAACACCACCGGCTTCTTCTTCTCCAGCTTCTGGACATACGCCAGGAAGGCGGGGTCCCAGTGCTTGTGCCGCAGCTTCAGCCGGCTCAAATCGTCCTTGGCATTGGGCGTATAGACCGTAACCACAAAGCAGTTTTTGAATTCCGCGGTGATCACCCGGCCTTCTTCGGTGCTATCGCGCTTCAGCTCATCGGCAAACGAGAACTTCTTCGCGAAGTCGTCCGGGAAGCCATTGATCACCGAGAGAGGCTTTTCCTTGGCAAAGATGGCCGTCCCCGAGTACCCCTTCTTGACCGCGGAGTTCCAGTACTCATGGTACCCAGGCAGATCGATCTCGATCTGGCCGCGCTCCGCCTTGGTCTCCTGTAAGCACAGCACATCCGGCTTGTGCGCTTCCAGGAAGGGATGAAACAAACCTTTTTTTAGAACGGCACGGATGCCGTTAACGTTCCACGAGTACAGCTTCATCCGGACATTATCGCCGATTCGGCGACGTTATTGCCTACGTCCGGCACGATCGAGCGCCGCAAACTCCTCGTCCGACAATTCGACCGCAGCGGCCGCCACATTCTCTTCGAGATGGGTGACTTTGGACGTCCCAGGGATGGGCAGCATCACCGGACTGCGCTTGAGGGTCCAGGCCAAAGCAATCTGGCCAGGAGTCGCCCGGTGGCGCTTGGCGAGATCGTCGAGCAGCGCGCCAGGGGCCGCAAGCTCGCCCGACGCGAGCGGAAACCACGGAATGAACCCGATCTTCTGCCGCGTGCAGTAATCCAACACATCCTCACTGCTGCGATCAACGAGGTTGTAACGGTTTTGAACCGTCGCGACCTTGAAGACCTTGGACGCCGCCTGGATATCCGCAACCGACACCTGGCTCAGACCCGCATGGCGAATCACGCCCAGGTCCAGCAGCGTCTTGATTGCGCCAAACTGTTCATCGCGCGGCACCTTCGGATCGATCCGGTGCAATTGCCACAAGTCGATGCGCTCGACACCCAAACGGCGGCAACTGGTGTAGGCCTGTTGAATCAGGTATTCCGGCCGTCCCAGCGCAGTCCACTGGTCAGGGCCCGTGCGGGCGAGTCCCGCCTTCGTCGCGACAAAGACTCCCTTGTAGGGATGCAGCGCTTCGCGCACCAGCTCTTCGGACACATCGGGACCATACGAATCGGCCGTGTCGACGAAGTTCACTCCGAGTTGGGGCAAGCGCTTGAGTATGCGGATGACCTCGGCGTGATCGGCCGGTGGACCCCAGATTCCGGGCCCGGTAATCCGCATTGCACCGAATCCCAGGCGGTGTACCTCAACGTCGGCACCGATGCGAAAAGTGCCTGATTTCGCGGCTTGAACGGTTGAGCTCATGGGATGACTCGCGCTGATTTGTTTTTAGCGTAGCATGCGGGTCAGCGCTTCGGCGTACCTCTTGTGGGAGACACATGGAACCAACAAACGCCGTCTGGCCCGAGCTTCCGTACAGCGCCTGGCGCGAAACCTGTCAAACGCTGCACCTGTGGACCCAGATCGTCGGCAAGATCCGCCTGGCCCGGACACCCTGGCTCAACCATAGCTGGCACGTCACGCTGTATGTCACTTCGCGGGGATTGACGACCTCGCCCATTCCCCACGGCCCCGTCAGTTTCCAGATGGAGTTCGATTTCACGACTCATGCACTCGTGATAGAGGTCAGCGATGGGGCGAGCCGGCGAATCCCGCTGCAGGCACGAAGTGTCGCCGCCTTCCACACCGTAGTCATGAGTGCTCTCACCGAGTTGGGTCTGTCGGTGAGCATCCAGGACCGCCCCTGCGAAATAGCCGGTGCAACGCCGTTCACCGAGGATCACACCCACTCGGCCTACGATCCCGAATACGCCCACCGCTTCTGGCAGGTGCTCGTGCAGGTCGACCGGGTTTTCAAGCAATTCCGCTCCGGCTTCCTGGGCAAGGCCAGTCCCGTACATTTCTTCTGGGGCAGTTTTGACCTCGCCGTGACCCGCTTCTCGGGTCGACGCGCGCCGCTCTTCACCGGCAAAGCACCGGGACTGGATCAGGCCGTCATGCAGGAGGCTTATTCCCACGAAGTCAGCAGCGCGGGCTTCTGGCCGGGCGGCGGCGGTATCGACTACGCGGCATTCTATTCGTACGCCTATCCAACCCCGGCGCAGTTCAAGGCCCATCCCGTGCAGCCCGCGGCAGCCGCCTTCAATGAGACCCTGGGAGAGTTTCTACTGCCCTACGAGGCGGTGCGAACCGCCCAGGACCCGGATGCCGCCCTGCTCGCGTTCCTGCAGAGCACCTACGAGGCGGCCGCCGTGGCGGCGCAGTGGGATCGCGCCGCGCTGGAATTTACGGGATTGCGCACATCGAAGAGCGGATGAGAAACCGCATGTTGAGCGGTGCCTCGAGCGAGAAGCTGGCGCCGCGGCCCGGCACCACATCCACGGTCCAACGGGTGTGAGCCCAACGGCGCAGCTGCTCGCGGTCCATCCAGAATTCGCAGCCGACGATCTCGCCCACCTTTTCATCGACGCCACCGAGTTTGAATTCACCCACCACGAAACACATGGGGGCACTGCCGTCGCAGCAGCCCCCGGAAAGGTGGAACATGAGCGGTCCGTGCTCCTGTTTTAATTGTTCGATGAGCTTGCGGGCCGCATCGGTCACGCCGACGCGGCCCGGATCGAACTCGATCACCGTGGCCATCAGAAAAATCCCAATGCCTTCTCACTGTAGCTGACCAGCACATTCTTCGTCTGCTGATAGTGGTCCAGCATCATCTTGTGGGTCTCGCGGCCGATACCCGACTTCTTATAGCCGCCGAAAGCCGCATGCGCAGGATACGCATGATAGCAGTTGGTCCACACACGGCCCGCCTTGATGCCACGACCGAAGCGATACGCCGTGTTGAGATCGCGAGTCCAGACACCAGCTCCCAACCCATACAACGTGTCGTTCGCAATCTCGAGCGCCTCCTCAGGCGTCTTGAACGTAGTCACCGACACTACCGGCCCGAAGATCTCCTCCTGGAACACGCGCATCTTGTTGTGTCCCTCGAATATGGTCGGCTTGATGTAGTAGCCGCCGGCCAGATCGCCTGGCAACTTGTTGGCGACGCCCCCGGCCAACACCTTGGCGCCCTCTTTGCGACCGATGTCCAGGTACGACAGGATCTTCTCGAACTGATCATTGGAAGCCTGTGCGCCGATCTGGGTGCTCATCTCATAGGGATCGCCCTGGCGGATGCTCTCCACCCGCTTGACGGCCCGCTCCATGAACTTGTCGTAGACCGACTTCTGCACGAGCGCGCGTGAGGGGCAGGTGCAGACTTCGCCCTGGTTGAGGGCAAACATGGCGAAACCCTCGAGCGCCTTGTCGACGAACGCATCGTCATCGCGCATCACGTCCGCAAAGAAGATGTTGGGCGACTTGCCACCCAGCTCCAGCGTCACCGGAATGATGTTCTCGGATGCGTATTGCATGATCAGCCGGCCGGTGGTGGTCTCACCGGTGAAGGCGATCTTGTTGATGCGCGGGTTGGAGGCCAGAGGCTTGCCGGCTTCCAGTCCGAAGCCGTTGATGATGTTCAGCACACCCGGTGGCAACAAGTCCTGGATCAGTTCGGCGAACACCAGAATGGACAAAGGCGTTTGTTCGGCGGGCTTGAGCACGACTGCGTTGCCTGCGGCCAGCGCCGGTGCGAGCTTCCAGGCCGCCATGAGTATTGGAAAATTCCAGGGAATGATCTGACCGACCACGCCCAACGGCTCGTGGTAATGGTAGGCAACGGTGTCATCGTCGAGCTCACCCAGCGAGCCTTCCTGCGCTCGCACACAACTTGCGAAGTAGCGGAAATGGTCTACAGCCAGCGGCAGATCCGCGAGAGTGGTCTCGCGGATCGGTTTGCCGTTGTCGTAGGTCTCGACGGCGGCGAGGAATGGCAGATATTGCTCGATGCGATCGGCAATGAGATTCAACGCGCGAGCGCGCGTAGCTACCGCAGTGCGGCCCCATCCATCAGCTGCAGCATGTGCCGCATCGAGTGCTCGTTCGACATCATCCGCCTGCGACCGGGCAATCTGACAGATCACCTGGCCCGTGGTGGGCGAAATATTGTCGAAGTAACCCCCTTTGACCGGCGCCACCCACTGGCCACCGATGAAATTCTCGTAGCGCCCACGCAAGGGAATCTTGCGCTCCAGGGTCTTCAGGTGCGCGCTGAACGATGCACTCTGGCGTATGGCCGCGCCCTGCTCGGGTCCGCTGGGGGCCCGCGCCTGGATGGGACTTGGATTGCTCATCTGCGAATCTCCTGTCTATTTCTATTGGTGCTTGCGCTTCTTCGATAAGGGCACAGAGCAAAGGGTGTACCAGTTCACAAAAGCGCCGCCCGCCCCCTCTTTCCCGCCCTCGCGCCCGTTCGAGGGACACTTCTTCGTGTCACATACGAGACATATGTCAGCGATCCCCTTGACACAGTTCCACCCCGGGGCTAATTCAGTGGAGTGAGGGGGACTAATGGCGATTCGAGTGGGTAGACGCAGTACGTCTGAGAGCAGCCTGCTGCCGGCGGAACCGGGACCGCACGCGGACCTTGTGGTGCGCGTCGCGAGTCGTGGGCTCGCGGACGACGCCATTGCAGCTTCGTTGACGCCGACGGTTGGTGTCTCGTGGCGACGCTGCCTCAACGAGTTCAATCTCGACCCCGCGGTGGACTATCAACCCACCGTAGTGGACCTGACACGCATCAAGGATCTACAGGCCGAACACGACGAGCTCGTCCAGATCGCGCGCGCCGAAATGGACTCACTCTACGAGCAGATTTCCGGCTCGGGTTACGCATTGCTGCTGGCTGACACATCCGGCGTCATCCTGTGCGAGAAGATCGACCCGACCCTGAAGCGGATGTTCATTCAGGCGGGTTTGATAGTTGGCGCCCAGTGGAGCGAGCAACGCGAAGGCACCAATGGCATCGGCACCTGCGCTGCCGAGTCACGTCCGATCACCATTCACCAGTCCGATCACTTCCGATCGAGACACATCGGCCTATCCTGCTCCGCTGCACCGATTCACGACCCGTATGGTCGCGTCATCGCAGTTCTCGACGCGTCCAGCGTAAGTGCCGCGGGCAGCCGCGATGCGCAGATGCATACGGTTGCACTCGTGAACGCTTCGGCCCGCCTCATCGAGAAGTGCCTGTTCCTGCGCCGCCATCAAGGCGACGCAATGCTGCGATTCCACCATCGTCCCGAATTCGTGGATCTGCTGCACGATGGTGCAATGGCAGTCTCCAGCGACGGCACGATCGTCGCCACCGACATGATCGGCCTGCGACTGCTCGGCGCCAAAGAGCACACCGATCTCGTCGGCAGATCCATTGCCGACATCTTCGACGCCACTTTCGACGAACTGTTGTCGACCGCATCTTCCAGCCGACGCGCCATGTGGGAGTTGCGTGACAACCTCCACGGCCGACGTTACTTCGCAAGTCTGGTGAGCGCTGGGCAACACAGCGGCCACACGCGCATCGCGCCGGTGCTCTCAGCCCGAACGGTCATTCGAGTGGCCGGGACCAAGTCGGATTCAGTGATGACACTGAATGATCTGGCGGGAGACGATCCTATCATGCTGCGCAACGTCCGCAACGCCCAGCGCATATCCGACTGCGCCGTTCCGGTGTTGATTCGCGGGCCCACCGGGTCTGGAAAAGAAGCGTTCGCACGAGCCATTCATCTTGCGAGCATTCGCGCCCGCAAGAACTTCGTCGCGGTGAACTGCGCGGCGATTCCTGAGACATTGATCGAGAGTGAGCTCTTCGGGTACACGGGTGGCGCCTTCACGGGAGCGCGGCGCGAAGGAATGCGCGGTCGCATCATGCAGTCTTCAGGCGGCACATTGTTCCTGGACGAGATCGGCGACATGCCGCTGCCTTTGCAGACGCGCTTGCTGCGAGTACTCGAGGACCAGGAAGTCATGCCACTGGGCAGCGAGACTTCCGTGAAGGTAGACCTTCGGGTCATCTGCGCCTCGCACCGCAACCTGCGCGAGTTGCTGGCGCGCGGAATGTTCCGCGAAGACCTCTACTACCGCTTGAACGGAATTACGCTCGAATTGCCTGCTCTGGCCGCTCGCCGGGACAAAGAGGCATTGATCCGCAAGTGCATTGCGAGCGAAGTCCCCAGTGGGACTGTGGCTTCCATCGAAGGCGCAGCTCTCGAGCGGCTGGCGGCCTACAAATGGCCGGGCAATGTTCGCGAACTGCGCAATACCATCCGCACGGCGCTCGCCATTTGTGAAAACAACGTAATCCGCCTGAGCGACCTGCCCGCGGAGATCGGGCATCCCGGCCGCTACCTGCCCAACCCTGCCACCTCCGACCAGGACGTTTCGCTCGAAGGCGCCGAGCGCGAAGCACTACTGCGGGTGATCGAGCAGAACGACTGGGTCATGAGTCACGTCGCCGCGCAGCTCGGCATCAGCAGGAACACGCTTTATCGTAAGATAAAGCGCCATGGGATTCCCCTGATACGCAACTGACGGAGTGACTTATGAGTAAGGGCATGGACAAGAAGAAAGAGACCAAGAAAAAGGCGGCCAAGACGCTGGAGGAGAAGCGCGCCCTCAAGCGCGAGAAGAAGGCCGCCAAGCGGTAGGCCTCCTTACAGCAGGCCTTTTCTAAGGTAGCTGCACCTGCACTATCGCCCCGGGGTGCCCTGCCGACCCCGCGGCAATAACCAAATACCGGCGCATCGTGGAGGCCTTCACCTCCACGATCTGCCGTATCGGGCCGATGGCGTTCACAATCGCGGCTCCAGCCGGATTCGTCGCAAACGACGCCAGCGGCTGAAGGGTCCCGCTGCCATCCGGTTGATCCGCAAGCGCGAGTATGTACGGCGTCTTCGGCTGCAGGCCGGTTGCCGAAACCTGCAGTACCTGCAGCAACCCCTGGTCAAACAGCGTCACGCTCGTAGGCGCAGTGGCACTGCTTGCATCCGCCGCAGCACTGTCGGCGCCCTTCGGCGGCGCAAGGGTCAGATGCGCAGACTGGCCGGCAACGCCCAGGGCCTGCAGACCCTCGGCCCCATTCCCGTGGGGCACAGCATTGGGAACGTACACAACCGCCTGCGGCGCCTGCCCGATGGGTACGTCCGCCATCACTTTGTTGGTGATCGTATCGATCGCCGTGAGACTGTCGCCGTTCTCGATTCCAACATACACGCGCTTTCCGTCGCCCGACGGCCATACGCCATGCGGCAGCTTGCCAACCGGAATGGTCGCGACCAACGAGGCATCGGCCACCTTGAAGACCTTCACCACGTTCAAGCCACCGATGGTCACATAGGCGAACAGGCCTTTGCCGTTACGCGCGAAATTGACGTGATTGGTGATCGGCCCCGTATCAATAACCTTCAATATGCCAAAGGGCGGCTTCGCGTCGAAAATCTGAACCTTGCCCACATCCTTCAACGTCAGCCACACCTGTTTGCCATCGGGAGTTGCCGCGATGTTGGGACAGAAGGGACTCACTTGCGTGACGTGACCCACGATCTGGTGATCGGCAACCGTCACGACCACGGTTTCAGGATTGAACGACGAACAGATATAACCGTACTTGCCATCAGGTGAGAAGATCTGCATTCCCGGACCGGCCGGCACGACAATCCGCGTCTTTTCCTCGTATGAGCGGGCATCCAGAACCGAAATGTAATTCTCGCCGCGAACCGTGACCCACACTTCCTCACCATTGGGAGTGAAAAACGCTTCGTGCGGCGAGCGGCCCACTTAAGTGACGTGTTTGATCGCGTTGGTGGGCGTATCAATGAAAGTAACCGAGTTGGAGCCGATCGAGACCACCACCAGCGTGCGATGGTCGGGCGAGAATCCCATGCCGTGAACCAGCAGCTGACCGCGGTACAGGGGGCTCAAATTACCGGGCGCGGAATCGCCAAGCCGAATGACACCCAGTAACGCATTGTCCGCCGGATCAGTCACCGACACAGTGTTGGAAAACTGTTCGGCGGCGTACACGCGGTCGGTGTGATTGACCGGAATATTCGGTGCGGATTCAGGCCCCGGCGCTTGACCGGCCCATGCCGTCGCAACGCCCAACGCGGCCAGCCCGCCTACTTTGGCGGCAATCCGCGACACGCTCGACCCCATCTTCATTTGCCCGATTCCTTTTGCACTGCCATCTGCATGACAGCGATTTCCTGAGTTTGTTCCACAATGATTTCCTGGGCCAGGCGGCGCAACTGCTGGTTGCGCCCGTAGCGAAGCTCCGCTTGCGCCATCTCAATGGCACCCTGGTGATGCGGCACCATGCTCGCGACGAAATCCCTGTCGACATCACCAGCGGGTTTCACCGTCATGGCCGCCATCATCTTAGTCATCGCCGCGTCATTCTCCTTGAGAAACGCAGCTTCGTCGTCGCTGGCCGCAGACACCCACGCGCCACCTAACAGCGCAATCACCACGAGTATTTTCATCCAGCCTCCACCGAAGTCTACACTTCGATCTTACGCGCGATTTCCACCACGTTGCGCGCGGGGAGATGAAATCGATCCACCACTTTGACCGCATTACGGTAGAGAAAGGCAAACAGCGGCAGGCGCCAATGCGCAAGCGCCCCATGGCCGGGCTTGCGCACAATCAGATCGCGCGCCGCGAAATAAACCGCGCCGTCCGGATCGATTGACGGATCCAGGTGCTTGAGTTTTGACAATGCGCGGCGCAGGTCCGGAATCTCCAGGAATCCAAATCGCACCGTGGCGTGCCAGAGCCCCTCCGCGAGGCGCTCCGCATCGCAACGCTGCTCCTCGACCACTCGCGGAGTCTCCTGGAATTCCACCGTGAGTGTCACGACCCGCTCATGAAGCGAGCCCATATGTTGGACGTGATAGATCATCAGAGGCGGAATCTTCCGCGCCGACTTGGTCAGGAAGATCGCGGTCCCGGGGACGCGCGGCACTGTACCGGCAGCCAGCTGCTGCAGAAACTGTTGCTGCTCGTCAGCAACCTGCTCCAAGGCGTCATGCACACAGTCCACGCCCGAGCGCCACGTGCTCATGATGAAGAAAACGCATGCTCCCAGCGTCAGCGGCAGCCAACCGCCTTCGGCGATCTTCAAAAGATTTGAATAGAAGAACGCGACGTCCACCACGAGAAACACACCGGCAACGCCCAGCGAGAGAGCCAGGGACCAGCGCCAGACCCGGCGCATGGCCGCAAACAACAGGCAGGTGGTCAGCAACATGGTGGTGGCCACCGCGGTTCCATAGGCGCCCGCCAAGCGGTCCGAGCTGCCGAACGCGACCGCGATCATGACAGTGGCGACCATCATCATCCAGTTGACCGCCGGAACGTAGATCTGTCCGTAGGTCTCATCCGAGGTCTGGCGGATGTTGACGCCCGGCAACCAACCCAGCTGCATGGCCTGGCGCGTCATGGAGAACGATCCGGTGATAATGGCCTGACTGGCAATCACGGTCGCAATCGTTGCCAGGACCACCAGTGGATAGACGGCCCAGGATGGCGCGAGCTGAAAGAACGGGTTGCCACTGATCGTCTGCTTCTCGATCAGCAGTGCCGTCTGCCCCGCATAGCACAGCAGCAGTCCGGGCAACACCACGCAGTACCACGAACGCCGTATCGGGCCACGACCCAGATGCCCCATGTCCGCATATAACGCTTCGGCGCCGGTGATACACAGGAAGACACCGCCCAACACCAAAGCTCCGACGCCATGACTGTGAGCCAGGAACTCAACCGCCCGCACCGGATTGACCGCCACGAGTACGTGCGGATTGCGCACGATACCCGTGAGGCCCAGCAGGCCGATCACACCAAACCACAGAAGCATGATCGGCCCGAAGGCTCGGCCGATCTTCTCCGCCCCGAAGCGCTGCGCAGCAAACAGCGCGATGAGAATGACCACTGCGATGGGCATGACGAACGGCTTCAGCGCATCGGTAACGACATTGACTCCCTCCACTGCACTCAACACGGAAATGGCGGGCGTGATGACGCCATCGCCGTAAAGGAGCGCCGCCCCGAGCAGTCCCATAACAGTGAGCACCGGGGCGCCCCGCCGCAAGTTGTTGGCCCCGACCAGGGACATCAGCGCCATGATTCCGCCGGCACCGTGATTGTCGGCCCGCATGACAAAGACGCAGTACTTGACCGAGACGGTGATGATGAGTGTCCAGAAGATGAGCGACAGGACGCCCAGGGCGATTTCGGGTGTAAACCGACCGCCCACGGCCTGCGTTACCGTCTGCAATGTATAGAGCGGACTGGTACCCAGATCCCCGTAGACAATACCCAGTGCGGTCAGCCACACCCAGTTTTCGCGATCCCGCACAAATCTCCTTTAGTGTCAAGCACTTCCCATGAGGCAGGCAGACACTTCTTTACAGTCTCTGAAGACGGATTCCCAGGAAACTTCCACAAGCAATGCGCAGTCAACGCCTTTGACGGGCAGTGAACCTGAGCCCGGGTTATTTTGTGCGCGCGTTGCAAGGACTGGAGTGCGAAAATCGGTGAGTACGTGGTAAACGAAAACGAGAATGAGACGGGCCCATCGGACCCAGATCCACCGCGACAATCGTTCTTCCGCAGATATCGAGGGGTCTTGATTGTCGTAGCCGCCTTCGTGGTGGTTGTGCTCCTCGTCCTCAGACATCACAAGCAGCAGCAATTACTGGCCCAGGCACAGGGTGGCGCGCGTGTTGGCGCCGGTGCCGGAGCCTTTGGCGGCGGTCGGGGTGGTGGCGGACGTGGAGGCGGACCAAACGGCCCGGTGGCCGTTACCGTCGCGACTGTGGCCGCGGGCGACATCGAAGTGCGGATTCCGGCGCTGGGTACCATTACACCGCTCGCCACCGTAACCGTGAAGCCGCAGGTCAGCGGCATTCTGACCAAGATTGCCTTCCAGGAAGGCCAGCTGGTGAAGGCCGGCCAATTTCTGGCCGAAATCGATCCGCGTCCCTATCAGGCCGCGCTCGACCAGGCCAAGGGTAACCTGCGCCGCGACCAGGCGTTGCTGACGGACGCCAAGCTCGACTTGCAGCGCTTCGAGGAGCTGATCAAAGAGGACTCGGTGGCGCAGCAGCAGCTCGATACCCAGCGCGCCCTCGTGGACCAGTACGGCGGCACGCTCGAATCCGACCAGGCTGCGGTCAAAACCGCGCAGATCAATCTGCAGTACACCCACATCGTCTCGCCGGTCAGCGGCCGGGTCGGGTTGCGGCAGGTCGATCAGGGCAACTATGTCACCCCGGGCGATACCAACGGGATTGTCGTGGTAACCGAGTTGCAGCCGATTTCCGCGATCTTTGCCGTGCCCGAAGACAACGTCACGGTACTGATGCAACGCCTGCAGGAAGGCGCCAGCCTGAGCGCGGAAGCCTACGACCGGGGCAACAGCACCAAGCTGGCCGTCGGCCAGGTCAAGACCGTCGACAACCAGATCGACACCACGACCGGCACCATCAAGCTGCGCGCCCTGTTTGAAAACCAGGACGGCCGGCTGTTCGCCAACCAGTTTGTCAACATTCAACTCGTCGTCAATGTGCTGCGGGATCAGACGATCATGCCGGGAGCGGCGGTGCATCGCGGTGCACCGAACGGTGTGGCCAGCACGTTCGTCTATCTCGTCAACTCAGCCGACAAAACCGTCTCCGTGCGACCGGTCACGTTGGGTGTAATGGACGGCGAACGCGTAGCGGTTAGCAAAGGACTCGCACCGGGCGATATCGTTGTGACCGAGGGCGGGGACCGGCTGCGTGATGGAGCGGAGGTACTTCTGCCCTCCAACACGCCGCAACATCCGCAGACGGCGGCGGAAGCCCCGCACAAGCGCACCGGCGGAACGGGCCAGCATCGAAACAGGCAGAAATCCCCGGCCGCCCAGCAATCCTCAGGCCAGTAGCGTCCTCGCATGAATCCGTCGCGCATCTTCATACTGCGGCCGGTCGCCACCACCTTGTTGATGGTGGCCATCCTGGTCGTAGGCCTGATGGCGTATCTGCAGTTGCCGCTGTCGGCACTGCCTGAAGTCTCCTATCCGACCATCCAGGTGCAGACGTTCTACCCGGGTGCAAGCCCGGAAGTGGTCACCTCCGCCATCACCGCCCCGTTGGAAAAGCAGTTCGGCCAGATGCCCGGCCTGAACCAGATGTCCTCGACGAGCTCGGCCGGCGCCTCCGTCATCACACTGCAATTCAACCTGTCATTGGCGATCGATGTGGCCGAGCAGGAGGTCCAGGCCGCCATCAGCGCTGCCAACAATCTGCTCCCCCAGGACCTGCCCGCACCGCCCATCTACGCCAAGGTCAATCCCGCGGATGCACCGGTGCTCGCTCTGGGCATTACTTCCAAAGTGATGCCGTTGACCGAAGTCCAGGACATGGCAGACACGCGCATTGCGCAGAAGATCTCGCAGTTGAAGGGTGTTGGCGTAGTCAGTATCAGCGGCGGTCAGCGGCCCGCTGTGCGAGTGATAGTCAACCCGCGCGCTCTGGCGGCCTATGGTCTCAACCTGGACGATCTGCGCACCACCATCAGTGTCGCCAATCAGAATGGACCCAAGGGAACCCTGGACGGCCCGTCCCAGGCCTACACCATCAATACCAACGACCAGATCAGGAGCGCGGACGAATACGGCAACATCATAATTGCCTACCGAAATGGTTCCCCCGTCCGCCTGCGCGACGTGGCAACGCTCGCATCAGGCGCTGAGAACACGAAACTCGGCGGCTGGATGAATGGTACTCCGGCGCTCATCCTCAACGTGCAGCGCCAGCCAGGCGCCAATGTGGTGGATGTCGTCAATCGAATCCAGGCCCTGTTGCCCTCCATCCGGTCCTCGCTTCCCCAGGGGGTGGACGTCGCCGTTCTAACCGACCGTACAACCACGATCCGCGCATCCATTCGGGACGTGGAGTTGGAAATGGCGTTGGCGGTCGTCCTGGTCGTACTCGTGATCTATGTATTCCTGCGCAACGTACCGGCAACACTCATCCCGAGCTTATCAGTCCCCCTCTCACTGATCGGCACGTTCGCCGTGATGTACCTGGCGAATTTCAGCCTCAACAATTTGTCGCTCATGGCGCTCACGATCGCAACCGGCTTCGTAGTCGACGACGCCATTGTGATGATCGAGAATATCGCGCGCTACATCGAGCGGGGCGAGCCGCCGCTGCAAGCAGCACTCAAGGGTGCGGGGCAGATCGGCTTCACCATCATCTCCCTCACCGTTTCGCTGATCGCGGTGTTGATCCCGCTGCTGTTCATGCAGGACGTCGTCGGCCGCCTGTTTCGCGAGTTTGCGGTCACCCTCGCGGTCACCATCCTGATTTCCGCTCTCGTATCACTGACGCTCGTGCCCATGATGTGCGCGAACCTGCTCAAGCATCAGCCTGAGAAAAAGCACGAGCAGGAGGGCTGGTTCACTAAGACGGTCGAGTGGTACGGGCACAAGTTGACGTGGGTCCTGGACCACCAGCGGCTGACACTGTGGGTCGCGGTTGCCACACTGGTGGTGACGGCCGCGCTCTATGTCGTGATTCCCAAGGGCTTCTTTCCAGACCAGGATACCGGCCTGATCCAGGGCGTCTCCCAAGCGGGCGAGGGCGTTTCCTACGCCGAAATGGCCCAGCGTCAGCAAGAGCTTGCACAGGCGATTCTCAAGGACCCTGACGTAGCCAGCCTGTCGTCATTCATTGGCGTCGACGGCAACAACGTCACCCTGAACAGCGGCCGGTTTCTCATCAATCTGAAGCCGCGCGACTCCCGCTCGATGACCGCGACCCAGGTCATCCGCCGCCTGCGCGATGAGACGGCCGATGTCACGGGCATCACGTTGTACATGCAGCCTGTCCAGGATCTGACGCTCGACAACACCATCAGCCGGACCCAGTACAACTTCACCCTGGAAAGCGCCGATGCCACCGAGCTGTCCAACTGGACTCCCAAACTCGTTTCCCTCCTGCGGCAACAGCCTGAGCTGTCGGACGTTGTCAGCAACCAGGAAGACAACGGCCTGGCTCTGCAGATCACTATCGACCGCGATAGCGCCGCACGGCTCGGAATCAGCGTAGGAACCGTCGACAACGCGCTCTACGATGCGTTCGGACAGAGAATCGTCTCCACCATTTTCACGCAGTCCAATCAATATCGAGTGATCCTGGAGGCGGATCCCGCCCACTACCGGACTATCGAGTCACTGCAATCCGTCTATGTGCCTTCCTCGGGAGGCGGGCAGGTGCCCTTGTCGGCCATCGCCAAAGTCACGGTGGAACGGCGGCCGTTGTTGATCAATCACCTGGCCCAGTTTCCGGCCACCACGATCTCGTTCAACCTCGCGCCCGGCGTCTCACTGGGCGCCGCTGTCAATGCAATCGAAAATGCGGAAGCAACTGCCGGCGTACCCAGCAGCATCCACACGACTTTCCAGGGCGCGGCACTCGCTTTCAGAAGCAACCTGACCAACGAGCTGTTGCTGCTCGTCGCAGCCGTACTCGTGATGTACATCGTGCTGGGCGTGCTGTACGAGAGTTTCATACACCCGGTGACGATTCTCTCCACGCTGCCATCGGCGGGCATCGGCGCCCTGCTCGCCCTGATCCTGGCCGGTGACGATCTCACCATCATTGCGCTGATCGGCATCATCCTGCTCATTGGTATCGTGAAGAAGAACGCGATCCTCATGATCGACTTCGCCATCGATGCCGAGCGCGTGCAGGGACTCAGTCCGCGTGAGGCCATCTACCAGGCGTGCCTGCTGCGGTTCAGGCCCATTCTCATGACCACGGTGGCGGCGATTTTCGGCGCGCTGCCCCTGATGTTTGGCACGGGCACCGGCTCCGAGCTGCGTCACCCGTTGGGCGTCAGCATCGTCGGAGGGCTCCTCGTGAGCCAGGTCCTCACGCTGTTCACCACGCCCGTGATCTATCTCGCCTTCGATCGGCTGGCCAAACGCATGCCGAAGATGGATGAGGGCGATCTGGCGGACGATCCGGCGTGAACATTTCCGCGCCGTTCATTGCAAGGCCCGTCGCAACGATCCTGTTGACGTTTGGCGTCGCGCTGTGCGGCATCGTCGCGTTCACTTTGCTGCCGGTGGCGCCCCTTCCGAAAATCGAAGCACCGGCCATCTTCGTTACCGCCGCACTGCCGGGAGCCAGTCCGGAAGTCATGGCGAGCTCCGTCGCCACGCCGCTCGAACGCCATCTCGGCGCGATTGCGGATGTGGATGACATGACCTCCCGCAGCAGTGTCGGCTCGACAAACATCCAGCTCACATTCGGCATCGACCGCGATATCGACGGAGCCGCACGGGACGTGCAGGCCGCAATCGTTGCCTCTCATGCCGACCTGCCGTCTGCGCTGACTCGCAACCCGTCATACAGGAAGCTCAACAGCTCGCTGTTTCCCGTCCTGTCGATAGCGATGACTTCGGATGTGCTCACTCAAGGGCAGATCTACGATGCCGCGGACGCGGTCATTTCTCAGCGGCTGTCACAGATCAACGGGGTCGGCGGAGTCAACGTCAGCGGCGCTGCGCTGCCGGCCGTCCGGGTGGAGATCAATCCCCTGGCCGTGTCCAAATATGGCATCGGTCTGCAGGACATCCGCGCGGCCATCTCCAATTCGAATGCCAACGCCCCCAAGGGCGCGATCGAAACGGACAAGCTCCACTACCAGATCTACACCAACGACAACGCCAGGGACGCCGAGCCGTACCGCAACCTCATCATCGCCAATCGCAATGGCTCGACCATTCGCCTGGGCGATGTCGCAACCGTCACCGACATGCAGGACGGGGCCACCGAGAATATCCGCACGTATGGTCTCTACAACGGCAAGGCCGCCGTGTCCGTACAGGTGTTTCAACAGCCGGGGGCCAACATCATTGAGGTGGTGGACGCAGTCAAGGCGGAGTTGCCCGCGCTGCGCGCCTCGATCGATCCGAAGATCGACCTGATAGTGAACTTCGACCGCTCTCTCACCATCCGCGCCTCGCTGCGCCAGGTCGAGGAAACCCTGCTGATTGCGGTGGCCATGGTGATCCTGGTCGTCTACATGTTCCTGCACAGCTATCGCGCCGCCCTGATCCCCGCCGTCGTCGTACCCATCTCGCTGATCGGCACGTTCGCGGCCATGTATCTGCTCGACTACACACTCGACAACTTCTCGCTGATGGCCCTGACCATCGCCACGGGCTTCGTGGTGGACGATGCGATCGTGGTGATGGAGAACACGACACGGCACATCGAGGAAGGCATGGGCCGGATGCAAGCCGCCCTCAAGGGCGCCAGCGAAGTGGGCTTCACGGTCATTTCCATGAGCCTGTCGCTGATAGCGGTCTTCATCCCGTTCCAACTGGCCGGCGGCATTGTCGGCAAGTTGTTTCGCGAATTCACCGTCACGCTGTCGGTGGCCATCCTGATATCGCTGGTCATATCACTGACCACGACTCCCATGATGTGCGCGCGATTGCTGGGGCGCGATTCCCACCGCAAACCCACGCGACTGGCGGCAGCCTTTGAAAGAAACTTTCAACGCCTGCGGGAAGGCTACGAGCGCACTTTGGGATGGGCCCTGGACCATCGACCCTTGATGATGCTCTTCCTGCTCGCCACGGTCTGTCTGAACGTCTACCTGTACATCGTGATTCCGAAGGGCTTCTTCCCGCAGCAGGATACGGGCCAGATCTTTGGCGGCATCCGTGGCGATGCCGATTCATCCTTTCAATTGATGAAGTCCAAGCTGCAGCAGGTTGCGCACATCATCCAACAGGACCCGGCGGTGGCGAGCGTGACGGGCACCGTGGGAGGTGGCGGATTTGGGCCCGGCAGCGGCGGCGGAGCGGGCGCGAGTGTCAGCCTGACTCTCAAGCCCCTTGCGCAGCGGGATGCATCGGCTGACGCCATCATCGCCCGGCTGCGACCGAAGTTGAATGCCGTGACCGGCGTGGCGACGTTTCTACAGGCCGCGCAGGATTTCGGCGGTGGCGGCGGCCGCTCAGCCAACTCCCAGTATCAATACACACTGCTGGGCGATGACCTGACCGAGTTGCGCGACTGGTCCCAGAAGCTGCGCATCGCGCTTCAGGACGTGCCCGAAGTAACCGACGTGGATACCGACCTGCAGCCTGGTGGCCTGGAAGCCGATCTCATCGTCGACCGCGACGCGGCCTCCCGCCTTGGTCTCACCGCGAGCCAGATAGACAATGCGCTGGGCGATGCCTTTGCACAGGCGCAAGTGTCGACGATCTACAACCCATTCAGTCCGCAGCAATATCACGTTGTCATGGAAGTGGCGCCGCAGTTCTGGCAGAACCCGGACATTCTCAAACAAATCTACATCAGCACTTCCGGCAAGGCCGTCACGGGCACGCAGGCAACGCAGGCTGTCGCAGGCACCACTTCGGCCGGCAGCACGAGCAGCTCATCCAAAACCAGCAGCTCCGCCACGACCGCAGCCACCGTTGCGCAGGATGCGGCGCGTAACCTGGCAGCCAACTCGCTGGCCAATGCGGGCCGCGGCAACACGTCGACCGGCACGGCAGTCAGTGTCAGCAGCGAAACGGTGGTTCCCTTCTCGGCCTTCAGTCACTTCGCCACCGGGATGACGCCTACCACCGTCAACCACACGGGAACTTCCATCTCCACTGCGATCTCGTTCAACCTGCCCGAAGGTGAATCGCTCGGAGTCGCCCTGGCCGCCATTGAACGAACCATGAACCACATTCACGTCCCGGCCACCATTCACGGCGGCTCGTACGGCACTGCCCGCCTCTTTCAGCAGAACGCCAGCGCCCAACCGCTGATGCTGTTGGCCGCGCTCCTGGCAATCTACGTCGTGTTGGGAATGCTGTATGAGAGTTACAGCCAGCCGGTCACGATCCTGTCGACGTTGCCATCGGCTGGTGTCGGAGCGCTGCTGGCCTTATTGGCAACTGACATGGAATTCAGCCTGATTGCCTTCCTCGGCATTCTGCTCTTGATCGGCATCGTGAAAAAGAACGCCATCATGATGGTGGACTTCGCATTGGACGCCGAGCGCACCCTGGGGCTGAAACCGCGCGAAGCCATTGCAAGAGCCTGCTCGTTGCGCTTCCGGCCGATCATGATGACCACTCTTGCTGCCATCGCGGGTGCACTGCCTCTGGCGATTGCCTCGGGCGATGGAACCGAGATGCGCCGTCCGCTCGGCATCTCCATTGTCGGCGGCCTCGTGGTCAGTCAGTTGCTGACCCTGTACACGACGCCGGTCGTCTATCTGTATGTCCATCGCTGGGGGCGTAAGAACAGATACAAGCAAACCCAGCTCCTGCAAGCGAGCACATGATGCGAATCGTTCGAGGAGTTCTTGTCGCGGCTACCTTTGCGCTGGTGACCGGTTGTGCCGTCGGGCCCAACTACAAGCGTCCCGCATTCGACGCGACGGCGGCTTACAAGGAAGCCGACGGCTGGAAGCCCAGCGAGCCGAACGATGCAATGGATCGCGGCAAGTGGTGGGAAATCTTTCACGACGACGTGTTGAACGGCCTGGAAGAGCAACTCGACATCTCGAATGAGAACCTGAAGGCCGCGGCCGCCGCTGTCGAGATATCCCGCGCCCTGGTCAGGCAGGCCCGGGCGGGCTACTGGCCGTCCGTGTCCGCGAGCGCGGGCCGCACACGATCGGTCACCGGCGACGGCAAGTTCGATGCCGTCACGGGCATCGACAAGACCAACACAACGACGAGCGCCGGCATTTCTGGAAGCTGGGACATCGACCTGTGGGGCCGCATCCGCCGCACGTCCGAAAGCGATCGCGCCTCCCTGGCCGCCAGTGAGGCGGCGCTGGCCAGCGCGCGCCTGGCCGCGCAAGCCGAGCTCGCCACGGATTACTTCGAGCTGCGTGCCCAGGACCAGTTGCAGATCATCCTGGACGACATTGTCGCCGCCGAACAGCAGTCCCTGAAGATCACGGAAAACCGCTATCGCGTGGGCGTCGCCGCCAAGGCCGACGTCGTCACCGCGCAAACACAACTCCTTTCCAGCCAGGCTGAGCAGGTGAACGCGCCGCTGCAACGAGCCATTCTGGAGCACGCGATTGCGGTACTCGTGGGACAACAACCGGCCAACTTTTCGATCAAACCGGCGCCCATGAGATCGGACGTGCCGACGGTACCGGCTGGGATGCCGTCCAAACTGCTGGAGCGACGGCCTGATGTGGCCGATGCCGAGCGGCAGGTTGCCGCCGCCAATGCCAAGATCGGCGTGGCCATTTCAGCATTCTTTCCCAGCCTGACCCTCAATGCGTCCGATGATTACCAGGGAAACACCATCAGCCACCTGATCCGCACGGCCAACCGGGTTTGGGCCATTGGGCCGACCGTTGCGCTGTCAGTGTTTGACGGGGGCTTACGTCGGGCTGAGGTTGCCCAGGCGCGCGCCGCTTACGAACAGAGCGTGGACAACTATCGACAAACGGTTCTGACGAGCCTGCAGCAGGTGGAAGACGATCTCGTCAGCCTGCGAGTGCTCGAGCAGCGGGCGACTATCGAGGACGCTGCCGTCAAAGCGGCACGGGAAGCCGAGACCCTGACCCTGAATCAATATAAGGCGGGCACGGTGCCTTACAGCAGCGTCATTTCTGCGCAGACCACCCGATTGACCAGTGAGCAGAATGCCCTGAACGTGTTGTCTGGCCGGTTGCAGGCCAGTGTCGCCCTGATCCAGGCGCTGGGCGGCGGGTGGCAAGCACAGGCACAATAGCCACCCTCACCTTCTCCAGGATTCCAAGCCGGCCATGAGCCATCCCGGCCCGCAAGTCACGCAGTTGCCGGATGGCCTGCCTGTGCCCCGCAGGTACTGGTCGATCGCGGCAATCATTCTGGCGATCACCATGTCCGTGCTCGATGCCGGCATTGCGAACGTTGCGCTTCCGTTGATTGCACGTGACTTCGGCGTCACGAATGCGGCGTCCATCTGGGTAATCAACGCCTACCAGATCACAATTCTCGCGGCGATGCTGCCGCTCGCCTCGCTGGGTGAAATCGTCGGCTACCGGCGAATCTCCCAAGTGGGCCTGGTGGTGTTCACGCTCGCCTCCATCGCATGCGCGTTTTCCACATCGCTGTTGACCTTGAGCATTGCCCGCGTAATCCAGGGCCTGGGTGCAGCCGGCATCATGAGCGTCAATGCCGCGTTGGTCCGTTTCACTTACCCGCAGCGAATGTTGGGCCGGGCCATCGGCATCAATGCCTTCGCGGTCGGTATCGCTGCCGCCATAGGGCCGACAATTGCAGCCGCGGTGTTGGCGGTCGCGCCATGGCCGTGGCTCTTCGGGATCAACGGACCCGTCGGCCTCGTCGCCTTCCTCATTGCGGTACGCGCCCTGCCCGAGTCGGACCGCTCGAAACGCCCTCTCAACTATGGTGGAGCGCTGTTGAACGTGGCCACGTTCGGATTGCTGGTGAGCGGGTTGCAGGCGCTGGCGCACGATTCGGCCGAGTGGCTGGCCGTGTTGCAGTTGGTCGGTGCCGGTGTATTCGGGTTTTTGCTGGTCCGCCACGAAATCAACCGCCAGGCCCCCATCATTCCCTTCGACTTGCTGAAGATCCGGCTGTTCACACTGTCGATCGCGACCTCCATCTCGTCGTTCATGGCGCAGATGGCCGGACTGGTCGCCCTGCCGTTCGAAATTCAACGGCTGGGCCGCAGCGCGGTGGAAACGGGTTTGCTGATGACACCGTGGCCCGTAGCGGTTGCCCTCGCAGCACCTGTAGCTGGAAGGCTGGCCGACCGCTATCCGGCCGGAATCCTCGGTGGTATCGGGTTGCTGTTGTTGTCGGCGGGGTTGTCCCTGCTGGCGCTGTTTCCGGCGGGCGGTTCGGCGCCCGACTTCATCTGGCGCATGGCCCTGTGCGGCATAGGGTTCGGGCTGTTTCAGTCACCCAACAACCGCACGCTGGTGTCTTCGGCACCGCGCTCGCGCTCCGGCGCGGCCGGCGGCATGCTCGGGACCGCTCGATTGTTAGGTCAGACGCTGGGGGCGGCCGGGGTGGCTATCGTTTTCAGGGCATACCCAGCGAGCGGCTCCAACGTTGTTTTGTGGGGTGCGGCCGGAGTAGCTTTGCTGGCCGCGCTGATCAGCGCGTCGCGTTTGGCGGGCAGCGGCGGTTCACCCGCCACTGCCGACTGACACCAGGCCCCGATACTCCAGCAAGGGACCAATCTCGGGCGGGCCCCCATAGAAATTGCGGAACATGGTCTGCGGATCACCGCTTCGTCCCCTCGACAACACCGTCTCCCGCAGCCGGTCCCCGTTGGCGCGCGTCAATCCACCGCGCGCGTGCATCCACTGACCCGTATCGCGCGCCAACACCTCGCTCCAAAGGTAAGCGTAATAACCCGCGGAATATCCGCCGGCAAAAATATGCGCGAAATACGCCGAGTGATACCTGGGTGGGATGACGTCGTAGTCAATCCCGTTTTCGCGCAGCGCCGCGGCTTCAAATCCCGGCACATCGGCAGCCGTCGGAGCCTGCGAGGTCGTAATGCGGTGCCATGCTTGATCCAACAGCGCCGCAGCGAGGTATTCAGTGGTTGCGTATCCCTGATCGAACTTCTGCGCAGCAAGCACCTTCGCCAGCAGATCCTGCGGCATGGGTGCACCCGTCCGATAGTGGCGCGCATAGTGGGCCAGTACCGCCGGCTCACGTGCCCACATCTCATTGTACTGTGACGGATACTCGACAAAGTCACGCGGTAACGCAGTGCCCGAAAGCATCGGGTACTGCACGTTCGACAGCATCCCGTGGATGGCGTGTCCGAATTCGTGGAACAGCGTGATGACTTCCTCGAAGGTGAGCAATGTCGGCTGACCGGGCTGGGGCTTGGGAATGTTGGTGTTGTTCGCCACCACCGGTTTGAGGCCGAACAATTTCGACTGCCGCACGAAACTGTTCATCCAGGCGCCGCCCTGCTTGTTGTCACGGGCGAAAAAGTCACCCAGGAACAGCGCGAGCGGACTGCCATCCACGTCGAACACTTCGAAAACCCGCACGTCCGGGTGATAGACGGGCAAGTCCTTGCGCTCCTTGAACTGCAATCCGTACAGCTCCTCGGCCGCGTAGAACACGCCATCCCACAGCACATGCTCCAACTCGAAATACGGTTTGACCTGGGCCTGGTCGAAGTCGAAGCGTGCCGTGCGCAGCTTCTCGGAGTAGAACAGCCAGTCCCACGGCTGCAGAGCAAAGGGCACTGCGGCTTCCGCGTCGATCAGTCGCTGCATATCGGCCGCGTCCTGTCGGGCGCGCTCGAGCGCCACCGGCGCCAACTCGGTCAGGATCTGGTGTACCGCCCCGGGATTGCCGGCTGATTCATCCTCGAGCTGATAGGCGGCGTGATTCGGATAGCCCAGCAAGGCGGCCCGCTCAGCACGCAAACGCACCATCGCGGCAATGATGGCCGTGTTATCCGCCTCCGTGTCGGCAGGCAGCCCACGAGCCGTGGATGCCTTGTAGATCCGCTCGCGCAAAGCTCGATTCTTCAATTGCGCCAGCGGTGGCTGGTTGGTGGTGTTCTGCAGCGTAATGAGCCACTTACCCGACAGTCCACGCGCCTCGGCGGCACTGGCGGCAGCCCCGATCTGCTCGGCTGACAATCCGTCCAGCTCCGCTGCACTGTCCACCACGACCGCGCCATTCTTCGTGGCCTTCAACACGTTCTGCTTGAACTGGGTGGTCAAGGACGAAAGCTGGCCGTTGATGTCGCGCAGCCGCGCCTTGTCCGGCTCCGACAATCTGGCTCCGGCACGCACGAATTCAATGTAGTAGCGCTCCAGCAACTGCAGCGACTCGCTGTCGAGATTCAAACTGCCGCGCCGCTCGTACACGGCGGCAATCCGCGCAAACAAGGCCTGGTCGAGGAAAATCGCATCCTCGTGGGCCTGCAGCGTGGGGGCGATTTCGGAATCGATCTGCTGCATCTGCGGGTCGGTATTGGAGGCATTCAGATTGAAAAACACCGCCGACACCCGGGCGAGCATCTGGCCGGAGCGCTCCAGGGCAACCAGGGTGTTCTGGAAATCCGGCGCCGCCGGATTGGCGGTGATTTTCGCCACCTCGGCGCGCTGCTCACGCATGCCGTCCGCGAAAGCCGGGCGGTAATCGGCATTCGTGACGCGGTCAAACGGCGGCAATTGGTAGGGCAGCCCGCTCGGTTGCGCGAATGGGTTTTCGGCCATGTCGTGAGTCCTGCTATTCTTTCGGGCCAGAATTTACCTCGGAACCGCCATCTTGAGCATCAAGAAAGACTCCGTCGTCCTGTTCAATTACACCCTCAAGGATGATGCGGGTGAAGTCATCGACAGCTCGGCAGGCGCAGAGCCGCTCGCCTATCTGCACGGCCACGGCAATCTCGTCCCGGGCCTCGAGCGCGAGCTGGAAGGCAAGAGTGCCGGCGAAAAGCTGAGTGTCAAGATCTCGCCCGCCGACGGCTACGGCGAGCACAGCCGCGACCTCATCCAGAAGGTGCCGCGCCGCTCCCTGAAGGGCATTGCGAAGATCACGGTCGGTATGCGCCTGCATGCCCAGACCGAGCAGGGCCCGCGGGCAGTGACCGTCACCGCCGTAACGGGCGACATGATCACCATTGACGGTAATCATCCGCTGGCCGGCAAGAACCTGAATTTTGACATCGAGCTGCTCGACGTGCGGGATGCCACGGAAGAAGAGCTTGCGCACGGGCACGTGCATGGCCCGGGAGGACATCACTGACATGCGGCCGCTTGCATTGGTTGCACTGGTCTCGACCGGCTTGACGCTTGCAGGGACCAGTCAGGCCGATACGGTTGTAGTCACCGCGGACCACATGGTTGATGTGATTGCCGGGAAGGTAGTCGATCATCCGCAAATTACCATCACGGATGGCCGTATCACGGCCGTGAGAGCCGGTGTTGGTTCTGCGGCGAGCCTCACGCCCGCCGGCGCTCGACATGTTGATTTGCCCGGCGTGACGTTGCTGCCGGGCCTGATCGACATGCACACTCACATCACCACGGACCCGCGCTTCAGCGGTTATCGCGAGCTGGAATTCACCGACAATTTCTGGACCGTGGTCGGCGTGGCCAATGCCAAGAAGACCCTGGAGGCGGGATTCACCACCATCCGCAATGTCGGCTCCAGCAACTACGACGACGTGGCCATCAAGCAGGCCATTGAAGGTGGCTTTGTCCCGGGTCCGCGCATCGTACCGGCGACTTACGCGATCGGCGCTACGGGCGGCCATTGCGATTGGACGGAATTCCCCCCTTCCATTACGGCACCCGCGCCCGCGGTAGCGGATGGTCCGGATGCAATTCGCGCTACCGTCCGCAAGTTGCGTAAGTACGGCGCAGAAGTCATCAAGTTCTGCGGTACAGGCGGCGTGTTCTCCAAGACCGACAGTGCCAGCGGCCAACAATATAGCCTGACCGAAATGAAGGCCCTCGTGGACGAGGCGCACATGTTGGATTTGAAGGTGGCCGTCCATGCGCACGGTGCCGCCGGCATCAAGGACGCGATCCGGGCGGGTGCGGATACCATCGAGCATTGCAGCTTCGCTGATGCCGAGGCCTTCGCGCTCGCCAAGCAGCATGGCACCTATTTCTCGATGGACATCTACAACGATGACTACATCCTCGCCGAGGGTGCCAAGAACGGAACGTTCAAGGAATCGTTGGACAAGGAACGTACGATCGGCCTCAAGCAGCGGCAGACTTTCCAGGCCGGTGTAAAAGCCGGCGTGAAAATGATCTTTGGCACCGACGCCGGCGTCTATCCCAACGGTGACAACGCTCATCAGTTCGCCACAATGGTGAAATGGGGAATGACTCCGATGCAAGCGGTCCAGGCCGCGACGGTCACTGCCGCCGAAGCGTTGGGGCGCTCCGCTGATGTAGGCGCTATCGCCGTGGGTCGGTACGGGGACCTCGTGGGCGTAGCCGGCGATCCGCTGGCCGATGTGACGAAACTGCAGTCGGTCGCATTCGTGATGAAGGGCGGCGATGTCGTCAAAGCCCCTCCGACCGCAACACCGCCGCCAGCGCAGTCAGCCGAAGCGAACGCGACTGACAAGCAGGACATAGTGCACGTCGTCTCCGACATGCAGGCCGCCTGGAATCGCGGGGATTTCCGCGGTTATATGCAGGGCTTCAAAAACCCTGATGTCGTATTCGTCTCCGGTGGACGATTCCAACAGGGGTGGCAGAGTACCCTCGACCACTACATTCGTGACTACGGCACCTCGACCGACTCCCGCGGCACGCTGCAATTCCACGACATCCAGGTCGAGATGCTGGCGCCGGATGCGGCCCAGTTGATCAGCCAATACGAGCTGCTGCGCCCGGAACATGCCCAATACGGCATCAACACACGCTTGATGCGAAAAATAAACGGCCACTGGGTGATTGCGTTGAATCACGTGTCCTCCAGCGAGTCGCCACCGCCGTCGAGGTAACAATGAAAATCGCGGATGCATTCAAGGTTCAGGACTACGGCGTCGTAGTTACCGGAGGAGCGAGCGGATTGGGCCTTGGCTTCGCGGAAGGACTCGCAGAGAACGGCGCCCGAGTCACCCTGCTGGATGTGGACGCACGACGGGTCGAGGAGGAGGCTCAACGCCTGCGCGGCGCCGGATTCGATGTCCGTGGCCAGGCGGTCGACGTTACCGACCACGCTGCCCTCGACAAGGCAATTGACGCCGCGGCCACCACATACGGACGTCTGGACGTGGTATTCGCCAACGCGGGCGTCGACTCCGGGCCCGGCTTTCTGGGCAGTTGGGTGGGTGCGGTGCGCCCCCGCAATCTCGCAGGCGCTCTGGAAAACTATACCGACGAGCGTTGGAATCGTGTCATTGAAATCAATCTCAACGGCGCGTTTGCCACATTGCGGGCCGCCGCGCGTCACATGAAAGCGCGCAAGTCCGGCCGGATGATCGTGACGACGTCGCTTGCGGCACTGGCAGTCGAGCCCGCGATCGGTTCCGCCTACATGGCCGCCAAGGCGGGACTGGCCCATCTCACCCGCTGCATTGCGCTGGAAGTGGCGGCCTACAACATCACCGTCAACTCGATTGCACCGGGCTTCTTCATTACCAACATCGGCGGCGGGCACGCGAAGAATCCGCAAGTGCAGGAAACCCTGTCGAAAGCCATTCCCATGCACCGCGTCGGATTCGCCGACGACATCAAGGGATTGGCGCTGTTCCTCGCCTCACCTGCGTCGGCCTACATCACCGGCCAGCAGATTGTGATCGATGGAGGATGGGGACTAGGCGCCGCCGACTGAAGAGGGCAGGCCTCCCCAGTCAGGTCCGCTCGTCGGTTACCCAGCTGCGCCACACCGCCACCAGCGCGGCCATCAACGCGGGACCTAAGAAAATGCCCACCAGGCCGAAGGACTCGACACCGCCCAGGATACCCAGCAACACCCACAGGAAGGGCAGCTTCGCCCCTTCACCAATGATCACCGGTCGCACGAAGTGATCGGCCACGAACAACACGACACCGCCTGATACCAGCACGCCGATCGCGGCTCCCACCGCATCGTTACTCGCCAACAACAGCGCAACGGCACCAAATACGACCGGCGCTGCAAACGGCACCATCGCAAAGATGCCGGTCACAGCACCAAACAAAATTGGATGAGGTGCACCGACAACCGCATACACGCCGGCCATGATTGCGCCTTCCGCGACGGCCACCAGCACGATGCCATCGACGGTGGCGCGGATCGCCTCGACCGCGCGGGTCATCAGGCCTTCGACTGTTGGTCCAAACAGGCGCCGCCCGACCTGGGGAACGTCTCTCTGCAGGGAATCACGGTTGAGATAGACGAAATACAGAGTCAGCAGCGTGAAGACCAACGTGCTCAGGCGCCTGAGAAGCTGTACACCCACGAGCCGCGTCCATTGAAACATCGCAGGTCGCGCCTGGGCGCCAGCCGAAGCCGCCCCCGCGTGCTCGTGCGCACGATCCACCCCGCCATGCGCGGCGACTGTAGCCACCTGGTCGAGCCAGATCCCGTTCAGCCAGTCACCGAGCCACGGGAGCTGCTGCAACCACTGCGGCAGCTCAGGAGTCCCCTTCGAACTGTCGAGGAGCGTGCGGGCCAGTGATATCGCCTCGCGTACCGCGATGATGCCGCCGTACACGAGGGGGACGATGAGAACCAGCCCGACAATGGTTGTAAACGTCAGGGCAGCCCAGACTTGGCGGTTCTTGCCCCGAAAATATCCCAGCCAGCGGTCGTACAACTTGGACGTCCCGATCGCGAGCACCACGGCCCAGCACAGCGCGGGAAGAAAGTGCTGCAGCATCCAGGCGCCCAGCAGCACCAGCGCACTGATCAGCGCATAGCGTGCGATCTTCTGGGACACGGAAAAGTCGGGAGTAGACACGCTGAGTCTTTTTAAGGGGATACAGCTCAGTATACAGGCGTTTATACTCAGCACGATGCTCACCGAACTTGTCCCGGCAGCTCTTTGAACCGCGTGACGCCGCCCCCGGCCGCCGAACGAATCTCGTGTCCGGACTGCGGACTGGTACAGCTTCTGCCGCCACCCACGCACGGTCAGAAGGCGGAATGCCGACAGTGCGGCAAGATCCTTGCCGGCTCCGCGACAGGGCGGGTCGGAGCACCGCTGGCGCTCGCAAGCGCCACATTCGTAATGCTGATACCCGCCACTGTGTCACCCCTGATGCACGTGTCCACCTATGGGGCGGCTCGCGACAGCTGGCTGCCTTCCAGCGCCTCCGCGCTGTGGCAGGATGGTTTTCCGTCGTTGGGATTGCTGGTCGCGGTATTCAGCATCGCGCTGCCGTTCATCTACCTGGCCCTGCTCATCTGGGTGTTGGCCAACTTGCACTTCGGCGGCCGCGGCGCGGTGGGCCCGGTGTTCCGCTGGACCAAACACCTGCGTCCCTGGGTCATGACGGAGGTCTACCTGGTCGGCTGCTTCGTCTCCTACAGCCGCATCAAGGTGGTCTCCAACGTCACCATAGGCGTGGGCGGCTGGTCGCTGGTCATTGCAGGTCTCATGTTGTTGGTCGTGCTCACACAGCTCGATGAGCGTACGGTGTGGGAGATGTTGCACCCACAGAAGCCGAAAGACACGCCGCCGAACGGCCAGGCGATCGGCTGTACGATGTGTGATTTTCTGGCGCCGGCCGCATTGGCGCCGGCCGCGTTGGCATCGGGCGCGCCGGCCCGGGGCGCGTCGGGCGCGCTCACCCGCACCGCCCGCTCTGCGGCCCAACACTGCCCCCGTTGCGGCGCCCGCCTCCACCTGCGCAAGCCCGCTTCGATCCAGCGCACGGCGGCGTTCGTACTGGCCGGCTATCTGTTGTACATCCCGGCCAACACCCTGCCCGTCCTCACCACCGTGCAATTCGGCCGCCAGGAACACAACACCATCCTGAGCGGAGTACTCGAGCTGATCCGCAATGACCTGTGGCCACTGGCCGTCATTGTGTTCACCGCGAGTATTGTGTTGCCGCTCATCAAGCTGGTGGGCCTCACCTGGATGCTGGTGGCCACCCGCCGTGGATCGAGCCACCTGCTGGTGGCCCGAACCCGCCTGTTCCGTGTCATCGACACCGTCGGCCGCTGGTCCAACATTGATATATTCTCCGTGGCGGTGCTGGTGGCCATCCTGCAATTCGGTTCGTTGACCGCGGTGCATGCGGGAAGTGGCCTGGTCGCCTTCGCAGCTGTTGTCATCATCACCATGCTGGCAGCAATGGTGTTCGATCCAAGGCTGATGTGGGATGCAGGCGCCGTGCAAGCGGGCGCGCGCAGCGGGGCGCGTGCTTTGGCGGAGAGGAAATGACTGAGGATCCTGAAAGCAGCCGGCCACCCGGCGCCGGCGCACCGGGCGACGGCGAACCCGATGAGCCGCGGGCACTCGTACGAGCACAACCGTTCAGCTGGGTCTGGTTGATCCCCATCGCCGCCGTGGCCATTGTCATCTGGCTGGCCTGGCGGTCCCTGGCCGACCGCGGCCCGGCGATCACCATCTCCTTCCGCAATGTCGACGGCCTGCAGGCAGGCCAGACCAAAATCCAGCACCGCAACGTCGACCTGGGCACGGTGGAGTCACTGGAACTGACACCGGACATGTCGCGCGTAATCGTGCATGCGCGAATGATGCGCCAGGCAACGGATCACCTCACCGAAAATACGCGCTTTGCCATCATTGCCCCGCACGTCGGGGTTGGCGGAATTTCGGGCCTTTCGACCATTGTGTCGGGGTCCTACATTGAGATGTATCCCGGCAAGCCCGGTGAATCCAGGCGGGATTTCGTCGGTCTCGATGAGCCGCCGGCGTTACCGCCGGACACGCGCGGCCGCTCGTTCACACTCCTGACCAATGACCTGGGTTCGCTGACACGCGGTTCACCGATCTCGTATCGGGGCGTGACCGTCGGTGAAGTGGAGGATTACGTGCTGCGCCCGGGCAACAAGGGCGTGACTGTAACGGCATTCATCCGCTCTCCCCACGAAGATCTCGTTCATCCTGAAACACGCTTCTGGAACGCGGGCGGAGTCGATCTCACCCTGGGATCGCAGGGCCTGCGCATCCGCGCGAATTCCTGGGAGCAGTTGCTGTCCGGCGGCATCGCCTTCGAGACGCCGGATGAGTCCCTGTCAAAACCACCGAGCGCGCCCGAGAGTGTCTTCGGCCTGTACGACAACCGGCGCGCGGCTGAACGTGCGCCTTTGGGACCAACACTGATCTACGTGGCCGATTTTGAAGGAAACCAACGCGGGCTCGACGCCGGTACGGCGGTGGAGCTGCAAGGCGTCGAAGTGGGTGAAGTGACGCAAGCGCACCTGACCTATGACGAGCAGAAGCACACCCTGGTCACGCGAACGACTTTCTATATCGATCCGGAACGTGTGCAGATCATGAGCATGCCGCGGCCTGCGAACGCGGATCAGCGCGAGGCTGTACGCCAGTGGGTCGACAAGCTCGTCGGTGACGGCCTTCGGGCCCAAGTGTCTTCGGCCAGCTTCCTGACCGGGATGAAGCTCATCGGGCTGGAAATGATTCAGGGTGCGCCGCGTGCCCGGGTCGAGCACGACGGCGCTACCGCGAAGATGCCGAGCACCTCTTCCGGCGACCTGACAGCCGTGTTGCAAAACCTGCAGAACGTACTGAAGAACATCGACCGGGCGACATCCGGCCCGCAGCTCGGCCATGCATTGCAGTCGTTGGATGACACGCTTACCCGCCTCGACAAGGTCACACACGACATCGAGCCTGACATCAAATCCCTGATCAAGAGCCTGCGGGACACGGCCGATTCGGCGCAGAGCACACTCAACACGGTGCAGGGCCTCATGGGAAACACCGCTCCCACCGGAACCGACCTGCCCCGCTTGATGCGCGAGCTGACCGAAGCGGCGCGCTCGGTGCGCGGGTTGGCCGACTATCTCGACCGGCATCCCGAAGCCCTGCTGCGTGGCAGGAAGGCGGACGACAAGGGAGACAAGCAGTGAGGCAACTTGCGCTGACGGCGATTTCGGCCCTGACATCCGCGGCAATAGTGGTGGGATGTGCATCGAGCCCTCCCATGCACTATTACACGCTGACCGAAATTCCCGCGTCTTCCCGCCAGAGCACCGCCGCCGGTGCCCTGCCGGTGCGACTCGACCGGGTCACGATTCCAACCGAGCTCGACCGCGCACAACTGGTCCGCCGAATCGATGCCACACGCCTGCAGATTGTTGAAAGCGACCGATGGGCAGCTCCGCTGGAGGACACGATTCGCCGGGTACTTTCGGACGACCTCGCCTCCCGGCTACCCGCCAACATGGTCGCCAATCCGAATGAGCCCTCGGTTGGCGAAAAGCGTCAATCGCTGTCGGTCGACATCCAGGAGTTCTACGGTGACTCCAACTGTAAGGTCACGTTGCGGGCGGCCTGGGTGTTGAAACAACCTGACTCGCAAAGCTCCCATGGCACAGAGGACGCGCAAATCCCCGCGGACAGCGACTGCTCGGGCGCGGGAGCCATTCCGGCGGCCATGAGCAAGGCCCTTGCCCAGCTCAGCGAGCGGATTGCCGCAGCCGTGGCTCACGCCCCGGCCCCTTGATTACCGCTCACCCTCAGCGGCCAACCGGGTAAACACGGCCTCCATCACGTTCACCCGCGCGACATATACGCGCACTTCATGATCACCGCACCTTTGGCCGTCGTTGAGTCTGAAACGGTGGCGCGCAAAGATATCTCCCGCGCCGGCCCCACACAGATGGATGACGGCGGCAAGCTCCCGCTTTTGCTTCGCGGTCGCGGTTGACACGTGGTATCGCTCCAAGGTGCGCACGACAGCCCGATCGAGGTAGGCAGACGTCAACTCGATGGCGTGACTGGGAATAACGCGCACATACATGTTGTTGAACCAACACGAGTCCCAGTCCTGCCACGGACCATCCTCCCGAACCTGGTGATCGTGGATGCAATAACGCTTTGCTTCCGCGAACGTCCCGTCAGTGATCTGGTACATCCCGACTGCACTCGAGGCCGGCCGATACACGGCAAACGGATGTACGGTCCATGACCAGCGCCAGTACGTGCGCGCAATCGGATTTCCGGAGCCTTCCACCTGCGCCAGGGCAGCCAACAGCTGCGGCGTCATGATGGCGGTCGAATACCTCTCGAACGCAGACTGGTATTCGCGCCAGGTCTCGGTGGGCGTCTTGTTCAACGTTCCGCTCACCGGGAAGAACAATTCGGACGGTTTGCGAACGACCTGGTAGATCCAGTTGATGGTCAGCGAGACGGTCGCGGCAATGGCCAGGCAGACGATGATCTGCGCGCTTCGCGGGGCGCGGTCGAACGCCCGCCACCAACGTCGCCGCAGACCCGCGCTGGGCCAGAATCGCGACAGTTTGAAGCGGCGCTTGCGCCCACGTGAAGTCTGTCGTCGCCTGGCTATGGCCGCTTGCGCCTCAGGGTGTATCCGGCAGCCAACAATCCGAACCAGACTGGCGCCACATACAACGCCACACGGGTGTCAGCGTCCCGGGAAAAACTCACTGCGACAATCAACAGGAAAATAATGACCGCCCAATTGGCGATTGGTGATACCGGCATCCGGAAGCTCACCGCGCGCACGCGTTTTTGCTCGACGGCCTGACGGTATTTGATGTGCGAATACATGATGATGATCCAGGTCCACAGCGTACCGATGAGGGACACGCTGGTCACCCAGGTGAACACTTCCTTGGGCACGACGTAATTCAATGCAACGCCAATCAACATCACGGCCGCCGAAGCATGCACGCCCGCGCTCGGAACGTGTCGCTTGCTCAGCTTCCCAAACACCGCCGGCGCCTGCCCTTCCAGGGCAAGTGAATACAGCATACGGCCGGTACTGAATATGCCGCCATTGCACGAGGAGGCCGCAGCCGTGATGACCACGAAGTTGATGATGTTCGCAGCCCCTGGAATGCCCATCTTGTCGAACATCAGCACGAACGGGCTCATGTCGGGATTCAGCTCGTCCCACGGCACCAGTGACATCACAATGACCAGCGCGCCGATGTAGAAAATCAGGATCCGGTAGATGATGCTGTTGGTGGCGCGCGGCAGGACTACTTCCGGGTTCTCCGCCTCGCCGGCGGTGACGCCGATGAGCTCGACGCCCTGATAGGCGAACATGACAATCTGCAGTGTGAGCAGCACGCCGAACAGGCCGAAGGGCATGAAGCCCTGGTGGGTCCACAGGTTCGAGAAGCTCGCGGTGGGCCCGAGAGCTCCGACCTTGAAGATGATGACCACCAACCCTGAGACGATCAGCGCAACGATGGTGATGATCTTCAGGAGCGCGAACCAGAACTCCAACTCCCCATATACCCGCACCGCCAGGGTGTTGGTACCGTACAGGACCGCGAGCGCGCACAGGCCCGGAACCCACTGCGGCACATCGGGCAGCCAGAAATGCACATAGATGCCTATGGCCGTCAACTCGGCCATGGCCGTGACAACCCACATGAACCAGTAGGACCAGCCCGTCACGAAGCCGGCAAACGGCCCGACGAACTCCTCGGCGTAGCTGGCGAAGGAACCCGCGACGGGCCGGTAGGTGAGCAGCTCGCCCAGCGCCCGCATGATGAAGAAGATGGCGATGCCGCCGATCACGTAGCTCAGGAGCAGGCCGGGACCGGCCTTGTGTATGGCGCCGGCGGAGCCCAGGAAGAGTCCGACGCCTATGGTGCCCCCCAGCGCAATCAACTGGATGTGGCGGCTCTTCAGGCTCCGTGTGAGTGCACCCGGTGCCGTTGCTTCGAGGTCTTGCATTCGTGCTCCACGTCGGCTCATCGATGACGGGCGAAGTCTAAGTCATCGCACCGGATTGGTGTTCAACATTCATCAGACCAAAGTCTCGATGCATTCGGACAGTGGAACGGGTCTCGCGCAACAGGCGTGCAAACACGGTAGTCTGCGGCGCCTCAAGGATCGCGATCGTAGAGAGGAGCCGATGCCCCGCAGACCCAAGCGTACGGAGACTGAACAATCGGCCCCGGGCCGAACCGATTCCACCCTCGGCCGACGTAAATTCCTCAAAGCAGCCACGCTTGCCGGCACCGGCGCCATCGCTAGCGCAGGCGCCATCGCAGAGGCCGCAGCAAGCCCCGAAGCCGCATCGCCTTCCGATGCCAAGGCTGGTGGCACAGCCAGTACTGCGAAGGGGCACTCCGTACAGCTCACTTCGCGCGAGTCGGAACAAGGCGCACCGCCGCATCTCGAGGGCCCGTCGCACACGACCTGCGGCAGTGACTTCATGGTCGATGTCATGCGCAATCTCGGCATCGAGTATGTCGCCGCGATCCCCGGCAACACCTTCAAGGGTCTGCACGAGTCGATCATCAACTACGGAATGACGACCGCGCCGATGCTCGACCATATCTCGTGCATGCACGAGGAGATCTCGGTCGCGATCTCGCACGGCTACGCCAAGATCGCCGGCAAGCCGATGGCCTGCATGATGCACTCGACTGTCGGACTGCAACACGGCTCGATGGCCATCTATAACGCATGGGCCGATCGCGTGCCGGTTTTCGCGATCGTCGGAGCGCAACTCGACGCTGCCAAACGGCGCACTTACGTCGATTGGGCGCATTCTGTGTTCGACGGTCCTGCCCTCGTTCGTGACTTCACCAAGTTCGACGACACCCCGATCTCCCTCTCGCATTTTGCCGAGTCAGCCAATCGGGCTTACAAGTTCGCAATGACACCGCCGTACGGGCCGATCGTCCTGGCGGTCGACCAGAACCTGCAGGAGGATCCGATCGAGGCGGGCGCGGCCGTGAGTATCATCAAGCAGGTGGTGGCCAGTACTCCCCGCGGAGATGATGCCGCGGTGTTGGAAGTCGCCAAGCTGTTGGTTGCGGCGCAGAACCCCGTGATCGTGGCCGACCGGGCTGCGCGCACGCCGCACGGCCTGGCACTCATGGTCGAGCTCGCAGAGGCTCTGCAGGCGTCCGTAGTCGATGTATACGGGCGTATGAACTTTCCCTGGCGCCACCCGCTCAACCAGACCCGCCAACAGGCCGAGAAGCTCGCCGGCGCGGATGTGATCCTGGGCCTGGAGCTGACCGACTTCTGGGGTGTCACGAACGGCCGCCTGGCGCCCGGCGCGAAGCGCATCAGCATCACCGCCGTCGACCTGTACCTCAAGGCCAACTACCAGGACTTCGAGCGCTTCACTCCCGTTGACATAGCAATCGCAGCGGATGCCGAGGCAACCCTGCCTTATCTGATCGAGGCCATCCGCAAGCTGACCACGCCGGCACGCCGCTCCGTGTTCAAGAGCCGCGGCGCCCAGCTCGCAAAAGATCACCAGGGCGCCCTGGAGCAATCACGCGCGGCCGCCGCGAACGGTTGGGACATCCAACCCATTTCGACTGCCCGCCTGTGCGCCGAGCTGTACGAGCAGATCCGCAATGAGGACTGGGCGCTGTGCAATGGAACGGTGTTTCAGAATTTCTGGCCGCAACAGTTGTGGACGGCCACGCAGCACCATCAGTACATCGGTGATTCGGGCGCATATGGGCTCGGCTATCTTCCCGGTGCAACCGTTGGCGCGGCGCTCGCACACCGCAAACACGGTCGCCTGGCAGTCGCCATCGGCGGCGACGGCGACCTGATGTTCGCGCCCGGTGCGCTGTGGACCGCGGCCCACCACAAGATTCCATTGTTATACGTCGTGCACAACAACCGTGCGTATCACCAGGAAGTCATGTTTGTGCAGATGATGGCCAACAAGCGCAATCGCGGCATCGACCGGGCCCATATCGGCAACACCATCAGTGACCCGAATGTCGATTTTGCCAAGTTCGCGAACGGGCTCGGCGTATACGCCGAAGGACCGATCACGGATCCGAAGGACCTCGCCGCCGCCTTCAAGCGGGCCATCGCGGTGGTCAAGCGCGGCGAGCCGGCGCTCGTGGACGTGATTTCACAGGGACGCTAGGGGCCGATGCACATGAACATCAAATCGCTCGCGGGTTACCTGGCGGCCGGCTTGCTGAGTGTGTCAGCTCTGTCAGCGCTGACAGTGGCGGCCGAATCCGCCCCAAAAGGCGACGCCGTCAATGGCAAGCGGCTCTTCATGACATACGGGTGTTATGCCTGCCACGGAACGACGGGTGCCGGAGGTGGGATTGCCGGACCCCGACTTACGCCCAATCCAATGCCACTTATTGGATTGAAGGCCAAGCTGCGGACAGCCTCCGGCCGGATGCCTGTTTTCTCCGAAGCAGTGCTCAAGGACACGGAAGTTGTCGACATCTACACCTATCTTGAGAGCATTCCGCCCGGTCGGAGTGCCCGCGAGATCGACTTGTTGAATCGTTAGACGAGGCTTAAGTCTCGGATCACCTCCACGGAGCCTGTAATACAGTAGCGGAATTAGCGATAGCCATCGGAGGGCGTGGAGCTTGGGCATTGAAGGACGCACTGTCGGGATCGAGACGGTGTCGACGCTAGATGTTCCGCGGAGCAGCCGAGCTTCCCCGGCTGGCCGTCACGCCAATGCACCATCCGGTGGCATCAAGCACCACGTATTGGACGATCCCGCAGTCGACGGAACACTGGAGATCGCTGACATCGCGTGGGTTCAGGTAGCCCGCATAACGGCGTCCCGCCATCGTGTGGTGCACGAACCGCCTGCTTCATTCGCACCTTCAGCCGCCGTTGTTTTACAGATCACCGGCAAAAGCGTGATCGAACAACAGGGTCGTACTGTACGACTCGCTCCAGGCCATTGGAGCGTCTGCGACTCGACTCTTCCATACACGTTGACCAGTCCAGGCGCCTCGCAACGTCTTTTGTTGCTCATTCCGCACGACTGTCTGGATGACGATATCGACCTCGAGGACTTCACGACGAGATCGTTTTCAGGCACCGCTGGTGTGGGTCGACTCGTATTCGGAATTGCCGGATGGATCGTCGAAGAGCTCGCGTCGATTCACTCTGATCGCGCTGACGTACTGGCCAAGACAATCACCCAGATCATCAATCTGGCCATCCACGAGAAGATCGGCCGACGCAGCACAGAGCCGGCCCGCGGCACTCTTGGAGACCGCATACGTGAGTACGTCGCCGATCATCTGCGCGACCCACACCTATCACTCGATAGTATCGCCAAACATCTGAATTCCTCGAAGCGCAGTCTCCACCGTGCGGTCAGCACCTCCAGCAGCTCCATTCACGATCTGATCTGGCACCAGCGCCTCGATCGCTGCCGGCGCGACCTCCTCGATCCGTCGCAATCGCGGCAATCCATTGCTGAAATTGCACACTCGTGGGGCTTCAAGAACTTCACGCACTTCAGTCAGGCATTTCGCGAGCGCTTCGGTATTTCGGCACGCGAAGCCCGGCGCACCATTCTGAGTTTGAGCGACTAACGTCCAGCGACAAACGTCTCTCAACTCGTATCCGATCCAATACAACACTGACAGACGTCTGTAGGTCCGACGCAACAAAACTCCATGGAATTGTCGATGGAGTCTCGTACTGTTTCGATTGGCGCTCTCACCAAAGTCTTGTGGCGCTCTCACCAAACACAGAGGTTGGATTGCAGCGTAGTCTTCGGCGCGCTGCGTCACGCGCAGTGTGACGACGCGTTCGTCACGGCTCGGTAACGGTTGCTTGGTCGCTCCCGTCCGCGCCTCGTCAATACACGCTGTTGTGGGCGTGCAGAAGCCATTTGGCTCCATAAAGCGTCAACTAGGAAAGGACAAGGACTGATTCATGAAGAAGCACATTCGGCCGGATCGCTCATCCGTCGCGGTGGACGCGTTCGTAAAACGATCGCTGCGGTCGGCACGTATGCGTGCTGGCCTTCGCACTAGCGCGGTGACAGTAGGTCTCGCACTCAGCATCGGCTCATCAGCCGCTGCATGGAGCGAGGAAACAGAAAGAGCAGACGACGTACAGCTCCTTGAAGAAATCGTCGTTACCGCACAGTTCCGCGAGCAGGGCCTGCAATCGACGCCTGTCGCCATCACCGCCGTCAACGGTGCACAGCTCGAACAGAAGAGCCTGTCGACCGTAACGGACCTCAATGCACTTGCTCCGAACCTCACGGCCGCCAAGGGCACCAACACGAACGGCCCTTCGGCACAGCTGTTTATCCGTGGCGTTGGCCAGAGTGACGGCCACCCTGGCCTGGAGCCGGGTGTCGGCCTGTACGTGGACGACGTATATCGCGGATTGCTGCTGGGTACCGACCTCGACCTGACTGATATCGACCGCGTCGAAGTCCTCCGCGGACCGCAGGGAACCCTGTCAGGCAAGAACTCACTGGGTGGCTCGCTGAAGCTGTTCTCGAAGAAGCCCAGCGATCAGACCGATGGCTACCTGCAGGCCACTTACGGCGACTTCAACCGCATAGAGATGCGCGGCGGCGGAAACTTCACGCTGATTCCGGACACTCTCTACGCACGTATCTCCGGTGCCTCCAAGCAAGTCGACGGCTACATGGATCGCCTCGACTACTTCTGCCTGCATCCCACCACCAGCCCGGTGAACACGCAGATCCCGGTTAACAAGGGCTGCAAGCTCGGTACCGAGGGCGGCATCGACGTCCATACGGTACGCGTGGCTCTGCGCTGGATTGCCAGCGACAGCATTGAAAACAACCTGATGGCGGATGCAACCCGGGACCGCTCCGAGGTTCCGGCTCAGAAGCTGATTTCTTCGACCAATACCCAGGTCACTCAGAACGGCCCGTTGGTTCCGGGCGGCGGCGCCCAGTTCATCACGGGCGCGCGCGACTACACCACCTATGCCACGTTTGTGCAGCCGGGCTTTACCGACCCCGCCCGCTTGAATGGCCAGCCGGGAGCCGGCGTTCATGGCGCGACGGCACTCAACCCGATCGATCCCATCAGTGCCTGGGGCTTGTCGGACAACCTCAGCTGGAAGATCGCCGAGCAGTACACACTGACCTCGATTACGGGCTATCGCCACTACATCGGCCAATACTCGATTCAGGTCGGCGGCTCGCCCTACCCCGCGCAATTGCTGAATGACACCTGGTCACATCGGCAGTTCACGGAAGAGCTGCGCTTGAACGGTACTTCGTTCGGCAAGTTGGACTGGACCGTGGGCGGTTACTACTACGACCAGCTCGCCTACTTCGGCGGCCTGAAGCTGCTCAACCCCGGCGCACAGACCCCGCCTGCGGCGACTGCCCCGCCGGGCACGCTGCCCGCCTCGAACGAAACGATCTTCACCGGCAGCGATCCCATTCCGTCCAAGAGCAAGTCGGGATTCGCGCATGGTGTTTACCGCCTGACAGACGCGCTGAGCATAATCGGCGGCGTTCGTTATACGAAGGAAGACAAAACCTACACCTTCCAGCGGCTCAACCCGTATGGCAATGGGACGACCGCCAGCTACAACCCGGTGGGAGCGCTCAACGGTTCGACCAAGACGTACTCGGGTAGCCATATGGACTATCGCGCAGGCGTCGAGTACCAGTGGACTGAGAGCCTGATGACCTACGTTCAGTGGTCCACCGGATTCCGCGGCGGTGGCGTGAACCCCCGGCCGTTCATCGTGGCTGAAGAAACCACGTTCAAGACGGAGACCGAACAGGCGAGTGAAGTTGGCTTGAAGAGCGACTTCTTCGACCACCACGTCCGTATCAACGCGGCAGGGTTCTTCAACCAGTACAACGACATCGTGTTCGTGAACACGGCGCCGTTGGTGATCGGTGGAGTCTCCAACCCGAACTCCACGCCCATCAACGTCGGCAAGGCGCACATCTACGGAGCAGAGCTGGAAATCGAGGCCCGGCCGTTCGGCGGCCTGCAGATCGATGCGTCCGCCGGCTATCAGAAGTTCAAGCTGACGGAGCTGAACCAGGGCGTGGGCGTTCTGATTCCAAACGTGTCGCTCAGCACGAATGAGCCTTACGCACCGGATCGCCAGATCAACGTGGGCGTTCAGTACGTGTTCCAGCTCGGTTCGGCAGGCAGCATCACACCGCGCTTCGACGGCAACTACCAGTCGAAGTTCTTCACGGACATCCAGAACAACCAGCTGGGCCTGGTGGCCGGCCGCACGCTCATGAACGGCCGCATCACCTGGAGGTCAGGATCGCAGGATTGGGAAACCGCCGCCGGTGCTACCAACCTGACCAACAAGTTCTACTACATCAACAAGGTGTTCGGCGCGGCACCGACCAACATCACGGAAGGCCAGCCCGGCGCTCCGCGTCAGTGGTTCGTGACCGTCAAGCGTAACTTCTAAGGTACGTAGCACAGCACTTCTCGAGTGCGAGGGCCCTCATGTGAATGAGGGCCCTTTTCTTTTGGGGCGCCTGCATGGCCGCCGATCGGCGCCCCGCCGCCTAGGTACCGCTTGCGCATGGGCCCCTCGGCCACCCGTTCGGCCCTCCCCAACGCGTACCCATTCGGGGAGTGCCGCCCCCGACGGCGCTGGGCCAGTCTGGTCCCAACGTAAGACTTCGTGGGACTGTCAGTCATGTCGGCAAATTCAGTGTTGAAGCAGGTTTCGAACGAGCGCGCGGCGCTCGTCCAAAGCGCCCTCCCCGCGGCCGTGGCAATCATCGTCGGCCGTCGGCGCGTCCTCTCTGGAATCCGCTGGCGTGGCGATCTCATTGTCACCGCCGCTGAAGCGATCGAGGGCGCCGACCATGTCGACGTGCGGCTGGACGCCGACAATGACGTCGCGGCGGAAGTCATCGCGACAGACCTGACAACGGATATTGCGGTGGTGCGAATTGCCAGTTCCCCGGATGCCGGTACCGTGCCCACACCCCTCGCATCCACCGTCCGCGTGGGTGAAACGGTTGCCCTCGTCGGCCGCAATCTGCGCGGCCCAGCCGCCGCCTGGGGCGGCATCCAATTGGCCGGTCCCGCCTGGAATTCCCGCCGCGGTGGAAAAATCGACCAGCGCATCGAATTGGACATCGGATTCGACCCCTCCTTTGAAGGGGGTGCGGTCATCGACCTCGACGGCAACATCGTCGCCATGGCCGTCTCCGGCCCCTACCACCGCGTCCTCGGCATCCCAACTGCGACGATCGAAGCGGTGGTTGCCAAGGTGGAGAAATTCGGCCACTTGCCGAAACCGTATATCGGGATTCGCTTACAACCCCTATGGCTCGACGACGACACCCGCTCGAAGCTCGGTCGCAAATCGCGAGGTATAGCAGCCGTCGGTGGGGTTGACGCTGGTTCGCCCGCTGCCGAAGCACACATTGAGTTGGGCGACCTGTTACTCACGTTGGACGGCGAACCGGCCGAGAGCGTGAACACCCTGGCCCAGCGAATCGCCGGCACGAGCCCTGGGCAAACCATTGCTCTCGAAGTGCTGCGTGGCGGTAAACCACTGACCATCAACGTCCAGATCGGCGAGCGGCCTCGGCACTGAGCATCGCAGGTGCGCGTCGTCGACACGTCACACTGCCATGCGTCCCCCTTGCCACGCGGGCCACGTGGGCCACACGGGTCCGGCGGGCCACGCGCGACCCGCGAGGGGCACCCCTACCAAAGGAGAGAGCGTTCTCCACCCCAACCAGGCTCAACGCTTGCGGAATCGTTAGATCGCCCCAAGCGTGGGACCGTGAGCGCAATTCTCGCTACCGCCGACGAACAATTCCGCAATCGCGTCCTGGAGCGACTGCTGGCGGCTGGATATGACGACCTGGAGGTCGCAGAGTTGCCTGCCGCATTGGCAGACCTTCTCCGGGAGTCACAACAACCCCTGGTGGTAGTTGGCGGCACCTGGCCAGCGCCACAACCCTTTCTTCGCATCGCCGTGAACGCCGGTGCATTGCCCCTGGTGCTGCTGGACTCCAGCGCCCTTGAAGCAGAAGGGGAAGCCCTGGCCATGGGCGCGCGCGGGGCACTTCAGTCGGATATTCCCACGTCGTCGCTCGCCGCAGCGCTAGCCGCTGTCGATGCCGGCCTATTGGTGTTGGAGCCAAGCGCTCGGGCACTACTACTGTCGGCGAATCGGGATCTGTCGCCGAATCGGGATCGTGAACCCGAGCCGGTAGTGGCTCGGCTTCGGCCGGTCGACGGCTCGGAGCCACGCCGCAGCGGCCGCCCGCTCACGGCCCGCGAGCGCGAGATCCTCGCGCTGGTTGCAAGCGGCACTTCAAACAAAGGTATCGCGCGGGCACTCTCGGTGTCGGCCAACACCGTAAAGTTTCACCTCGCCGCCGTGTTTGACAAGCTCAACGCGGCGACGCGCGCCGAGGCGGTTGCGGAAGCGATCCGCCGCGGCGAGTTGTCGCTGTAGTTAGCTGGCCGCGTCCCTTACTCCATGTCGGGGTACGGTCCCTTGCCCTCTTCGGCAATGAACCTGTCCACACGTGCCGCCAGCACCGGCATCGGCACCGACCCCAGTTCCAACACCATGTCGTGAAACGCGCGGATGTTGAATTTCGGCCCCAGCGCGTGCTCCGCCTTGTCCCGCGCCTGCACGATCTGCCGCTCCCCGAGGTAGTACGAGAGCGCCTGGCCAGGCCAGGCGATGTACCGATCCACCTCGGTCTCGATCTCATGGTCCGGCAACGCCGTATAGTCATGGAGATAAGCGATCGCCTTATCGCGCGTCCAACCCTGAGAGTGCACGCCCGTATCGACAACGAGGCGCGCGGCGCGCCAGATCTGGTAGCCGAGCATCCCGAAACGATCATACGGCGTTTCATACATGTTCATCTCGAGCCCCAAGCGTTCGCAATACAACGCCCAGCCTTCTCCAAACGCCGAAATATATGTGTGCTGACGGAACTCCGGTTGATTCTTATGCTCCTGGGCAATCGGCATCTGGAAAGCATGACCCGGCGCCGACTCGTGCAACGTCAATGCAGTCAGGTTGTACAACGGCCGGCTGGGCAGGTTGTATGTATTGAGCAGATACACGCCCGGCCCACCGCGACCAGCCGTGTAGAACGGCGCCAGGTCATCGGGCACCGGCTGAATGGCAAAGCGCGCACGTGGCAGGTAGCCGAAGAACAGCGACGACTTGGCATCGAATTTCTTCGCTATCCATGACGCACGCATCAACAATTCGTCGGCGCTCTTGGCGTAGAACCGCGGATCGGAGCGCAGAAACTGCAGGAATGCCGGAAAATCACCCTTGAATCCGGTCTCCTGCATGACGGCCAACATCTCGTTGTGCAGTCGCGCGACTTCCGCTTCGCCCAGTGAATGGATGTCGGCCGGATCCATGTCCAACGTGGTGAATTCGCGGATCTTGGCGCGGTAGAAGTTGGCGCCGTCCGGCAGATCCTTGGAGGCTATTGTCGTGCGGCAGCCCGGCACATACTCGGTCCGCATGAACTTCAACAGCTCCACATAGACCGGTTGGATGACATCCTTGATGGTGGCAACCGCCTCCGCTCGCGGATTCGCCTGGTCTGTCGCCGGCACACCCGGCATTTCCTTGAAAGGCGTGTAGAACAGGCTCGCTTCCGGCGTTGCATCGGTGACGGCGGTGAGGGACGCGTCACGGCCCTCCATTGTCACTTTGGGCGGCGTGAATCCCCGTTTCAGACCGGCCCGCATCTCATCCATCTGCTCATGGAAATAGCGGGGGACGTCGCGCATCTGGCTCAGCCAGTTCTTGTAGTCCTGCAACGTGCGGAACGGTCGACGCGCTGTGTAACCGAGGTCGGTCCAGAAGGTGGTATCGGAATTGGCGGGCATTTCGAAATCGCGAAACCGCTGGTTTGCGATCAGGACCTGGATCTGCGGCCGATAGACGTCGTAGTTGATCTGCTCTTCGGGCGAGAGCTCCGCGCGTGGGATGGCATCAAGTTTGGTCAGCAAATCTTCCCAATACTTGAGCCTCGCGTCCTGTGCCGCCGGATCGACCTTCGGCAGATGATCCGCGACGGGCTTTTGCGAGTCCTCGCCCGCGGCCAGTTGCTCGTCGCGCCATTTCCATTCGGCCTTGTACAGCGCCTGGAAACGAGCGTTGGCATCCTCCTTGCCGGCCTTGCAGCCACCAATGACTGCAATCGCAGCTCCCATCAGAGCCATCAAGACGATTGTCTTTCGCATGATTTTCCGCACCCAGGTCTCCCCGAAAGGGTGCAGGATACTTTATACGAGCGCGCAGCTCACAACCGATTGTCGTCGCGTTGGTCCTTCAGAAAGGGACGATCGATGTGTTGCGCGTACAGATCGATATCCCCGGAAGTGACACCGCATTGCGTGAAATGATCCTTCCAGCCATCCACCACACGGACTACCGCGCGCATCTCCTTGATCGCTTCGTCCTTGGTCAAAGAGAACAAGCGGGACATGGACAGTGCATTGACCAGCGTCGCATCCGCTTCCGCTTCACCAACGCGCATCTGTTGAAAACCGAGCGCCTGGCCGGACGGCAGTACGTCATACGCCGGTGAGAGCTCATACTGTTGGGCGTCGGTCACGAGCAGAGCATGGTTTTTTTCGTGGTCGTCCGTGTTGTCGATCAGGATGTTGAAAACCATTCTGCGGAACAACTCCCGCATGTGAGCAACATACACGTCCGCCTCGACCACACCCTTACGGCGCAGGAGTTGCGCCAACTCGGGATAGCCGAACCCTTCCGCCGCCGCCTGCAGGGCAACCCGGGCCGATAAACTGTGGAGACGCCGACCGCCGGAGCGATCGAAGCGCTTGATTGCGACCGCATGACCATGAATGAGCCGCACCGGCATCGTTTCCGCGACGCGGATTGCCGCCTTCCGCGCCAAGGTCATGGCCGCATGCTCGATCAATGGCGTATCAGCGGGATCCCCGTCGGCGAACTTGATTACCCATTGTTCGCCACCGATGTTGACCAGCGCTTTGGGTCGCGCGCCGCCCATCGTTGCGCCAGGCGAGATCAGCCGTTCCTGTGCCTGTGGCACAGCCTCGTTGTTTTGGACCTTCTGGATCAGTTCCTGGATCTCGTCGGCATCGGCTAGCGCAGGCAAGGGGCCGAGACGTCGCGGCAGGTACTCCGTCGCAGACGTGGACACACCCAGCGCACCAAATCGATCGTCGCCGGCGAAGAACAGGTACTCGAGCAATGAGAGGCGCTTCGGCTTGTCGATGAAGCGAATGACTCGCTCACCCCATCTGTCAGGCCGCGCATCGTCAACGGCTCCCGCGGCCGTGCCTCGCTCTGTTGGCAAGAACTCCTGCCCAATGAGGGGGAGGTCCTCGCTGAGCGGAAAGCCGTTCTGCAGCCAGCTGTCCAAATACTTCAGCGATGCGCCTTGCGTGGACCGCACGAGATTGAGCGTGCCGATGGGCACGGGCTGAGACGGGTTCGTCAGGAGCCATAGATAGAGGATGTCGGTTGGCTGGTAGCCGCTACCGCTACTCATGCGTAGCCTTCTTACGGCCGAGCCGTGCCTCCGCAGACGCCGCGGTCCGGACCGCTCGACGCTGCACGGCTTCGCGCACGTCAGTCTCAAGCGCGCCCCGATCGTCGCCCGGCGCGGCAAGCCCTGGGAGCGCGCTGACGCGCCCCATCAACCAAAGAGCCGTGGCATAGATACCCGCCCCTACGCCAGGATCTCCGCGTTCGAGCCGGATCAGCGTCGGCACGGATACGCCCAGGCGCTTTGCCCACGCACGCTGCGACTCCCGCCGGCGAACCCTCGCAATAGCGAGGTTTTCTCCGAGGGCGCGGAGCGCTTGGGCAGCCGCCGGTGGCATCACCTGAAGGGCCTGGGGACTCTTTGGCATAACAAAGAGTTTATCAATCAGCCCGATTTGGTCAAGTCTATATTACCAAAATGAGGCACCGGAGGCTTAGACCCGCTCCGCGGGCCCGGCCAGGGCCAGGGCGCGGGCCCGCCGGCTGGGGCAACCACCCCAGTTTAGGCACGCGGAGCCGCCCGGCTGGCGCTGCTCCCGCACAGGGCCGCGGGACCGCCTGGCTGGCAACCGCTCCCATTCAGGGCCGCGGCGTACCCCACTGCTGATTCAACGCCACGCCACCGAGAATCAGCGCCCCTGCGACGGCCATCGTCAACGTCAGCGGCTCTCCCAGCGCAAGCCACGCCCAAAGCACGCCGAACAACGGAACGAGGTACGTCACCGTCGAAGCACGCGGAGCGCCGATACGGTTGATGAGCCGGTAATAGATCGCGAACGCGATCCCTGTGCACAGTACGCCCAGCAGCACGGCGCATACCCAGGATATCGCCGGAATTGGCGTCGACGGCCATGTCGCGATCGCCAAAGGCAAAGTGAACACTGCCGCACATGTCAAAGTCGCTGCCGCAACAGCGCCTGCGGGAAGACCAACCAACTGGCGGCGAATCAGGTTTCCACCAAATCCGTAGAGCAGAGCAGCGCCAGTTCCTGCCAACGCGGCCGGCCACACACTGACGCCGCCCATTTTCCCGCTGGCGAGAACAGCAACTCCCAAGAACCCAGCCAGCAAACCCATCGTCCGACGCGCGCTGATCGCTTCGCCGTAGAAGATCAGCGCGATAAGCGCCGTAAACATTACTGCCGTTGCGTTCGCAATTGCACCAACGCCAGCAGGAGCCCGTTGGGCTGCCCAAGCAAACAACACAAACGGAATCGCAGAGTTGATTGCACCGATACCCGCGAGCCGAACCCACAGGCGTGGGTTGAACTGTGCCCGCGCGCGCCACAGCAGAGGCAGCAGTACAACCGCCCCCAGAAGCAGTCGCACCTCCACGATGGCGAAGGCACCGAAGTCATGCGCAGCAACGCGCATAAAGAGGAACGAGGCCCCCCAGATCGCGCCGAGAATCGTCAGCTCGAGAGGCGTCAGCCATGCGCTGGCCGTCGAGGGCACAGCACCACTGGATCCCGCCGCCCCAACCGTTGCCGCCGGTACACTGGACATGATGAAGCTCATTTGTCGGTCAAGTTTTCCGGACAGCAATTTTCCCGGTTTACGCTGCCCGAGCAAGAGCATACTGCTATCGCCAGCCACAAATTTAATTTGTGGCTCCGTCGGAATGGGTAGCCACTCTTCACCCGAAGGATTCCGCAGAGCAACCAATGACTCTCCGCCCCACCGCGCTCCCAGCCTTTGGTGTCTTTGCGGTCGCCGCAAGACATCAGAATTTTGCGAATGCCGCCGAGGAACTGGGACTGACGGCCAGCGCCGTCAGTCATCACGTCCGCGGTCTCGAAGCGACGCTTGGCGTCAAACTGTTCCAGCGCCACGCGCGTGGTGTGGTGCTCACTGACGAAGGACGCTCTCTCGCGGACGCTGCCACGACCGCGTTGTCGGACATCGACGCTGTCGCGATAGCACTGAACAGTGGCGCCCGAAACTCCACTCGCGTACGTATCGCAGCGCTGCATTCCCTCACCTATTGTTGGCTGCTTCCGCGCTTGCCGCGCTTCGTCGAAGCGCACCCCCACATTCGATTGAGCTTTGAGACAGGAACTGCAATTACGCGTTTCGATCACACCGGCCCCGACTTGGCGATCCGCCACGGAGCCGGAATCTGGCCGGGACTAACGTCGAACTTCATCATGGACGAGTACCTTTTCCCGGCGGCTCCATCCACGTTGCGTGGACTGAAGGGCATCACCGAAGCAGCGCACGTTGCTGCATTACCTTTGGTGACAGACCTTGCCCATCAAAGTTGGCGTGAGTGGTTCCGCGCCGCCGGCGTCCTGGGTGTGCGTCTACCCGAGATGCATAGTTTCACGGACTCAACCGACGCCATGCAGGCGGCAATACTCGGGTTTGGAGTGATATTGGCCCGCTCGCGCATCGTCGAGCCGTACATTCGCGACGGTAGGTTGGTGCGTCTGCCCGGACCGGCTGTCAAAGCACGTTACGGATACTATGCGGTGTACCCGTCACACAAACGTCCGACAACCGCGATCGCCAGCTTCCTCGAATGGCTGCGCCATGAAGTAGCCAGGGAGTCCAACGAACTTCCGACTGTATTCAAAGCCCCGCAATAGCAGCGAGAGCATTGATATTCAGACAGCCTTCCAGGACCGCAGCAATCTCGTCCAGCGCGGCGTCCACACGAGTCGCATGATCAATCTGGCTCGGTGCAGCGCCGATGGACGCGACGAGCGCGGCTCGGGCAGCCGTCGCACCGAATAGCCCATGGACGTAGCAGCCGGCGATACGTCCGTCTGCGGACACAGCACCGTCAGTTAACCCGTCGCTGAACCGGAGAAACGGTCGCCCCACGGCCCCACCCGTGGTGACACCAACATGCATCTCGTACCCCGCGAACGACGCCAGCATCGCGTCCGCCGCCCCGCCATCACCGCACGCGCCCAACGCCCCAGCCACGTCACCACGCAACTCAACCCCAACCAACACGCCCGCCACCTCCCGCAGCGTCTTATCCCCCGTCATCACCGTTTCAACATCAAGCAACCCCAGTCCCTGAACGGTACGCGGTGGTCCTTCAATACCGTCCGGATCGCTAATGGTGCGCCCGAGCATCTGATAGCCACCGCAAATGCCAAGCACCCTTCCACCGTGGCGCACGTGGGCCAGCACATCGATATCCCACCCCTGAGCGCGCATGAATTCCATGTCCGCGATGGTCGACTTGGTCCCCGGAATCACAATCATCGCTGCGTCGGTAGGAATGGGCCGCCCCGGAGGTACAAACACCAGCTCAACGTTCGGCTCTTCCCGCAATGGATCAAAGTCGTCGAAATTCGCGATGCGCGAGAGCTGCGGCACGGCGATCCTCACTCGCGAATGCGCGGATCGCGCTGCATGAAGAGCCTCCAACTGCATGCCGTCCTCGGACGGTAGTCGGCTAGCGGCACGAAGCCACGGCACGACGCCAATCGATTGCCATCCTGTGTACTCAGTAATATGGCGTACGCCATCTTCAAACAACTGTGGATTGCCACGAAACTTGTTAACAATGAAGCCACGGATCATCGCGCGATCACCAGCGTCCAAAACGACGTGTGCACCAACGAGCGATGCAATGACATGTCCGCGGTTGATGTCGCCTACAAGCACAACCGGTAGATCCAAGGCCCGCGCCAATCCCATGTTGGCGATATCGTTCTTGCGTAGATTGGTTTCCGCCGGGCTCCCTGCGCCCTCCACAATCATCAACTGTGCTTCCTCGGCAAGGCGTCGATAGCTCTCGATCGCTACGTCGAGCAGAGCGCGTTTGTCTCTGCCATGTGCACTAGCATCCATGGTGCCAGCCATCTTGCCGCGCACGATCAATTGCGCACCCACGTCGCTCTGTGGTTTCAACAGCACGGGATTCATATCAACCGTTGGCAGAGTTCGACATGCCTGTGCCTGAAGGGCCTGCGCACGCCCGATCTCGCCACCGCCCGGAGTGACGGCGGCATTGTTCGACATGTTTTGTGATTTGAACGGGCGTACGACGATGCCGCGGTTGGTAAACAATCGGCACAATCCGGCGACAAGGACGGATTTACCAACGTCGGATCCACAGCCTTGGATCATCAAGGCAGCCATGGCACCTGCCAGTCACGCGACAACACGCCCAATGCGGCAATGATGAGCCACATCAGCGCACAAGCGATTACATATATACGCAAACCGCGTCCCAACTCTGCAACTCCTGGAACAGGACCGGATCCAAACACAGGCCGCTCGTGTACAACTCCATCATACGTCGCAGGGCCCCCAAGCCGGACGCGAAGTGCACCAGCCATTGCCGCCTCAGGCCAGCCGGCGTTCGGGGAGGCGTGCTTGGACGCGTCGCTGAACATCACCCCAAAACCGCCAAACCCGGCAATAGCCAGGAGCGCCCCAGCGATACGCGCCGGAATGAGATTGGCAACATCGTCAGCGCGAGCCGCCGCCCATCCGAACGCGCGCCACTGCTCCTCTTTGTGCCCAATGAGGCTGTCGGCCGTGTTCAGCACCTTGTAGGCAAACAGACCGGGCAGCCCCGCAATCAGAAACCAAAACGCCGGGGCGACAATACCGTCATTGAAGCTCTCAGCGAGGCTTTCCAGTGCTGCTGCGGAAACACCGCCAGCGTCCAACTGTCGGGTATCGCGTCCGACAATCATGGATACGCGCTCGCGAGACTTCTGCAAGTCACCAGCGCGCAGCGAAACGAGGACGCTATTGACGTGCTCAAAGAGACTGCGCTGCGCCAACCCGACAGTGCCAACGATTGCCACGACGGCCATCGCAACGACCTGCGCCGCAAGCGCACCGCCCGCGGCCGCCGCAACGCCGGCGCCAACAGCCCCACCGCCACCGCCGGCCAACGCCGCTCCGCCCACGCCGCCGACGGCAACGACCCCAGCCGCTGCCTCAACCCCCCACTGAATAACCACCCCCAACCCCACAGCGGCCCCCACCACCAGAACAACCGCAAGCACCCCCAACCCCCGCCGCACCCCAAACGAGTACCGCGGCCTGTTCCACATCCGCTCGAGCGCGCCGATAGCATTCCCAACCCACACCACCGGATGTGGAATACGCGCATGCAACGCCGCCGGATACCCAACAACCGCTTCGACAGCAAGCGACGCCAACACAATCCAAGGCTCAAACACACCGGCACTCCGCACGGGCGCGCTCAGTGGCGCGGGCGTGCAGCGGGCCACTCGCGCACTGGCACCGGCCGCGCACAAGAACGCCCATCATAAACCCGCCACCGCCTCACCCAACCGCCGCCAGGCTTCCGCCGTTCCCGGCAACCCAAACCGCAGCAAAGCGGCGTCATGTTGAAATGGCCGCGTCAATATCCCCGCCGCCGCCAGCTTCTCAAACCTCACCGGCACATCCTCCGCCCTGACCAACCGATACAGCGCCGTCCCCCCAACAACCTGAAACCCGTGCCGTCCGAGCAACCCATCGAGCCGACGAGCCGTCGTAACAAGCTGAGCGCGCATCCGGTCGGCCCACCCCCGGTCGGCATACGCCGCCAACCCCGCCGCCAGCGCATCGACCGACACCGGCCAATCACCAATGACTCCGCGAATACGCGCCACGACCTCGGGCGCCCCCACCACAAATCCCAATCGCAGCCCCGCCAGCCCATAAAACTTCCCGAACGAGCGCAGCACCACCAACCACGGCGCCGCGGCAGTCCCCGCGATGTCAGCAACACTGGCCTCGGGAGTCACCTCCGCGAACGCTTCATCGACAACCAACACACCGCCGCGCGCGACGACAGAATCGTGGAGTTGGCGCAAGCGCTCACGTCCGACTATGCGACCGTCGGGATTGTTGGGATTGACGATGATGAGCGCAGTGCGATCCGTAATGGAGCTTTCCAACTCGGAATCCGCAACCACTCGCGAAGGCACACCGGCACGCGCCCACCCGTCGCAGTGCGACCCGTAGGTAGGACCTGCGACCAGGGCCAGCTTCTGCCCGAGGACATACGGCAGCAGTCGCAACGCCGGCTCAGTGCCGCCGGTTGCCACCACCCGCTGCGGATCACCGACACCGAAAGCGCCGGCCGCCACGGCCTCGAGCCTGCTCAACTCGCCCACATCGGGTAACCGATTGAGTGTCACGCCCCGCGCCCTGGGGGCGGGATACGACTTCGGATTGATACCCGTGGACAGATCGATCCACGGTTGCGGTGCCTGTGAATAGAGGGCGCGGGCGGCCCCGAGCCGCCCGCCGTGATGGGCGAAGCCTGCAGAAGACGTCATCGAAGAAATCCAGTTATTGGCTGAGAAGGCGATGGATCAATTGGACGCACACGGAGCCTTCGCCCACGGCGGCCGCGACGCGCTTGGCACTGCCGCAGCGCACATCGCCGACGGCGAAGATACCAGGGACGGTAGTTTCGAGGTGAAGAGGCGGGCGCGACAAGGGCCACCCGTCAGGCACGCCATTTTCGACGTGCAGATCCGGGCCGGTCCGCACAAATCCCTTCTCATCCAGCGCCACGCAGCCCTCCAGCCACCCTGTATTGGGCACCGCGCCGGTCATGAGAAAAACATGACGAATGTTATGAGTCTGCGGCTTGCCACCCGGGCCGGTCTGCCAGGTAACCTCCTCCAGGTGCCCCTTCCCGCCCAGCGCCGTGATCTGCGTGTTAACGCGCAACGTGATGTTCGCAGCTTCTTCGATTCTGCGAATGAGATATCGCGACATGGTCTCGGACAGCCCACCGGAGCGGACGAGCAGTTGTACGCGCCGGCCGTTGTGAGAAAGGTACACAGCCGCCTGACCCGCGGAGTTGCCACCACCGACAATGACAACCTCATCATCACCGCACAGCTTCTTTTCGACCGCGGTCGCGGCGTAATAAACACCAACACCCAGGTAATCCGCGAGGTTGGCGATTTCCAGCTTGCGGTACTCGGCTCCGGAAGCAATGATGACAGTGCGACTCCTCACGGTGTGGCCATCGGACAACTCGATCCGAAACGGCTTGTGATCACAACTCAACCGCACCGCATTCGTTGCGATGGTCACTTCCGCGCCGAACTTCTGCGCCTGCACCAGCGCGCGCCCGGCGAGCGCCAGGCCGGAGATGCCGGTTGGAAATCCCAGGTAGTTCTCGATGCGCGAGCTCGACCCCGCCTGGCCGCCAGGAGCAACCGTTTCAATCACCAGGACGTCCAATCCTTCGGAAGCCGCATAGACCGCCGCGGCCAGCCCTGCGGGCCCCGCCCCGATCACCACCACATCCCGGACCTTCGTATCATCCAACTCCGGATTCATTCCCAGGCACGCGGCCACTTCCGAGTTGCTGGGATTCTTGAGAACCACCTCGCCACGACATAGCACCACCGGCAGATCCGCGGTGCTGAGGTTGAATCCCTGCAGAAACGCCTGCGCCTCCTCATCGCTATCAACGTCCCGGAGGAAGAAGGGATAGGTGTTACGTGTCAGAAACTGCACCAGCCGAACCGTGCCGGATGAGCGCATGGAGCCGACCAGGATGACATCACCCTGCTCCTCAGATGCGATCAGACCCATGCGACGCAAAATAAAAGCGCGCATGAAGATCTCCATGATCTCCGGGTCGGTCTGCACTATGGTGCGCAACTCCGAGTCACCGATCGCCAGGATCTCGCCCGCCTCGCGCACCCGCACGCGCGCGAATCCTCCAAGCCCGCGCAGCGTGCTCATCTCGCCGGTGAAGTCGCCGGCCACCTCTACGGTGATCGGAGTCTCGCCTTGCGGGCCGGGGCGTACGATCTCCAGCGACCCGGACAGCACCACATGCAGATCCCGATGACTTTCACCCGCTTCCGACAACACTTGCCCTGTTGTGGTGCGGATTCGACGACCATGGGGCGTGAGCCGCGCGATCTGTTGCGCGGTCAGCTTGGGAAACATCTGCTCCCGCCGGGACTCGAGCAAGCTCGCCATCGCGCCGGTCTATTTTTTGTGGTGATGCACGGCGGCTTCGACCGCATCGAACAAGGCGCGGATGCCGTAGGACACATCCTGCAGCCGGCCGTTTATGAAGAACCCCGGCGTCCCGCGGACTCCGCTGCGATGCGCGCCGGCGATGTGCTCGCGGATCCTCTGCAGGTAGACCTGGTCATCCATCTCAGCCGTATAACGCGCCATGTCCAGCTGCAAACGTTCGGCATACGAATGCAACTGATTTAATTTCAAGTGCTCCTGGTTGGCGAACAGCAGATCGTGCATCTGCCAGAACTTTCCCTGGCCGCCCGCACATTCGGCTGCCAACGCCGCACCGAGCGCATGCGGATGCACCTCCTCCAGGGGGAAGTGGCGAAAAACCACCTGTACGTGGCCGGCGAAGCGTTCAAGCAGGAGCTTGACTGCCGGGGCGGCCTGTTTGCAGTTGGGACACTCGAAATCGCCGTACTCAACGACCGTGACGGGGGCATGGGCGGCGCCGCTGACATGATCGGCCGGCTCCACGGGAACGGCCAGATCGAACACTCGCTGTTGGTTCATAAGTTTTCTCTCAATATAGCCAACTCGTCCGTGGGTCAACTGGCCGGTTGGGCGGCGGGCGGAGCAGACACCTGCACCGCTTCCGGTGGTACAGTCACCGCGCGTACGAGGCTTGCGGAACTGGGAGCTTAAAGAAGATGAACGCCCCGCTGAAGCGCATCACGATACTCCTTTCAATGTTGGGCCTGTTGGCGTTCGAGGGTTGCGGCAAGGCACCCCCGCCGACGCCCGGGCCACCCGAAGTGGGGGTGGCGAAGGTTATCAGCAAGCGCATCCAGGATTGGGATGAGTATACGGGGCGCTTCCAGGCGGTCGACACCGTCGAGGTGCGCCCGCGCGCTTCCGGTTACGTGGACCAGGTGCTGTTCAATGAAGGACAGTTCGTCAAGAAGGACGACGCCCTCGTCATCATCGATCCGCGCCCCTACCAGGCGGACTATGACCGCGCCAAGGCGGGCCTCGAGCTGGCCAAGTCGCAACACGAGCTGGCGAGCCTCGAGGCGGCGCGTGTACAAAAACTGAAGGATTCCGGCGCGGTCTCGCGCGAAGAGCTCGATGAGCGCCTGAGCAACCTCAACCAGCAGCAGGCCAGCGTCTCCGGGGCCAAGGCAGCTCTCGACAACGCCGCCCTCATGCTGTCATTCACCAAGGTCCGTGCGCCCTTCGCCGGACGCGCGAGCCGGGCAGAAGTCACCCGCGGCAACCTCGTCACCGGCGGCAACAACGGCGGCACATTGTTGACGACCATTGTCTCGGTCGATCCGATCTATGTGTACTTCGAAGGCGACGAGAACGCCTACCTGCGCTACAACCAGTTGGCTCGTGAAGGCGAGCGCCCCAGCTCCCGTGATGCCAAGAATCCGGTGCGTGTGGGCCTTTCCAACGAACAGGGGTTTCCGCACGAAGGCTACATGGACTTCGTTGACAACCAGCTCGATGTGCACACCGGCACGATCCGTGCGCGTGCGGTCCTGGAGAACAAGCAGGGGTTATTTACACCCGGGATGTTCGCGCGCGTGCAGTTGCTGGGGAGCGCCGAATACAATGCCATCCTCATAGAGGACCGCGCGGTCGGCACGGACCAGAGCCAGAGTTTCGTTCTGGTACTCGGCGCCGACAACAAGCTGGAGTATCGCGCCATCCAGGCGGGCCGGATCGTCGATGGCCTGAGAATCGTCCGTAAGGGACTCAAGGCGGACGATGTCATTGTGGTCAGCGGCCTGCAACGGGTCCGACCCGGTGTGCAGGTCAAGCCGAACATGATGACCATGGGTGCACCCGCCGCGGATACCGCCACCGCTGCCACGAAGCCGGACTGAGCGGCCATGAACATCTCATCTTTCTTCATTGACCGGCCGATCTTCGCCGCGGTGGTGTCCATCCTGATTGTGACAGCCGGCCTGGTCGCCATGCCGTTGCTGCCCATCAGCGAATACCCGGAAATCGTACCGCCGACCGTGGTCATCAGTGGCAGCTACCCGGGGGCTTCCCCGAAGACAATCGCTGAAACCGTCATCACACCGCTCGAGCAGCAGATCAACGGCGTCGAGAACGCGATCTACACCAACTCATCCGCCACACCGGATGGCAACTTCGCAATCACGGTCACCTTCAAACTGGGCACCAACCTCGACACCGCCCAGGTGCAGACCCAGAACCGGGTCAGCGTGGCGCAACCGCGTTTGCCGGAGGTGGTGCGCCAGATCGGGCTCGTGACTCAGAAGCGCTCGCCCGATCTGACCATGGTGGTCTTCCTGCGTTCGCCTGACGGCCGTTACGACTCGCTGTACCTGCGCAACTATGCGGTGATCCAGGTCCGCGACGTTCTCGCGCGGCTACCCGGTATGGGTGATGTGCGCGTATTCGGATCGGGCGACTACGCCATGCGCTTGTGGCTCGACCCGGCCAAGATCGCCTCGCGCAACATGACTTCCGATGACGTGTTGAATGCAGTCCGCGAGCAGAACGTACAGGTGGCAGCCGGCCAGATTGGCGGTCAACCGGCGTTGCCCGGCACTGAGTTCGAGTACATCGTCAATGCGCAGGGTCGGCTCGAAACCGAGGCCGAGTTCGCCAACATCATCATCAAAACCAATGCCGACGGCGATGTCGTCTATCTACGCGACGTAGCTCGTGTGGAGTTGGGCCCTGAGTCATACGCGCTGCGCAGCATGCTCGATGCGAAGCCAGCGGTCGGAATCCCCGTCTTCCAGCTTCCGGGTGCCAACGCCCTGCAACTCTCTGCCGCAGTCCGCAAATCGATGGCGGAGCTATCGAAGAGTTTCCCGGAAGGCGTTACCTACGATATCGCGTACGACCCGACGGTATTCGTGCGCAGTTCCATCGAGGCCGTGGTCCACACTCTGTTCGAGGCGGTAATCCTCGTCGTTCTGGTGGTCGTCGTATTTCTGCAAACGTGGCGGGCCAGCGTCGTTCCGTTGGTCGCTGTCCCCGTTGCCATTATCGGCGCCATGGCCGCCCTGCTGCTGCTGGGTTTCTCCATCAACTCCCTGACCCTGTTCGGCCTCGTGCTGGCGACCGGAATCGTGGTCGACGACGCCATTGTCGTGGTGGAAAACGTCGAGCGTAAAATAGAAGACGGGCTGGCTCCACGCGAGGCGGCCCATGCCGCGATGGCCGAGGTCACCCGGCCGATCATCTCCATCATGTTGGTGCTGTGCTCGGTGTTCGTGCCCGTCGCATTCCTCAGCGGCATCACGGGGCAGTTCTATCGCCAGTTCGCGATCACCATTGCCGCCTCGACCATCATCTCGACATTCAACTCCCTGACCCTGTCGCCGGCACTGGCTGCGATACTGCTGCGGCCGCGCCATGCGACGCCGGATGTCTTCCAGCGGCTCATTGACCGCGTGTTGGGCATTCCATTCAAAGGCTTCAATCGCCTGTTTGGCCGACTGTCGAAGGACTATGGCGGGGCGGTCGCGGTGGCTGCACGCCGGCGGCAGCCTATCCTGCTCGTCTTCGTAGTGCTGCTCGGCTGCACGTGGCTGATGTTCAGGATCGTGCCGGGAGGCTTCATTCCCAGCCAGGACAAGCAATACCTGATCGGTGTGGTGCAGTTGCCCAATGCGGCCTCCCTCGACAGAACCGAACGCGTCGTCCGCCAGATGTCGCAGATCGCACTGGAAACACCCGGCATCGAGCATGCAATCGGCTTTCCGGGTCTGTCGGCGAACGGCTTCGTCAATCTCGACAACGCGGCCGTCGTTTTCCTCCCCCTGACCGACTTCGACAAACGCACGACCAAGGCGCTGTCTGCTCCGGTGCTGGCGCAAACCCTGATCAAAAAGTTCTCGTCCATCGGCGATGCCAACATACTCGTGGTCTCGCCGCCGCCGGTCCAGGGCCTGGGCACCACGGGCGGCTTCAAACTGTACCTGCAGGATCGCGGCGGACGCGGCTACGATGACCTTGCGAAAGTCACCGGCGACATCCTGAATCTCGCCCGCCAGCAGAAGGAATTGTTCGGGCTTGCGACCTACACGACATTCCAGAACGGGGTGCCGCAACTGTATGCGGACGTCGACCGGACCAAGGCGAAGCGCCAGGGCATCCCCCTGTCCAACATCTTCAGCACCCTGCAGGCGTACCTCGGCTCATCCTACGTCAACGATTTCAACAAGTTCGGCCGTACCTTCCGGGTCTACGCCCAGGCCGAGGCGCAATTCCGGGCGCACCCTGAAGATATCGCCAACCTGAAAACCCGCAATGCCAACGGCGACATGGTCCCGATCGGCTCCATTGCCAACATCAAGTTCGTCACCGGCCCGGATCGCGTGGCCCACTACAACGTCTACCTGGCATCGGATATCAACAGCCAGGCAGCCCCCGGCTACTCCTCCGGGCAGGCGACTTCGGCCATGGAGCGGGTACTGGCCAGCCTGCCCAACGGCTACGGCTTCGAGTGGACCGAGCTCACCTTCCAGCAGAAGTCCGCCGCCAACACCGCGGTGTTGGTATTCCCACTGTGCGTGCTGCTGGTGTTTCTGATTCTGGCTGCGCAGTACGAAAGCTGGTCGTTGCCGCTCGCCATCATTCTCATCGTACCCATGTGTCTGCTGTCCTCCATGATCGGCGTGAAGCTCAGCGGCCTGGACAACAACATCCTGACGCAGATCGGCTTCATCGTGCTGGTGGGCCTTGCCTGCAAGAATGCGATCCTGATCGTGGAATTCGCACGCGAGCGCTATGACCAGGGAATGGGGGTCATCGAGGCGGCCGTCGAAGCGTGTCGCCTGCGCCTGCGCCCGATTCTGATGACCTCGTTTGCGTTCATCATGGGTGTGGTTCCCCTGGTGGTGGCATCAGGGGCCGGAAGCGAAATGCGCCACGCAATGGGCGTCGCCGTGTTCGCCGGCATGTTGGGGGTCACCCTGTTCGGATTGTTCCTCACGCCGGTATTCTTCGTCACCATTGAGAATCTGTTCGGAGCGAGGCACAAACCAGCGGAGCCGCAGAAGGCTACACCTGCCGTGACCGGTCCGGGCTCCACAGGAGCGCAGGAAAATGCGTAAGCGCCTCGTTGTCGGCAGCGCGGTTGTTGGTGCGGGGCTGCTTTGCGCATGCGCCGTCGGACCCAACTATCAACGGCCGGTCACACCCGTGCCGCCCCAATTCGCCAACGTGGGCCAGCCTGGCTTCAATGGCGCGGATGTGGAGGCGAAGTTCTGGACAGTCTTCAAGGATCCCAAGCTCGACCGGCTGGTAAATGACGCACTGGCCGCAAACAAGGACTTGAAGCGAGCGCGCGCCAATCTGCGCGCCTCCCGTGCGGCCCGGCGCCTCGCCGGCTTCGATCTGTTTCCAACCGTCACCGCGGCTGGGACTTATACGCACCAGCGCGAGAGCCGCAACCAGCTTCCCGCGGCCATCAGCCAGGAGCGGACTCTCGATGACGTCGATGTGGGATTCGATGCCGTCTGGGAGTTGGATTTCTTTGGACGAGTCCGGCGTGGAATTCAGGCCGCTCGTGCCGAGGAGCAGGCAGCAGCCGCAGGCCTGCGCGATGCGCAGGTGACCGTCACGGCTGAAGTGGCGCGCAACTATTTCGTGCTGCGTGGACTCCAGGAGCAGCTCGCCGTGGCGGTGGGTAACGCCGACAACCAGACCCAGACCTTGAAACTGACACAGGTGCGCCTGGAAGCCGGCCGCGGCACCGAGTTGGACAGCGCCCGCGCCGAAGCACAGGTCAAAACCACTCTGGCCAGCATACCGCCGTTGGAGTCCTCCATCGCGACGACAATCTATCGGTTGTCGGTGTTGACGGGCCGCCTGCCCGACGCGCTGAGCTCCGAGCTGCAGATTGCGCAGCCCTTGCAACAACTTCCCACGCTCAATGCCGTGAGCGATCCCGCCACTCTGTTACGTCGACGTCCCGACATCCGGGTCGCTGAGCGCAGTCTCGCCGCCTCCACGGCGCGTATCGGCGTCGCGATCGGTGATTTGTTTCCCAAGGTGACCTTCACGGGCTCCATTGGTTACGACGCTGCCACGTTCCGCGGCCTCGGCAAGAGCGGCTCGGACACGTACTCGGTCGGGCCCGGAATCTCCTGGGCTGCGTTGGATCTCGGCCGGGTCAGTGCGCGAATCAAGATTGCGCGCGCGCAGACTGAAGCGGACCTGGCGGCCTATGAGGCCAGCGTGTTGGGCGCGTTGGAAGAAACCGAAGGCGCCCTGATCACCTACGGCCGCTCGCAGAGCCGCCGGGAGTTGCTCACGCAAGCGGCCGCTGCCAGTGAGCGGGCCGCCGAGCTCGCGCGCCAGCGATTCCAGGGTGGACTGACAGACTTCGTCAACGTGTTGGAAGCCGAGCGGGATGCATTGGCCGTTCAGGACAGCCTCGCACAAAGCCACACCCAGACCGCCACGGCGCTGGTCGCCGTCTATAAGGCGCTGGGCGGCGGATGGGTTGACGATGCGGAGGCCCTCTAGGACCGTGCCTGAGGGCTCCTAGGGGAGCGGGATGAATTCCTGATCGTCCATGGACGGCAGTTTCATCCGGCCTGCACGCCAGTCGGCTTTCGCCTGCTCGATGCGCTCCTGCGAGGAGGACACGAAGTTCCACTCAATGAAGCGTTCCCCGACCGGTTCGCCTCCCAACAACATCACAATGGATGAACCCACGGAGGCGAGTCCCGCATCGGTGCCCTTCCCAAACACCAACATCTGACCCGCGTTGAAACGCCGGCCTTCCGACTCGACCGAGCCGGCCGCGACGTAGGCGGCGCGCTCAGAATAACCCTGGGGCAGTTGGACATGGGCGCCATCCTGCAGCGCACAATGGGTATAGAACAGCGGTGAGTGAGTCTTCACAGGCGACCGCAATCCAAAGGCCTCGCCCGCAATCAACCGGCCCCACAGTCCACCTTCCGCAAACGTCGGCAACTCATCATGTCCATGATGAGCGAACACCGGAGTTGTTTCCTCGTCCTGGCCCGGCAACGCAACCCATGACTGGATGCCGTGCAGAGGGCCGCCCACGGCCCGGAGCTTCTCGAAGCGCTCCGAGTGTGTGATCCCACTGCCGGCGGTCATCCAATTCACTTCACCCGGCTGAATGGCTTCCTGCGAGCCCACACTGTCCCGATGCATGATCTCGCCTTCGAACAGGTACGTGACCGTTGAAAGACCGATATGCGGGTGCGGGCGGACATCCACCGAGCGGGGCATACCGGGCGCAAATGCCGCTGGCCCGATGTGATCGAAGAAAATGAACGGCCCCACCATCCGGTGCACGCCGAACGGCAATACCCGCCCGACCTCGAAGCCGCCGAGGTCGCGGCGCCGCTGATCAATGACTCGTTCGAGCATGGCCCAGGAGACTCGGGTAAACGGTGAACGTCAAGGTAGCAAAATCCTGGCCGTGATTGGGAAGCTTCAGACCGGCGTTGGACCAATGGCGGCCGATCAACTCGATGGCGTAACCCGGCTTGGGCGTCAGCCGCAAGCCGAACTGCTCGGAAAAGTTCCAACGCGAGGCCGACAACGTATTCTCCTGGGTCTTGTAGGAGGCGCCCAGGCCGATGATCAACCGCCAGTGTGGGTGCCGGAACAGCTCCAGGCGGCGGGTGAGCGAGAATCCCCAGTGGGGTGTTGCAAAGCGCACGTGGCCGTGAAAGGTGGTGTCGAAGAACTCCTGGTTGCCCGTGAAACGGAACGCTCCCAGCTCCCAGCGGTCACGGTCGAAATTCAGGATGACGGGCACAACCAGGCTGTGGGTGGTCTCCCAGAAGTGGTACGTCGCACCGATGCCCAGTTGCAGCTCGCAGGTCGAGCAGAAATCCGCGGCGCGCACCGCCGGCGCGGCCGGCGCGAGCAACGCAGCCGCCAGCAGAACACCCCAGAATCGCATCTCGTCCCAACCTCCTGCCCGCCTGTCAATTCCCGGCCGCAACCTAACATGAGTTGGACCCGGGAGAGGCTCTCCCTTTGGAGGCAGAACCCGATGGGAAAGAACATGTTGGGTCGCTGGGAGCCTGTCTGACCAATGATCGCCGTAGCGAGGCCGTCCCACAGCGAGCAGATTTTTGCGATCGTTTCGCGCGCATAGTGCGCACTATGTAAGCGAAAGGATCGCAAAAATAT